>Ga0160490_100032_pt1 | contig 233705 bp, 195 predicted proteins | sample DIDnMG_7_FD_108210 | JGI IMG/M metagenome (GOLD analysis project Ga0160490, IMG submission 108210) | Enriched soil microbial communities from UW Madison campus, WI, USA - DID2934_E24_Lignin MG | ecosystem: Environmental > Terrestrial > Soil > Unclassified | place: USA: Madison, Wisconsin... | reverse complement strand
TTAAGGCTTTCCGTCGGGCGGACATGCACACCGGCCCCAGCGTGCAACCCCCGTGGTTGTGCGTATCGGCTCAGGGACATAACCGACTGGCGCATCCCCCAGGGAGTGGCGCCAGTATACCAATCTCAGCCGATTTTGGTATCCGTGTCGTCGGACAAAGCCTTATCTACCCGATCCAGCAGGTCGCGCACCTGTTCGCGGTTTGTGCCGCTGACCGGCGCATCGTTGCGGTCTTCCTGGCGGTGCAGCATTTCGTGGGTAATGTTCAACGCCGCCATCACCGCGATGCGGTCGGCACCGATCACCTTGCCGCTGCTGCGGATCTCGCGCATCTTGCCGTCCAGGTAGCGCGCAGCGCTGACCAGGTTGTTGCGCTCTTCCGGCGGGCAGATGATCGAGTATTCCTTGTCGAGGATCTGCACGGTGACGCTATTGCTTGAACTCATGAGTCTTGCTCCAGAGCCTTGAGGCGTAAAATCATCGACTCGACTTTGCGCTTGGCGATCTCGTTCTTTTCGATGAGGTGGGCGCGCTCTTCGCGCCAGGATTTCTCCTGCGCTACTAGGAGTGCATTTTGCCGTTTTAGTTGCTCGACGCGTTCGATCAGCAACTCGAATCGGCTCATCAGTGCCTGCAGGTCGTTCTCTTGCGTGGGTTGCACTCGATTCGCTCCGTCGTTGAGTCACCTGGCGATGATGCCTCTCCCTGGGCGGCAACGGCCAGTGCCGATGGTCTTGGCGCGCCTGCCGGTGCTAGGATACAAGGTCTTCATTCTAGACATTGCGCCGTCTGGCGCCTAGCTGCCCATGCCCAATACTCAATCGCCCTACAACGCTTTCGCCATGCTGCTCTCGAGCAATGGCCATCCTGTCACCCCGGCCGAACTGCACGGCCTGCTGATCGGCCGCAGCTGCGCCGGCGCCGGCTTCGATGCCGATGCCTGGTTGGCCGATGCCGCCCAACTGCTGGAAATCGAGCCTGGTGACAGTGTCCGCAACGCCTTGGTCGGCTTGCAGGAAATGGTCAAGGGCGAGCTGACCAGCGACGACATGGCGATCGTCCTGCTGCTGCCTTCCGATGATGCTGCACTGAGCGACCGCGCCACCGCGCTGGGCCAGTGGTGCCAAGGCTTCGTGAACGGTTTCGGCCTGAATGCTGGCGGTAAGGACTTGTCCGATGAGGCCAAGGAAGTGCTGCAGGACCTGGTGGCCATTTCGCAGGTCCAGGAAGCGCTCGAAGAGTCCGAAGACGGCGAGAGCGACTACATGGAAGTCATGGAATACCTGCGTGTAGCGCCCCTGCTGCTGTTCTCCGAACTGGCCAAGCCGGCCGCACCCGCACCCAAGCCCTCGCTGCACTGATCAACCAGGGGTAGTCTGCCCATGAGCCACATTCCCAAGGCCGAGTATGCCCGTCGGCGCAAGGCGCTGATGGCGCAGATGGTCCCCAACAGCATTGCCATTCTGCCCGCCGCTGCGGTTGCCATCCGCAACCGCGACGTCGAGCACGTGTACCGCCAGGACAGCGACTTCCAGTACCTCAGCGGCTTCCCGGAGCCCGAGGCGGTGATTGCTTTGATTCCAGGGCGCGAGCATGGCGAATACGTGCTGTTTTGCCGTGAACGCAACCCCGAGCGCGAGCTGTGGGACGGCCTGCGGGCCGGCCAGGACGGGGCGGTGCGCGATTTCGGCGCTGACGATGCCTTCCCCATCACGGATATCGACGAAATCCTGCCTGGCCTGATCGAAGGCCGCGAGCGGGTCTACAGCGCCATGGGCAGCAACCCGGAGTTCGACCGCCGGCTGATGGACTGGATCAACGTGATCCGCTCCAAGGCACGCCTGGGCGCCCAGCCACCGAACGAGTTCGTTGCGCTGGATCATCTGCTGCATGATATGCGCCTGTATAAATCGGCGGCGGAAGTGAAGGTGATGCGTGCTGCTGCAGACATTTCTGCGCGTGCCCATGTGCGGGCCATGCAGGCCTGCCGCGCCGGGCTGCACGAGTACAGCCTGGAAGCCGAGCTGGACTACGAATTCCGCAAGGGCGGGGCGAAGATGCCGGCCTACGGCTCGATCGTTGCGGCCGGGCGCAATGGCTGCATCCTGCACTATCAACAGAACGATGCGCCGCTCAAGGATGGCGACCTGGTGCTGATCGACGCCGGCTGCGAAATCGACTGCTATGCCAGCGACATCACCCGCACCTTCCCGGTCAGTGGGCGGTTTTCGCCCGAGCAGAAGGCCATCTACGAGCTGGTGCTAAAGGCGCAGGCGGCGGCGTTTGCCGAAATAGCCCCCGGCAAGCACTGGAACCACGCCCATGAGGCGACCGTGCGGGTCATCACCGCGGGCCTGGTGGAGCTGGGCTTGCTCGAAGGTGATGTGCAGGCGCTGATCGACAGCGAAGCGTATCGCGCCTTCTACATGCACCGCGCCGGGCACTGGCTGGGCATGGATGTGCATGACGTGGGCGAGTACAAGGTGGGCGGCGAGTGGCGGGTACTGGAACCCGGCATGGCGCTGACCGTGGAGCCGGGTATCTACATTGGCGCCGACAATCAGGCCGTGGCCAAAAAGTGGCGCGGCATTGGGGTAAGGATCGAGGACGACGTGGTAGTGACCAGGCAAGGTTGTGAAATCCTGACTTCGGGCGTGCCGCGTACCGTCGCCGAGATCGAGGCGCTGATGCAGGCTGCCCGCAAGGCCGTGGCATGAGCCGGGTAAACCTGGCGATCATCGGCGGTGGCCTGGTTGGCGCAAGCCTGGCGTTGGCCCTGCAGGCCGGCGCCAAGGCGCGCGGCTGGAAGATCCTGCTGATCGAGCCGTTCGCCCCCGGCGACAGCTACCAGCCCAGCTACGATGCGCGCTCGTCGGCATTGTCCTTCGGCACCCAGCAGATTTATCAGCAACTGGGCCTGTGGCAGGTCATCGGCCGCCGCGCCGAGCCTATTCGCCAGATTCACGTGTCCGACCGTGGTCGCTTTGGCGCCACCCGCCTGGATGCCCTGGAAGAGGGCGTACCGGCGCTGGGTTACGTGGTGGAAAACGCCTGGCTCGGCCAGTGCCTGTGGCAAGGGCTGGACAGCGAGGTGGTGAGCTGGCGCTGCCCGGCCGAAGTGACCTCGATGCAGGCCATCGAACGCGGTTACCGCCTGCTGCTGAACGACGACACCCAGCTGGAATGTGACCTGGCGGTACTGGCCGATGGTGGCCGCTCTGGCCTGCGCGAGCAGTTGGGTATCCATGTACGCCACACGCCTTACCAGCAGAGCGCGTTGATCGCCAACATTACCCCGGGTGAGGCCCACGGCGGCCAGGCTTTCGAGCGCTTCACCGAAGAGGGCCCCATGGCCTTGCTGCCGTTGCCGGAAAACCGCTGCGCACTGGTGTGGACTCGCCCGGGCATGGATGCGCGGCGCCTGGCCGACATCGACGAGCGCAGCTTCCTGCGCGAACTGCAGGGGGTGTTCGGCTACCGCTTGGGCGCGCTGCGCCAGGTAGGCGCACGGCACCTCTACCCGCTGTCCTTGATCGAGGCCCAGGAGCAGGTGCGGCCGCACCTGGTGGTGCTGGGCAACGCAGCACACAGCCTGCACCCCATCGCGGGCCAGGGTTTCAATCTGTCGTTGCGTGACGTGCAATCCCTAGCCGAGGCGCTGCTGGCGGGTCCACAGCAGCCTGGTGACCTGACCACGCTGCAGGCCTATCACCAGCGCCAACGCCTGGACCAGGCGATGACCATCGGCTTCTCTGACCAGGTCACCCGCCTGTTTGGCAGCAATCAGCCGTTGCTGGCTGCCGGGCGCAACCTTGGCCTGCTTGGGCTCGACCTACTGCCACCGGCAAAAAGCTGGTTCGCCCGCCAGGCCATGGGCCTGGGCACCCGTCCTGATCCGCGGGGCCAGGCATGAGCAACCCGCGTAAACTGGCGCGTCGGGCGCGCATGCTGCGCTGGATGCTGAACCTCTACCCACCATACCTGGGTGCCGGTATCCGTGTGCAGCACATCAGCCCGGACCTGCGTAGCGTCAAGGTGGCGATGAAACTGACTCGCTGGAACCGCAATTACGTCGGTACCCAGTTCGGTGGCAGCCTGTATGCCATGGTCGATCCGTTCTACATGCTGCTGTTGATCGAGCAGCTGGGGCGTGACTACATCGTCTGGGACAAGGCCGCCAGCATCGATTTCATCTCGCCGGGCAAAGGCCCTGTGTATGCCGAATTCCACGTCGATGATGCGCTGCTGCAGGAAATCCGCCAGCAGGCCGCCACCGGCAAGAAATGCCTGCCGCGTTTGCAGGTCGATATCCGCGATGGCGCCGGCGAGTTGGTGGCGCGGGTCGATAAAACCCTATACGTGCGGCTCAAGCCGCAAGCGAGGCTGGCGTAAGGCATGGACATGCGCGCAGATCTGTTGATTGTGGGTGCCGGTATGGTCGGCAGCGCCCTGGCCTTGGCGTTGCGCCACAGTGGCCTGCAAATTTTGTTGCTCGACGGTGGCCCGCTGACGGTCGTACCTTTCGATGCCCAGGCCCCGTTCGAGCCGCGTGTCAGCGCGCTATCGGCGGCCAGCCAGCGCATCCTCGAGCGCCTTGGCGCTTGGGACGGCATTGCCCAGCGACGCGCCACGCCGTATTCCGACATGCATGTGTGGGATGGCAGCGGCACCGGTCAGATTCACTTCTCGGCGGCCAGTGTGCATGCCCAGGTGCTCGGCCATATCGTCGAGAACCGGGTGGTGCAGGACGGCCTGCTGGAGCGCCTGCACGACAGCGACATCGGCCTGCTGGCCAATGCGCGGCTGGAGCAATTACGCCGCTCTGGCGATGAGTGGCTGCTGACGTTGGCCGATGGCCGGCAACTGCGTGCACCGTTGGTGATCGCCGCCGACGGTGCCAATTCGGCGGTGCGGCGTCTGGCCGGCTGCGAAACCCGCGAATGGGACTACCTGCACCATGCCATTGTCACCAGCGTGCGTTGCAGCGCCGGGCACCAGGCCACGGCCTGGCAGCGCTTCACTGACGAAGGGCCATTGGCCTTTTTGCCCTTGAGCCGCGATGGCCAGCAAGACTGGTGCTCAATCGTATGGTCGACCACTCCGGAGCATGCCGAGCAGCTGATGGCGATGGATGAAGCGGCCTTCCTGCAAGCCCTCGGGCGTGCCTTCGAGGGCCGCCTGGGCGACGTGTTGCAGGCCGACCCAAGGGTATGCGTGCCGCTGCGTCAGCGCCACGCCAAGCGCTATGTGGGTGAAGGCCTGGCATTGATTGGCGATGCCGCGCACACCATCCACCCGCTGGCCGGGCAGGGTGTGAACCTCGGCTTCCTCGACGCGGCGGTGCTGGCCGAGGTGCTGGTCAATGCTTGCGAGCGCGGCGAGAGACTGGCCGATGTGAAGGTGCTGAGCCGTTACGAGCGCCGGCGCATGCCACACAACCTGGCGTTGATGGCGGCGATGGAGGGCTTCGAGAGGTTGTTCCAGGCCGATCCGCTGCCGTTGCGCTGGTTGCGCAACAGCGGGTTGAAACTGGTGGAGCAGATGCCGGAGGCCAAGGCGCTGTTTGTGCGCCAGGCGTTGGGTTTGAGTGGTGACCTGCCAGATCTGGCCAAGGCTTGAGAGTGGCGGGGCCGCTCTGCGGCCCTTTTCGCGACACTAGGCCCCACAGCGGTACGCAATCTCCTGTGTGGGCCTTGTGTCGCGATCGGCTGCGTAGCAGCCCCTTGCAACATCCGGTAACGGCTAGGTAGGTGAGCCAGAAAATGGGATTCACTACCATTCGCACCTCTCATACGATCGAGGAGTGCTTAAAATGTTGCCACGCAAGCCCCTACTGGCCGCCTTGGCCCTGACCCTGTTCGGCGGCACTGCCCAGGCAGCGGACGAAGTGGTGGTGTACTCCTCGCGCATCGACGAGCTGATCAAGCCGGTGTTCGATGCCTATACCGCCAAGACCGGGGTCAAGATCAAGTTCATCACCGACAAGGAAGCCCCGCTGATGCAGCGCATCAAGGCCGAGGGCGACAACGGCGTGGCCGACCTGCTGCTGACCGTCGATGCAGGCAACCTGTGGCAGGCCGAGCAGATGGGCATCCTGCAGCCGATCGAGTCCGACGTCATCGACCAGAACATCCCGTCGCAGTACCGCGCCTCGTCCCATGACTGGACCGGCCTGAGCCTGCGTGCCCGCACCATCATTTACTCCACCGAGCGGGTCAAACCCGAGGAGTTGAGCACCTACGAAGCCCTGGCTGACAAACAGTGGGAAGGCCGTCTGTGCCTGCGTACGGCCAAGAAGGTGTACAACCAGTCGCTGACCGCCACCCTGATCGAAACCCACGGTGAGGCCAAGACCGAGCAAATCGTCAAAGGGTGGGTCAACAACCTGTCCACCGATGTGTTCTCCGACGACAACGCAGTGATCCAGGCCATCGAGGCCGGGCAGTGTGATGTGGGCGTGGTCAACACCTACTACTACGGCCGTCTGCACAAGCAGAACCCGAACTTGCCGGTGAAGATCTTCTGGCCCAACCAGGGCGACCGTGGTGTGCACGTGAACCTGTCGGGCATTGGCCTGACCAAGCATGCGCCACACCCGGAGGCCGCGAAGAAACTGGTGGAATGGATGACCGGCGAAGAAGCGCAAAAGCTGTTTGCTGATATCAACCAGGAGTTCCCGGCCAACCCGAAGGTGAAGCCATCGGAGGAAGTGGCGGCGTGGGGCAGCTTCAAGGCCGACAGCATTCCGGTGGAAATTGCCGGCAAGCGCCAGGCTGAAGCCATTCGCTTGATGGATCGGGCTGGCTACAACTAAGCGCCAGGCCTTATCCTCTTTGGGCCCGTTAGGGCCCTTTCGCGGGTAAACCCGCTCCTACGGGATCTGCACTGCCTTGCGCGGTCCCCGTAGGAGCGGGTTTACCCGCGAACGACCGCGCAGCGGTCGCAATCGCACTCGAGATTTCAGCCTTGCCCCACACCCCTCAACGCCGCTGGTACCTCCCGGTCTCCCTGATCGCCGCCTTGGTGCTGCTGCCCCTGAGCGTGCTGCTGTTGTCCTGGCAATCCATCGACCAGCAGATCTGGTCCCACCTGCTCGACACCCAGATGGGTCGCCTGCTCGGCAATACCCTGACCCTGGTGGTGGGTGTGGGTGTGGGTGTCACCGTGCTGGGCGTCAGCCTGGCCTGGCTTACCAGCCTCTGCGACTTCCCCGGTCGACGCTGGCTGGACTGGGCGCTGATGTTACCGTTCGCCATCCCGGCCTACGTGCTGGCGTTCGTCTTCGTCGGCCTGCTGGACTTTGCAGGCCCGGTGCAAAGCGCCCTGCGCGAGGTGTTCGGGCCAATGCGCCTGCCTCGGGTGCGTTCCACTGGTGGGGTAATCACCGTCCTGGTACTGGTCTTCTATCCCTATGTCTACTTGTTGGCGCGCACGGCTTTTCTGGCTCAGGGCAAGGGCCTGATGGAGGCGGCGCGGGTACTTGGGTTATCGCCCCTGCAGGCTTTCTGGCGGGTGGCCTTACCCATGGCTCGGCCGGCGATCGGTGCCGGTATCGCCCTGGCGCTGATGGAAACGCTGGCCGACTTCGGTGCAGTGGCCGTATTCAACTTCGACACTTTCACCACGGCCATCTACAAGACCTGGTACGGCTTCTTCAGCTTGTCCAGTGCGGCCCAGCTGGCCAGCCTGCTGCTGCTGGCGGTGATGCTGGTGCTGTACGGTGAGCGCCGCGCCCGCGGTGCCAGCCGGAGCGGCAACGAACGGCCGCGCGCGCAGGCGCTGTATCACCTGCGCGGCCTCAAGGCGCTGTTGGCCAGTGGCTGGTGCCTGCTGGTGTTTGCCTGCGCTTTCGTCATCCCGCTGGCGCAGTTGCTGGTGTGGTTCTGGCAACGCGGTCGGCATGACCTGGATGAGCGTTACGTCGGCCTGGTGCTGCACACCCTGTACCTGGGCAGCATGGCGGCGCTGGTCACGGTATGCGTGGCGCTGCTGCTGGCCTTCGCCCGGCGCCAGGCACCGACGGGCGGAATCCGCGCCGGGGTTGGCCTGGCCAATCTGGGGTATGCCCTGCCCGGTTCGGTGTTGGCGGTATCGATCATGCTGGCCTTCAGTTACCTCGACAACCACCTGGTCATCCCGTTGTCCAGCTGGATGGGCGGCGCCGGCAAGCCGCTGCTGCTAGGCAGCCTCTCGGCGTTGCTGCTGGCCTACCTGGTGCGCTTCATCGCGGTGGCCTACGGGCCGCTGGAGAGCAGCCTGGAGCGCATCCGCCCGTCACTCCCTGAGGCCTCGCGCAGCCTGGGTGTCGGCGGTGCAAGATTGTTTTTCAAGGTGTATCTGCCGCTGCTGGTGCCGGGGGCACTTAGCGCCGCGCTGCTGGTGTTCGTCGATGTGCTCAAGGAAATGCCCGCCACCTTGCTGATGCGGCCGTTCGGCTGGGACACCCTCGCCGTGCGGGTGTTTGAGATGACCAGCGAAGGCGAGTGGGCGCGCGCCTCGCTGCCGGCACTGACCTTGGTATTGGTGGGGCTGCTGCCGGTCATCGGCCTGATTCGCCGTTCGGCACGTCGACCCGGTCACAGTCACTGAGGATGTCAGTTTGCGACCTTGCGGCTACAATGCGCGGCATTCGCGCGGCGGGTGTGAGTAACAAGAAAAGCTGACGACCCAACGTCATCGACCGCCGCCGCTTCGCCACGCCCGGAAGGAGAAACCCATGGGACAGCGCACGCTTTTGTATGACCTGCACCTGGCGCTAGGCGCCAAGACGGTCGATTTCGGTGGCTGGGACATGCCCCTGCACTATGGCTCGCAGGTCGAGGAGCACCACCAGGTGCGCAGCGATTGCGGCGTCTTCGATGTCTCCCATATGACCGTGATCGATGTCGACGGCACTGATGCCACTGTTTGGCTGCAGCGCTTGCTGGCCAACGATGTGGCCCGCCTCGACGACACCGGCAAGGCGCTGTATAGCCCACTGCTGAACGAACAGGGCGGTGTAATCGATGATCTGATCGTCTACCGCACGGAAACCGGCTATCGCCTGGTCAACAACGCCGCCACCCGTGCCAAGGTGCTCGATTGGCTGCAATCGCAGCGTGCCGGGTTTTCCGTGGACTTCCAGGTCCGCCCTGATCTGGCCATCCTTGCCATCCAGGGGCCGCGGGCCCGCGAAAAGGTCGCGGCCCTGCTCAGCCCCGCGCGCGCTGCACTCATCCGCGAACTGCGCCCGTTCGAGGGCGTTGCTGACGGCGACTGGTTCATTGCCCGCACCGGCTATACCGGTGAGGACGGCTTGGAGATCATCTTCCCGGGCGATCAGGCGGTGGCCTTCTTCAACGACCTGGTCGGCGCCGGTATCGCCCCAAGCGGCCTGGGCGCCCGCGATACCCTGCGCCTGGAAGCCGGCATGAACCTGTACGGCCAGGACATCGACGAAAACCACACCCCGCTCACCTCCAACCTGGGCTGGAGCATCGCCTGGGAACCGGCCGAGCGCGACTTCATCGGCCGTGTCGGCCTGCTTGCTGAAATCGAGCACGGCGTGCAGGAAAAACTGGTGGGTCTGGTGCTGGAAGAGCGCGGTGTACTGCGCGCCCATCAGGTCGTGCGTGTAGCCGGCATTGGCGAAGGGGAGATCACCAGTGGTAGTTTCTCGCCTACGCTGAGCAAGTCCATTGCGTTGGCGCGCGTGCCTATGGCTACCGGTGATCGGGCCGAGGTGGAAATTCGCGGCAAGTGGTACCCGGTGCGGGTGGTCAAACCGACCTTCGTGCGCCACGGCAAGATCCTGATCTGAACAATTTATAACCGGCGGGCGTACCGCTGAGCCAATCGAGGAATTCAAGACATGAGCAATATCCCCGCCGACCTGCGTTTTGCCGAAAGCCATGAGTGGGCTCGCCTGGAAGCCGACGGCAGTGTGACCGTGGGTATCAGCGATCACGCCCAGCAAGCCTTGGGTGATGTGGTGTTCGTCGAGCTGGCTGAAGTCGGCAAAGTGTTTGGCGCTGGCGACGCTGCGGGTGTGGTGGAGTCGGTCAAGGCCGCTTCGGACATCTATGCCCCGGTCGGTGGCGAAGTGATTGCGGTCAACGAAGAGCTGGCCGATAGCCCGGAACTGCTCAACGAAGAGCCTTACGATTCGTGGATCTTTAAATTGAAGCCAAGCAACCCGGCCGAGCTGGACAACTTGCTGGATGCGGCTGGCTACAAGGCCCTGATTGGCGAGTAAGACCGCGTCGCTTGCTTCGCGGCTAAAGCCGCTCCTACACAGGTACAGCGCTGCATTCGAGACGGGTGCAGCCCCTGCAGGAGCGGCTTTAGCCGCGAAGAGGCCGGGCTTGCAAACAAGTTTCCCCGCACAATCGGCAATCCCTTCCTAGACTTGTAAGTCTCCATGAGGCCTGGTCTAGGAAGAGAGCGTCGTCATGTCCCAGTCGCCATCCCTGCATCAACTGCAAGAGCTCAACCCATTTCTGCGCCGTCACCTGGGCCCCGATGCCACAGAGCAGCAGGCCATGCTCAACGCGCTGGGTATCGCCAGCCGCAACGAGCTGATCGAGCAGACCGTTCCCCCCGACATCCGCCTCAATCGCCCCCTCGACCTCCCAGCGGCACTGGACGAGCAAGCCGCCCTGGCCAAGCTGGCCGGTTATGCCGAACAGAACCAGGTCTGGACCAGCCTCATCGGCATGGGCTACCACGGCACCATCACCCCCACGGTCATCCTGCGCAACGTGCTGGAAAACCCCGGTTGGTACACCGCCTACACGCCCTACCAACCCGAAATTGCCCAAGGCCGGCTGGAGGCGTTGCTGAACTTCCAGCAAATGGTCATCGACCTCACCGGCCTGCCTCTGGCCAATGCCTCGCTGCTTGATGAAGCCACCGCTGCCGCCGAAGCCATGGCCCTGGCCAAGCGGGTGGCACGCAACAAGAGCAACGCCTTCTTCGCTGACGAGCACTGCCACCCGCAGACCCTTTCGGTACTCAAGACCCGCGCCGAGGGGTTCGGCTTCGAGCTGATCGTCGATTCTGTTGATAACCTTGCCAAACACTCGGTGTTCGGCGCTTTGCTGCAGTACCCCGACACCCACGGCGAAGTGCGCGATTTGCGCCCGCTGATCGACCAGTTGCACGGCCAACAGGCCTTGGCCTGCGTAGCCGCTGACCTGCTGAGCCTGGTGGTGCTGGCACCGCCCGGAGAGCTGGGCGCCGATGTGGTGCTGGGTTCGACCCAGCGCTTTGGTGTGCCGATGGGCTACGGCGGGCCTCACGCGGCCTATTTCGCCTGTCGCGACGACTACAAGCGAGCCATGCCGGGGCGCATCATCGGCGTGTCCCGCGATGCCCGTGGCAACACCGCATTACGGATGGCCCTGCAAACCCGCGAGCAGCATATTCGCCGCGAAAAGGCCAACTCCAACATCTGCACGGCCCAGGTGCTGCTGGCCAACATTGCTGGCTTCTACGCGGTGTACCACGGCCCGGAAGGCCTGCAACGCATCGCGCAGCGTGTGCACCGGCTGACCTTCATCCTGGCTGCCGGCCTTGAGGCCAAAGGCATCAAACGCCTCAATCAGCACTTCTTCGACACCCTTACCCTGAATGTTGGTGGTGCCCAGGCTGCCATCATTGAAAGCGCCGAGGCCGCGCACATCAATTTGCGCATTCTCGGTCGCGGGCACCTGGGCGTGAGCCTGGACGAAACCTGCAACGAACAGACGGTGCTGCGCCTGCTCGACATCTTCCTGGGGGTGGATCATGGCCTGGAAATCACCGCCCTCGACCAGCTGGCCCTGCCTGAAGGCATCCCCGCCAGCCTGGTGCGACGCACGCCATTCCTCGCCCACCCCGTGTTCAACCTGCATCACAGCGAAACAGAGATGCTGCGCTACCTCAAGCAGCTAGAGAACAAGGACCTGGCGCTGAACCAGTCGATGATTCCGCTGGGCTCGTGCACCATGAAGCTCAACGCCACCAGTGAGATGATCCCCATCACCTGGCCCGGTTTTGCCCAGTTGCACCCGTTCGCCCCGGCGGCCCAGGCGGCAGGCTACAAGGCGATGATCGACGAACTGGAAAGCTGGCTGTGCGCGATTACCGGCTTCGATGCGATCTGCATGCAGCCCAACTCCGGTGCTCAGGGTGAATACGCCGGCCTGATGGCCATTACGCGCTATCACTGCAGCCGCCATCAGCCGATGCGCACGTTGTGCCTGATCCCGTCGTCGGCCCACGGCACCAACCCGGCGTCGGCACAGATGGCCGGCATGGAAGTGGTGATCGTCGATTGCGACAACGATGGCAACGTCGACCTGGCTGACCTCAAAGCCAAGGCACACGCGGCCGGGGAGCGTCTGTCGTGCCTGATGATCACCTACCCCTCGACCCACGGTGTGTACGAGGAAGGGATACGCGAAATCTGCGATGTGGTGCACCAGCACGGCGGCCAGGTTTACATGGACGGTGCCAACCTCAATGCGCAGGTGGGCCTGGCGCGCCCCGCAGACATTGGGGCCGATGTTTCACACATGAACCTGCACAAGACGTTCTGCATTCCCCACGGCGGTGGCGGCCCGGGTATGGGGCCGATCGGTATCCGCGCGCACCTCAAGCCGTTCGTCGCCAGCCACCCGGTGGTGCCGGTGCCTGGGCTGGACCCGAACAACAGCGCGGTCAGCGCCGCGCCCTGGGGCAGCGCAAGCATCTTGCCGATCAGCTGGATGTATATCGCCATGATGGGCCCGCAGCTGGCCGACGCCAGCGAGGTGGCTATCCTTTCGGCCAACTACCTGGCCAGCCAGTTGGGCGCGGCGTTCCCGGTGCTCTACCGCGGCCGCAACCAGCGCGTGGCGCATGAATGCATCCTCGACCTGCGGCCATTGAAAGCGCTGACAGGCATCAGCGAAGAGGACGTGGCCAAGCGCCTGATGGACTATGGCTTCCACGCACCGACCATGTCGTTCCCGGTGCCGGGCACGCTGATGGTGGAGCCGACCGAGAGTGAGTCGAAGGCCGAGCTGGACCGGTTCGTCGAGGCGATGCTGGCGATTCGGGCGGAAATTGACGAAGTACAGCAGGGCAACTGGCCTGCGGAGAACAACCCGCTGAAGCATGCACCGCATACCTTGGCTGATGTGCTGGGGGGGTGGGACAGGCCGTATAGCCTGGAGCAGGCCGTGGCCCCCAGTGCTCACGTGCGCCAGCACAAATACTGGCCGGCGGTGAACCGGGTAGACAACGTGTATGGGGACAGGAACCTGTTCTGTGCGTGTGTGCCGGTGGAGGCTTATCGCTGAGGTTGGTGTTGGATGCTTCGCGGGTGCCTGTAGGAGCGGGTTTACCCGCGAAGCAGGCGACGCGGTTACTCGGCTACTGCATTCTTGGCCAGGATGGCATTGGCCAACTCCATGTCGGAAGCCTGCATCCCTGGGTTCTCTGCCCGTGCCTCGCGCATGGCCGCTTCCAGGAACGGCCCGCGGATCGCGCCTTCGCTGGCGACGAAGCTGCTGGCGTCATCCTGCGCGGCCACTACTAGCTTGTGATCCCGCGAGGTCAGGTAGCTCGATGCCGTGGTAGCACCGGAAGTCATCACGTTACGCCAGAAGGTATCGGCCATGGCCGAGCCAATAGGCAGCGAAAGCAAGGTAGCGGCGGCAATGGCGGTTTTGAGACGCATGTTGAAACACCTCGAAGGGTGATGGTTGAAGATGCGCGCTTGGATCTTTTCGGGCGAGGCAAGTTCCTTGAATACAAAGGACTTTTCGTCAGTTGCAGACGCGCAGCACTTCCTCGGCACGGGTCTGTCCAGCGGCCACTTTGGCCTCGCCGCAATGGCGCAGGTCAATCAGGCCATCGGCCAGCGCCTGGCGCCGCAATCGGGTCAGGTCGGCATGAGGGCCGATCAATGCGCGCAAGGTGTCGCTGGGCTCGAGCAGTTCGAATAATCCTGTGCGCCCCTGAAAACCGGTGCCGCGGCAGGCTCGGCAGGTGGCTGATGAACCTGCCTGGCAGTCGGTGCAGACGGTTCGCACCAGGCGCTGGGCCATCACCCCGATAAGCGTCGCCTTTATCAGGTAGTCGGCCACACCCAGCTCTTGCAAGCGGGTAATTGCTGCACAGGCGTCGTTGGTATGCAGGGTCGACAGTACCAGGTGCCCGGTCAGCGCTGCCTGAACTGCCACCAGGGCGGTTTCGCGGTCGCGAATTTCGCCGATCATGATGATATCGGGATCTTGGCGCAGCATGGCCCTGACCGCGTTGGCAAACCCTAGGTCCAGCGCGGGCTGTACCTGCAGCTGGTTGAAGGCTGGCTCCAGGCGCTCGATCGGGTCTTCGATGGTGCACAGGTTGACCTGTGGGGTGGCCAACAGTTTGAGGCTGGTGTACAGCGTGCTGGTTTTGCCGGAGCCGGTGGGGCCGGTGACCAGGATGATGCCTTGGCGCTGACGTAGCAGGCGCTGCCATTGGGCCAGTTGCTGGCCGTGCAGGCCAAGGCGTTCGAAGCCCTCTTGCAACTGGTGCGGGTCGAACAGGCGCAGCACCAGTTTCTCGCCAAACGGGGTGGGCAGGGTCGAAAGCCGCAGCTCCACCTCGCCACCACCGGGCAGGCGGCTTTGCAGCCGGCCGTCCTGCGGCCGGCGCTTCTCGGCAACGTCCATGCGGCCCAGGTGTTTCAGGCGGCTGACGAGGGCCAGGGTGACCCCGGCGGGGAAGGCATAGACGGTGTGCAGCAGGCCATCGATGCGGTAGCGCAACTGGCCCTGTTCGCGGCGTGGTTCCAGGTGGATATCGCTGGCGCGTTGCTCAATGGCGTACTGCAGCAGCCAGTCGACGATATGCACAATGTGTGCGTCGTCTGCGCTGGCCTCGGCCTGGCGTTTGCCCAGCTCCAGCAATTGCTCAAGTTCCCCCAGGCTGGCCGACTGCTGGTATTGCGCGCCTTTTACCGACTGGGCCAGGCGGTGAAACGACTGCGCTGACTGACGGATCTGCTGCGGGCTGGCCAGTACGCGACGGATCGATCGGCCGAGGCTACGGGCCAGGTCGGCCTGCCAGTCATCCTGAAAAGGCTGGGCGCTGGCGACGGTGACGCTGGAGGCATCGGCCGCGACGATGAGGATGCCGTGGCGCTGGGCGAAGGCTGGGGAGATCAGGCCGGTGACCTGGGGCAGGTCGAGTTGCATAGGGTCGATGCGCAGGTAGGGTTGGCCGACCTTGTCGGCCAGCCATTGGCAAAGGTACTCCAGGTCCAGAGGCTGGCCAGGGTGCTGGCGGCTTTCCAGGCTGCTGGCGGCGATGTGTTCCAGCGGGTGGCTACCGGGGTGGGCGGCGGCGTGTTCGAGTACTTGCAGGGTATCGCTGGCGTGCAGGTGCTGGTCAGCGAGCAGGGCCTGGAGCACGCGCTTGAGGTCGAGTGCCAGGTTGTCGGGGGTGTGCATGGTTGGCGTCCGTGCCTGATCGGATAGTGTTGATCAAGGCTAGCCGGGCGGCGGGTGGCTATTGGAGATGAAAGGTTTCGGGATTTTGCTGCGCCTGTTCCGGACGCTTCGCGGGTGAACCCGCTCCTACAGGGATCGCACGGGCCTTGAGTGCTATGCGGTACAGGCCCGGCAGAGAGGGGGTTCAGACCACTGCCAACGCCACTCGCTGCAAGTTGGTCAGGCTCACCTCACCCACACACACCAGGTTACGCAGTTTCTGTGCAATGACCTCGGCCCGGTGCCAGCTCAACCCGCCAATGCCGATTTCGATATCCAGCCAGTCATCCTGCTGGCTGACCTGCACGCTATGCGGGGTCAGGAACTGCAAGGCGAACAGGTTGAGCACCCGGCACAGGCTATCGGGCTCGGCCTCGGCCTGCAGGCGATAGTGCACGGTGCTGTGGGCGTTGGTGGCGGCCCAGGCGTCGGTACGGGGCTGTGCGTTCATGCTGGTCTCCGCAAATGAGGGAGAAATTCTTGCACGTTGGTGGCGGTATTTTTTCGCTATGATTGGGTGATTTCGCCTTCTTGGTGAATTCTTTTATTCAATAAAATCTGATGTGGAGAATAAACAATGCACAGCGAGCTGGACGCCTACGACCGTCGCATCCTCGAACTGCTGCAGGAGGACGCTTCGCTGTCCAGTGCACAGATCGCCGAGCGCGTCGGGCTGTCGCAATCGCCGTGCTGGCGGCGCATTCAGCGCTTGAAGGAAGAGGGGGTGATTCGTGGGCAGGTGACCTTGCTGGACCGCAAGAAGGTCGGCCTGAACACGCAGATTTTCGCCGAAGTGAAACTGAACGCCCACGGGCGCTCCAACTTCACCGAGTTCACCGAGGCGATCCGCGGGTTCCCTGAGGTGCTGGAGTGTTATGTACTGATGGGGGCTGTGGACTTTCTGCTGCGAATCGTCACGTCGGACATCGAGGCCTACGAGCGGTTCTTCTTCGAAAAACTGTCGAACGTGCCGGGGATTCAGGAGGTGAATTCGATTGTGGCGCTTTCCGAGATCAAGTCCACCACTAGCCTGCCGCTATCGCGTTGAGGCCATTCGCGGGTAAACCCGCTCCTACGACTGGCCCCACGCCTGGCGCGGATCCTACGTAGGAGCGGGTTTACCCGCGAAGCAGGCGACGCGGTATCACGCCTTGAGCAGGTGCTTCCAGCCGCGGCTCTGGTCCACCGCCCGAGCCTGTTCGATACGCGCTTCCAGCACTTCATCGCTGATAGGCTGCTCGGCCAGCTCGTGCAGCTTTTTCAGGTCGCCGTACAAGCGGTCCATTTGCGGCGCTTCCAGCACCTGGCGGGCGTGGTGCAGCCAAGCCAGAAGTTGCTCGATACGTGGCAGCTGCTCAGCCAGGTCTTCCGGGCGCTGGGTGTACAGCGGCAGCTTCAGCGCGCGGCCTTCCTCACCCAGCAGGTGACCCAGCCAGCTGGCCAACTGCGCCTTGCCCTGGCGTTCGCCGCGGCCCTTGCGCTCTGCGGTCCAGGTCCGGGCCATCAGCCAGCGTGAGGTTTCCAGCGAGAACTGGCCCCAGCGTACGTCTTCCAGTTCTTCGGCGAACTGCTCGGGCGCGGCGCGACGGATGTCTTCGTCATCGTTGCCGGCCTGAACCAGCGGGCGCCAGTCTTCAAGCAAGGCATCAAGGCTGGCGCGCAGGTCGCGGGTGGTGGCGCGCGGTGCTGCCTGGCCCAGGCTGGCGGTGAGTGCGCGCAGCTCGCTCAGGCACTCGACCCAGTCCTGGAGCAGGCGCCAGTGACCGTTGTGGCGGTACTGCTCGGCCAGGCGCTGGCTGCTGCCCAGCAGTTGCCAGGCCAGGGCGGCATAGGCGTCGTCCAAGGCCATTTCGGCTTCCAGCGCAGTGTGCGGCAGGTCCAGCTCGTAGCTGTCCGGTTCCAGCAGGCGGTAACCGCGCTCAGCCTTGCTGATGTCGCACGGCATCAGTGGCAGGCTGGCGGCCAGTTCTGCAGCCAGTTCCAGCAGTGCTTGCGGTTCACCTTCACGCAGCTCCAGCTCCAGCTCGCAGATCTCCTCCTTGCGCTTGCCGGCGATCACGAAGCCTTGGTCCAGCGCGGCCTCGATCACCACCTTGCTCTTGCCACGGCCCCAGGCGATTTCAGCGTATTCACGGCTGAAGTCGGTGGTGAACAGCGGCTTGATGGTTTTCTTGTCCAGGTTGGCCAGTTGCTCGGGCCAGCAGGTGGCGTCCAGCTTCTTCAGGTCGAGCTTGACCTTGTCCAGGTTCCATTCGTACTCGTTGCGCTCTGACAGGCCAGCCACGCTCTGGCCGCGGCACTTGAGGGTTTGGATGACAGCGTCGCCATCGCGGCGCAGGCGCAGGGCGACACGGGCGGCGGACAGCTCACGCTCGGGGGTGTCGAAGTACTGGTTGAGCAGTTCACGGGTCTGCCAGCCGGACTTGTTGCGCTTTTTCAGCAGAGGGTGCTCGCGCAGTGCGGCAAGGGTCTCGCGGCTGGCGCGGAGCTTCAGTTCGGTTTCTTTGTGCATCACAGACTCGAAAGAGGGGGCGTGGTTGGCAGAGAGTCTACAGCAGTCAGCCCTCAACGGTTTATTCCAGACAGCGGATAGTCCTATGATGGGCAACGTTTCCGAGGAGTACGCGCATGCCGTTGCCGACGCTGAAAGACCAGTTTGCCGCCTTGATCGCCGCGCCTTCGGTCAGCTGTACCCAACCTGCGCTGGACCAGTCCAACCGCCAGGTTATCGACCTGTTGGCCGGTTGGCTCGGCGACCTGGGTTTCAAGTGCGATATCCAGCAGGTCAGCCCCGGCAAGTTCAACCTGCTGGCCAGCCGTGGCACCGGCCCGGGAGGGCTGGTGCTGGCCGGGCACAGCGATACCGTGCCCTATGACGAACAGCTGTGGGCCAGCGACCCGCTGAAGCTGACCGAAGCCGATGGCCGTTGGGTCGGCCTGGGCAGCTGCGACATGAAGGGCTTCTTCGCCCTGGTCATCGAAGCGGTCATCCCGCTGCTGGAGCACGACTTCAAGGAGCCGCTGCTGATCCTTGCCACCTGCGACGAAGAAAGCTCCATGTCCGGCGCCCGGGCCCTGGCCGAGGCCGGCCAGCCACTGGGGCGTGCAGCGGTCATCGGTGAGCCTACCGGGCTGCGGCCAATTCGCATGCACAAGGGCATCCTCATGGACCGCATCGACATCCTCGGCCGCAGTGGCCATTCGTCGGATCCAAGCCTGGGCCGCAGCGCCATGGAAGCCATGCATGCGGTCATGGGCGAGCTGATGGGCCTGCGCCAGCACTGGCAAAACACCTATAGCAACCCCCAGTTCACCGTGCCGACCCCGACCATGAACTTCGGCTGCATCCACGGCGGTGACAACCCCAACCGCATCTGCGGCCAGTGCGCCCTGGAGTTCGACCTGCGGCCGCTGCCGGGCATGGACGTGGACCAGCTGCGCGCAGCCATTCGCGAAAAGCTGGTACCCGTGGCCGAGCGCCATGAGGTGCGCATCGACTATGCACCGCTGTTCCCGGAGGTGCCGCCGTTCGAGCAGGCTGCCGATGTCGAACTGGTACAGGTCGCGGAGCGCCTGACCGGCCATCGCGCCGAAGCGGTGGCGTTCGGCACCGAAGCACCTTATCTTCAGCAACTGGGCTGCCAGACCATCGTGCTGGGCCCTGGCGACATTGCCTGCGCCCACCAGCCCGGCGAATACCTTGAAATGTCACGAATCGAGCCTACCGTGCGTCTATTGCGTGACCTGATCCGGCACTATTGCCTGCACTAAACGTCAATCGAACTGATTCGTTCCTGCCTAGAGGAGACCGCGCGTGACCGCAAGCCTGTTCCGACGATGATCCTGAACGCCCCCTGCATCGCCGTTCTCCGTCCACTTATCCACAGGCCCTGTCATGCCCGATTACGTCAACTGGCTGCGTCATGCATCCCCCTATATCAATGCCCATCGCGACTGCACCTTTGTGGTCATGCTCCCTGGCGATGGGGTGGAACACCCTAATTTCGGCAACATCGTCCACGACCTGGTGCTGCTGCACAGCCTGGGCGTGCGCCTGGTGCTGGTGCATGGCTCGCGCCCGCAGATCGAAAGCCGGCTGGCCGATCGCGGCCTGACGCCGCACTATCACCGGGGCATGCGTATTACTGATGCGGCCACCCTGGACTGCGTGATCGATGCCGTCGGCGCCCTGCGCCTGGCCATTGAAGCGCGGCTGTCGATGGACATCGCCGCTTCGCCCATGCAGGGCTCGCGCCTGCGCGTGGCCTCCGGCAACCTGGTCACTGCGCGGCCGATCGGCGTGCTTGAAGGCGTGGACTACCACCACACTGGCGAAGTGCGCCGGGTCGACCGCAAGGGCATCAGCCGCCTGCTCGACGAGCGTTCCATCGTGCTGTTGTCGCCCTTGGGCTACTCGCCTACCGGTGAAATCTTCAACCTGGCCTGCGAAGACGTGGCTACCCGTGCGGCCATCGAACTGGGTGCCGACAAATTGTTGCTGTTCGGCGCCGAGCCGGGCCTGTTGGACGCTGACGGTAGGCTGGTGCGTGAACTGCGCCCGCAGCAGGTTGCTCCGCATCTGCAGCGTCTAGGCAGCGACTACCAGGGCGAACTGCTGGATGCTGCGGCCGAGGCTTGCAAAGGCGGTGTGGCGCGCAGCCATATCGTCAGCTATGCCGAGGACGGCGCGCTGCTCACCGAGCTGTTCACCCGGGGCGGTGGCGGTACGCTGGTGTCGCAGGAGCAGTTCGAAGTGGTGCGCGAGGCGACCATCGAGGACGTCGGTGGCCTGCTGGAGTTGATCAGCCCGCTGGAAGAGCAGGGCATCCTGGTGCGCCGTTCGCGCGAAGTGCTGGAGCGAGAGATCGAGCAGTTCAGCGTGGTCGAGCGCGAGGGCATGATCATCGCCTGTGCGGCGCTGTACCCGATTGCCGATTCCGAGGCCGGGGAGCTGGCTTGCCTGGCGGTGAACCCGGAGTACCGCCATGGCGGACGTGGCGATGAGCTGCTGGAACGCATCGAGAGCCGGGCACGGCAGATGGGCTTGAGTACTTTGTTCGTGCTGACTACGCGCACTGCGCACTGGTTCCGCGAGCGCGGCTTTGCGCCCAGTGGCGTGGAGCGGCTGCCGGCGGCGCGGGCTTCGCTGTACAACTACCAGCGCAATTCGAAGATTTTCGAGAAGCCCCTGTAAGCCTGTACCGCCGCTTATGTGGGAGCGGCCTTGCGTCGCGAAAGGGCCGCAAAGCGGCCCCGACAATATCAGCTTGATGCGCAAATACTGGGGGCACTTCGCCCCTATCGCGACGCCGCTCCCATAATGGGGGCGGCGTTTTCGTTTACACGGTATGCAGGTACCAGTTGTACTCGAGGTCGGAGATCGAGTGCTCGAACTCTTCCAGCTCGCTTTCCTTGCACGCGACAAAGATGTCGATGTACTTCGGATCGATGTACTTGTTCAGGATTTCGCTGTCGTCCAGCTCGCGCAGGGCATCGCGCAGGTTGTTCGGCAGGCTCTGCTCCAGCTGCTCGTACGAGTTGCCTTCGATCGGCTCGCCCGGTTCGATCTTGTTGGTCAGGCCGTGGTGCACGCCCGCCAGCACCGCAGCCATCATCAGGTACGGGTTGGCGTCGGCACCGGCCACGCGGTGCTCGATGCGCACGGCGTCCGGCGAGCCGGTCGGTACGCGCAGGGCCACGGTGCGGTTGTCCAGGCCCCAGCTTGGCGCGTTCGGTACGTAGAACTGCGCGCCGAAGCGGCGGTACGAGTTGACGTTCGGGCAGAGGAACGCCATGGACGCGGGCAGGGTCTCGAGCACACCGCCGACAGCGTGACGTAGCGCGGCGTTCTGCTCGGGATCCTCGCTGGTGAAGATGTTGTTGCCATCTTTGTCCAGCACGGAAATGTGTACATGCAGGCCGTTACCTGCCTGGCCCGGGTAGGGCTTGGCCATGAAAGTGGTGTCCATTTCATGGTCGTAGGCGATGTTCTTGATCAACCGCTTGAGCAGTACTGCGTAATCGCAGGCCTTGAGCGGGTCGGGCACGTGGTGCAGGTTGACTTCGAACTGCGCCGGGGCGCTTTCCTTGACGATGGCGTCGGCCGGGATGCCTTGCTCCTTCGCGCCTTCGAGGATGTCCTGCAGGCAGTCGGCATACTCGTCGAGGTCGTCGATCAGGTACACCTGGGTCGACTGCGGGCGCTTGCCCGAGATTGGCGAGCGCGGCGGCTGCGGGCGGCCATTCACGTTCTCCTGGTCGATCAGGTAGAACTCCAGCTCGAATGCGGCGCAGATGGTCAGGCCCATATCGGTGAACTTGCTCACCACCTGACGCAGCACTTCACGCGGGTCGGCGAAGAACGGCTCGCCTTCCAGCTCGTGCATGGTCATCAGCAGCTGGGCGGTAGGGCGTTTTTGCCACGGCTCATTACAGAGCGTGTCGGGGATTGGATAGCAGATGCGGTCAGCATCGCCGATGTCCAGGCCCAGCCCGGTGCTTTCGACGGTGGAGCCGTTGATGTCCAGGGCAAAGAGGGAGGCCGGCAGATTGATGCCTTTCTCGTAAACCTTGTGGAGGCTGGTGCGCTCTATGCGCTTGCCACGCACCACACCATTCATATCTGCAATCAGAAGGTCAACGTAGAGAACCTCAGGATGTTCCTTAAGGAACGCGTTCGCTTCGTTAAGCTGAACGGCACGCGGGGGTACCGACATGATGCAACACCTTTGTTGTTAAAAATATCAATCAAGGGGGGCTTGCAGGACCAGTCAACCGAAAAGCCATACTGATGTCAAGCCAACCCCATGACGCCCTGAAATGGCACATCTACGGCAGATTTGCTGCATATCGGGGCAGGCCATTATCCGCTATTTCTGCCTGAAAGGGTGATCTCAAACGTGCCGTGTTTTATTTTTTACGGAAGTGTTGTGTAAAAAAATGAACAAGGCTAAGCTCGGTCACAACCCAGAACACAATAATACGAGGGTCACATGGTCCGCTTGCCGCGACCTGAAAGTACTGCGTGCGCAGTGCAATCGGGTACTTCCGTCGTTTTTGCAAGCTTCGTCAATGGCGTGGTCGCCCTGGCCGCAATAATTGACGTTTGGCGTTCCCGGACCCGTCCTCGTAGCGGCTTGCCGCCCTTCGCTTCGTCTTCCTGCCTTTTGAACTCATTACGGACACAGCTGATTTCAGTGTATCCACTGTGGCTCTGCGCGTGGGTTTTTGCTTTAGCAATCGACTCCATCCAGAATCAAGTCGCGGACCACCTTACCTCCTGAGGTATTTATGAGTAACAACCTCGACCAGCTCACCGATTGGTTGAAAGAGCACAAGATCACCGAAGTCGAATGCATGATCAGCGACCTGACCGGCATCACGCGCGGCAAGATTTCGCCAACCAACAAATTCATCGCTGAAAAAGGCATGCGGCTGCCCGAAAGCGTGCTGCTGCAGACCGTAACCGGCGATTACGTCGACGACGACATCTATTACGAACTGCTCGACCCTGCAGACATCGACATGATCTGCCGCCCTGACGAGAACGCCGTGTTCCTCGTGCCGTGGGCCATCGAGCCAACCGCACAGGTCATCCACGACACCTACGACAAGAAGGGCAACCCGGTCGAACTGTCGCCGCGCAACGTGCTGAAGAAAGTGCTCAAGCTATACGCTGACAAGGGCTGGCAGCCGATCGTCGCACCGGAGATGGAGTTCTACCTGACCAAGCGCAGCGAAGACCCGGACTTCCCGCTGCAGCCCCCGGTAGGCCGTTCCGGTCGCCCGGAAACCGGCCGTCAGTCGTTCTCGATCGAAGCTGCCAACGAATTCGACCCGCTGTTCGAAGACGTCTACGACTGGTGCGAGCTGCAGCAGCTGGACCTCGACACGCTGATCCACGAAGACGGCACGGCGCAGATGGAAATCAACTTCCGTCACGGCGACGCTCTGCACCTGGCCGACCAGATCCTGGTGTTCAAGCGCACCATGCGCGAGGCGGCGCTCAAGCACAACGTGGCTGCCACTTTCATGGCCAAACCGATGACCGGCGAGCCGGGCAGTGCCATGCACCTGCACCAGAGTGTGGTCGACGTGGCCACCGGCAAGAACATCTTCAGCAATGAAGACGGCAGCATGAGCGAGCTGTTCCTCAACCACATTGGTGGCCTGCAGAAGTTCATCCCCGAGGCGCTGCCGCTGTTCGCGCCCAACGTCAACTCGTTCCGCCGCTTCCTGCCCGACACTTCGGCGCCGGTAAACGTGGAGTGGGGCGAAGAAAACCGCACCGTCGGCCTGCGTGTACCGGATGCCGGCCCGCAAAGCCGGCGCGTCGAAAACCGCCTGCCGGGCGCCGACGCCAACCCATACCTGGCCATCGCCGCCAGCCTGCTGTGTGGCTACATCGGCATGGTCGAAGGCATCGAGGCCAGCGCGCCAGTGCAGGGCCGTGGTTACGAACGCCGCAACCTGCGCCTGCCTCTGACCATCGAAGATGCCTTGGAACGCATGGAAAACAGCCGTGCGCTGGTGCAGTACCTGGGCAAGAAATTCATTACCGGGTATGTCGCTACCAAGCGCGCCGAGCACGAAAACTTCAAACGTGTCATCAGTTCGTGGGAGCGTGAGTTCCTGCTGTTCGCTGTCTGATCAACCCTGGTGCCGCAGGAGCGCGGCGGTCCAATAACGGAGAAGCACATGAGCGTCAACAACCCGCAAACCCGTGAATGGCAAGCCCTGAGCGGGGAGCATCACCTCGCGCCTTTCAGTGACTACAAGCAACTGAAGGAGAAGGGGCCGCGCATCATCACCAAGGCCCAGGGTGTGCATTTGTGGGATAGCGAGGGGCACAAGATTCTCGACGGCATGGCCGGTCTGTGGTGCGTGGCGGTCGGCTACGGCCGTGAAGAGCTGGTGCAGGCGGCGGAAAAACAGATGCGCGAGCTGCCGTACTACAACCTGTTCTTCCAGACCGCTCACCCGCCTGCGCTCGAGCTGGCCAAGGCGATCACCGACGTGGCGCCGAAAGGTATGACCCATGTGTTCTTCACCGGCTCCGGCTCCGAAGGCAACGACACTGTGCTGCGCATGGTGCGCCACTACTGGGCGCTGAAGGGCAAACCGCACAAGCAGACCATCATCGGCCGCATCAACGGTTACCACGGCTCCACCTTCGCCGGTGCATGCCTGGGCGGCATGAGCGGCATGCACGAGCAGGGTGGCCTGCCGATCCCGGGCATCGTGCACATCCCTCAGCCGTACTGGTTCGGCGAGGGTGGCGACATGACCCCTGACGAATTCGGTGTCTGGGCCGCCGAGCAGTTGGAGAAGAAGATCCTCGAAGTCGGCGAAGACAACGTCGCTGCCTTCATCGCCGAGCCGATCCAGGGCGCAGGTGGCGTGATCATCCCGCCGCAAACCTACTGGCCGAAGGTGAAGGAGATCCTCGCCAGGTACGACATTCTGTTCGTCGCCGACGAGGTGATCTGCGGCTTCGGCCGTACCGGCGAGTGGTTTGGCTCTGATTACTACGACCTCAAGCCTGACCTGATGACCATCGCGAAAGGCCTGACCTCCGGTTACATCCCCATGGGCGGTGTGATTGTGCGTGACACCGTGGCCAAGGTGATCAGCGAAGGCGGCGACTTCAACCACGGTTTCACCTACTCCGGTCACCCGGTGGCGGCCGCGGTGGGCCTGGAAAACCTGCGCATCCTGCGTGACGAGAAAATTGTCGAGAAGGCGCGCACGGAAGCGGCACCGTATTTGCAAAAGCGTTTGCGTGAGCTGCAGGACCATCCACTGGTGGGTGAAGTGCGCGGCCTGGGCATGCTGGGTGCGATCGAGCTGGTCAAGGACAAGGCCACCCGCAGCCGTTACGAGGGCAAGGGCGTGGGCATGATCTGTCGCACCTTCTGCTTCGAGAACGGCCTGATCATGCGTGCGGTGGGTGACACCATGATCATCGCGCCGCCGCTGGTAATCAGCCATGCGGAGATCGACGAACTGGTGGAAAAGGCGCGCAAGTGCCTGGACCTGACCCTTGAGGCGATTCGATAAGCGTTTGCTAGGCTAGCGTTGTGACATTAAGTCGTTACATGGCCCTGCTTTCCTTGATACAGGGCCTTGTAACTTGCCAGACTAGCGACTGTTTCAGTCGCCGCGCGCTCTGCACCGTGGGTTCTGGCTGCTGGACAGTTGCTAAATAAAAATTCTGGAGCATTACGCATGAATAAAATGGGCAAGACGTTGCTGGCCGCCGCCCTGATGGGTGCCATGGCCTCCGCTGTTCAGGCTGAAGACAAAGTGTTGAACGTCTATAACTGGTCGGACTACATCGCTCCGGACACCATCGCCAAGTTCGAGAAGCAGACAGGGATCAAGGTCAAGTACGACGTCTTCGACAGCAACGAAACCCTGGAAGCCAAGCTGCTGGCAGGCAAGTCGGGCTATGACATCGTCGTGCCTTCGAACAATTTCCTGGCCAAGCAGATCAAGGCGGGTGTGTACGAGGAGCTGGACCGGTCCAAGCTGCCGAACTGGAAGAACCTCGACCCCGACCTGCTCAAGGCCGTTGGCGATGCCAGCGACAAGGACAACAAGCATGCCTTCCCTTACATGTGGGGCTCGATCGGCATTGGCTACAACCCGGAAAAGGTCAAGGCTGCGCTGGGCGTGGACAAGATCGATTCGTGGGACGTGGTGTTCAAGCCTGAGAACATCGCCAAGCTCAAGAGCTGCGGCGTGAGCTTCCTCGACGCCCCGACCGAAATGCTCCCGGCTGCGCTGCACTACCTCGGCAAGCCGACCGACAGCACCAAGAAAGAAGACCTGAAGGCCGCCGAGGACCTGTTCCTCAAGATCCGTCCTTCGATCACCTATTTCCACTCGTCCAAGTACATCGGCGACATGGCCAACGGCAACATCTGTGTAGCCGTCGGTTACTCGGGTGACCTGGAGCAGTCCAAGGCCCGTGCCCATGAAGCGGGCGACAAGGTCAAAGTGGACTACGTCATTCCGAAGGAAGGTGCCGGTACTTTCTACGACATGGTCGCCATCCCGAAAGATGCCGAGCATAAAGACGCGGCCTACGAGTTCATGAACTTCCTGATGCAGCCGGAAATCATGGCTGAAATCACCAACGCCGTGCGCTTCCCGAACGGTAACGCTGCTGCCACCCCGTTCGTGGACAAAGACATCACCAGCGACCCAAGCATCTACCCGCCTGCCGAAGTGAAGAAGCAGCTGTATGCGATCGCTGCGCCTGACGCTTCTGTGCAGCGAGTGATCACCCGCAGCTGGACGAAGATCAAGTCGGGCAAGTAAGCCCGATGCGACACCTCTGGGCCGGGTTTGCCGGCCCAGAGCCATTGAAAGGTAATTGATGATTGCGGCATCGAAGCTGCGAAGTTAAGTTGCGCGCCGGTTTTGCGTGTGCGGCAGCATTGTCGCTACCCAGGCACTGATTGTGAGGACCCCCACTTGTCTATTTCTGTATTCCGCAAGGCCTTGATGGCCAGCGCGGGCCTGACGCTGGCATGCAGCGTCCAAGCGGCGCCGACGGTGCACTTCTATAACTGGTCCGACTACATCGGCCCGACTACACTCGCGGACTTCGAGAAAGCTACGGGCATCAAGCCTGTGCAAGACGTGTTCGACTCCAACGAAACCCTGGAAGGCAAGCTGCTGGCCGGTAACACCGGCTATGACGTGGTGGTGCCGTCCAACCATTTCCTGGGCAAGCAGATCAAGGCGGGCGCCTTCCAGAAGCTCGACAAGAACCTGCTGCCCAACTATTCCAACCTCGACCCGGCGTTGATGAAGCGCCTGGAAAAGAACGACCCGGGCAACCAGTACGCGGTGCCTTACCTGTGGGGCACCAACGGCATCGGTTACAACGTCGACAAGGTCAAGGCCGCGCTGGGCGTGGATACCATCGATTCCTGGGCCGTGCTGTTCGAGCCCGAAAACATGAAAAAGCTCTCCAAGTGCGGTGTGGCCTTCCTCGACTCGGCAGACGAAATGCTGCCAGCGGTGCTCAACTACATGGGCCTCAACCCCAACAGCACCGACCCCAAGGATTACGCCAAGGCCGAGCAGAAGCTGCTGGCGGTGCGCCCGTACGTGACCTACTTCCACTCGTCCAAGTACATCACCGACCTGGCCAACGGCGACATCTGCGTCGCGGCAGGTTTTTCGGGTGATGTGTTCCAGGCCAAGGCCCGCGCTGAAGAAGCGAAGAAGGGCGTGAACCTGGCCTACGCCATTCCCAAGGAAGGCGGCAACCTCTGGTTCGACGTGCTGGCGATCCCCAAGGACGCCAAGAACGTCAAAGAGGCGCATGCCTTCATCAACTATTTGCTGAAACCTGAGGTTATCGCCCAGGTCAGTGATTACGTCGGTTACGCCAACCCGAACCCCAAGGCTGGCGCCCTGATGGACCAGGCCGTAAGGACTGACGCCGCGGTTTACCCACCGCAGGAAGTGCTGGACAAGATGTTCGTGAACTCAGAGTTGCCACCCAAGGTGCAACGGCTGATGACCCGCAGCTGGACCAAGGTCAAGTCGGGCAAGTAAAAATCCAGACCCGCGACGGCACCGTAGAACAGGCCACGCGGGCACAAAAATCTTGTTGGGAGTTTCACTCATGGCAGTTGCCTCCGGTGCCTATAAAAAAGCCCTCGAGGGTGGCCAGCAACCCAAGCAGGTGCTGGTCAAGATCGACCGGGTCACGAAAAAGTTCGACGAAACGGTAGCCGTGGACGATGTGTCCCTGGAAATCCGCAAGGGCGAGATCTTTGCCCTGCTGGGCGGCTCCGGTTCCGGCAAGTCCACCTTGCTGCGCATGCTGGCCGGCTTCGAGCGCCCGTCCGAAGGGCGGATCTTCCTCGATGGCGTCGACATCACCGACATGCCGCCGTACGAGCGGCCGATCAACATGATGTTCCAGTCCTACGCGCTGTTCCCGCACATGACCGTGGCGCAGAACATCGCCTTCGGCCTGCAGCAGGACAAGATGCCCAAGGCCGAGATCGATGCCCGCGTGGCCGAGATGCTCAAGCTGGTGCACATGACCCAGTACGCCAAGCGCAAGCCGCACCAGTTGTCGGGCGGCCAGCGTCAGCGTGTGGCGTTGGCCCGCTCGCTGGCCAAGCGCCCCAAACTGCTGCTGCTCGACGAGCCGATGGGTGCGCTGGACAAGAAACTGCGTTCGCAGATGCAGCTGGAGCTGGTCGAGATCATCGAGCGCGTGGGTGTAACCTGCGTGATGGTGACCCACGATCAGGAAGAGGCCATGACCATGGCCCAGCGCATCGCCATCATGCACCTGGGCTGGATCGCTCAGATCGGCTCGCCAGTGGACATCTACGAGACACCTACCAGCCGCCTGGTGTGCGAGTTCATCGGTAACGTCAATCTGTTCGAAGGTGACGTGGTCGACGACGCCGAAGGCTACGCGATCATTGCCAGCCCGGAGCTGGAGCGCAAGATCTACGTGGGCCACGGCATCACCACCTCGGTGGAAGACAAGCACATCACCTACGCCCTGCGCCCGGAAAAGATGCTGGTCACCACCCAGCAGCCAACCTGCGAGCACAACTGGTCGCGCGGCAAGATCCACGACATCGCCTACCTGGGCGGCCACTCGGTGTTCTATGTGGAGCTGCCGAGCGGCAAGATCGTCCAGTCGTTCGTTGCCAACGCCGAGCGCCAAGGTACCCGTCCGACCTGGGGCGATGAAGTGTACGTATGGTGGGAAGACGACAGCGGCGTGGTACTGCGGTCATGAAACTGCGCAAGCTCAAGCGAGCCTTCCAGCGTCTGGTCCCGGAGGGGCGGCACTTGGTGATCGGCGTGCCGTTCATCTGGCTGTTCCTGTTCTTCATGCTGCCGTTCTTCATCGTCCTGAAGATCAGTTTTGCCGAAGCTGATGTGGCAATCCCGCCGTATACCGAGATCTACACCTACGTCGAAGACAAGATCCAGCTGGTCCTCAACCTGGCCAACTACGGGCTGTTGACCGAGGATGAGCTGTACCTCTCGGCCTACCTGGGTTCGTTGAAGATGGCGTTCTTCAGCACCCTGCTGTGCCTGCTGATCGGCTTCCCGATGGCCTACGCCATTGCCAACGCCAAGAAGGAGACCCAGACGGTCCTGCTGTTGCTGATCATGATGCCAACCTGGACCGCGATCCTGATCCGCGTCTATGCCTGGATGGGTATCCTCAGCAACAACGGCCTGCTCAACGGTTTCCTCCTGTGGACCGGGTTGATCGACCAGCCGTTGCAGATCCTCAACACCAACCTGGCGGTCTACATCGGCGTGGTCTATTCGTACCTGCCGTTCATGATCCTGCCGCTGTTCGCCAACCTGGTGAAGCATGATCCGAGCCTGCTCGAAGCTGCATCCGACCTGGGTTCGAGCACCTTCAACAGCTTCTGGAAGATCACGGTACCGCTGTCGAAGAACGGCATCATCGCCGGCTGCATGCTGGTGTTCATCCCGGTGGTGGGCGAGTTCGTGATCCCGGAACTGCTGGGTGGCCCGGAAACCCTGATGATCGGTAAAGTGCTGTGGCAGGAGTTCTTCAACAACCGTGACTGGCCGGTGGCATCCGCCCTGGCAGTGGTGATGCTGGCGATCCTGATCGTGCCGATCCTGCTGTTCAACCGTAGCCAGGCCAAAGAGATGGAGGGCCGCGCATGAAACGCTTCAGTTTCTCCAAGCTGATGCTGGTGCTCGGCTTGCTGTTCATCTACCTGCCGATGTTGATCCTGGTGATCTACTCGTTCAACGCCTCCAAGCTGGTGACGGTGTGGGGCGGCTGGTCGATCAAATGGTACGTCGGCCTGCTCGACAACACCCAGCTGATGGGTTCGGTGATGCGCTCGCTGGAAATCGCCTGCTACACGGCGGTGGCGGCAGTGGCGCTGGGTACCCTGGCGGCCTTCGTGCTGACCCGCGTCACCCGCTTCAAGGGCCGCACGCTGTTCGGTGGCCTGGTCACCGCGCCGCTGGTAATGCCCGAAGTGATCACCGGTCTGTCGCTGTTGCTGCTGTTCGTGGCCATGGCGCAGATGATCGGCTGGCCGCAGGAGCGGGGTATCGTCACCATCTGGATCGCCCATACAACGTTCTGTGCGGCGTATGTGGCGGTGGTGGTGTCGGCTCGCCTGCGTGAGCTGGACCTGTCGATCGAGGAAGCGGCGATGGACCTGGGTGCCAAGCCGTGGAAGGTGTTCTTCCTGATCACCATCCCGATGATCGCGCCATCGCTGGCGGCGGGCGGCATGATGTCGTTTGCCCTGTCGCTGGACGACCTGGTATTGGCCAGCTTCGTCTCCGGGCCTGGATCGACCACCTTGCCGATGGAAGTGTTCTCGGCGGTGCGCCTGGGTGTGAAACCGGAGATCAACGCCGTGGCCAGCCTGATCTTGCTGTCGGTATCGCTGGTGACCTTCTTCGTCTGGTACTTCAGCCGCCAGGCCGAAGAGCGTCGTCGCAAGGCGATTCAGCAGGCGATCGAAGAGGGTGCTGCAGCCAACGCTTCGCAGCCGCAGGTCAAGCGCCCGGCGCAGGTGGCTGCGTCGGCCTGACCTGGCCCTTTCGCGGGCACGCCCGCTCCCACAGGGACCTCACAGCCTTCAGGGTTGTGGTGAGCCCTGTGGGGCAGGGGTATCACAGCCTTCAGGGTTGTGATGAGCCCTGTGGGGCAGGGGTATCACAGCCTTCAGGGTTGTGGTGAGCCCTGTGGGGCAGGAGTATCACAGCCTTCAGGGTTGTGGTGAGCCCTGTGGGGTAGGGGTGTCATAGCCTTCAGGGTCGTGCTGAGCCCTGTGGGGCAGGGGCATCACGATCTTCAGGGTTGTGGTGAGCCCTGTGGGGTAGGGGTGTCATAGCTTTCAGGGTTGTGGTGAGCTCTGTGGGAGCGGGCATGCCCGCGAAGGCTCCAGCACCGATTCAAAGCCATACCGCATCCCAATGTGGATAGTCCCTGATACTTCTGACCAATCCAGCCCTCAAGGGATTGGCAACAATGTACCGGGCTACATGAACCACACACTCTTCCCGCCGCAGCGCATGGTCCTGGTAACCCGATTGCCATATCGGCTTGTGCCCGACACCGGCCTTGCGCAAGGCAATCGCTGTGCGTGATTTGAACTTGCGCATCAGCGTTCCCAATGTCACTTCTTTCAGCTCAATTAGCCAATGCAGATGGTCCGGCATCACTACCCAGGCCAACGATTGGCAGTCCTGAATGTCATCTGAGACCCGAAGGTGTTTGACCACCAGACGGGCCTGGTGGAAGTCGCGGAACAGTGGTTTGCGTTGATGCGTGATGGTGGTCAGCATGTAGAGCCTGCCAGGCTCGGAGAAGCGCCCGCGGCGCAGTCGGTGGGATTCGGCTAACGGCATTTTGATCTTCCTTGAATGTGAACCTCCCTGTGAAGGTAGCGGTTGGAGCGGGGATGGCAGAAGACCGATGGTTTCTGGATATGGCAGATACTGATACCTGGCTGTGGAGGCCTCTTCGCGGGCTCGCCCGCTCCCACAGGTACCGCGCAGGTCTCGAATAGTGCGCTCTCTCTGTGGGAGCGGGCGTGCCCGCGAAGAGGCCCCCACAGGCACCAAAAATGCCAGCATGGCCCCCGCCAGTGATGTTTATCGAACCCTGAACTACGCTCACAGTCGCATCCCACAAATCATTTGTGCGCAAGCAAGGAGCCAGCATGGCGTTGATGCGTCCGCTGTCGGTCATCTGTCTGGTGTTGTTGTACATGCTCACCGGCTGTAGCAAGGAAGAGGTCCCCAAGACGCTGCCTCGGGTGGGGGTGCAGCAGGTACAACCCACCGATTTCGCTGCCAGGGTCACCCTGACCGGCGACGTACAGGCACGGGTGCAGACCGACTTGTCATTCCGCGTCGGCGGCAAGATCATTTCGCGTAGCGTCGACGTAGGCGATCACGTCAAGGCCAACCAGGTGCTGGCCCGGCTTGACCCGAAAGACCTGCAGAACAATGTCGACTCGGCCAAGGCCGAAGTATTCGCCGCGCAGGCGCGGGTTACCCAGACCAGTGCGGCCTTCGTGCGCCAGCAAAAACTGCTGCCCAAGGGCTACACCAGCCAGAGTGAATACGATGCTGCCGAAGCCGCGCTGCGCAGCAATCAGAGCGCACTCAAGGCCGCCCAGGCGCAACTGGCCAATGCCAACGAGCAACTCAGCTACACCGCACTGGTCTCCGAGGCCGCCGGGGTCATCACCGAGCGCCAGGCCGAGGTTGGCCAAGTGGTGCAGGCGACCATGCCGATCTTCAGCCTGGCCGTCGATGGCGACCGCGATGCGGTATTCAACGTCTACGAGTCGCTGCTGGTGGCGCCGCCCAGCGATGCCGGGGTAGTCGTGAGCCTGCTGGACGATCCCAAGGTCCAGGCCCGTGGCTTCGTGCGCGAAATAACCCCCACCGTGTCGGCGCAAAGCGGCACCGTGCAGGTCAAGGTGGGGCTCAAGGACGTGCCGCCCGGGATGCAATTGGGGGCACCGGTTACTGCCACCACCAATGCCCAGGGTCGGCCCAGCATCGAGCTGCCATGGTCGGCACTGACCAAGGCCTTGCATGAGCCTGCCGTGTGGGTGGTGGGCGAGGGCGACAAGGTGGAATTGCGCAAAGTCGAAATCCGCCGTTACCTCACCGGCAAGATCGTGGTCGCCAGCGGCCTGAAAGGCGGCGAGACCGTAGTGGTCAACGGCGGCCAGTTGCTGCACCCCGGCATGCAGGTACAGAAGGTCGACGCCAAGGGCCCAGGGGGTGAGCTATGAAGCGTCTGTTGCTGATGCTCTCGGCCGCTGTGCTGCTGGTCGGTTGCAGTAGCGAAGAAGAGGCACCAGAGGCGATCCGGCCCGTGCTGTCGGTCAAGGTCGAACCCCAGGTGCAGTCGCAGCTGGGCCGCTTCGCCGGCAGTATCCAGGCGCGCTTCGAAAGCACCTTGGGCTTCCGGGTTTCCGGGCGCATTGCCCGGCGCTGGCTGGACGTGGGCGCCCAGGTGAAACCGGGCGACACCTTGGCCACCCTGGACCCCACCGACCAGCAGAACCAGCTGCGCGCCGCCGAAGGCGATCTGGCCAAGGTGCAGGCACAGTGGATCAACGCCCAGGCCGATGCCCGTCGCCAGCAGCAGTTGTATGACCGTGGGGTAGGCGCCCAGGCACAGCTGGATATTGCCCAGACCAACCTGAAAACCACCAGTGCGGCGTTGGAGCAGGCGCGCTCCGCCGTCAGCCAGGCCCGCGACCAGCTCGACTACAGCACCCTGCGTACCGACCACGCTGCCGTGATTACTGCGTGGCAGGCCGAAGCCGGGCAAACCGTTACCGCCGGGCAAGCCGTGGTGACCCTGGCCCGGCCAGACGTGAAAGAAGCGGTAATCGACCTGCCGATCGATCTGGCCGAGCAGTTGAGCAAAGGCCTGACCTTCACCGTTGCTTCGCAACTGGACCCGACCATCAACACCACGGCCAGCCTGCGCGAACTGGAGCCCCAGGCCGATGCCACCACCCGGACCCGCCGTGCTCGCCTGACCCTGGCCAGCACACCGGCGGCCTTTCACCTTGGCACCGCCATCAGTGTGACCCTTAGCTCGGAAGTGTCCCCGCGCAGCGAACTGCCCTTGAGTGCCTTGCTCGAGCGCGACGGCAAGACCCAGGTGTGGGTGATCGATACGCAGCACAAGACCGTGGCCACCCGTGACGTGGCGCTGATCGACCGCACCGATGACAGCATCGTACTGAGCGCCGGCGTGCAGCCCGGTGAGCGTGTGGTCACTGCCGGCGTCAACAGCCTCAAGCCTGGCCAGAAGGTCATCTTCGACGAGGATGCGCAATGAAAGGAAGCTTCAACCTGTCCGACTGGGCGCTCAAGCATCAATCGTTCGTCTGGTACCTGATGTTCGTTGGCCTGTTGATGGGGATTTTCTCCTACTTCAACCTGGGCCGTGAGGAAGACCCGTCGTTCACCATCAAAACCATGGTCATCCAGACCCGCTGGCCCGGTGCGACCCAGGACGAAACCCTCTACCAGGTCACCGACCGTATCGAGAAGAAGCTCGAGGAACTCGATTCACTCGACTACACCAAAAGCTACACCCGCCCCGGCGAGTCCACGGTCTACGTGTACCTTCGCGACACCACCAAGGCCAAGGACATCCCGGAAATCTGGTACCAGGTGCGCAAGAAGATCCAGGACATTCGTGGCGAATTTCCTGCCGGTATCCAGGGGCCGGGCTTCAACGACGAATTCGGTGATGTGTTCGGTTCGATCTATGCCTTTACCGCCGACGGCCTGACGCTGCGCCAACTGCGGGACTACGTGGAACAGGCAAGGGCCGAGGTCCGTGATGTACCCAACATCGGCAAGATCGAGCTGGTCGGCACCCAGGACGAAGTGCTTTACCTGAACTTCTCCACCCGCAAGCTGGCTGCCCTGGGCATTGACCAGCGCCAGGTAATGCAGGCACTTCAAGCACAGAATGCGGTGACGCCGGCCGGCATGATCGAGGCCGGCCCGGAGCGCATCTCGGTGCGCACGTCCGGGCAGTTTGCCTCGGAAAAAGACCTGCAAACCGTCAACTTGAGGATCAACGACCGCTTCTTCCGCCTGGCCGATATCGCCGACATCGAGCGCGGTTACGTCGACCCGCCTTCGCCAATGTTCCGTTACAACGGCCAGACAGCCCTTGGCCTCGCCATCGGCATGAAGGCCGGCGGCAACATCCAAGTGTTCGGTGCGGCGTTGAAAAAGCGCATGGACCAGGTGGTCCAGGATCTGCCGGTGGGTGTCGGTGTACACACCGTTTCTGACCAGGCCGTGGTGGTCAAGCAGGCGGTCGGCGGTTTCACCAGCGCGCTGTTCGAGGCGGTGGTGATCGTGCTGGCCGTGAGCTTTGTCAGTCTTGGCGTGCGCGCCGGGCTGGTGGTGGCCTGCTCGATCCCACTGGTGCTGGCCATGGTGTTCGTATTCATGGAGTACAGCGGCATCACCATGCAGCGGATTTCGCTGGGTGCGCTGATCATTGCACTTGGCCTGCTGGTGGACGATGCGATGATTACCGTGGAGGTGATGGTCACGCGGCTGGAAATGGGTGAAAGCAAGGAGCAGGCAGCGACGTTCGCCTACACCTCCACAGCCTTCCCCATGCTTACCGGCACCTTGGTGACCGTGGCCGGGTTCGTGCCTATCGGCCTCAACGCCAGCTCTGCGGGTGAATACACCTTCACCCTGTTCGCGGTGATTGCCGTGGCCCTGATCGTGTCGTGGGTGGTGGCTGTGTTCTTCGCGCCGGTGCTTGGCGTGCATATTCTCAAAGGCGACAAGCTCAAGGCTCACGAGGCTGAGCCTGGCCGGGTCGGGCGGGCATTTGAAGGCGGGTTGCTGTGGTGCATGCGCAACCGCTGGTTGACCATCATCGGCACCGTGGTGCTGTTTGCCCTGTCGATCTTCTGCATGCGTTTTGTGCAGAACCAGTTTTTCCCGTCCTCGGACCGCCCGGAAATTCTCGTCGACCTCAACCTGCCGCAGAACGCCTCGATCGAGGAGACGCGCAAGGTGGTCGACCGCTTCGAGGCACGGATCAAGGACGATCCGGACCTGGTGCACTGGAGTACCTACATCGGCCAGGGCGCGATCCGCTTCTACCTGCCCCTCGATCAGCAGTTGCAGAACCCTTACTACGCGCAGTTGGTGATTGTCAGCAAGGGCTTCGAAGAGCGTCAGGCCATGATGGACCGCCTGCAGAAGATCCTGCACGAAGAGTTCGTCGGCGTCGGCACCAACGTGCAATCGCTGGAGATGGGCCCGCCGGTAGGCCGGCCGATCCAGTACCGGGTCAGCGGTGCCGACATCGACCAGGTGCGCAAACACGCCATCGAGCTGGCCACCTTGCTCGACCAGAACGAGCACATCGGTGAGATGATCTACGACTGGAACGAGCCGGGTAAGGTGCTGCGCGTGGAAATTGCCCAGGACAAGGCACGCCAGCTGGGGCTGTCGTCCGAAGATGTTGCCAATGTGATGAACAGCATCGTCAGTGGCGTGCGGATCACCCAGGTCAACGACAACATCTACCTGGTCGATGTGGTCGCGCGCGCCGAAGACAGCGAACGTGGCTCGCCTGATACCCTGCAGAACCTGCAAATTCTTACCCCTAACGGCACGTCGATCCCGCTGCTGTCGTTCGCCACCGTGCGCTACGAACTGGAACAGCCGCTGGTGTGGCGCCGCGACCGCAAGCCGACCATCACCATCAAGGCCTCGGTCAATGGCGAGATCCAGCCCACTGACCTGGTCGCCCAACTGAAGCCAAAAATTGACGAGTTCGGCAGCAAGCTGCCGGTCGGTTACGAAGTGGCCACGGGGGGTACGGTTGAAGAAAGCAGCAAGGCCCAGGGGCCGATCGCCAAGGTCATCCCACTGATGCTGTTCCTGATGGCGACCTTCCTGATGATCCAGTTGCACAGCGTGCAGAAGCTGTTCCTGGTGGTCAGCGTGGCGCCGCTGGGGTTGATTGGCGTGGTGCTGGCGCTGGTGCCCACGGGGACGCCGATGGGCTTCGTGGCGATCCTCGGCATCCTTGCGCTGGCGGGCATCATCATTCGTAACTCGGTGATTCTGGTGACCCAGATAGACGAGTTCGAAGCCCAGGGCTTGTCGCCGTGGGATGCGGTGGTGGAGGCCACCAACCATCGGCGCCGGCCGATCCTGCTGACCGCGGCGGCGGCGAGCCTGGGCATGATCCCGATTGCACGCGAGGTGTTCTGGGGCCCCATGGCCTACGCCATGATTGGCGGGATCATCGTGGCGACCTTGCTGACGCTGCTGTTCCTGCCGGCGCTGTACGTGGCCTGGTACAAGATCCGCGAGCCGCAGAAACACGCCTGAAAGCCCATATAGCCCCTTGTAGGAGCGGGTTTACCCGCGAATGCGATGGTGCATCGACCACCGTATTCGCGGGTAAACCCGCTCCTACAAGGGGCGTGTGCTTTTAAATGGTTATATAAAAATTCTTAAACAGTATTTTTAAGAATAATCCCGCCTCACTACTATTGCCCTCAAGCCAGGCGCAAATCCCCTTCAAACCTCTGCCCGGCGCCCTCACTCCAAGGAGAACGAGCATGAGTGCATCTCTGCGTAGCATCGACGGTCAGGACGAAGCCACCATCTTGCGTGAAATCCAGAGCGCCTTGCGCGACCTGCGTTTCGGTGCGGTGGAGATCACCGTGCACAACGCTCAGGTCGTACAGATCGAGCGCAAGGAGAAGTTCCGCCTGCAACAGCCCGGCAACAAGCCCGGCTGATCGGCGCCACAACATCCAAAACTAGAAAAATGCCAATCGGGAGCTTCACCATGTCCATCCGCCGTTATGCGCTCGCCGCTCTGGCCAGTGCTGTTTTTGCCGGTTCCGCCATCGCCAAGGACTACGAACTGCTCAACGTGTCCTACGACCCGACCCGTGAGCTGTACCAGCAGTACAACGCTGAGTTCATCAAACACTGGCAACAGGCCCATCCGGGTGACAAGGTGAAAATCCAGCAATCCCATGGGGGGTCGGGCAAGCAGGCCCGTGCGGTGATCGACGGCCTGCGCGCTGACGTGGTGACCCTGGCCCTGGCCGGTGACATCGACGAAGTGGCCAAGCTTGGCAAGACACTGCCCGAGAACTGGCAGACCCGCCTGCCTGACGCCAGCACCCCGTACACCTCGACCATCGTGTTCCTGGTGCGCAAGGGCAACCCGAAAGGCATCAAGGACTGGGGCGACCTGATCAAGAAGGACGTGTCGGTCATCACCCCGAACCCGAAAACCTCCGGCGGTGCGCGCTGGAACTTCCTCGCAGCATGGGCGTACGGCCTGAAGGCCGGCGGTAGCGAAGAGAAGGCCAAGGCCTATGTGCAGGAACTGTTCAAGCATGTACCGGTGCTGGATACCGGCGCCCGTGGTTCGACCATCACCTTCGTCAACAATGGCCAGGGCGACGTGTTGCTGGCCTGGGAAAACGAGGCCTTCCTGGCCCTGAAGGAAGACGGGGGTGCCGACAAGTTCGACATCGTCGTGCCGTCGCTGTCGATCCTGGCCGAGCCGCCAGTGGCCGTGGTCGACAAGAACGCCGAGAAGAAGGGCAATACCGAGATTGCCACCGAATACCTCAAGCACCTGTACAGCCCGGCCGGGCAGAAGATTGCCGCCGAGAACTTCTACCGCCCGCGTGACGAGAAAGTCGCTGCGGAGTTCGGCAAGCAGTTCCCGAAACTGGACCTGGTGACCATCGACAAGGACTTTGGTGGGTGGAAGACTGCACAACCGAAATTCTTCAATGATGGCGGTGTGTTCGACCAGATCTATCAGGCACAGTAAGGGCCAAAGGAACGCGGGGCAGCGTTACGGCCCATTCGCGGCACAAGGCCGCCCCCACAAGGAACCATAGTCCCCTGTGGGAGCGGCCTTGTGTCGCGAATGGGCTGCCAAGCAGCCCCAGGATACAAAAGCTTGCACCGGCCCGGGATTGTTTCCGGGCTTAGTGCGTTCAACCAGGGATATTTATGTCGCGTCGCATCTCCCCCGTCATACCCGGCTTCGGGCTGACGCTGGGCTACACCTTGGTGTACCTCAGCCTGATCGTGCTGATACCGCTGGCGGCCATGTTCATCCATGCCTCGCAGCTGACCTTCGAGCAGTTCTGGACCATTATCAGTGCGCCGCGGGTGATCGCTGCGCTCAAGCTGAGCTTCGGCACCGCCCTGTTCGCCGCCATCATCAACGGTGTGATCGGTACCCTGCTGGCTTGGGTGCTGGTGCGTTACACCTTCCCTGGGCGCAAGATCATCGATGCGATGATCGACCTGCCGTTCGCCTTGCCCACCGCGGTTGCCGGTATCGCCCTGACAGCCCTGTACGCGCCGCAGGGCTGGGTCGGCCAGTTCGCTACCGACCTGGGCTTCAAGATCGCCTACACCCCGCTGGGCATCACCCTGGCACTGACCTTCGTGACCCTGCCGTTCGTGGTGCGCACGGTGCAGCCGGTACTGGCCGACATCCCGCGTGAAGTGGAAGAGGCCGCAGCCTGCCTGGGGGCCAAGCCATTGCAGGTGTTCCGCCACATCCTGGCGCCGGCCCTGCTGCCGGCATGGCTCACCGGCTTTGCCCTGGCCTTCGCCCGTGGGGTGGGCGAGTATGGTTCGGTGATCTTCATTGCTGGCAACATGCCGATGAAGACCGAGATCCTACCGCTGCTGATCATGGTCAAGCTCGACCAGTACGACTACACCGGCGCGACCGCCATCGGCGTGTTGATGCTGGTGGTTTCCTTCATCCTGCTGCTGCTGATCAACCTGCTGCAGCGCCGCATCGAAACCCCTTGAAGGAGGCCGGCATGTCCAGTTCATCCCTGAGTGCAAGTGCCGCAGCCAACGCCGCCCGCCGTGGCAGCGCCACGTCGCGGCGTATCCTGATCGGCCTTGGCTGGCTGGTCTTCGCCCTGTTCCTGCTGCTGCCGCTGGTGATTGTGGTATCGCAGGCACTGAAGAACGGTTTTGGCACCTTCTTCGAGGCGATCTTCGAACCCGATGCGTTGTCGGCGCTGAAGCTGACCCTGCTCGCCGTGGTTATCTCGGTGCCGCTGAACCTGGTATTTGGCGTAAGCGCTGCCTGGTGCGTGAGCAAGTACACCTTCCGTGGCAAGAGCATCCTGGTCACCCTGATCGACCTGCCGTTCTCGGTGTCACCCGTGATTGCCGGCCTGGTCTACGTGCTGATGTTCGGCGCGCAAGGCCTGTTCGGTCCGTGGCTGCAGGACCACGATATCCAGATCGTGTTCGCCCTGCCGGGCATTGTCCTGGCGACCATTTTCGTTACCGTACCGTTCGTGGCCCGTGAGCTGATCCCGCTGATGCAGGAGCAAGGCACGCAGGAGGAGGAGGCTGCACGGCTGCTCGGTGCCAACGGCTTGCAGATGTTCTGGCACGTGACCCTGCCGAACATCAAATGGGGGCTGATCTACGGCGTGGTGCTGTGTACCGCGCGGGCCATGGGCGAGTTCGGTGCGGTGTCGGTGGTGTCGGGCCACATCCGTGGCGTGACCAACACCTTGCCGCTGCATGTGGAGATTCTCTACAACGAGTACAACCACGTCGCAGCCTTCAGCGTGGCCAGCCTGTTGCTGATCCTGGCGCTCTTCATCCTGCTGCTCAAGCAGTGGAGCGAGAACCGTATTAACCGCCTGCGCCATAGCGCCGCGGAGGAATGATTCATGTCGATCGAAGTTCGTAACGTCAGCAAGCGCTTCAACAGCTTCCAGGCCCTGAACGCAATCAACCTGGACATCAACAGCGGCGAGCTGGTGGCTTTGCTCGGCCCGTCCGGCTGTGGCAAGACCACCCTGCTGCGCATCATTGCCGGCCTGGAAACCCCGGACCAGGGCAACATCGTGTTCCATGGCGAGGACGTTTCCGGCCATGACGTGCGTGACCGTAACGTCGGGTTCGTGTTCCAGCACTACGCGCTGTTCCGCCACATGAGCGTGTTCGACAACGTTGCTTTCGGCCTGCGCATGAAGCCCAAGGGCGAGCGCCCAAGCGAGAGCAAGATTGCCGAGAAGGTGCATGAGCTGCTGAACATGGTGCAACTGGACTGGCTGTCCGACCGCTACCCCGAGCAGCTTTCCGGTGGCCAGCGTCAGCGTATCGCCCTGGCCCGTGCCCTGGCGGTGGAGCCGAAGGTGCTGCTGCTGGACGAGCCATTCGGTGCGCTGGATGCCAAGGTGCGAAAAGAGCTGCGGCGCTGGCTGGCGCGGCTGCACGAGGATATCAACCTGACGTCGGTGTTCGTTACCCACGACCAGGAAGAAGCCATGGAAGTAGCCGACCGCATCGTGGTCATGAACAAGGGCGTGATCGAGCAGATCGGCTCGCCGGGTGAGGTGTACGATCAGCCGGCCAACGATTTCGTCTACCACTTCCTCGGTGACTCCAACCGCCTGGCCTTGAGCGAAGGGCATCACGTGCTGTTTCGCCCGCACGAGGTGTCGCTGTCGCGGCATGAGACCGAAGGGCACCATGCGGCCGAGGTGCGCGACATTCGGCCGTTGGGCGCGACCACGCGGGTGACCTTGAAGGTGGAAGGGCAGAGCGAGCTGATCGAGGCCGAGGTGGTGAAAGACCATGACAGCCTGACCGGGTTGGCGCGGGGAGAGACGTTGTTCTTCCGGCCGAAGGTTTGGCAGAAGGTGGCGGATATCTGAGTCGCACAAGGAAAAGAGAGCCCGGGCATGGTCCCGGGTTTTTCTTGCCTGAACGTTTGACAGGGCAGCTTTACAGCCTTTTACAAGCGAGTGGCGGTAGCGTACTTGTTATTCCCTATGGGTATTAATAAATATCTTCTTATTCCTTTACGAATATTTCGCCCTCCCTATACTTGTCTCCAAGCACGCAAACTTACTGGAGGCGTCCCCATGCGCAATGAGTCAATTCGCTACCTGATTGTGCCGGGTTGGCAAGGATCGCCAGACAACCATTGGCAGAGTCACTGGCAGCGCACCCTGCCCAACAGTGCACGGGTTGAACAGCAAGACTGGCTCACCCCGCAGCGGCAGGACTGGGTGCACGCGCTGGAGCAGTCGATTGCCGCCGACCGCTCGCCGGTGATCCTGATTGCCCACAGCCTTGGTTGCATCACTGTCGCCCATTGGGCAGCTCAGGCAAGCCCAGCCTTGCTGCGGCAGGTGCGTGGTGCACTGCTGGTGGCGCCGGCAGATGTCGAACGGCCCACGTGCGCACCCGTGCTGCGCAACTTTGCGCCGATCCCTACCGAGGTGCTGCCGTTCCCTAGCCAGGTCGTCAGCTCGGACAACGACCCGGCCGTGAACGTGCCACGGGCGCTGTACCTGGCCCAGGCATGGGGCGCCGAAGCGGGTTTGCTGAGCAATGCCGGGCACATCAACGTCAAGTCCGGTCATGAGCGCTGGGAACAAGGCTTCGCCTACCTGTATCGCTTGCAGAGCCGGATCGAGCAGCGTGCACTGCGCCGCGCCTGATCGCCCTTACTGTTCACCCTTTGCCTGACGCCTGGCCATTACGGGCCTGGGGCGGGAGTTCGTCATGACGTTTCAAAACCCGTTCGGCCAGCCGCTGCTGACCTTCCCCGAGCTGGACAAGAGTCCGCTTAGCATTCGTGCCAAGGCGCTGGTGTTCATCGACCCGCGCTCGCAGCAGCTGCGCGAGGACCTTGAGCGCCTGGCGCCACAACCTTTGCCGGTGCTGATCCGTGGCGAGACCGGCACCGGCAAGGAGCTGCTGGCCCGGCAGATTCACCGTACCAGCGACCGTGGAGGGTTGTTCGTGTCGGTCAACTGCGCGGCCATCAGCCCCACCTACGCCGATGCCGAGCTGTTTGGCTATAGCGCGGGCACCCATGGCGGTACGGCCAGCAGCCGCGCCGGCTGGTTCGGTTCGGCCAGCGGCGGCACCTTGTACCTAGACGAGATTGCCGACTTGCCATTGACCATTCAGGGCAAGCTGCTGGCGGCCCTGGAAAACCGCGAGGTCACTCGGGTGGGCGCGCAGCAGCCACAGCCGGTGGATGTGCGCCTGGTAGCCGCCACCAGCATCGACCTGGCCCGTGTAGTACGTGCAGGACGCTTCAACGAGCGCCTGTACCAGTATCTGCGCGAGGGCGCGCTGGAACTGCCGCCGCTGCGCGAGCGGCCGGGCGATATCCTGCCGCTGGCCGAGTACTTCGTGGGCATCTACAGCGTGCGCCTGCAACGGCCACTGCCCTTGGTGAGCGAGGCGGCGCAGCGGGTGCTGGAGGCGCATTTCTGGCCGGGCAATACCCGCGAACTGGAGAACGTCATCCACTTTGCATTGCTGGTCAATGACGGCGAAGAAATCCTGCCAGAGGATCTCGAACTGCCTGACCCCGCGCGTTAGACATCGCTCATGGGTAAAGAGGCTGATGGTATTGTGTTTTTGGAATAAGCAGCTAAGTAAAAGATATTGTTGCGGAATAAAAAATTTGGGTATCGTCCGCCTCAAGCCCACTGGTGAACCGGTTGGGCACCCGATTTGCCATCGTCGATGGCCCAGATTCAGAACAAGGACCACCATGAAGAAGACCCTGCTGACCACTGCCCTGGCTGCTGCCCTGTCGTTTTCCGGCCTGGCCGCTGCTGCCGAGAAACTGGTGGTTGCCGCTACCCCGGTACCGCACGCCGAAATTCTCGAACTGATCAAGCCGACCCTGGCAAAAGAAGGCGTGGACCTTCAGATCAAGGTCTTCACCGATTACGTGCAACCGAACGTGCAGGTGGACCAGAAGCGCCTGGACGCCAACTACTTCCAGACCCTGCCGTACTTGAAGAGCTTCAACGAAGGCAAGGGCACCCACCTGGAAACCGTGATCGGTGTGCACGTCGAGCCGTTCGGTGGTTACTCGAAGAAGATCAAGAATCTGTCCGAGCTGAAGGAGGGCGCCACCGTTGCCATCCCTAACGAAGGCAGCAACAGCGGCCGCGCCCTGATCCTGCTGCAGAAGGCTGGCCTGATCACTCTGAAAGACCCGAAAAACGCCCTGGCCACGCCAAAGGACATTGCCGAGAACCCGAAGAAGCTGAAGTTCCGCGAGCTTGAATCGGCCATGCTGCCGCGTGTGCTGGACCAGGTCGACCTGGACATGATTAACACCAACTACGCCCTGGAAGCCGGCCTGAACCCGGCCAAGGACGCGCTGGTGATCGAAGGTGCCGACTCGCCGTACGTGAACTTCCTGGTTGCCCGCCCGGACAACAAGGACAGCGAAGCCATCCAGAAACTGGCCAAGGCCCTGACCAGCCCTGAAGTGAAGGAATTCATTGCCAAGAAGTACCAGGGTGCGGTGCTGCCGGCGTTCTGATGCGCTTGCTTCACCTTGCATGACCCAACGCCGACACCTTTGTGTCGGCGTTTTCATTGCTGGGATCTCTGAAAGCTGGCGCGATCCCTGTGGGAGCGGGTTTGCCCGCGAAGAATCCAACGCGCTGCATGGCACCGGCTGCGCCGGTGTTCGCGGCTAAATCCCCACAGTGCTCGCGCAAACTTTTGGGTTTTGAGCAAGGCAGCCCCTTACGGCCCTGGCACCAATCGCAAGGTACTCTGCGCCGGTATTACCCCCATCTGTGCCTTCTGATACTGCCCCTGCACATACCCTTCGGCCTGGTCCGCGTAATGGCGGTCAAACGGCACGCCACTCTGACCGACCGGGTTGATGGTCAGGGCCTGTCCGGCATCGGCAAAGTCGATTAGCCGCCGCGTCGACGGCCCATAGGTTACCGGCCATGGCGCAGCGCTGATCTTCGCCGAAAGGTTGTTCGGTACTTCGTGGGTACCAGGTGCGGCGAACGGCCCAACGTTGAACAGCAGGTTCAACGGCTTTTTCACCCCAAGCGGATGGTTGTGGGTCAGGGTATGGGCCTTGCCCCATTGCCAGCTGGCCGGGTCGCTGCCCAGGGTGTCGCGCAGGTGCTTCAAGCTGCTTTGCCACGCTGTGCGCACGACGGCGGTACGGTCGGTACGCTGGCTGCCACCACGGGTGTTCCACCAGGGTGAATCGGCTTGCGCTGCCAGGCGTGGCAGGGCGGCGTCGATGGCGCGGGTGCTGATCAGCACCGGAAACCAGGTATCGCCCAGCTCGTCATGCAGGGCCGCGAACGCCAGTTCATAAAGGAATTGGTTGAACAGCGTGGCGCTGGTCGAGTCGAGCGGGTAGTCCCCAGCCCAAGCCGCCAGTTGCTCGACCAGCTCTTGCTCTTCATCACCTTCTGCCACTGCCCGCAGGGTTGCCAGAAGCGGGGCAAGGGTGCGCGGGCCATAGTCACTGGCGGTGTCCAACTGCAGGGCCTGGCTGTTTTGGGTGTCCCATTTCACCTCTGGGTTGGCCAGGTGGTGATCGAGCTGGCGGCCACGGTCGGGCAGGTTGTAGTAACCCGGTATCGGCACCGCCGCCGGTGGCTGGTGGTTGGCCGAGACGATATAGCCGAGGGCCGGGTTTTCCTGTTGTGGGTTGACGCTGAAGGGGTAGAAACCGAGCTTGTCGGCCTGTGCGCGGGTGCCGTCGAGGATGAACGCCGGGTCGACGCCGTCGGGGCGGATTGGCAGCTTTGCCGCCGCCCACCAGCCGATGTCGCCACGGGCATTGGCCCAGACAAGGTTGAGCCCGGGCGCGTGAACCTTGGCGGCAGCCTCGCGCATCTTGCCCAGTGTGTCGGCGCGGTTGAGCTGGTAGAAGCCGTCGAGGATCGGGTTGTCGGTTTCCAGGAATGCCCACCACATGGCGATTGGCGTGGGGCCAGTGGTGCTGCCCAGTACGTCGTTGACGATCGGGCCATGGGGCGAGCGGCGCAGGCTGATGGTGACCGGCTGCTCGCCTTTGACGGCAATCGTCTGCTCGGTCTTTTCCAGTGTGCGCCACTGGCCATCGACCATCACCTGATCGGCGTTGGCGGGGTTGGTCCTTTCGGCGATCAGGTCCACGTCATCGTTCTGAAACATAGTCAGGCTCCAGCCAAAATCACGGTTGTGGCCGAGCAGAGCGAACGGGTTGAGTGCCTGGAAATAGCCGTAGAGATTGAAACCGGGCGCTGACAGCTCGGCCTCGTACCACACCGCAGGTACGGCGAAGCTGATGTGCGGGTCGCCAGCCAGCAACGGTTTGCCACTGCGAGTGCGGCTACCCGCGACCGCCCAGGCGTTGCTGCCTTCGAACTGCGGGATGCCGGCGTCGCCCAGTGCGTCATTGCTTAAGCGCGCAAGTGCTTCCAGGCTTTGCCAGTCGGCAGCGGCCAGTGGCGTGCCCAATGCGCCCTCGGGTTGCCAGCCAAGGTCGAATATTTTCAGGTAGTCAGGCCCCAGCTGGTCGCGGATGTAGGTCAGCGCTGGCTCGGTGCGGAACGCGGCGGCAAAACTGTAGGCCAGGTAGCCGGCGATGCTCAGCGTGTCCTCGGCGGTGAACGGGCGCGGGGTGATGCCGAGCAGGTCGAATTCCGTGGGCTTGGGGTGGCTGGCCTGCCAACTGTTGACCCCCTCGAGGTAGGCTTGCAGGGCCTGCCATGCCGGCGCCTGCGGATCCTGCCGCTTGGCCATCAGCGCGGCCTGCTCGCGTATGCGCAGGCTGCGGAACAGGGTGTCGGTGGGCAGCAGCTTGTCGCCGAGCACCTCAGCCAGCTCGCCACGGGCCAGGCGGCGCAGGATCTCCATCTGGAACAGCCGGTCCTGGGCATGCACGTAGCCCAGTGCACGGTAAAGGTCCGGCTCGCTCTGTGCCTGCAGGTGTGGCACGCCGCGGGCGTCGTAGCGCACGCTGACCGGCGCTTGCAGGCCGGTAATGGCGACCTCGCCCTCGCGCTGCGGCAGCTTCCCCTGCACGTACCAGTAACCGGCGGCGCCAGCGGAAACGGTGACTACTACCGCCAGCAGGGTCAGGCTGCGCTTCATTCAGACTCCTTGTGCATTCAAACGAAAAATGTGGTCCGATCATCGGTGGATTCGCGAACAGAGCATAGCCCCAGGAAGGAGTTTCCATGTCCCTCAGCGAAAAACACAAAATGCTCACCGGCCAGCTCTACCACGCTGGCTGCCCTGAACTGCAGGCCGAGCAGATCGCCAACAAGCACTGGATGCACCGCTACAACAACAGTGTCGAACTGCTCAACGACGCACGCCACGGGCTGCTTGTGGAGCACTTTGGCCAGGTTGGCGAAGGCGCGGTGATTCGCCCGCCGTTCTATTGCGACTACGGCTACAACATCAGCGTCGGCCGTAATACTTTCATGAACTTCAACTGCGTGATCCTCGACGTGGTGCCGGTGCGTATCGGCGACGACTGTCAGATCGGTCCCAACGTGCAGATCTATACCGCCGACCATCCGCTCGATCCTGAAGTGCGGCGCAGCGGGCTGGAGAGTGGGCGGACGGTGACCATCGGCGACAACGTGTGGATCGGCGGTGCGGCGATCATCCTGCCGGGGGTGACCATCGGTGATAACGCCATCGTCGGCGCCGGCAGTGTGGTGACCCGGGATGTGCCCGCGGGCGCGACGGTGGTGGGTAACCCGGCGAGGGTCCGTCAGCCCGACCAAGGGCAGTAGCAGCCTACCGCCAGGGTATTGGAGGCGTTGACCTGGCGGCCGTCGAGCAAAGCCTTGAGGATTGGCTCGATGAAGCTGTTGCTGGCGTTGCACACGGCACCTTCGCTGTAGGGGCCAAAATAAGCCAGGCGGCCTTGCCGGTCCCAGATGGCCACGGCCGGGGACGCAGGCAGGTGCTCGCTGCCGGGCAGGTGGGTGATGGGTTGCAAGCTACCGATATTGACCGGTAGCTGGCCGTGGCTGCCGGGCTTTTGCAACACATGGAAGGTAACGTCGTGGCCAGCGAACTGGCTGATAAGGTCGCCCAGGTGCTGTTGGTTGCCAACGTTGCATGGGCAGGCCGGGTCCCAGAAATGCACGACGCGGATCGGGCCAGCACCGGCCAGCTCGGCAGGTAGCTGTAACTGGCTGCCGTCGAATAGCGTGGCCTGGTTGTCGAACGGGCGCAGGTAGCGAGCCTGAAAGGCGCTGTAGGCCTGCCAGAGAATTACGGCGCCGACCAACAAGGCGATGACCGTGCACAGCGGTTTGATGATTCGGCTATTCATGAAGAGTCGGTGGCCCTTGTGGGAGCAACTGTCTTGCTCAATTTCTAAAAGCTGGCGCGATCCCTGTGGGAGCGGCCTTGCGTCGCGAAAGGGCCGCGCAGCGGCCCCAGGATCTCGGCATCATGCATAGATCGCTGGGGCCGCTTTGCGGCCCGTTCGCGACACAAGGCCGCTCCCACAATTAGTTCGGTGCTGGTTGTTCGAGGTGAGCAAGCTTGCCATGGCGCCGGCCAGAGCTGAAGATTCCAGATCAATACTTGCATCAATGTGGATGTACCCGATGCCCCCTGCCTTTCACCCCGACCGCCTGCGCACCAGCCTGGCACCGTTCACCACTCGCCAGCCACTGTCGGCACAAGCGCAGGACTACCAGCGCTTCTATGGCCTGAACCTGCCGGCACACAGCTGGCTGGGCAGCTTTCAGGCAGCGGGGTTCGACCTGGTCGGGCAGGCATGGCTGCCCGAGCAGCCAAGCGCGACGCTGTTCCTGCTGCACGGCTATTACGACCACATGGGCCTCTACCGACATGTGATCGAGTGGGCACTCAAGCAGGGTTTCGCCGTGATCAGCTGTGACCTGCCCGGCCACGGCCTGTCCAGCGGTGAGCGGGCCAGCATTAATGACTTTGCGGTGTACCAGCAGGTGCTGGAGGCCTTGTTCGAACAGGCGCACACGCTGCAACTGCCGCACCCGTGGCACCTTTGTGGGCAGAGCACGGGGGGGGCGATTGCCGTGGACCATCTGCTGCACCAGGGCGCACGCAGCCCCGTCGATGGCCAGGTCATCCTGCTGGCCCCGCTGGTGCGGCCATGTTCCTGGCGCTGGTCGAAGTTCAGTTATTGCGTGCTGCGCCACTTCGTCAATGGCATCGAACGGCGCTTCAGTGAGAACACCAACGACCCGGCCTTCCTGCCGTTCCTGGAGGCCGACCCGCTGCAACCGCGTCGCCTGCCAACGGCCTGGGTGGGCGCACTGATCGCCTGGGTCAAACGCATCGAGGCTGCGCCGCGCAGTGCGCGTCGGCCATTGATCGTGCAGGGGGAGGCGGATGGCACGGTGGACTGGCCCTACAACCTCGAAGTGCTCAAGGCCAAGTTTGCCGAGCCGCAGATCCTGATGCTGCCCGAGGCCCGTCACCACCTGGCCAACGAGTTGCCGGGTATCCGCCAGCGCTACTTCGACTTCATCGACCAGCGCCTGGGCTGATCACTTCAGGTCGTTGGTGCTTTGGCCAACCGCCAGGCCGGCGCGTACAGCGGCCAGGGCCGCCTGGTAGTAAGCCTTGCCCTCGGGCGACTCGGCAAAGGTGGCGAACGCTTCCAGCTCGGCATCGGACAGGTCGCGGTAGACGTACAGCAGGGTGTTGTTCAGGTCTTCGCCAATCTGCCCCATCAACCGCTGGCGCTGGCCATCCAGCAGGCTTTGGGCCTGGCCGCCGCCGAACAGGCCGGGGATCATCGAGCTGAGGCTGTCGGCGGCTACACCGGCGATGGCAAGGCTCACTTCGGCGCCGGCTTCACGCGCAGGCAGGGCTTGGGCCAGGTGGCCGATGACCAGCAGACGATCGTCGCTGGCCTGGATCTTGGGCAGGCCTTTGGCGTTCTTGGCCAGTTCGTCCTTGCGGGTGGCCTTGAGCTCGGCCGCCACCACTTTGCGCCCTAGCGGTGACTGGAAGAAGGCCAGGGCCGGTGCCGGGTTGGCCAGGGTGGCGCGCAGTTTTGCCTGGGCGCGACGGTCCACTGCCTGGGCCTGGAAGCGCTGGTTGCTGTTGTTGACCAGCGCCTGGTAGACGGCGGGTGGCAAACTGTTGCGGTAGCGCTCCTGGGCAGCGGTCAGGGCATCGTTGAAGTGGGCGCGCTGGTCGGGCCAGCCGGCGGCCTTGTACAGTTGATCCAGGTTGTCTGCCCAGACAGGCATGGTGCAGATCATCAGCAGAATCAGGGAAAACAGACGGCGCATTCAGGACTCCTGTCGGCAGGTGGCTATTGTCCTTGGCCCGGCGCCGGTTTGTCGAGATACCCGCGTGTTTCTCGGCCAAGTGGCGCTGTGCGGCGACAGGGCGAATGGATATGATGCGCGCCATGCATATATCCCCTGAACACCCGATGCTTGCGGCCGTCGTCGACGATCTGGCCACCCATGGCTGGTCCCAGCAGGCGCACTTTTTGCCTGCCGACCTGGTGCGCGCGCTGGCGGCCGAGTGCCGGCGGCGTGATGCCGAAGGCGAACTGAACCCCGCAGGGGTTGGGCGGGGTGCTACCCAGGAGGTGCGCGAAGCCATTCGCGGTGACCAGATCCAGTGGATCGACCCGGGGCAGGCCGAGGCCTGCGACCAGTACCTGGCGGCGATGGATCAGCTGCGCCTGGCAATCAACCAAGGCCTTTTCCTGGGCCTGGAAGACTTTGAGTGCCACTTTGCCCTGTACCCACCGGGGGCGTTCTATCGCCGGCACCTGGACCGCTTCCGCGACGATGACCGTCGCATGGTCTCAGCGGTGCTTTACCTCAATGAAGGCTGGCAACCGCATGACGGTGGCCAGCTGCGTATGTTCCTGGCCGACGGTGTCGAGCACGATGTCGAGCCAGTGGCCGGTTGCCTGGTGGTATTCCTGTCGGGCGAAGTGCCTCACGAAGTCCTGCCGGCCGGGCGTGAGCGGCTGTCATTGACCGGCTGGTTCAGGCGGCGTGGCAATGACCCGTTCTGAGAGGCCCAAGGTGCTGGTGAGCGCCTGCCTGTTGGGGCAGCCAGTACGCTATGACGGCCGGGCAAGCGGTCATCCCGATTTGTTGCAGCAGTGGCAGGCCGAAGGGCGCGTGGTGCCGTTGTGCCCGGAGGTAGCCGGTGGCTTGCCGACACCGCGGCCGCCAGCAGAGATCCCGGGAGGGCAGGGCAGCGCAGTGCTCGATGGCGACACGCAGGTGCTGACGGTGACGGGTGAAGATGTCAGTGCCGCGTTTCTGGCGGGTGCGCAGTTGGCGCTGGAGCTGGTACGGCGGCATGGCATTCGCGTAGCGGTGCTGAAGTCTGGTAGCCCTTCGTGTGGCAACCGATTGACCTATGATGGCACCTTCAGGGGTGTGAAAGTGGCGGGGGAAGGGGTAACCACGGCGCTGCTGCGGCGGGCGGGCGTGCAGGTGTTCAGCGAGCTGGAGCTGGACCAGGCGCAGCGGGCTTTGGCTGATAGAGCTGCTTGAACCTGCGCCGGCCCTTTTGCGGGTGAACCCGTTCCTACCACGGTGGTGGACACCCATCGGGGGTTGGACACAGTCCGTCGTGTAGGAGCGGGTTCACCCGCGAAGAGGCCGGTCCTGCTGGCCAATCTCCCCCGCCGATCACCGTTGCCGCCGCCACTGTATTAGCGGGTACAGGTTGCAAAGAAGACCTCACTGCCCGCCTGCAGTCTCCTGCACACCCTTGAACCACTTCTGCTCAAGCTCGGCAGTCCGGCCACTGTCTTTCAAGCGCTGCAACGCATTGTTTACGGCGCTTTCAAAAGCCGGGTTGTCCTTCTGAAACGGGATCACCAGCTTCTTCTCGCCAATCGGCAGGCTTACATCGAGCGGGCCGTCGCCTGTGAGCGATTCACTCGACGGGGCGAATGCGATGTCGTACTTGCCACTCTCGACACCCGCCAGCACTTCGGCAGACGGGGCTTCGACGAACTCGGCGCGCAAGTCCAGTTCCTTGGCCAGGGCCTGGCCAAATTCGATGTCGAAACCTGTCAGGTGGTCGTCTTGTTTGAAGGCGTATGGCGAGTTCTCGGCCTGTACGGCAATGCGCAGTTCGCCCCGGTCGGCGATTTCGTCGATCAGCTCTGCCTGAGCCAATGGACTGATCAGTACTGCCAGCAGTACCCCTATGGTCGAACGCATGTATGCCCCTTTTCTTTTAGCAGTTTGAAATCGATCGCCACGGCTTTCTTCCTCGCCGTGATCGAGCGCAGCCTATGACCTTCAAGCCTCGGCATTGTTTAACCCTGACTGAAATATTTCTGCCAGGCAATGTGAACACCTTGGCGCATATTTCAACTAAGGTGAACTACCGCCGCGTTTGGATTACAGGCTGCGGTCAATAAGTGAATCACAGGAGAAGTGAATGAACAGCCTATTTTCGCGTGCTGCCGTTGCCGGTCTGCTGATGGGAGCGTCGGTGTTCGCCAGTGCCGCAGACGCCCTGAAGAGCCAGGAGCCGCCCAAGGAGGCGAAGGTCTTCATCGTTTCCCCCGCCGATGGTGCCACGGTCGACAAAACCTTCACCGTCAAGTTCGGTATCGAGGGTATGGGCCTCAAGCCTGCGGGTGACCAAACCCCGCACACCGGGCACCACCATCTGCTGGTGGATGTCGACAAAGAGCCGGTGGCTGACATGCCGCTGCCGACCAGCCTGATGCCAGAGGCCGGCGTCGCACTGCCGAAGGGGCCGCAAGTGCTGCACTTTGGCAAGGCACAGACCGAAACCAGCATTACCCTGACCCCGGGCAAGCACACCCTGCAACTGATTCTGGGTGACCAGTATCATGTGCCGTTCAAGCCTAGCGTCGAGTCGAAGAAGATCACGGTTGAAGTGAAATAAAAAAAGGGAGGCCTTCAGGGCCTCCCTTTTTCATGCTGCACCGAGACTTAGAACAGGACGCGGGAACGGATGGTGCCCTTGACCTGTTGCAGTTTCTCTTGCGCAAGGTCCGAGTACTCGGCGTCAACGTCGATTACCACGTAACCGACTTTCTCGTTGGTCTGCAGGAACTGACCGGAGATGTTGATACCGTTCTCGGCGAAGACCTTGTTGATCTCGCTGAGCACGCCCGGGATGTTTTCGTGGATGTGCAGCAGACGGTGCTTGCCTGGGTGAGCCGGCAGGGCCACTTCCGGGAAGTTGACCGAGGACACCGAAGTACCGTTGTCGCTGTACTTGACCAGCTTCTCGGCCACTTCCAGACCGATGTTGGCCTGGGCTTCGGCGGTGGAACCACCAATGTGCGGCGTCAGGATCACGTTGTCGAGGCCGCGCAGCGGGCTTTCGAACTCTTCGTCGTTGGAGCGTGGCTCGACCGGGAACACGTCGATGGCGGCGCCGATCAGGTGCTTGTCCTTGATGGCAGCGGCCAGGTGGTCCAGTTCGACCACGGTGCCACGGGCGGCGTTGATCAGGATCGCGCCCTTCTTCATCGAGCGGATTTCCTTCTCGCCGATCATCCACTGGGTGGAGGGCAGCTCAGGCACGTGCAGCGAGACGATGTCAGCCAGGCCCAGCAGCTCGTTCAGGCTGGTGACCTGCACGGCGTTGCCCAGTGGCAGCTTGGTCAGCGGGTCGAAGAAGTACACCTGCATGCCCATGTTCTCAGCCAGTACCGAAAGCTGGGTACCAATCGAGCCGTAGCCGACGATGCCCAGTTTCTTGCCGCGGATTTCAAACGAGTTAGCCGCGCTCTTGATCCAGCCACCACGGTGGCAGGAGGCGTTCTTCTCAGGGATGCCGCGCAGCAGCAGGATGGCTTCGGCCAGCACCAGCTCGGCCACCGAACGGGTGTTGGAGTACGGTGCGTTGAACACGGCGATACCGCGCGCGCGGGCAGCTTCCAGGTCAACCTGGTTGGTGCCGATGCAGAAGCAGCCAACAGCGACCAGTTTCTTGGCGCAGTCGAAGATCTCTTCAGTGAGCTGGGTACGCGAACGGATGCCGATGAAGTGGGCATCAGCGATCTTTTCCTTCAGCTCGGTTTCCGGCAACGAACCAGTGAGGTATTCGATGTTGGTGTAGCCGGCGGCCTTGAGAGTATCGACCGCGTTCTGGTGCACACCTTCAAGAAGAAGGAACCGGATCTTGCTCTTGTCGAGAGAAGTCTTGCTCATCTGCGTAAACCTGTATCCCGGAGATAAATTGGCGAGGGGTGATGCCAGGCGCGAGGGCAGCCTTAGCATGAACAGCGGGAGGGCTATGCTAGCATACGCGACACAATCTGAGCTTATCCCGACAGGTGAAGAGTGCTCAGGGTGACCATGAATAAGTCGAGAGTTCCAGCGATGACCCACCCCGCTGTTATTGAAGAACTGATGACCCTTGTCGACCCTGGCAAGGTCCTGACTGACCCGGTTTCCCTCGAAGCGTATGGCAAGGACTGGACCAAGCATTACCCGCCAGCGCCCAGCGCCATCGTCTTCCCCAAAACGATAGAACAGGTGCAAGCCATTGTGCACTGGGCCAATGCGCACAAGGTGGCGCTGGTGCCCTCTGGCGGGCGCACCGGGCTTTCTGCCGGCGCCGTGGCGGCCAATGGCGAGGTTGTCGTCGCCTTCGACTACATGAACCAGATCCTTGGCTTCAATGCTTTCGACCGTACTGTGGTTTGCCAGCCAGGGGTCGTCACCCGCCAGCTGCAAACCTACGCCGAAGAGCAAGGCCTGTATTACCCGGTGGACTTCGCTTCCAGCGGTTCCAGCCAGATTGGCGGCAATATCGGCACCAATGCCGGCGGGATCAAGGTGATTCGTTACGGTATGACCCGCAACTGGGTGGCCGGGCTGAAAGTGGTCACCGGCAAGGGCGAGTTGCTGGAACTGAACAAGGACCTGATCAAGAACGCCACCGGCTACGACCTGCGCCAGCTGTTCATTGGTGCCGAGGGTACGCTGGGCTTCGTGGTCGAGGCCACCATGCGCCTGGACCGCGCACCGCGCAACCTCACCGCCATGGTGCTGGGCACACCGGACTTCGACTCGATCATGCCGGTGCTGCACGCCTTCCAGGGCAAGCTGGACCTGACCGCTTTTGAATTCTTCTCCGACAAGGGGTTGGCCAAGATCCTCGCCCGCGGCGATGTGCCTGCGCCCTTCGCGACGGATTGCCCGTTCTATGCGCTGCTGGAGTTCGAGGCCAGCACTGAAGACGTGGCCAACGAAGCATTGGCTACCTTCGAGCACTGCGTCGAGCAGGGTTGGGTGCTGGACGGGGTGATGAGCCAGAGCGAAAGCCAGCTGAAAAACCTGTGGAAGCTGCGCGAGTACCTGTCGGAAACCATCTCGCACTGGACACCGTACAAGAACGACATTTCGGTCACCGTCTCGAAAGTGCCTGCGTTCCTGCGCGATATCGACGCCATCGTCTCAGCGCATTACCCGGACTATGAAGTGGTGTGGTACGGCCATATTGGTGATGGCAACCTGCACTTGAACATCCTCAAGCCTGAGCATATGAGCAAGGACGACTTCTTCGCTTCGTGTGCCAAGGTCAACAAGTGGGTGTTTGAGATCGTCGAGCGTTACAACGGGTCGATTTCTGCCGAGCATGGCGTGGGCATGACCAAGCGTGACTACCTGGGCTACAGCCGCTCCCCCGAAGAAATCGCCTGCATGAAGGCAATAAAGGCCGTGTTCGACCCTAACGGCATCATGAATCCGGGTAAGATCTTCGCACCTGAATAAAAAGCAGTATCCAGAAGGAGTCGGCCATGAGTTACCAGCACCAGTACGTAGACGGCACGCGCATTCACTTCCCCCTGGGCAAGGTGGTGTGCATCGGCCGTAACTATGCCGAGCATGCCAAGGAACTGGACAACCCGATCCCCACCGAGCCGCTGCTGTTCATCAAGCCAGGCAGCTGCGTGGTGCCGGCCGAAGGTGGCTTCAAGATCCCGGCCGAGCGTGGGTCGGTGCACTATGAGGTTGAAATTGCCGTGCTGCTGGGCAAGCCGCTGTCGACCCACCCGAGCGAGGAAGAGGTACTGGACGCCATTTCCGGTTACGCACCGGCGCTGGACCTGACCCTGCGCGACGTGCAGGCCAAACTGAAGGAAAAGGGCCTGCCTTGGGAGCTGGCCAAGTGCTTTGACGGCGCTTGCGTGCTGCCACCGTTCGTCTCGGCCGCCAGCTTTGAGGACGTGACAGACATCCCGGTGCGCCTGACCGTGAACGGCGAAGTGCGCCAGGAGGGTAACAGCGCGATGATGCTGAACCCGATCGTGCCGATGATCCAGTACATGGCAGCGCATTTCTCGCTACAAGCGGGGGATGTAATCCTCACCGGTACCCCGGCGGGTGTTGGGCCGTTCAATGTCGGTGACGAGCTGGTGCTGGAACTGCCGGGTGTGAGCCGCTTCGAAAGCCGGGTGCTTTAACTCGAAACCGCGTCGCCTTCTTCGCGGGTAAACCCGCTCCTACAGGGATTGCAGCGCCTTGGGAGCGGGCATGCCCGCGAATGGGCCGGCACTGTTTACCGATTTTTCACACCCAATCCGGATAATGCGCGCACCTACGCCCATTTCCCCAGGATCACCGCATGCCATCCTCCTCCAGCGCCCCGGCAACTCCCAAGCGTCGCTTCTACCTGCGCTGGCCCTTCGGCCTGGCCGTGGCGGCGGTGATCGGCTATGGCGTGGCCGTGGCCATGCACTGGGATGACCGCGGTGCACTGTGGGTAAAAGAAAGCTTCGAAAGCACCACCGCGCGCAGCGATAGCGTGTGGCTGCCGGATTACCAGGTGGCCATCGACGCCAAACCGCTGCCGGGCATGGACGATGACGAAGCCTCGGACGTGGCCTTCAACCCGCAGACCCGCACCCTGTTCGCGGTCATGGGCAAGAACCCGTTCCTGGTCGAGCTGAGCCTGGAGGGCGATGTACTGCGCAAGATCCCGCTCAACGGCTGGAACAACCCCGAAGGCATCGCGGTGCTGGAAGACGGCAACCTGGCCATCACCGACGAGCGCCTGCATGACCTGACCGTGGTCAAGGTGGACGCGCAGACCACTGCACTGAATCACGACGACTTCCCGAGCCACGACCTGGGCCCTTCGGCCAAGAGCAACAAGGGCTTCGAGGCCATCGCCTGGGACCCGCTGCGCCAGCGCCTGATCATTGGCGAGGAGCGCCCGCCCAAGCTGTACACCTGGAACACCGATGGCCGCAGCCCGCTCAAGGGTGAGAAGCAGCCGTTGCCGAGCGATGAGCTCGACTTGCGCAACCTGTCTGCGCTGGGTGTCGACCCGCGTACCGGCCACTTGCTGGTGCTCTCGGCCGACTCCAACATGCTGCTGGAGCTGGACGAGCAGGGCCAGCAAGTCAGCTTCATGACGCTGCTGGGCGGCTTCAACGGGCTTGAAGACACCATTCCGCGGGCTGAAGGGGTGGCCATGGACGACAGGGGCAACTTGTACATGGTCAGCGAGCCGGCGCTTTTCTATCGATTCAAAAAAAACTGACAACATCATCAGATTTGCCTGACGCTTGCATTAAGCTTTGCTTCAGCCATTCATGATTAGATTCGCCATCCTTGTGTCGAGTCTGTCCCTATGCGTCGTTTTGTTCGCCTGTTCCTTGTTCTGGCTGCCCTTGGTCTGCTCCTGCTTGGCTGGGCCGGGCAGGAGTTTCGCCTGTTCGAGCGTGGCTGGTTCAATCTGAAGACCTGGTGGCAGCCTGTGGAGCGCAGCATTGGCCTGGATCGCTACCGGGTGGTGCTGGAGGCGCAGCCGATCGAAGGGCTGGATGATGACATTTCGGCGCTGACCTACGACCCCGACCGCAAAACCCTCTTCACGGTCACCAATGCCCGTTCGGAGCTGATCGAGCTGTCGCTGGATGGCCGTATCCTGCGGCGTGTGCCGCTGACTGGCTTCGGCGACCCGGAGGCTGTGGAGTACGTTGGGCCTAACAGCTATGTGATCACCGACGAGCGTCAGCAACGGCTGATTCGCGTACGGCTGGAAGACGACACGATGTTTCTCGATGCCGGTGATGCCGAACAGCTGACATTGGGTATTGGCCTCAATGGCAACAAAGGCTTCGAGGGCCTTGCCTACGATTCGGCGGGCAAGCGCCTGTTCGTGGCGAAAGAGCGTGACCCGATGCTGATCTATGAGGTGCATGGCTTCCCGCATGACAATCCGGAAAAGCCCTACGCCGTGCATGTGGTGCAGGACCGTAAGCGCGATTCACGGTTGTTTGTGCGGGATTTGTCGAGTTTGCAGTTCGATGAACGCAGCGGGCATTTGCTGGCATTGTCGGACGAGTCGCGGTTGGTGCTGGAGCTGGATGTACAGGGCCAGCCGCTGAGTACCTTGTCGTTGCGCAAGGGCTTCCAGGGGTTGCAGGCGACGGTGCCGCAGGCGGAGGGCATTGCGATGGATGAAGCGGGGACCATTTACCTGGTCAGTGAGCCCAACCTGTTCTATGTGTTCAAGCAGCCGACTGATTGATCGCCTGTCAGGGCCTGTTCGCGGGTAAACCCGCTCCTAAAGGGATCGCCACGGTTCCAGGCCGGTGGGGTACCTTGTAGGAGCGGGTTTACCCGCGAAGGGTTTTACTCGGCCTTCAGGCTCTTCACGCCTTCAGCGGTACCCAGCAGCAGCAGATCCGCCGGCCGCGCCGCGAACAGGCCGTTGGTGACCACGCCGACGATGGCGTTGATCTGCGCTTCCAGTTCCACCGGGTTGGTGATCTGCAGGTTGTACACATCCAGGATCACGTTGCCGTTGTCGGTGACCACGCCTTCACGGTACACCGGGTCACCACCCAGCTTCACCAGCTGACGTGCCACGTGGCTGCGGGCCATGGGGATCACTTCGACCGGCAGCGGGAAGGCCCCCAGTACCGGCACCAGCTTGCTGCCGTCGGCGATGCAGATGAAGGTCTTGGCCACGGCCGCGACGATCTTTTCGCGGGTCAGGGCTGCGCCGCCGCCCTTGATCAGGTGCAGGTGTGCGTCGCTCTCGTCAGCACCGTCCACGTAAAACTCAAGCTCGCTGACGCTGTTCAGTTCGTAGACCGGGATGCCATGGCCCTTCAGGCGCTGGGCAGTGGCTTCGGAGCTGGCGACTGCGCCGTCGAACGCGGTCTTGTGCTGAGCCAGGGCATCGATGAAGAAGTTGGCGGTCGAACCGGTACCGACGCCTACGACGCTCTTTTCATCCAGCTTGGGCAGAATGAAGTCGACAGCGGCCTGGGCGACGGCCTGTTTGAGTTGGTCCTGGGTCATGCGGGCTCCGGAAGGGGCAGGGCGGTTTCAAAGTTGACTAGTATAACGGCTCGCACGGCTTTGCTGTGGTCGCCCGACGTAGCGCTGGGGTAGACTCCCAGCCCTCGTCCCGCGGCCCAGTGATGCTTTCCCGATGCTCGAACAGTACGTCAAGAAGATCCTCACCTCGCGCGTCTATGACGTTGCCGTCGAAACCCCGTTGCAGAGCGCCGGGCAGCTGAGCAAGCGCCTGGGCAACCAGATTCTGCTCAAGCGCGAAGACCTGCAGCCAGTATTCTCGTTCAAGATCCGCGGCGCCTATAACAAACTGGCCCAGCTGAGCCCGGAAGAACTGGCCCGTGGCGTGGTCACCGCCTCGGCCGGCAACCACGCCCAAGGCCTGGCCCTGGCCGCGCGCGAAATGGGCATCAAGGCCACCATCGTGATGCCCAAGACTACTCCGGAGATCAAGGTCGAAGGCGTGCGCTCGCGCGGTGGCAAGGTGGTGCTGCATGGCGACTCGTTCCCTGAGGCACTGGCCTATTCGCTGAAACTGGTCGATGAAAAGGGCTTCGTCTACGTTCACCCTTACGACGATCCGCACACCATCGCCGGGCAGGGCACCGTCGCCATGGAAATCCTGCGCCAACACCCTGGCCGGCTGGATGCGATCTTCGTGCCGGTGGGCGGTGGCGGCCTGATCGCCGGCATTGCTGCCTACGTGAAGTACCTGCGCCCGGAAATCAAGGTAATCGGTGTCGAGCCGGACGATTCCAACTGCCTGCAGGCGGCCATGGCTGCCGGTGAGCGTGTGGTGCTGCCGCAGGTCGGGCTGTTCGCCGATGGCGTGGCGGTGGCGCAGATTGGCCAGCACACCTTTGATATCTGTCGCCACCATGTGGACGAAGTCGTCACTGTCAGTACCGATGAAATCTGCGCAGCAATCAAGGATATCTACGACGATACCCGCTCGATCACCGAGCCTGCTGGCGCGCTGGGTGTGGCGGGCATCAAGAAGTACGTCGAGCTATACGGCGTCAGCGGCCAGACCCTGGTGGCCATCGACTCCGGTGCCAACGTCAATTTCGATCGCCTGCGCCATGTGGCCGAACGTGCCGAGCTGGGTGAAAAGCGCGAGGCGATCATCGCCGTGACCATCCCTGAGCGCCCGGGTAGCTTCAAGGCCTTCTGCGAAGCTATCGGCAAGCGTCAGATCACCGAGTTCAACTACCGCAAGCACACCTCTGACGAAGCGCATATCTTCGTTGGGGTGCAGACCCACCCGGAAAACGACCCCCGCGCGGCGCTGGTGCAGCAACTGACCGAGCAGGGCTTCCCGGTTACCGATCTGACCGACAATGAACTGGCCAAGCTGCATATTCGTCATATGGTCGGCGGCCACTCGGCCGGTGCCAGCGACGAAATGGTGCTGCGCTTCGAATTCCCCGAGCGGCCGGGGGCGCTGTTCAACTTCCTCAACAAGCTGGGCGGGCGCTGGAACATCTCGATGTTCCACTACCGCAACCATGGCGCGGCTGACGGGCGCGTGGTGGCGGGGCTGCAGGTGCCGGAGGACGAACGTCACCTGGTGCCGGCAGCGCTGGCCAAGATTGGTTACCCGTACTGGGACGAGACCGAAAACCCGGCCTACAAACTGTTCCTGGGCTGAGCGGCTAAGCTAGGGCTGATGGCCCGCGAAGAAGCGACCGCAAAATGCCCGTTTAAGGACGACCGAGACATGGAACACCTGACCACGCTCAAGACCCTGCACATCATCGCCACCGCGCTGCTGCTTCTGGGCGCCCTGGGCCTGGCGATCTGGACCTGGCGCGCCCGCCGCCAGGGCGATGCCGAAGCCTACGCCAAGCTGCTGCGCCGGCCGTTGGTGTTCGTCTGGTTGGTGATGGGCCTGTGCCTGGTGAGCATGCCGTTCACCGGCTGGTGGCTGGTACACCTGGTGGGCTGGCCACTGGGGCAGACCTGGGTGTTGGCATCCAGTGTCATCTATACATTTGGCGCGTTTGCCGTGTGGTGGCTGCTGGTGCGGCTGAACCGGCTGCGCAAGGCCGAGGTGGTAGGGTTGCGGTTTACCCTGGCGCTGGCGGTATTCAGTGGGGTTTGCTTCCTGTCCATTGCCGGGCTGATGGGGGCCAAGCCGGTCTGACAGCCTTGTGCTGATTGTGCCGGCCTATTCGCGGGTGAACCCGCTCCTACAGGTACAGCGCAGCCCTCAAGGCCTGTGGTGATTCCTGTGGGAGCGGGCGTGCCCGCGAAAAGACCGGCACGGGAAAACCTCAATCCCGCAGCGAGATCACCGGCCACCCACGCTTATCCGCCTCGGCCCGCAGGTCCGGGGCCGGGTCCACTGCCACTGCATGCGTCACCCGCTGCAACAACGGCAGGTCATTCATCGAGTCGCTGTAGAAGTAGCTGTCCTCAAGATCAAAGCCGTTCTCCAGCATCCAGCGCTCCAGCCGCGTCACTTTGCCTTCACGGAAACACGGTATATCGGTACTACGCCCGGTGTAGCGGCCGTCGCGCACCTCGCATTCGGTTGCCAGCAACACCCGCACCCCCAGGCGCCGGGCGATTGGTGCGGTGACGAAGCGGTTGGTAGCGGTGATGATCACCAGCTGGTCGCCCGCCTCGCGGTGCTGCTGCAGCAAGGCCAGGGCCTTGGGCAGGACGATGGGCTCGATGCAGTCGCGCATGAAATCGCGGTGCCATTCGTCGAGCTGGGGCATGGGTGTTGCCGCCAGGATTTCCATTGAAAAGGCCAGGTAGGCCTGAAGGTCCAGGGTGCCATTGAGGTAATCCTGGTAGAAGCTGTCGTTGCGTTGCTTGTAGGCGACCGGGTCGAGAATGCCGCGCTCGCAAAGATAGTCACCCCAGGCATGGTCGCTGTCGCCACCGAGGAGGGTATTGTCCAGGTCGAATAAAGCCAGGCGCATCGCGGTTACTCGCATCAGCCACAGGGTAGGCCCGCAGAATACGGAGTTTTCACGCAGCTGCACATAAGCTTGGCGGGCGCGTTGCTGCGCTCGCAAGCTTTGTGGAACAATGCGTTGACATGCGTTTGCGAGGTTGCTGCCGTGATCGACCCGGATGGTTTTCGCCCCAATGTCGGGATCATTCTCACGAATGATGCCGGGCAGGTGCTATGGGCTCGACGGATCAACCAGGATGCCTGGCAATTCCCCCAGGGTGGTATCAACCCTGACGAGACGCCGGAAGACGCCCTGTACCGCGAGCTGAACGAAGAAGTTGGCCTTGAACGCGACGATGTAGAAATTCTTGCCTGCACCCGTGGCTGGTTGCGTTATCGTTTACCCCAGCGATTGGTACGTACCCACAGCCAGCCGCTGTGCATCGGCCAGAAGCAGAAGTGGTTCCTGCTGCGCCTGGTGAGCAACGAACAACGGGTGCGGATGGACCTGACCGGCAAGCCGGAATTCGACGGCTGGCGCTGGGTGAGCTATTGGTATCCGCTGGGCCAGGTTGTGACATTCAAGCGCGAGGTGTACCGGCGCGCCCTGAAAGAGCTAGCACCGCGTCTGTTGACGCGCGACTGACGACGGAGTTCGACCCCGAGCCATGCTCAATACGCTGCGCAAGATCGTCCAGGAAGTAAACTCCGCCAAAGATCTCAAGTCGGCGTTGGGGATCATTGTCTTGCGCGTCAAGGAAGCCATGGGCAGCCAGGTCTGCTCGGTCTACCTGCTCGACCCGGAAACCAACCGCTTCGTGCTGATGGCGACCGAAGGCCTGAACAAGCGCTCCATCGGCAAGGTCAGCATGGCCCCCAACGAAGGCCTGGTTGGCCTGGTCGGTACCCGGGAAGAGCCGCTGAACCTGGAGAACGCCGCCGACCACCCGCGTTACCGCTACTTTGCCGAAACCGGCGAAGAGAAATTCGCCTCCTTCCTGGGTGCGCCGATCATCCACCACCGCCGTGTGGTCGGGGTACTGGTCATCCAGCAAAAGGAGCGCCGCCAGTTCGACGAGGGCGAGGAAGCCTTCCTGGTCACCATGAGCGCCCAGCTTGCCGGGGTTATCGCCCACGCCGAGGCTACCGGCTCGATCCGTGGCCTGGGTCGTCAGGGCAAAGGTATTCAGGAAGCGCGCTTCGTGGGTGTGCCGGGGTCGCCTGGTGCCGCGGTGGGGCGTGCGGTGGTGATGTTGCCGCCGGCCGACCTGGAAGTGGTCCCGGACAAGACCGTCGATGACATCGACGCCGAGCTCAAGCTGTTCCAGAACGCCCTGGAAGGTGTGCGCGACGACATGCGCAAGCTGTCGGCCAAACTGGCCACCCAGCTGCGCCCGGAAGAGCGTGCGCTGTTCGATGTCTATCTGATGATGCTTGAAGACGCAGCCCTGGGCGGTGAGGTGACCGAGGTCATCAAGACCGGCCAGTGGGCCCAGGGCGCCCTGCGCCAGGTGGTTGGTGAGCACGTCAACCGCTTCGAGCTGATGGACGACGACTACCTGCGTGAGCGTGCCTCCGACGTCAAGGACCTGGGGCGCCGCCTTTTAGCCTACCTGCAGGAAGCGCGCTCGCAGTCGTTGGTGTATGCCGACAACACCATCCTGGTCAGTGAGGAACTGACACCGGCCATGCTCGGTGAAGTGCCGGAAGGCAAGCTGGTCGGCCTGGTCTCGGTACTCGGCTCGGGCAACTCCCACGTCGCCATCCTCGCGCGGGCCATGGGCATCCCCACGGTGATGGGCCTGGTCGACCTGCCATACTCCAAAGTCGACGGTATTGAACTGATCGTCGACGGCTACAAGGGCGAGGTGTTCACCAACCCCAGCGAAGTGCTGCGCAAGCAGTACAGCGAAGTGGTCGAGGAGGAACGCCAGCTGGCCCAAGGGCTGGATGCACTGCGTGAACTTCCGTGCGTCACCCCCGACGGCCACCGCATGCCCCTGTGGGTCAACACTGGCCTGCTCGCTGACGTGGCCCGTGCCCAGCAGCGCGGCGCCGAAGGGGTAGGCCTTTACCGCACCGAAGTGCCGTTCATGATCAACCAGCGTTTCCCCAGTGAGAAAGAGCAGTTGGCCATCTACCGTGAGCAGCTGGCGGCCTTCCACCCACTGCCGGTAACCATGCGTACCCTCGACATCGGTGGTGACAAGGCACTGTCGTATTTCCCGATCAAGGAAGAAAACCCGTTCCTTGGCTGGCGCGGCATCCGCGTCACCCTCGACCACCCGGAAATCTTCCTGGTGCAGACCCGCGCCATGCTCAAGGCCAGCGAGGGCCTGAACAACCTGCGCATCCTGCTGCCGATGATTTCCGGCATTCACGAGCTGGAAGAGGCGCTGCACCTGATCCACCGTGCCTGGGGTGAAGTGCGTGACGAAGGTACCGATGTACCGATGCCGCCCGTGGGTGTGATGGTGGAAATCCCAGCGGCGGTGTACCAGACCAAGGAGCTGGCGCGGCAGGTGGACTTCCTGTCGGTAGGCTCCAACGACCTGACCCAGTACCTGTTGGCGGTGGACCGCAACAACCCACGGGTGGCCGACCTGTACGATTACTTGCACCCGGCGGTACTGCAGGCGCTGAACACGGTGGTGCGCGACGCCCATGGCGAAGGCAAGCCGGTGAGCATCTGCGGCGAGATGGCCGGTGACCCGGCGGCAGCGGTCCTGTTGATGGCCATGGGCTTCGACAGCCTGTCGATGAACGCCACCAACCTGCCGAAGGTCAAGTGGATGCTGCGCCAGATCAATATGGGCAAGGCCAAGGAACTGCTGGCCGAGGCCCTGAGCCATGACAACCCGCAGGTTATCCACAGCTCGCTGCAGCTGGCCCTGAAGAACCTTGGGTTGGCGCGGATGATTGGGCCTGGGGCTAACAAAACCTTGTGAGGGTGATGCGGCCTGTCCCGGCCTCTTTGCGGGTGAACCCGCTCCTACAACCGGCCTGCGCCTAAACCCTCGATGTGTGTCACCCGATTATTGTAGGAGCGGGTTTACCCGCGAATACGATGGCGGCGGCAACGGTGAACGGGTGGTGGAGATTAGCCAGCAGGTCCGGCCTCTTCGCGGGTAAACCCGCTCCTACAACGGCCTGCGTCCAACCCCAGATGTGTGTCCAAATCCGTGGTAGGAGCGGGTTTACCCGCGAAGAGGCCCGAACAGACAACATCAAATGTTCAGGCCAACAACTCAATTTCCCCCAAATGCCCGCCAAAAGGCCCGAAACTGCGCTCAACCAGCCGCCTTTGCCCCTGATCATCCACAATCAGCACTGTGCTCGCCCGGGTCCCGTAATTCTGGCTGGCGATGAAGACGCTCGATAGCAACTTCTCGGTTGCCAACCCCACGCCTGTTTCGGGTAGGTCACCATCAGCCGCGGGCTCGTTATCCGCGAGCAAAGCCAGCAGCCTGTGCGGCTCCGGCGTGTCCAGCAGGTTTTCCAGCCCGTCACGTGCCTTCACCAGCTTCGGCCACGGTGTATCCAGCCCGGCGTTCGAAAGCCCGTAAATCCCAGCCTTCAGCAGGCGCGGCGTGGCCTCACGGGCATGCAGATAACCCAGTTGCTGCCCATCACCCACCAGCAGGTTGAACCCCGAGTACTGCCCGCTACGGCTGGCCACCTGGTCCAGGTAAGCCTCAACCCCTAGCTCGCCTTGCAGAAACGCCGCCACCAGCTCACCCCGCGAGCGGGGCCCCTGGGCCTGGCCCGGGTCGCGGATGTTGGTCAGCGCGGCAAAGCGCCCCTGTGGGCCTACGCCCAGCCAGGTACCGCCTGCCTCCAGGTCGCGCCCGGCATGCACCCCAGGTGCATCCTCCCAGGCCGCCAGGGGCTGAGTGGGGCGGGCATAGAATTCGTCGCGGTTGGCCGCCACGATCAGCGGCAGGGCGTGCCCCGGCCGCCAGGCAAATACGATCAGGCACATAGGTTGGGCCTCTGTGTTTTTTTGTCACTGTACCCACAGGAACGATGCGGATCCATCCTGACACAGAGTTCACTAGAGCCCCGAGCCCGGCTTCCGTTACCATGCCGGATTGATTTCTAGGGGATGCCGAATGGAATTCGTGCTCTATCTGTTGTTGGGCGCCTGTGCCGGTGTGCTGGCCGGGCTGTTCGGCGTGGGCGGCGGCATCATCATCGTGCCGGTGCTGGTGTTCAGCTTTACCCTGCAGGGTTTCGACGCTTCGGTGCTGACCCACCTGGCCGTTGGCACGTCACTGGCCACCATCGTCTTCACCTCGATCAACGCCGTGCGGGAGCATCACCGCAAGCGCGCGGTGCAATGGCCGATCTTCATCTGGATGACCGTCGGCATCCTCCTGGGAGCCGGTGTCGGTGCCAAGACCGCTTCGCTGATCCAGGGCCCACTGCTGCAAAAGATCATCGGTGTGTTCGCCCTGGTCATCGCCGCGCAGATGGCCCTTGACCTCAAACCCAAGGCCAGCCGTGGCGTCCCCGGCAAACCTGGGCTGATCGGTGCAGGTGGCGTGATTGGCTGGGCCTCGGCCATTTTTGGCATTGGCGGTGGTTCGCTGACGGTGCCGTTCCTCACCTGGCGTAGCCTGCCCATGCAGCAGGCAGTGGCCACTTCATCGGCCTGTGGCCTGCCGATTGCTGTAGCCAGTGCCCTGAGCTTCATGCTGCTGGGTTGGCACGAGGAGCACCTGCCGCCCCACAGCCTGGGTTACGTGTACCTGCCCGCGCTGGTCGGCATTGCCGTGACCAGCATGTTTTTCGCCCGCTTCGGCGCGCGCCTGGCGCACAAGCTGTCGCCCCGTTTGTTGAAACGCCTGTTCGCAGCCCTGCTGTTCTGTGTCGGCCTCAGCTTTTTGATTTGAATCGAGAGGAAGTTCCATGCTGCCTTACCCGCAGATAGACCCCGTGGCGCTGGCCATCGGGCCGCTGAAAATCCATTGGTACGGCCTGATGTACCTGATCGGCATCGGCGGTGCCTGGCTGCTGGCCTCACGCCGGCTGAATCGCTTCGACCCCACCTGGAGCCGCGAGAAGCTGTCCGACCTGGTGTTCTGGCTGTCGATGGGGGTGATTGTCGGCGGGCGCCTGGGTTATGTGCTGTTCTACGACTTGCACGCCTACCTGGCCAACCCGACGCTGATCTTCGAGGTGTGGAAAGGCGGTATGTCGTTCCACGGCGGCTTCATCGGCGTGATGCTGGCGGCCTTGTGGTTCGGCAAGCGCAACAACAAGTCGTTCTTCGAGCTGATGGACTTCGTCGCCCCGCTGGTGCCGATTGGCCTGGGTGCCGGGCGTATCGGCAACTTCATCAACGCCGAACTGTGGGGCAAACCCACCGACGTGCCATGGGCGATGATCTTCCCGCCGTTCAGCGACCCGGCCCAGTTGCCGCGCCACCCGTCGCAGCTGTACCAGTTCGCCCTTGAGGGCGTGGCGCTGTTCGTCATCCTGTGGCTGTTCTCGCGCAAGCCACGGCCGACCATGGCGGTGTCAGGCATGTTCGCGCTGTTCTACGGTATCTTCCGTTTCATCGTCGAATTCGTGCGGGTGCCGGATGCTCAGCTGGGTTACATCGCCTGGGGCTGGCTGACCATGGGTCAGATTCTCTGTGTGCCGATGATCCTGGCTGGCCTCGGTCTGATCTGGTGGGCTTATAATCGCAAGCCCACGGCGAAACCCGCCTGATTAATCCCACGGCAGGGGCGATCCCCCTGCCGTTTTTGCTACAGGTAAGCCATGAAACAGTATTTGGACCTGGTCCGCGACGTCATTGAGAACGGCACGTTGCAGGGAAACCGCACCGGCATCCGCACCATCAGCCTGCCGGGCGCGATGCTGCGTTTCGACCTGCAGAAGGGCTTTCCGGCCATTACCACGCGCAAGCTGGCGTTCAAGTCGGCGATCGGTGAAATGGTCGGTTTCCTGCGTGGCGTGAAGAACGCCGGTGAGTTCCGCGAGCTGGGTTGCAAGGTCTGGGACCAGAACGCCAACGAAAACGCCCAGTGGCTGGCCAACCCGTTCCGTCAGGGCCATGACGACCTGGGCGAGATCTATGGCGTGCAATGGCGCCAGTGGCCGGGCTACAAGCGCATCCCGCTGAGCAACCCGGCGGCCATCGAAATGGCCGAGCAAGCCGGTTTCCGCCGTATTGCCCAGGACGAAGAGGACGGCGTCGCGTTCGTCATCCTGTACAAGGCGATCGACCAGGTGCGCCAGTGCCTGGACACCATCGCCAACGACCCGGGTAGCCGCCGCATCCTGTTCCACGGCTGGAACTGCGCGCAACTGGACGAAATGGCACTGCCACCGTGTCACTTGCTGTACCAGTTCCACCCGAATGTCGAGACCAGGGAAATTTCCCTGACCCTCTATATCCGCTCGAACGACCTGGGGCTGGGCACGCCGTTCAACCTCACCGAAGGTGCGGCGCTGCTGTCGCTGTTTGGCCGCCTGACCGGCTATACACCGCGCTGGTTCACCTACTTCATCGGCGATGCCCATGTGTATGAAAACCACCTGGACATGCTCAACGAGCAGCTCAAGCGCGAGCCGTTGGAAGCGCCGAAGCTGGTGATCAGCGACCGTGTTCCGGCATTTGCCGAAACTGGCAAGTATGAGCCGGAGTGGCTGGAGAAGATCGAACCGAGTGATTTCTGGCTGGAAGGCTATGAGCACCATGCGCCGATGACAGCGCCGATGGCGGTCTGATAGATCTCCATTGTTTGAACTGGCCTCTTCGCGGGTGAACCCGCTCCCACAGGGTACTGCACAGGCCTAAGTCGTGCGCGGTCCCTGGGGGAGCGGGTTCACCCGCGAAGCTTTTGGCTCAATGCCCGTGACTTCGCCCCACATGCGAATGTTCGGTGTCCGGCACCGATACCGCCCCGTTTGTCTCCAGTTGCTGCAAGATCGCGCATTCACTCCCCTGCGTGTTGCAGCGCCGCCGCAGCTCCACCAGCTGCTCTTGCAATGCCACCAAGCCATCGATCCGCGCCTGAACATGCTCGATATGCTCGTCGATCAGCGCATTGACGCTGCCGCACGCGTCGTCGGGGCTGTCGCGCAGGCGTAGCAGGCTGCGAATTTCGTCCAGGGTCATGTCCAGCGTGCGGCAGTTGCGGATGAAGGTCAGCCGCTCTACATGGGCCTGGGTGTACAACCGGTAGTTGCCCTCGCTGCGCGCCGGCTCTGGCAGCAGGTTTTCACGCTCGTAGTAGCGGATGGTTTCCACCGCGCAGTCGGTGGCTTTGGCCAGTTCTCCGATCTTCATCACGAAATCTCCAGCAAGTGGCTTGACCCTATAGTGGCTACAGGGTGTTCACTTGGCAACAGGCTCAATTTAAGGATGACCCCATGAACCAGCCTGTCAGCCACGAACACAAGCATCCGCACGATCACGCTCATGGTGATGACGACCATGGCCATGCTGCCCACGGCCACAGCTGCTGCGGCGCCAAAGCCGCGCCGCCGCTGGTGCAACTGAGCGAAACGGCCAGTGCCCAGGCACAACTCAGTCGTTTCCGCATCGATGCCATGGACTGCCCCACCGAGCAGACCCTGATTCAGGACAAACTGAGCAAGCTGGCCGGTATCGAACAGCTGGAATTCAACCTGATCAACCGCGTGCTTGGCGTGCGCCACACCTTGGACGGCACCGCCGATATCGAGCGGGCTATCGACAGCCTGGGCATGAAGGCCGAGCCGATTGCCGCCCAGGACGACGGCAGCGCCAGCGTGCCACAACCGGCCAAGGCCCGCTGGTGGCCACTGGCATTGTCGGGCGTCGCCGCGATCGCCGCCGAAATCGTGCACTTTGCTGCACTGGCCCCTGAGTGGGTGGTAGCGGGACTGGCGCTTGCCGCGATCCTCGGTTGCGGCCTGGGTACCTACAAGAAGGGCTGGATTGCCCTGAAAAACCGTAACCTCAACATCAATGCGCTGATGAGTATCGCCGTGACGGGGGCCGTATTGATCGGCCAGTGGCCGGAGGCGGCGATGGTCATGGTGCTGTTCACCGTTGCCGAACTGATCGAAGCGCGCTCGCTGGACCGTGCGCGCAATGCCATCGGCGGGTTGATGCAGCTGACCCCGGACATGGCTACGGTGCAGCAGGCCGATGGCCAGTGGTGCGAGCTGGAAGTGCGTGAGGTGGCCATCGGCGCACTGGTGCGGGTGCGCCCCGGTGAGCGCATCGGCCTGGACGGTGAAGTGACCAGCGGGCAATCCAGCGTCGATCAGGCGCCGATTACCGGCGAAAGCCTGCCTGTGGAGAAGGGGGTGGGCGACAAGCTGTTCGCTGGCACCATCAACCAGGCGGGGGCGCTGGAGTTTCGCGTCACCGCCGCTGCCGGGCAGTCGACCCTGGCGCGGATCATCAAGGCTGTGGAGGAAGCGCAGGGCGCGCGGGCGCCTACCCAACGCTTCGTCGACCGTTTCTCGCGTATCTACACCCCGGTGGTATTCGCCATTGCCCTGGCCGTGGCGCTGTTACCCCCGCTGTTCATGGCTGGCGCCTGGTTCGACTGGGTTTACCGCGCCTTGGTGCTGCTGGTGGTGGCCTGCCCCTGCGCGCTGGTGATCTCGACCCCGGTGACCATCGTCAGTGGCCTGGCCGCCGCTGCGCGCAAAGGCATCCTGATCAAGGGTGGCGTGTACCTGGAGGGTGGCCGCCACCTGGATTTCCTGGCCCTGGACAAGACCGGCACCATCACCCATGGCAAGCCGGTGCAGACTGACGCCAAGGTGCTGGCGCCGCTGTTCGAAGACCGTGCACAAGCCTTGGCGGCCAGCCTGGGCGAGCGTTCGGACCACCCGGTGTCCCGCGCCATTGCCGAGTTCGGCAAGCAGCAAGGCCTGGCCTTGAGCGAGGTCAGTGACTTCGCCGCCCTGGTCGGGCGTGGCGTGCGTGGCGTGATCGCCGGTGAGGTCTACCACCTGGGCAACCATCGTCTGGTGGAGGAACTGGGGCTGTGTTCGCCAGCGCTGGAGGCCCAGCTTGATGCGCTGGAGCGCCAGGGCAAGACCGTGGTCCTGCTGCTCGACCGATCCGGCCCTCTGGCACTGTTCGCCGTGGCCGACACGGTCAAGGACAGCAGCCGTCAGGCGATCGCCGAATTGCATCAACTGGGTATCAAGACTGTCATGCTGACCGGTGACAATCCGCATACTGCGCAGGCCATTGCCGCCGCGGTGGGGATCGACCGCGCCGAGGGCAACCTGTTGCCGGCCGACAAGCTGAAAACCATTGAGGCGTTGTACGCCCAAGGCCATCGGGTGGGCATGGTCGGTGACGGCATCAACGATGCCCCGGCGCTGGCCCGCGCCGAAATCGGTTTTGCCATGGCTGCTGCCGGCACCGACACCGCCATCGAGACGGCTGATGTGGCGCTGATGGACGATGACTTGCGCAAAATCCCGGCCTTCGTCAGGCTGTCGCGCCAAAGTGCGGCGATCCTCATGCAGAACATCGTTCTGGCGTTGGGCATCAAGGCGATATTTCTGGCGATCACCTTTGCCGGCATGGCCACGATGTGGATGGCGGTGTTCGCTGATATGGGCGTGAGCTTGCTGGTGGTGTTCAACGGCTTGCGCCTTTTGCGCAAATAGAGGACGTGCATGCTGAGTTCCGAGCTGAAGGCCTTCTACATGGTGGCCCGTCTGGGCAGCATCACCCAGGCGGCGAAGAAGCTAGGCCTCAGCCAGCCCACGGTGACCACGCAGATCCGCAGCCTGGAAGGCCAGTACGCCGTGGAGTTGTTCTACCGCGGCGGGCGGCGCCTGGTGTTGAGCGAGGAGGGCTTACGCCTGCTGCCGATGGTCAAGGCGCTGCTGCAGCAGGAAGCCGACATCGAGTTCGAGCTGCGCAACAGTGGTCAGGCCCAGGGCAGCCTGCGCATTGCGGCCACTGCGCCTTACTACATCCTCGACCTGGTCAAGATCTATCGCGAACGCTTGCCGCAGGTTGAAGTGGCGGTGGAGATCGGCAACTCGCAGCAGGTGCTGGAAATGCTCGAGGATTACCGGGTGGATATTGCCGCGTCGTCGCAATGGGTGGAGGACGCGCGGTTGGTGCGGCGGATACTGGGCACTGACCCTTTGGTGGTGGCGGTGCACCGCAACCACCCTCTGGCCCAACGCCAGACGGTGTCGATCGAGGTGGTGTCGGGGCATTGCCTGCTGATGCGCGAGAAGGGCTCGACCACACGCAAGCTGACCGAGCAGATGATGCAGGAGGCCGGGGTCAAGGCCGGCGCCCTGATGGAAATCGGCAGCCGAGAGTCGATCCGCGAAGCGGTGCTGCGCAATATCGGTATCAGCGTGATTGCCCGCCATGAGGTGCCGCACAACCCTGAACTCCGGGTGCTGGCGCTGGAGAATGCGCCGGTGATGCACGAGTACCTGTATTGCCTGAAGGAACGGCGCCAGGCCCGGTTGCCGGCGGCATTCCTGGGGGTGGCGCAGGAAGTGGCCGGTTCGCAGTTCTAGATTTTTGCTGGCTTCTTCGCGGGTAAACCCGCTCCTACATTTCAGCGTACCCGCGTGCCTGCATTTTCCGCGAACATGCATGCCGTTGTAGAAGCGGGTTTACCCGCGAAGAGGCCGGCACAGGCCACTACTAAATCTGCCTATACCACTATCACCGGCTTTTGCCTTAAAGCCACAGAACCTTCGCACAGCCTGCCTAGCATGGCCCCATCTCTTCGATGAGGCCATGCCATGAACCACACCACCTCCGGCGCACAGATAAAAGTGTGCAACATCCACAAGCGCTTCGGTGCCTTTACGGCGCTCAACGATGTCTCGCTGGACATCGCCGCGGGCGAACTGGTGTGCCTGCTCGGCCCGTCCGGTTGTGGCAAGACCACGCTGCTGCGCTGCATTGCCGGCCTGGAGCGCCAGGACCGCGGTACGCTGTACATCGGCGAACGCGATATCTCCAAGCTGTCACCGCAGGCGCGGGACTACGGCATCCTGTTCCAGTCCTATGCGCTGTTTCCCAACCTTACCGTCGAAGCCAATATCGCCTATGGCCTGACGGGCAGTGGTCGCGAGCAGGCCCGTCAGCGGGTGGCCGAAATGCTCGAACTGGTTGGTCTGTCTGGCAGCGAGAAGAAGTACCCAGGCCAGCTCTCCGGTGGCCAGCAGCAACGTGTGGCCCTGGCCCGCGCGCTGGCACCGTCGCCATCGCTGCTGCTGCTCGATGAGCCGATGTCGGCGCTGGACGCCCGGGTGCGCGAGCACTTGTGCACCGAACTGCGTCAGCTGCAGCGCCAACTGGGCATCACCACGTTGATGGTTACCCACAACCAGGACGAGGCCATGTTGATGGCCGACCGCATTGCGGTGATGAACAACGGCCAGGTCGAGCAGTACGCCACCCCGCAGGAAATCTATGACCACCCGGCCACGCCGTTCGTGGCCGAGTTCGTCGGCCAGGGCAACTGGCTGCCGTTCCAGCGCCGCAGCGATAGCCATGCCCTGGTCGGGGACATGAACATGCGCCTGGCGCCGGGTTCAGCCCAGGCCAGCAGTGGCCGGCTGTTCTGCCGCCCGGAGGCGATCACGGTCAACCCGGTGGTGCACGAAGAAAACCTGTTCCCGGCCATGGTCCGCGAAATCACCTTCCTCGGTAACCGCTGCCGCATGAGCTTTGAACTCAAGGCCCTGCCAGGCCATGCCCTGCTGGCCGAACTGGCACCCGAGGCCATGCCGCGCCTGGGTTCGCAGGACATCTGGGTGGCATTGCCGCCGCAGAGCCTGCAGGTGTTTGCCTGAGATGGCCGCGCCAATGTCCCTGCCGTTGAGCCAGGCCAACGTCGCGCCGCGTGCTGGCATCGCCCTGGGTGACCGGCTGTTCGTCATCGGCGGCAAGAGCCTGCTGCTGATTCTGTTGGTGCTGGCCGTGCTGATGCCGTTGCTGGCGATCTTCTGGCGTGGTTTCAGCGGTGAAGCGGGCCAGGGCGGTGGCTTGCTGGCGGCCCGTGAACTGTTCACCAGCGCCAGCTTCCATTGGTTGCTTGGCAACAGCCTGTCGGTGGCCTTCACTGTCGCGGCCATTGTGGTACCGCTGGCCTATTTGTTCGCCTTTGCCCTGCAACGCACGTTGATCCCGGCCAAGGGCCTGTGGCGGGGGATTTCGCTGCTGCCATTGCTGGCACCGTCGATGCTGCCGGCGATCGCCCTGGTCTACCTGTTTGGCAATCAGGGCCTGCTGCGTGGGTTGCTCAGCGACAATATCTACGGCTTCTGGGGCATCGTGCTGGGCGAGGCCATCTACACCTTCCCGCATGCGCTGATGATTCTGCTGTCGGCACTGTCACTGGCCGATGCTCGCCTGTTCGATGCGGCCTCCAGCATGGGGGCAGGCTCGTGGCGGGCGTTCACCAGCATCACCTGGCCAGCCTCGCGCCAGGCAGTATTCGCGGCGTTCTGCCTGGTATTCACGCTGACTATCACAGACTTCGGTGTACCGGTCGTGGTGGGGGGCGACTATCAAGTGCTGGCGCTGGAAGCTTACAAGGCGGTGGTGGGCCAGCAACAGTTCGGCCGTGGTGCGCTGATCGGCATGGTGCTGCTGTTGCCGGCCCTGTTCAGCTTTACCGTCGACGCCTGGCTGCGTAGACGCCAGGGCGACGCCATGGGTGGCCGTGCGCAGGTGTTCGAACCCAAGCCATCACGCGGTCGTGATGCCTGCTTCCTGACCATTGTGCTGCTGGTGTGCGCGGCGTTGCTGGTGGTGATCGGTATGGCGGTGTACTCCTCGCTGGTCACTTTCTGGCCCTACAACCTGTCGTTGTCGCTGCGCCACTACCTGTTCGAAGACACTGCCGGTGGCGGCTGGCTGGCCTACCGCAATAGCGTGACCATGGCCATTGGCACCGCACTGATCGGCAGCATCGTGATCTTCACCGGTGCCTACCTGATGGAGAAGACCCAGGGCCAACGCCTGCTCAACCATGCGCTGCGCCTGCTCAGCTTCATCCCCATGGCCGTGCCGGGCCTGGTGCTGGGCCTGGGCTACGTATTCTTCTTCAACCTGAACGGTAACCCGCTGCATGTGCTGTACGGCGGCATGGGGTTGCTGGTGGTGTGCACCATTGCCCATTACCTGACCACCGCGCAGATGACCGCGACCACCGCCCTGCGCCAGCTCGACGGCGAGTTCGAGGCTGCAGCGATGTCGCTGAAAGCGCCGCTGTACAGGCACTTCCTGCGCGTGACCGTGCCGATTTGCCTGCCGGCACTGCTGGACATCATCCGCTACCTGTTCGTATCGGCAATGACCACCGTGTCGGCAGCGATTTTCCTGTACAGCCCCGACACCCTCCTGGCTGCCGTTGCCGTGCTGAACATGGACGACGCCGGCAACGTTGGCGGTGCCGCCGCCATGTCCACCTTGATCCTGCTGACCAGTGCCGGCGCTTCACTGTTGCTGGCTGCAGCCTCGCGCGGCCTGCTGCGCCGCTCCCAAGCCTGGCGCCAACGCGCCGCGACCGTCTGACCTGATAGGAACCTACCCATGCACAAGCACCTTGCCCTTGCCGCTGCCGTTTCCGCCGTGTTCAGCCTGCAGGCTTCGGCCGCTGCTACCCAGCTGACGGTCTACACCGCTCTGGAAGCCGAGCAGCTGAAAACCTACAAACAGGCCTTCGAGAAAGCCAACCCGGATATCGAGATCAAGTGGGTGCGTGATTCCACCGGCATCATCACTGCCAAGCTGCTGGCGGAGAAAGAGCGCCCGCAAGCCGACGCTGTGTGGGGGCTGGCGGCATCGAGCCTGGCCATACTCGATCAGAACGGCATGCTCGAAGCTTATGCGCCCAAGGACTTGGGCAAGATTTCCGGCAATTATCGTGACGCCGCCAACCCGCCAGCCTGGGTCGGCATGGACGTGTGGGCCGCCACCATTTGCTTCAACACCATCGAGGCCGAGAAACAGGGCCTGAGCAAACCGGTGAGCTGGCAGGACCTGACCAAGCCTGAGTACAAAGGCAAGATCGTCATGCCCAACCCGGCCTCGTCCGGCACCGGCTTCCTGGATGTCAGTGCCTGGTTGCAAACCTTTGGCGAGCCGCAGGGCTGGGCCTACATGGATGCGCTGCACCAGAACATCGGCCAGTATGTCCATTCCGGCTCCAAACCGTGCAAGTTGGCGGCGGCGGGCGAGTTCCCGATCGGTATTTCGTTCGAATACCCGGCCGTTCAGCTCAAGCGCCAAGGCGCGCCGTTGGACATCGTGCTGCCAAAGGAGGGTTTGGGCTGGGAGATCGAGGCAACCGCAGTGATCAAAGGCTCGCCCAAGGCAGATGCGGCCAAGCGCCTGGCCGATTTCTCAGCCAGCCCGGCGGCCATGGAACTGTACAAGGAAAACTTCGCCGTACTGGCCGCGCCGGGCATCGCCAAGCCGCAGACCGAGCTGCCGGCGGATTATGAGCAGCGGTTGATCAAGAACGACTTTGTCTGGGCTTCTAAAAACCGTGACCAGATTCTGGCCGAATGGCGCAAGCGCTATGACGGCAAGTCGGAGAAGGTGGCCCAGCAGTAACGCTTCACTATTGCAGGGGTGGCCTCTTCGCGGGTAAACCCGCTCCTACGCAGATTGGTGGTGGGCACACTACACAGGCCGCCGTAGGAGCGGGTTTACCCGCGAAAGGGCCGACCCTGCTGGCTCAAATCTGTGAAACCAGCGCCTCCAGCTGTTCCTGCCGCTCAGCCTGATTCAGCTTCGCCCCGGGATTCAGGGTGGACCATTGCGGGTGCGCCCGCGCCTTGACCAGCGCCTCCGGCAACTTGCCCTCGCGCCAGGCCTTTTCATCCAGCTCACCCAGCCTGATGCTGTCCTGCGCTGCATGCCCGCGGTTATCCAGCGCCACCATCAACTGCTGCTGACGCAAGGCCAGCAAACGCAATACAGTGTCGTCCACGGTCAGCTCGCGCTTGCCCTTGAGCTTGCCCATCAACCGTGACCCATAGTTGCGCGCCGTCTGCAGCGCGCCACCGGCAATCGCCCCGGCCAGCGCCGCTGCGCCGAGGGTAAGGCCACCAACCAGCAAATCGACCCCGGCACCGGCCGCAGCACCCGCCGCCACACCGCTGCCCAGGCGCACGCCCAGCAGTTTCAACGTCTCTGGATTGAACAAATCATCGCCCCAGCGGCCGTCCAGCAATGGCAGGTCGCTGGCATGGGCATCCTCGCGGCGGAAGGCATACAGCTTGAGCAAGGCTTCGACGCAGCGTTGTTCACGTTGGCGAATGTCCTGACGCAGCGCCGCGATGGCCCGGGCTTCTGCCGCCGGTTCGGCCTCGACACTGCGCCGGCATGCAGCGCAATCGAGCAGCAGTTCGGCAATCAGGCGCTTGCCGCTGTGCCGGCGTGCCAAGCGCTGCGCCTGCTGGTCGTCGATCAGCCGTTGCAGCGCCGGGCGGGCGTTTTCCAGCAGCAGCGCCAGGCTTTCGTACAAACGGCGCTCGCCATCTTCCGGCGGGGCCACGCTGTCGAACCGCACCAATGCGTGAAGCCCAAGCCGGGCAAGGGCTTCACGCCATTCCGGTTCGCGGTGCTGGCTGCTGGCGACGAAGTTGAGCACCGGCAGCAACGGCTTGCCGCAGTTGGCCAGTACTTCCAGTTCGTCGCGGTACTTGGCCAGCACCGGCTCGCGCGCATCAATCACATACAGCCCGGCATTGCTGGCCAGCAGTTGGCGCAATACCTTGGCCTCCTGCTCGAAACGTTGGCGCGCTTCGCTGCCCTGCAGAAAACGCTCCAGCCGGGCCGGGCCATCCAGGCGCTCGCCCGGGCGTTCCAGACGTTCAAGGTAGTCGAGCAGGGCGATGGCATCTTCCAGGCCGGGCGTGTCGTACAGCTCCAGCAAGGGTTCACCGTCCACAGACAGCCGCGCACCTTCCACATGACGGGTAGTGCTGGGGCGGTGGGACACTTCGCCAAAACCGACGTCGCGGGTCAGGGTGCGCAGTAGCGAGGTTTTGCCAACATTGGTATGGCCGACCACGGCCAGTTTCAGTGGCTCAGTCATGGCCATGCTCCAGCCAGGTCAGCGGTGAGGTGTCGGCATGTTGCAGGCCAAGGCGATCAAGGGCTTCGTGCCAATCGCCCAGGCGCTCGGCATCGAGGGGCTGGCCTGGTGCAGCCTGCAGCAGCCAGATACGGGTTGCGCCGGCATTGCGCGCCAGTTCGGCGAGCAGCGCCAAACTGCCGCGGTCCGGCGAGCGACGTGGGTCGCAGGCGATGGCCAGGCGTGCCGGTGGGAAGCGGCTGAGCTGTTCCAACAGCCGGTTGCGTGATTCGCGGCTGTCGAGCACGCCGGCATCGGTCACGCTTTTCGGCAAGGCAGGTGGCCAGGGGCGCTGGTCGTCCAGCTCCAGGCCCACCAATAGGGCACCGCTGCTGCCGCTTTCCAGCTGCCCGGCGGCAAACTGCGGCAAGGCTTGCGGGGCAGCATCCTGCACGCCAATGCGCTCGCTGCGCGGCATCAGTGCCTCGCGCAGTTGCGCGTAGCCGGGCAACCCCAGGTCCAGCGTCAGGCGTTCACGGCCCTGGCGCCAGCGCCACAGGCATAGCCCGGCCAACAGCAGGCGGGGCAGCAGGCCGTATACCAGCACCACGCCGAGCAGCCAGCTGGCCCAGGCCTGGCGGGCCACGTCCAGGGCTGGCAGGCTGTCGCCGCTGGCGCGGATCATGGCTTCGTCGGGCACGGCGAAGCCCAGCAACGAGGGGAGGGCGCCCAGCGCTTGGGTCAGGTGAATGAACGGCTCGGCGGCGAGCAAGGTGGTTTCCCAGACAAAGCCATAGCGCCGGGTCGCCAGCAAGACCAGCAGCATGCCCAGCGCGGTGAGCATCGCCAGCAGCCACAGGCCGTGTACCAACAGGCCGAGCAGCCACCGGTTGAGGCGTTGACGTTGCAGCAGCACCAGCAGCGCTGGCGCCAGGTGCGCGGCCTTGGCATCGCGGGCAAAGCGTTCGCTTAGCCACAGCCACAAGCGGCCCAGCCCTGCGCCATGCTCGCCGCTCAGGGCAAAACCCATGCCCCAGCCAAGTAGCATCAGCAGATTCAGCCCGAGCAGGCTGCCCAGCGCCCAGAACACATTCACCGGGCGCTGCCCGTCACCGAGGGCGGCCAGCCCCAGGCCCGCGCCGCTGAGCACGGCCATCAGCAACAAGGCCAGCAGCGCCAGGCGCGCGCCCTGCTTCCAATGGCGCAGGGCGCCGGTCATGTCATCGCGCTCGGCCAGGAACAGCGCACGTGTTTCGATGCGCGTGGCCAGGTCGCCACCTAGCTGGCGGGCGTAGCGGTTGGCTTCCTGGTCTTCCAGCGGGCCGGCATGTTCTTCGCGCAGGCGTACCGCTTCGGTGAGCCAGCGCTTGTCCAGTGGCGTGGGTGCAGTCACAAGGTCTTCCATTGCACAGGTCAAGGCAGAAGCATAACCCACACGCCCGGTGCTATCCTCGCTGGCATGAATACATCACTCCCCCTCAGCCTGATCGCGGCTTATGCCGAGAACCGCGTGATCGGCATCGACAACTCCATGCCCTGGCATTTGCCGGGGGACTTCAAGTACTTCAAGGCCACCTCCCTGGGCAAGCCGATCATCATGGGGCGCAAGACTTGGGACTCGCTGGGGCGGCCGCTGCCTGGGCGGCTGAACATCGTGGTCAGCCGCCAGCCGGGGCTTGAGCTTGCAGGTGCCGAAGTGTTCGCCTCGCTTGAAGAGGCGTTGGTGCGGGCCGAGCAGTGGGCGCGCGAGCAGGGCGTCGGTGAGCTGATGCTGATTGGCGGGGCGCAGCTGTATGGGCAGGCGCTGGAGAAGGGGCTGGTCAGCCGCATGTACCTGACGCGGGTTGAGTTGGCGCCAGAGGGGGATGCGTGGTTCCCGGCGTTTGATGAAGGGCAGTGGAGGCTGACTTCTAGCGAGGCACAGGCTGAGGAAGGTAAGCCGGTGTATCACTTCGAGGTTTGGGATAAGGGGTGAGATTGTTGGGGCTGCTCTGCAGCCCTTCGCGGGTGAACCCGCTCCTACAGCGGCCTGTGTCCGACCCCCGATGTGTATCCACCACCCTGTAGGAGCGGGTTTACCCGCGAATACGATGGCGGCTGCGACGGTGAACCACGGGTCGAAATTGGCCAGCAGGCCCGGCCCTTTCGCGGGTGAACCCGCTCCTACAGCGGCCTGTGTCCGACCCCCGATGTGTATCCACCACCCTGTAGGAGCGGGTTTACCCGCGAATACGATAGCGGCGGCAACGGTGAACGGCGGGTGAGAATTGGCCAGCAGGCCTGGCCCTTTCGCGGGTAAACCCGCTCCTACGGGAGACCGCAGGGTGTTCAGATCTTGAGCAAGACACAAGCGGCCTTGTTGCGAAAGGGGCGCAACGCGCCCCCGGCGATCTATCAGGTGTGGCTCAGCTCGGCATGTTCATCACCGGCCAGCACTTCCTTGTCAGTCTCTTTCAACAGCTGGCTGGTGACAACGCCCGCCGTCATCGAACCGTTCACGTTCAACGCCGTACGGCCCATGTCGATCAGCGGCTCCACCGAAATCAGCAACGCCACCAGTTCCACCGGCAAGCCCATGGCTGGTAGCACGATCAGCGCGGCAAAGGTGGCACCGCCGCCCACGCCGGCAACCCCTGCAGAGCTCAGCGTGACGATGGCCACCAGGGTGGCGATCCACAGCGGGTCGAAGGTGTCGATGCCTACCGCTGGCGCGACCATCACCGCCAGCATGGCAGGATAGAGCCCGGCGCAGCCGTTCTGGCCAATGGTGGTGCCGAACGATGCGCTGAAGCTGGCGATCGATTGTGGCACGCCCAGACGGCGGGTTTGTGCTTCGATGTTCAGCGGAATGCTGGCGGCGCTGGAGCGGCTGGTGAAGGCGAAGGTCAGCACCGGCCACACCTTGCGGAAGAAGCGCAGCGGGCTCACGCCGGTGGCGGCGAGGATGATGCCGTGCACCACGAACATCAACCCCAGGCCCAGGTACGACACCACCACGAAGCTGCCCAGCTTGAGGATGTCCTCCGAGTTGGAACTGGCCACTACTTTGGTCATCAACGCCAGCACGCCATAGGGGGTCAGCTTCATCACGACCCGCACCAGGCGCATTACCCAGGCCTGCAGGGTGTCGATGGCCGACAGGGCGCGCTCGCCCTTCTCGGCGTCGTCCTTGATCAACTGGAGCGCGGCCAGGCCGAGGAACACGGCAAAAATCACCACGCTGATGATCGAGGTCGGCTTGGCCCGCGCCAGGTCGCCTACCGGGTTGCTGGGGATGAACGACAGCAGCAGTTGCGGGATGTTGAGGTCGGCAACCTTGCCCGCGTAGTCACTGTGGATAACCTGCATGCGTGCGCTTTCCTGGGCGCCGGCCACCAGGCCCTCGGCGCTGAGGCCGAACAGGTTGGTCAACACAATGCCGATCAGGGCGGCAATGGCCGTGGTCAGCAGCAGGGTGCCGATGCTCAGCACGCTGATGCGGCCCAGCAAAGAGGCAGTGTGCAAACGTGCCACGGCACTGAGGATCGAGGCGAAGATCAGCGGCATGACGATCATCTGCAGCAGGCCGACATAGCCGTTGCCGACCAGATCGAGCCAGGCGATGGTTGCCTTGAGCACGGGGTGGCCAGCGCCATAGATCGTGTGCAGCACAAGGCCGAAGACCACGCCCAGCACCAGGCCAAGCAGTACCTTCTTGGCCAGGCTCCAGTCGGTGCGGCGGGTTTGTGCCAGGCCCAGCAACAGGGCCAGGAACGCCAGCAGGTTGAGTGACAGCGGCAGATTCATTGAAGCTCCAGCAGAAAAAAGCAGAAGTGGCATCGCCTCTGTGAGCGATTGCGAACGGAAATGCTAACAGCCTGAAAACAAACGAATTTATACCCAAATGGAATTTGCATAGTCGTTTATGGAATAACGGGATGTCGCAGATTGCAATGAACAAGGCGTTTGCGGCTGCCTGGAGGTCGTTATCGGGGGCTTGCAGTGGGGAATGTTGCACTAGCGTTTCTGGGTCATTTCAGGAGATTTGTACATGAAAGTCGCTGTGAAAGCCGCCGCCATTGGCCTGTCCCTGCTGTTCAGTATCGAAACCTTCGCCACGGAGCTCAAACACTGGCCTGCTGACGCGGCCAAACAGCTCGACAGCATGATCGCCGCCAATGCCAACAAGGGTAACTACGCGGTATTCGACATGGACAACACCAGTTACCGCTATGACCTGGAAGAAGCCTTGCTTCCGTTCATGGAAAACAAGGGCCTGCTAAGCCGCGACAAGCTCGACCCTTCGTTGAAGCTGGTGCCGTTCAAGGACACTGCCGAGCACAAGGAAAGCCTGTTCAGTTATTACTACCGGTTGTGTGAAATCGATGACATGGTCTGCTACCCGTGGGTAGCCCAGGTGTTCTCCGGCTTTACCTTGCAGGAGCTGAAGGTGCAGGTGGATGAGCTGATGGCTTCGACCAAGCCGATCCCCAGCACCTATTACGAAGGCGACCAGGTCAAGGCCATCGAGGTTCAGCCGCCCAAGGTCTTCAAGGGCCAGGCCGAGCTGTACAACAAGCTGATGGAGAACGGCATCGAGGTCTATGTGATTTCGGCGGCCTCCGAGGAGCTGGTGCGCATGGTCGCCTCGGACCCCAAGTATGGTTACAACGTGAAGCCCCAGAACGTGATTGGCGTGAGCCTGCTGCTCAAGGACCGCGCCAGCGGACAGCTGACCACTGCGCGTAAGCAGATCAGCGCCGGGTACTACGATGCCAAGGCTAACGTGGGCCTGGAGCTGACCCCTTACCTGTGGACCCCGGCCACCTGGATGGCGGGCAAGCAGGCGGCGATCCTTACCTACATCGATGAGTGGAAGAAACCGGTGCTGGTGGGCGGCGACACGCCGACCAGCGATGGCTACATGCAGTTCCACGGGGTGGATGTAGGCAAAGGTGGTATCCACCTGTGGATAAACCGCAAGGCCAAGTACATGGACCAGCTCAACGGGATGATTGCCAAAAATGCAGCGGCGCAGGCCAAGGAAGGGTTGCCGGTGACGGCAGACAAGAGCTGGGTGATCGTCACGCCGGAGCAGATTCAATAGGGGTTAGGTTTGATTTGAGCCGGCTGCGCCCTGGCAGGTGTGGATCCAATGACTATGGTTGATGGCACATGGATGTCATTTCTGCCGAAGGTTGCCAGTGGCTATTCGAGATCAGCAGTTCATCTACCACCTGACAAGCATTGAAAATGTCCCTTCCATCATGCGAAGGGGCTTGCTTCCCAGAGCCCATTTGCAGGCCGGTTTTACCGATATCGCTGATCCTGAAATTATCGAAGGCCGGCGGGATGAGGGGCTGGAACAGTTTGTGCCATTTCATTGGTTTGCGAAAAACCCCTTCGATGGCAGAGTGCATCAGGATCAACCGGGTGAGCGTTTTGTGTTAATTGCCGTGGCCAGAAGCCACGCTCGTCAGTCCAACTGGCGGCTGATACCAAGGCACCCGTTGGCCGGTGGCACGTTCGAGTTACTGGATTATGAAGCAGGGTTTGGAGCGATTGACTGGGACATGATGGAGCGACGAGAGTATCGTGATCCCTTGTGCAAGCACATTTGCATGGCTGAGTGCTTAGCCCCGGGCCCAGTACCGGCGGCCCAGTTTTCAAAAATCTATACGCCATCACCTGAAATCCAGCAATCCGTAGCGCGGGAAGCAAGAGGAGCGGGGATGGGTAATCTGTGGATCGACTCGAATCCAAACATGTTCCCACCTAGATGATTTATTCCAGTCTCAACCCATCCAAGGCACTCATCTGGCGAATTGTTCACCGCGATAACCTGTCGTGGGTTCTGGATCATGGGCTGCACGCTGTCTCCTCCGGGAAGCTTTCCAGCACCTACGTTGGAATTGGCAATCCAGAGCTGATCAGCAAGCGAGCGCAACGCCGTGTGCCTCTGGAACCCAATGGGACGCTGGCGGATTATGTACCGTTCTACTTCACCCCGTTCTCCGTGATGATGAAGAATATTCATTCGGGGTGGGGTGTTCCTCAGCGGCGGAACGAAGAGATCGTGATTCTTGTCTCCAGCCTGTACCATGCGCAGTCGCTGGGTTTGCAGTTTGTGTTCACGGATGCCCATGCCTACCCGCACTGGGCCGGCTACTACAGTGACCTCACGCAGCTGGACAAAATCGATTGGGAGATTTTGCAGCGTAGGGATTTCAAACGTGACCCTGATGACCCTCGGAAAATGGAGCGTTATCAGGCGGAGGCCCTTATCCATGGACATGTCCCAGTTGCTGCCCTTCTGGGAATTGTCTGCTACAACGAAGCTTTGAAGGGGCGTGTCGACAAGGAGGTTCAGCAACGTCGATTGAATCTCCCTGTGTATGCTCGTCCTGGGTGGTACTTCTAATGATCCACTTTATGCAAGGTAACCTGCTGGAGGCCAAGGCCGAAGCGCTGGTTAACACAGTTAACACCGTAGGGGTGATGGGGAAAGGCATCGCGCTGATGTTCAAGGAGCGTTTTGTCGAGAACTATCGCCAGTATGCTGCTGCCTGCAAAGCGAAAGAGGTAGTTACCGGGAAGATGTTTGTTACTGAAGTGCGTGAGCTGGACGGTCCACGCTGGATTGTGAATTTTCCAACCAAGCGGCATTGGCGCTCACCTTCGCAAATCGGCTGGATCGTCGAGGGCCTTCATGATTTGCGCAACTTCATTATCAATAACCAGGTGGCATCGATTGCTATCCCTCCACTTGGTGCTGGTAATGGAGGGTTGTCTTGGGCTGCGGTACGAGAACAGATTCAGAGGGTTCTGGGTGATCTGGACGCGGATGTTTTCGTTTTCGAGCCTACGGCAAATTATCAAAACGTTTCCAAGCGCAGTGGTGTTGAGGTTTTGACCCCGGCTCGAGCCTTGATTGCAGAGCTTGTGCGCCGCTATTGGGTACTGGGGATGGAGTGCAGCTTGCTCGAAGTCCAGAAGCTTGCCTGGTTTCTGGAGCGATCAATCGAGCGGTTCACGCCAGGCATCAACCCATTGGAATTGAAGTTTGTCGCTCATAAGTATGGTCCTTACGCCAACCGGCTTGAGCACCTGCTAGATAACCTGGATGGCAGCTATTTACACTGCCGAAAGCGGATCAGCGATGCAGGCCCTCTGGACGTTATCTGGTTTGATGAGGGGCGCAAGTCATTTTTACAGGCGTATCTGAACAGTGAAGCCAAGGCCTATTTGCCGGCGTTGGAGTTCACTGCCGAGTTGATTGATGGTTTCGAGTCTCCGTTTGGTATGGAGCTGCTGGCCACCGTTGATTGGTTATTGCATGAAGATGGTGTTGAGCCGACAGTCCCTGCAGTTCGCGAACACCTGAAAAATTGGTCAGGAGGGGTAGGTGCCGCTGCTCGAAAAAGCAAACTGTTCGATGACGAGGCACTTGGAATCGCTCTTCAAAAGCTGTCAATGTTTCGATCCGACCCAGCCACCTCGCTTCACTGACCGTCAATGAACAATCAAAAAAAACCGGCGCCCAGGGCGCCGGTTCTTATTTCACGCTAAAAGCACCTCAGAGGCCTTCCAGCATTGCCTTGTTACGCACCGCACCCTTGTCGGCACTGGTGGCCAGCAGGGCATAGGCCTTGAGCGCGGTGGTCACCTTGCGGGGACGGACCTCGGCTGGCTTCCAGCCCTTCTTGTCCTGCTCGACACGGCGTTCCGCCAGCTCTTCATCGCTGACCAGCAGGTTGATCGAACGGTTAGGGATGTCGATCAGTACCTTGTCGCCGTCGCGCACCAGGCCGATGGCACCGCCCGCCGCGGCCTCTGGCGAGGCGTGGCCGATCGACAGGCCCGAGGTACCGCCCGAGAAGCGACCGTCGGTGAGCAGGGCGCAGGCCTTGCCCAGGCCTTTGGACTTGAGGTACGAGGTCGGGTAGAGCATTTCTTGCATGCCCGGGCCGCCTTTCGGGCCTTCGTAGCGGATGATGACGATGTCGCCGGCTTTCACCTCGTCGGCGAGGATGCCGCGCACGGCGCTGTCCTGGCTTTCGAAGATCTTCGCGGTGCCCTCGAACACGTGGATCGATTCGTCCACGCCGGCGGTTTTGACCACGCAGCCATCCAGTGCGATGTTGCCGTACAGCACGGCCAGGCCGCCCTCTTGCGAGTAGGCGTGTTCGAAGCTGCGGATGCAGCCGTTTTCACGGTCGTCGTCGAGGGTTTCCCAACGGGTCGACTGGCTGAATGCGGTCTGGGTCGGGATACCGGCCGGGCCGGCCTTGAAGAAGGTGTGCACCGCTTCGTCATCGGTCTGGGTGATGTCCCATTTGGCGATGGCTTCTTCCATGCTGCGGCTGTGCACGGTCGGCAGGTCGGTGTGCAGCAGGCCGCCACGGGCCAGCGAACCGAGGATGCTGAAGATGCCGCCGGCGCGGTGGACGTCTTCCATGTGGTACTTCTGGATGTTTGGCGCCACTTTGCACAGCTGCGGCACTTTGCGTGACAGGCGGTCGATGTCGCGCAGGTCGAACGCCACTTCACCTTCTTGTGCTGCGGCCAGCAGGTGCAGGATGGTGTTGGTCGAGCCGCCCATGGCGATGTCCAGCATCATGGCGTTTTCGAACGCTTTGAAGTTGGCGATGCTGCGTGGCAGGACCGACTCGTCATTCTCGCCGTAGTAGCGCTTGCACAGCTCGACGATGGTGCGGCCGGCCGTGAGGAACAGCTGCTCGCGGTCGGAGTGGGTGGCCAGGGTCGAACCGTTGCCCGGCAGGGCCAGGCCCAGGGCTTCGGTCAGGCAGTTCATCGAGTTGGCGGTGAACATGCCGGAGCACGAACCGCAGGTCGGGCAGGCGCTGCGCTCGTATTCGGCGACTTTTTCGTCGGAGGCCGTGGAGTCGGCCGCGATGACCATGGCATCGACCAGATCCAGGCCGTGGCTGGCCAGCTTGGTCTTGCCGGCTTCCATCGGGCCGCCGGAAACGAAGATCACCGGGATGTTCAGGCGCAGGGCGGCCATCAGCATGCCGGGGGTGATCTTGTCGCAGTTGGAGATGCAGACGATGGCGTCAGCGCAGTGCGCATTGACCATGTACTCCACCGCGTCGGCAATGATTTCGCGGCTTGGCAGCGAGTACAGCATGCCGTCGTGGCCCATGGCGATGCCGTCATCGACCGCGATGGTGTTGAATTCCTTGGCCACGCCACCGGCGCGTTCGATTTCGCGAGCCACCAGCTGGCCCAGGTCCTTCAGGTGCACGTGGCCCGGAACGAACTGGGTGAACGAGTTGGCGATGGCGATGATCGGTTTCTTGAAGTCTTCGTCCTTCATCCCGGTGGCGCGCCAAAGGGCACGGGCGCCGGCCATGTTGCGGCCTTGGGTGGAAGTCTTGGAACGATAATCAGGCATGAAACACTCCTGGCGGCTTAATCAGGTCACAAATAGGGGAGTGAGCTTCTCTTGTCCTTTGCGCCGCAGGCCGGTTGCCACTGGCACGGATGGGGCCAAGACCGCGCGGGATCGCCGCGTGCTTGACCAGAGCTCATAAACCCGCCGGGGATGACTGGCGATGAATAGGCCGATTCTACACCGCTGGCGCGGTGAGGGAATGCAGATGTGGATGGTTGGCGGGGGGATTGCGGCAGGAAAGGGCCGCTGGGCGGCCCTTTTTGGCAGATATCAGCTGTTTGGCAGTAACCGGCAGGTGATGCTTTTGATGTAGCGGGTTTCGGCGATGGCCGGGTGTACCGGGTGATCCGGGCCCTGACCGCCTCGCTCAAGCAGCTGCATGTTGCGGTCCAGGTGGCGGGCACTGGTCAGCAGGATGTTGTTCAGGTCGTCCTCGGGCAGGTGCATCGAGCACGAGGCGCTGACGAGGATGCCGTCTTTGTTCAACATGCGCATGGCCTGTTCGTTCAGGCGGCGGTAGGCCGCTTCGCCGTTTTTCAGGTCCTTTTTGCGCTTGATGAAGGCAGGTGGGTCGGCAATGATCACGTCGAAGCGTTCTTCGGCTGCCTTGAGCTCGCGCAGGGCTTCGAACACGTCGCCTTCGATGCAGGTCAGCTTCTCGCTGATGCCGTTCAGTGCAGCGTTACGCTCCACGCCGTCCAGGGCAAAGCCCGAGGCATCGACGCAAAACACTTCGCTGGCGCCGAAGGCACCGGCCTGCACGCCCCAGCCACCGATGTAGCTGAACAGGTCGAGTACACGCTTGCCCTTCACGTACGGTGCCAGGCGGGCGCGGTTCATGCGGTGGTCGTAGAACCAGCCCGTCTTCTGGCCTTCGCGCACCGGGGCTTCGAACTTGACGCCGTTCTCTTCCAGCGGCACCCAGTCCGGCACTTCGCCGTAGACGGTCTCGACATAGCGCTGCAGGCCTTCGGCGTCGCGCGCGGCCGAATCGTTCTTGAACAGGATGCCGCTGGGCTTGAGCACCTGCACCAGTGCGGCGATCACGTCATCCTTGTGCGCTTCCATGGTGGCCGAGGCCAACTGCACCACAAGGATATCGAAGAAACGGTCGACCACCAGGCCTGGGAGCAGGTCGGAGTCACCGTAGACCAGGCGGTAGCACGGCTGGTCGAACAGGCGCTCGCGCAGCGACAGGGCGACGTTCAGGCGGTGTACCAGCAGCGACTTGTCCAGCGGCAGCTTGATGTCGCGTGACAGCAAGCGGGCGCAGATCAGGTTGTTCGGGCTCAGTGCGACGATGCCCAGCGGCTTGCCGTTGGCTGCCTCGAGAATGGCCTGCTGACCCGCCTGGAAGCCTTGCAAAGGGGTCGCGCTGACATCGACTTCGTTGCTGTAGACCCACAGGTGGCCGGCGCGCAGGCGGCGGTCGGCATTGGCTTTGAGGCGAAGGCTGGGCAGGGACATGACGTCGCTCCGGGAAAAAGAGCGGGATTATAGCGTGTCTGCAGTGCTTTAGCTTTTACAGGTGTGGTGCCCGGGGGCGCTTAGAGGGTTAAAATCCCCCGTCCTAAACGAGTGTGTACGTATGTCCCAAGAACTCAGCGCCGAACAGATCCAGCAAGCCTTGCAAGGCATCACCATCCCGCCTCAACCGCAGATCATGGTCGATCTGCAGTTCGAGCAGTACATGCCTGACCCAGACCTGGAAACCATCGCCAAGCTGATTTCCCAGGACCCGGGCCTCTCTGGCGCCTTGCTCAAGCTGGTCAACTCTCCGCACTTCGGGTTGTCCAACAAGATCGGTTCGATCCAGCGTGCGGTAAACCTGCTGGGGAGCCGGTCGATCATCAACCTGATCAACGCCCAGTCGATCAAGGGCGAGATGAGTGACGAGACCATCGTTACCCTCAACCGCTTCTGGGATACCGCCCAGGACGTCGCGATGACCTGCCTGACGCTGGCCAAGCGTACCGGCATACAGGCGGCGGACGAAGCCTATACCCTTGGCCTCTTCCATGACTGTGGCGTGCCGTTGATGCTCAAGCGCTTCCCCAATTACATGGAGGTGCTGGAAGAGGCATACGCCAAGGCCGACGAAGAAACACGCGTGGTCGATACCGAAAACCGCACGTTCAACACCAACCATTCAGTGGTCGGCTACTTCACAGCCAAATCCTGGCGCTTGCCCGAGCACCTCAGTGCGGCCATCGCCAACCACCACAATGCCTTGGCCGTGTTCCGCGACGATACCTCGCGCAATACCCAGAGCCAGCTGAAAAACCTGTTGGCGGTGCTGAAGATGGCCGAGCATATCTGCGCGTCCTATCGTGTGCTGGGCAACCAGGCGGTGGACCATGAATGGAATGTGGTCGGCCCGTTGGTGCTCGATTACATTGGTTTGTCGGAATACGATTTCGAAAACCTCAAGCAGAACATTCGCGAGTTGGGCGGACACTGACACATGCCGGAATTGCCAGAAGTAGAAACCACCCGGCGCGGTATTGCGCCACACCTGGAAGGCCAGCGCGTCAGCCGTGTGGTGGTACGCGACCGGCGTCTGCGCTGGCCGATTCCGGAAGACCTCGATGTGCGCCTGTCAGGGCAGCGCATCGTCAGCGTGGAGCGACGTGCCAAGTACCTGTTGATCAATGCCGAAGTGGGTACGCTGATCAGCCACTTGGGCATGTCGGGCAACCTGCGGCTGGTCGAGCTGGGCTTGCCGGCGGCCAAGCATGAGCATGTCGACATCGAGCTGGAGTCCGGGCTGATGCTGCGCTACACCGACCCACGCCGCTTTGGTGCCATGCTGTGGAGCCTGGACCCTCTGAACCATGAGCTACTGCTGCGCCTGGGGCCTGAGCCGCTGACCGACCTGTTCGATGGTGAACGGCTGTTCCAGCTGTCCCGCGGGCGGTCGATGGCGGTCAAGCCGTTCATCATGGACAACGCGGTAGTGGTGGGGGTGGGCAACATCTACGCCACCGAGGCGCTGTTTGCCGCCGGTATCGACCCACGCCGGGAGGCGGGCGGGATTTCCCGGGCACGCTACCTGAAACTGGCGATCGAGATCAAACGGGTGCTGGCGGCGGCGATCGAGCAGGGCGGTACCAGCCTGCGCGACTTTATCGGTGGCGATGGGCAGCCGGGGTACTTCCAGCAGGAACTGTTTGTATACGGGCGTGGCGGGCAGCCGTGCAAGGTATGCGGCACTGGGTTGCGCGAAGTGAAGCTGGGGCAGAGGGCGAGCGTGTACTGCCCGCGCTGCCAACGATGAAACGTTCGCTGCGAACCTGTTGAAGCAAAACCTGAACGTTGGCGCGGTAACTGTGGGAGCGGGCAAGCCTGCGAAGCAGGCGACGCGATGAATGGCACCGGCTACGCCGGTGTTCGCGGCATGCCCGCTCCCACAGGGACCGTGCAGCGAAGGGCAGTGATCAGCCCTTGCCAGTGATCCGGCGATACTTGGCCATCAGCTGTTCTTCGGTTTCCGGGTGCGCTTCATCCAGCGGGATGCAGTCGACCGGGCAGACCTGCTGGCACTGCGGCTCGTCGTAATGGCCTACGCACTGGGTGCACAGGTTAGGGTCGATCACGTAGATCTCTTCGCCTTGGGAGATAGCCTCGTTCGGGCACTCGGGTTCGCAGACGTCGCAATTGATGCAATCGTCGGTGATGATCAGGGACATGGGGACTCCGGCCGGGGCTCACAGCCCGGGCATGTTCAACGCAATGGGCACAATTGTGCCGCATTCGCGCCCGCAGTGCACGCGGGCGCGACAATCAGGCGTCAGGCTTACTTCTTGAAGCGTTCAGTCAGTGCGTCGGCCACCACCGGGTGGACGAACTTGCTGATATCACCGCCCAGCGCAGCAATCTCCCGGACCAGGGTCGAGGAAATGAACGAATAACGCTCCGACGGCGTCAGGAACAGGCTCTCGACATCGGGGGCCAGTTGCCGGTTCATGTTCGCCAGCTGGAACTCGTACTCGAAGTCGGACACCGCACGCAGGCCACGCAGGAAGACGTTGGCGCCCTGTTCCTTGGCGAAATGCGCCAACAGGGAAGAGAAGCCGATGACTTCGACATTGGGCAGGTGCTTGGTGACCTCACGGGCGAGCTCAACCCGTTGTTCCAGTGGGAACAAGGGGTTTTTCTTGGGGCTGGCCGCCACCGCGATGATCACGTGGTCGAATAGCCGCGAAGCGCGCTCGACCAGATCGCCATGGCCTTTGGTAATGGGGTCGAAAGTACCCGGGTACAACACTCGGTTCATCGCGTCATCCTGGCTGGAGTGCGTTGGGGAGTCGGATGGTAGCGCAGCGACGGCGCCCCGGCCAAGTCATGCGGCCGACTGATGGCACTATAGACAGGGGCCATGTTCGTTGTCATGCGCTGTGTGCCAGGCGGCTGACCAGTGCTTCGCTGAGCCTGGCGCTGATGGCATACACCGACAATTGCGGGTTGGCGCCGATGCTGGTGGGGAACAGCGAGCCGTCGTGAATCGACAGGTTTTCCAGCTGGTGATGGCGCCCCAGGCTGTCGCACACCGCCTGACGCGGATCTTCGCCGAGGGCGCAGCCGCCCATCACATGGGCACTGCCCAAGCGCGTGCGGAAGGGCTCCAGGCGCAGTTTGTCGATCATGGTCAGGGCCTGTTCCAGGCTAGAGGCGGCGCTGGCGTCGCTGTGCACTGGGGTTACCTGGGTGGCGCCAGCGGCGAACTGTATGTGCGCCATGCTGCGGTAGGCGCGCCGCAAGCCATCCCGCAGGTAGTCGGTGACCGGGTAATCGAGCACGGGTGAACCATCGCCGCGCAGTTCCACGGCCCCGCCCTGGCTTTCGGGGTGAAAACCATCGCGTAGCAGCGCCAGCATCACATGGGTATGTGGCAGCTCGGCCATGCGCTGGGCACTCTCGTGGCCGTGCCCGCCCAGCAGGGTGCTGGCCAGGGCCGGATGCAGCGGCGGTACTTCCAGCTTGTAGCCAGCCGGGCCGTCTACGCCGCCTTGCCACTGAAAGTGATCGCTGTAGATCGATTGCGGGGCGCCATGGTAGGGGTCGATACGCTCGCTGAAGCGTGCCGCACTGAAGTTGACCAGGTGCAGGAAGGTTCGCTTGCCCAGGCGACCATGCGGGTCGGGCGCGGCAGAGCGCAGCAGCAGGGCCGGGCTGTTGATACCGCCACCGGCCAGGAGGTAATGACGTGCCCGCACGCCGACCTGCCGGCCAGTAGGGTGTATGCCCTGGGCGTCCAGGGCCTGGCATGTCAGGCTCTGAATGCGTTCGCCGTTGTGGGTGAAGCGCTCGGCCCGCGCCAGGTACAGCAGTTCGCCGCCTTGCTCGAGGGTGGCAGGTATACGGGTCACCAGCATCGATTGTTTGGCATTCACCGGGCAGCCCATGCCGCAGTAGCCCAGGTTCCAGCAGCCGCGCACATTGCGCGGGATCACCCCCCAGCGGTAACCCAGCTGTTCGCAGCCCCGGCGCAGCACCTCGTTGTTGGCATTCGGCGGCAAGGCCCAAGGGCTGATGCCCAGTTCCTGCTCCATGCGCTCGAACCAGGGGCGCAGTTCATCCTCGCCCAAACCGTTCACGCCATGGACCGAGGCCCAGTGCGCCAGGGTTTGCGACGGGGTACGAAAGCTTGAGGTCCAGTTCACCAGCGTGGTGCCACCCACGGCGCGGCCCTGCAGGATGGTAATGGCGCCATCCTTGCTCATGCGTCCCAGGCCTTCCTGGTACAGGCTTGCGTAGGCTTCACTCTCCAGCAGGTGGAAATCGCTACTGGTTTTCAGGGGGCCTTCTTCGATCAGCAGTACCTTGAAACCGGCAGCGCTGAGCATCTGCGCGCTGGTGGCGCCGCCGGCACCACTGCCGATCACGGCAATGTCGGCCTCCAGAAACAGGTCGTGCTCCAGGCGCGAGGCGTCGTGGGTGATCCAGCCGTGTTCGAGGCCTTGGCGAAACGGGTCGGGGACAGGCATTGGCGATGCTCTTGTTGTTTTTAGATTTTCGGTGGGCCCGGGTAACCGCAGTCTGCCCAGGATTCAGGGCGTTCGTACCAGGCCATTTGCAGCAGTTGCAGCAACGAGGCGTGCCCCATGCGTAGCAGGTTCAGCGAGCTGTCCTGCCAGCGTTGCAGGAACGCCGTGACTTGTGTGGCGCCAGCTTGGCCCCAGCTGCCCCAGACGCCGGTCAGCGGGCCGCGAGTCAGCGGCAGGCTGAGCACGTCGAACAATTGCCGGGTGAGCTTGAGCATTTCCGGCGACAACGCCGCCAGCTTGTTGTCGAGGCTGCGCAACACCGGCGCCTCGGTGGCCTGTGTACCGGCCAGGACCACCGGGATCAGCGCACGCAGCAGGGGCAAGTCGTCGTCACGGAGTACCTGATAGCCGGTCGCGGCGGTTTGCACGCTGCACCCCACCAGGCTGGCACCCGCCAGAAAAGCACTGGCGCCGAGGCTGAAACGCAGCAGGTCGCGGCGGTGCATGGCGCGGCCCTCAGCGGATGAACAGTTTGTAGACCAGGCGCTGCAAGGCTTTGCCATAAGGCGGGTAGATCAGCCGTGCGGCGTTGAAGCGTTGCTTGGCAAGTACCGCCTTGGCCTTGCTGAAGGTGAGGAAACCGTCATGACCATGGTAGTGGCCCATGCCTGAAGGGCCGATGCCGCCGAAGGGCAGATCGTCCTGGGCGACATGCAGCAAGGTATCGTTCAGGCACACACCGCCGGAGTGGGTGTGACGCAGCACATGCTCCTGGGTGCGGCGGTCATAGCCAAAGAAGTACAGCGCCAATGGGCGTGGGCGCTGGTTGATGTAGGCCAAGGCCTGGTCGATGCCGTCATAAGGCACTAACGGCAATAGCGGGCCGAAGATTTCGTCTTGCATCACCTGCATGCTGTCGTTCACGTCCAGCAGCAAGTGTGGCGGCAGGCGCCGGCCCTGAGGGGCCTCGCCTGGGTACAGGTCGAGTACTTGCGCGCCTTTGGCGCGGGCATCGTCCAGCAGGTGCTGCAAGCGCTGCAACTGGCGCGGGTTGATGATGGCGGTGTAATCGGGGTTGTCGGCAATACGCGGGTACAGTCGGTGCACGGCGCGTTGGTAGGCGTCGCTGAAGGCGGGCAGCCGTTCGCGTGGCACCAGTACGTAGTCGGGGGCGACGCAGGTCTGGCCGGCGTTTAGGGTCTTGCCGAAGGCGATGCGCTCGGCGGCGCTGTCCAGCGGCACGTCGTCAGACACAATAGCGGGGGATTTGCCACCCAGTTCCAGGGTGACCGGGGTCAGGTTGTGTGCGGCAGCCTGCATCACCTGGCGGCCCACGCTGGTGGCACCGGTGAACAGCAGGTGATCGAAGGGCAGGCGGGCGAAGGCCTGGCCCACCTCGACCTCACCGAGCACAACGCTGACCAGGTCTGTGGGGAACACACGCTCGAGCAGTTGCTGCAGGGCCAGGCCAGTCGCGGGCGTGGCCTCGCTAAGCTTGAGCATGACCCGGTTGCCGGCGGCCAGGGCGCAGGTCAACGGGCCGATGGCGAGGAACAATGGGTAGTTCCACGGCACGATGATGCCAACCACGCCCAAGGGTTGATAGCGCACCTGTGCGCTGGCCGGCTGGAACGCCAGGCCGACACGGCGTCGGCGGGTGCGCATCCAGCCTTGCAAGTGCTTTTCGGCGTGGCGCAGGCCCTGCACTGACGGTAGCAGTTCGGCCAGCAAGGTCTCGTCGGCGCTGCGCCCGGCAAAATCCTGGCTGATGGCTTCGATCAGTTCTGCCTGGCTGCTCAGCAAGGCTTCACGCAGGCTCTTCAGCCACTGCCGCCGCTGCGCCGCTGGTGGCAGCGGGTTACCGGCAAAGGCCAGGCGCTGGGCCGCGAACGTCGTCGCGAGGTCGAGGTCGAATTGCACAGGGGGCAAGGCACTGGGCGAGTTCATAGTGGTGTCGAGTCCGGGCCGGGGTTGCCTAGAGCCTATACTCTAATTTGCACCATGGTACGAATTTTTCCATGCCGCTCAACGGTGCATTCCATCTGTAATACGCCGTAAGATAAACCTTTGATGAAGGCCCGCAGACTGGGAGCTGAGCATGGCCCCGCGCATGAAGACCCGAGAGCGCATCGTGCAGAACAGCCTGGAGCTGTTCAACCAGCAGGGCGAACGCAGCGTCAGCACCAACCACATTGCCGCGCACATGGAAATCTCGCCCGGCAACCTGTATTACCACTTCCCCAACAAGCAGGCGATCATTGCCCTGTTGTTCAGCCAGTACGAAGCGCTGGTGGACAGTTTTCTGCGCCCGCCGCAGGGCCGCGCGGCAACCGTGGAAGACAAGCGCTTCTACCTCAAGGCCTTGCTGGCGGCGATGTGGAACTACCGCTTCCTGCACCGTGACCTGGAGCATCTGCTGGACAGCGACGCCGAACTGGCCGCCCGTTACCGGCGTTTTTCCGAGCGCTGCCTGCGCCAGGGCCAGGCGATCTACCGCGGCTTCGTCGAGGCTGGCATCCTGGCCATGGTGCCGGCGCAGATCGAGTCACTGACCATCAACGCCTGGATCGTGCTGACATCATGGGTACGTTTTCTCAGCACCACGCGTGAACATTCTGCGCACTTGGGTGAAGAAGCCTTCAAGCGCGGCGTCTATCAGGTGCTGGTGCTGGAGCTCGGTTTCGTCACCGACAATGCCCGTCCTGCCGTGGACGCGCTGTGTCAGGAATTCCATGTACCGTTCAACCAGGCTCTGGAGCACTAGCCCAGGGCTCTTGTGCCATAGATCAGGAGATTGTCATGCCCCTTGCGCAATTGATCACCCCGCAGCAGTTGGCCGAGCGTCTGGGCTCGCCCAAGTTGGTGATCCTCGACTGCCGCTTTGCCCTCGAGGATGTGGACTATGGCCAGCGCAGCTATGCCCAGGGGCATATTGAGGGGGCGCATTTTGCCGACCTGGACCGGGATTTCAGCGGGCCGGTGAGCAAGGGGCGCACCGGGCGCCACCCATTGCCCGATCCGCAGCGGCTGGTCGAGCGCCTGCGAGAGTGGGGCCTGAACAACGACAGCGAGGTGGTGCTGTACGACGACGGCCCCGGCGCCTATGCCGCCCGCGCTTGGTGGCTACTGGTCTGGCTGGGCAAGCGCAGCGGTGTGGCGATTCTCGACGGTGGCCTGAAGGCTTGGCACGCGGCGCACCTGCCGTTGAGCCTGGACCCACCGCCCAAACGTGAGGGCACTTTCAGTGGTGAACCTGACGCGAAGCTGCTGATCGATGCCGACCATCTGGGCAAGCGCCTTGGTAGCACAGACCTGACCTTGATCGATGCGCGTGCCTTGCCACGTTTTCGCGGTGAAGTGGAGCCGATCGACCCGGTGGCGGGGCATATTCCCGGTGCCCAGTGCGCAGCGTTTACCGACAACTTAGGCGCTGATGGGCGCTTCTTGCCTTCGGACCAACTCAGGCAGCGCTTTGCCGAAATGCTTGCCGGGCGGGCGCCGGAGCAGTTGGTGTCTTACTGCGGATCCGGGGTGACGGCTTGCCATAACCTGTTTGCCTTGGCGCTGGCAGGCTACCCGCTAGGCAAGCTGTATGCCGGGTCGTGGAGTGAGTGGATCAACAATCCCGCGCACGGCGTGGCTACGGGCGAATAGATCCAGCTCGGGCTAGGTACCCTCGACCAGCCACTGCGGAATCCGGCGCTCCAGGTAATACCCCGGATTGCGCAGACTGCCGTCCACAAAGCCCACATGCCCGCCACGGCTATGCAGTTCGAAGCGGGTTTGCGATGCCAGTTCACGGGCTGTGGGCAAGCTGTGGCAGGACACGAACGGGTCATCGCTGGAATGGATGATCAGCGTCGGCGTGCGATTCTGGCCCAAGAAGAAATGGCTCGATGAGCGACGATAGTAGTCGTGCACGTCGCGAAACCCGTTCAGGGGGGCGGTAACCCTACCGTCGAAGTCCCAGAATGTGCGCAACTTGGTCAGTGGCCCCAAGCGCTGCAGCGTCGCCAGCCGGTCATGTTGGCCGTTGGCGTGAAAGTGCTGCTGCTTGAGCTGTACATACGCCAGCATTTCGCGCATGAAGTGCGCTTGGTAAACCTTGGAGAAACCTCGGCCAATGCGGTCGGCACAGTGGTCCAGGCGAAACGGCACCGATACTGCGACCGCCGCCTCCAGCTGGCTGGCGACCCCGCTCTCGCCCAGATATTTCAGCAGAACGTTGCCCCCCAGCGAGTAACCCACCGCGTACAGCGGCGCCAGTGGGCGCTGGGCGCGCAGGTGGCTGACAATTTCGGCCAGGTCCTCGCTGGCGCCGGAATGGTAGCTGCGGGGCAGGAGATTGGGCTCGCCCGAGCAGCCGCGCCAGTTCGCTGCCACACTGGCCCAACCGCGTGCGTGCAAACTTTGCTGCAGGCCTTTGACGTACGGCGAATGGGACGAACCGGTCAGCCCGTGCAGCACCAGCACCAATGGCACATTCGGCTGGTGCGGGCCGTGCCAGTCCAGGTCGATGAAGTCACCGTCGGCCAGCCACAAGCGTTCGCGGCTACGTGGCAGGTCCGGCAGCTTGCGCCACAATGGCCCCCACAGCGTTTGCAGATGGGGGTTGGACAGGCCGAAGGCTGGGTGGAACGTGGCGCTGGTAGTGGGCATGCTGCGCGACTCATGTTGTGCCTGCCTAGAGTGCCATGAAACAGCGCCACAGTACCTGCGCTATTGGTAGAGGGCCGGCAACGCTTGCTGCTCGGCTTGAGGGCCGACACTGACCAGCACCTTCTGGTCCAGGTCGAGCCGGCGCTGCATGACAGCGCGAAGGTCCGCTGGGGTCAGCCTGCCGATGCGCTCGATGTAGGTGTTCAAATAGTCCGCGGGCTGGTTTTGATGGGTGATCTGCGCGAGCAACGCTGCCAGGCTCTTGTTTTGCGCTATCCCGCGTAGCTGTTGCCCGGCCAGACGATTGCGCGCCAGGTCCAGCTCGGCCTGGGTCGGGCCTTGGTCGATGAAGTCGCGCAGCAGCTCCTCTACCAAAGCCTGCGAACCTTGCACGTACGCAGGGGCGATTTCCCACGAGATGGTCAACAGGCCACCGGCACTCATGGGCGACACTCGACTGTAGATACCGTAGGTCAGCCCACGGCGTTGGCGCATTTCCACCATCAGGCGGGATTCGAGGTCTGCCCCCAATACCTCGCTAGCCAACACCAGCGCTGGATACTCCGGGTCATTGGCGGGTACGTTCATGGGCACTGCCAACACCAATGCACTGCTGGCACCATCCTGCTCGATGTTCACAGTTGCACTGGCTGCTGCCGGCACGGCAGGCAGCTTTACGGCGGACCAGCCTTGGGGCAGGGCCTGGCTTATTTGCTGGGTAATGTCTTGTGCATCAGCAAGGGAGAGGTCCCCGACCAACACCATTTCCAGGTTGCTGGCGGAATAAGCACGCTGGTGGAATGCCCGCAAGTCCTCAGGGGTGACAGTTGCCATACCCTCGGCTGTGCTACCCCAAGGGTTGCCGTAGGGGTGCCCCTTGAACAAATGGCGGAAAACTTCGCTCCGGGCCCTGATGTCGGGGCGCCGTTCTCGTGATGCATTGGACTGCAACAGCTGGCGCTTTACCGTCTCCAATGCAAGGGCTGGAAAGGCAGGGCGTGCGGCAAGATCGATGAAAAGCGCCAAGGCAGGATCAAGCAGAGCCTTGCTGCTCAGGCTGCGCAGGCTCAATGTCGCGTGCTCCAGGCGGACCTGTTTGTCCATGATCGCGCCCAGCCGCTCCATGCGCTCGGCTTGCTGGGCGGCGGTGTAAAGCTGGCTGCCCTCGTCGAGCATATGCAGCGTCAGGGCTGCCAGGCCGGATTGCAGGGGGGCTTGGCTTGTGCCGGCCTTGAACCGCAATACCACATCGACGATAGGTAACCCACGTGCTTCGACGAACTTCACACCTGCGCCTGTTGCTGTTGTCCAGGCTTGCACATGTGTCTGATGGGGCGTGAGCTGGTTCAGGTCCAGCCCCTGGGCCGAGATCAGGCCGCCAAAAATATTATCGCCATCGGCCGTATGCTGGGGCTGCGCAATAGTGTCACTCATCAGCGCTCTCCTTGGTGTGCATGAAAGTGATAGCGGCTCGGTCTTCGGTGAGGAAGTCCAGGGCAGCCTGGCCAACTTGTTCGGCTGTCACGGCGTTGATGGCCTGCCGTTCATCGTCCAGCGTCACGGGGTCCAGGCCGCAGCTGGCCTGCTTGCCAATGGTTTCTGCCTGTTTGCCGATATCGTCCATTTCGAACAGTCGCCTGGCCAGCAGCCGCGCTTTGGCGCGTTGAAGGCCTTCCTTGGAGGGGGCGGAGTGGCGGAACGCATTGATTTCCAGCATCAGCCTTTCGGCTGCTTCTTCTGGCGTAACGTGTGGGCTGCAGAACGCGTAGAGGGTCAGCAGGCTGTCGCCCCGTTGCCAAGGCTCATAATCTGACCGGATCCCCCGCAGTAGCGGTTCCTCCAACACCAACCTGCGTTGCAAGGTGCTGGCTTGGCCGTCGGCCAGGATGTCGGGTAGCAGCCTCAGTGCATAAGCTTGCTCATCAGACTTGGCGGTACATTGGCTGGGGAGGTTGAAACTGAGGATCACGCCCGTGTACAGGCCTTGCAAGCGCAGGGTCTGGTAGCGCCGTACAAGACCGGGCGGGGCTTTGTGGGTTTGTCGCAGCGGCAGGCGATTGGCGGGGATCGCTGAAAAGTGCCGGGTTACCAGGGTTTGCAGTTGTGGCAAGGCAATGTCGCCGGCTACCGCAAGCGTGGCGTTGTTAGGGTGATACCAGCTTTGGTACCAGGTACGTGCTGCAGCCAGCGTCATGTGGCCAAGGTCCGCTTTGTGACCGATCACTGGCGTGCCGTAGCCGCTGTTGCCATAGGCCAGTAGCTGGTGATGCTCCAGGGCCAGCGCGAGAGGGGTGTTATCGATATTCTCACGTCGCTCGGCCATGACCACTGCCAGTTCGCGAGCGAAGGGTGCGCTGTCGAGGGTAGCGCTTGCCATCACGTCGGCCATGGCTTCCAACGCGATCTCCAGGCGATTGCTGGGTAATGTAAGCGGGAAGACCGTGGCTTCTTGGGCAGTGAATGCATTCGGATTGCCACCAAGGCGGGCCATGAGCGCGGAGTACTGGCCGCCGGCCAACTTGCTGCTGCCTTCGAACAGCAGATGCTCCAGTGCGTGAGAAAGGCCGGTGTGGCCTTCAGGCTCGTAGCTGGAGCCGACGTGATACCACAGTTGCGCACTGACCAGTGGCGCGCGCCTGTCTTCACGAAGGTACACACGCAAGCCATTGGCCAGTGTAAAAGCGCTTACTGCGCTGGTGGGCGCAGGCGGGGAAGGGTTTCGGGGCATGGTTGACGCGCTCCTGCAAGAATAGAAGGAGAAGCTTCAGTCATGCCCCAGGCCGGTTGGCGGTAACTAAATACGCCAGCCCCGGGTTATGTGGTCAGGCCCGCTGCCAAAGTGCGTAGTGCACCTGGCCAGTCTTTTTTTCACGGTGCAGGCGCCAGTTGCCTGGCAGCTGCAAGGTCGAGGGTGCCGCTTCGCTTTCTGTGTAGACCCATGCCTGCTCGCTCAACCACTGATGCTGCTCCAGCATGTTGCAGGTGTTGGCCAGCAGGTCCTGGTGGAACGGCGGGTCGAGGAACACGACATCGAACTGCTGCTTGGCCGGGGCTTGCAAGTAGCGCAGGGCGTCGGTTTGCAGAATTTGCCCGCGAGGACAGCGCAGGATTTCGAGGTTGTTCTTCAGGTTGGCGATGGCCGCAGGGTTGCTGTCCAGCGCCACGGCATCCTCGGCCCCACGGGACAGGGCTTCGAGCACCAAGGCACCGCTGCCGGTGAAGGCGTCCAGCACGCGGGCGCCCTCGATGTAGGGTGCCAGCCAGTTGAATACGGTTTCCCGTACGCGGTCAGGCGTTGGCCGCAGGCCTTCGCCTTCCGGCACCGCCAGGCGGCGGCTGCGCCACTCGCCGGCGATGATGCGCAGGTGGCCCTGGCCCTTGCTTTGGCCCGCCTGCGGGCGGGCGGGAGGGGTGGATCTTGGCATTAGTGCTCCGGTACCCCGAGCGATTGCTCGGAGGGCTTGTCAGTGGGTGCTGGCAGCGGTTTTTGTGGCACTTTCGGGCCAACGGTGACGATCACCAGTTTATCGGCTGACAGGTGTTTGTTCATGGCTGCCTTGACCTGTTCGACGGTAAGGGCCTGGGACTGTTGCATGAAGTCCTCTAGCCAGGTCAGCGGCAAGTTGTAGAAGCCGATTGCGCCCAGTTGGCCGACGATGCTGGCATTACTGGCATTGGACAGCGGGAAGCTGCCGGCCAGCTCGCGCTTGGCATCGTCCAGTTCCTGTTGGGTAGGGCCCGTCTTCAGGTAGTCGGCGAGAATGCCTTGCACCAGCTTGAGCGTACCTTCGCTGAGCTCGGCACGGGTTTGCAGGTTGATCATGAACGGGCCGCGTACCTGCATCGGGCTGAATACCGAGTAAACGCCGTAGGTCAGGCCACGCTTCTCTCGCACCTCGCTCATCAGCCGGGTACCGAAGGCGCCACCCCCAAGGATCTGGTTGCCCAGCGACAGGGCTGGCCAGGCCGGGTCCTGGCGGTCGACCCCCAGTTCGGCCAGCATCAGGTGGGTCTGCTTGGACGGGAAGTCGATGTGGGTCAGGCCGGCCTTGGCGTCTGTGGGTTGGGCCGGTGCGGCCAGCGCAGGGCCCTTGGGCAGGCCAGCCGACACCTGGGCGGCGATGGCTTCGGCCTCTGCACGGCTGAGGTCGCCGACCAGGGCGATTACCGCATTGCCGCCGGTATAGGCCTTGGCGTGGAACGCGCGCAGCTGGGCAAGGCTTATGCCCGTGATGCTCTCTGCGGTGCCGTCGCTTGGGTGGGCGTAGGGGTGGTCGCCATAGAGCTTGCCGAAAAGGGCCTTGCCGGCGATCTTGCCGGGGTTTTGTTTCTCATATTCGAAGCCAGCCAGCATCTGGTTCTTGATGCGCTTGAGGGCATCCTCGGGGAATGTTGGCTTGCCCGCCACCTCTGTAAACAGTTTGAGGGCCGGTTCGCGCTTGTCCTTGGTACTGAGGCTGCGCAGCGATGCGACGGCCATGTCGCGGTAGGAACCGTTGCCAAAGTCTGCACCCAGGCCTTCGAAGCCCTCGGCGATGGCGGTGACGTCCTTGCCGGCCACGCCCTCGTTGAGCATGGCGTTGGTCAGAGCGGCCAGGCCTGGCGTGCCGCCGTCCTGGCTGCTGCCGGCAGCGAAGGTGACGCGCAGGTCGAACATGGGCAGTTCGCGGGCCTCGACGAACAGCACCCGGGCACCTTCGGCGGTGTTCCAGTGCTGGATGTTCAGCTGACGCCGGCTGGGTGCCTTGCCATTCAGTTCGGCCAGCGACTGCAAGGTGTTGGCCGGGCGGGCTGCGCTGCTGTCGGCCTTGGCAGCGTTATCGGCCATGGCCGGAGCGGCCAGCACTGCCGCCAGCGCCAGGGCACGAATGCCCGTGGCCAGCAGGGTTGGGCGTGGTGCGCGGCGATCACTCATGGGCGGACTCCTCGGGCAGTACATGGGCAACGCTCAGGCGTTCGCGGGTGAAGTAGGTGCGCGCGGCGTTCTGGATGTCCTGCGGGGTGACGCGCTTGAGCTCGTCCAGTTCGCTGTCGATCAGCTTCCAGGACAGGCCGACGGTTTCCAGCTGGCCGATGGTGGTGGCCTGGCTGCTGATGGAGTCGCGGTCGTAGACCAGGCCGGCGATGACCTGGGCGCGTACGCGTTCCAGCTCTTCGGCGCTGGGCGGCGTGCTCTTGAGTTCTTCAAGCAGCTGCCAGATGCCTTTCTCGACGTCGGCGAGGGTTTTCTGCTTCTGCACATTCGGCGTCGCCGAGATCAGGAACAGGCTGTCGCCGCGGGTGAAGGCGTTGTAGCTGGACGACGCGCCGGCCACCAGTTCCTGGCCACGCTCCAGGCGGGCCGGCATGCGGGCGCTGTAGCCGCCGTCGAGCAGTGCCGAGATCAGGCGCAGGGCATGTACCGTCCGAGGGTCCTTGGCGGTGGGCAGGCCGGGCACGTTGAAGCCGTAGATCAGGCTTGGCAGCTGGGTTCGTACGTGCAGGGTCAACTGGCGCCAACCAGGTTCGGCCAGCTCCAGAGGCAGCTTGGCTGGCGGTACGGCGCGTTTGGGAATATTGCCGAAATACTTCTGCGCCAGGCCCTTGACCTCGGCGGCGGTGACATCACCGACCACCACCAGGGTGGCGTTGTTGGGGGCGTACCAGGACTCGTACCAGTGGCGCAGTTCCTCGACCTTCATGCGCTCCAGGTCGGCCATCCAGCCAATGGTCGGCGTGTGGTAGCCGCTGGCCGGGTAGGCCATGGCGCGGAACAGCTCGAATGCCTTGGCATTGGGCTGGTCGTCGGTGCGCAGGCGGCGTTCTTCCTTGATGACCTCGATTTCGCGGCTGAACTCGTCGGCAGGCAGGCGCAGGCTGGCAAGGCGGTCGGCCTCCAGTTCCAGGGCTACCGGCAGGCGGTCGCGGGCCAGCACTTGGTAATAGGCGGTGTAGTCGTCGCTGGTGAAGGCGTTTTCATCGGCGCCGAGGTCACGCAGAATGCGCGAGGCCTCGCCGGGGCCGACCTTGGCGCTGCCCTTGAACATCATGTGTTCCAGCGCATGGGACAAGCCGGTCTGGCCCGGGGTCTCGTAGCTGGAGCCGACCTTGTACCAGATCTGCGAGACCACCACCGGGGCGCGATGGTCTTCGCGGACCACGACCTTCAGGCCATTGTCGAGGATGAATTCGTGGGTGGGTTGCACATCGGCGGCGAAGGCCGCGAGCGGCAGGCAGAGCGTGCCGAGCAACAGGCCAGCGGCGCGGCGGGCTAGAGCGTTCATACGGTGTTTAACCTGTTCGGCGGCCCGCTGGGTTTAGCGTCGGCGGGCCAGGAGGTGCTAGGATACTGATCCGGTTGCCTGGCGACCATGCCTGTCGCCGTTCTGGCCCACAGGACACTAAGTCAAAACGTTGCGCATGAACCAGCCGGCTTCAAGATAGTCTGTTCTGCGTAGAGAGAATTCCCGATTGGCCATAGCTGGCCTATCGCTACCCTGAGATAGCCGTCTTCCATGTTTGGTTCCAACGACGACAAAAAAGCGCCGGCCGAGGCTGGTGAGAAGAAAGGCCTGTTCAGCTGGTTTCGCAAGAAGCCGCAGCCACCTGCGGGAGCGGGCGTGCCCGCGCATGAACCCCCCGCTGTCGAGCAGTCTGCAGCCGCTCCGGTCGAGGGATCTGCCGCCGAAGCGCCACAGGCCCCCGAACCCGTTCAGGCCCCTGCTGCCCCACAGCCGGCTGAGCCGCAGCCGGTCGCCGCACCGGCCCGGCCCCCGGTAGTCGAGGCCCCCGTCCCTGAACCGGTGGCGTCCCAGCCATTGCAGGCGCCTGAGCCAGAGCCGGTCGCATCCCAACCGCTGGTGGCACCTGCACCGCAGCCAGTTGCGTCCATGCCCTTGCAGGCGGCCCCTGTCGAGTCTGCCCCTGTCGAGACCGCAGCGCCGGTCAGCAACCTGGTGCTGCCGGTTGCCGAAGAGCCCGTGGCCCTGGTGCCGGACCTGGAGCCGAAGGCACCGCCCGCAATCCCGGAACGCGCGGTACCCGCCCCGGCGGCGCCTGTTGCTGCACCCGTCGAACAGGCCAAGCCCGGCTTCTTCGCGCGCCTCAAGCAAGGCCTGTCCAAGACCAGTGCCAGCATCGGCGAGGGCATGGCCAGCCTGTTCCTCGGCAAGAAGGTCATCGACGACGACCTGCTCGATGAAATCGAGACGCGCCTGCTGACTGCCGACGTGGGTGTGGAGGCTACCTCGGCCATTGTCCAGAACCTGACCCAGAAGGTCGCGCGCAAGCAGTTGGCCGATGCCGATGCCCTGTACAAATCGTTGCAGGAAGAACTGGCAGCGCTGCTGCGCCCGGTCGAGCAGCCGCTGAACGTACAGGCCCAGAACAAACCCTATGTGATCCTTGTGGTTGGCGTGAACGGCGCCGGCAAGACCACCACCATTGGCAAGCTGGCGAAAAAGCTGCAACTGGAAGGCAAGAAGGTCATGCTGGCTGCCGGTGATACCTTCCGCGCCGCCGCGGTCGAGCAGTTGCAGGTGTGGGGCGAGCGTAACCAGATTCCGGTGATCGCCCAGCACACGGGTGCCGACTCTGCTTCGGTCATCTTCGATGCCGTGCAGGCCGCCAAGGCCCGTGGCGTCGACGTGCTGATCGCCGACACTGCCGGCCGCCTGCACACCAAAGACAACCTGATGGAAGAGCTGAAGAAGGTCCGCCGGGTCATCGGCAAGCTCGACGTTGAGGCGCCGCACGAGGTGCTGCTGGTGCTTGACGCCGGCACCGGCCAGAACGCCATCAGTCAGGCCAAGTACTTCAACCAGAGCGTCGAGCTGACCGGCCTGGCCCTGACCAAGCTGGACGGCACTGCCAAGGGCGGGGTGATCTTCGCCCTGGCCAAGCAGTTCAACATCCCGATCCGTTTCATCGGCGTCGGTGAAGGCATCGACGACCTGCGTACCTTCGAAGCCGAGCCGTTCGTCAAGGCTCTGTTCGCCGAGCGAGATTGACCATGATCCGATTCGAGCAGGTTGCCAAGCGCTATCCCAACGGTCATGTGGGGTTGCATGAGCTGAGTTTCCGGGCGCGCCGGGGCGAATTCCTGTTCGTCACCGGCCACTCCGGCGCAGGCAAGAGCACCCTGCTGCGCCTGTTGCTGGCCATGGAGCGCCCGACCAGCGGCAAGCTGATGCTGGCAGGGCAGGACCTTGGCCAGATCAGCAATGCGCAAATCCCGTTCCTGCGCCGGCAAATCGGCGTGGTGTTCCAGAACCACCAGTTGTTGTTCGACCGCACCGTGTTCAACAACATTGCCTTGCCGCTGCAGATTCTCGGCCTGTCCAAGGTCGAGATCGCCAAGCGCGTGGACTCGGCGCTGGAGCGCGTGTCGCTGTCCGACAAGGGCGAGCTGTTCCCGGCCGACCTTTCCACCGGGCAGCAGCAGCGGGTGGGTATCGCCCGCGCCATCGTTCACCAGCCGGCTCTGCTGCTGGCCGACGAACCCACCGGTAACCTCGACCCGCGCCTGGCTGCAGAGATCATGGGCGTGTTCGAGGACATCAACCGCCTGGGCACGACGGTATTGATCGCCAGCCACGACCTGGCACTGATCGCGCGCATGCGCCACCGCATGCTGACCTTGCAACGCGGCCGCTTGATCGGCGATGGGGAGGCCGGGCAATGAACACTACACGCACGCCGAAGGTTTCCGAGCGGGTCGCACCGAAACCGGCCGATCCGCAACCTGCGAAGAAAAAGCGCGGTGAAGACGATGATGGCCCGGACTTCCGCACCCTGCTGCATGCCTGGCTGGAAAGCCACCGTGCCAGCTTGGCCGACAGCCTGCGCCGCCTGGGCAAGCAGCCGATCGGCAGCTTCTTCACTTGCCTGGTCATGGCAGTGGCGCTGAGCATGCCGATGGGCCTGTCCTTGTTGCTGAAGAACGTCGAGCAGCTTGGCGGTTCGTGGCAGCGCGCTGCGCAGATTTCGCTGTACCTCAAGCTTGATGCCGGCAGCCGCGATGGCGAAGCGCTGCGCGACGAGATCAAGGGCATGCCTGGCGTGGCGGATGCCCAGTATGTCAGCCGCGAGCAGGCCCTGGAGGAGTTCCAGCAGCAGTCCGGCCTGGGCGAGGCCTTGCGCGAACTGCCAGACAACCCACTGCCGGGTGTGGTGGTGGTAACCCCGACCGAGGTCGACAAGCCGGCCCTGGACGCCTTGCGTCAGCGCCTGGCGGAGCTGCCGCGGGTGGACGTGGCGCAACTGGACCTGGTCTGGGTCGAGCGCCTGGCAGCCATCCTCAAGCTGGGTGATCGCTTCGTCTTCGGCCTGGCCGTGATGCTGATTTCTGCCCTGCTGTTAGTAATCGGTAACACAATTCGTCTACACATTGAAAACCGTCGTATCGAGATCGAAGTGATCAAGCTGGTCGGCGGCACTGACGCCTACGTGCGCCGGCCGTTCCTGTACATGGGCGCCCTGTATGGCCTGGGCGCAGGCCTGCTGGCGTGGGGTATCCTGGCGTTTGGCCTGAACTGGCTGAACGAGGCGGTGGTAGGGCTTTCCGGGCTGTATGGCAGTGACTTCGCCTTGGGCGGCGTTCCGGCTTCCGATGGTCTGTCGCTCTTGATCGGAGCAGTGTTGTTGGGGTATATCGGTGCATGGATTGCAGTCGCCCGCCACTTGAACGAGCTGGCGCCGCGATAGTTTTTACGTGCCAGCATTGACATTTTCTTCACTGCGGAACTTGTACCGTCGTTCCAGGTCAATGTTGGCAGCGCCCACAAGGTGCGAGTTTTGTAAGTCGGAGGTTCTTGAATGACCACATCGTTGCAACCTGCCTATGCCCTGGTACCCGGTGCAAACCTGGAAGCCTATGTGCACACGGTCAACAGCATCCCGCTGCTGACGGTCGAGCAGGAGCGTGATCTGGGCGAGCGTCTCTATTATGAGCAGGATGTCGAGGCCGCTCGTCAGATGGTGATGGCCCACCTGCGTTTCGTCGTACATATCGCCCGTAGTTATGCCGGCTACGGGCTGGCCCAGGCTGACCTGATCCAGGAAGGCAATGTCGGCCTGATGAAAGCCGTCAAGCGCTTCAACCCTGAAATGGGTGTGCGCCTGGTGTCGTTCGCTGTGCACTGGATCAAGGCAGAGATCCACGAGTTCATTCTGCGCAACTGGCGCATCGTCAAAGTGGCTACCACCAAGGCTCAGCGCAAGCTGTTCTTCAACCTGCGTAGCCAGAAGAAGCGCCTGGCGTGGCTGAACAACGACGAAGTGCATCGCGTGGCGGAAAGCCTTGGCGTCGAGCCGCGCGAAGTGCGCGAGATGGAAAGCCGTCTTAGCGGCCAGGACATGGCCTTCGATCCGGCAGCGGAAGCTGACGACGACAGCGCCTTCCAGTCGCCTGCGCATTACCTGGAAGACCACCGTTACGATCCGGCGGTGCAGTTGGAGGATGCCGACTGGAGTGACAATTCCACCAGCAACCTGCACGAAGCGCTGCAAGGTCTGGACGAGCGTAGCCGCGACATTCTCTATCAGCGTTGGCTGGCGGAAGAAAAGGCTACGCTGCATGAACTGGCAGACAAGTACAGCGTATCGGCTGAGCGTATTCGCCAGCTGGAGAAGAATGCGATGAACAAGGTCAAGGCTCTGATCGCTGCCTGATCGAGTCTGGGCTGTAAAGAAAAGCCGCTGGCCCTATGGGGTGAGCGGCTTTTTTGTTTGTGCTGGCTTTGCCGGCCTCTTCGCGGGTAAACCCGCTCCTACAGGGGATGCGGTTGCCTGTAGGCGCGGGTTTGCCCGCGAGGAGGCTGGGGATGCGGTTGCCCGTAGGCGCGGGTTTACCCGCGAGGAGGCTGGGGATGCGGTTGCCCGTAGGAGCGGGTTTACCCGCGAAAGGGCCGGGCCTGCATTCAAAGCTTTCTGGATGAGTCCAGCTGCATCAGGTAGCTGGGCCCGCCCAACTGGCTCATCTGCCGGCGAATCCAGCCGGCCCGGCTGGCCACGTAGGCACTCGGCCGGCTGGCACTCCATTTGATGGGGCTAGGCAGCACCGCAGCCAGCTGCGCCGCCTGCTGGCGGCTGAGCCGGCTGGCGTCGACACCAAAGTGATAACGCGCCGCCGCCTGGGCACCAAACACGCCCTTGCCCCACTCGGCGCTGTTCAAATAGACCTCGAGAATCCGCTCCTTCGACCAGAACAGCTCAATCAGTGCGGTGAACCAGGCCTCCAGCCCCTTGCGAAACCAGCTGCGGCCTGACCATAGAAACAGGTTCTTGGCCACTTGTTGGGTCAGGGTGCTGGCGCCGCGAATGTTGCCACCGCGCTCGTTGTGGGCCAGCGCCGCCTGAATGGCCGGGAGGTCGAAGCCCCAGTGGTTGGCGAACTTCTGGTCCTCGCCAGCAATGACTGCAACCTTGAGCTCATCGGAGATGTTCTCCCAAGGCTCCCAGTCGCGCTGCAGGTCGATCGGTTCACCATTCACCCAAGACTGTACCTTGCGCTCGACCATCAGCGCCGTGCCGGGCGGTGGTACCCAGCGGAACACCAGCACCAGCACGATGCTGCCGGCAACGAACCAGAGCAGGGCGCGGGAGAGGCGACGGATAAGCGTTGACAGCATGTCGATGGCTTGGCCCTAAGGGTGGAAGGGGCCATTATACAGACCCGATACAAGGAGTCGTCCCATGCTTCGCAGCTTCCTGATGCTTGCCGCCTTTTTTGGCTTTACCGGTGTCGCCCTGGGCGCCTTCGCCGCTCATGGCCTGAAAAACCGGCTGACGGCTGACTACCTGGCAATCTTCCATACCGGCGTGACTTACCAACTGGTCCATGCCTTGGCGATCTTCGGCGTTGCGGTGCTCTCGGCGCACCTGCCCGGGCGCCTGGTCGGGTGGGCTGGCGGCCTGTTTGCGTTGGGCATCGTGCTGTTCTCCGGCAGCCTGTACCTGCTGACCCTCAGTGGCCTTGGCAAGCTTGGCATCATCACCCCGATTGGTGGCTTGTGCTTCCTTGTCGGCTGGCTGTGCCTGGGCCTGGCAGCCTGGCGGCTGGGCTGACCGAGTGGTCCACAATCACGACTAATGGCGCGCACCGCCCTTGGGTTGCAGGGCGGTTCGGCGCTAGAATGCTGGCCCCAAAGAACAATGGTGGCCGTGCGCATGCGCATTAAATTGAACGGTGAACCTTACGAACTGCCTGCCGGCGAAAGCGTTGCAGCCCTGCTGGCGCGCCTGGAACTGACCGGGCGCCGTGTTGCAGTGGAACTGAACCTGGATATCGTGCCGCGTAGCCAGCACGACAGCACGCTGCTGAATGACGGCGACCAGGTCGAAGTGGTCCACGCCATCGGTGGCGGCTGACAGCAGCCCGGCGGTTCACAAGCAAGCCCTGCAACCTTTTCCCGAGGAACAACGATGAGCAACGTTCGTAGCGACAAGCCCTTCACCCTGGCCGGGCGTACTTTCCAGTCGCGCCTGCTGGTCGGTACCGGCAAGTACCGTGACATGGAAGAAACCCGCCTGGCCACCGAGGCCTCGGGTGCCGAAATCGTCACCGTCGCTGTGCGCCGCACCAACCTTGGCCAGAACGCGGGCGAGCCGAACCTGCTCGATGTACTGTCGCCCGACAAGTACACCATCCTGCCGAACACTGCAGGCTGCTTTGACGCGGTGGAAGCGGTACGCACTTGCCGTCTGGCCCGCGAACTGCTCGATGGGCGCAAATCGCACGAGTCCCGGACGCTGGTGAAGCTGGAAGTGCTGGCCGACCAGAAAACCCTGTTCCCCAACGTGATCGAAACCCTCAAGGCCGCCGAAGTGCTGGTCAAGGAAGGTTTCGACGTCATGGTCTACACCAGCGACGACCCGATCATCGCCCGTCAGCTGGCCGAAGTCGGCTGCATCGCGGTCATGCCGCTGGCTGGCCTGATTGGCACCGGCCTGGGTATCTGCAACCCCTACAACCTGCAGATCATCCTGGAAGAATCCAAGGTGCCGGTGCTGGTCGATGCTGGCGTGGGTACCGCATCCGACGCCACCATCGCCATGGAAATGGGCTGTGAGGCAGTGCTGATGAACTCTGCCATCGCCCACGCCCAGCAGCCGGTGCTGATGGCTGAGGCCATGAAACACGCCATTGTCGCGGGTCGCATGGCCTACCTGGCCGGTCGTATGCCGAAGAAACTCTATGCCAGCGCCTCCTCGCCGCTGGATGGTCTGATCAAGTAAGAGCAACTGATGACTGAATCGCACGATACGCCGATCACCCCCGACGGCGAAGCCCGCCCACACCGCCGCATCAAGAGCTTCGTGATGCGTGCCGGGCGCATGACCGAAGGCCAGCAACGCGGCCTGGACCAAGGCGGCCCGCTGTACATCCTGCCACTGGCTGACAGCCCGGTGGACTACGACCAGGTGTTCGGCCGTTCGGCCCCGCGCACCTTGGAGATCGGCTTCGGTATGGGCCATTCCCTGCTGGAAATGGCCGCTGCCGCACCTGAGCAGGACTTCATCGGTGTGGAAGTGCACCGCCCGGGTGTTGGCGCGCTGCTCAATGGCGTGCTGACCCAGGGGCTGAAAAACCTGCGGGTGTATGACTGCGATGCTATCGAAGTGCTGAACCGCTGCGTGGCGGATAACAGCCTTGATCGGCTGATGCTGTTCTTCCCAGACCCATGGCACAAGGCGCGTCACCACAAGCGCCGCATCGTCCAGCTGGAGTTCGCCGAGCTGGTACGTCGCAAGCTCAAGCCTGGTGGTGTGTTCCACATGGCCACCGATTGGGAGCCGTATGCCGAGTACATGCTGGAAGTGATGAGCGCAGCTCCTGGCTATCGCAACCGTGCGGCAGACGGCACCTATGTGCCGCGCCCCGAAGAGCGCCCGATCACCAAGTTCGAACGCCGCGGTGAGCGGCTGGGGCACGGGGTGTGGGACTTGAAGTTCGAGAAGGTCGATTGAGCGGCTGATACGGCTTCTCGATGTGCCGATGCTTGCAGGAATGCAGGCGAAAAAAACCGCCTTGAGAAGGGCGGTTTTTTCTTTGTAGGAGTGGGTTCACCCGCGAATACGGTAGTGGCGGCAACGGTGAACGGCGGGTGGAGATTGGCCAGCACGGCCGGCCCTTTCGCGGGTGAACCCGCTCCTACAAGGGCCCGGGGCCATTGGCTCAGCCTCGGCGATCCGCCACCACGCCAATCAATACCAGCACCACCAGCAACACAGGCGCCAACGCATAGTTGTTGAACTGGCTGAGCCCCTTCACCACCCACGGTGTGGCATAGATCAGCGCAGCACCGCTACCGATCATGACCATCAGCGCCATGAACGGCACGCGCAGAGCGCCCGCGAGGCCGCCCAGGCGCTGCTCGGCCCAGGCTTTGACATCGGTGCCGAACAGCACCAGCAGGCAGCCTACCAAGGCCAGTGAAATCTCCGACAGGTTGCTGCGGCTCCAGCGGGAAACCGTCGCGAGCAGATCAAGTACCAGATCCATGGGTCATCCTTAGGTCAAGAAATACTGCAGCAGGTCATTGAGGAACAACTGGCCCCTCGGCGTGGCTACCAGTCGATCCGGTTCGACCTGCAAAAGGCCCTTTTGTTCGGCGGCACGGCGTGCTTCCTGCAGCTGTGACAGCGGCAAGCCGGTGCGTTGGGTGAACAGTTCGGCTTCCACGCCATCGGTCAGGCGCAGGGCGTTCATCAGGAACTCGAACGGCAGTTCATCGACTGGCAGCAGCTTCTCGCCGGCCTTGAACGGCTTGGCCAGGTTCAGGTAATCCTTGGGCAGGCGGGTCTTCCAGGTACGCAGGATGCGCCCGTCGGCAAAGGTGAGCTTGCCGTGAGCGCCAGCGCCAATGCCGATGAAGTCACCGAAGCGCCAGTAGTTGAGGTTGTGCCGGGCGGCGCGGCCTGCCTGGGCGTAGGCCGATACCTCGTACTGGCGGTAGCCGTGCTCGGCCATCAGCGCTTGACCGGCTTCCTGAATATCCCAGAGGATGTCGTCTTCGGGCAGCTCTGGCGGCTGGTTCCAGAACACCGTGTTCGGCTCCACAGTCAGCTGATACCACGACAGGTGGGTCGGCCCCAGATCGATGGCCTGGCGCAGGTCACCCAGCGCATCGTCCAGCGACTGGTCGGGCAGGCCGTGCATCAGGTCCATGTTGAAATTGTCGAAACCGGCCGCGCGCGCCATGTCGGCGGCCCGAACCGCTTCGTCGCCATTGTGGATGCGCCCCAGTGCCTCCAGCTTGGCAGGCTGGAAGCTCTGCACACCGATCGAAAGACGGTTGATACCGGTCTGCCGGTAGGCCTTGAACTTGTCCTGCTCGAAGGTGCCCGGGTTGGCTTCGAGGGTGATCTCGATGTCTGGCGCGAACGGAATACGTTGCTCTACGCCACGCAGTAGCCGGCCAAGGGCGTTGGCACTGAACAGGCTTGGCGTACCGCCACCGAAGAAGATCGAGCTGATCGGGCGACCTTGTACGGCAGCCAGTTCCTGGTCGAGGTCGTCGAGCAGGGCTGTGACGTAGGCATCTTCCGGTAGTTCAGGCCCGGCTGCGTGGGAGTTGAAGTCGCAATAAGGGCATTTGCGTACGCACCACGGAATGTGGATGTACAGCGCCAGCGGCGGCAGGCTGCTAAAGCCTGCCGCGCCGGGGGGCGACAGCATTTCGATCATGCCAGGCCCAGACGTTTGCGCAGCAGGGCCATGGCACGGGCGCGGTGGCTGAGCTGGTTCTTGTCTGCTGGGGCTAGATCGGCGCTGGAGCAGTTGCGCTCCGGTACCCAGAACAGCGGGTCGTAGCCAAAGCCCTGCTCGCCGCTGGCCTCGAACAGGATGCGCCCGTGCCACAGGCCTTCGCACAGGATCGGCAATGGGTCGTCGGCGTGGCGCACCAGCGCCAGAACGCAGACGAACTGTGCACTGCGCTCAGCTTCAGGCACGTCTTTCAAGGCTTCGAGCAGCTTGGCATTGTTTGCCGCGTCACCTTTGCCATCGGCATAGCGCGCCGAGTAGATGCCCGGCGCGCCGCCGAGGAAGTCCACTGCCAGGCCAGAGTCATCGGCCAGGGCCGGCAGGCCGGAAATGCGGGCGGCGTTGCGCGCCTTGAGGATGGCGTTCTCGACGAACGACAGGCCGGTTTCTTCCGGCTCCACCTGGCTGAACTCACCAATCGAGTGCAGCTGCACGGAATGGCCGAGCATGGCCTGGAGTTCCTTCAGTTTGCCGGCATTGTGGCTGGCCAATACGAGTTGCTGGAAATTCATCATTCGCCTGGGAACACTTCCTGGTTGAAGCTGAGAGAGTTGCTGATGCCGCCGGTTTCGATGTTCAAGTCGAAGGTGACGGTTTCTGGCTGGTCGATCTTGAACTGGGCGATGTAATACACCGCGCCCTGTTCGGTAATCTGCTTGAACGACAGCGGGCTGCTGCGCCCGGTCAGGTCCTTGACCGTGCCGCTGATCACCGCTGTTGCAGGTTTGCTGGCCTTGAGGACGGTAATGTTGAGCACGCCCTGGTTCTTGCTGCGCACCAGGCCGGTGGCCGCGGCCACCTCGGGTGTGAGCATGCTCGAGGTGAATGCGCTGTAGTGCACCGTCACGTCGCCAAATACCTCCTTGCGCTCGGGGCGTGCGGCATCGGCAGCCAATACTGGCAGGGCCAGGCACAGGCTGATCAGGAACAGGGCTAGGCGACGCATGGTGCGATTCCTCCGGTGGGCGTCAGACCGCGAGCTGATGCTCTTGCAGGCCCGGACTGCTGACGCGGTAGATGCCGATCTCACCTAGAAGATTAGGCCATAGCCGGCCACCCCACCCGTTGCGGTGCAAGTGGTCGACCGCCAGGCGGTCGAGTACCTTGGCTCGGCGTTCGTGCACAAGTTCTTCGAAGTCGGCGAAGGTGCAGAAGTGGATGTTCGGCGTGTTGTACCAGGTATACGGCATGAAGTCCGATACCGGCATGCGGCCTTTGGTCGCCAGGTACCAGCGGCAGCGCCAGTGGCCGAAGTTCGGGAAGGTGATGATGCACTGACGGCCCACTCGCAGCATTTCGTCGAGGATGCGGTCGGGGTATTCCACGGCCTGCAGGGCTTGGGTCATGATCACCACGTCGAAGCTGTTGCTGGCGAAGTTGCCCAGGCCTTTGTCCAGGTCCTGTTCGATGACGTTGACGCCCTTGGCCACGCAGGCGGCGATATTGTCGGCGTCGATTTCCAGGCCGTAGCCGGTGACCTGTTTGCGGTCACGCAGCGAGGCCAGCAGTTCGCCGCTACCGCAGCCCAGGTCGAGTACCCGGCTGCCGGCGGGGATCCAGTCGTGGATGATTTCCAGATCGGCTCTCATGCTGTCCTCAGATGGCAATGCGGTTCATGTAGTTCGAGAAACCCTGCATGTAGCGAGGTGTGGGGATCAGGAAGGCATCGTGCCCGTAGGGCGAATCGATCTCCAGGTAGCAGACGTTCTTGCGCGCCGCCATCAGCGCGTCGACGATCTCGCGCGAACGGGCCGGAGAGAAGCGCCAGTCGGTGGTGAACGACATGATGCAGTAGTCAGCCTTGACGTGGGCCAGGGTGGCGGCCAGATCACCACCGTGCGAGGCGGCCGGGTCGAAATAGTCCAGTGCCTTGGTCATCAGCAGGTAGGTGTTGGCGTCGAAACGGCCGGAAAACTCCTCGCCCTGATAGCGCAGGTAGCTTTCGACCTGGAACTCGACGCTGTGGAAGTCGTAGTTGAGCTTGTCGCTTTTCAGCTCTCGGCCGAATTTTTCACCCATCGAATCATCGGACAGATAGGTAATGTGGCCGACCATGCGTGCCAGCATCAGGCCGCGCTTGGGGATCACGCCCTGGTCCTGGAACGAGCCTCCATGGAACTCAGGGTCGGTAAGAATGGCCTGACGCGCCACCTCGTTGAAGGCGATGTTCTGCGCCGACAGCTTGGGTGCCGAGGCGATGTCGACGCAATGGCGTACGCGCTCGGGGTAGGTCATCGTCCATTGCAGCGCCTGCATGCCACCCAGGCTACCGCCGACGATAGCTGCCCACTGCTGGATGCCCAGGCGGTCGGCCAGCCGTGCCTGGCTGTGCACCCAGTCTTCCACGGTCAATACCGGGAACTCGGCGCCATAGGGTTTACCGGTGGCCGGGTTGACACTGCTGGGGCCGGTGCTGCCGTTGCAGCCGCCGAGGTTGTTCAGGCTGACCACGAAGAAGCGGTTGGTATCGATCGGTTTTCCGGGGCCGATGCAGCTGTCCCACCAGCCCGGCTTGCGGTCGGTGGTGGCATGGTAGCCAGCGGCATGGTGGTGGCCGGACAGGGCATGGCAGATCAGCACGGCGTTGCTCGCGCTGGCGTTCAGGGTGCCATAGGTCTCGTAGACCAGTTCGTAACTGGCCAGTGAACGGCCACAGGCCAGTGCCAGCGGTTCATCGAACCGGGCGGTTTGCGGTACTACCAGACCGACGGAATCTTCGGGAAAGACAGTTGACATCGACCCTGCTCACGCTTGACGGAGGCGTAAGTCTAAAGAGCGCTACCCCCAGCGGCAAGCAAAGGCTTGCGACTGGGGGCACGCTGGCTCTGGCGAGCCTCAGATCATTCGCCACAGCTCTTGAGGCATGCCCGCGTAGGCGGCCAGCGGAGGCATGACAAACGACTGGATCACCTGGATCGCCAGGAAGGCGAAGATCGGCGAGATGTCCATGCCGCCCAGGTTTGGCACCAGGCGGCGGAACGGCGCCAGCACTGGCTCGCTGATCTGGTAGGCCAGTTCGGCCGCCGGGTTGTGGCTGTTGGGGGCAACCCAGGAAACGATCACCATGACGATCATCGCCACCCAGAAAATCTTCAGGAACAGCGAGGTGATGCCGATGATCGCCCACATCAGCAGGTGCAGGACGTCGCCGAAGGTACCGTAGGTGACCATCAGCACAAAACCCATCAGCAAGGCCTGGATGACCACCGCCAGCAGTAGCGACGAGGTATCCAGCCCGCCAACGCTAGGGATGATCCGGCGGATCGGCTTGAGCAGCGGTTGGGTGGCACGAACGGCGAACTGGCACAGCGGGTTGTAGAAGTTGGCCTTGACCAGTTGCAGCACGAAGCGCAGCAGGACGATGACCAGGTAAAGGCTGACCAGGGTTTGCACCACGAAAATCGCGGCGCCTGACAGTGCATTCATCTAAAGCTCCTTATTTGCCCAGTTGTTCGGCCAGCTCGGCGGAGCGCGTGGCTGCAGCCTGCAGCGCCTGCTCGACAATGGCTTCGAAGCCGCTGGCCTGGAACGACTTGATCGCCGCTTCCGTGGTGCCGGCGGGCGAAGTGACGCGGCGGCGCAGTTCAGCGGCATCGACATCGCTTGCAACTGCCATGCGCGCGGCGCCCAGGGCTGTCTGCAAGGTCAGTTGGGAGGCCGTTTCGCGTGGCAGGCCGAGTTTTTCGCCTGCCGCGGTCATGGCCTCGATCAGCAGGAAGAAGTATGCCGGGCCACTGCCGGACACAGCTGTCACGGCGTCCAGTTGCTGTTCCTGCTCCAGCCACAGGGCGGTGCCCACGGCCGACAGCAGTTGTTCGGCCTGCTGACGCTGTTCGCCGGACACTTCAGCGGTGGCGTACAGGCCGCTCACGCCTTGGCGCAGCAATGCCGGGGTGTTGGGCATGCAGCGCACCACCGGGCGAGCGCCCACCCAGCTTTGCAGGCTGGCGCACGTGATGCCGGCGGCGATTGAAACGATCAGCTGGCCATCCTGCAGGTTGGGTTGCAGTGCCTGACATACGGTTTTCATGACTTGTGGCTTGACCGCCAGCACGATGACGTCAGCGCCATCGATGGCCTGGGCGTTGTCCTCGAAGGCTTCAATGCCGTGCTCGGCCTGGATGCGACTGCGGGTCTCGGCGCCCGGGTCGCTGGCGCGGATCTGCGAGGCGTCCAGGCCCTGGGCACGCAGACCACCGATCAGGCTGGCGGCCATGTTGCCGGCGCCGATAAAGGCAATACGTGTCTTGCTCATGTCAGGTCCTTGTGGAAAAGAGTGAGTGAAGCATGGAATCAGGTGTTGCCGTAGTCGCGGGCGCCGAACAGGGCCGTGCCAATTCGTACCCACGTCGCGCCCTGGGCGATAGCCGCTTCCAGGTCGTGGCTCATGCCCATGGACAGGGTGTCCAGGCCAAACCCCAGGCCTTCCTGCAACTTGCGCAGGCTGGCGAAGGCGGCCTCCTGGGTGGCGCGGTCTTCGGTGGGTTCCGGGATTGCCATCAGCCCGCGCAGGCGCAGGTTGGGCAGTGCGGCTACGGCTTTGGCCAACGCGGGTAGGTCGGCCGGGGTGCAGCCGGATTTACTGTCTTCGCCGCTGACGTTGACCTGCAGGCAGATGTTCAGCGGCGCCAACCCGGCAGGGCGCTGTTCCGACAGGCGTTGGGCAATTTTCAGGCGGTCCACGGAATGCACCCAGTCGAAATGCTCGGCGATGGCTTTGGTCTTGTTCGACTGAATGGGGCCGATGAAGTGCCAGATCAAGGGCAAGTCGCTGAGGGCCTGCTGCTTTGTCAGTGCTTCCTGTAGGTAATTCTCCCCGAAGTCGCGAACGCCGGCGGCATGGATCTCGCGGATAGCGCTGGCGGGCTTGGTCTTGCTCACGGCCAGCAACTGGACGCTGGCCGGATCACGCCCGACTGCCTGGGCAGCACTGGCGATACGGGCGGAAATCGCGGAAAGGTTGTCTGCTAGGGTGGACATGGATCGATGCCGGCAGCTGTAGGGTCTGCGGCATTCTACCTGCTTGAAGGCCTTTGGGGAGTCTCATGGATGTGACCGACCTGTTGGCCCGAGCTGTGGATGCGGGGGCTTCAGACCTGCACCTGGCGACGGGCCAGATTCCGATGCTGCGCCTGGATGGCGAGTTGCAGCGTATGGGCTTGCCGCCCTTGAGCCAAGGGGCCTTGATCGAGGGCATGGCGAGCGTGCTGGATGACGACCAGCGCCGGCAGTGGGCCCAAGGCGATGAAATGGACCTTGCGCTGGAGTTGCCGGCGCTTGGGCGCTTTCGGCTGAACCTATTTCGCCAGTTGAATGGCCCGGCGGTTACCTTTCGGTTGATTCCGGGGCGCATTGCGACGGTGAGTGAGCTGGACCTTGCGGATGTGTATCAAGCTGTTGCGCAATGCCGGGATGGCTTGATCCTCGTGGGCGGGCCGACCGGCAGTGGCAAGTCCAGCACCCTGGCAACGCTGCTCGACCAGCTGAACCGCGAGCGGGCGCTGCACATCATCACCCTGGAAGATCCTGTCGAGTTCATCCATGCCAGCCAGCGCAGCCTGGTCAACCAGCGTGAGATGGGGCGCCATAGTCGCGGCTTTGCTCAGGGGCTGCGCAGTGCGCTGCGCCAGGACCCGGACGTGATCATGATCGGCGAGTTGCGCGACCTTGAAACCATTCGCCTGGCCCTGCGCGCGGCCGAAACCGGGCACCTGGTGCTGGCAACCGTGCATGCGCGTTCGGCGACCAGCAGCATCGACAGGTTGGTGGAGGTTTTTGCTGCCGAGGAAAAGCCGTTGGTGCGGGCGATGCTGGCCGAGTCGCTGCGCCTGGTGGTCGCGCAGGTGCTGGTCAGGTGCGTGGGGGGCGGGCGGGTGGCTGCGCGGGAAGTGCTGGTGGCGACGCCGGCGGTGCGTAACCTGGTTCGGGAGGGGCGGTTGGCGCAGTTGTCTTCGGTGATGCAGGGCGGGGCGGCGGAGGGGATGCTGACGATGGAGGGGGCGTTGCGGAGGCTGAGGGAGCGAGGGTTGATCAAAGGCTTGTAGTACCTGCAAAGGCCCTTTCGCGGGCGCGCCCGCTCCCACAGGTATGGCGCTGCCCGCGAGAGCGACGCGGTAACTGTGGGAGCGGGCGTGCCCGCGAAGGGGCCGGTACCGGATAGCGCCGATCAGATTAACGCTTGGCCAGACTCAGCTGTTGCTGCTCTTTCGGCAGCACCCGTTTGGCCACCACGTAGTGCTTCTGCCAGTAAGGCTTGCTCAAGGTGTCGATACTCACCCGCTTGCCACGGCGTGGCGCGTGGATGAAGCGGTCGTTACCCAGGTAGATGGCTACGTGATTGACCCGACGGCTCTTGATGTTGAAGAAGATCAGGTCGCCAGGCTTCAGATCACCCTTGGCCACCTTCACCCCATGGCCCTGGGCCATGGCATTGGAGGTGCGCGGCAGGTCGACGTCGGCGACGTCGTTGAAGGCGTATTTGACCAGCCCGCTGCAGTCAAAGCCTTTTTTCGGGCTGCTGCCGCCCCAAACATAAGGGGTACCGAGCACATTTACCGCACGACTCAGCACATCGCTGCTTTGCTTCGGCGACATGGCGGCGACATTCGCACCGCGGCTGCTGACGGCATTGCTTGGGCGGGCGCGCAGCGCGGTCTGCTTGGCGGGTGCGTGTTTCACCGACGCGTTGGTCGTGTAGCCGGTGAAACCATTGGGAAGACGTTGCTCACGATTGGTGGCGTGGGCGGCCAGGGGCAATAATAGGCAGAGGGTCAGCCATGTCTTGATCAAAGGCGGCATAGATGAAGCTCTTATGAATAGTTATGTGTTGGGCGCGCAACTTTATAACAGCTTTTTGATCAGTTATTGATCCGTTGGTCGATTGCCTAGGCGCCGTATGTCGGGTAGCGACGAGAAAGTCACATTTTTTTTTAGAAAATTTTCGGATAACCCACGGGGGCTATGAATGAACAGTTATCAACAGGGGGTGCCCTTTCACGACACCCACAGCAAAACCATTGGCTACCTGCTGTGGATTTTCGGCTTCACCGGGTCCCATCGTTTCTATTACGGCAGGCCGATTACCGGGACCATCTGGTTCTTCACCTTCGGCTTGCTGGGCATTGGTTGGTTGATCGACCTGTTCCTGATCCCGTCCATGGACCGTGAAGCCGACCTGAGGTTTCAGTCCGGGCGTATCGACTACAACATTGCCTGGATTCTGCTGACCTTCCTGGGGGTGTTTGGCCTGCACCGGCTGTATCAGGGCAAATGGATCACCGCGATCATCTACTTCTTTACCGGCGGGTTGTTCCTGGTGGGGGTGCTGTATGACTTCTGGACGTTGAACAGCCAGGTGTCCGAGAGGAATGCGGGGCGGGGCTGACGGTACCAGGGCTGTTTTAGAGCCCATTCAGGGGCAAGCCCGCCCCCCATGAAAAAGGCCTTGTCGCGCCGCCGCGGCAAGGCCTTCTTTGTTACTGGCGGGTCTGCCGCTGTTGCAGCAACAGGTTGCTGAATCCGGCCCCAGCCAGCTGCTTCTGTGCCCCGGTCAACTGCTCGCGGTTGCTGAACGGCCCGACCAGCACGCGGTACCAGGTTTCATCCTTGACCGTGCCCGACTCCACTTTCACGGACTGGCCCAGCAGGATGATCTGTGCCCGTACCTTGTCAGCATCGGCCTGCTTGCGGAACGAGCCGGCCTGAAGGAAGTACTGCGTGGTCGCCGCCGGCTTGATCACAGGCGGTGGCGGCGGCGGGGTCTGGCCGAGCAGTGCTGCCTGGGCCCTCGCCGTGTCGATTTTCGCCGCTTCTGCTGGTGTCACCGGGGTTACCGGCTGGGCTGGCACCGGTGGCGTTTTCTCCGGTACGGCTTCCGGCGGCACGATCACCTCAGACTCCGGCAGCAGGGTGTAGAAGTCGTACTTCGGCTTCACCGGCTGTTGCGGGGTAGCTTGCGCGGGCTTGCCGGCTTCGGCCGTTTTCGCCGGTTTCTCCTGCTCGGGCTTGGTGCGCTTGATGTCATCGCCACCGGGTTCGAGCTTCATCAGGAACACGATGAACGCGCCTACGGTCAGGCCGACCGCCAGCCATACCCAGCCGGGGATCGGCTGTTTGGCCGGTGCCGTCTGGCGGCTGGCGCCGCGTTTCGGGGCAGGTTTTTTCTTGGCAGCCAACTTACATGCGCTCCAGGGTTTCCAGGCCGAGCAGTTCCAGACCTTGTTTGAGGGTGCGGCCGGTCAGGGCGGCCAGGCGCAGCCGGCTCTGCTGCTGCGAAGGGGTTTCGGCAGCGAGGATCGGGCAGTTCTCGTAGAAGCTCGAGAACAGGCCGGCCAAGTCGTACAGGTAGCTGCACAATACGTGCGGCGTGCCTTTTTCGGCGACGTTGTTGAGGATTTCGCCAAACTGCGCCAGGCGCGCGGCCAAGTCCTGCTCGTGGGCTGCGTGCAGCACGATTTTGCCGTCGACTTCGTCAAAGCCTTTGCCCAGCTTGCGGAACACGCCGGCTACGCGGGTGTAAGCGTACAGCAGGTAAGGGGCGGTGTTGCCTTCGAAGTTGAGCATCAGCTCGAAGTTGAAGCTGTAGTCACTGGTGCGGTGCTTGGACAGGTCGGCGTATTTCACCGCGCCAATGCCCACCACCTCGCCGATGTGGCGCAGTTCGTCGTCGGCCAGGCTCGGGTTCTTTTCCTTGACCAGCGCGTAGGCGCGCTCCTTGGCCTCGGTGAGCAGGTCGATCAGCTTCACGGTGCCGCCGTCACGGGTCTTGAACGGGCGGCCGTCGGCGCCGTTCATGGTGCCGAAGCCCATGTGCTCCATTTGCATCGGGTGGCCGACGAAGCCTGCGCGGCGGGCCACTTCGAACACCTGATTGAAGTGTAGGGCCTGGCGCTGGTCGACGAAGTACAGTGCGCGGTCAGCCTTCAACACGTTGCTGCGGTAACGCACGGCAGCCAGGTCGGTGGTGGCGTACAGATAGCCACCGTCAGCCTTCTGCACGATCACCGGCAGCGGGTCGCCTTCGCTGTTCTTGAACTCGTCGAGGAACACGCATTGGGCGCCCTGGTCTTCGACCAGCAGGCCCTTGGCCTTGAGGTCGGCCACCACGTTGGCCAAGTCGTCGTTGTAGGCGCTTTCGCCCATCACGTCGGCCATGGTCAGCTTGACGTTGAGCAGCTCGTAGGTCTTCTGGCAGTGCGACAGCGAGATGTCCTTGAAGCGTGTCCAAAGGGCCAGGCACTCGGGGTCACCGGCTTGCAGCTTGACCACCAGGCCGCGGGCGCGAGTGGCGAACTCCTCCGATTCATCGAAGCGTTTCTTCGCCGCGCGGTAGAAGTTTTCCAGGTCCGACAGCTCGTCGCTGGTGATCGGGTTTTCCTGCAGGTAGGCCATCAGCATGCCGAACTGGGTACCCCAGTCGCCGACGTGGTTCTGGCGGATGACGTTGTCGCCCAGGAACTCCAGCACGCGCGCAACGCTGTCGCCGATGATGGTCGAACGCAGGTGGCCGACGTGCATTTCCTTGGCCAGGTTGGGCGCCGACATGTCGATCACCACCTTTTGCGCCGGGCCGGCTTTGCGTGCACCCAGGTGGGCGTCGGCCAGGGCGGCATCCAGGCGGTTGGCCAGGGCGTCGGTGTTCTGGAAGAAATTGAGGAAGCCGGGGCCTGCAATCTCGACCTTGCTGATGTCGGCGCTGGCCGGCAGGGCGTTGATCAGTTTTTCGGCGAGGTCGCGCGGCTTCATGCCGGCCGGCTTGGCCAGCATCATGGCGATGTTGCTGGCGAAGTCGCCGTGGGTCTTGTCCCGGGCGTTTTCCACCTGGATCGCCGGCGACAGCCCTTCAGGCAGCACACCGTCGGTGACGAGTTGGGTGAGGGCTTGCTGGATCAGCTGGCGAATGGTGTCTTTCATGGGGATCTCTTTTCGACCGCAAGCGCGGTGAGCGCCTGGATGCGCAGGTGGAAAAACTGGGCATTATCCGTTGCCGGGAGCAGGTTGCCAACCTTTGGGCGGCAAGCTGGGGGCCACAAGCGGCAAGAAAAAGCGGCATTGCACCCGCCCGGCGCTTGCTTGCCGCTGGTCACTCGCAGCTTGCAGCTCAATACAGGTCTACCGGGTCGACATCCAGCGACCAGCGCACCTGGCGCCCGCTCGGCAACTGTTCCAACACTAGCAACCAGGCGCTGATCAGTCGATGCAACGGCGCCCGGGTATTGGCCTGTATCAACAATTGTGCGCGGAATCGTCCGGCGCGGCGCTCCATGGGCGCCGGTACCGGGCCCAGCAGTTCGATGCCCGGCAGGTGCTGTTCGGCCACCAGACGCTCGGCGGCGGCACAGGCTTCGTCGAGGAAACCTTCGGCCTGCCCCGGCTTGTGTGCTTCGGCACGCAGCAAGGCCAGGTGCGAGTAGGGCGGCAGCCCGGCGGCTCGGCGTTCGTCCAGGGCCTGTTCGGCGAAGGCGAAGTAGCCTTGCTCGGTTAGCTGGACCAGCAGTGGGTGGTCGGCCAGGTGGGTCTGGATGATGACCTTGCCGGGCTCTTCGGCCCGCCCGGCCCGCCCGGCCACCTGTACGATAAGTTGTGCCATGCGCTCGCTGGCGCGGAAGTCACCGGAAAACAGCCCGCCATCGGCATCAAGGATGGCCACCAGGGTCACCCGCGGGAAGTGGTGGCCCTTGGCGAGCATCTGAGTGCCGACGAGGATGCTTGGCTGGCCGCGCTGGATGGTGCTGAACAGGTTGTGCATGGCGTCCTTGCGCGCCGTGCTGTCGCGGTCCACGCGCAGGATCGGGTAATCCGGGAACAGCACCTTCAGGCGCTCTTCGGCGCGCTCGGTACCGGCACCAACCGGGCGCAGGTCGACGTGGTTGCATTGCGGGCACTGGTGCGGCAGGCGTTCGTCATAGCCACAGTGGTGGCAGCGCAGCACGCCGGAGCGCTGGTGCACGGTCATGCGCGCATCGCAGCGTGGGCATTCGGACAGCCAGCCGCAATCGTGGCACAGCAAGGTTGGGGCAAAGCCGCGGCGGTTGAGGAACACCAGCACTTGTTGGCCAGCCTCCAGGGTCTGTCGGATAGCCTGCTGCAGCGGACCGCTGATGCCGCTGTCCAGTGGCAGGCTCTTCACATCAAGGCGCAGCATGCGCGGCGGGCGGGCCCCCCCGGCGCGTTGGTTCATACGCAGCAGCCGGTAGCGGCCGGTCAGGGCGTTATGCAGGGTTTCCAGCGACGGTGTGGCGGAGCCGAGCAGGATCGGGATGTTCTCCTGGTGAGCGCGTACCAGCGCCAGGTCGCGGGCGTGGTACCGCAGGCCTTCCTGCTGTTTATAGGAGCCGTCATGCTCTTCGTCGATGATGATCAGGCCGGGGTTTTTCATCGGCGTGAACAATGCCGAGCGGGTGCCGATGATGATATCGGCCTCGCCGTCCCGTGCCGCCAGCCAGGCATCCAGGCGTTCGCGGTCGTTCACCGCAGAGTGCAGCAGGGCAATGCGCGCGTTGAAGCGTTGCTCGAAGCGGGCCAGGGTTTGCGGGCCGAGGTTGATCTCCGGGATCAGCACCAGCGCCTGCTTGCCGGCTTCCAGGGTTTCGCGGATCAGTTGCAGGTAGACCTCGGTCTTGCCACTGCCGGTGACGCCGGCCAGCAAGAACGCGCCGAAACCGCCAAAGCCCTCGCACACGGCGTCGAAGGCATCGCGTTGCTCTTCGTTGAGGGGGAGTTCCGGCTGTGCCAGCCAGTGCTCATGGCGCAGGGCCGGCAAGTGGCGGCGCGTCTCGACCTGCACCAGGTCCTTGGCCAGCAGCAGGTCGAGGCTGTCCTTGTTCAGGTTGAGTTTGGCCAGCAGGCTGTGGGCCACGCCGTGCGGGTGCTGGGCCAGGGTCTTGAGGGCGTCGCGCTGGCGCGGCGCGCGGGCGATGCGCGGGTCCTCCAGGCGGGCGCCAGGGGCTATGTGCCAGAAGCGTTCCTGGCGCATTTCGGCAGCTTCGCCCTGGCGCAGTAGCGTGGGCAGCGCCCAGCTCAGGGTATCGCCCAGGCTGTGCTGGTAGTACTGGGCGGTCCACAGGCACAGCTTGAACAGCGACGCGGGGATGGGGGACACCGGGTCGAGCAGGGCAGTGGCCGGCTTCAGTTTGTCGGCGGGCACTTCGCTCTGCGTGCACACCTCTATCAGCACGCCGATCATTTCGCGGCGGCCAAAGGGCACGCGGATGCGCATGCCAGGGGTCAAGGTCTGGCGCGCCATGCTCGCCGGCGCCTTGTAGTCGAACAGGCGCCGCAGCGGAGAGGGCAGGGCAAGGCGCAGGATGACGTCGGACACGCGGAAAGTCTCGGAGGGCGTTACAAGGACTGGCGAGCCTAGCAGACGACGGTCGGTGCAAGCGACATCTTGCGCTGACGGTGTGCTCTGGTATTATTCGCCGCCTAATTACGTGCGGTATTCAACAATTGGTGTTGGGTGGCGGCACGCAGCTCGAGGAAGTGACCATGAAAGAAGGTATCCACCCGAACTACGAAGTAGTTGCAGTCACCTGCAGCTGCGGTAACAAGTTCGAAACTCGTTCGACCCTGGGCAACGTCCTGTCGATCGACGTTTGCAACCTGTGCCACCCGTTCTACACCGGTAAGCAGAAAGTTCTGGACACCGGTGGTCGCGTACAGAAGTTCGCCGATCGCTTCGGCATGTTCGGTGCCAAGAAGTAATCATGCGCAGGGCGAATCCTTCGGGCTTCGCATTGTTGCTGAAGAAGGCGTCCCTTGTGGGCGCCTTTTTTGTGGGCGTTATCTGGCATTTCCCGGTCCTGGCGTTCTGCCCACAGCCGGATAAGCCCCAATGGGTAGCGGTACGACAGGTGGTTGATGGCGACACCTTGCGTCTGGTCGATGGCCGCAGTGTGCGGCTGATCGGTATCAATGCACCGGAAATAGGCCGCAAGGGGCGTACCAGTGAGCCCTATGCCGAAGCTGCCAGACGGCGATTGCAGGCCTTGGTAAAGGCCAATGACGATCGTGTCGGGCTGGTGCCTGGTGTTGAAGGTAAGGACAAGTACGGTCGCACACTGGCGCACATCTACAGCCGCAATGGCGACAATCTGGAAGCACAATTGCTTAGCGAGGGCTTGGGCTACCGCGTGGCCATTGCCCCTAATGTGCGTTTCAGCGGTTGCCAGCAGCTTGCCGAACAAGTAGCGCGCCAGGCTGGCGTTGGCCTGTGGCGGCATTCGCCCGTAGTGGCTGCAAGCGATGTCAGGCAGTCAGGTTTCGCTGTTGTGCGTGGTCGTATCGAAGGCATCGAGCGAAATCGTGGTGGGGTCTGGCTTACCCTGGGCGGTACCCTGGTACTGCAGGTTCCCGCTCGTCTGCAGCGCAACTTCCCCGCCAGCTTCTTCGATAACCTCAAGGGACGCCAGGTCGAAGCGCGCGGCTGGGTGCTGGATCGTTCCCGCAGGGGTGGCCTCAAGCCCGGGCAGCGACGCTGGGTGTTGCCATTGACCGACCCGAGCATGTTGGAGCGCATTTCAGGCTAAAAGATGTAGACATTTCGCTACTAGATTGTACACACTGTTGGTCGTATGCCCCGTGGGTTGTAGCGTAAAGTCGTAGGCTAAAGGCCTTGACACAAGTGACCGGCCAGTCTTGTGGCTCCCCGGCTCTTTGCGTATCCTCGGCGGTCCGTCAGAACAGTAAATAGCGGAATGCCCACCATGTCAGACCTGAAAACCGCCGCTCTCGAATATCACGCTCAACCTCGTCCGGGGAAACTGAGCGTTGAACTCTCCAAGCCCACTGCCACCGCCCGTGACCTCGCCCTGGCCTACAGCCCAGGTGTTGCAGAGCCGGTGCGCGAAATTGGCCGTGATCCAGAGCTGGCTTACAAATACACCGGCAAAGGCAACCTGGTTGCGGTGATTTCCGATGGCACTGCCATCCTCGGTCTGGGTGACCTCGGCCCACTGGCTTCCAAGCCGGTCATGGAAGGCAAGGGTGTTCTGTTCAAGCGTTTCGCCGGTATCGATGTGTTCGACATCGAAGTCGAGTCGGAAAGCCCGCAAGCGTTCATCGACACCGTTCGCCGCATTTCGATCACCTTCGGTGGCATCAACCTTGAAGACATCAAGGCACCTGAGTGCTTTGAAATCGAACGTACCCTGATCGAACAGTGCGACATCCCGGTGTTCCACGATGACCAGCACGGTACTGCCATCGTAACTGCCGCTGGCATGATCAACGCCCTGGAAATCGCCGGCAAGAAACTGGAAGAAGCCAAGATCGTCTGCCTGGGCGCCGGCGCTGCTGCCATTTCCTGCATGAAGCTGCTGGTAAGCATGGGTGCGAAGGTCGAGAACATCTTCATGATCGACCGTAGTGGCGTGATCCACGCTGGCCGTGACGACCTGAACCAGTACAAGGCGCAGTTCGCCCACGCGACCGACAAGCGCACCCTGGCCGACGCCCTTGACGGTGCCGACGTGTTCGTAGGTCTGTCTGGCCCGAACCTGCTGAGCCCGGAAGGCCTGAAGTCGATGGCTGCCAACCCGATCGTGTTCGCCTGCTCGAACCCGGACCCGGAAATCTCGCCAGAGCTGGCGCACGCCACTCGCAACGACGTGATCATGGCGACCGGTCGTTCCGACTACCCGAACCAGGTCAACAACGTACTGGGCTTCCCGTTCATCTTCCGTGGTGCTCTGGACGTTCGCGCCAAGCGTATCAACGAAGAGATGAAGATCGCTGCCGCTATCGCCCTGAAAGACCTGGCCAAGCTGCCAGTGCCTAAGGAAGTTTGCGAAGCCTATGGCGTTGAAGGCCTGGAGTTCGGCCGTGAGTACATCATTCCGAAGCCGCTGGATGCACGCTTGATCACCGTCGTTTCCGATGCTGTTGCCAAGGCTGCCATCGAATCCGGCGTGGCTACCCTGCCATATCCGAAGCACTACCCGCTGACCAGCGTGGATGAAGTGTTCAACGGCTGATTGCCGCAAGCGACATAAAAAAGCCCCGGCTCGCATGAGCCGGGGCTTTTTGTTGGGGCTTGAGAATGTGTCAGGGCTGCAAGGTGTTCGTCAGGGCACTTGTGGCGCCTATCAGATCGAGCGCCGCCCGCGCGGCGCATCGCGACGTCGCTCCCGCATTTGTTGCAACGTGGCCATGTCTGTGAGGCCATGGTTGTCAGCCTTGCTGGCATGACTGGATTTGGAGGTGGGCATTGATGCCGCCCCGCCTGTCTCAAGGCATGCACCCAGGCGGGCAACCATGGCCTGGCAGGTTCGGCACGTTGCAGCAGATGTGGGAGCGGCCTTGCGTCGCGATGCGCCGCGCGGGCGGCGCTCGATTCACGCGCCCACGCAAAACCTGAGTCAGGCGCCCTGCCTTAGAACAAATCCATCGGCGTCGCTTCATCGGCTGGCAGCGGGCTGCCCGGTGCCGCGCCATTGCCCAGCTCGTCCACCGACGGCGGCGAATCTTCGGCTTTGAACAGCTCGAAGTAGGCATTCGGGGTGCTCGGCGATGCAGCGCGCCCGCTGACAGGGTCGACGCGCAAGCTGAGAATGCCCTCCGGTTCTGCCGGGGCATGCGCAGGCTTGTCCTTGAGCGCCGCGCCCATGAAGTTCATCCAGATCGGCAGTGCCGCAGTCCCGCCATATTCGCGGCGGCCGAGGGTTTCCGGTTGGTCGAAGCCGACCCAAACGGTAGTCACGTAATCGGCGTTGTAACCGGAGAACCAGGCGTCCTTGGATTCGTTGGTCGTACCCGTCTTGCCCGCCAGGTCGGTGCGGCCCAAGGCCAGCGCCCTGCGGCCGGTGCCGCGCTTGATCACGTCCTGCAGCATGCTGGTGAGGATGTAGGTGGTACGCCCGTCGATGATCTGTTCGGCCACTGCCGGCGCTTGCGGTGCCGCGGCCACCTGGCTGAAGGCAGAAGGTGCTTCGCCTGGCATGGCCGCAGTGCTGATTGGCTGCTCGGGTGCGGCCAGGCCCGCCTGGTCTTGGGCACCTTGCGGTACGCGGGCCGGGTTGGCGGTGAACAGTGTCTCGCCGCTGCGGCTCTCGATGCGCTCGATCAGGTACGGGGTGATCTTGTACCCGCCGTTGGCAAAGGTGCTCCAGCCGGTGGCGATTTCCATCGGGGTCAGGGTGGCGGTGCCCAGGGCCAGCGACAGGTTGCGCGGCAGGTCCTGCTTGTTGAAGCCGAACTTGGCGATGTAGTCGATGGTGCGGTCCACGCCCATGGCTTGCAGCAGGCGGATCGACACCAGGTTGCGTGACTTGTACAGCGCCTCACGCATGCGGATAGGGCCGAGGAAGGTGTTGGTATCGTTCTTCGGTCGCCACACTTTATCCACCGACTCGTCAACGAACACGATCGGCGCATCGTTGACCAGGCTGGAAGCGGTGTAGCCGCTGTCCAGCGCGGCGCTGTAGATGAAGGGTTTGAAACTCGAGCCCGGTTGGCGCTTGGCCTGCACGGCGCGGTTGTAGTTGCTCTGTTCGAACGAGAAACCGCCGACCAGGGCGCGGATGGCGCCGTTGTTCGGGTCGAGGGTGACCAGGGCACTCTGCGCAACGGGCACCTGGCTGAACTTCAATGTGCCATCGTCAAGGCGTTGCAGGCGCACCAGGTCACCGACCTGGGCCACGTCGGCCGGCGATTGCGGTGAACGGCCCTGGGCGTTGTTGTTGATGAACGGGCGCGCCCATTTCATGGTGTCCCAGGCAACCTGCGCCTCTTGCCCGTCACGGGTCAGCACCTTGAGGCCGGTGTGTTCCACCTGGGTGACAATGGCTGGCTCCAGGCCGCCAAGGGTGCGTTGCTTGCCCAGTTCCTGCAGCCACGCTGCCTGGGTGCGGCCCGGGAAGCGTGCTTCAGGGCCACGGTAGCCGTGGCGCTCATCGTAATCGGAGAGGCCCTTGAGGACGGCCTTGTTGGCCATTTCCTGCATGTCGCTAGGCACGGTGGTCGTGACGCGGAAGCCTTCGGTGTAGGCGTCACTGCCGTAGCGGCCGACCATTTCCGCGCGGGCCATTTCGGCGATGTACGGGGCATTCACCTCAGGCGTCGGCACGTGATAGCTGGCGTTGAGCGGCTCGGCCAGGGCGGCCTCGTAGCTGGCCTGGTCGATCTTGCCCAGCTTGTACATGCGCCCAAGGATCCAGTCGCGGCGCTCTTTGGCGCGCACCGGGTTGGCCAGCGGGTTGAAGCGCGACGGTGCCTTGGGCAGGCCGGCGATCATCGCCATCTGCGCCAGGCTCACGTCACGGATGGACTTGCCGTAATACACCTGTGCTGCTGCATCGATACCGTAGGCGCGGTTGCCCAGGTAGATCTTGTTCACGTACAGCTCAAGGATTTCGTCCTTGGTCAGCTCACGCTCGATCTGCAGGGCCAGCAGGATTTCGTTGGTCTTGCGTGAGAAGCTGCGTTCGCTGGTGAGGAAGAAGTTCTTCGCCACCTGCATGGTAATGGTGCTGCCGCCGGTCTGGATATGCCCGGTTTTCACCAGCTGGGTCGCGGCGCGCATCAGGCTGCTGGGGTCGACACCGTAGTGGTTGAGGAAATTGTCGTCCTCGGCTGACAGCAACGCCTGAATGAATTGTGGGGGGATTTCCGCGAAGCGGATCGGCGAGCGGCGCATTTCGCCGAATTCGGCAATCAGCTTGCCATCGCTGCTGTACACCCTGAGGGGGATCTGCAACTGGATGCTTCTGAGGGACTCGACCGAGGGCAGGCTGGGACTAAGATACAGAAACGCACCGCTCACACCGAGTACGAGCGCGCAGATGACTGCGACGGAAGACCACCAGAAGAACTTCAGCAGACGTATCAAGGCTTTTCGGTGTCCAGGTTGGGAGTGGATTGCACGCAGGTCCGGTGGACCAAAAAACGCTGGGCATTATAAGCATTTTTCGCCTTTCCGGGTGACCGGCCAGGCTACTCGTCGACTCGATGTGTAGCCCTGGCCCAGTGTTGCCGCGGGGTTGCGACAGGTGGCTGCGCTTGGCAGCTGCAACAGACAGCAAAGGAGTCGCGATGTTTGGACGCTTCGGCAAGGATGCCGGTTCACTGGTGGGGGTGGAAATCACGCCCGACGCCGTTCGGATCATGCAACTGCAGCAGCGCAATCGACGCTGGCGTGTGATGGGATCGGCACAAGAGCTGTTTCAGGCGCCGCTGGCCGATGACTGGGCTGAGGCGCCTGGGGAGGTGGTGGCTGCGCTGCAGCGCGCTTACCGGCGCAGCGGCCTCAGGCAACGCCGCGTAGCGCTGGCACTGCCGGCCAGTCAGGTTATCTGCAAGTTGTGCCATCTGCCGGTGGAGCAGAGCGGGGCGCAGTTGGAGGCACAACTGCTTGCCGATGCAGAGCGGCTGTTTCCGTTTCCGCTGGAAGACCTGGCCTTGGATTTTCAGGTCATGGGGGCTTCCCATGACCAGCCAGGTTGCTCAGAGGTAATGGTTGCTGCCTGTCGACAGAGTACGCTGGCGTCACTCGAATCCGTCGTCGAGGAGGCGGGCTTGCAGTTGGAAGCCGTCGAGGTCGACACCATTGCCTTGTGCCGCATGTTGCCACAGGGTGGCCTTGAGGGAGCAGCGCTGCTGCGTGTCGAAACCCGCAGTGTAACGCTTCATGACTGGCAGCCAGGCAGGGTGTACCAGCGCTGTGAACTGCAAACGACTGGCCCGGATATGAACGGGCAATGGCCAGAGCGCCTGCAGGCTTTACTTGCCAGGCAGAGCCTTCCTGCGGGGTTGTGGGTTGCCAGCAGCTCATCGATCAATCCGGGCTGGCTGCAGGGCCTTGGCAGTCGGCTGAATGTGCGGTGCACGTACCTGCCTGGGCTGGCAGGGCTTGAGCATGTTGATGGGGCGATGCTCCTGGCCTGCTCCTTGGCCTTGGGAGGTTTGCGCCCATGATGCGGCTGAACCTTCTGCCCTGGCGCGAACGGCAGCGTCAGGCGGCGCTGCGGCGCTTTCGAGGCCAGCTGGTTGGTGGTGCACTTTTGGCTTTGTGCGCTGTGATGCTGGTCGATCAGCTGGCCCGCCAACGCGGGCATCAGCAGGTGCTGGCCAATACCCAGCGCCAAGCGACCCTTGATGCACAGGATGAGCAGTTGCAGTCGCTGGCCGAAGTGCGTGCACAGCATGAAGCGCTACTTGCCCGTGCGGTGGCCCTGGAAGGCCTGCGCGCCCATCAGGGTGTATTGGCCGGTGTCTTCGCCGACCTTGAAGGGGCGTTGCCTGAAGGTGTGCAGCTACTTGACCTGAGCCTTGATAGTGGCCGCTTGCAGATGACAGGGGTGGCTGCGTCCGGTGCTGTGGTTGCTCAGTTCATGCGCGACTTGAACCGCTCGAGCGTTTTGCTCGATCTGGAACTCAAACGCATCAAGAGCCTGCCGGACGGCGATGAGTTTCTGCTGACCGCTCGCGTTGCGGCGTTCTGGTCGTGAGTACCGCGCAGATGCTCGCTTGGCTGGCAGTGGTCGAGGGCTCAGGCCGCTTCCGACGGCTGGCGCCAGTGCTGGTGGCTGTTGTGTTGTTCAGCCTGGGCTGCGCGATGCGCCTGCCCGCCCTGTTGCAGCAGCAGGCGCGGGAGGATGCCAGGCATGTCGAGTTGAGCCAGCTGCAGGTAGCCAGTGCATCGCAGTTGGCCGAACTGGAGCGGCTGAAGGCTCTAACGGTGATTGCCGAACAGCGGTTGCAAGCGGCGCACTGGTACCTGGCGGCCGGGGAGAGCATGAGCGACCTGCTTGAGCGTCTGGCAGTGTCGGGGCATGCACACGGCTTGCTTGTCGAGCGCCTCGATGTAGGTGAGGGCGAGCAACAGGCCGGATTCAGTAAGGTACCGCTGGTGGTGCAAGTGGTAGGGCGTTACTCGGCCTTGCGGCTGTGGCTGGGCGACTGGTTAGGGCAGGCACGGATTCTGCGCAGCGGTGACATGAGCCTGGCAACCGTTGATCGCCAGCCTGGACTGTTGCGCCTGCAGCTGCGGGTTGATGCCTATCACGCGGCTACGCCCCTGAAGGCACCTGCAATGCTGGCGGACCTGCCGGCAAGGGCCGCAATGGTTGCACCTGAAGTGGACCCGTTTGCGCCGGCTGCTGCGCGAGTGGCCAGTGCCGGGCTGGTCGGCGTGCCGTTGGCGCAGCTGGAAATGGTCGGCAGCCTGGCGCGCGGGGCGGCACGCGAGGCACTGCTGATGGCGGCTGGCAAGCTCTATCGCGTACGCCCGGGCGACCGGGTAGGGCGTGATCAGGGGGTAGTGATGCATATAGACCAACGTCAGGTCGAAGTGCGTGAGCGGCTGTTCATGGCGGGGGTGTGGCACGAGCGCACGGCGTTCATCACCCTCGCCAAGCGCCAGGGCAAGGAGGCCTCGGACCCGAATGAAAACGTGGATGAAATACCTGCTGGCAACCCTGCTGTCGATCCCGCTGGCTTCGGCGACGCCTTTCCAGGGTGAACCCCTGTCGCTGAACTTCCAGGATGTAGAGGTGCGTGCGGTGCTGCAGGTGCTGGCTGACTACGCCGGCGTCAACCTGGTTGCCAGTGATGCGGTACAAGGCAGCGTCACTTTGCGTTTGCAGGACGTGCCGTGGGATCAGGCGCTCGACCTGGTGCTGCGCAGCAAGGGCCTGTCCCGGCGCCAGGAGGGCAATGTGCTGTTGGTGGCGCCTGCGGCCGAGTTTGCCGCGCAATCGGCAGACGCCCGGGTGAGCCAAGTGCTGGACGCGCAGCTGCAGCCATTGCGTCGGGAACTGCTGACCATTCACCACGCCAAGGCCGCCGATTTGGCGCAGTTGCTGCTGGCAAGTCTGGAGGGTGGCGGCATCTCCACGGGTAGCCTGAGTGTCGATGAGCGCACCAATACGCTGGTGGTGTACCTGCCCGCTGACCGCCTGGCCGAGATGCGCCAGCTGGTGGCGCAGTTGGATGTGCCGGTGCGTCAGGTAGCGATCGAGGCGCGTATCGTCGAAGCCAACGTCGATTATGAGAAAAGCCTGGGGGTACGCTGGGGCGGGCCGCTGTACGGCGAGAAACTGCGGCCCGGCAAGGAGCTGTTCGTCGACCTCGGTCTGGAGCGTGCCGGCAGCAGTATCGGCCTGGGTTTGTTGCGCGGTGACGTGTTGCTGGACCTGGAGCTCAGTGCCATGGAAAAAAGCGGCAACGGCGAGATCATTTCGCAGCCCAAGGTGGTCACGGCTGACAAGGAAACGGCCAGGATCCTCAAAGGGACCGAGGTGCCGTACCAGGAAACCAGCAAGAGCGGCGCTACCTCGGTATCGTTTCGCGAAGCCTCGCTGTCGCTGGAGGTGACCCCGCAGATCACCCCGGACAACAAGGTGATCATGACCGTCAGGGTGACCAAGGACGAGCCGGATTACGTCAATGCCTTGAACAACGTCCCGCCAATTCGCAAGAACGAGGTTAATGCCAAGGTGCGCGTGGCTGATGGCGAAACGATCGTGATCGGTGGCGTCTACTCGACTTCACAAAACAATGTGGTCGACAAGGTGCCATTTTTCGGCGATCTGCCGTATGTTGGGCGGCTGTTTCGACGCGATGCATTACAAGAGAAAAAATCTGAGCTGCTGGTCTTCCTGACTCCGCGTATCATGAGTGACCAGGCGATTGCTGTGAGTCGTTGATTCTGTGCGAAATTTGATACTTGTGGGGCCCATGGGCGCTGGTAAAAGCACCATCGGACGCCTGTTGGCCAAAGAGCTGCGCCTGCTGTTCAAGGATTCCGACAAGGAAATCGAACTGCGATGCGGCGCAAACATCCCGTGGATATTCGACAAGGAAGGCGAGCCGGGTTTCCGTGATCGCGAGCAAGCGATGATTGCCGAGTTGTGCGCGCTCGACGGTGTGGTGCTGGCCACCGGTGGTGGCGCGGTGATGCGCGAAGCCAACCGGCAGGCGCTGCATCAGGGTGGCCGGGTGATCTACCTGCATGCTTCGGTCGAGCAGCAAGTCGGTCGCACCGCGCGCGACCGCAATCGCCCGCTGCTGCGCACAGCCAATCCGGAGGCGACCTTGCGCACCTTGCTGGAAACCCGCGACCCGCTCTACCGCGAGATCGCCGACCTGGTGGTTGAAACCGACGAGCGGCCACCACGCATGGTGGTGATCGATATTCTCGAGCGCTTGCAGCAGTTGCCGCCCCGTTAACCCGGGACTATTCTCGGCCTCCAGCGCCGAGGCGAGGCTCAACGTTACCGCGCAGGTCGCCGGATGGCGCCGCGCCCAAGTACATTGTGGGGATACATGCAGACACTAAAGGTCGACCTGGGCGAGCGTAGCTACCCGATCTACATTGGCGAAGGCCTGCTGGACCAGCCTGAGCTGCTGGCGCCGCACATTGCGGGTCGGCAGGTTGCCATCGTTTCCAACGAGACCGTCGCGCCGCTGTATCTCGAACGCCTGAGCAAGGCCCTCGGAGCCTACTCGGTACTGCCAGTGGTGTTGCCCGATGGTGAAGCCCACAAGAACTGGGAAACATTGCAGCTGATCTTCGATGGCCTGCTGACAGCTCGGCATGATCGTCGTACTACTGTGGTCGCTCTGGGTGGTGGCGTGATTGGTGACATGGCCGGTTTCGCAGCCGCCTGCTACCAGCGCGGCGTCGACTTCATCCAGGTGCCGACTACCCTGTTGTCCCAGGTCGACTCTTCCGTGGGTGGCAAGACCGGCATCAATCATCCGCTGGGCAAGAACATGGTCGGTGCGTTCTATCAGCCCAATGCGGTGCTGATCGATACCACCAGCCTCAAGACCCTGCCAGCGCGCGAGCTGTCAGCAGGTCTGGCCGAAGTGATCAAGTACGGCCTGATTTGCGACAAGCCTTTCCTCGCCTGGCTCGAAGACAATATGCAGGCACTGCGTGCCCTCGATTCGGCAGCCCTGACCGAGGCCATCTGCCGCTCTTGCGCGGCCAAGGCCGCAGTGGTGGGTGCTGACGAGCGCGAGTCGGGCGTGCGGGCCACGCTGAATCTGGGGCATACCTTCGGGCATGCTATCGAAACCCACATGGGCTATGGCGTGTGGCTGCACGGCGAGGCTGTCGCGGCGGGCACAGTGATGGCCCTGGAAATGTCCATGCGCCTTGGCTGGATCGACCAGGCTGAGCGCGATCGTGGAATCCGCCTGTTGCAGGACGCAGGTTTGCCGGTGGTGCCACCACAGGAAATGACCCCGGCGCATTTCATGGAGCACATGGCGGTCGACAAGAAGGTGCTCGACGGTCGTTTGCGTTTGGTGCTGCTGCGCCAAATGGGCGAGGCCGTGGTGACCGACGACTATTCGAAAGAGATTCTTCAGGCCACGCTGTCGGCGGATTACCGCGCGATCGTGGCCCAGCTTTGAGGTTGTGACAGCGCAATGACAAGTTTGCATGCCGATGAGGCCTTTCTCGACCATTACCAGTTGAGCCATGATCCGTTCGCGCCCCGCGTACCTGGCTTCAAGTTCTTCCCGGCCCAGCGCAAACCGGTGCTTGGCCAACTGCACCACCTGGCGCGCTATAGCCAGTTGATGCTGGTGGTCAGCGGCCCGTTGGGCAGCGGCAAGTCGCTACTTCGCCAGGCCCTGGTGGCCAGCACCAACAAGCAGACTGTGCAAAGTGTGGTGGTGTCGGCCCGCAGCGCCAGCGATGCCTCCAGTATGCTCGCGCAGGTCGCGCAGGAGCTGGGTGTGGCCCAGCCCGAGGTGCAGGCGATCCTGTCGAAGGTGGTGCAGCTGGCACTGACCGGGCAGGAAGTGTATTTGCTGGTGGACGATGCGGAACAACTCGACGAGTCGGCACTCCAAGCGTTGCTGGAGTTGGCGGCGGGGGTTCCTGAAGGGCGTCCGCACGTGTTTCTGTTCGGTGAGCCATCGCTGATTGCCGGGCTGGATGAGCTCAATGTCGAGGAAGAACGTTTCCACATCATCGAGCTTGCGCCCTACAGTGAAGAAGAAACCCGCGAGTACCTGGAACAGCGCCTGGAAGGGGCTGGTCGGGGCATCGAGGTGTTCAGCCGTGAACAGATCGCCGATATCCATGAAAACTCCGACGGCTGGCCTGGCAACATCAATCAGGTCGCCCGTGACACTTTGATCGAAGCCATGATCGCCAGCCGCTCGACGGCCAAGCGACCAACCATGGGGTTCAAGATGCCTAAAAAACATGTGCTCGCACTGTCCGCTGTGGTCGTGGTTGCCGTTGCGGCCGCGGTATTGATGCCCAAGAAAGGCGACAAGGCCCCTGCCGAAGCGCCGGCCGCCCAGGCCCAGTTGCCGCTGGGTGACGGCAAGCAGGGTGCTGCCATCGAGTTCTCTGGCTCGTCCCAGCCAATGCCGCTGCCACTGGTTGGCCAGTCGCAGCCGGTGATGCGCGAGCCGCTGGCCCAAGCCGCAGGCATGGGCGAGGGTGAAGAGGGAGGCCCGGCTGTCGACACCGCGCTGCAGCCTGGCAACCCGCCACCCACCGTGACCACCATCGCTCCGCCACAAGGTGTGCCAGCTGGCCCGGCGCCTGCGCCGGCCCAGCCAGTTCAGTCGGTTGCGCCTGCGCCCAAGCCTGTTGCAACCCAGCCCGCGAAACCGGTTGCGCCGGCCAAGCCAGCACCCGCGCCGACCCAGATCGCCGTGGCCAAGCCGGCCGCCAAAGCTGCCGAAAAACCAGCCCCCGCCCCCGCTAGCGCTGGCAACAGCGGCTGGTATGCCGGACAGAAGCCGGGCAATTACGTGGTGCAGATCCTCGGTACCAGCTCCGAGGCGTCGGCCCAGGCTTACGTCAAGGCCCAGGGTGGCGACTATCGCTACTTCAAGAAAAACCTGCAGGGCAAACCCTTGTATGTCGTGACTTACGGCAGTTTCGCCAACCGCGACGCAGCGGTAGCGGCAATCAAGAACTTGCCAGCGAAGGTCCAGGCTGGTAAACCTTGGCCACGTACCGTCGGCAGCGTCCAACAAGAGCTGGCCACGGCCCGCTGATACCTTCCGGGCGGCATCACCCCGCCGCCCAGTAGCTAAGCGAATTCTAGCTTTCGACTAGCCTGCTGCGCCCGAGCGCGGCAGGCTTTTCTGTCCCGGACTGCCGGCCACAAGCCCCTAGTTGCAGTCATGGCTGAAACGCTTCAGACTCGAGCCAAGTCGCTATCACGGCGCATGGCGCAAAAACATTCAAAATTGCGACATAAATTTTCAATGATGAGACATGAAAATTTGTGGGCGTCGCTGTCGCTGTGCAACAATGGTTTTCCATGACCACCGCAAAAAAGCTGGCGTTTGATCGGCGTGGATGGTAAGTGGTTGTTAAAAAAGAGATTTACCTCCGTTGAGAGGTGAACCTGGTGAGAATGTGTCTATGAAAACAGGTCTGTACCATCCCGAAGAATTCAAGGACAACTGTGGTTTTGGCCTGATCGCCCATATGACGGGTGTGCCGAGCCACCACCTTCTGCAAACCGCCATGCAGGCGCTGACGTGCATGACCCACCGCGGTGGCATCAATGCCGACGGCAAGACCGGTGACGGTTGCGGTCTGCTCATGCAGAAGCCCGATCAATTCCTGCGTGCCATGGCCCAGGAGCACTTCGCTGTCGAGCTGCCCAAGCAGTACGCCGTCGGCATGGTGTTCTTCAACCAGGACCCGGTCAAAGCCGAAGCTGCCCGCGCCAACATGGACCGCGAGATCGTCGCCGCTGGCCTGAAACTGGTTGGCTGGCGCAAGGTGCCGATCGACACCAGCGTACTCGGCCGCCTGGCCCTGGAGCGCCTGCCGCAGATCGAGCAGGTGTTCATTGGCGGTGAAGGCCTGAGCGACCAGGAATTTGCCATCAAGCTGTTCAGTGCCCGTCGTCGTTCGTCGGTGGCCAACGCCCACGACGCCGACCACTACATCTGCAGCTTCTCGCACAAGACCATCATCTACAAAGGCCTGATGATGCCGCGCGATCTCGCGGCGTTTTATCCAGACCTGGGTGACGAGCGCCTGCAAACCGCGATCTGCGTGTTCCACCAGCGCTTCTCCACCAACACCCTGCCGAAATGGCCGCTGGCGCAGCCGTTCCGCTTCCTCGCCCATAACGGCGAGATCAACACCATCACCGGCAACCGTAACTGGGCCGTGGCTCGTCGCACCAAGTTCGCCAATGACCAGATCCCCGACCTCGAAGAGCTCGGCCCGCTGGTCAACCGCGTCGGTTCCGACTCGTCCAGCATGGACAACATGCTGGAACTGATGGTCACCGGTGGCATCGACCTGTTCCGCGGCGTGCGCATGCTGGTACCGCCAGCGTGGCAGAACGTCGAGACCATGGACGCCGACCTGCGCGCCTTCTACGAATACAACTCCATGCACATGGAGCCGTGGGATGGCCCGGCCGGTATCGTCATGACCGAAGGCCGCCACGCGGTGTGCCTGCTCGACCGAAACGGTCTGCGCCCGGCGCGCTGGGTGACCACCACCAATGGTTACATCACCATTGCCTCGGAAATCGGCGTATGGGGCTATCAGCCTGAGGAAGTGCTGGCCAAGGGCCGTGTCGGCCCGGGCCAGATCCTTGCCGTGGACACCGAAACCGGCCAGATCCTCGACACCGACGCCATCGACAACCGCCTGAAGTCGCGGCACCCGTACAAGCGCTGGTTGCGCCAGCACGCTACGCGTATCCAGGCGACGCTGACCGACGACCAGGGTGTGGCCAGCTACGACGCTGACCAGCTCAAGCAATACATGAAGATGTTCCAGGTCACCTTCGAAGAGCGTGACCAGGTACTGCGCCCGTTGGGTGAGCAGGGCCAGGAAGCCGTTGGCTCGATGGGTGACGACACGCCGATGGCCGTGCTGTCGCAGCGCGTGCGCTCGCCGTACGACTTCTTCCGGCAGCAGTTCGCTCAGGTAACCAACCCGCCGATCGACCCGCTGCGCGAAGCGATCGTGATGTCGCTGGAAATCTGCCTGGGTGCCGAGCGCAACATCTTCCAGGAGTCCCCGGAGCACGCTTCGCGGGTCATCCTCAGCTCGCCGGTCATCTCGCCCGCCAAGTGGCGTTCGCTGATGAACCTGGAGCGCGAAGGCTTCGACCGCCAGCTGATCGACCTCAACTATGAGCAGAGCGTGGGCCTGGAAGCGGCCATCCGCAACATTGCCGACCAGGCCGAAGAGGCTGTGCGTGGGGGCAAGACCCAGCTGGTGCTGAGCGACCGTTATATCGCCCCGGGCAAGCTGCCGGTTCATGCTTCGCTGGCCGTTGGTGCAGTGCACCACCGGCTGACCGAACAGGGCCTGCGTTGCGACAGCAACATCCTGGTGGAAACCGCTACCGCCCGTGATCCGCATCATTTCGCCGTACTGCTGGGCTTCGGTGCCTCGGCCGTTTACCCGTACCTGGCGTATGAAGTACTGGCTGACCTGATCCGTACCGGTGAAGTGCTGGGCGACCTGGACGAAGTGTTCAAGTACTACCGCAAAGGTATCTCCAAGGGCTTGCTGAAGATCCTGTCCAAGATGGGTATCTCCACCATCGCCTCGTACCGCGGTGCACAGCTGTTCGAAGCCATTGGCCTGGCCGAGGAAGTGGTCGGCCTGAGCTTCAAGGGCGTGTCCAGCCGCATCAAGGGTGCGCGCTTCGAAGACCTGGAGAACGACCAGAAGCTGCTGGCGGCCGAAGCCTGGAGCGCGCGTAAGCCGATCCAGCAAGGTGGCCTGCTGAAGTTCGTCCACGGTGGCGAATACCACGCTTACAACCCGGATGTGGTCAACACCCTGCAAGCCGCCGTGCAGCAGGGTGACTACGCCAAGTTCAAGGAATACACCACGCTGGTGGACCAGCGCCCGGTGTCGATGATTCGTGACTTGCTCAAGGTGAAAGTGGCCGACCAGCCGCTGGCGCTGGAGCAGATCGAGCCGCTGGAGGCGATTCTCAAGCGTTTCGACTCGGCGGGTATCTCGCTGGGTGCACTGTCGCCGGAAGCCCACGAAGCGCTGGCCGAGGCCATGAACCGCCTGGGCGCACGCTCCAACTCGGGTGAAGGCGGCGAAGACCCGTCGCGCTATGGCACCATCAAGAGCTCGAAGATCAAGCAGGTGGCCACCGGCCGTTTTGGTGTGACCCCGGAGTATCTGGTCAACGCCGAAGTGCTGCAGATCAAGGTTGCCCAGGGCGCCAAGCCGGGTGAGGGCGGCCAGTTGCCGGGCGGAAAGGTCAACGGCCTGATCGCCAAGCTGCGTTATGCGGTACCGGGCGTGACCTTGATCTCGCCACCGCCCCACCATGACATCTACTCGATCGAAGATCTGGCGCAGCTGATCTACGACCTCAAGCAGGTCAACCCACAGGCGCTGGTATCGGTCAAGTTGGTAGCCGAAGCGGGCGTGGGCACCATCGCCGCGGGTGTGGCCAAGGCCTATGCCGACCTGATCACCATCTCCGGTTACGACGGTGGTACCGGTGCTTCGCCGCTGACCTCGATCAAATACGCCGGCGCCCCTTGGGAGCTGGGCCTTGCGGAAACCCATCAGACCCTGCGCGGCAACGACCTGCGTGGCAAGGTGCGGGTGCAGACCGACGGCGGCCTGAAAACCGGCCTGGACGTGATCAAGGCGGCCATTCTCGGCGCCGAAAGCTTCGGCTTTGGTACCGCGCCAATGATTGCCCTGGGCTGCAAGTACCTGCGCATCTGCCACCTGAACAACTGCGCCACCGGCGTGGCCACCCAGAACGACAAGCTGCGCAAGGACCACTACATCGGCACCGTCGACATGGTGATCAACTTCTTCACCTTTGTCGCCGAAGAAACCCGCGAGTGGTTGGCCAAGCTGGGTGTGCGCAGCCTTGGCGAGTTGATCGGCCGTACCGACCTGCTCGAAGTGCTGCCAGGTGACACCGAACGCCAGCAGTACCTGGACCTGTCGCCGCTGCTGGGCAGCTCGCACATTCCGGCGGACAAACCGCAGTTCTGCGAAGTCGACAAGAACCCGCCGTTCGACCTGGGCGAGTTGGCCGAGAAGATGGTTGATATGGCCATGCCGGCCATCCGCGACCAGGCGGGTGGCGAGTTCAGCCTCGACATCTGCAACTGCGACCGCTCCATTGGTGCGCGTGTGTCGGGCGAAATCGCCCGCCTGCACGGCAACCAGGGCATGGCCGCGGCGCCGATCACCTTCCGCTTCAAGGGGACTGCGGGCCAGAGCTTTGGCGTGTGGAACGCTGGTGGCCTTAACCTGCACCTGGAAGGCGACGCCAACGATTACGTCGGCAAAGGCATGACCGGTGGCAAGGTCACCATCGTGCCGCCAGCCGGCAGCCCGTTCGAAACCCAGCACAGCGCCATCGTCGGCAACACCTGCCTGTACGGTGCCACTGGCGGCAAGCTGTTTGCCGCAGGTACTGCGGGCGAGCGCTTCGCTGTGCGTAACTCCGGCGCCCATGCTGTTGTCGAGGGCACTGGCGATCACTGCTGTGAATACATGACCGGCGGCTTTGTCTGCGTTCTGGGCAAGACCGGTTACAACTTCGGTTCTGGCATGACTGGCGGCTTTGCCTACGTGCTCGACATGGACAATAGCTTCGTCGACAAGCTCAACCACGAGCTGGTGGAAATCCAGCGTATCAGTGGCGAAGCGATGGAGGCCTACCGTAGCCACCTGGCGCGTGTCCTTGCCGAGTATGTGGATGAGACCGGCAGCGAGTGGGGGCGTGAGCTCTCGGAGAACCTGGACGACTACGTGCGGCGGTTCTGGCTGGTCAAGCCGAAGGCAGCCAACCTGAAGCAGCTGCTGTCCAGCACCCGTGCCAACCCGCAGTAAAAACAGCTGCAAGTGGCAAGCCTCAAGCTGCACGTAATGGCAGTGAGAGGTTTGCCCGGCTTAAGTGATCGTCTTGCGGCTTGCAGCGTGTAGCTTGCAGCTGCTGTAAAGAGGTTTTGAAAAATGGCTGAACGTCTGAACAACGACTTCCAGTTCATCGAAGTGGGCCGAAAGGACCCGAAAAAAAAGCTGTTGCGCCAGCGCAAGAAGGAGTTCGTGGAAATCTACGAACCGTTCAAGCCGCAGCAGTCCGTGGAGCAGGCGCACCGCTGCCTGGGCTGCGGTAACCCGTATTGCGAGTGGAAGTGCCCGGTACACAACTTCATCCCCAACTGGTTGAAGCTGGTCTCCGAAGGCAACATCCTGGCCGCGGCGGAACTGTCGCACCAGACCAACACCCTGCCGGAAGTATGCGGCCGTGTTTGCCCGCAAGACCGCCTGTGCGAGGGTGCCTGCACCCTGAACGACGGTTTCGGCGCGGTGACCATCGGCTCGGTGGAGAAGTACATCACCGACACCGCCTTCGCCATGGGCTGGCGCCCGGACATGTCCAAGGTCAAGCCCACCGGCAAGCGCGTCGCCATCATCGGCGCCGGCCCGGCGGGCCTGGGCTGCGCCGATGTGCTGGTGCGCGCCGGGGTGACCCCGGTGGTGTTCGACAAAAACCCTGAGATCGGTGGCCTGCTGACTTTCGGTATCCCCGAGTTCAAGCTGGAAAAGACCGTGCTCAGCAACCGCCGTGAAGTGTTCACCGGCATGGGCATCGAGTTCCGTCTGAACACCGAGGTGGGCAAGGACGTGACCATGGAACAGTTGCTCGCCGAGTACGACGCGGTGTTCATGGGCATGGGTACCTACACCTACATGAAGGGCGGCTTCCCGGGTGAAGACCTGCCGGGCGTGCATGACGCACTGGACTTCCTGATCGCCAACGTCAACCGCAACCTGGGCTTCGAGAAGTCGCCGGAAGACTTCGTCGACATGCAGGGCAAGAAAGTGGTGGTGCTGGGTGGTGGTGACACCGCGATGGACTGCAACCGTACCTCGATCCGTCAGGGTGCCAAGGCAGTGACCTGTGCTTATCGTCGTGACGAAGCCAACATGCCGGGTTCGCGCAAAGAGGTGAAGAACGCCAAGGAAGAGGGTGTGAAGTTCCTCTACAACCGCCAGCCCATCGCCATCGTGGGTGAGGACAAGGTCGAAGGCGTCAAAGTGGTCGAGACCCGCCTGGGCGAGCCTGATGCCCGTGGCCGCCGCAGCCCTGAGCCAATCCCGGGCTCCGAAGAGATCCTGCCGGCAGACGCCGTGGTAATCGCCTTCGGCTTCCGCCCGAGCCCGGCACCGTGGTTTGAACAGCATGGCATTCAGCTGGACAGCCAGGGCCGTGTGGTTGCCCCGGAGAAGGGCAAGTTCAAGCACCAGACCAGCAACCCGAAAGTGTTTGCCGGTGGCGACATGGTGCGCGGTTCGGACCTGGTGGTGACTGCGATCTTCGAAGGGCGTACGGCCGCCGAGGGTATCCTGGACTACCTCGAAGTCTGATTTTCGGCCTGTTCGCGGGCATGCCCGCTCCCACAGGGTTAAGCGTAGAACCCGTGGTAGCGGGCATGCCCGCGAAGCTTTTGTATACAAAAACGCTTGATCTGTGGCATCCAATAGACAAAACACATGGTCATGGCCGTGCCTTTTGCGCTGGTGTCTGAGAAAATGCCCGCACTATTTTTCCGGATGCCGACATGACTGCCCTGAAGAACGATCGTTTCCTGCGTGCACTGCTCAAGCAACCCGTAGACGTCACCCCGGTGTGGATGATGCGCCAGGCCGGCCGCTACCTGCCGGAGTACCGCGCCAGCCGCGCCAAGGCCGGTGACTTCATGAGCCTGTGCATGAACCCGCAGTTCGCCTGCGAGGTCACCCTGCAGCCGCTGGACCGCTACCCGCTGGACGCAGCGATCCTGTTCTCGGACATCCTTACCATTCCCGATGCCATGGGCCTGGGCCTGTACTTCGAAACCGGCGAAGGCCCGCGTTTCAAGAAGGTCATCAGCACCCCCGCTGACATCGAAGCGCTGCCAGTCCCGGACCCACAGAAAGACCTCGGCTACGTGATGGACGCGGTCAGCACCATTCGCCGTGAGCTCAATGGCCGTGTGCCGTTGATCGGCTTCTCCGGCAGCCCGTGGACCCTGGCCACCTACATGGTCGAAGGCGGCTCGTCGAAGGACTTCCGCAAGACCAAGGCCATGGCCTACGACAACCCGCAAGCCCTGCACCTGCTGCTGGACAAGCTGGCCCAGTCGGTCACCAGCTACCTTAACGGCCAGATCCTTGCCGGGGCCCAGGCCGTGCAGATCTTCGACACCTGGGGCGGCAACCTGTCGGCGGCGGCCTACCAGGAGTTCTCACTGGCCTACATGCGCAAGATCGTCAGCGGCCTGATCCGCGAGCACGAGGGGCGCAAGGTGCCGGTGATCCTGTTCACCAAGAATGGTGGTTTGTGGCTGGAAAGCATCGCCGACGCAGGTGCCGACGCACTGGGCCTGGACTGGACCTGCGAGATTGGCGACGCCCGCCGCCGCGTGGGTGACAAAGTAGCCTTGCAAGGCAACATGGATCCGACCGTGCTTTACGCCAAGCCCGAGGCCATTCGCAAGGAAGTGGCGCGCATCCTGGCCAGCTACGGCCATGGCACCGGTCATGTGTTCAACCTTGGCCACGGCATTACCCCGGAAGTCGACCCGGAGCATGCCGGCGTATTCATCAATGCCGTTCACGAGCTTTCTGCGCAGTATCACGGCTGACTCGAAGCTCCCCGAGCGCAAAGGTTGCGAATCGGGGAGCTAGACAGGTTTATTCCTACATATAGGCAAACTGCTTTTCTCTAAAGTCCGGACTCCCCTTGCGCAGAAGGCGCATTCGCTTCCAGTAAATGCGCCCTTGCGCATTTCACCAGCAATGCGTTCGGAGTTCGTGATGAATACAACAAAGACCCTGCGAAAAAGCGTTGTCGCCACCGGTGTGTGGATGGCGATTGCAGGCACAGCTTTACAAGCTCAAATGGCCAATGCGCATGGCAACCTGGCAGATCCACCTTCTCGCGCGGCGCTCTGCCATGCGAACCAGAAAAATCTCAACACCAACTGTGGTGGCGCTCAGTACGAACCGTGGTCGGTCGGTGAGGCGATAGGGCGTTTCCCAGGTGCTGGCCCTGTTGATGGAAAAATTGCCAGTGGCGGTGCGCGTGGCGACTTCGGCGCCCTGGATGAGCAATCGGCCAACCGCTGGCACCTGACCCCGGTCACTGACCGTAACATGCAATTCGACTGGCATTATGAAGCCCCGCATCCGGTTACCTCGTGGGAGTACTTCATTACCAAGGCGGATTGGAACCCCAACGCAGCGTTGACGCGTGCCGCTTTCGATGCCACCCCGTTCTGCGTGGTAGATGGCAAGCATCAGATACCCGCAGCTGGTACAGGTACCAACCCGAAGCACAGCTGCACATTGCCGACTGACCGCACGGGCCAGCACGTGATTCTTGGCGTCTGGAAAGTTGGCGATACCGACAAGGCTTTTCATAGCGTTGCTGACGTCGATATCCAGCTCGATGGCGGCCCAGCCCCTGAGTGGCCGCGCCTGGCTGAAATCAGTGCCAATCGTGACCTTGAAGTTGGCGATAAAGTAACTGCGCGCGCATTCGATGCCAATGGCGAGCGTACGTCGCACCATGTGAGCATCACGGTCGATAGCGCCGAAGAGGGCATCGCTGCCAACTGGGCCTACAAGCTGGCCAGGCAGATCAATGAAACCCAGACGCTGGTACGTGCCGGTCAGATGGACACGGACGGCAACATCGAGCCCGTGCAGGGCTCCAACAGCATCTTCGCCAAAACCGAAAGCGGCCTGACCAACTACATTCTGGACTTTGAAACCGCCGCTGGCGATCCGACCACGATGCACCTGCACGATGTGAAACCCGAGTACACGATCGTGGACGGCACAGGTGGCGTGGACTTCTCCGTCATGACCAACAAGGCCTTGACCGTGACGGCGCGGCTGTTCGACAGCAACAACAAGCAGGTCTCTTACTCGCGCCAGAACGTTAACGGTACGGAACCGTTCGCGCTGAATGTTGTGAGTGGTGAAGGTATGCACACCCTCAAGGTCGTGGGCGTGGACAAGCTTGATCGGGTGCTGCTGCAGGATCAGAAGACGCTGCAGCTCAAAGCGGCGGGCGATGCCTCCTATGACTTTGTCTTCCCTGAATCGCTCTCGAACTACAAAGCGGGTACCAAAGTACTGCAGCCCAAGAATGGCAAGGTCTACGAGTGCCAGCCATTCCCTGCCTCGGGTTATTGCGTGCAGTACTCCGCAGCCGCTGGCCAGTTCGAGCCAGGCACTGGCTCTCACTGGAACATGGCCTGGACCGAGAAATAAGGCATCAAACCTGGCCCCTTGAGGGGGCCAGGCTCTTCGAGTACTCCAAATGCAAGTACAAAAGTATTGCTGGCAGCAGATCCTCCTGCACTGGGTCTCTGCAATGGTCATCCTTTGGGCGCTGATCAGCGGTTTTTACGTGGCGCACATGGATGTCACCCCCGCCACGCTTCACCGAGTCGCCTTCATCAACGTCGCCATGACTACGTTGTTCATCCCTGTATTCCTGCTGCGCTGGCTGTTGCGTCTGACCCGTCTCAAGCCACGAAGCCTGCACGATGATCCAAAGGGCCAGCGCATTGCGCATGTCGTGCACGAGGGCTTGTACTGGACCACGGCGATCGTATTGGCGTCCGGCCTGCTGATGATGGACAGGGCCATAGAGGTGTTCGGTTGGTTCTCCATCGCGCCACTGCTGAGCGAGCCGTTCTGGCACCGCGTCTGGTTCTACATTCACATTGCTGCTTGCCTGCTGCTGGCCACGGGGGTAGCGCTGCATATCGCTGCCGTGGTGTTGCATGAGCTGAGCGGGCGACGCGTGCTACGGCGGATGCTGCCCTGACCCGGATGAAGCGCACTTCGCATTTGATCTGGCTGGCGTGCGTGGTGGCAACGCTTGCCTGGCTGTCATGGCGGGAAAGGACTTATCCCGTCGCTGCCCCGCCGGCGGTTCCGGCAGTGCCGGTGGAGACACCCCAGCTGCCGGCAAAACCGTTGCCGGCGGCCACCGTGGCGTTGGCGTTCGGCTTCCAGGCAACGCGCCCGCAGCAGTCGGGCCAAGCGGATGTCGCCCTCAAGGCCAGTTTTGTTTCCAGCCAGGGCGAGGCTCGCGCCTTGGTGAAAAGCCATGGCGGTGAGGCTATCTACCGCGTCGGTGACCGCATACCGGGCCGCGGCGTGCTGCGCCGCATCGATTTGCGTTCCATCGTGGTGTGGTCCGGAGGCCGCGAGGAAGTCGTGTCGATGTCCGCACCCGCTCCAACCGTGTTCCTGCCTGCAGGTGCTGCCGTTCGCCCGCACCACACTCCCGACCCTTCATCCCGCCTGTTGCGGGAGGTGCAATGACTCTCAAGCGATATCTGCGCGTCGCCTCGTTCGGCGCCTGTCTTACCCTGAACTGTTCCCTGGCGCTGGCCGAGGCGCCCACCTGGCAGCTGGCGATGAGCGATGCCGATGTACGCGAGGTGGTACGCGAAGTGGGCGCGATCCTTGACCAGACGATCATCCTCGACCCGCGCGTGCAAGGCCGTATCACAGTCCTTTCCAGCGAAGCGCTGGACCGCGAAGGGATCCGCCGGCTGTTCTACTCGGTGCTCAATGCCCAGGGCTTTGCCGCTGTGAACGACGGCGACCGTTTGCTGGTGCTGCCGGCCAGTGAGGCCAAGGCCTGGGCCAACCAGCAGGTGGAGGCGATACCGGCAGCGTTCACGACGCGTGTTTTCAACCTGTCGGGCAGTGTGGCTGCTGACCTGGCCGGGCTGTTACGGCCGTTGGTTTCCAGCAGTGGCTACATTGGGCCGTCCAGTTCGGCCAATGCCTTGGTGGTGACCGACTCCGCAGCCAACCTTGACCGCCTGGAGCACCTGGTTCTGCAACTCGACAGCGGCCAGCGGCATGACCATGAGCTGGTGAGCTTGCGCCAAGCCCGGGCCGATGCGGTGTTCCCGGTGGTCGAAGCAGCCGCCGGAGGGCCCGACAGCGGCGTGCGGGTGCTGGTTGATACGGGCGGTAACCGCCTGCTGATCCTTGGCCCGGCCAAGTCCAGGCAACGCATGGCGCAACTGACACGCTCGCTGGATGTACCAGCACCCGCTACCTCGCAGAACTGGCGGGTGGTGCGCCTGCAACACAGCAATGCCGAGCAGCTTGCCGAAGTGCTGGGCGAGGTGGGCAAACGCCTGGATGGCACGCCGGGCACAAACACTCCGGGCGTCGACATTACCGGCGAAGCCATCGTCAAGGCCGATGCCAGCCAGAACGCGCTGGTGCTGCTGGGCGAGCCGCAAACGTTGGCCAGTGTGGAACAGATCATCCTGCAACTGGACCAGCCGCGGGCGCAGGTGCTTATTCATGCGGCAATCGTTGAAGTCAGCGGCAGCATCGAGGAGGCACTGGGCGTGCAATGGGGTATGGACAAGGGTGGCCTCAAAGGTGGCATTACCTACAGCGAAAGCGGCGCTACATTGGCCGACCTACTGGGCAAAGAGGCCAAGCTGCCGGGGGGCGCCGCCCTGGCCATCGGCTCTGATCGTTTTGCCGCCCTGGTATCGGCTTTGGCCAGCAACAGCCGCAGCAATCTGTTGTCCACGCCTAGCCTGCTGACGCTGGATAACCAGGAGGCGCAGATCCTGGTTGGGCAGAACGTGCCGTTCAAGACAGGCTCTTACGTGACCCCCGGCAGTGGTTCGGAAAACCCCTTCACCACAGTCGAGCGCAAGGACATCGGTATTAGCCTGAAGGTGCGCCCGCACATCAACGAAGGCAACAGCCTGCGCCTCGAGGTCGAGCAGGAAAGCTCGGAAATTGCACCCAGCGCGGCCGAGAATGATCTGATCACCAACAAGCGCACGCTCAAGAGCACCATCCTGGCCTCCGATGGCGAGATCATCGTGATTGGTGGCCTGATCAAGGACAGCGTGCGCCAGGTGGAGCGCGGCGTGCCGCTGCTCAGCCGTATTCCCTGGGTGGGTGGCTTGTTCCGGTGGCGCAGCGACACCCAGGAAAAAACCAACCTTATGGTGTTCCTGCGCCCGACCATCTTGCGCAGCCAGGCCGAGCGGGTCGAGGCGGGGGGGCGTGCCTACGAAGGGTTGCGCAATGCGGATGATTCGACCTTGCCGGAAGATGCCCGGCGGATGTTCGATACGCGGCGTCTGCCTGACGCGCACCGGCCGCGCCGATGAGCATCGCCCTGCCGTTCAGCTTTGCCCGACGTCACGGCATCCTGCTCGACCACCAGGCAGCCGAGCACGCTTTGCTGATGCGTGAAGGCGCATCACTGGCGGCCATGGCCGAGGCCTGCAGGCTAGTGGGCAGTACCTGGCCTCTGCGTCGCGTGAGCGATGCCCACTTTGCCGAGCGCCTGGCCCAATGCTACGGCCCAGGCCAGGATGCCGCGCAGGCGGTGGTCCAGGGCCTTGACCAGGAAATCGACCTGTCGCGGTTGGCCGAAGCCTTGCCGCAGACCTGCGACCTGCTTGAGCAACAGGACGACGCGCCGATCATTCGCTTGCTCAACGCTTTGTTCAGCGAGGCGGTGAGATCGCGGGCCTCGGATATCCACCTGGAAACCTTCGAGCAGCAGCTGCGCGTGCGCATGCGCATCGACGGCGTCATGCGCGAAGTACTGACGCCGCCCCGGGAGCTGTCTGCCCTGCTGGTTTCGCGCATCAAGGTCATGGCGCGCCTGGATATCGCCGAAAAGCGTGTGCCCCAGGATGGCCGGATCAGCCTGCGTCTTGCCGGCCATGAAGTGGACGTGCGGGTGTCGACCTTGCCTGCTGCCCATGGCGAGCGGGTCGTGCTGCGCTTACTGGACAAGCAGGCAGTACGCCTCGACATCGATCACATGCAGATGCACAGCTCGGTGCGAGCGGGCTTCATGCACATGCTGGAAAAACCGCACGGCATTTTTCTGGTCACCGGGCCCACCGGGTCCGGCAAGACCACGACGCTGTATACCGCGCTGTCATACCTAAACCAGGTATCCCGCAATATCCTCACCGTCGAGGACCCGATCGAGTATCACCTGCCCGGCATCGGCCAGACCCAGGTGAACACCAAGGTCGACATGACCTTCGCCCGTGGCCTGCGCGCCATCCTGCGCCAGGACCCGGACGTGGTCATGGTGGGCGAAATCCGTGACCGGGAGACTGCGGACATCGCGGTGCAGGCCTCGCTGACCGGCCACCTGGTGCTGTCCACCCTGCATACCAACAGTGCGCTGGGGGCCATCACGCGCCTTGCCGACATGGGCATCGATACGTGTTTGCTTGCCTCATCGCTGGCCGGGGTGATGGCCCAGCGCCTGGTGCGGCGGCTCTGCGACCACTGCAAGGTCGTCTATGAGGTGGACGAGGCTACGGCCAGCGCTTTGGGCCACCCCGCCGGGTTGCCGACGCAGCTCTACGAAGCGCAGGGCTGTAGCGAATGCCTGCAGGGTTACAGCGGGCGCCTGGCCTTGCACGAGATGGTGGTGGTGACGCCCGCATTGGCCCAGGCGATCCACGCCCGTGCGTCCGTGGCTGACATGTCCGAAGTGATCCGCGCGGCCACACCAAGCTTGTTCCAGCATGGCGTCCAGCGTGTCTGCCTGGGGCAGACCAGCCTGGCAGAGCTACTGCGTGTGACGGGGCAGGGCTGACATGCCGATGTTCCGCTACCAGGCCCAGGATGCGCAGGGGGCGCGCCAGCGAGGAACGCTGGAGGCACCGGGGGCGCGTCAGGCCCGGCAAACCTTGCGCGAGCAAGGCTTGCTGGTGCTGAAGCTGGCCCCCGTAGGGACATCGCCAATGGCCGGCTGGCGCACAGGTAAAGGCATGAGCCTGGCCCAACGCTCGTTGCTGACCCGCCAGTTGGCGACGCTGCTGCATGCCGGGGTGCCGTTGATCGAGGCCTTGCAGGCAGTCGCCGGCCAGAGCACCCAGCGCCAGGTACGGCTGGTGCTGGGAGGTGTTGTTGAGCGGGTTGCCGAAGGCCTCGCCCTGGCCCAGGCTCTGGCGCACTACCCTCAGGCGTTCCCCATGGTTTACCGGGCCACCGTGGCCGCCGCCGAACGCTCCGGCCACCTGGCGGGCGTACTCGAGCGCTTGGCCGAGCATGGCGAGAACCAGCAGGCCCTGCGCCAGAAAGTACAGCTGGCCATGGTTTACCCGGTGATCCTCCTGGTTGTTTCGTTACTGGTGGTTGGGTTTCTGCTCGGTTATGTGGTGCCCGATGTGGTGCAAGCCTTTTCGCGCGACCAGGCGCAGCTGCCGCTGGCAACGCAAGTGCTGATCGCCCTGAGCGATGCCACCCAACATTACGGCTTGGCAGCGCTGGCGCTGTTGGTGGTAGCCGCTGCGCTGGTTGCCTGGGCACTTCGCCAGCCGGCACTGCGCAGGCAATGGCATGGCTTTTCACTGCGCCTGCCGGGCTATGGCGAGTTTGTCCGCGCCAGTGAAGCGGCACGGTTCATCAGTACATTGGCCATCCTGGGGCGCAGCGGGGTAGCCCTGGTCGAGGCAATGAACATCGGCGCAGCGGTGATCGGCAACCAGATCCTGCGCGAGCGTTTGCTGCAGGCCGCCCGCGAGCTGGGCGAGGGCAGCTCGCTGGCCAATTGCCTGGCACGCAGCGACACCTTGCCGCCGCTGATGCTGCACATGATCGCCAGTGGCGAACGCGCCGGTGAGCTGGACACCATGCTTGAACGTGCCGCAGACCTTCAGGCCAGGCAACTGGCGGGGCGCATCTCGTTGCTGGTGAGCCTGTGCGAGCCACTGATGTTGCTGGTGATGGGCGGCATCGTGCTGTTCATCGTGCTCGCCATCCTGCTGCCGATTCTCAACCTCAACCAACTGGTCAACTGATATGTCCAAACGTTCAGCACGCCGCGCGCAACGCGGCTTCACCCTCATCGAAATCATGGTGGTGGTGATCATTCTTGGAGTGCTTGGTGCGCTGGTGCTGCCCAACGTGATGAGCCGTCCTGACCATGCCAAGCTGACTGCAGCCCGCACCGATATCCAGTCGATCTCTACCGCGTTGGAAATCTACCGTCTGGATAACGGCCGCTACCCGACCACCTCGCAAGGCCTGGAAGCCTTGGTGACGCGACCAACCGTAGCGCCACTCCCGCGTCAATGGAGTGCCCAAGGCTACCTCAAGAGTACACCCATCGACCCCTGGGGCTCGCCTTACCGGTTTGCAAGCCCAGGCACCCGTTCGGCCCAAGGCTATGACCTTTACTCCCTGGGGGCCGATGGTCAGCCGGGTGGTGAGGAGATGGATGCCGATATCGGTAACTGGCCTGAATGAAACAGCGCCGCTCTCGAGGCTTTACGCTGCTGGAGCTGCTGTTGGTCATGCTGCTGCTGGGCATCGTGATGAGCATGGCAGGGGTCATGTTCGGGCGTGACCCGCAACGTATGGCCAATCAGGAAGCCAGCCTTTTCTTCCAGTTGGTACAACACGCGCGGCACCAGGCGGTGCTGGAAGGATTGGCACTGGGTATCCGCATTGATGCCCGGGGCTATCAACTGCTTAGAGCCGCCGGACACCACTGGGAGATTGCGGGCAAGCATCGAGATATCGACCTGGACCTGCACGTTGAGATCGATGGGGTTCCGGTGCCTCCCGGTGTGCCTGGGAGGGCACCGCAACTGGTGATGTATGGCAACGACGAGCACACGCCGTTTGCCCTTCATTTCGGGGTGAACGATGTACGCCTTGTTTCTGTGTCGAGTGATGGCATCAATGACCCCAGTTTCCTGCGCTGAACGCGGCTTCACCTTGCTGGAAGTGTTGGTGGCGTTGGTGATCTTCGCGGTACTGGCCGTGGCGGTTACCTCGGCCAGCCAGCATGTACTGGTGCAATCGCAGGGGCTTGAGAAGCGCTTGCTCGCCAGCTGGGTCGCGGACAACCATTTGATGGAGATGCGCCTGCAACCTGCACCGGGTCCTGGCGAGCGCACCCTGGATATCATGTTCGGCCAGCGTCGCTGGACCCTGCAGGAAACCCGCCGCCGCCTGGGTGAGGGTGCCCTGCTGGAAGTACACGTACGGGTAGGCCTTGCTTCGGATCGCCAAGTACTGCACCAGGCCACGGGGTGGTTGGGGCTGGTCGATGCGCCACGCTAGGCCAGGCAGGTTGACCGGTCAGCGGGGCTTCACCTTGATCGAGCTGCTGCTGGCGATCGCCATCTTTGCCTCGCTGGCGGTGGGCAGCGCGCGCGTGCTCGATGTGTTCATGCGTGCCGAAAGCGCACGTCAGATGCAGGCCAATGAGCTGCGAGCGTTGGGCAGGGCCATGAGCCTGATGCAACGCGATGCCCTGCTGGGTTATCAGCCTGCGAGCCTCGGCAAGGGCGGTTACGGTGTGCTGCTGCACGGCGCACGGGCGCATTGGTTGGCCAGGGAGCAAGACAACCAGGCGCTCAAGCGCAGCGAGTTGAGGGTTGTCGAGTATTGGCTCGAGGAAGGCGTGCTGTGGCGTCAACGGCGCACACAGGGGCAAGACCAGCCTCGGCCGCAGCGCTTGCTCGAAGGTGTACGCGAGCTGCATTGGCGGGTGCATGTGCCCGGAAGCGGCTGGCAGGCACGCTGGCCCATGACCCAGCGGCGGCCGGTGCCCCCACAGGCGCTGGAGGTGACGCTGTCGACCAAGCGGTTTGGGCAGGTTCGGCGGGTACTGCCACTGGGGGGCGCCAGCCAGTGAGGTGGCAACGGCAAAGGGGGCTCGCATTGGTTACCGTGCTGCTGGTCATGGCGCTGCTCACGATGCTGGTAGCCGGCATGTTGCACAGCCATCAACTGTTGGTTGGCGGGGTTACCCGGCAGATCGAGGGTACGCGTTTAATGCGCCTGGCCCAGGCAGGCGAGCAGCAGGGTCTGGTGAGCCTGCGCCGCGAGCTGGGCGAGGTATTGCAGGTCACCCATGATGGGCAAGCCTGGGCCCAGCCCCGAGCGTTGAACCTCGATCAAGGGCAGGTAAGCCTGCAGTTGGAAGACCTTTCGGGTCGGCTGAACCTGGGAGCCCTGATGGCCGGAAAGGCACCCGACCCGTTGCTGCTCGAGCGCTGGGAACGCCTCTGCCATTCATTGCAGCTGGAGCCACCGGCATTGGACGGGCTGGTTGGCCAGCCGATGCTCGACCCAACGCAGTTGCGCGCATTGCCGGGGGTCACCGCCGAGGTGATGACGCGGTTGCAGCCGTGGGTGGTGGTATTGCCCAAGGAGGCGCGGCTCAACATCAATACGGCCCCGGCGCGCTTGCTGGCGGCGTTCGCTGAGCTGTCACCGACGGTAGCCGCGGAGCTCGCAAGGGCGCGCCCCGAGGCGGGATACCCCACCGTGGAGCGCTTTCTTGCCCAGCCCCAACTGGAGGGCCAGGGCCTGGACAGGCGTGGGCTGGCAGTGAGCAGCCGCTGGTTTCGCCTGGAGGTACAGGCGGAGCTGGCAGGTCAGCGCATGTACTTGTACAGCGATCTGGAGATCGATTTGAACACGCACCAGGTTCGTGTGGTGCGGCGTGTGTTTTCGGCAAGGCGGGAGCGAAGTGCAGATGAGTGAGAGCTGGTTGTACCTGTTGCCCGAAGGCATTGCGGCAGCTGATGCGCAGTGGCCGGCGTGGTTGCGTTCGGGGGACGGCACCCTGAGCAAGGCGCGCCTGGGTGAGCTGGCCTCGACCCTGTCCGGCCCAGTGATCGTGGTGGTGCCCATGGAAATGCTGGGCAGCTGTGAGATCGGCCCGGTACCGGGTAAACGGCCGAAACCGGAAACACTGGCGTACGCCGCCGAGGATCAGTTGGCAGCGCCGCTGGAAACGTTGCACTTGGTGTTTGGTCCGCCCTGTACACAAGGGCATCGCCGCGCGTTGGTGATAGAGCTTCAGGTCATGGCCAACCTGGTGGCGCTGCTGCAAGCCCAGGGTATCGACCCGCTTGGCATCTACGCCGATGCCGACTTGCTGGGGGCCGGGCAGCCCTGCGCATTGTGGTTCGAGGGCCGCTGGCTGCTGGGCGGCCCGAATGGCCTATGTCTGGTCGCCAGTCCGCAGGCCGCCGAGGTCCTGGCGCAGCAGTTGCCGCCGATGGCATGGCAGGCTGAGCTTGCTCATGCAGGGGAGGCGCTCTGCAACCAAACTGTCGATAGCGCCGTCCACACCCTGGTGCAAGGGCGAGCCACGGCCCTGGACCTGCGCCAGGGGGCATTCCGGAGACGCGGATCGGCCTTGCCTTGGCCCGCCTTGGCGGGCGGGGTGCTGCTGGCATTGGCAATGGTGTGCCTGGCGGATCATCTGCGCATCGCGTGGTTGATGCAACGCACGGCACAGCTGGATGCCGAGAACGTTCAGGTATTTCAGCGCTGGGCGCCTGGGCAGCCTGTCACTGGCAACCTGGTTGCGCAGGTCAGGGCGCTGGAGTTCCGTCCCCAGGCAGTGACCACTGTCGACGAACTGGCAGTATTCAGCGAGCGGTTGGTGGAAGCCGGGAACATCACCGTTGAACGGGCTGTGTTCAGCCCCACCGAAGGGTGGCGCATGGAAGTGGTAGCGCAAGGGTTCGCTGACCTTGAGCGCTTGCGTCAACAGGCGCCTGCGGTGCTGATGGACCAGGCGCGCCAGGCCGGGCAAGGCGTGCGTGCGACCCTGACTTGGCTGGGGGCTCGATGATGCGGTGGTTTGGGCAGGCCTGGCTACGCCAATGGCAATCGATACCCGGCGCCCGGCGGGGAGTGATTGTGGCCACTCTCTGGAGCCTGGCCTTGGTCGTTCTCTGGCAAGTTGCCTGGAACCCCGGCAAGCAGCGCTTGCAGCAGGCCGAGCTTGATCATGCGCGAGCCCTGGAACTGGCCGGGCACCTGCAGAGGGTTTCGGCAGGCCCGGCCATGGCCCTGGACGCTGTGCAGGCACTGACGCCCGCCGGGCTGAACGAGCGAGCGCTGGCTGCTGGGCTGCGAATCACCGGTCTGCAGGCGCGTGCCGCTCAGGTGGACGTCAGCCTGGAGGGCGAGCCTGCGAAACTGCTGGTTTGGCTGCACGCGCTGGAACGTGATGGCGTGCAGTTCCGCAGTTTGCAGTTGCAGGTGATCGGCGAACAGTTGCAAGCGCAGCTGGCACTGGAGCTGGATGGAGCCTGAGCCGATTAAGATTCGCTTCAGCCAGCTTGGGTAGGCTGTTCCCATCGAAAACGAAACAGGACCTGCCACCATGAAAGCTCGCTACCTCGCCCTGATCCTTGCCCCGCTGTTCAGCACTGCCGCCTTGGCTGCGGGCTATACCGGCCCCGGTGCCCAGCCGGTTACCACCGTTGCCACGGCCAACGATGCCGCCGATGACACCCCGGTGGTGCTGCAGGGCTTCGTGACCAAGAAGATCAACAACGACGACAAGTACGAATTCAAGGACAACACCGGCACCATCAGCGTAGAAATTGATGATGAAGACTTGCCGCCGACGCCGTTCAACGAAAAGACCAAGGTCAAGCTGACCGGTGAGGTGGAGAAACACCTGATGAGCCGCGAGGTTGATGTGGATATGGTTGAGATCATCAACTAATCCAAGGGCTTGTTCGCGGGCATGCCCGCGAATACCTCACACCGATTTGGGTGGTAACTTGCTCAGGTGCAATGCCACCAGCAATGCCACCGCCAACAAGCTGCCAATGAACAGCCCAATCCCGTTCCATCCCCACTGGTGCCAGAACACCCCGCCCGCCGTACCGGCCACGCTGGAGCCAGCGTAGTAGCAGAACAGGTACAGCGACGACGCCTGCCCCTTGGCCTTCAGCGCCCGGCGGCCGATCCAGCTGCTGGCCACCGAGTGCGCACCAAAGAAGCCGAAGGTGAACACCAGCATGCCCACGATCACCATCACCAGCGGACTGGCCAATGTCATCAGCAAGCCACCCGCCATTACCACGATACTGGCCCAGAACACCTTGCGCCGGCCCAGTTTGTCCGCCAGCGCGCCGACCTGTGCCGAACTGTAGATACCCGACAGGTAAACCACCGACAGCAAGCCGACCAGCGCCTGGTTCATGTGGTAGGGCTCGGCCAGCAGGCGGTAGCCGATGTAGTTGAACAGGGTGACGAAGGCGCCCATCAGCAAGAAGGCTTCAAGAAACAGCCAGGGCAGGCCTGCATCTTTGAAGTGCATGACAAAACCGTCCAGCAGGCTGCGTGGGTTCATCGTCTGTGCGCGGAAATTGCGTGATTCCGGCAGCACCTTCCAGAACACCAGCGCGGCCACCAGGGCCAGGCCGCCAATGGTCAGCATCGCCGTGTGCCAGCTGACGAAGTCGATCAGTACGCCAGTGATGAGCCGCCCGCTCATGCCGCCAATCGCGTTGCCGCCGATGTACAGGCCCATGGCCAGGCCAATGTGTTGCGGGTGAATCTCTTCGCTCAGGTAGGTCATCGCCACTGCCGCCAGGCCGCTCAGCGACAGGCCGACCAAGGCGCGGGTGGCCAGTACCAGCTCCCAGCTGGGCATCACTGCGCTGGCCAAGGTGGACAGGGCGGCGCAGACCAGCGCGAACACCATCACGGGCTTGCGTCCGATGCGGTCAGAAATGGGGCCGGTGATCAGCAGGCCGAACGCCAGCATGGCGGTGGACACCGACAGCACCAGGCTGCTCTGCGCCGCGTTGATGGCAAACTCCCTGGATAGCAGAGGCATCATCGGCTGTACGCAGTACAACAGGGCGAAGGTGGCGAAACCGCCGCTGAACAAGGCCAGCACGGTTTTCATGAAGGCGGGTGTGCCTTTTTCGATCCACATTTCGGTCAGGATGGCAGGTTTTGGCTCAAGGAGGAGGGGGGCTACTGCAGTTTTCACGGGCGGGTACCTCTGGCGCAATGAAAAAAGCATATAGCTGGCTAACGATTAGATCCAATATATTGTTCGACCTATTTGAGATGTTTGGCGACTTGTTTGGAGCGGATCATGGAACTGCGTCATCTGCGTTACTTCATTGCAGTGGCCGAAGAGCTGCACTTTGGCCGCGCCGCCCAGCAGCTGGGTATTTCCCAGCCGCCCTTGAGTCAGCAGATCCAGGCCCTGGAGCAGGAGTTGGGGGCCCGGTTGTTCGATCGTACCAACCGTCGTGTAGAACTGAGCGAGGCCGGTCGATTGTTCCTCGAGGAAGCGCGCCAGGTATTGGCGCAGGTGGAGAAGGCTGCGGATGTTGCCCGGCGTGCGCAGTTGGGCGAGCTGGGGGAGATGAAAATCGGTTTCACTTCCTCGGCCCCGTTCACCTCGAAAATCCCCAAGGCCATTCATGCCTTCCGTCAGCGCTTTCCGGCGGTGCACCTGAACCTCAAGGAAATGAGCAGCCGTGACGTTGCCGAAGGGGTATTCGACGAGTCCATCGAGGTGGGGTTGATGCGGCCGATGCCGCTGCCGGAGGGGTTGGTGGCCACCGAGTTGTTCCGAGAACCGTTGGTGGCGGTGATCAATGCCTCGCATCCGCTGGCCGAGGGCACTGAGCAAGGCGTCTACATGGCGGCGTTGGCCCCTGAGCCCTTCGTGTTCTTCCCGCGCAGTTATGGCAGCGGCTTGCATGCACAATTGCTGAGCCTGGCGCGGCATGCGGGTTTCAGCCCCCATTTTGCGCAAGAGGCAGGGGAAGCGATGACCATCATCGGCCTGGTCTCGGCGGGGCTGGGGGTGTCGGTGTTGCCGGCATCGTTCCAGCGCATGCGCATAGAAGGGGTGGTGTACCGCACCTTGCTCGATGAAGAGGCGATGACGGCGGTGTGGCTGGTGCAGCGCGAGCGTGGTCATTCGGTGATGGCCAAGGCATTTGCCGAGTTGTTGACAGGGCAGGTGGTCGGTCAGGCGTGATGCCGGTCAAATGGCACTGGTCATTGCCCCACTGCCGCCACATACTCGGGCATTCGTTGATACACGGAGGTCAATCATGCGGCGCGTGGTGTTCAATCAGAAAGGTGGCGTGGGCAAGTCGAGCATTGCCTGCAACCTGGCGGCGGTCAGTGCCAATGAAGGCTACCGGACCTTGTTGATAGACCTGGATGCCCAGGCGAACTCGACCCAATACCTCACCGGCCTGACCGGCGAGGACATCCCCATGGGCATCGCCGACTTCTTCAAGCAAAGCCTTTCCAGCGGGCCGTTCAGCAAGAAGAACAAGGTCGATATCTACGAAACCCCGTTCGACAACCTGCATGTTGTCACCGCCACTGCCGAGCTGGCCGACCTGCAGCCAAAGCTGGAGGCAAAACACAAGATCAACAAGCTGCGCAAGTTGCTCGACGAGCTGGATGAGGATTACGAGCGTATCTACATCGATACCCCGCCGGCGCTTAATTTCTATGCGGTTTCTGCGCTGATCGCTGCCGATCGCGTGCTTATCCCCTTCGACTGCGACAGCTTTTCGCGCCAGGCCCTGTATGGCCTGCTGGCCGAGATCGAAGACCTCAAGGAAGACCACAACGAAGACCTGGTGGTCGAAGGCATCGTTGTGAACCAGTTCCAGTCACGTGCCAGCCTGCCGCAGCAGATGCTCGACGAGCTGCTGGCCGAAGGTTTACCGGTGCTGCCGGTGTACTTGGGCAGCTCGGTGAAAATGCGCGAATCGCACCACGCCAGCCTGCCGCTGATTCACCTGGAGCCGCGGCACAAGCTGACTCTGCAGTTTGTCGAGTTGCATTCGCTGCTTGAGGAGAATGCTTAAACCCCGTGGTTACGCAGCCACTCCAGCAGGGACTGGAGTGGAAACGCCCCGGCCTGGCGGCTGACTTCACGGCCGTTCTTGAACAGCAGCAGGCTGGGGATCGAGCGTATGCCCAGTTGCCCTGCGAGGTTACGGTTGGCTTCGCTGTCGAGCTTGGCCAGGCGGCAGCGGCCAGCAAGCTTCCGGGCGGCCTCTTCAAAGGTGGGCGCGAATGACTTGCACGGGCCGCACCAGTCGGCCCAGATGTCGACCAGCAGCGGCAGGTCGCCTTTGATCTGGCTGGCATAGCTGGCCTCGGTGAGCTCGAAAGGGGTGCTCAACAGCACGTCCTGTTTGCAGCGACCGCATTTCGGCGCATCGCCCAGGCGCTCGGCGGGCAGGCGGTTGAGGCCGTTGCAGTGGGGGCAGGGGATTACCAGTGGGTCGGTCATTTCATCTCCGGTGTTGGGTTCACGGTTTCCTTGTGGGAGCGGGCGTGCCCGCGAACACCGGCGAAGCCGGTGCAATCCATCACGTTGCCTGCTTCGCGGGCAAGCCCGCTCCCACAGGATTCGGCGCTAATCAGGAAGAGCAGCTGATTTCCAGGTGCTTGCCCCACTCCGGCGGTCGCTCGGCGTAGGCCTGCATCCCGGGCTGTTCCTCGAAAGGCCTGGTCAGGACTTGGTGCAGCCGTCGAACTTCACTGTAGTCCCCCGCCTCGGCCGCTTCGATGGCTTTCTGCGCCAGGTAGTTGCGCAACACGTACAGCGGGTTTACCGCATGCATCCGCTCACGGCGGCCTTCAGCATTGTCGGGTTCACGCCCACAGCGGGCCAGGTAGTCTGCGCCCCAGGCATCGAAACCGGCCAAGTCGATAAAGTCATCGCGCGCCACCTTCAGCGCCTCGGCCACCGGCTGCTCACCCAGTGTGCGGAAGAACAGGCTGTAGTCCACGCCACCGCGTTGCATGCACTGCAGCAGGCGCTCGACCAGCGCCATGTCATCATCTTCGGCAGTGGTCAGCCCCAGGCGTCGGCGCATCAGGTCCAGGTAATGGGCCTGGTACAGCGGCAGGAACAGGCCCAACGCTTCCTTCAGTGGCTCAACTTCGATCACGGTGGTCAGTGCCTGGGCCAGCGCGCTGAGGTTCCAGTGGGCGATGGGCACCTGGTTGGCGTAGCTGTAGCGGCCACGATCGTCGGAGTGGTTGCAGATGAAGTTGGCGTCGAAGTCATCCAGGAACGCATAGGGGCCAAAATCGAAGGTGATGCCGAGGATCGACATGTTGTCGGTGTTCATCACGCCGTGGCAGAAGCCATACGCCTGCCAGCGGGCGATCAGTTCGGCATTGCGCTCGACGATGGTGCGGAACATGGCCAGGTAAGGCTGCTCGGCGTCACGGCATTCGGGATAGTGCTGTTCCAGCACATGGTCGATCAACACGCGCTGCTGCTCGGGCTGCTTGGTGTAGTAGAAGTACTCGAAATGACCGAACCGCACATGGCTCTGCGCCAGACGCGTCAGCATGGCCGCACTTTCACGGGTTTCGCGCCACACCGGGGTGCTGGAACCGATTACGCACAGTGCCCGGCTGGTAGCGATACCCAGGGCGTGCAGGGCTTCGGAGGCGAGAAACTCGCGGATCGACGAGCGCAGCACGGCGCGGCCGTCACCCATGCGGGAGTAGGGTGTCTGGCCAGCGCCCTTGAGGTGCAGGTCCCAGTGTTCGCCTGCGTCGTTGAGCACTTCGGCCAGCAGCAGGCCACGGCCGTCGCCCAGACGCGGGTTGTACGAGCCGAACTGGTGGCCGGAATAAACCATCGCCCGAGGGTCGGCCTCTTCCCACAGTTTGTGGCCGCTGAACAGTTCGGCGAACACCGGCAGCTCGGCCTGGGCGGGGTCGAGGTCGAGCAAGGCCATGGCCGACTCGCTCGCTACCACCAGGCGCGGGTCTGCAATGGGCTCGGGCAGCACCTGGGTGGAGAACGCATCGCCCAGGCGGGCGAAGCGGTTGTCGAAGGTGAGTTGGTCGAGGGCTTTCACGGGACTGCTCCTTGGAATCGGTGCCAATGGGGCCGCTGGCGGCCCTTCGCGGGTAACCCGCCCCTACAAAGAACATGCAGCGCCTGAAAGCCGTGCGGTCCCTGTGTAGGAGCGGGTTCACCCGCGAACGAGGGCGAAGCCCTCGCAGCCATCTTGCACACAATAAAGCATTCGAGCCTATTCAGGCCGAAGCAGTGCCATCCGATTTCGGCTGCTCCATCGGAATCAATTGCTGTTTGCTGCCCTTCGCGTCCATCAGGAACACCTCCACCTGGCGTACCGAGATCTTGATGTTGTGGGCCTTGAACTCGCGGTTGATGTAGCGGTTGATCTCGTCCAGCGTCGGGTTGCGGTCGCCCAGGTCACGCACGTGCATGCGCAGTTCGTGGTCCAGCGAGCTCTCGCCGAAGTTGAGGAAGTACACGATCGGTTCCGGATCCTTGAGCACGCGTGGGTTCTCATGCGCGCCCTTGAGCAGCAGGTCGCGCACCAGGTCGAGGTCTGAGCCATAGTCGATGCCCAGCTTCAGCGTCACCCGGGTGACCGTATCGGTCAGCGACCAGTTGATCAGTTGGCCAGTGATGAAGGTCTTGTTGGGGACGATGATGTCCTTGCGGTCGAAGTCGGTGATGGTGGTGGCACGGATGCGGATCTTGCTTACCGTGCCCGACAGGTTGCCGATGGTGATGGTGTCGCCAATCCGTACCGGGCGCTCGAACAGGATCATGATGCCGGAGATGAAGTTGGCGAAGATTTCCTGCATGCCGAAGCCCAGCCCTACTGACAGCGCAGCCACCAGCCATTGCAGCTTGTCCCAGCTCACCCCCAGGGTCGACAGGGTGCTGACGATGCCGATGCCGACGATGGTGTACGACAACAGCGTGGTGGTGGCGTAGGCACTGCCCTGGGCCAGGTTCAGGCGAGACAGCACCAGTACTTCCAGCAAGCCTGGCAAGTTGCCGGCCAGGGCGAAAGTGATGCCGACGATCACCAGCGCGCCGAGCAGGTCGCCGAGGCTGATCGGTACCATGCTGGCGGCGGCGCCGGTGCCGCTGGTGTATTCGTAGAGGACGAAATTGTTGAGGTAGGCGAACACCGAGATCAGGTCGGCCCATACCCAGTACAGGCCGGCGATGAAGCCGCCGAGCAGGGCCAGGCGGATCAGGCGCAGCGACTGCTGGTTGACCTGTTCGATATCCAGCGTTGGCTCTTCGGTGATGACTTCGCCATCCAGCCCTTCCTTGGCTGCCGCACGTTTGGTCAACGCACGCTGGTAGGCCAGGCGTCGTGCAGCCACCGACAGGCCGCGCACGAAGGCAGCCTCGATCACCAGCCAGAACAGCAGCAGGTACAGGGTGTAGATGAGTCGGTCGGTAAGCTTCAGTGCCGTGTAGTAGTAGCCGAAGCACACGGCGACGAACAGGGCGATGGGCAGGGCGGTGAACGCTACCCCCACCGCCCTGCGGAACAGCGAGGTGTCACGGTGTGCCGGGCTGCTGAGCAGCAGGCGGCTGAGCAGCCAGGCCATCAGCGCATAGCAGGTCAGCACCACGCCGATGCCCAACACGTCGTCTGCCAATGCCGAAGGCTGGTGCTCGGCCACCGCCACCACGCCGACCAGTGCCAGCACCACGGTGCCCAGGCGGCGAACCCAGCCGCGCAGGAACTCGACCTGCGGTTTGTGCCAGCGGAAGTGGACTTCCGCCACGCCACCGGGTGCGAGGATACGGTAGGCGGTATAGAACACCAGCCAGGCCTGGGCCAGCTGCCAGAGTGCGGCGCCCAGGTTGGCATTCTGCCCGCGGGCGTCGATCTGCAGGGCGTAGCTGCACAGCGCCAGACCAAGGCTGACCGGCATCGCCAGCAGAATGTTGATTAGGATTGCCTGGGGCGTGTGCCATTGGCTGTCACGGCGGAAGTGGCCGATATCCTGGTGCACTTTGCCTAATCGTTGGTAAAGGTATTTGCGCCGCCACAACAGCGCGCCGATCACCAACAGCAGCGGCAGGAACAGCAACGGGCGCTGGCTCAGGCCATCGGCCAGCTCTTTCAGGCTGGAGCCCCACGGCAGGTTGGCGACCTGATCGGCCAGGCGCTCTGGCACGTATTGCAGCCAGTCCCAGTCCAGCGGCTTGTTGCTGGGGATCCAGAACATTTGCTCGTCGAGGGTGGTGCGCAGGCTCTGCGCGGTGCCCAGCAGCTGCTTCTGGTTGAGCTGCAGGGTGATCGATTCGTTGAGCAGCGCCGACAGCTCGCGGTTCAGCCGCTCCAACAGGTCGCTGCGGGTGATGGCCACTTCCAGCAGGGCCTTGCGCAGCTGCGGGGTCACATCTTCCTGCGGTTGCGCCGCCAGCAGCTTGTCGACGTAGGTGACCGGGCTGCTCATCTGCTCGCGCTGCTGGTTGACTTCGAACTGGTACAGGCGGGTGTCGGCGATCTGGTCGGCCAGGTCGCGGTCGACCTTCAGGTGCGGCAGGGTCTGTTTCTGCTTGTAGAGAATCTTCGACAGCAGCAGGCTTCCCTTGAGCACGTTGATCTGCTCGTCAAGCGCCTGGTCGGCCTGGGTCAGGCTGTCGAGTTGCTGCTTGGTACGCAGGTTCTGCTGGGTCAGTTCGTTAAGGCGGTCGGTACTCTTGAGCAGGTAGTCGGAAAGCTTGAGGTTGATCGCGCTTTCAGTGGCCAGCAGACTGCTGCCGCCGGCCTTCTGAGCCTCAATCGACTGCTGGGTGACGGCTTCCTGGGACTGAGCCAGGCGTTTGGCGTTGATCAGCGTCTGCAGGTCCTGGATTTCCTGCTCCAGGCGCGCAGCGCGCTCGACCAGCAGGTCGTGACGCGCATTGCCGAGGTCTTGCAGCAGGCTGTTGCCGGCCAGTTCCTGGCGGCGCAGCAGGGTCAGCGCGTTGAGCGAGGCCAGCTCGGCGTTGAGCTGGTTGCGCTGGTCGGCATTGATGGCTTTGCCACCGTCCTTGCCGGTTTTGAGGATGTTGTTGATCTGCTGGGTGCGGGTCTGGCTGCTGCTGATTTCGGCCTGGGCGCGCTCGGGGCGGGTTTGCGAGTTGATGATCAGGCTGTTGGCTTCAGACAGCGCCTTTTGCAGCTCGCCCTGCAGCGTGTTGCGTTCGCTGAGCATCTGTTCAAGCTGCGGCACGGTGAGGTTGGCGTAGCGCTGTGCCACCGGTTGTGCCTTGGTTTCCTTGAGCTTGGCCAACTCCTTCTGGCTGTCGCTGGTCTCCTTGGGGGCACTGCTCAGCTGCTGCTTGAGTGCAGCCAGTTTCTTTTCGTTGTCTTCCTTGGCAGCAAGCAGGCTCAACGTTTGTTCGAGCACCTGCTGCAGCGCCTTTTGGTCTGCCTCGGGCAGCTTGCGCTCGGCGATCTTGTCGAGGCTGTTCTGGATACTGGCGGTGGTCGGGGCTTCTGCCGCGCTAGCCGCAAAAGAAAGGGACAGGCACAACCCGAGCAGGGCTGTGCGAAGGTACACGCGCAGGGACATAGGCAGACTACTTGTGGATCCGGCTGAAACGAAGTTTAGAGGAACAATCCTGGTCCGGGTCGCGTTCCTTCGGGGAATCTGACGCCTACTTTCTGAATCTTGTTCCCGTCCATGGTTGCCACGGTCCAGATCGTGCCATGCCATTCGACCTGGTCCCCTACTACTGGAGCGCCTCCGACCTTCTGTCGGATGAACTGCGCCAGCGGCATTTTCGCGTCGAGGCCATCGAGCTTCAGGCCATACAACGCTGCCACCGCACCCAGTTCGGCATCGCCTTCGAGCACGAAGTCGCCGAAGAAACGCAGGTCCAGGCCACGCTGTGGCGCCTGGCTGAACAACTTGCCGAGGGCCGGCAGGTTGTGTTCGTGGCCGATCACGCAGAGCATGTCGCCAACCTCCAGCACGGTGCTGCCCGACGGGTGCAGCAGTTGCTCACCACGGAACAGCGCGGCAATCCGTGTGCCTTCGGGCATTTTCAGCTCGCGCAGGGCGGCACCGATGCACCACTTTTCGGCGCCCAGGCGGTAGACGAACATTTCCCACTCGCTGGTGATGTGCACCTCAAGGGCGGAGCGGGAGATCGGCGCCGGGTCTGGCGGTACGGTCACTTTCAGCAGTTTGGCCATCCACGGCAGGCTGGTGCCCTGCACCAGCAGTGACACCAGCACGATGAAGAACGCCAGGTTGAAGAACAGCTGGGCGTCTGGCAGGCCCGCCATCAGCGGGAACACCGCCAGAATGATCGGTACCGCGCCGCGCAGGCCGACCCACGAAATGAAGCCCTTTTCGCGGCCGTGAAAAGCCTTGAACGGCAGCAGGGCCGCGACCACCGACAGTGGCCGCGCCACCAGGATCATCCACAGCGCCAGGCCCAGTGCCGGCAGGGCGATGGGCAGCAGGTCGTGCGGCGTGACCAGCAACCCCAGCACCAGGAACATGCCGATCTGCGCCAGCCAGGCCATGCCGTCGAGCATGTGCAGGATGCCGTGGCGGCTGCGGATAGGCTTGTTGCCCAGCACCAGGCCGCACAGGTAAACAGCGAGGAAGCCGCTACCATGCAGGGCGTTGGTCAGCGAGAACACCACCAGGCCGCCGGCCACTACCAGAATGGGGTAAAGGCCGCCGGCCAGGTTGATGCGGTTGACCAGTTGCAGCATCAGCCAGCCACCGCCCAAGCCCAGCAGCCCGCCGATACCGAACTCACGCAACAAGTGGCCCAGCAGGCCCCAGTGCAGCCCGGTCTGGCCGCTGGCGATCATGTCGATCAAGGTGACAGTGAGGAACACCGCCATCGGGTCGTTGCTGCCCGACTCGATCTCGAGGGTAGCCGTAACCCGCTCGTTCAGGCCTTTGCCGCCGAGCAGCGAGAACACTGCAGCGGCGTCGGTGGAGCCGACGATCGCACCGATCAGCAAGCCCTGAATCAGGCTCAGGTTGAACAGCCAGGCGGCAACCAGGCCGGTGAGGGCGGTGGTGATCATCACCCCGACCGTGGCCAGCGACAGCGCCGGCCACAGCGCCACGCGGAAGCTTGCCACCCGCGTACGCAGGCCACCGTCAAGCAGGATGACGGCCAGTGCCAGGTTGCCCACCAGGTAGGCGGTTGGGTAATTGTTGAAGATGATGCCGCCACCATCGACACCGGCGACCATGCCGACGGCGAGGATGATGACCAGAATAGGGATGCCCAGGCGCGACGACAGCGAACTGACCAGGATGCTTGCGCCCACCAGCAATGCGCCGATCAAAAACAGGCTGTTGATGGTGCTTGCATCCAAAGGCAGGTACTCCGAGACAGCGGGGAAGGGACGTGGTAGCGCATTTTCCAGCAAAAGCTAGCAGGTCGCGTGCCAATCGATTCTAACCTGAGGCTGACGCAGGCTGTAAAGCGATACCGCATCGTCGCTGCGGCGTGCGGCTGTAATGGTTCGCCCACTGTCAGGCAGCCAAGTGACATGAATGTCAAAGAAACCATTTCTCTCGCCCAGGTGGCCCAGCGCCTGCTCGGGCAATTTCCTGATTTGCACAATCTGGCGCGCCAGGCGGCGGGCCATGTGCTTCGCCGCCAACTGGGGTATTGGCTGGATCCGGACGGGCTCTATTGGCACGAGTTCCAGTCGGCGGTCAGCAGTTCGTTGAGCTTCACCGGCTGGCGCCACAGTGGACCGCCACGACGCTCTTTGAGCCTTACCGAACTGGTCATCCAGCGATTCAGCCCGCAGCAGCAGGCCAGTGCTGACGAGTTGAGTATTTATGGTGGCTTCTACCGGGTGGATGCCAGCCACACAGTCTATGACGAGCGCAACGAAGTGCGGCTCGACCCTCAGCAAGTACTGACGGCGTTCTGGCGGTTGGACTTTGCAGGGCGCTACACCGAGGCGCTGAGCACGTTTCGGTCACGGCATGGCGAAGACTATTGTGTCCTGGCCCGCGCCCGCTTCATTGCTGCTGTGGGCCAATCTGCGTTGAGCAAACCCGAACGCCAGGCGCTGATGGCGGTGACGGTCGCTGTACCCGCACTGCCAAGTACCGTGCAAGGCCTGCGACAGGCCAGGCAAGCGAATGCCCAATCTGAATGGAATGCACTTGTCATCGGCGGTATCAGCGCCAAGCTCATGTTCTTGCACAAGCTGAAGACTGGCAGGTTGTGCCTCTATCTTGCCGATGCACAGGCTGTGGTGCGGGTATTCGACGATCGCCATGCGCTTCAGGAGTGGATGGTTGATCAGGCCGCCACGACGGTGGGGCGAGAGCGGCTGGTCAGGCTGTTCGTCGGGGATGGGGTACTGGCGCAGTCGCTACGCCCGCGTTTACGCAATTACTTCAGGTTGCTCGCGCAGTCGCGGGGCGACACCATGATTTCCGGGCCAGCCATTGAAGGGGACCTGTTCGTCCATGTGCGCGATGCGGTCATGGATGATCTGGCCAGCGATGCTCATGAGCGGCTGACTACCAACGCACAACTGCGCAAGGCCGATTGGCTGGCGGGCTTGCAAGCAGCGAGTTTTATAATTGCGCCGATGACGCCGCTTGGCTGGCCAGTGATATTGGCATCGCTCGGTCTGGGCACCGCAAGCCTGGCTCTGCACCTGGACCGGGCAATCAATGGCAAGCAGGCCTGGCGCACAGCAGCATGGTGGTCAGTACTGACGGATATTCTGTTCATTCTGCTTGATATAGCCATGATGCGTGCTAGCGAGCTGTTCACTGATGGCCACGTCCCCCCGCGTGTGGCTGGTCAGGCGCAAGCCTCTGCCGCCAAGGTCGACTGGGGGCTTTACATGGCCCCGGCGGCAGACGAATTGCTGGCTATGTCGGATAAGGCGCTGGCGCGGCAGGAAGCCCTGTTGGGCGCGGTGCCGTGGGCTGATCTCGATGCCGTGGGGCCCAATGGCGAGTATCTGGATGCATTCAGTGAGCCGTACCCCGTCTATCGCGATGAGCACGGCTTTGGCTCGCCCGCCATTGCCGAGTACACCAGCTCGCCGGAGCGCTACAACAACCTGTGGCGGGGTATGCCGCTGGAGGGCACTCGCGCCGGGAATATCCAGCGCAGCCATGACCTTGCCCGCGCACTGGGGCAAATTGGCGTCAGTAATCAGGTGAGGCTGTACCGGGCGGCTTCCAGCCTGCGGGGCACGGGTTTTCAGGTATCTGGTGAGGGTGCCATTGAAGTGGGTGATGTGCTGGTGACCACCGACTTCACGTCATTCACGGAAAACCCCTATGCCCTCTGGGAGGTCTTCAACGACCCTCAGACCCAGGTCAGTGGCCGGAGTGCTTTTGATGAAAATGCGTTGGTGTATGTATTGGAACCGGGCGAAGACATGCAGGCGACGCCTATCGGGCCCTTCTCAAGGCGACCGGATGAGGCGGAGTCTTTGATGATGCCCGGGCGCTACCTGCAAGTGGAAAAGGTGACGGCCGTTCAAGGGCACAATTATCGCTTTACCGAGGTGTGCCTGAAGGCACTGGCGCAGGCGCCAGGCGGGAAGGCCGTGCGTGAAATGCGCACAGGACAGTTGTTCGATCGCCAGGCACTGGCGGGGCGACTGGGCGTCGAGGATGACTCGTTGATGCGCACATTCTTTGCGCTGCCCGCCTGAGCAAACGTGAAAGGGGCCGCTGCGCGGCCCCTGATCAAGGCCTCAGCCTTGCTTCACTTCACGCATCGGCTTGCCTTTCACTGGTGCATCCCCCGCCACGTAGTACTTGGCGGTGCTGCGCGGCAGAGGTTTGCGACCACGGATCTTGTCCGAAATCTTTTCGGCAATCATGATCGTGGTGGCATTGAGGTTACCGGTGATGATCAGCGGCATGATCGACGCGTCGACCACGCGCAGGCCCTGCATGCCATGCACGCGGCCTTCGCCATCGACCACTGCCATGTCGTCGGTGCCCATCTTGCACGAGCAAGACGGGTGGAAGGCGGTTTCGGCGTGCTCGCGGATGAACTTGTCCAGTTCTTCGTCGGTTTGCACGTGGGCGCCCGGGCTGATTTCGCGGCCACGGTACGGGTCCAGCGCCGGCTGGGCCATGATTTCACGGGTCAGGCGAATGCCGTCACGGAATTCCTGCCAGTCCTGCTCGGTGGACATGTAGTTGAACAGGATGCTCGGGTGCTGGCGCGGGTCTTTCGACTTGGCCTGGATGCGGCCACGGGCAGGCGAGCGCATGGAGCCCATGTGCGCCTGGAAGCCATGTTCCTTCACGCCATTTGAGCCGTTGTAGTTAATCGCAACCGGCAGGAAGTGGTACTGGATGTTCGGCCACTTGAACTCAGGGCGGGTACGAATGAAACCACCGGCCTCGAACTGGTTGCTGGCGCCGATGCCGGTGCCATTGAACAACCACTCGGCACCGATGGCCGGCTGGTTCCACCACAGCAGCGATGGGTACAGCGATACCGGCTGGGTGCAGGCGTACTGCAGGTAAAGTTCCAGGTGGTCCTGAAGGTTTTCACCAACGCCTGGAAGGTCGTGCACAACCGGGATGTCGAGGCTTTCCAGCAAGGCGCGCGGGCCGATGCCGGAGCGCTGCAGCAGCTGCGGCGAAGCGATGGCGCCAGAGCTGACGATCACTTCCTTGCGGGCGCGGGCTTCCACGCGTTCTTCGCTGTCGCCGACCAGGTAGGTTACGCCTACGGCGCGCTTGCCGTCGAACAGCACGCGGTCGGTCAGGGCGTGGGTGACGATGGTCAGGTTCGGGCGTTTCTTGGCCTGGTCCAGGTAGCCACGGGCGGTGCTGGAGCGGCGGCCGTTCTTGGTCACCGAACGGTCCATCGGGCCGAAGCCTTCCTGTTGGTAGCCGTTGAGGTCTTCGGTACGCGGGTAACCGGCTTGCACGCCCGCTTCAACCATGGCGTGGAACAGCGGGTTGTTACCAGCCTTTGGCGTGGCGACACTGACCGGGCCGTCACCACCGTGGTAATCGTTAGGGCCGATATCACGGGTTTCAGCTTTGCGGAAGTACGGCAGGCAGTCGAGGTAGGTCCAGTCTTCCAGGCCTGGCAGTTCTGCCCAGCCGTCGAAGTCCATGGCGTTGCCGCGGATGTAGCACATGCCGTTGATCAGCGACGAGCCACCCAGGCCCTTGCCACGGCCACATTCCATGCGGCGGCCGTCCATGTAAGGTTCCGGGTCGGTCTCGTAGGCCCAGTTGTAGCGGCGGCCTTGCAGCGGGAAGGCCAGGGCGGCTGGCATCTGGGTGCGGAAGTCGAAGCGGTAGTCGGGGCCACCGGCTTCCAGCAGCAATACGGTGACGCCGGCGTCTTCGGTCAGGCGGGTCGCCAGGGTGTTACCGGCCGAGCCGGCACCGACGATGATGTAATCGAATTCTTGGGACATGAAAGTACCCTCGTGTTGGCGGTGATCGGGGAGCGGGAACGCCCGTGCGCGGTGGCACGGGCGGGGCTAGACAGGGTTCAGAAAACCGAGTTGTAGCCGCCCAGCTCGACCTGGACCGACTTGATGCGAGTGTATTGAGCCAGCGAGCTGACGCCGTTTTCACGGCCGACGCCCGACTGTTTGTAGCCACCTACCGGCATTTCGGCCGGCGATTCACCCCAGGCGTTGATCCAGCAGATACCGGCTTCGAGCTTGTGGATGATGCGGTGGGCGCGGGTGATGTCGTTGGTGCAGACGCCGGCGGCCAGGCCGTAGTCGGTGTCGTTGGCACGGCGGATCACTTCTTCTTCGGTTTCGTAGGTGAGGATGCTCATCACCGGGCCGAAGATCTCTTCCTTGACGATGGTCATGTCGTCGGTGCAGTCGGTGAACACGGTCGGGGCAACGAAGGCACCTTTGGCGAAGTCACCGGCAGTCAGACGCTCGCCGCCGCACAGCACGCGGGCACCTTCTTCCTTGCCTTTGGCGATGTAGCCCAGCACGCTTTCCATGTGCTGGAAGCTGACCAGCGGGCCGAAGTTGGTGTTTTCGTCTTCCGGGTTGCCAACGCGGATGCGGGCAACGCGCTCGGCGATCTTGGCTTCGAAGGCCGCCTTCATTTCAGCCGGGATGAACACGCGGGTGCCGTTGGTGCACACCTGGCCCGAGCTGTAGAAGTTGGCCATCATGGCGATGTCAGCAGCCTTGTCCAGGTCGGCGTCGGCACAGATGATCAGTGGCGACTTGCCGCCCAGCTCCATGGTCACTTCCTTCAGCGAAGAGCTGGAGGCGCTGGCCATGACTTTCTTGCCGGTGGTGGTGCCGCCGGTGAAGGACACCTTTTCGATGCGCGGGTGCTCGGTCAGCCAGGTGCCGACTTCGCGGCCGCTGCCGGTCAGAACGTTGAACACGCCGTTTGGCAGGCCGGCTTCGGTGTAGATCTCGGCCAGTTTCAGGGTGGTCAGCGAAGTGACTTCCGACGGTTTGAAGATCATCGCGTTGCCAGCGGCCAGGGCCGGGGCAGATTTCCACAGGGCGATCTGGATCGGGTAGTTCCAGGCACCGATACCCACGGTCACGCCCAGCGGCTCGCGGCGGGTGTAGACGAAGGACGATTCGCGCAGCGGGATCTGCTCGCCTTCGATGGCCGGTACCAGGCCTGCATAGTATTCCAGCACGTCGGCACCGGTGACGATGTCGACGTAGCGGGTTTCGGAGTACGACTTGCCGGTGTCAAGGGTTTCCAGCATGGCCAGCTCGTCGTTGCGCTCGCGCAGGATGTCGACGGCGCGGCGCAGGATGCGCGAACGCTGCATGGCAGTCATCGCAGCCCAGACTTTCTGGCCACGCTCGGCGCTTTCGACGGCTTTCTCGACGTCTGCCTCGGTAGCACGTTGCACGTGGGCGAGGACTTCGCCGGTGGCCGGGTTGATGGCCTCGAAAGTGGCATCGCTGCCAGCGTCGACGTAAGCGCCATCAATGTAGAGTTTTTGCGTTCCGAAACGGGCCATAGTGTCCTCGCAAGTGCAGTGTGTGGTTTGGCTTGCGCGTCACGCTCCTGCCGGGTTGGCAAGGGCCCTGCGCGCATTGTCAGCAGCCTGGTCGTTTGTGCCCAGGGTGTGCTGCTTGGCCAGTTGTAGATCCATGTATTCGTAAGCAATCCGTATCGCCTGGTCGGTGTCGAATGCATCACCCGACAGGGCGCCACGCAGCCACAAACCGTCGATCAGGGCTGCCAGGCCGCGGGCTGCCTTGCGCGCATGGTAGAGCGGCAGGGCGCGGCGGAACTGGCAGCACAGGTTGGAATACAAGCGGTGGTCGTTGATCCGCTGCAACCTGTGCAAATCGGGCTGGTGCATGCTGGAAGCCCAGAAGGCCAACCAGGTTTTCATTGCCGGGCCGTTTACCTGGCTGGCATCGAAGTTGCCCTCGATGATCACTTTCAGGTGAGCGCGCGGGCTGTCGTCTTTCAGGGCCTGGCGACGTGCTCTGACGCCTTCGTTGAGCATGCTCATGATGTAACCCATCGTCGCTGCGATCAGGCCGTTCTTGTCCCGAAAGTAGTGACTGATGATGCCGTTCGACACACCGGCCAAACGGGCAATCAGCGCAATGCTGGCGTCCCCCAGTCCGACCTGATCGACCGCCTGCAATGTGGCTTCGATCAACTGCTGGCGCCGGATGGGTTGCATACCGACCTTGGGCATCTTGCTATCTCCTCAGGCCTGCGAGCAGACGACAGGCGGCTGACTCGGCGAAGGCCAGTCTATTTTGTTTTGATTGAACGTTCAATCAATAAAGAATAAGCTCTGCGACAATTTGTGCCATTGACAGTTTTTCAGGCGGTCGAGACGGCACGGATTGACACCCCAGGAAATCGCGTAACCCCCGGAATACAAGGTGTTGACGGGCATGAGCGATGCGAAATGCAGATTCTGCCGTACGGCCATTGGCCCTGCGACAGGCCCTTGGAGCGGGCGGGGTGATCTGTGACGAATGCGCGCACCTCCGTTGAGGCGTGGCATTTTCAGCAGGCCACCTGTCTGTTTTTGGCAACGTATCGATTCGGGATCACGGTTTCCAGGGTTCTTTTATAACACCTGATGCAGTGGGGATATTCCACCAATTGCTCGGGAAAGACTGATTAGCCTCCACAGCCGCACTGCCCGGAGCATTCGTGCAATGAGTTCTGCCTCACTTACCAAGCCCCCCGCCGAGAGGGTACGGGTCAATCGCGTGGTGTTCTTCACCTCCGCGCTGATGATCCTTGTTCTGACTGCCTTGCTGATCGCTGTACCCGAAACCGCCGGCCAGGTGCTGGGCGTGGCCCAGAAGTGGCTGACGCGCACCTTTGGCTGGTACTACATGTTGGTCATCTGCGGATACCTGCTGTTCGTCGTCTACCTGGCCTTCTCCGACTACGGCAGCCTCAAGCTGGGTGGCAAGGACGACCAGCCTGACTTCAGCTACGGCGCCTGGGCCGGCATGCTGTTCTCGTCCGGTATCGGTATTTCGCTGCTGTACTTCGGCGCCTCCGAGCCCCTGGACCACTACTTCAACCCACCGGAGGGCACTCCTGCCAGCCTCGAGGCCGCGCGCCAGGGCCTGCAACTGACCTTCCTGCACTGGGGGCTGCACGGCTGGGCGATCTATGCCCTGGTCGGCCTGGCCGTGGGTTACTTCGCTTACCGCCACAACCAGCCGCTGGCACTGCGTTCGGCGCTGTACCCGCTGGTGGGCGAGCGTTGGGTCAAGGGCGCTGCCGGCAACGCCGTCGACATTTTCGGCATGTTCGTCACCCTGCTGGGCCTGGTGACCAACCTGGGCATCGGCGCGATGCAGGTGTCGTCCGGCCTGGAATACCTGTTCGGCATGGACCACAGCAAGACCAACCTGCTGGTGGTGATCCTGGTGATGGCTGGCGTGGCTACCGTGGCAGCGGTATCGGGTGTGGAAAACGGCATCCGCCGCCTGTCCAACCTGAACATCATGCTGTTCAGCGGCCTGTTGATCTTCGTACTGCTGGGCGGCGAAACCCTGCACCTGCTCAACGGCTTCGTGCAGAACGTCGGCGACTACCTGAACGGCATCGTGCTGAAAACCTTCGACCTTTATGTGTATGAAGGCGAAGCTGGCAAGTCGGAGCGCTGGCTGGGCCTGTGGACCGTGTTCTACTGGGCCTGGTGGATCTCCTGGGGCCCGTTCGTCGGCATGTTCATTGCCCGTATTTCCAAGGGCCGCACCGTGCGCCAACTGGTGATGGGCGTACTGCTGATCCCGCTGGGCTTCACCCTGGCCTGGCTGTCGATCTTCGGCAACACCGCACTGGACCTGGTGATCAACCAGGGCGCCGTGGAGCTGGGCAAGACTGCGCTGGAACAGCCATCGATGTCGATCTACCAACTGCTGGAATACTTCCCGGCAGCCAAGATCGTCATTGGTGTGGCAGTGTTCGTCGGTTTCGTGCTGTTCCTCACGCCGGCCGACTCCGGCGCAGTGATGATGGCCAACCTGTCGTGCACAGGCGGCAAGGTCGACGAAGATGCCCCGCACTGGATGGTGGTGTTCTGGTCTGTGGTGATCACCCTGGTGACCATCGGCCTGCTGTTTGCCGGTAACTTCGAAGCCATGCAGACCATGGTCGTGCTGGCGGGCCTGCCGTTCTCGGTGGTGCTGGTGCTGTTCATGTTCGGCCTGTACAAGGCCATGAAGCAGGACGTGGTGATCGAGCAGGAACGCGCCGAACTGGCCGCCCGTGGCCGTCGCGGCTTTAGCGAGCGCCTGACTCAGCTGGAACTGCAGCCGACCCAGGCCGTGGTGCAGCGCTTCATGGACAAGCAGGTCAGCCCGGCGTTGAAAGAAGCCGCTGCACAGCTGCAGACGCAGGGCTTCGAGGTGGAAACCCGCGTTGGCCAGTCGCGCAACCTGATGGGCTTGCGGGTGATGATGGAAGAAGGCAACCCGTTCGTCTACGAAGTGAGCCTTGACGGCTATATGGCCGCGCCGAGCGAGGCGCCGGTCGAGGGTGAGCCTGAACTGCGCCAGCGCTTCTACCGCGCTGAGGTCTACCTGCATGACGGCAGTCAGGAGTACGACCTGATGGGCTTTGCCCCAGACCAGATCGTGCGTGATGTGCTCGATCAGTTCGAGAGCCATCGCCAGGTGCTTGGCCGCGTCTATAGCTGACTTCCCGGCAGGCCGCCGCACTGCCAGGTGTCGCGGCTTGCCAGCAGCAATATGTAGCACCTCATTAGATAACATCTCCAGGACGCTTTGTGGTTCATTCCACAACGAGTCCTGGTCATGTCCGCCACTCACGCGCACAACCTCAAACACGCAGTCGCCGCCCAGTTCGCCAGCCGCCCTACATTCCGGCAGGTCGCAGGTGAACAGATCATGAAGGTGATCCTGGAGCACTATCCTCTGGTTGGCGTGCATCGCCCTGAAATGACCTCGGCTGCACCGCTGTACCTGATGTCCATGCAGCCGGATGGTGTCTGGCACCCTCAGCCGTTGGTGGATGTTGTGCTGCAGGCCCTGCTTGAGGCTAAACCACTGGACCTCACCCCAGCGGGTGACTACCGCCTTAGCCTGAACCCGCCCCGGCGCTTTTTCGCCATCGAGTCGAGCTTCGAAACTGCTGAGGGCGATTTGATCGAGCCCGCGCGCCTGGCCGATGGCCTCAATGCATTGCTGCCAATGCTGCTTTGGCACTTCCAGCAAGCGCAGATCGACTATTGGAACGGCGACGGCACTATCGACCGGGACCTGTGGTTGCAACAGTTGTTGCGCGCCAACCTGCTCGATGGCCTGAAAGACGAAGCGCTGGACGACGAACAACGCAAGCTGCTGCGTGACCTGATGATGGGTAACCGTACCGGGCTCGATGTGCAACTGGTGCGGGTAGCGTTACGTGAGGGCGAAGACACTTTCCATGAGCTGTTGCCCGGTTTGCTGATTACCGCCTCCAGTGAAGTTCGCGAACTGACACTCTGGTGTTCTCCCGAAGGCCTGGTCCGCAGTTTCGACGCCCAGGCTGCATTCGGCGCGGCGTTGCAGATACAGATGGCTGGACGTTACCGGTTTGATGAGTTGAGCTGGCAGGGCCTGACTGTGGAGGGCGACGCTTTCGCCCTGTACAGCGCCTCGTTGCTGGAAATCTTGCTCGAGCGCGTGGCCCGCCTGCGCTGGAGTGCGATCGACAGCGTCGACCAACTGGAGCACTACTGCCATTTGGCCTGCGACCCCGCATCATTCTTCGCCGAGTTCAGTGACCATGGCTCCGGCGGGCTGGGCCTGGCGCTTCCCAAGGGCCTGTCGCGAGCCGATACGGATAGCCAGACCGCCTACCTCCAAGCCATGCTCGACTTGTCGCTACTGCAACAGCGCAGCCCAGCCCAGGGCATTCAGGACGGTCTGCCGGACTTGCACACCTATGCGGCGACGCGCCTGCGCGAAGCGATGCTGCATGACCACCCGGTAGACGCTAATTATTTTCCTGATGACCTTATCCTCACGGTCGAGACCTTTGTCAGTGACGGTCACGGGCTGGGCTTCGGCCAGAAGACCGGTGAAAAGACGTTGACCCTGACGCAGTTGGCGATCGGCCGCCTGGATGCCACCGCAGGAGGGGTGGTGACACACATCGCGCACCGGGAAAACCAGCTGATCATGAAGTGGATGACCATTGATTACGTCCGTGAGCTGGTGCAGCGAGTCGATATCGGCGGCAGTTATCCACGGCATGTTCAGTCGATGCTCGATCGCTCGGCGAGCCGCGCCGAACACATTTCGGCATTCGCCATACGCTGGCGTATCACCCTGATGTTCGATGCCGCGCGGGCGCGTGCGGTCAAGCGGCTCGACAAGTTCGCCTACGGCGCCCTGGCAGAGTTCTGCCGTAGCGGCCAAGAAGGGGCAGCCGCTGTGCGGATTGCACCGCTTTCGTTCAAACGCTCGCCGACATCAGAGAGGGTCGACGTGGCGCATGGTTTCTACGTGATCGAAATCATCGAGTTGGGTGTTCATCTGTTGTACTGCCCGCTGTACACCGAAAAGGCGCTGATTCAGTTCGGCAGCGCTCAGGCACTGTTGGATGCGATCAGCCGCCCGGGGGCGCTGCAGGACAGCGTGTTGCTGTGGATCGAGCAAGCTCAGCGCGCGGTCTACGACAATGGCGGCTTCCGGGAGCCGCACCTGCCCCAATGGCTGCTCGACCCTTACACCCTCCCGGAGAAACCGCAGCCTGTTCAGTTGGCGCTGCAATTCTGGGCGCAGGACGTGGATCGGCAGATGTTCGAAGCCAAGGGCCGGATGTTGCTGGAGCTGGCTGATCGCAGCGCCATGAGCAACAGCGAGGTGCGCTGGCGGCTGGTCACGGCATTTTCCTGGGAACTGCTGAGTGTTGTGTTTCCGGTGTTACCAGGGCCGCTCACCTCCGTTGCCTGGCTCTACATCGGCATGCGCAGCTTGATCAACGATGTGCAAGGACTGGCCAGCTCGCATCTCGACGAGCGCATCCAGGCGATGGTCGATGTGCTGAACAACACCTTGCTGGCGCTGACACACCTGCAGACCCCGAAACTCGCAGTGCCGCCCGTTTCTGGCGACCTGCCGCCAGCGCTGCTCCAGGGGCCACCTGCAGGCACTGGGGTCGAGCTGGCGAACCTTTCCGCAGCAACCCGGGAGCCCAGCGCCTCGGTCGACAGGCTGCAGGCGATGGCCAACACCCACCTGGACTTTTCCTGGCGTGGGGCTGGGGGACTCAACGGCCTGTCGAGTGCCCAGCGCGACCAAATGCGGGCGTTGGCGGCCAGCGTTTCGCTGGAGGGGCGTGAACCGCAGACGCAGGGCGTGGCTGCGGGGCTGGTGCGGATTGGGGAAGATTTCTATGTATCTCTGGATGGTAATGTCTACCGAGTCAGCCTTGATAACGCAGCGTTTCGCATCATCGGTCCGGACGGCACGGTTGGGCCATACCTGATGCGCGACGGCGATGTCTGGCACCTCAATAATTCGCACTTGCACGGTGGCAATGATCGCTCCGGCGAGTTGGCCCGCGAGCGACTGCGCAAGAAGCTTGACGGGCCGATCGCCAAGGCTCAGGCCGAGATAGAGCGGCTTATCTTGGCCGCGGAGGATGCCACGAAGGATTTCAACGCGTTGAGCGAGCAGATTGTCGGTTTGCGTGATCCGGTAAGAAAAGTCGAGGATAGGTTGCAAAAGGCGCCACCCACCGACCCAGGCGAACGTGCGCAATTCGAGCAGGCTACCGAGTTGTTCAAGCTTAAGTTCCAGCAGTTGCAAGAGCAGACGAATACGCTGCGCAACCAGCGCCTGCCCTTGAACGAGAAATTGTTCCTTGATTATCTAGAGGCCGAACGCAACATTACCTACGTGCTTGACAAGTCGAGCGCCTCGACGCACGTCGGCAGCGTGAGAGATCAACGGATACTCTTGGGCCAAGTTCGCAAGAACCTGATCAGCTTTGGCATGTTCTTCATTGATGAGCTCCTGGCCTTGGGTGGGTTCAGGGAATACGACCAACTCACCAATGCGCTCAATGACGCACCGCCAGAGAAACAGGCCGAGTTGTATGCCAGGTTCCGGACGATGTTGGAGAAGTTGCTTGAAGAGCAGCCCAGGATCATCAATGTCTCCAGCCAGCTGGATCGCCTGTTGGCCATCACCGACATCGACATGCAAGTGCCTTACGTCAATACCACGCTGACCGTTTCGAGCATTATCGAGAGCCGCAAGACGACCACGATCAACATCCGGTTTTTCCAGGCCATGGGCCTGGTCGAGCTGGCCCTGCAGTGGCACAAAGGCACGCCTACCCAGCACTACATGATCTTCCGCCATGCGCTCGCCAGTCAGCGTTTGCGGGTGGCTGCACAAACCCATCATCTGCTGATGTTCTGTGACCTGCCTGTCGCCGAACGAATCGAGGTGCTGCAAAGTGCGTGGGACGAATACCTCGCGGCGATTCTCAACGCCGAACGGATCAAGACACTCGGCAGCAAGCTCATCGATGTCCAGCGCCTTGAGGCCTACAAGCAACAGATGGTGGAACTGAAAACCATAGCCGGTGAGGCGTTGGTCGAGGCCATGCGCGAGCAGGCAGACGGGCAGGTCCGTGACACACGTCGTGCGGTCTATTCACGAAAAAGCCTGCAGGTGGCCCATACGCGGGCTGGTCAGATAGTCATTGGCAGCGAATCGGTGGTCGACGGGCAGGCTGTGCTGCAAGTTGTAGCGGCTTTCAACAAGAGCGCGCTGCATCGCTTCCGGAAGCAGGGAAACACCTGGGTTGAAGAGGTAGCCGCGGGCGAACCGGAACAGCAGTCGCGGACTTCTACGCCGGAGTCCGAAAGGAACAACCGGGAGCTGGCCGAGGCCATGTTGGCACAGAACGAAAATGTCATCGCTCAAGCCAGAGCCCTGGTTGCCAAGGATGCTGACGACATGGGCCTGATGGCGATGCTGGACGGCCAGATCAACGAAGTGGCCGAGCTTCGTGAACAGCTCAGCGATGCCAACGCAGAGCACGCGCTGCTGGCGGGCATGGACGATGCGCTGATTCAGTTGCGTCAGGCCCGCCGCGACTGTTTGGTAGCGCTTTACAGCAAGACGCGCTATCCAGGTTCCAGAGGGCTGAATTTTCTCCATCAGCAGGGTTTGCTCGCCGTGGAATATGTCGGGCCTCGGCAGGTGGTTTCCGATGGCTATCTGGACGAGTACCGGATCAGTCTGTTGCGTGCTCCCGGTGAGGGTCGAGGTAAACCCTTGTGGGCCGCACATTTCCATTTTGCCGACTCGCAGGCGGCGCCGACGGCGTTTGGCAAAGGCCATCTCAAGCTGTGGAGCCAGCGCAAGATGGGGTATCGCGAGCAAATGAAGGCGGCGAGCGAAGGGCAGGTATTGAGTATCTACCGGGGTAACCTGACCTACGCACAGGCCAAAGATGTGATTCCGTTCAACCTCTAACAAACGGCCGGACAGCCTGGTGGCTGCGCCGAGCGAAGCGCCGGCCTACGGTGACCCTGGACTGCGCCAGCGCTTGATAAAGCAATATGTAATGCGGGTGTCGGGCATTCTTGCCGCAGCCTACCGTTTTTCACGGTGGAGGCACCCAGCATGACCAATCCTCAGGTTCCAACATTCGATTTCAGACAGGTGGTTGCCAGGCAGTTCGGCGATCGCCCGACGCTGCGGCAGGTCGCCAGTAAACAATTGCTGCGCTTGTTGCTCTCAGAACTGCCCTGGCTGGCCAATGCCACTCCCGACCTGGCAACGGCGGACCCACTGATGCTGGACAGCCCGGACCCCTCCAGTCCTTACTGGACCACCGGCTCCTTGGTGGACCGGGTGCTGGCCGCCTTGCTCGATTCGAAGCCGCTTAGCCTCGAGCCATTTGATGATGGTCGCCATTACAACCTCGGCCTGACCAAAGACTATCGTTTTCCTGGCTCGGATAGTGAATTCGATACCCGCCAGTTGTCAGGCTTGTCGCCCGCGCTGAACAAATTGGTGCAGCAACTTCCTGAGCATTTCTGCGAGGCTCAGCTGGAATACTGGAGAGCCGATGACAAAGGTGGTGTCCGACGCGACAGCTGGTTGCAGTTGCTGTTAAGGATCGCGTTACTGCGTGGCCTTCCGCTGCAAGGTCTGGACGCACAGGAGCAGGCGTGCATCCGTGGCGTGTTGTACGGCGGTGACGACCAACCAGCGGTGTATTTTGTCCAGACTCAGCTCATCAGCGCCTCGCTGCAGCATGATCAGTTGCAGTGCCTGATGCTGGTTTGCGGCGAGTGGGATGAGCGCGAGGTAGTGCTTTGGTGCGCGCCTTCCGGGGCGGTACGCAGCTTCGATTCGATGTCAGCGTTCGGCCTGGCGCTGCGTGACGAACTGGCGCAGGACTATGCATTCGAGCAGATGCGCTGGCAACGCTATCCGGCCGAAGGCAACGTATTTGCCCAGCAGGTTTCGCTCTTGCTCGATGCACTGCTTTGTCGGGTTGATCGCGCCCGCTGTCTGGCCATCGAGGATGTTCCGGCCCTGGAGCGGCGTTTTGCCCAGCTCAGTGATCCTTCGTCCTGGTTCGAGGTTTACCAGGATGACACGCCGGCAGTAGTGCCGCCTCCAGGATTGCGTGCCAGTGCTCCCCAGGACAGCTTTGCCTGCAGCGCCGCCTTGCTGCAGATCGCGTTGCATCAGCTCGGCTCGGGCGGCGTGGGGGCGTTGGAGGGTATCCAATCGTTGACCGACTACGCTCGTCAGGAGCTGGAGAAGCAAATCTGGGATGATCATAAGGTTCACAGCTCGCCGGACGATCTGATGTTCGACCTTTATCGTGCTCGTGGGGTGCCGGGAGGTTCGGCAACAGGCACGGGCGGTGGGGAGCCGTTGGAGCCCGTGGGGAGCATGTCGCTTACCCAGTTCGCCATCGGTAACCTCGCTTCCCTCAAAGGAGCAAGCATCGGGCGAATCTACCAGCGCGCCGAGGGGGATGAGCCGAAATGGGCGGATGCGCCGAAATGGCTGAATGCGGACGTCGCCATGGGCCTCGTTACCAAGGTGGATATTGGTCGTCATTACCCTGCCTACGTCGCCGCCCAGTTGGACGACCCGGCCATGCGCGCGGAGCGGGTCAGGCGATTGGGTGGCGAATGGCGTGCTGCGCTGCTCGCCAGTGCTATCTCTGCCAAGCTTGGGGGAAAGATCAGAGAGGTCGGGTTGCAATGTGTGGTCGATTTCTGCGCCGGTCGCATCGACCCGGTAACGCCTCGAATGGTATTGATCCCGTTGGCGTTCAAGCGCAGCGCAACGTCGGCGAACATGGACAAGGTGCTGGGCATGTACCTACTGTACTGCGCAGAGCCTTCGCTGGTATTGCTCTATCGTCCGCTGTTCGCCACTGACACGCTACGTCAATACACCCATCTGGCGGATTTGCTGGGTCATGTGCGCGAGTCGAAGCTGCTGCAGGACAGTATTCTCGACTGGATGGCGCCGAACGTCAGGCCGATATATGAGCATGGGGGGTTCAGTGAGCCTCATACCACCGCCATAGGAATCGATCCCTATATCATTCCCGAGCGTCCAGCGCCCGCCCAATTGGCAGTCACCTACTGGACCGGCGATATTGACGAGCAGCTCTACAATGCGAACCGTGACCTTCTGCTCAGGCTTGCCGACGAGCAGACCGTATCCAATGCCGAGAACCGCTGGCAAACCCTGTGTGAGGGCGCATGGCTGTTGTTCAATGTGGTAACTTTAGCGATCCGTGGGCCGGTGGCCTCCGTAGCGTGGTTGGTGCAGTTGCTCGCCTCCCTGCAGCACGACCTGGATGCCCTTGAGCGCGGGAATGAGTTTGACCGAACATCCGCAGTTGCCGACCTTGTGCTCAACCTGGGTATGGCGTTGCTGCATGGCAGGCAACCGCCACGGGAAATTCCCATTCATGAGCTGCCCGGCGCAGCAGCCGTTGAAGGCCCCGAGCCGCAGCGTGGAGCCTATGCCGAGCTAACCATCGTCCCGGTCGAGGAAGCGGCAGCCAGCGAGGGCCTTCGTGGGGGGTGGATCGATTTTTCCTGGCGCGGCCAAAGTGGGTTCAACTGGTTACCGCCTGCACAGCGGCAAGCACTTCGGGCAATGCGTTCAGGGGTGTCGCTCGATGGCAGGGTACCGTTGAGTAGCCCAGACACAGCAGGCTTGTACCGTATCGACGACGCGTTATACGTCAGCTTGGCCGGGGATACCTACCGCGTGCAGCAATTACCTGGGGGGGTTCGGGTGATCGACGGCCACGGGGCAGTGGGGCCTTGGCTGAGCTCTGCCGATGGCGACTGGCGGCTGGACTCCTCACTTCGTCTGTACGGCGGCATGCCCAGGAACTCCGCCCAGGCTAGGCTGGCAAAGCGATTCGAAGAGTTACATCAGAAGGTCAACCAGCTGGACCAGGAGGTCGAACGCGCGAGGCAGCAATTCGGGCTGATGGCCAAGCAGTCCCTGGAGTCGAAGAAGCCGCTGCAGAACCTGAAGGACCTTAGGAGCAGGGCAGCCGCAAAGCTGGCTGACCTGCCGGAGGGGGATGAAAGTGAGCAGTTGGGTAAACTGGTCCAGCGATACGATGAGCGTATAACCGAGTTGGAGCAGGAAGCCTCCCAACACAGAGACCAGTCGATAAAACAGCTGGAAGCCGCTGTCAGCGCCGATACGGCATTACTGCCGATATTGGCAAGCATGAATGAACCCAAGTACGCCAGCGAGCGGCAGAAAGGAGGCTGGGACGACACGCTTCGGCAGCATGAGACGACCGTTCGCGCGGAGATCATCCGCAATAGCGATTTCATCGTCTATGAACTCTGGGACCTTGTTGATTTCCCCCGGCTAGCCGAGATGCAGCAGGCGCTGGATGGCAGGCCAATCGGCCAAGTGTCCGACTTGTATCAGGCGTTCCGGCTCAAGCTGCAGGCCGCAGTTGACCTGCAGGATCGCTTGCTTGCGGGCTACGAGAGTCTCGATCAGATCCTCGCTGACACACCCGACGCCTTCGAAATTACCGGAGCCCCGGATGAACCTGCGCGGACGGTTGCGCAGCTGATAGCCAAGCGCACCATCAATACGGTTCAGCTGCGTTTCCATCAGGTATTGAACCTGGCGGACCTGGCCTTGCACCTGGACAATGAAGCCGGTCGTTCAATCCTTGCCGGTTACAGGGATGATCTGGCGGGCCTGAGCCTGCGCAATGCGGCTGAAGCTCACGGCGCACTGGATTTTGCCAACCTTTCGGCGCAGGACAGGATTGTCATCTTGCAGGAAGCCTGGGATGAGTACAGTGCTGCAATGCTCAACAGCGACCGTATTCGCAAGGAGGGAGGCAGGTTGATCGAGCCGGCGATGCTCGACCGGTACCGGGAGCATGTCGGCAAGCTCAAGCTGGATGCTGGCCGCCGTCTGGTCGAGGCGGCTCGCGAGCAGGATGAGTCCCGCGCGCCCACCAGTCGTCTGCCGTATCCTGTGTCCAGCATGCCGCAGCGGCTGGTGCGTAATGCTCAGGGGCAGTTACAGATCGGAACCGAAGTGCAAGTGCAGGGGCAACGCCTGCTTGAAGTGCGTGAGGGAATCAGCGAAGCGGTGCTTGCGACCTTTGAGCACGTTGAAGGAGAGTGGCGTCAGCGTGATGTAAAACGGCCTTCATTGACTGACGAAGCGCCCCCAGGCGATTTGGCCATGTGGGTGCAATCATTGCTGGATGAAACCAGTAAGGTGCGGATGAAGGCCAAATCGTATGTCGAGCACGATATCAAAGGGACCTTGCTCGCTCAGTTGTTCGACCTGCATCTGGCCAAACTGGAACAGGCGGTGAGTACCGTACGCGAGGCGGGTGGCAGCGACCCACTGTTGAGGGCCCTGGAGCGGGATGTGGATGCGTTGCGCGGTGAGAAAAAGCTCCAGCTCATCACCCTCTACACTGACACCAGCTACCCATCCGCCGAAGCCCTGCGTTATTTGCACGCTGAAGGCTTGATCACCGTCGAATACGGCGAGCGCCGGCTCATGCAGGATGGCGGTGCCTTTGACGAGTATCGTGTGCTGCGCCTGCCGAGCAGGCGTAACCTCTGGGCTGCACATTTTCATTTCCAATCTCAGAGTGATCATGGTGAAAATTTTGTAGCCGGCCACCTGAAAACCTGGAGCCAGCGTCGTATGAGTAGCCGCCTCGCAGCAATGGCGGGGAAACGGATTCACCGTGGGAAGCTGACGTTGGAGCAAGCCAGGGGGATTATTCCTTTCAGCTGACCTGCGCGATACGAGGCGCGAACCTCGTGCTCAGCGGTTGCTGTAGCGGCCGTGCTTGCCATGTGCAGGCATGGCCTGGTTGCTCCGCTCGGCGATCATTTGATTCAAGCCGATCAGGGTAATGCCTTGGCTCTTTAGGCCTGGCAGTTCGCGCTCCAGCACCTCGAGCGTCTGTGGGTAAGGGTGCCCGATCAACACCACCGAGCCTTGCTTGCTGGCCAGCGCAATACCTTGATGAAGTTGCCTGGTAATTGCCTCGGTGGTACGCACATCGTCGAGAAACACATCCCGCGAGACATGTGCCAAGCCTTGTGCCTGCGCTTCGGCAGCTGCCACCGTGGCCGCGCTGGTACGGCTGTCGACAAAGAACAGATGGCGCTGCTGCAGCTCGCCCATCAGCCAAGCCATGGGCTGGCGTTGGGCGGTCATGCGGCTGCCCATGTGGTTGTTGATGCCGGCGGCGTAGGGCACCTTGGCTAGCGCAGTGTCGAGCCGCCTGGCCAGCTCCGTCAGCGGAACCTCCGGGTGCCAGGCATAGGGCCCGGTGGCCGGGTCCATAGGCATGTGCAGGATCACCGTCTTGCCGGCCTTGTGCGCCTGGCGAGCAAAGTCAGTGGCATGCGGGGTGTCGGGCATGATCGCCATGGTCACTGGCCCGGGCAGGGCCAGGGTACGGTTGTCACGCTCGGCGCTCTGGCCCAGGTCGTCGATGATGATGCTCATGTAGGCCTTGTTGGCCGGCGCCGCTTGCGCGATTCCGGCCATCAGGCAAAACAACAGACACAGCAGATAACGCATAGGGTGGCTCAGTCGCCCTTGGTGATGTTCAGGCCCTTGAGCAGGCTCAGTGCCTGGCTCAGCTGGAAGTCGTCATCCTGCGGGCGCTCCTTGCGCTTGCTGCTGCCGGTCGGGCGGTCGGCGCCGCCGTTGCCGTTGCCCAGGTGGCCCTGCAGGTCGGCTTCCTTGAAGTTTTCGGTGTCGGCTTCGGCGGTGAGCTTGGCCGGGCGCACCTCGATGTCCGGGACGATGCCCTGGGCCTGGATCGAGCGGCCGTTGGGGGTGTAGTACAGCGCAGTGGTGAGCTTCAGGGCGCGGTCGTTGGCCAGTGGAAGCACGGTCTGCACCGAGCCTTTGCCGAAACTGTCGGTACCCATCAGCACGGCGCGCTTCTGGTCCTGCAGGGCGCCGGCGACAATTTCCGATGCCGATGCACTGCCACCGTTGATCAGTACCACCAGCGGCACGCCTGCGCTGGCATCGGCCGGGTCGGCCGAGAAACGCAGCTCGGAGTTGGCGATGCGGCCCTTGGTGTAGACGATCAGACCTTTGGTCAGGAAGTGGTCGGCCACTTCCACTGCTGATTGCAGCACGCCGCCTGGGTTGTTGCGCAGGTCCAGCACCACCCCGCGCAGCTTCTTGCCGTTGTCCTTGCGCAGCTTGGCCAGGGCCTTGCCCACTTCGTCACCGGTCTTGACCTGGAACTGGGTGATACGGATGTAGCCGTAGTCGTTCTCCAGTAGCTGGCTCTTCACGCTCTTGACCTGAATGACTGCACGGGTCAGGTTCACGTCGAACGGGTTGCCGCCGTCGCGCACCAAGGTCAGGGTGATCTTCTCGCCGACCTTGCCGCGCATCTTGTCGACGGCTTCGGTCATGGTCTGGCCGCGGGTCGGGGCACCGTTGATCTTGACGATCAGGTCACCAGCCTGCACGCCGGCCCGCGAGGCTGGGGTGTCGTCGATTGGCGAGACCACCTTGATGAAGCCGTCTTCCTGGCCTACTTCAATGCCCAGCCCGCCGAACTCGCCGCTGGTGCTTTCCTGAAGCTCCTGGAAGTCCTCAGGGCCGAGGTAGGCGGAATGCGGGTCAAGGTTGCTAAGCATGCCCTTGATGGCGTTTTCCAGCAGGGTCTTGTCGTCTACCGGTTCGACGTAGGCAGCTTTGATGCGGTCCAGGACCTCGGCGAAGGTGCGCAGTTCTTCCAGCGGCAGTGGCGCCTTGGCGGTCACCTCGGTGGCTGGCACTGCAGCGGCCTTGGCCGGCTCTGCGGCGGTGGCCAGGGGCGCGCCGACCGCCAGGGCGATGGACAGGGCCAGCTGGGTGAGACGAGGCGAGTGCAGCATGTCGAACGAACTCCTGATCCTGTAAGCGCTCCCTGGGGAGCATCGGCGCAGCACTCAGGCTGCGCCGTAGAAATGTGACGAGGCTTTGTACGAAAAGCCTTGATACTTGTTCATGCTGCGTTGAAAACAGCCTCGGAATGCTCATGTACTCCAGTACAGTCGGGCGCGACCCCGGCCGTTCCTCGGCTGTTTTCGCCTTGCCTGACCTGCGTCTCAAGACTTTTCGTACAGAGCCTAGCCCCGGCACCACTGCGAAGGGTCGGTAGGCCGGCCCTGCTGGCGGATAGCGAAATACAAGCCTGCCGCGTCCTGGCCACCGCTGTCGCCAACGGTGGAAATGGCCTCACCGGCCTTGACGATATCACCGGCATTCTTGAGCAGGCTCTGGTTGTGGCCGTACAGGCTCAGGTAACCGTTGCCATGGTCGAGAATGACCAGAAGCCCGGCACCGCGCAACCAGTCCGCGAATACCACACGCCCGCCGTGCACGGCACGTACCTGGGTGCCTGGGTTGGCGCTGATCATAACCCCGTCCCACTTGGCACGGGCGTCGCTACCGCGGGCATCACCGAAGCGTGCCAGCAATCGACCATTGACTGGCCATGGAAGTTTGCCCCGCGCAGCAGAAAATGCGCCGCCGTAATTCGCGCCATCGCTGGAAACCATCGGCCCGAGGGTGGTGCGGGCCTTTTTCGGCGGTTCCACTGGCTCTGCGGGCTCACGGGCCCGGTCGCGGGCAGCGGCGGCGGCCAGCGCTTCCTGCTGGCGGCGTTTTTCTGCTTCCTGCTGTGCCAGCAGGGCCTTCTTGCGTGCCTCTTCAGCTTCACGCGCCTGGCGGGCGAGGGTTTCCTCGATGGTCTTCAGGACTTTGGCCAGGTCGGCCTGGTCCTGTTCGCGCGCTTGCAGCTTCTGATCGCGGTCCTTCACATCGCTGTTGAGCTTTGCCAGTACCTGCTGGCGCTTGGCGCGCTCGGTTTCCAAGGCCTGGCGGCGGCTGTCGAGGTCGGTGCGCTGGGCCAGCAGTTGTTGTTGCTGGCTGGAAATTTCCTGTTCGACGTTGGCCAGTTGGCGCAACGTCTCGTTGAAGGTGCGCAATTGCTCCAGGCGCGCCTTGCTCAGGTAGTCGTAATAGGTGAGGGTGCGGGCGAATTTCTCGGGGTTCTGCTGGTTGAGCAGCAGCTTGAGGTATTCCTCGCGACCGTTGTTCTGGTAGGCCGAACGGGCCTGAATGGCGATCAGTCGTTGTTGTTCAACGCGGGCGCTCTGGAGTTTTTTTTTCTCGGTATCAAGGCGCTCCAGCTCGCCTTCAGTCTTTTTTAGTTCTTGCTGCAGGGCCTCCACCTGCTTTTCGAGGTTGCCGATGTCGGTTTCGGTGGCTTTGAGGTCTTTTTGCACACCGGCCTTTTCTTCCTGGAGCTTGCCCAGCGTTTTCTTGAGCTCGGCAATGTCCTGGCGGGTGGCATCCAGTTGCTGCTGGGTCTGCGCACGCTCATCGGCGAAGGCCGGGCTGAGCAGGCAAGACAGGGCTAGGAGGATCAGGGCGCGAAGCATGGGGTTTGGCGTACCAAGGATGGAGACTGGCCTAGTATGCCCGCCTGGGCAGGCAAAAAAAACGCCTCGCTGCGGATGCAGGGGGGCGTTTGTCTGGAATTCATGTGCAATTGGGGCTGCAACGCAGCCCCTTTCGACATTCAGGCGTCGACCAGAATCGAGGTACCGGTCATTTCCACCGGCTTTTCCAGCCCCAGCAGCTTCAGCATGGTTGGCGCCACGTCGGCCAGCACGCCGCCCTCACGCACTTTCACGTTGCGCTTGCCCACATAGATGAACGGTACCGGCTCGGTAGTGTGTGCGGTGTGCGCCTGGCCGGTGCACTCGTCTTCCATTTGCTCGACGTTGCCGTGGTCAGCGGTGATCAGCGCTTCGCCGCCCACTTTTTCCAGCGCGTCGACAATGCGCCCTACACAGGTATCCAGTGCTTCGACGGCCTTGACCGCTGCCTCGAACACGCCGGTGTGGCCGACCATGTCGCCGTTGGCGTAGTTGACCACGATGACGTCGAAGCGCTGCTGTTCGATGGCTTCGACGATGCGATCGGTCACTTCCGGCGCGCTCATTTCCGGTTGCAGGTCATAGGTGGCGACCTTCGGCGACGGGATCAGGATGCGTTCTTCGCCTTCGAACGGCTCTTCGCGGCCACCCGAGAAGAAGAAGGTGACGTGGGCGTATTTCTCGGTTTCGGCGATGCGCAGCTGGGTCTTGCCGTTTTTTGCAAGGTATTCGCCCAGCACGTTGTTCAGGCTGGACGGGGCAAAGGCTGCTGGTGCCGGGATCTTCGCCGAATACTGGGTCAGGCCGATGTACGCCGCCATCTTCGGCAGGCGCGCACGGGCGAATTCCGTAAAGTCTGGCTCTACAAATGCACGCGACAGTTCGCGAGCGCGGTCGGCGCGGAAGTTCATGAAAATCACGGCATCGCCATCTTCGACCTTGACGGCATCGCCAATGCGCGTGGCCTTGACGAACTCGTCGCTTTCGTCGCGGGCGTAAGCGGCTTCAAGGCCTGCCAGGGCCGTGTCAGCGGTGTATTCGGCAGCGCTGTCGACGATGAGGTTGTAGGCGGCGCTGACGCGGTCCCAGCGATTGTCGCGGTCCATTGCGTAGTAGCGGCCGATCAGGCTGGCAATGCGGCCCTTGCCCAGTTTGGCGAAGGTGGCGTCGAGCAGTTCGATGGACGACTGCGCGCTGCGTGGCGGGGTGTCCCGGCCATCGAGGAAGGCGTGCAGGTAGATCTTTTCAGCGCCACGCTGGGCGGCCAGTTTGGCCATGGCCACCAAGTGGTCCTGGTGGCTGTGTACGCCACCATCGGACAGCAGGCCGAGGATGTGCACGGCTTTGCCAGCACCGACTGCCTTGTCCACAGCACCGGTCAGTACCGGGTTTTCGAAGAACTCGCCGTCGCGGATGGCCTTGGTCACCCGCGTGAAGTCCTGATACACGACGCGACCTGCGCCGAGGTTCATATGACCGACTTCCGAGTTGCCCATTTGCCCGTCCGGCAGGCCGACATCCATGCCCGAGCCGGAAATGAGGCCGTGCGGCTGGGTGGCGCACAGGCGGTCATAGACCGGTTTATTGGCGGCAAAGATGGCGTTGTGTTCGGGGATATCGCTATGGCCGAAGCCATCCAGGATAATCAGGACCAGGGGTTTGGGCGTGCTCGTCATCAATCAAACTCACGGTTGTTCAAAGATGATAAAGACACGCATTTTAGGGCAAATACGCCACCTGCGGCTAATATTCGTCCCATTCCACCGACCGGCGCACCTGTGGTAGCAACATGAAGGTGGTTTTGTGGCCGGCCCGTCGGGCTTTGGTGGCACCAAGGGGCTGTGTATACTGGCCGGCATTTTCAATCGCCTGGAACACCGCTGATGGTTGCTCACCTGATTCAATTCGCGACAGATCACTACATCCTGGTTGCGATCTTCCTCATTCTGCTGGTCCTGCTGCTCGTCAATGAAATCCGTCGTGGTGGCCAGAGCCTGACTAACGGCCAACTGACAGCCCTGGTCAATGCCGAGAAGGCCCTGGTGATCGATATTCGCCCGGCCAAGGAATACTCCGCCGGTCACATCGTCGGCGCGGTGAACATCCCGCAGGACAAGCTGGCCAACCGCATGACCGAGCTGGACAAGCATAAAGAAAAGACCTTGATCGTCGTCGACGCGATGGGCCAGCAGTCCGGCACCATTTGCCGCGAGCTGCTCAAAGCTGGTTACAACGCCGCCAAACTGAGCGGTGGCGTTTCCAGCTGGAAAGCCGATAACCTGCCCCTGGTGAAGTGATATGAAGCCTGTCATCGTCTACTCCAGCGACTACTGCCCCTACTGCATGCGTGCCAAGTACCTGCTCGAGAGCAAGGGCGTGGCCTTCGAGGAAATCAAGGTCGACGGCAAGCCGCAGGTTCGCGCCGAGATGAGTCAGAAAGCCGGCCGTACGTCGGTGCCGCAGATCTGGATCGGCAGTACCCATGTCGGTGGATGCGATGACCTCTATGCCCTGGAGCGCGCGGGCAAGCTCGACGCGTTGCTGGCGGCCTGATTTGCACTGCATTCAAAAACATTAGGATAAGGATCTGACATGACTGACCAACAGACCAACGGCGCTGCTGCAGAAGACAACAGCCCTCAGTTCTCCCTGCAGCGCATTTATGTGCGCGACCTGTCGTTCGAGGCCCCGAAAAGCCCGCAGATCTTCCGTCAGACCTGGGAACCGAGCGTTGCCCTGGACCTGAACACCAAGCAGAAATCCCTGGAAGGCGACTTCCACGAGGTCGTGCTGACCCTGTCGGTTACCGTCAAGAACGGTGACGAAGTGGCCTTCATTGCTGAAGTGCAGCAGGCCGGTATCTTCCTGATCGCCAACCTCGATGCGGCTTCGATGAGCCACACCCTGGGTGCGTTCTGCCCGAACATCCTGTTCCCTTATGCCCGTGAGGCCCTGGACAGCCTGGTGACCCGCGGTTCGTTCCCGGCGCTGATGCTGTCGCCGGTCAACTTCGACGCCCTGTACGCGCAAGAAATGCAGCGTATGCAGGAAGCGGGTGAAGCGCCTACTGTGCAGTAATTACTGCCGGTATCAAGAAAGCGCCTCTCGGGGCGCTTTTTTGTTGCCGGCGCGGGCCTCTTCGCGGGTAAACCCGCTCCTACAGGGGATTGCGCCGTTCTCTCGGCCTGCGTAGGAGCGGGTTTACCCGCGAAGAGGCCCGCACAGGCAACACATCAGCTCCCGGCAAACCCGTTCTGCCGCCACGCCTCATACACCGTCACCGCCACGGTATTGGACAGGTTCAGGCTACGGCACCCTGGCCGCATCGGTAGGCGCAGGCGATGCTCGGCCGGCAGGCTATCCAGCACCTCGGTCGGCAACCCGCGGCTCTCTGGCCCGAACAAGAAGGCGTCGCCCGGCTGGAAGGCCACTTCGTGGAACGGGTGCGAGCCCTTGGTGGTAAAGGCGAACAACCGTGGGTTGCCAAGGCTTTCCAGGCATCCGGCCAAGCTCTCGTGGCGCTTGAGCGTGGCATACTCGTGGTAGTCCAGCCCTGCGCGGCGCAGGCGCTTGTCATCCAGTTCGAAGCTGATGGGTTCGATCAGGTGCAGGGCACAGCCGCTGTTGGCGCATAGACGAATGATGTTGCCGGTATTCGGCGGAATTTCTGGTTGAAAAAGGATGACGTGAAACATGCACGGCTCCAAGCGTGAAGATGACGGGCATTCTACCCCTGAACCGGACGTGCGTTCGAAGGCCTTCCCACGGGTGATGCTGTCGTTGGCGATCGTTGGCTTGATGGTAGGGCTGATGATCGGTCGCCTGACTACGCCCGACGAGCGTGAACTGCAGCAGGTGCAAGCGACGCAGGATGGCCTGGAGCTGTGGTTCAACGAAGAGCCCAAGCTGCATGGCGAGAACGTGGAAGGGACGGTGGCGTTGCTGTTTCAGGCCCAGGGCAAGGCTCAGCAAGGGCAGCTCAGCCTGCAGGGCAAGCCGGTGAGCTGGCGGGTACAGCACAGCAAGGAAGGTTTGTTGTTGACGGTGGTGGCCGCGCGCCCCCTGCACGGCGAATGGGCCGGTGCAGAGGACGCTGGGCGCTGGCGGGTGCAAGTGAAACTGCACGAATAAAAGAGGGGATATCCCGGCCTGCCTGTACCAGGGTCCCCAAAAGGGTTGCTGCGTATAAAGGGGGGATGTCCCGGCCTGCCTGTACCGAGGTCCCCAAAAGCGGCGGTGCTGCAAATAAAAGAGGGGTTCACCCGGCCTGCCTGTACCAGGGCCCCCGAAACTGGAGATGTATTGCTTATTGCAGGGGGCGTGCCAGTTTTGCAAAAGCCGTGAATACTGGGCTTTGCGGGTGATTTGGCCGGATTTTGAGGGGATTTGTGCCTTCGAGAGGTGCAGCCGGCACAGGAACGGTGCATTCAGAAGGCTGAAATGACTGGGGCCGCTTTGCGCCCCATCGCGACACAAGGCCGCTCCCACAGGATCGCATCAGCCAGGGGGCAGAGGTGATCCTGTGGGAGCGGCCTTGTGTCGCGATGGGCTGCAAAGCAGCCCCAGCAATCTAAAAAGCTAATTCAGAGCTCAGTGGTCATCACCTTCCTCATCATCCCCCCCGGCCACATTCATCCCCAGCTCCTTGATCTTGCGCGTCAGGGTATTGCGCCCCCAACCCAGCAACAGCGCGGCATCGCGACGGCGGCCGGCGGTGTGCTTGAGTGCCGTTTCGATCATGATCCGTTCAAAGCTCGGCACTGCACTGTCCAGCAGGCTGGTCTGCCCGCGCGCCAATGCCTGGTCGGCCCACTGGCGCAGGGCCTGCTCCCAGTTGGTTACCGGCGCGGCGTCTTGTGGCAGGTTCAGCAGTTCGGGTGGCAGGTCGCCGATCAGCACTTCGCGGCTGGAGGCCATCACGGTGATCCAGCGGCAGGTGTTCTCCATCTGCCGCACATTGCCCGGCCATGGCAGGTTGCGGATGAACTCTTCAGTCTCCGGCTTGAGGATCTTCGGCTCGACTGCCAGCTCCTGGGCCGCCCGGGCAAGGAAGTGGCGGGCGAGGGCGGGGATATCCTCGCGGCGGTCGGCCAGGCGCGGAATATGGATACGGATCACGTTCAGGCGGTGGAACAAGTCCTCACGGAACTTACCGGCCTGCACCAGTGACTCCAGGTTCTGGTGGGTAGCGGCGATGATGCGCACGTCGACCTTGACCGGCACATGGCCGCCCACTCGGTAGAACTCGCCATCGGCCAGCACACGCAGCAGGCGGGTCTGGGTGTCGGCAGGCATGTCCCCGATTTCGTCGAGGAACAGCGTGCCACCATCGGCCTGCTCGAAACGGCCGCGACGCAAGTTGGCAGCACCTGTGAAGGCGCCTTTCTCATGGCCGAACAGCTCCGACTCCATCAAGTCCTTGGGGATGGCGGCCATGTTCAGGGCAATGAACGGCGATGCTGCGCGTGGGCTGTGCCGGTGCAGGGCGTGGGCCACCAGTTCTTTGCCGGTGCCGGACTCGCCATTGATCAGCACGGTGATGTTGGAGTGGCTGAGGCGGCCGATGGCGCGGAACACCTCCTGCATCGCCGGGGCTTCACCAATGATTTCCGGGGTGCGCGCCAGGTTCTGTGGCACATCCAGGCCTTGCTGCTCCTGGGCGTGCTGGTTGGCGCGCTTGACCAGCGATACCGCTTCGTCGACGTCGAATGGCTTGGGCAGGTACTCGAAGGCACCGCCTTGGTACGAGGCCACGGCGCTGTCCAGGTCGGAGTGGGCGGTCATGATGATGACCGGCAGGCGCGGGTGCTGCTCGCGGATCTGCGCCAGCAGGTCGAGGCCGCTGGTGCCAGGCATGCGAATGTCGGAAATGATCACGTCGGGTTGCTGGCGTGCCAGGCGTCCCATGACACCGTCTGCGCTGTCGAAGCTCTGGGTGGTCATGCCTTCCTGTTGCAGGGCTTTTTCCAGGACCCAGCGGATGGAGCGATCATCGTCGACGATCCATACGGTTTCACTTCGGCTCATGAGGCGGTGGCTCCTTGTTCCAGAGGCAGGTAAATCGAGAAGGCGGTATGGCCAGCGTGGCTTTCACACTCGATCAGGCCCTGGTGCTGGCTGATGATGTTCTGGGTAATGGCCAGGCCCAGCCCGGTACCGTCCGGGCGGCCACTGACCATGGGATAGAAGAGGGTGTCCTGCAGTTCCGGCGGGATGCCCGGGCCGTTGTCGATGATTTCTACCCGCGCTACCAGGCGGTGACGCACGTGACCGATGGTGAACTGGCGCAGGGCACGGCTGCGCAAGGTGATGCGACCCAGGCGCAGCTCATTCTGTGAGCTGATCGCCTGCATGGCGTTGCGCACGATGTTGAGTACGGCCTGAATCATCTGTTCTCGGTCGATCAGCACGTCCGGCAGGCTTGGGTCGTAATCGCGCACCAAAGTGATGCACCCTTGGCTTTCGGCATCGACCAGGCTGCACACCCGCTCCAGCACTTCGTGAATATTGGTCATGGCCAGCGACGGCAGCTTGTTGGAGCCCAGCATGCGGTCGACCAGGTTACGCAAGCGGTCGGCCTCTTCGATGATCACATTGGTGTAGTCGCGCAGCCCTTCCTCGGGCAGTTCGCGGGCCAGTAGCTGGGCCGCTCCGCGGATGCCGCCAAGGGGGTTCTTGATTTCGTGGGCCAGGCCGCGCACCAGCATCTTGGTGGTTTCCTGCTTGCTCAGTTGGGCCTCTTCCTTGGTGATGCGCAGCAGACGGTCCCGCGGGTGCACCTCGAGCAACAGCAGCGTCTGGCCTTGATGCAGTATCGGCGTTACCGCGTAGTCGACGGTGATGGTCTGCCCGGTCAGCGATGTAAGCTGCGCTTCACGCTTGGTGAACGGGTGCGCCTGCTCGACCGCCTGGCGCAGCGAACTGAGCGCCTCGGTCGATTCGGTGAACAGCTCGCTGATGAATTGCCCATGGCTGCGCTGGCCACTGACGGCCAGCAGCATTTCTGCGGCCGGGTTCATGTACTCCAGGCGCAGCTCGGCGTTGAGCAGCAACGTGGCGGTGGTCAGGTTGTCCAGAAGCAGACGGTGCTGTGCATCGCTGATGGTCATAAGGCGTCGTTGACCTCGTTTGGCGCTTGCCTGGCACTTGGGGCCAGAACCGGGCGTGCTGTGGATCCGCTGATGCGAGACTCTCTTCCTGCAAAAAATGCAAGAAACAAACCAAGGCTCCGAAAAGAAGCGGAAATAGCTGAGAAAGGCCTGGATTTGCGCTTAATCGGATCAAAATGTGCTGAGCGGGCGCTCCGCGCGACCTGTTTTGGGGTGCATGGCGGAGCGTTTGGCGTTGTTATGCACCAATATAGAGCATTGACGCATCTAGTGTTTCGGGCACAGCTGTGCGGTCGCGCGGACCAGGACAAGGTGGCGTATCGGGTCATTGGTGCGGGCGTGCAGGGCGTTGGCGAGTTTACGCGTGCAGTCCTCTGGAGGGTGCCGGTCGAAGCGCCCCAACTCGAATAGAAGCGTTGTCTGAAGCTTGTCCAGACGAGGTCGCAGTTGGTCGACCAAATCAAGGACGGCTGCGGATGGCCTCTGCTCTAGCGTGACCCAGCGATCGAGCAAGGTGTATTGCATCAGCTTGTTGGCCTCGATCTGGTCGCTGAAGAAAGCTGCGGCGCGTTCAGGGCTGAGGTCATGGTCGGCAGCCTGCTGGCGCACCAGGGCAAGGACTTCGCGCTCGCGCTCGGGCGCTGCTACGGCAAGGTTGTGTTCCCACTTGTGCAGTGCAACCGAGCTGGCCAGGTCCAGTCGGTACTCGATGTTGGATAGGAGTGGGTTGAATTCAGGCTGGGAGGCTTCAGGAGCGATACAGCCGATCAAGGCAAACGGCAAGCAAAGTGACGTGATGGCCAGGCGCATGGTGTTCTCCATACAGAGGGAGAATGGATTGTGCGCAGTTGACCAACTGCTGCTTGTAGGGGCGTTCTGATTTGCATGTATGAAAACAAAAACGGCCTCCCGAGGGAGGCCGTTGTGATCATGTCATCGGCGCGAGGCGCCAATCAGATCAGCAGCTGTAGTACAGCTCGTATTCCAGCGGGTGTACGAAGGTACGGACCTTGATTTCTTCTTCGCTCTTCAGCTCGATGAAGGCATCGATGAAGTCGTCGGAGAACACGCCGCCCTTGGTCAGGAACGCACGGCCTTTATCCAGCTCTTCCAGAGCTTCTTTCAGGCTGCCGCACACTTGCGGGATGTTCTTGGCTTCTTCTGGCGGCAGGTCGTACAGGTTCTTGTCGGCCGCGTCGCCTGGGTGGATCTTGTTCTGGATGCCGTCCAGGCCAGCCATCAGCAGGGCCGCGAAGGCCAGGTACGGGTTGGCCGATGGGTCCGGGAAGCGTGCTTCGATACGGCGGGCTTTCGGGCTGCCAACGTAAGGAATACGGATCGAGGCGGAACGGTTGCGAGCCGAGTAGGCCAGCATTACCGGGGCTTCGAAGCCTGGGACCAGACGCTTGTACGAGTTGGTCGACGGGTTGGTGAAGCCGTTCAGGGCCTTACCGTGCTTGATGATACCGCCAATGAAGTACAGGGCGGTGTCGGACAGGCCGGCATAGCCTTCACCCGAGAAGGTGTTCTTGCCGTCTTTCCAGATCGACATGTGCACGTGCATGCCCGAGCCGTTGTCGCCGTACAGTGGCTTCGGCATGAAGGTGGCGGTACGGCCGTAAGCGTCGGCAACGTTGTGCACGACGTATTTCAGCGCTTGTACTTCGTCAGCCTTCTTCACCAGGGTGTTGAACTTGACGCCGATTTCGTTCTGGCCGGCAGTCGCCACTTCGTGGTGGTGAACTTCAACGGTCTGGCCCATTTCTTCCAGGGCGTTGCACATGGCAGTACGGATTTCGTGGTCGTGGTCGAACGGCGGAACCGGGAAGTAGCCGCCTTTCACGCCCGGGCGGTGGCCTTTGTTGCCGCCTTCCACGTCAGCGCCGGTCATCCACGAGCCTTGCTCGGAGAAGATCTTGAACATCGAACCGGAGATGTCCGAGTGGAACTTCACTTCGTCGAAGATGAAGAACTCAGGCTCTGGGCCGGCGAATACGGTGTCACCGATGCCGGTGCTCTTCAGGTACTCTTCAGCGCGCTTGGCGATGGCGCGTGGGTCGCGGTCGTAGCCCTGCATGCTCGACGGGTCGACGATGTCGCAGGTGATGATCAGGGTTGGTTCTTCGGTGAACGGGTCCAGAACGGCGGTTTCGTCGACCGGCATCAGGATCATGTCGGAAGCTTCGATGCCTTTCCAGCCTGCGATGGAGGAACCGTCGAACATCTTGCCGACTTCGAAGAAGTCTTCGTCCAGCGCATCACGCGACGGCATGGTCACGTGGTGCTGAATGCCTTTGGTGTCCGTGAAACGCAGATCAATCCACTTGACGTCATGATCTTTGATGAGTTGAACCGACTTCGACATGTTGTCCTCCGGATGGTCTAGAGCGCGGTGGGCCGCTGCCCTGGAAAAAGGGTGTTGCCGGGCGCGGATAGTCGGCCAAGCTTACCTGCCTCACAAGGGAGCAAATTGCATGCCAGTGCCCGAAAATGGCGAGGGTGGGATAAAAGGGGGCGTTTGCGGGCATTTGGCGTTGGGTTGGCGGGTAAGAGTGCACCCTTACGATGCGTTTTTTGATCGTCTCGCACCAATTGGGTGCGTGGCGTGAGTGGTGTGCTAGCTTCTAGGGCCCTTTCGCGGGTAAACCCGCTCCTACGGGCGGGTTTACCCGCGAAAGGGCCGGAACAGGCACTGCAAAACCTGGGCTCTGCATTTATCTCAAAGCTTCTGATCAAAAGTTGGTCAAATCCTGAGCAATTTCCGATATAATTCGCGCCCCTCATTTTCGGCAGGCCCTGCGCGCGCTGTTAACCAATGAAACTTATCGTCAAAGTCTTCCCAGAAATCACCATCAAAAGCCGGCCGGTGCGCAAGCGCTTCATCCGCCAGCTTGGCAAGAACATCCGCAACGTGCTCAAGGATCTCGACCCTGAGCTCGCGGTCGATGGTGTCTGGGACAATCTCGAGGTGGTCACCCGCGTCGAAGACGAAAAAGTCCAGCGCGAGATGATCGAACGCCTCACCTGCACCCCGGGTATCACCCACTTCCTGCAGGTAGAGGAATACCCGCTGGGTGACTTCGACGACATCGTCGCCAAGTGCAAGCACCACTTCGGCCACCTGCTGGCCGGCAAGCACTTCGCCGTGCGCTGCAAGCGCGGTGGCCACCATGACTTCACCTCGATGGACGTCGACCGTTACGTCGGCAGCCAGCTGCGCCAGCAGTGTGGCGCCGCCGGGATCGAGCTGAAAAAGCCTGAAGTGCTGGTGCGCATCGAAATCCGCGACCAGCGCCTGTACGTGATCCACAACCAGCACAACGGCATCGGCGGTTATCCGCTGGGTGCCCTGGAGCAGACCCTGGTGCTGATGTCCGGTGGTTTCGACTCCACCGTTGCGGCGTACCAGATGATGCGCCGCGGCCTGATGACCCACTTCTGCTTCTTCAACCTCGGCGGCCGTGCCCACGAGCTGGGCGTGATGGAAGTGGCCCATTACCTGTGGAAAAAGTACGGCAGCAGCCAGCGCGTACTGTTCATCAGCGTGCCGTTCGAAGAAGTGGTTGGCGAGATCCTCAACAAGGTCGACAACAGCTACATGGGCGTGACCCTCAAGCGCATGATGCTGCGCGGCGCCGCCCATATGGCCGACCGCCTGCAGATCGACGCGCTGGTGACCGGCGAAGCGATTTCCCAGGTGTCCAGCCAGACCCTGCCGAACCTGTCGATCATCGACTCGGCCACCGACAAGCTGGTGCTGCGCCCGCTGCTGGCCAGCCACAAGCAGGACATCATCGACCAGGCCACCGAAATCGGCACCGCGGACTTTGCCAAGCACATGCCGGAATACTGCGGCGTGATCTCGGTAAACCCGACCACCCATGCCAAGCGTCACCGCATGGAGCACGAAGAAAAGCAGTTCGACATGGCCGTGCTGGAGCGCGCTCTTGAGCGCGCCAAGTTCATTTCCATCGACCATGTGATCGATGAGCTGGGCAAGGACATCGAAATCGAGGAAGTGGCCGAGGCGCTGCCAGGCCAGATCGTCATCGACATTCGCCACCCCGATGCCCAGGAAGACGAACCTCTGGCGCTGGAAGGTATCGAAGTCCAGACCATGCCGTTCTACGCCATCAACAGCAAGTTCAAGCACCTGGACCCCACGCGCCAGTACTTGCTGTATTGCGACAAGGGTGTGATGAGCCGTTTGCACGCACACCATCTGCTCAGTGAGGGACATGCCAATGTGCGTGTTTATCGTCCGACATAAGACGCCGGGGCTGTATGGCGGCAGTATTCGCCATCGCCCTCCCGACCGCCGGGCCCGCTGAGCCTTAAACGGTACATATTGGCCGCCTACACTGGGCGGCAACCGAATCCTCTGATCGAGATACACTTGTGATCGAAAATCTGCGTAACATCGCCATCATCGCCCACGTTGACCATGGTAAAACCACTCTGGTCGACAAACTCCTGCGTCAGTCCGGCACTCTGGAGCGTAACGAGCTCAACGACGAGCGCGTCATGGACTCCAACGACCAGGAAAAAGAGCGCGGTATTACCATTCTGGCGAAAAACACCGCCATCAACTGGAACGGCTACCACATCAACATCGTCGACACCCCCGGCCACGCCGACTTCGGTGGCGAGGTTGAGCGTGTAATGTCGATGGTCGACTCCGTGCTGCTGCTGGTCGACGCCCAGGACGGCCCGATGCCGCAAACTCGCTTCGTGACCAAGAAGGCTTTCGAAGCCGGCCTGAAGCCAATCGTCGTGATCAACAAGGTTGACCGTCCGGGCGCACGTCCTGACTGGGTTCTGGACCAGATCTTCGACCTGTTCGACAACCTCGGTGCCACCGACGAACAGCTGGACTTCAAAGTGGTCTACGCCTCGGCCCTGAACGGCATTGCCGGCCTGGACCACACTGCCATGGCCGAAGACATGACCCCGCTGTACCAGTCGATCATCGACAACGTACCTGCACCGTCTGTTGACCGCGATGGCCCGTTCCAGATGCAAATCTCCGCACTGGACTACAACAGCTTCCTCGGCGTTATCGGTGTTGGCCGCATCGCCCGTGGCCGCGTCAAGCCGAACACCCCGGTTGTCGCCATCGACACCAACGGCAAGAAGCGTAACGGCCGTATCCTGAAGCTGATGGGTCACCACGGTCTGCACCGCGTTGACGTCGAAGAAGCCCAGGCTGGCGATATCGTCTGCATCAGCGGTTTCGATGAGCTGTTCATCTCCGACACCCTGTGCGCCCCGGATGCGGTAGAAGCGATGAAGCCGCTGACCGTTGACGAGCCGACCGTTTCGATGACCTTCCAGGTCAACGACTCGCCGTTCTGCGGTAAAGAAGGCAAGTTCGTCACCAGCCGTAACATCAAGGACCGTCTGGACAAGGAGCTGCTGTACAACGTTGCTCTGCGCGTTCAGGAGACCGACTCCCCTGACAAGTTCAAGGTTTCGGGCCGTGGTGAGCTGCACCTGTCGGTGCTGATCGAAACCATGCGTCGTGAAGGCTTCGAAATGGCCGTGGGCCGTCCTGAAGTGATCATCCGCGAAGTCGACGGCGTGAAGCAGGAGCCGTTCGAGAACGTCACCATCGACATCCCTGAAGAATCCCAGGGCAAGGTCATGGAAGAGATGGGTCTGCGTAAAGGCGACCTGACCAACATGGTTCCGGATGGCAAGGGCCGCGTTCGTCTGGAGTACAACATTCCAGCCCGTGGTCTGATCGGTTTCCGTAACCAGTTCCTGACTCTGACCAACGGTGCAGGCATCCTGACCTCGATCTTCGATCGCTACGACACCATGAAGTCGGGCCAGATGTCCGGCCGCCTCAACGGCGTACTGGTTTCGGTCGAGACCGGCAAGGCACTGACCTACTCGCTGGAAACCCTGCAGGCTCGCGGCAAGCTGTTCGTTGAACACGGCCAGGAGATCTACAACGGTCAGATCATCGGCCTGAACAGCCGTGACAACGACCTGGGCGTGAACCCGACCAAGGGCAAGAAGCTCGACAACATGCGTGCTTCGGGCAAAGACGAAGTCATCGCCCTGGTACCACCAGTTCGCCACACCCTCGAGCAGGCCCTGGAATTCATCCAGGACGACGAGCTGTGCGAAGTGACGCCTAAGTCGATCCGTCTGCGCAAGAAGATCCTGGACGAAGGCGAGCGTACCCGCGCAGCCAAGAAAGCCAAGAACTGAGTTAGCTCAGGCTGAATGAAAACGCCCCCGGTCGAAAGGCCGGGGGCGTTTTTGTTTGCCTTGTGGAAAGCTCCAGTAGGAAGCGACTGTGTTTTGCAGGTGCTTGTTCGACGGCAAACCGAGGAGCCTTGTGACAATCAGAGGCCCTGCCTAGGTTGGCTGGCTCTTGCTTTGGAGCTTGGAACATGAATTGTCGTTACCTGTTGTTTATTCCGTGTCTCGCCGTCAGTTTTCAGGCCAGTGCCCAGCAGGCGTGTAGCGCGCTGCGACCGCAGGAATTAGCCCGCTGTCATGTCGAGAAGGTGAGACAGGCACCCTTGCAGTACCAGTTGGAGCAGAAGACACCCGCACAGGGCTATACGCTGTATCAATACCGGATGACCTCACAGACCTGGTCACCTGAGCCCGTTGTTGAGCCCCGCCTGTGGGAGCACCGCGTCGAACTGTTCGTGCCAGACGTGGCATTGGCGGAGAAAGCGTTGGTAGTGGTCAATAACGGTGTGAGGTTTGGTGAGGAACAACAAATCCCTGACTACTCGTCCGAGGCGTTGAGTGCCATTGCCGTGCAGACACAGACTGTTGTGGCGTCGATCAGCGATGTGCCCAACCAGTATGTGACCTTCCGTGATGCACAAGCGCCGATGCGCGAGGATGATGCCGTGGCCCACACCTGGGCGCATTGGCTGCGTAACGAAGCGGCTGCCCCGGAGCTGCCGCTGCATGTGCCAATGGCCGCTGTCGCCAGCAGGGGCATGGACCTCATGGCTGACGCGTTGCCCGAGCTACGCCTCGAGCAGTTCATCATCACCGGTGCCTCGAAACGCGGTTGGAGTGCATGGCTGACGGCCATGGCCGATGATCGGGTAGTTGCCATCGTGCCCAGCGTCATCGATGTTGCCGACACTTCCAGCATGCTGGAGGGCTTGCGCAAGCGGTACGGTGGTTCATGGCCATTGGCGCTCTGGCCCTATCAGGCTGCGGAAGTCTTGCAGCAGTTGGGCAGCCCGGCCTTCGCTCGGTTGATGGCACTGATGGACCCGATGCAGTACCTGGATGAGCCGGGTGCTCGCCTGAAGATACCGAAATACCTGGTGTCCGCCAGCGGGGATGATTTCTTCGCCCCTGATCACGCCACGGACTACCTGCAGCGCCTGCCTGGCCAGACCAGCCTCAGGGTGCTGCCGAACTCGGACCATGGGGGCGTGCGTGCGCATGTTGTCACTACTCTCGTGCCGATGGTTCAGCGTATCCAGGCCAGCCTGCCCATGCCTCGCGTGCAAGTGGCTCCGGGCGAAGGAGCTGCGCATGTGCTGGTACGGCTTTCGGAAATGCCTGTAGCAGTGAAGGTGTGGACTGCGGCTAACCCCTTGGATCGGGACTTCCGCCATGCCTGTGGGGTACGCTACACATCGCAGACGATCATCCCCAGTGAGGCCTTCAGCCTTGACTGGGCGCCGCCGGCGCAAGGCTGGCAGGCGCGGTTCGTAGAGGCGCGGTTTGCTGATGGTTTCGTTGTCACCAGCCCGGTCAGCGTTTTGCCGCAGACTTATCCTGAGCATCCACCAGCGGATCAGGGGGGGGCTTGCCGGAGCTTCCCCGCTGGTTGAAATGGGAGCGGTGGGTTCAGTGCTTCATGCCCAACTCGGCATCGCCACAGAATCGAGCGCCGCCCGCGCGGCACTCGATTTATGCCCCGGCGCAAGACTCAACGCCCAACCACCTTGGGCTTGTAGGCACAATACCCCGGCCGCGGCCCGACCTTGGGGTGGTTGCGACAGGTATCCGGGCGCTTGTCATAAATGGTGCACAGCCGGCTTTTACGATCCAGGTACATGCAGTCGTCGTTGCTCATCCGGGTCAGGGTGAAGATCCCGGACTTCTGGTTGAAGCGCTCGATGATGCCTTCTTTTTGCAGGCGCTTGGCCACGTTCTTGGGGGGTTCGTCTTTTTCGAACTCGTCGACCACGCCGATACGGATCAGATCCTTGATCTTCACCTCCACCGGCAGGGTGCAGCAGGTCGAATGGCAGCCATGGCACATGTTGCTGGTATAGCGCTGCCAGGTCTCCAGGCGGTCGACTTCGGCCGCGGCGATCAGGGTCGTTTTCATCTTTATAGGGTGGATCACGGTCTTGGGGCGCGCGATGATACCGGAATTGTTCAATTTATGAACAACCTTTTGCCGGAATCGCAGAGTGGGCATGAAAACTGCGAACCGTAACTGTCGCTCTCTGTCGAAGGGTCTAGTCTCAACACTCTCCCTCCGCTTTCGTCAACTTGCCCGAGGATGCCGCATGTCCCAGGAACCCAAAGCACGTGACGCCGAAGTCGCGGATTTTCGCGCTGCTGTACTGAACAAGCTGACCTACGCGGTCGGCAAGGACCCCGAGCACGCCTTCGACCATGACTGGTTCGAAGCCATTGCCCTGGCCGCGCGCGATCACATGGTCGACCACTGGATGGATCACACCCGGCAGGCCTATCGGCGCAGCCAGAAGCGTGTCTACTACCTTTCCCTGGAGTTTCTCATCGGCCGCTTGCTGTACGACAGCCTGAGCAACCTGGGCCTGCTGGACGTCGCCCGCGATGCGCTGGAAGGGCTGAATGTGGACCTCGAACGCATTCGCCTGCTCGAGCCGGACGCCGCGCTGGGCAATGGTGGCCTTGGCCGTCTGGCTGCGTGCTTCATGGAGAGCATGTCTACCCTGGGTATCGCTGCCCATGGTTACGGCATCCGCTACGAGCACGGGCTGTTCCGTCAGGCCGTGGTCGATGGCTGGCAGCAGGAACAGACCGAGAACTGGCTGGATTTCGGCAACCCCTGGGAGTTCGAGCGCGCCGAGGTGATCTACCCGATCAGCTTTGGCGGCAGTGTCGAAACGGTGCACGATGCAAGCGGTAGCCAGCGCCAGGTATGGTGGCCTGGCGAGACGGTGCGGGCGGTGGCCTACGACACGCCGGTAGTCGGCTGGCGCGGATCCAGCGTCAACACCCTGCGCCTGTGGCGCGCGCGCGCGCTGGAAGAGCTGCACCTGGAGCGCTTCAATGCCGGTGACCATTTGGGGGCTGTGGCTGAAGTGGCGCGTGCCGAGAGCATTTCGCGTGTGCTTTACCCCGCCGACAGTACCGAGGCCGGTCAGGAACTGCGCCTTCGCCAGGAGTACTTTTTTGTCTCGGCTTCGCTGCAGGACTTGCTGCGGCGCCACCTGAACATGCACAAGGACCTGCTCAACCTGCCTGATGCAGCGGCCATCCAGCTAAACGACACCCATCCCTCGATTGCGGTGGCGGAGCTGATGCGGTTGCTGGTGGATCAGCACGAAGTGCCTTGGGAAAAGGCCTGGGAGCTGACCGTCGGCACGCTCGCCTACACCAACCATACACTGTTGCCAGAAGCCCTGGAAACCTGGCCGGTAGCGCTGATGGAGCGCATGCTGCCGCGGCACATGCAGATTATCTACCTGATCAATGCCTACCATATCGATGCGTTGCGGGCCAAAGGCCTGCACGACTTCGACGTGCTGCGCGCGGTTTCGCTGATTGAGGAAGACAACGGCCGACGGGTGCGCATGGGCAATCTGGCGTTTCTCGGCTCGCACAGCGTCAACGGCGTGTCGGCGCTGCACAGCAAGTTGATGAAAAGCACGGTGTTCTCCGAGCTGCACAAGCTCTACCCGCAACGGATCAACAACAAGACCAACGGCATTACCTTCCGCCGCTGGTTGTACCAGTCCAACCCTCAACTGACCGAGATGCTGGTCGAGGCGCTTGGGCCGGAACTCAAGGACGACCCACAGACGCGTCTGGCGGGCCTGGTGCCGTTCGCCGAAAAAGCCGGTTTCCGCAAGCAGTTCGCTGCCCAGCGGCTGCACAGCAAGCGCGCCCTGGCCAGCATCATTCAGGATCGTATCGGCGTCACGGTCAACCCCGAGGCGCTATTCGACGTTCAGGTCAAACGTATTCACGAATACAAGCGCCAGTTGCTCAACCTGCTGCACACCGTTGCACTGTACCAGGCCATACGCAACGACCCTGGCACCAACTGGGTGCCGCGGGTGAAGATCTTCGCTGGCAAGGCTGCGGCCAGTTACCACCAGGCCAAACTGATCATCAAGCTGGCCAACGACATCGCCCGTGTGGTGAACAACGACCCGACGGTGCGCGGCCTGCTGAAGGTGGTGTTCCTGCCCAACTACAACGTCAGCCTGGCCGAGAGCATCATCCCGGCGGCGGACCTTTCCGAGCAGATATCCACCGCAGGTTACGAAGCTTCCGGTACCAGTAACATGAAGTTCGGCCTCAATGGTGCGCTGACCATCGGCACCCTGGATGGTGCCAACGTGGAGATGTGCGAACAGGTGGGGGCCGACAACATGTTCATCTTTGGCCTGACCGCGCAGCAGGTTGAAGCGCGCAAGCGTGCCGGTGATTTTGGCGCCAATGCCGCCATAGCTGCTTCCAACCGCTTGACCGATGTGTTGCAGGCCATTCGCAGTGGTGTGTTCTCGCCAGACGACCCTTCTCGGTTCACCGGGTTGATCGACGGCCTGGTGGCCTACGATCGCTTCCTGGTGTGTGCCGATTTCGATGCCTACTGGGATGCCCAGCGGCGGGTCGAGGATCTGTGGCACACACCGCAGGAGTGGTGGCGCAAGGCGGTGCTCAATACCGCGCGGATGGGCTGGTTCTCCTCGGATCGGACTATTCGCGAGTATGCGACCGAGATCTGGAAGGCGCTGGACTGAGGCGGGCCTGTGCTGGCTTGTTCGCGGGTAAACCCGCGCCTACAGGGCCCTTATCCACCTGTAGGCGCGGGCGCGTCCGCGAATGGCCCCACAACCAGACCACCGGCCTGGCGAAGGCTGAACTACCGACCTATTGTGCCGTCTGAGAGCCGTGGCGAGTCTCATCACTCGCTAGCCCGTCACTCTCCCTGTAAACTGCGGGGGTTTTTCATCCCCCCAATCCGTTCGGAGCCATACATGTCCCGCGTTACCCTGAGTCGCTATCTGATTGAGCAGACCCGCAGCAACAATACCCCTGCCGATCTGCGCTTCCTGATCGAAGTGGTAGCGCGTGCGTGCAAGGAAATCAGCCATCACGTGTCCAAAGGCGCCCTCGGCGGTGTGCTGGGCAGCATGGGCACTGAAAACGTGCAGGGCGAGGTCCAGAAGAAACTGGACGTGATTTCCAACGATATCCTGCTGGAAGCCAACGAGTGGGGCGGTCACCTGGCTGGCATGGCTTCCGAAGAAATGGACAACGCGTACCAGATCCCGGGCAAGTACCCGAAAGGCGCCTACCTGCTGGTCTTCGACCCGCTGGACGGTTCGTCGAACATCGACGTCAACGTGTCGGTCGGTACCATCTTCTCGGTTCTGCGTTGCCCTAACCAGTACCTGAGCCAGAACGAAAGCCTCAACGAAGAAGCGTTCCTGCAGCCAGGTACCGAGCAGGTTGCTGCCGGTTATGCCATCTACGGCCCGCAGACCATGCTGATCCTGACCCTGGGCAACGGCGTCAAGGGCTTCACCCTGGATCGCGAACTGGGCAGCTTCGTGCTGACTCACGAAAACATCCGCGTACCGGAGACCACCGCCGAGTTCGCCATCAACATGTCCAACCAGCGCCACTGGGAAGCCCCGGTACAGCGCTATGTGGGCGAACTGCTGGCAGGCGAGACCGGCCCGCTGAAGAAGAACTACAACATGCGCTGGATCGCCTCGATGGTGGCCGACGTGCACCGCATCCTGACCCGTGGCGGCCTGTTCATGTACCCACGTGACGCCCGCGAACCAAGCAAGCCGGGCAAGCTGCGCCTGATGTACGAAGCCAACCCGATGTCGTTCATCATCGAACAGGCCGGTGGCGCTTCCACCAACGGTTACGATCGCATCCTCGACATCAAGCCAGAAAGCCTGCACCAGCGCGTGTCGGTGATTCTCGGCTCGAAGGAAGAGGTCGAGCGCGTCACCGCTTACCACAAGGAGTAAGTCATGCTCGCACCTTGGCAGCCGTTGCTGGAGTGGTGGTTCGGTTGGGGCACCAGTGCCCAGGCCGTGGCTGACGAGAAGAGCATGCTGTGGTTCGGCAAGCATTACGATGCCGAGGCCCATGCGCTGTTTGGCGACCTGGTCGAGCATGCCCTGGCGGGTGGGCTCGAAGAGTGGCAGCAAAGCCCGCAGGGCTGGCTGGGCCTGCTGATTTTGCTCGACCAGCTGCCACGCATGATCTACCGCGACACGCCACGCGCCTTCGAGGGCGACCGGCGTGCCCAGGTGGTCGCCATGCAGGGCCTGCAGAAGGGCTGGGACTACCAGCTGCTGCCGATCCAGCGCGTGTTCGTGCTGCTGGTACTGGAGCATGCCGAAGTGCTGGACTGGCAGAACCTGTGCGTGGAGCGTTATCGAATGCTGCTGGACGAACAGCCCGAGGCCAACCGCCGGCTGTTTGAAGGCTTCCTCGACTATGCCGAGCAGCACCAGCGGGTAATTGCCCGCTTCGGGCGCTTCCCGCACCGCAACCTGGTGCTGGAGCGGCCGAGCACCAGCGAAGAGATGGACTTTTTGCTGGAGCCTGGGTCCCGGTTCTGAGGCCCAAGGGGCCTGCTGTGCAGGCATCGCGACGCAAGGCCGCTCCCATTGGGGGCGGCCTTTTTTATTGGGCGCATGATTAATGCTTTGTGATTAATCGCACAGTAGTGGCCATCCGACCAATGGTGTAGGGACATAGGGGGTGGGGCAGGGAACCTGGGAGGGATTTTCACGTCGAAGGTCACTGCAGGCCACTCGCCTGTATCATCTTTCAGGAGTGTCCCTTCATGTCGTTGCGTTCCCTCGCCCTGTTGTCGCTGTGCGTCGTGCTGACTGCCTGCAGCAAGATCAATCAGGAAAACTATTCCAAGATCAAGGCCGGTATGAACAAGGCCGAGGTCGAGCAGTTGCTCGGCACGCCGACCGAGTGTTCTGGCGCGTTGGGCATGAGCAGCTGCACCTGGGGGGACGAGAAGAGCTTCATCAGCGTGCAGTACGCAGCTGACAAGGTGCTGATGTATTCCGGGCAGGGCCTCAAATGAGGCGTGCGTACCTGCTGATGGGGGTATGCCTGGCGTTGCTGCTGGGCGGTTGTGCAGGTTCCGTGCACGACCCGCTGGCGCCGAAAACCGCCGGCCATGTCGACCTCAAGCGCTACCAGGGCAAATGGTACGAGCTGGCGCGCCTGCCCATGCGCTTCCAGGAAGGCTGCGAGCAGTCCGAGGCCCATTACAACCTCAGGCCTGATGGCAGTTATGGCGTGCTCAACCGCTGCCGCACCATGGGTGATGAATGGCTTCGCGCCGAAGGGCATGCGAATATCCAGGAGCCGGGGCACACCGACAAGCTATGGGTCGAGTTCGATAACTGGTTCACCAGGCTGGTGCCAGGCGTGGCGCGGGGTGAGTACTGGATTCTTTATGTGGACGACCACTACCGTACGGCCATCGTCGGCAGCCCGGACCGCAAATACCTTTGGATTCTGTCGCGCACACCGACACTGCCGGCCTGGGAGCGTGAGAACCTGCTGTCCAGGGCGCGGCAGCAGGGGTATGACACCAGCCGCTTGATCTGGCGGGCGTCCGATCAGCAAATAGTAAAAATGCATTGAGTTTTTTGGGGTTGCTTTGCAACCTTTCGCGGGCAAGCCCGCTCCCACAGGTTCTGCGCTGAACCCTGGGCTGCCCCCGAGAGATTTTGTGGGGCAGTCCAACCTGTGCGGGCTTGCCCGCGAAGGGCTGCAACGCAGCCCCGGTACACTCAGCCCAAAAGCTGGCGCAACACCTCGGCAAACGCCCACCCGCTTTCTTCTTCTTGCGCATGCCGCCCCTGGCGCACCACCCAGTGCCCATTCACCATCACATCGCGCACCTGGCGATCGCCGCCGGCAAACAGCCAACGGTTGAGAATGGCATCACCCTCCGCCATGGCGATGTAGGGGTCCTGCCCATCGAGCACCAGCCAGTCGGCACGCTTGCCCACCGCCAACTCGCCGACCGCCTGCCCCAGCGCCTGTGCACCACCGGCCAACGCCGCGTCATACAGCGTGCGCCCGACCATCGGTTGGTCGCCGCGATACAGGCGGTTGCGCCGCTGGTCCCGCAGGCGCTGGCCATATTCCAGCCAGCGCAGCTCCTCCACCACGCTCAACGACACATGGCTGTCCGAGCCAATGCCCATACGTCCGCCCTGTGCCAGGAAGTCCACTGCCGGGAAGATCCCATCGCCCAGGTTGGCTTCGGTGGTCAGGCACAACCCGGCCACTGCGCCGCTGCGGGCCATGGCAGTGACTTCGTCCGGTTCGGCATGGGTAGCGTGTACCAGGCACCAGCGGCGGTCCACGTCCACGTGCTCGTACAGCCACTGCAGCGGGCGCAGGCCGCTCCAGGCCAGGCAGTCGTCGACTTCCTTCTGCTGTTCGGCGATGTGGATATGCACTGGGCACTGCCTGTCGCTGGCCGCCAACACTTCGGCGATCTGTCCAGGCGTTACCGCCCGCAGCGAGTGGAAGCAAAGGCCCAGTTGCTGCGCCGGTTGCGCGGCCAGCAGCGGGGCGAGCTGGGCTTGCAGCTGCAGGTACTGCCCGGTGGAGTTGATGAAGCGCCGCTGCCCGTCGTTCGGCGCCTGGCCGCCAAAGCCTGCATGGCTGTACAGCACCGGCAGCAAGGTCAGGCCGATGCCGCTGTCGGCTGCGGCCGCGCTGATGCGTCGCGACAGCTCGGCGGGGTCGGCGTAGGGCTTGCCGGCCTGGTCGTGGTGCACGTAGTGGAACTCCGCCACCGAGGTATAACCGGCCTTGAGCATCTCGATGTACAACTGGCGGGCGATGACCTGAAGCTGCTCTGGGCTGATCTGCCCGACCAGGCGGTACATCAGGTCTCGCCAGGTCCAGAAACTGTCGTTGGGGTTGCCGGCAACTTCCGCCAGGCCTGCCATGGCGCGCTGGAAGGCATGCGAGTGCAAGTTGGGCATGCCGGGCAGCAGCGGGCCGGCCAGGCGCTCGGCGCCTTCGGCCGAAGCGCCAGGCTCGATGCTGGCCACGCGGCCATCGCGGGCGACCTCGATACGCACATGGCTGGCCCAGCCCGTAGGTAGCAGGGCGCGTTCGGCGAAGTAGGCTGACATCGGTGGAATCCTGTTATTGTTAACTTGTATATACATATACAGGCGTTTGCCTGCCGGGTAAACTGCGGCAAGCTACCGCTCATTTCATTTGCACAAGGATCCATCGCCGTGCCGACACCTCCTGTCTCCGTGCTGGTTGCCCAGATGGGCGAGGGCCCGGCGCCGCTCTACGCCCGGGTCAAACAGATGATCATCCAGCAGATCGACAACGGCAGCTGGCCACCGCATCACCGGGTACCTTCCGAGAGCGAGTTGGTCAACGAGCTGGGTTTCAGCCGCATGACCATCAACCGCGCCCTGCGTGAACTCACCGCCGAGGGCCTGCTGGTGCGCATGCAAGGGGTCGGCACCTTCGTGGCCGAGCCCAAGGGCCGTTCGGCGCTGTTCGAGGTCAATAACATTGCCGATGAAATTGCCGCGCGCGGGCACCAGCATAGCTGCCAGGTGATCACGCTTGCCGAAGAAGCGGCCGGCTCCGAGCGGGCGCTCGCTCTGGACATGCGTGAAGGTCAGCGGGTGTTCCATTCGCTGATCGTGCATTTCGAGAACGGCGTGCCGGTGCAGATCGAGGACCGCTACGTTAACGCGGCCATCGCCCCCGACTACCTCAAGCAGGACTTTACTCGGCAGACGCCTTACGCCTACCTGTCCCAGGTGGCGCCGTTGACCGAAGGTGAGCATGTGGTCGAGGCGATCCTGGCCGAGCCGGAAGAATGCCGCCTGTTGCAGATCGAGCGGGGCGAGCCTTGCCTGCTGATTCGTCGTCGCACCTGGTCCGGCCGCCAGCCGGTGACCGCTGCACGGCTGATCCACCCCGGTTCCCGTCATCGCCTGGAAGGACGTTTCAGCAAATGAGTCAGCTGCAGTTGTTGCGTGCGCACGATTACCCGCGCATGCCGTGGAAGAACGGTGGCGGTTTCACCGAAGAGATTACCCGCGACAGTGGCGAGGGCCTGGACGGTTTTGGCTGGCGTCTGTCGATTGCCGATATCGAAGAGTCGGGCGGGTTTTCCACCTTTGCCGGCTACCAGCGGATCATCACCGTGCTGCAGGGCGACGGCATGCGCCTGCTGGTCGACGGCCAGGCCAGTCGGCCATTGCTGGCGTTCGATGCGTTTGCGTTCAGCGGCGAGAGCCAGGTCAGCTGCAAGTTGCTGGGCGGGGCGATCCGCGATTTCAACCTGATCTATGCACCTGAGCGTTATCGGGCGCGGCTGCAGTGGCTGGATGGCACCAGCCGGGTGTACAGCTCGGCGTCGACGGTGTTGTTGTTTGCTGCCAGCAGCCATGTTGAGGTGACCATCGTGGGGCGTGAAACGCAGCGGCTAGGGTTGTATGACTGCCTGCGGCTGGAGGGCAATGACGAATTGCTTGGGCTGGAGGTTCAGGGGCGGTTTTGCTTGATTGAGCTCATTTCTCGCTGATGGGCTTGGCGATACATTTTCATCGCCTGTGAGATCGAGCGCCGCCCGCGCGGCGCATCGCGACGCAAGGCCGCTCCCACATTTGTTTCGGGCCAGTCCCTCCTGTGCCATGCGCGCGCGACCGCCTTGTTTGTACGACGCGATATTGAGTCATGCGCCAAGGGGCTCGCGCGCGAATCCCACAGGAGTAATTGGCCCGAAACAAATGTGGGAGCGGCCTTGCGTCGCGATGCGCCGCGCGGGCGGCGCTCGATTTATGCGCCGCCGCAAAACTCAAGCCGGACCGACGCTCGCTTCACCCCCCCCAAAAAAAATCAAAGCAGGAACAACAGGTCCGAATATTTTGGTTGTCCGTGCTTGTACATACAAGTAAAGGTGTGTTTGTATATTGACCACGACATACCCGCCCGCGGACGACCGCAGAGGACCTTTCCCGTGACCGACAACAACAAATACCGTGACGTTGAAATCCGTGCCCCACGTGGCAACAAGCTGACCGCCAAAAGCTGGCTGACCGAAGCGCCACTGCGCATGTTGATGAACAACCTCGATCCACAGGTCGCGGAAAACCCGAAAGAGCTGGTGGTATACGGCGGTATCGGCCGCGCCGCGCGCAACTGGGCCTGCTACGACAAGATCGTCGAAACCCTGACCCGCCTGGAAGACGACGAAACCCTGCTGGTGCAGTCGGGCAAGCCGGTCGGTGTGTTCAAGACCCACAGCAACGCACCGCGCGTGCTGATCGCCAACTCCAACCTGGTGCCACACTGGGCCAATTGGGAACACTTCAACGAACTGGACGCCAAAGGCCTGGCCATGTACGGCCAGATGACCGCCGGCAGCTGGATCTACATCGGCAGCCAGGGCATCGTCCAGGGCACCTATGAAACCTTCGTCGAAGCCGGTCGCCAGCACTACGGCGGCAGCCTGAAAGGCAAGTGGGTACTCACCGCTGGCCTGGGCGGCATGGGCGGCGCCCAGCCACTGGCCGCGACCCTGGCCGGGGCTTGCTCGCTGAACATCGAATGCCAGCAGAGCCGTATCGACTTCCGCCTGGAAACCCGCTACGTCGACGAGCAGGCCACTGACCTCGACGACGCCCTGGCACGCATCGCCAAGTACACCGCCGAAGGCAAGGCCATCTCCATCGCCCTGCATGGCAACGCCGCCGAAATCCTCCCAGAGCTGGTCAAACGTGGCGTGCGCCCGGACATGGTCACCGACCAGACCAGCGCCCACGACCCACTGAACGGCTACCTGCCTGCCGGCTGGACCTGGGAACAGTACCGCGACCGTGCGCAGACCGAACCGGCTGCAGTGGTCAAGGCTGCCAAGCAGTCGATGGCCGTGCACGTGCAGGCCATGCTGGACTTCCAGAAGCAGGGCATCCCGACCTTCGACTACGGCAACAACATCCGCCAGATGGCCAAGGAAGAGGGCGTGGCCAATGCCTTCGACTTCCCAGGCTTCGTCCCGGCCTACATCCGCCCACTGTTCTGCCGCGGAGTCGGCCCGTTCCGCTGGGCGGCGCTGTCCGGTGAAGCCGAGGACATCTACAAGACCGACGCCAAGGTCAAGGAACTGATCCCCGACGACGCCCACCTGCACCGCTGGCTGGACATGGCCCGCGAGCGCATCAGCTTCCAGGGCCTGCCGGCACGTATCTGCTGGGTAGGGCTGGGCCTTCGCGCCAAGCTGGGCCTGGCTTTCAACGAAATGGTCCGCAGCGGCGAGCTGTCGGCACCGGTGGTGATCGGCCGTGACCACCTCGACTCCGGCTCGGTATCCAGCCCGAACCGCGAAACCGAGGCCATGCGTGATGGTTCGGACGCTGTTTCCGACTGGCCGCTGCTCAACGCCCTGCTGAACACCGCAGGCGGCGCCACCTGGGTATCGCTGCACCACGGCGGTGGCGTGGGCATGGGCTTCTCGCAGCACTCGGGCATGGTGATCGTCTGCGACGGTACCGATGAGGCCGCCGAGCGCATCGCCCGGGTACTGACCAACGACCCAGGGACTGGCGTCATGCGTCACGCCGATGCCGGTTATGACATCGCCATCGACTGCGCCAAGGAGCAGGGCCTGGACCTGCCGATGATCACCGGCTGATCACCACGCTTTGGATCGCACCCTGCAAGGGGTGATACTGAACAACAAGAAGGAGCGCGCAGGCACCCACAAGCGGGCCTGCGGCTCCACGCGATTTGGAGTAGTAACGTGACCGAACTCACCCTCAAGCCCGGCACCCTGACCCTGGCCCAGCTGCGCGCGATCCATGCCGCGCCCGTGCGCCTGCAACTGGATGCCAGTGCCGCGCCGGCCATCGACGCCAGCGTCGCCTGTGTCGAGCAGATCATTGCCGAAGACCGTACTGCGTACGGTATCAACACGGGTTTCGGCCTGCTGGCCTCGACCCGCATCGCCAGCCATGACCTGGAGAACCTGCAGCGTTCGCTGGTGCTGTCCCACGCCGCCGGTATCGGCGCGCCGCTGGATGACGACCTGGTGCGGTTGATCATGGTACTGAAGATCAACAGCCTCAGCCGTGGTTTCTCCGGCATCCGCCGCAAAGTCATCGACGCGCTGATTGCCCTGGTCAACGCCGAAGTCTACCCGCACATCCCGCTGAAAGGCTCGGTCGGCGCATCCGGTGACCTTGCGCCGCTTGCGCATATGTCGCTGGTGCTGCTGGGTGAAGGCAAGGCACGCTACAAGGGCCAGTGGCTGCCGGCCACCGAGGCCTTGGCGATTGCCGGCCTCGAGCCGCTGACCCTGGCCGCCAAAGAGGGCCTGGCCCTGCTCAACGGTACCCAGGCCTCCACCGCCTATGCCTTGCGTGGCCTGTTCCAGGGCGAAGACCTGTATGCCGCTGCCATCGCCTGCGGTGGCCTGAGCGTCGAAGCTGCGCTGGGCTCGCGTTCGCCGTTCGATGCGCGTATCCACGAAGTGCGTGGCCAGCGCGGCCAGATCGACACCGCTGCCTGCTTCCGTGACCTGCTGGGCGACTCCAGCGAAGTGTCGCTGTCGCACAAGAACTGCGACAAGGTCCAGGACCCGTACTCGCTGCGCTGCCAGCCGCAGGTCATGGGTGCCTGCCTGACCCAGCTGCGCCAGGCCGCCGAGGTACTGGGCATCGAAGCCAACGCCGTGTCGGACAACCCGCTGGTGTTCGCTGCCGAAGGTGATGTGATCTCCGGCGGTAACTTCCACGCCGAACCGGTGGCCATGGCCGCCGACAACCTGGCCCTGGCCATCGCCGAAATCGGTTCGCTCAGCGAGCGCCGCATCTCGCTGATGATGGACAAGCACATGTCCCAATTGCCGCCGTTCCTGGTGGAAAACGGTGGGGTCAACTCTGGCTTCATGATCGCCCAGGTCACCGCTGCCGCCCTGGCAAGCGAGAACAAAGCGCTGTCGCACCCGCACAGCGTCGACAGCCTGCCAACTTCGGCCAACCAGGAAGACCACGTGTCGATGGCCCCGGCTGCCGGCAAGCGCCTGTGGGAAATGGCCGAAAACACCCGTGGCGTGCTGGCCATCGAATGGCTGGGCGCGTGCCAGGGCCTGGACCTGCGCAAAGGCCTGAAGACTTCGGCCAAGCTGGAGCAGGCGCGCCAGGCGCTGCGCAGCGAGGTGCCGCATTACGACCGTGACCGTTTCTTCGCGCCGGATATCGAAAAGGCCGTGGACCTGTTGGCCAAGGGTAGTCTGACCGGCTTGCTGCCGGCGGGTGTGCTGCCAAGCCTGTAATGCCCCTTGGGGCCGCTTGGCGGCCCTTCGCGGTCAAGCCCGCTCCTACACAGATTGCGATCTGCAAACACTATGTAGGAGCGGGCTTGCCCGCGAAGGGGCTGCGCAGCAGCCGCTCAATCTCACGACCACAAAAACAATTCAAGGACGTGACATGCAACAAGCTCAAGGTCTCAAGCGCGGGCTAAGTGCCCGCCACATCCGTTTCATGGCCCTCGGCTCCGCCATCGGCACCGGCCTGTTCTACGGCTCTGCCTCGGCCATCCAGATGGCAGGCCCGGCCGTGCTGCTGGCCTACCTGATCGGTGGCGCTGCAGTGTTCATGGTCATGCGCGCCCTTGGCGAAATGGCCGTGCACAACCCGGTGGCCGGCTCCTTCGGCCACTACGCCACCACCTACCTCGGCCCAATGGCCGGCTTCATCCTCGGCTGGACCTACGCTTTCGAGATGGTCATCGTCGCCATCGCCGACGTCACCGCGTTCGGTATCTACATGGGTTTCTGGTTCCCGGAGGTAGCCCGCTGGATCTGGGTGCTGGGCATCGTTTTCCTGATCGGCGGCCTCAACCTGTGCAACGTCAAGGTATTCGGCGAAATGGAATTCTGGCTGTCGCTGCTCAAGGTCGGCGCCATCGTGGCGATGATCCTGGCCGGCCTCGGCATCATGGCCTTCGGTTTCAGCCAGGTGGGTACCGGGCATGCCGTAGGCATGAGCAACCTGTTCGACCACGGCGGCTTCATGCCTAACGGCGTGGGGGGCTTGATTGCGTCGTTTGCCGTGGTGATGTTCGCCTTCGGCGGTATCGAGATCATCGGCGTCACCGCCGGCGAGGCAAAAGACCCGCAGCGCGTCATTCCCAAAGCGATCAACGCGGTGCCACTGCGTATCCTGCTGTTCTACGTGCTCACCCTGTTCGTGCTGATGTGCCTGTACCCATGGCCGCAGATCGGTAGCCAGGGCAGCCCGTTCGTGCAGATCTTCAGCAACCTGGGCATTGGCTCTGCCGCTGCCGTGCTGAACGTCGTGGTGATTTCCGCTGCCATCTCTGCCATCAACAGCGACATCTTTGGCGCTGGCCGCATGATGTATGGCCTGGCCCAGCAAGGCCACGCCCCGCGCGGCTTCAGCAAGTTGTCGAAACATGGCGTACCGTGGATGACCGTCGTGGTGATGGGGGCTGCGCTGCTGATCGGCGTATTGCTCAACTACCTGATCCCGGAAAATGTGTTCCTGCTGATTGCCTCGATCGCCACCTTCGCCACGGTGTGGGTGTGGCTGATGATCCTGCTCACCCAGGTAGCCATGCGCCGCAGCATGAGCCGCGAGGAAGTGGCCCAGCTCAAGTTCCCGGTACCGTTCTGGCCATACGGCCCGGCCATGGCCATTGCGTTCATGGTGTTCATCTTTGGCGTGCTCGGTTACTTCCCGGACACCCAGGCGGCATTGATCGTCGGCGTGATCTGGGTGGTGTTCCTGGTGGCGTCCTACCTGCTGTGGTGCAAGCCGCGCGCAGGGCAGGGCCAGCCGGTAGCGGAGCCGGCCGAGTTGCACCGCTAGCAAAGGAGATTGTGCATGAGAACCCTCTGGCAGCATTGCCATGTTGCAACCATGGCCAATGGCCGTTACTCGGCCATCGAGGACGCGGCGATCGTCACCAGCGCCGGGCTGATCGAGTGGATAGGCCCACGCGCCGAGCTGGCACCGGTCGAAGCTGACCGCACGGTTGACCTGGGGGGTGCCTGGGTCACCCCCGGCCTGATCGACTGCCACACCCATGCGGTGTTCGGTGGCAACCGCAGCGGCGAGTTCGAGCAGCGCCTGCAGGGCGTGAGCTATGCCGAAATCGCCGCGCAGGGCGGCGGTATCGCCAGCACTGTGCGGGCTACCCGGGCGGCAAGCGAAGACGAGCTGTTCGCCAGTGCTCGCCAGCGCGTTCAGGCACTGATGCGCGATGGCGTGACCACCCTCGAGGTCAAGTCCGGCTACGGCCTGGACTTGGCCAATGAGCGCAAGATGCTGCGAGTGGCCCGGCGCCTGGCCGACGAGCTGCCGCTGACGGTGCGTGCCACGTGCCTGGCGGCGCACGCTTTGCCCCCGGAGTACGCGGGTCGGGCCGACGACTACATCGCGCACATCTGTGACGAAATGTTGCCGGCCCTGGCCGGCGAAGGCCTGGTGGATGCGGTGGATGCCTTCTGCGAACACCTCGCGTTCTCGCCGGCCCAGGTCGAGCGGCTGTTCATCAAGGCGCGCGAACTGGGCCTGCCGGTCAAGCTGCATGCCGAACAGCTGTCATCGTTGCACGGCTCAAGCCTGGCCGCGCGTTACCAGGCACTGTCGGCTGACCACCTGGAGTTCATGACAGAGGAAGACGCCGTGGCCATGGCAAACGCCGGCACGGTCGCCGTGCTGCTACCGGGTGCTTTCTACTTCCTGCGTGAAACCCAGCTGCCGCCAATGGATGCATTGCGCCGCCACGGGGTAAAGATTGCCCTGGCCAGCGACCTCAACCCCGGCACCTCGCCAGGCTTGTCGCTGCGGTTGATGCTGAACATGGGCTGCACCTGCTTCCGCATGACACCGGAAGAGGCCCTGGCAGGCGTTACGGTGCACGCCGCCACGGCGCTGGGCCTGGGTGACAGTCACGGCTCGCTGCAAGTGGGCAAGGTGGCCGACTTCGTTGCCTGGCAAATCGAACGCCCCGCCGACCTGGCCTACTGGCTGGGTGGCGACCTGCCCAAGCGCGTAGTGCGCATGGGCCACGAAATCTCCAACTGAGCGAGGCACGATGGACAAGGTATTGAGTTTTCACCAAGGTCGCCTGCCGCTGCTGATCAGCATGCCGCACGCTGGCTTGCGTCTGACCGACGCCGTGCGCGACGGCCTGGTCGACCAGGCGCAAAGCTTGCCGGACACCGACTGGCACATCCCGCAGTTGTACGACTTTGCCCGTGACTTGGGTGCCAGCGTGGTGGCGGCAGAGTACTCACGCTTCGTCATCGACCTGAACCGTCCGGACGACGACAAGCCGCTGTACGCCGGCGCCACCACGGGCTTGTACCCGGCGATGTTGTTCGGCGGCGAACCCCTCTTCAAAGACGGGCTGGCGCCGTCTGGCGAAGAGCGCAAACGCTATCTGGAGCAAATCTGGCGCCCTTATCACGCGACCATTCGTCGTGAACTGGACCGCTTGCGTGAGCAGTTTGGTTATGCGCTGCTGTGGGATGCCCATTCGATCCGTTCGCTGATTCCGCACCTGTTCGACGGCAAGCTACCGGACTTCAACCTGGGTACTTTCAACGGCGCCAGTTGCGATCCGGCACTGGCTGAGCGGCTGCAGGGTGTGTGCGCCGAGGTGCAAGGTTACAGCCATGTGCTTAATGGTCGGTTCAAAGGCGGTCACATCACCCGGCATTATGGCGACCCGGCCAACCATATCCATGCTGTGCAACTGGAGTTGGCGCAAAGCACCTATATGGAGGAAGTCGAGCCGTTTGCCTACCGCGAAGACTTGGCGCAACCGACGCAAGCGGTATTGAGGCAGCTTCTGCAAGCGCTGCTGGCGTGGGGCGACGCGCGTTACAAGCGTTGAGTGGAGGCGGCGACGCTAACGGCGTCGCCAGGCACCGTGGGAGGCAGTTGCCGGAAATCTGCGCAATGCCCCATTCGCGCCGTTCGAACGCGTCAGCAAGGACGGTGCTGAAAGCGCAATTCAGGTTTATGATGGCCCACGGCCGAATAATCCTCACACGGAGTGCGCAATGCAGACCCTCTACCCGCAGATCAAACCCTACGCCAGGCACGATCTGGCCGTGGAAGCGCCGCACGTGCTTTATGTCGACGAAAGCGGCTCGCCGGAAGGTCTGCCCGTGGTGTTCATCCACGGAGGCCCTGGCGCTGGCTGCGACGCCCAGAGCCGCTGCTACTTTGATCCCAACCTGTACCGCATCATCACCTTCGACCAGCGCGGCTGTGGCCGCTCCACGCCCCATGCGAGCCTGGAGAACAACACCACCTGGCACCTGGTCGAAGACCTGGAGCGCATTCGCGAACACCTTGGCATAGACAAGTGGGTGCTGTTCGGTGGCTCTTGGGGCTCGACCCTGGCCCTGGCCTACGCTCAGGCTCACCCAGAACGCGTGCACGGCCTGATCCTGCGCGGCATCTTCCTGTGCCGGCCGCAGGAAATCGAGTGGTTCTACCAGGAAGGCGCCAGCCGCCTGTTCCCCGACTACTGGCAGGACTACATCGCACCGATTCCACCGGAGGAACGCGGCGATCTGGTCAGGGCCTTCCACAAACGCCTGACCGGTAACGACCAGATCGCCCAGATGCACGCCGCCAAGGCGTGGTCTACCTGGGAAGGCCGTACCGCCACCCTGCGCCCCAACCCGCTGGTGGTCGACCGCTTTTCCGAACCGCAGCGGGCGTTGTCGATCGCCCGCATCGAATGCCACTACTTCATGAACAACGCCTTCCTCGAACCGGACCAGCTGATCCGCGATCTGCCCAAAATCGCCCACCTGCCGGCGGTGATCGTGCATGGGCGCTACGATGTGATCTGCCCCTTGGACAACGCCTGGGCGTTGCACCAGGCCTGGCCGAACAGTGAGTTGAAAGTGATCCGTGACGCCGGTCACGCGGCTTCCGAGCCTGGCATCACCGATGCCTTGGTGCGTGCCGCCGACCAGATGGCCCGGCGCCTGCTCGACCTGCCCCTGGAAGAAGCATGAGGGGCCTGCTGCAGCGCGTGCGCGGTGCGCGGGTTGAAGTGGCGGGGGAGGTGGTCGGCGCCATCGACCAAGGGTTGCTGGTGCTGGTCGCGGTCGAGCCTGAAGATTCCCGTGAACAGGCCGATAAGCTGTTGCACAAGCTGCTGAACTACCGTGTGTTCAGTGACGAGCAGGGCAAGATGAACCTGTCGCTCAAGGATGTCGGGGGTGGCCTGCTACTGGTGTCACAGTTCACCTTGGCGGCCGACACCCGTAACGGCATGCGCCCAAGCTTCTCGACCGCAGCGCCACCGGCCCTCGGCGCCGAGTTGTTCGACTATCTTTTGCAACAGGCAAAAGCTCAGCACGCCGACGTGGCCAGCGGCCGTTTCGGCGCGGATATGCAGGTGCACCTGGTCAATGATGGCCCGGTAACATTTATGTTACAAATATGAGGTCAAAAAACCCTTTGTTCACAGGAAAACAAGGGGTTTTGTACGATAAATAGTTGCTCCAGCCTGATGCGTTGTCACGCAACCTGCTGGATAATCGCGCGCTGCATGGACCTGCGTTCGTAGGTCCGTTTCACTCTGACTCGAGCATTGTCTGGATCCGTTTGGGGAATCATTACGCCCTCGCGGGGTCCGAACAGTGCTCGCCAACCCGGCATTTGTCGCTGGCCGTTGGTTTCATGATCTGTTTTCGGCGAGGGTTGCTCGTGATTGTTAGTCCCCAAAAAGCATCAAGAATCCCCAGCGTCGGGCTACGCAAGGCGCTGATGGCCAGTGTGGCTCTGGTCGGCCTGATGAGCGCGGGCCAGCTGTGGGCATTCAATCTTGACGATGTTGCTGCCAAGGCAAAGGATCTGGCCGGCCAGAAGTACGACGCGCCCAAAAGCAACCTGCCGGCCGTGTTCCGTGACATGAAGTTCGCGGACTACCAGAAAATCCGTTTCCTGCAGGAAAAGGCCGAGTGGGCCAAGGACAAGACCCCGTTCAAGCTGTCGTTCTATCATCAGGGCATGCACTTCGACACCCCGGTGAAAATCAACGAGGTCACCGCCACCAAGGTCGAGGAAATCAAGTACGACCCGGACCGCTTCGAGTTCGGTGACGTGCCGCACGACCCGGAAACCACCAAAAACCTCGGTTATGCCGGTTTCCGCGTGCTGTACCCGATCAACAAGGCCGACAAGCAGGACGAGATCATGACCCTGCTGGGCGCCAGCTATTTCCGCGTAGTCGGCAAGGGCCACGTGTACGGCCTGTCTGCCCGTGGCCTGGCCATCGACACCGCCCTGCCGTCGGGCGAAGAATTCCCGCGCTTCACCGAGTTCTGGGTTGAAAAGCCCAAGCCAGCCGACAAGCACCTGGTGATCTACGCGCTGCTGGATTCGCCGCGCTCTACCGGCGCCTACAAGCTGACCCTGCGTCCCGGCAACGACACCGTGGTCGACGTGCAGTCCCGCGTGTTCCTGCGTGACCATGTCAGCCGCCTGGGCATTGCGCCGCTGACCAGCATGTACCTGTTCGGCCCCAACCAGCCGTCCAAGGTGCTCAACTACCGCCCGGCCCTGCACGACTCCGAAGGCCTGTCGATCCATGCCGGCAACGGCGAGTGGCTGTGGCGCCCGCTGAACAACCCGAAACACCTGGCTGTAAGTAACTTCAGCGTCGAGAACCCGCGTGGTTTCGGCCTGATGCAGCGTCAGCGCGCTTTCAGCGACTACGAAGATCTCGACGACAACTACCAGAAGCGGCCAAGCGCCTGGATCGAGCCGAAGGGTGACTGGGGCAAAGGTAGCGTCGACCTGGTCGAAATCCCGACTGCCGACGAGACCAACGACAATATCGTGGCCTTCTGGAGCCCGGAGAAACTGCCGGAGCCAGGTAAGCCGTTCGAGTACGCCTACCGCCTGCACTGGACCATCGACGAGCCGAAGTTCCAGGCCCCTGACCTGGGCTCGGTCAAGCAGACCCTGCGTTCCACGGGTGACGTCAAGCAGTCCAACCTGATCCGCCAGCCAGATGGCAGCGTGGCCTTCCTGGTCGACTTCGCCGGCCCGGCGCTTGCCGCCCTGCCGGAGGATACCGCCGTGCGTAGCCAGGTCAGCGTGGGCGACAACGCCGAGGTGGTCGAGAACAACCTGCGCTATAACCCTGAGACCAAGGGCTGGCGCCTGACCCTGCGCCTGAAGGTCAAGGAAGCCAACAAGTCGACCGAAATGCGCGCCGCACTGGTGCGTGATGTACCGGTCGAGCCCGCCAAGCCTGCCCAGGACGCCAAGCAGGACAAAGCCGCAGCCAAGCATGCCAAGGCCGAGAAAGCCGTCAAGGCTGAGCAATCTGCCAAGGCCGAACAACCTGCCGCCGATGCGGCGCCCACCAACGGGGCCCCGGCCACCACCGAGAAGGTGCTGACCGAGACCTGGAGCTATCAGTTGCCTGCCGATGAGTAACTCAAGCGCAAGGCCGGAATCGCTTGGCGAGTACCTGGCCCACCTACCCCTGAGCGACGAGCAGCGGGCTGAACTTGCCAGCTGCACCTCGTTCAGTGAGCTACACCAACGCTTGGCGGCCAACCCGGCCGCCAGCTCTGCCGAGGCCGTGCAGGCCTCGGTGGGCCCGCGCCTGACCGTGGGCAGCGCCGCCGAGCTGGAAGACGCCGAAATGCTCGGCGTCGACGGCAGCGGTCGCCTGTGCCTGAAGATCGCCCCGCCGATCAAGCGCACCAAGGTCGTGCCCGAGCCATGGCGCACCAATGTGCTGATCCGCATGTGGCGACGCATGACCGGCCGCCCCAACGCCCCGCAGCCGCCCAAGCGCGAGCTGCCGCCGGCCCGCTGGCGCACGGTTGGCTCGATCCGCCGTTACATCCTGCTGGCGCTGATGATCGGCCAGACCATCGTCGCTGGCTGGTACATGAAGGGCATCCTGCCGTACCAGGGCTGGTCGTTCGTGGACTTTGACGAAATCGTCAACCAGCCGCTGTGGGACACGGTGGTGCAGGTGTGGCCGTATGCCCTGCAAACTTCCATCCTGATCCTCTTCGGCATCCTGTTCTGCTGGGTGTCGGCGGGCTTCTGGACCGCGCTGATGGGCTTCCTCGAGCTGCTCACTGGGCGCGACAAATACAAGATTTCCGGCAGCAGCGCAGGCAACGAGCCGATCGCGCCCGAGGCGCGTACCGCGCTGGTGATGCCGATTTGCAACGAAGACGTGCCGCGGGTGTTCGCCGGCCTGCGCGCAACGTTCGAGTCGGTGGCTGCCAGCGGCAACCTCGACCGGTTCGACTTCTTTGTGCTCAGCGACACCAACGACACCGACATTGCCGTGGCCGAGCAACAGGCCTGGCTGGATGTGTGCCGCGAAACCAAAGGCTTTGGCCGCATCTTCTACCGCCGCCGTCGGCGCCGTGTGAAGCGCAAGAGCGGCAACCTCGACGACTTCTGCCGTCGCTGGGGTGGCGAGTACAAGTACATGGTTGTGCTCGACGCCGACAGCGTCATGAGTGGCGAGTGCCTGAGCAGCCTGGTGCGCCTGATGGAGGCCAACCCGGACGCCGGCATCATCCAGACCGGGCCGAAAGCCTCGGGCATGGATACCCTGTATGCACGCATGCAGCAGTTCGCTACCCGCGTGTACGGCCCACTGTTCACTGCCGGTCTGCACTTCTGGCAGTTGGGTGAGTCGCACTACTGGGGCCACAACGCGATCATCCGCATGAAGCCGTTCATCGAGCACTGCGCCCTGGCGCCGTTGCCGGGCAAGGGCGCGTTCGCCGGTGCCATCCTTTCCCACGACTTCGTCGAAGCTGCGCTGATGCGCCGTGCCGGCTGGGGTGTGTGGATTGCCTACGACTTGCCTGGCAGCTACGAAGAACTGCCGCCAAACCTGCTCGACGAGCTCAAGCGCGACCGCCGCTGGTGCCACGGCAACCTGATGAACTTCCGCCTGTTCCTGGTCAAAGGCATGCACCCGGTTCACCGTGCGGTGTTCCTCACCGGGGTGATGTCTTACCTGTCGGCGCCGCTGTGGTTCCTGTTCCTGGTGCTGTCGACCGCGCTGCTGGCGACCAACACGCTGATGGAGCCGCAGTATTTCATCGAGCCGTACCAGCTTTACCCGCTGTGGCCGCAGTGGCACCCGGAGAAGGCTGTGGCGCTGTTCTCCACCACGATTGTGCTGCTGTTCCTGCCCAAGCTGCTTAGCGTCATCCTGATCTGGGCCAAGGGCGCCGTCGAGTACGGTGGACGCGTCAAGGTCACCTTGTCGATGCTCATGGAGATGCTGTTCTCCATGTTGCTGGCACCGGTACGCATGATCTTCCACACCCGCTTCGTGCTGGCCGCGTTCCTCGGCTGGGCTGCGACCTGGAACTCGCCGCAGCGTGACGACGACTCCACGCCGTGGGGCGAAGCGGTGCGCCGGCATGGCCCGCAGACGCTGCTGGGCGTTGCCTGGGCCGCACTGGTGGCGTGGTTGAACCCGAGCTTCCTGTGGTGGCTGGCGCCTATCGTCGGTTCGCTGGTGCTGTCGATCCCGGTATCGGTGATTTCCAGCCGCACCCGCCTGGGCCTGGCGGCCAAGGACGAGAAGCTGTTCCTCATCCCAGAGGAATACGCCACCCCACAAGAGCTGTTGGCTACCGACCAGTACACCCACGAAAACCGCTGGCATGCCTTGCATGATGGTTTCGTGCGGGCCGTGGTCGACCCGCGGCAGAACGCCCTGGCCTGTGCCATGGCCACTGCCCGTCATGGCCAGGCGGCACCGATCGAAGCGTTGCGTGCCGAGCGCGTTGCCAAGGCGATTGAAGTCGGGCCAAAAGGCCTGGACCTCAATACTCGCCTGGCCCTGCTCAGCGACCCGGTGGCACTGAGCCGCCTGCACGAGCAGGTGTGGGCCGAGCACAATGCGGCCTGGATCGATGTGTGGCGTGCGTCGATCAACAATGACCCGCATTCGCCGCTGTTGCCGTTGCACCCGGAAAACGCAGGCCAACCGAGCCTCGTCGGCGCCTGATCGGGCCTGTTCGCGGCGGTTCGGCGCCCCGATTAACCCGCTCCTACGGGGCGCGTGATCGGGCATTTTCGCGGGTGAACCCGCTCCTACAGGGCGCCTGATCGGGCCTGTTCGCGGGTGAACCCGCTCCTACCAGGGATACACATGCCCTTGTAGGAGCGGGTTCACCCGCGAAGCTTTTTGGCCTAGCCCCCTCATTTTGGCCAACAAAGTCCCCCCGCGGCTCTAGGTCCACGGGCCGCCATGCGTTAGCATCCCTCTCCGATACGACGCTTCGGCCAGTACGGCCGTGCCAACACAATAAGATTCGCTACTTTTCTTGCTAGGGGACTTGGTGATGATCAAGAAATACCTTTCGCGACTGCTGGTCGGTGTGACCGCCCTGGTCGCCGTGACCGCGGCCCAGGCGGGCGCCATCGATGACGCGGTCAAGCGCGGCACCTTGCGGGTGGGCATGGACCCAACCTACATGCCGTTCCAGATGACCAACAAACGTGGCGAGATCATCGGCTTCGAAGTCGATATCCTGAAAGCCATGGCCAAGTCCATGGGCGTGAAGTTCGAGGCAGTGTCCACCGCCTATGACGGCATCATCCCGGCCTTGCTGACCGACAAGTTCGACATGATCGGCAGCGGCATGACCCTGACCCAGGAGCGCAACCTGCGCCTGAACTTCAGCGAACCCTTCATCGTGGTTGGCCAGACCCTGCTGATCCGCAAGGAGCTGGCTGGCGAGATCAAGTCGTACAAGGACCTGAACAACGAGAAGTACCGCCTGACGTCCAAGCTTGGCACCACCGGCGAAATGGTGTCCAAGAAGCTGATCAGCAAAGCCAAGTACCACGGTTACGACAACGAGCAGGAAGCGGTGATGGACGTGGTCAATGGCAAGGCCGACGCCTTTGTCTATGACGCGCCGTACAACGTGGTGGCGGTAGAGAAAGCCGGCGCCGGCAAGCTGCTGTTCCTCGAAGAACCCTTCACCTACGAGCCGCTGGCCTTCGGCCTGAAGAAAGGCGACTACGACAGCATCAACTTCATCAACAACTTCCTGCACCAGATCAAGCACGACGGGACCTACGATCGTATTCACGATAAGTGGTTCAAGAACAAGGACTGGCTGAAGGAAATGGAATAAGGCTCAGGCCACAAGCCCGGCTTTATGACCCCGACGCGCAGGCAAACCCTGCGCGTTCGCATTTACGGAAGTACCCCACGTGATCAAACACAAGAAAGCCCAGTGGCCTTGGCATGGGTTGACTGCCCTGGTCCTGGTAGGCCTGGCGCTCAGCCTTTACATGGCCACCTCGATGATTTCCTACGAGTGGCGCTGGAACCGCGTACCGCAGTACTTCGCCTACAAGGCCGAGGAAACACAACGCGCTGCCGGCTACGGCACTGTGCAGGAAATCGTCATCTCCGGTGACAACGCTCGCGTCACGCTGAAGGACGAAAGTGGTGCCGAGCAAGTGCTCGATGTGGCCAAGGACAGCCTGCAACTGAGCCGCGGCGACGATGTTGCCGAAGGCGACCAGATTGGGGTAACCCGCCATTGGGCCGCTGGCCCGCTGGCATGGGGCCTGTGGACCACCTTGTGGATCTCGGTGGTGTCCGGGGCGCTGGGCCTGGTGATCGGCCTGTTCGCCGGATTGTGCCGGTTGTCGAACAACCCGACCCTGCGCGACCTGTCGACCGTGTATGTCGAGCTGGTGCGCGGCACGCCGCTGCTGGTGCAGATCTTCATCTTCTACTTCTTCATCGGCACCGTGCTCAACCTGTCCCGCGAGTTTGCCGGGGTAGCGGCCCTGGCATTGTTCACCGGTGCTTACGTGGCCGAAATCGTCCGTGCTGGCGTGCAGTCGATTGCCAAGGGCCAGAACGAGGCTGCCCGGTCGCTGGGCCTGAACGCAGGCCAGTCGATGCGCCATGTGATCTTGCCGCAGGCGTTCAAGCGCGTGCTTCCGCCCCTGGCCGGCCAGTTCATCAGCCTGGTCAAGGACACCTCGCTGGTGTCGGTGATCGCCATCACCGAACTGACCAAGAGTGGCCGTGAGGCTATCACCACCTCGTTCTCTACCTTCGAGATCTGGTTCTGCGTGGCAGGCCTGTACCTGCTGATCAACCTGCCGCTGTCGCACATTGCCAGCCGGCTCGAGCGGAGGCTTGCGCAAAGTGATTGAAGTCCGTGATTTGCTGAAAGTCTTCGACACCCGTGGCCAGGTGGTAAGGGCTGTGGATAACGTCACCACTCAGGTCGCCAAGGGCGAAGTGGTGGTCGTGCTCGGCCCGTCGGGGTCGGGCAAATCGACGTTCCTGCGCTGCCTAAACGGCCTGGAGCATTTCGACCAAGGCCATGTGGCCATCGATGGCCTGCAACTGGCCGACCCTAAGACCGACATCAATGCCTACCGCCGCGAAGTTGGCATGGTGTTCCAGCACTTCAACCTGTTCCCGCACATGACTGTGCTGGAAAACCTGTGCCTGGCGCAGAAGGTGGTGCGCAAGCGCAACAAGGCTGACCGCGAGGCCAAGGCCCGGGCGCTGCTGGAAAAGGTCGGTATCGCGCAGAAGGCCAACGAATTCCCGTCCCGGCTTTCTGGCGGCCAGCAGCAGCGGGTCGCGATTGCCCGGGCCCTGGCGATGGACCCGAAAGTGATGCTGTTCGACGAGCCGACCTCGGCGCTCGACCCGGAAATGGTCGGTGAGGTGCTGGACGTGATGAAGACCCTGGCCCAGGAAGGCATGACCATGGTTTGTGTCACCCACGAAATGGGCTTCGCCCGCGAAGTGGCTGACCGCGTGCTGTTCTTCGACCACGGCAAACTGCTGGAAGATTCGGCCCCGGCCGCGTTCTTCGCTGCACCGAAAGACCCGCGTGCGCAGGCATTCCTGCGCCAGGTGCTGTAACCGCGCTGGCTTCTTCGCGGGCAAGCTCGCTCCTGCATGTCCACCACTGCCTTAATAGGGGTGATGTACCTGTGTGAGCGGGCTTGCCCGCGAAAAGGGCGAGGCGAAGTCAGAGGCTGAACCGCCCCACCATCCCCCGCAATTGCTGCCCCAGATGCTCCAGTTCTCCACTCGAGGCTGCCGTCTGCTCACTGGCCGCGCTGGTCTGATCCGAAACATCCCGCACATTGATCACACTTCGGTTGATCTGCTCGGCCACCACGCTCTGCTCTTCACTGGCGGTGGCGATCTGTTGGTTCATGCCCTGAATGCTCGACACCGTGTCGGTGATCTGGCTCAGTGCGTGCCCGGCCCTGCGGCTCAGCTCCACGCTCTGTTCGGTCAGGCTCTTGCTGCTGTCCAGCAAGCGGGTCACTTCGTCGGTACCGTTGTGCAGGCTGTCGATCAGTTGGCCGATCTCTTCGGTCGCCGTCGACGTGCGCTGTGCCAGGCCACGCACCTCATCGGCCACCACGGCAAAGCCGCGCCCGGCTTCACCAGCCCGTGCCGCTTCGATCGCTGCGTTCAGCGCCAACAGGTTGGTCTGTTCGGACACCGACTTGATCACATCGAGAATGCTGCCAATCCGCTGGCTCTCGCCTGCCAGGTGCTGCATGGCCGCCAGGCAATGGTCCATCTGCCCGGCCAGCTGTTCGATACGGCCGATGGCTTCGGCGACGACCTGGTCACCCACCTGGGCCTGCTGGTCAGCGCTGGTCGCGGCCAGCGAGGCTTGCTCGGCGTTCTGTGCCACTTCCTGCACGGTGGCGCTCATCTGGTTCATGGCAGTCGCCACCTGGTCAGTTTCCTCGCGCTGCTGATTGATGCGCAGCTTGGTGTCTTCGCTACTGGCCGCCAACTGTGTGGCGGCCTGTGACAGCTGGCCGACACCCTGATCAATGCCACCGATCAGCTCGCGCAGGCTCAAGGTCATCTCGCGCATGCTGGTTTGCAGCTGGCCCATTTCGTCGCGACGTTGCACGGTGTCGACCTGGCTCAGGTCACCCTTGGCGATGCGGGCAGCCACGGCCAGTGTCTGGCGCAACGGCTGGGTGATCTGCAAGGTGATCAGCCAGGCGGCCAGCGCCCCTACCACCATGGCCAGCAGCGCCACACTGGTCAGCAGCGACCGGGCGGCCAGGGCCTCACTGTCGCGTTGTTCGACCTTGCGTTTGCCCAGTTCGAGGCTCACCGTTCGCAGCTCATTGCCCATGTTTTCCATGTTGTTCTGCAACTGCTCCACACGTACGGCGGCGCGGCGGTACTGATCCAGGCTGGTGCGGTACTTGCTCAGCTCGACACCCGGTTGCTCAGTGATGGCGCGTGGCAAGCCCAACGGCGCAAGGCCTTCAAGCAGTTGCGCAAGGCTATTGTCGGCGGCATCCAGGGCGTTATCACCGACTTTGGCAAAATCCTCGACCGGGGCGAAGGTGTAGGCTGGAACCAGGCTTTGCTGGTTGGCACCTTCGACATGTCGGCTGAGGGTATCCATCAGGCCCAGCACACCACTTTGCTGACTGTTGTCAGGCATTTTCAGCAAGGCCTGGGTCTGCAGTTGGTCAATCGCCTCGCTGAGTGCATGCTCCTGTGACTGCAGGGCTTCGCGCAGGGCCACACGGCTGGCGACGCTGCGCTGCAGTTCGCTGAAGGTGTCGCGCAGGCTCTGCAACAATGCCATTTTTTCTGTCAGCAACTGCCGTGACTCATCGACGTTGCTGCGTTGTTGCAGGGTGGTCAGCATGCTGTTGAGCTGGTCGAGGATGTTGCTGATGCGTGCTCTGCTGGCATCGTCGTTGAGCACGCGGTAGGTGATGCGTTCCGCGCGCAGGTCTTTTGTCAGGTCGTTGATCAGGCCTATTTCGCTGAGTTGCTGTGAGCGCACGATGGCACCATCCAGGGCACGCCAGCCGCTGATGGTGGTGGCCAGGGTGAGCAGCAGGACCACGGCGAAGCCGAGGGCCAGCTTGGCGGCGACACTGATGTTGCCGAGCTTGCGGTTGAGGGAGCCAAGCATGGGGAATCTCCGAGCGAGTGAGAGAAAGGATGCAGGCGCATGGCTGGCATCACATCTCTGCCCATCGGCAGCGGAGCTGTAGGACTTGACCTGATAATCAGGTAGGAAAGTTCGCCGCGAACAGTAGGATATATTTCGTCCTGTGCCGTCCTCTTCGCGGGTAAACCCGCTCCTACGACGGCCTATGCATGTGTGTAGGCGCGGGTTTACCCGCGAATACGGTAGTGCCGGCAACGGTGAACGGCGGGTGGAAATTGGCCAGCAGGGCCGGCCCATTCGCGGGTGAACCCGCTCCTACGACGGCCTGTGCATGCGTGTTGGAGCGGGTTTACCCGCGAATACGGTGGTGCCGGCAACGGTGAACGGCGGGTGGAAATTGGCCAGCCGGCCTGGCCCATTCGCGGGTGAACCCGCTCCTACGACGGCCTGTGCATGCGTGTAGGAG
>Ga0160490_100029_pt1 | contig 250077 bp, 238 predicted proteins | sample DIDnMG_7_FD_108210 | JGI IMG/M metagenome (GOLD analysis project Ga0160490, IMG submission 108210) | Enriched soil microbial communities from UW Madison campus, WI, USA - DID2934_E24_Lignin MG | ecosystem: Environmental > Terrestrial > Soil > Unclassified | place: USA: Madison, Wisconsin... | reverse complement strand
TCTTTACCAAACTTTTTTATACTCTTTTTTTAAAATATTTTTCAATACATACATTATCAAATAGTTATTTCTTGTTTTTATTCTATCAAGACACTAAATCTATTCTTAATTCTTATAATCTTAGCCGATTTTATCCTCAAAAAAATAATTCCAAACCATAAAAAAAGTCAAGTTTAACTTGACTCTTTATTATATATATTAATATACTGTGATTATTTATCTTGTGCACCAAAAACTTGTTGAAGCAAAGAAGTTGATCTTAATGCAGTATTATTTCTAATTCCAGCCTCTTTTTCAGCTACCATATTAAAAACTCCATTTATTGCTTGTTCGGTAACATAAGCATCTAAATCTGGATTTATTGTTTGACCAGTTAATGAATTATACTTAGAAATCAAATTTGTCCAAACTTTGTCCGCACCAACTTTACTAAGGGAAGCTTCTACTTTTGGTTGAAAAGCAGTCGTTAGATTTGATGTTGTCGCTGTTTTAAGATAATTAGTTGCGGCATTATCGCCTCCAATTAAAATATCTTTAGCATCTGTTAAGGTCATCGATGTAACTGCATTTACAAAAATAGGAGCAGCTTCTGAAACCGCATCTTCTGCTGCAGTATTGAGTAATTGAATTCCTTTATCTGCCAAACTTCCCAAACCAACAGATCGTAAAGTTTTTTCTACACCTTGCAATTCTTCTGGCATTAAAATCTTGGCAACCGAACTATTATAAAAACCATTCTTTTGCCCAAGAGAAGTAATTCCGTCATTTATTCCTATTGTTAAGGCTTCTTTAAGACCAGAAGCAATTGTAGAATTTGATAGATTCCCTAACTTGTTTAAAGAAGATGAAGAAATTGTTTTATCTTCTTTAGTCGTAGAAGCTGCTTTTGTTTGAGTTGTTGAACTATTTGCTGTCTTTTTTTGATTTGAGTTTGATTTCTCTACTTCTTTTTTAATTGTACCTAAAACAGATTTTAAATCTTGAGCATTAGAATAACTAAAAAAAGTTGAAGCAATAGCTAAACTGAATATTATTTTTTTCATTATTTAAGTTTGATGATTTTATTCAATTATCTGACCAAAAATTAAAACTCACTAACAAAATGCAATTTAACTGACGGATATTTTTCTTGCGTCATTTGAATGGTAAAAGCAGAATCTGCTAAGAATACCAACTGATTGTATTTGTCACGAGCCAAATAACGTTGTTTAACTCGTTTAAATTCTAAAAATTCTTCAGACTTTTCATTATCTACTTCAATCCAACAAGCTTTATGAACTGCAAAAGGCTCATAAGTTGCTTTTGCTCCATATTCGTGTTCTAATCGGTATTGAATAACCTCGTACTGAAGCGCTCCAACTGTACCAATTACTTTTCTATTGTTCATCTCTAAAGTAAATAACTGAGCAACACCTTCGTCCATTAATTGATCTACACCTTTCTCTAACTGTTTCGCTTTCATCGGATCAGCATTATTAATGTAACGGAAATGTTCTGGCGAAAAGGCTGGAATTCCCTTGAAATTGAATTTTTCACCTTCAGTCAAAGTATCACCAATTCTAAAATTACCGGTATCGTGTAAACCAACAATATCACCAGCAAAAGATTCATCAATTACTTCTTTCTTGTCTGCAAAAAATGCGTTAGGTGAAGCAAATTTCATTGATTTATTCTGACGAACATGTAAATAATTGGTATTACGCTCGAATTTACCTGAAACAATTTTAATGAATGCTAAACGATCGCGATGTTTCGGATCCATATTGGCATGAATTTTAAAAACAAAACCAGAAAACTTTTTTTCGAAAGGATCAACAACTCTTTCATCAGTTTCTTTAGGTTGTGGCATTGGTGCGATATCTACAAAGGCATTTAGCAATTCTCGAACACCAAAATTATTCAAAGCAGAACCAAAAAATACAGGCTGTAAATCACCTTTCATATAAGCTTGCATATCAAATTCTGGATAAACTCCATCAATTAAATCAATCTCATTTCTAAGGTTTTCTGCATAAGAATCACCAATAATTTCTTCAAGATTTGGATCATTAAGATCGTCTATCTGAATAGAATCTGATATTTTTTGTTTGTTATCACCCGAAAATAAATTGATATTTTTTTCCCAAATATTATAAATTCCTTTAAAAGTTGCTCCAATACCAATTGGCCAAGAAAGTGGGGTAACTTTTAGACCTAATTTCTGTTCTACTTCATCCATCAAATCAAAAGCATCTTTCCCTTCGCGGTCCATTTTATTGATAAAAACCAACATAGGAATATTCCTCATTCGACAAACTTCTACCAATTTTACAGTTTGTTCCTCAACTCCTTTTGCTACATCGATCACGACAATAGCCGAATCTACAGCAGTTAAAGTTCTATACGTATCTTCTGCAAAATCCTTGTGACCAGGCGTATCTAAAATATTTATTTTTTTACCTTTATATTCGAATGCTAAAACAGAAGTTGCAACAGAAATTCCACGCTGACGTTCGATTTCCATAAAGTCAGAAGTTGCACCTTTCTTTATTTTATTACTTTTTACCGCACCAGCTTCTTGTATTGCGCCACCAAATAATAGTAACTTTTCTGTAAGTGTAGTTTTACCAGCATCTGGATGAGCGATGATACCAAATGTTTTACGTTTTTGTATTTCTTGTTCTAATGTTGCCATTTTGCTTTAAAAAAAATCAGGTTGCAAAGATAGATGTTTCTAAAGAAACTTTTTGATTGCCATTTCTATATATAGAATAAATTTTGAATATTTGCGTTCTAAACTATTGAAAAGGATTTTTGAGGGAATGAAAAAAATTATATTTTGGTGTCTGTTATTGATTTCTATTTATGGATTTGGGCAACCATTAGGCGGTTTTACGCAGTTACAGAATGGTGAAAATCCTAACTTAAGTTTACAAAGAGATAATAATCATTCTTTTGCTGTAGTCAAAAGTTCTGAACTTACTTGTAATCCATTTACTAGTACACAATTTTACAGATATTATAAGTATACAGCTACTTACAATACAAATTTTGGTTTTGATTTAAACTCTAGTGCTAATCAATTCTATTTTATAGTATGGAAAATAGGTGTTGGTGTACAACCAGAAGTGATTTTTGATTCAGGTAATGAAATTCCTTATACTAGATCGTTAGAAAGAGGTCAAACGCAAAACCCAAAAGGATTAAGAGCATCATCAATAGAAAATTGTGAAAATTACAATTCTACAGGTGCTGATGGTTATTTAGCAGATTTTAGAAACGGTGAACAACTAAAAAATGGTGAAACAATTGTTATTGGCGTTTATGGATATAATGTAACAGATACATTCTCTATCGACATCCATACAATTGAACAAGAAAATTTAATAAAAAATACAGAATGTGCTGGTGGAAATTATTCTTTAGCTAATGTTAAAACTGAGATTGCAACTAAAGAAAGTATTACAGACCTAAGTCTAATTACATTCTTTACGGATGAAAATATATCAAATCCCAGAAACGAAGCCGCACCAGTCACAACAGCTGAAACTGTTTATGCTAGAATAGACGATGGTAGTGGTGATGTAAAATTAATTTATAAAATAGATTTTAGTTTTAGAGCAGTATTTGATTTTATTCCAGTAATTAAACCAGTAAATGAACGTGTTATCTCTAATTGTTTGCCTTCAATTTCTATCAATGAAAATCAATTTTTGGGTTATATTATAAATGTACCTGATCTTTCAGATTTTGAGATAGAAGACATTTCATACAATGATGGATCTACATTGCCAAATCCGTTTCCTAATAATACTACTATTCGTATAAAAGTTAAATATAAAGGGACTGATTTTTGTGAAAAAATTTCTGATTGGATTACTTTAGAATTCAAAAATGCAAATCCAACATTTGATACATCAGCTATTTTTCAAGTAAATAAATGCGAACCTGCTTCTATAAGTTTAACTGAATTAGAAAACTTATTAAAAGTTAATACATCAAATTATAAACTAAATGTAATTGATTATACTCCTGGTCAGGTGATCACGTTTAATCCTTCCGATCAATTTGTTTTTCAAGTTCAATTAGAAGATATAAATGATGCAAGTTGTAAGAGCAACGTAGAAAATTTCACCATCAATAAAACATTTCCAATTAATATTATTGACGAAACAATTAATACTTGTTTGAACGAGCTTACACAAGAAGATATTGATGATAAAATTGATTTAATTCTTAACGGAACTTCTGCAACACTTACTTATTGGGAAAATGGTGTAGAAATCCTTAAAAATAATTTATTAAATCATATCAAAACAAATCTTTCTGGTACAATTACAGTTATTGCTACATTATCAAATTCTTGTGATACGGAGAAAAAATTGACTTATAATTTAGGACAAAGTTCTGTAAATGTATCAACCATCAATCCATTAATATCGAGTTGTTTAGCTGCAAATACAAGTTATAAGTTTACACAAGCTGAAATAGAAAATTATATAAATACTGTTTTAGGAATAAGTATTGATTCATTTTACTTTATTGATTCTGATTTTACGGTTAGTCCAAATGGTTCGAAAACAATTAAATTTCAAGTTAAAAAATCAGGAGAAACGTGTTGGTCTGATGAATTTACTATTGAACTAAAAACTGTAAATGAACCCGATTTTGATTTATCATCAATACCAAATCAAATAGCTGACTGTGATGATAATTTGATAATTAATAATCAATGGTTAATTGATGAATTTAGTACAGATGTTTTAAATTATGACATTGTCATTAATGGTCAAAATTATACGAATAATCAAATTATTCCATTAGATTTTAGTTCTTCAACAACTCAAAACATTACAATAGAGATTAGAAATCCAAATTCTGCAAGTTGTTCGATTGTTGGAAGTTTTATAGTTGAGCAAAAAACTCAGTTTACTGATGACATTTCTACGACACAAACTTGGTTAAATCAAGAGGCTCAAAAAATTGTTTTCTGTGAAGGTAACAGTCCAGAAAGTCAAATTCAGGTTTTAATTGATTACATCAATGCAAATCATTCTAATTTAACTTTTAATAAAACGGTTTCAGAAATTGCACAAGAAATGACACAAACGAACGGAACTGTGCAACTGACAATTTTTAGAGTTGATGAATGTGGCGAAAAGTTTTTGACGATTAATTACAACAAAATCGATTTACCAACTTTGGTTTTACCATCATTCGATAAAATCTGTGCAGGAAGTTTATTTGTATTTGATGTGAGTAGTTTCGATCCAAATTTTGATTACTTTATTACAGATTCGTCTGGAAATACGATAACTCCAACTGCTAATATTTTCGAGCTTGTTGCTGGTGATTATATCATGTATGCAACAAATTCTAATGGTTGTCGTTCGGTAGATTATCCGTTTACAATTACAACTTTTCCAGATCCGATAATAAAATCGGTTACGATAGAAAACGGGACTTTGAAAATTGAAGCAAAAAATAGCAGTGGCGGATTATTAGAATATGCAATTACTGCAGATGGTTTAATACCAAACGAAACAGATTGGCAACGTAAAAATGAATTTACCAACATTATACAAGGAATAAATTACACCGTTTGGGTAAGAGAAAATGGTTGTGGTGGAATTTCTATTAATAATTTATATGTTCTGAATTTACCTAATTTTATTTCTCCAAATGGTGATGGAATAAATGATGTTTGGCGACCAATTGGAACATTTAATAATGATAAAACTATACGATTACAAATTTTTGATCGTTACGGTAATACCATATTATCTAAAGAAGGTGTAAATGATATTCTTCTTTGGGATGGTAAAAGAAATGGATATCCTGTCCCAACAGCCGATTATTGGTACTTGGTAGATTATCCGCAACAAAACGATAATACAACCGTTATAAATATTAAGTATTCTGGTAACATTACTGTAAAAAATAAATAGTAATTTAGCATCGATTTAAATAACACATGAAAAAACATTTCATATTATTAACATTTACATTAGGAATTTTTGCAAACAAGGTATTGGCGCAACAAACTATGCCTTATTACAACCATTATTTGGTCAGTGACAAAATGCTGATAAATCCTTCTTATGCAGGTCAAAATCCCGAATATATAAGCATTAATGCAACCAATAGAAATCAATGGGACGATTTACCTAATAGCCCAAAAACGCAAACAATCAGTGCGCATGCAACTGTTGTCGATCGTTTAGCTATAGGAACCTATTTTTTTAATGATCGCAACGGTGCTTCTAAATTATCTGGATTAAATCTTACCGCAGCTTACCATATTCCAATACAAGATGGTCGTGGTTATGACGAAGAACAAGATGTTATTTCTTTTGGTGTTGGTGCTAGTAGAATTTCTCAATCTTTTGATTTATCAGAGGTTGTTGTCGAAAATCCAAATGACCCATTATTAAACGAAGATCGTTTCAATACTTGGATGATGAATTTAGGTGTATCCTTTAAATTTGCAAATTTCTTTGGAGGCGTTTCTATTTTAGATGTTCCTATTGATAATAATTTTTATTACGTTAATAATTTCGAACCTTTACCAACTACATATTATCTAAATTTAGGATATGATTGGTATGTAACCGAAGGTATAAAATTGCAACCTTCTATCGTTTATAGTACAAATTCTAATCGATACAGTGGTTTAGATGCTAACTTCATTGCGCATTTTGGTTTCGGCGATCGTGAACAAGGTTTAGATGTTGGTTTCTCTTATAAACAAGGAACTTCTAAAGATTACAAAGATCCATTGTTCTTTTCTCCAATCGTAAAAGTTAAAATCGGTTCTCTAAAAGCGGGTATGTCTTATGACATTGGTTTGTCTGACTTTCAGGTTGATGGACGTAAACAAGGATTTTTATTTAGTTTAGGATTTGATCTGAATAATCCTTTAAATCCAGATTGGAGATAAAATTTCAATTATATATAATATAAAAAATGACTTCTAAAAAAGAAGTCGTTTTTCTTTTTAATCCTATTGTGGATCTACATCAATATCTAATCGAACCGAACGATAAGCAGAAATTGTATGTAATTTTTCTACTTGTTGTAAAATTAATTCTTTTACTTTTTGAGGTGATTGATTTGGTTTAATTTTTAACATCACATTCATCAAATACAAATTATTAATTCTACTAATTGATGGTGCTTCTGGACCTAAAAGCGCATTCAACTCAAAATGTGGTCTTAACAATTTCACAAATTGTTCTGCAGTTTTCTGAACTCTTTCTTCATTTTTATGTTTAAATCGAAACTGAATCAATCGTACAAATGGCGGATAATGAAAAGCCTGTCTTTCGTACAAAATATCTTTCATCGTTTTCTCATAATTATAAGTCGTCACATTTTGTAAAACCTGATGATCTGGCTGAAAAGATTGAATCAAAACTTTCCCTCTTTCTTCTCTCCTACCTGCTCTTCCTGCAACTTGCGTCAACAATTGAAAAGCTTTCTCATGCGCACGAAAATCAGGAAAATTAAGTAAAGAATCTGCTCTTATGACACCAACCAAAGTTACATCACCAAAATCTAAACCTTTGGTCAACATTTGTGTTCCAACTAAAATATCAATGTCTTTCCTTTCGAATTCTTCGATGATTTTTTCATAAGCAAATTTACCTCGCATCGTATCAACATCCATTCGTTTGATTTTCGCGTCTGGAAAAATTTCTTCTAATTGATGATGAATTTGCTCTGTTCCAATACCTTTCGTTACCAAAGAATTACTACCGCAAGATGGACATCTAATCGGCTTATTTTGTGCATGACCACAATAATGACATTTTAATTGATGAATTAATTTATGATAAGTCAAACTCACATCACAATTTGGGCAATCTGGTGTATAACCGCAAGTTTCACATTCCATAACTGGTGCATAACCTCGCCTATTCTGAAAAATGATGACTTGTTTTTTACGTTCTAATTCTTCTTTGATTGCATCTCGTAAAACATCAGAAATATCGTGTGTAATTTCTTTGTCATTGAGCGCTTTTCTCAAATCAACTAAATTGATCGTTGGTAATGGAATTTGACCAAATCGTTCCTTAAGAACCACATAACCATATTTACCTTTTCTGGCGTGATAATAAGTTTCTACTGCTGGCGTTGCTGAACCTAAAATTGTTTTTGCATTGAAACTTTTTGCCATAACCAAAGCTACATCTCGTGTATGGAAATAAGGTTTTGGATCTGTTTGTTTATAACTAGATTCGTGTTCTTCATCTACGATAATCAAACCCAAATTATTGAAAGGTAAAAATAAAGCAGAACGAGATCCTATAATTATATCATATTCACCATTTAATGTTTTTTCCCAAAGTTCTACTTTTTCGTTTTGATTAAATTTCGAATGAAAAACACCAACTTTCTCACCAAAATGCAATTTTATTCTTTGTAGAATTTGTGTTGTGACAGAGATTTCTGGCAACAAATACAAAACTTTGCGTTCATTAGTCAATTCTTTTTCGATTAATTTTAAGTAAATTTCTGTTTTACCACTAGATGTTACACCATGTAAAAGACAAACATCTTTTGTTTCGAAAATTGAAATTACTTCAGAAAGTGCACGATTTTGTTCTTGAGTTAGAATAGAAATATCACTTTTATCTGTTTCATCTTCATCTACTCGAGAAGTTTGCAATTGATAAATTTCTAAAATTTCTTTCTCTGCTAATGAATTAATCACTGCGTTTGTAGAACCTTTTTTTACCAAATCAGAAACTTTTAATGGTTTTGCAGTTTGTGTTTCTATAGAAATTAATTGTAAAACTGTTTCTCGCTGTTTTGGTGCATTTTTTAGAGAATCTATTGCTTCTATAAATTTTGGTTCATCATTTTTCAAAGAAGAATTTATCCGAACGTAATTTTCTATTTTCGGAATATATTTTTCGTTTAATTTTTCATCCAGACGAATAATTCCTTTTTCCCAAAGATTTTTTAAGACAGAAATCGTCGATTTTTCTTCAACAATCAAAGCAACTTCATCAACCGAAAGAATTAATTTATTTTTCAACGCTTCGAAAACCAAATATTCTGATTGATCTAATTCTTCGATTGCATCAAAACTAGAATCAATTAATTTGATAAAAGTTTGACTTTCTAATTTAAGAGCAGATGGAAAAGCGTTTCTGAAAACGTCTCCCAAAGGACACATATAATAATTAGCAATCCATTCCCAAAGCTGAATTTGTTTTTCGGTCACCAAAGGTAAATCATCTAAGAAAGAATGAATGGCTTTGGTTTTGTACAATTCTGGTTTATTTTGATGGATAGAATGTACGATTCCTGTGTATAATTTCTGCGTTCCAAAAGGTACAGCAACACGTTGTCCGATTTTTATTTTAGACAAATCTTCTTCTGATATATGATACGTAAAAGTGCCATTTAATGCTAACGGAAGAATAATTTCTGCAAAATAATTTGTGTTCATAATCTTAAGGAATCGATGAGCAAGTTATAAAATTAGTCTGAAAATTTAATAGCATTTTGTTCTTGATATTATTAAAACAAATGATAAAATCAATTGATTATAATTAATTATTTCCAAATCTGTAATTATTATATTTCATTATTAAATATTTGATAATTATTCGATATTAAATCTACAATTAATTCATCAAAACTAAATTAAACTATAAATTCGCGCCTTGAAAAAAATAATAAACAATGAACAAAATTTACTTATTAATTTTTCTTTTTACATCTATTGTTAGCACATTAAAAGCGCAATATTTAAAAACAGAAAGATTTAACAACGACGATTTGCCAAGCAATTGGACTTTGCAAAGTACCAACACAACAAACACTTGGGAAATTGCCACATCTACTCCATTCGATAGCAATGCTGCATTTGTATCGAATGCTAGTCAAACACAAAATGAAAAATTGATTACGCCAGAAGTTGATTTCTATTATGCAGAAGAACCTACTTTAAAATTTAAATTAATTGCAAACCCAAATGCGAAATTATCTGTACGCGTAATTTATAATGAAGGAATGCATTCAGCAGAAGTTTGGAACATTGAAGAAGAAACAATTTCTGATGATGAAGCACACGACATCGAAGTAGATTTATCAGAATTTTTAGGAGAATATGTAAACATTTCTTTTCAATACGAAGGTGGTGGAGAAGTTTATATTGACGATGTTTCTATTGCAGAACCAGATTATATAGAAAATGATGATCGTTACTGTTATTATTCTGGGCTTAATCAAACGATGCCAATTACTTATGTTGGTTTACAAGAAATTTCTAATCGCACAAGTGCTGTTCCTGGAGGTTTGGTACAAAACTATTATTTAGATCAAAAAGCTTATTTAGCTAAAGGTCAAACTTATCCTTTAACTTTAGAAGGTAATACAGATAACAAAATAAATTCTTTTACAATTTTTATAGATTGGAATCAGAATGGTTATTTTACAGATGAAAACGAAGTTATTTTTGCTGGAACTTTAGAAAACTCGACAGGTGAAGATGGCAAACAACTTGTTGTAAATATTCCTGTTCCTTTACACGCAAAATTAGGTGAAACAAGAATAAGAATTGTAAAATTAAGTTCTGATTTAGAGTCGATTAGCGCATGTAATTCTGGTAGCAAAGATGGCGAAGTGGAAGATTATACGCTGGTAATAAATAATGTAGAATTTTGTGAGATTAATTTACAATCTTCAGAACCAATTACTTCTGTAAAAGTTGAAGATTTTGAGAATACTTCTTCTAATGATTTGACATCTAATGTTTACGAAGATTTCACAAGTCAAACAATTGTAGTTGAGCAAGCTTCTACAAAAGTGATCGAAATAAAAGCAAATACCAATGGTAATTTTACAAACAGTATTTCAGCATTTATCGATTTTAATAGAAACGGTATTTTTGATGAAGATGAAAGATTCGATTTAGGAAAAATCACAAATTCTACAGGTTCTGATAATCAAAAAATAACTTCTACCATTACAATTCCAGATTACGCTGTAATTGGTAATACAACAATGAGAATCATCAAAATAAATTCAGATAATTACCTAACAAATGTTTGTGATTTAAGCAACTTCAAAGGTCAAGTGGAAGATTATACCATAAATATCATCAGCGGAGATTGTATAAAAGGAACAGAAAGTGATGGTGTAGAAAATGGTCACGCAAATATTTCTAGTTCACTTATTGCAAATGATTTTAAAGTAGAAGCTAATAAATCGTTTAACTTATCTCGTTTACATTTCGACTTTTTATTACAAGGCGAGCCAGAATCTGCAAATATTACGATTTATGAAGATAATAATGGTCAACCAGGAAATGTTGTGAAATCTTTTGAAAATTTAGAATCTTCTGGATTAGAATATTTTGATACTGGAATTGGACCATTTCAATTAGTTCGTGCAAATTTTGATTTACCTTCTTCAGTAGAACTTTATGGTAATGAAGCTGGACAAACTTTTTGGATAAGTGTAAAACTTAATTCAGAAACTACATCAGCACTTAGTGCTACTCAAAATATGAACAGTCAATATGTTGGTTTATTATCAAATGATAACGGACAAACTTGGAACAATTTACCTGGTTCTGGTGAATGGGATGGCGTTTTTACTTTGTATAGTTCTTGTTATTTGAGTAATGATGACATCATCAATTCTTCTAAAGCAAACAAAGTAGATTTTTATCCAAATCCGGTAGAAAATATTTTGAACATCAAAAGTCAATCTAAAATTCAGAAAGTAGAAATTTATAATTTCGCTGGTCAAAGAGTTTTGACTAAAAAAGTTAATAATCTTGATCAAAAAATCCAATTGAATGGATTAGCTTCTGGAATTTATATTGTTAATGTTTTAACTGAAAAAGGAACTGAAAGTTTCAAAATCATCAAAAAATAAAATTCTAGATATCACTAAAAAAGGCATTCAAATTTATTTGAATGCCTTTTGTTTTTTTATAATAATTGATAAACTAAATCATTTTAATAATAATTCTCACACTCGAAACGATTACCAATAAAGCAACTAAAATATAAGCAACTCGTTGTGGTAATTTACCAGCTAATTTTGCAGCAAAAGGTGCAGCAATCATCCCACCGATTATCAAACCTAAAACGATGTACCAATAATCTACGCCAAGACTTGTAAAAAAAGTCATAGTTGCGGCAAAAGTGACAAAAAATTCGGCTAAAGAAACTGTTCCTATTACATATTTGGTTTGACGACCTTTGGTTAATAAAGTAGAAGTTACAATTGGTCCCCAACCTCCACCGCCGAAAGCATCAAAAAAGCCACCAGAAAATCCTAAAAAACTTAATCGTTTGATTTGTTTACGGACAATTTTCTTTTGATAAGCTAAAAAAAGTAATCTTATCGCAATTAAAATTAGATACAAAGCAACAAACGGATAAGCCAAATGTTCGTATTCTTCGCCAATATAAATTACAAATAAAGATCCCAAAATTGCACCAATCACTCCCGGAATTGCTAACCAATACAGCATTTTTTTGTTAACATTGCCAAACTTATAATGCGAAAAACCACTTACTGCACTAGAAAACATTTCGGCTGTATGAATGCTACCAGAAATCGCTGGCAACTTAATTCCCATCGACATCATCGCTGCGGCAGAAGTCATACCATAACCTAAACCCAATGCACCATCAACCAACTGAGCAAAAAAACCAACTGCCAACATAAGGTAAAATTCTTGCGGAATGTGTGTGACAAAACTGCTCAATTCTTGATAAGAATAAAAAGAAGCCAAAGCATAACCAAAAAAAACTGAAAGAAAAATTGTACTTATCCAATAAGCTAAACGTTTATATTTATTTGTTGGATTTGACTTTTTCTTGGCTTTATATTCGGTAATGATTGCCAATTTTACATCATCTGTAATATTTTTCAGGTCAATTTCACTCATAGATCAAGTTTATAAAATCATTAATGCACCAACCGTATTATGCGTAGTTTCGTCAACTAAAATTGCATTTCCTGTTTTATTATTATCCAGGAAAACATCGTAAACTAATGGTTGATTGGCTTGTAATTCTATCTGTGCAATATCGTTAAGTCCGATATTCTCTGCATCTATAAACTCCCAATTATTTACGTCCCAACGTTGATTGATCTTCTTGATTTTGACACGGACAGATTTGAAACGATGTTGTAAAATATAAGGTTTACCAACTTGTAAATTTTGATGATCTAACCAACAAACCCAAGTATTTAATTGATTAGATTGTAAAACTTCATCATTTTGAAGGATAAAAGAATCTCCACGAGAAATATCAACATCATTTTCTAGATGAATCACAACATTATCTCCTGCAATTACTTCTTCAACATCTTTTAAATCTTTCTCGATTCGAGTAATTTTAGAGGAAATATTTGCTGGTAAAATTTTAATTTCATCACCAATTTTATATTTACCACTCAAAACCAAACCAGCATAACCACGGTAATCATGCAACGATTCTTCTTGAGGACGAATCACATATTGTACTTGAAAACGAGACGCTAAATTTTCTTGCGTTTCGATTTGTACTGTTTCTAATAATTCTAAAATCGATTGATTTTGAAACCAAGGTGTCAGTTCTGATTTTGTAATAATGTTATCACCAGCCAAAGCAGAGATTGGTACATAATGTACTTCATTGTAATTAAGTTCTGGCAATAAAGTTTCAAATTCTTGTTTAATTTCGTTAAAAACTGTTTCAGAATAATCAACCAAATCCATTTTATTGATTGCAACAATAACTTTTTTCAATCCCATCAAAGATCCAATACTTGCATGTCGTTTTGTTTGTGTTGTAACGCCATTGCGAGCATCAATCAAGATAATAATCAAATCAGAATTAGAAACTCCTGTCACCATATTTCTGGTATATTGCTCGTGACCTGGCGCATCTGCAATAATAAATTTTCTTTTACTCGTTGTAAAATATTTGTATGCCACATCAATGGTAATTCCTTGTTCACGTTCTGCACGTAAACCATCAGTTACCAAAGCCAAATCGATGTCGCTGTTTTTAGATATATTTTTAGATTGTTTTTGTAAAACGCCTAATTGATCGGTATGTATAGAATGAGAATCGTAAAGCAAACGTCCTATTAATGTACTTTTGCCATCATCTACATTTCCTGCTGTTATAAATTTTAAAGTATCCATGTTAGTTATTCGTTGTTCGAAATTCTTTAATCGTGTTTCGAGATTCGTAAATTTAAAAATATCCTTGTTTTTTACGATCTTCCATTGCAGCCTCAGAAACCTGATCATCTAATCTAGTTTGACCTCTTTCTGAAACTCTTGTAGCAATGATTTCATCAATAATTTCATCTATTGTAGAAGCTGTAGAAGGAACAGCAGCCGTACAAGTCATATCACCAACTGTACGGTAACGAACTTTTTCTATACCAAACTTTTCACCTTCTTGAGCTTGTATAAATTGTGAAGTTGCAACCAAACGTTCGTTGTAATGAATGCATTCTCTGTCATGAGAAAAATACAACGAAGGCAATTCTATATTTTCTTGTTTAATATAATTCCAAACGTCTAATTCTGTCCAATTACTTAAAGGAAAAACACGTACATTATGACCTTGATCTATTCTACCATTCAAAATATTCCACAATTCTGGGCGTTGTAATTTTGGATCCCATTGACCAAAATCGTCTCGAACAGAGAATATTCGCTCTTTTGCTCTTGCTTTTTCTTCATCTCTTCTTGCACCACCGATACAAGCATCAAAATTATTTTCTTCAATAACATCTAACAAAGCATAAGTTTGTAACGCATTTCTAGATGGAAAACGACCTCTGGTTTCTTTTAAATTGTATTTTTTTATTGCATCTTCTACAGAAGCTACAATTAATTTTTCTCCAATTTTATTGGTAAAATAATCTCTAAACTCAATTGCTTCCGGAAAATTATGACCAGTATCTACGTGAACTAACGGAAAAGGAAATTTTCCTGGTCTAAAAGCTTTTAAGGCTAAATGTGCTAAAACAATCGAATCTTTTCCACCAGAAAACAACAAAGCTGGACGTTCAAATTGTGCAGCTGTTTCCCTAAAAATATAAATGGCTTCGTTCTCTAATTGTTTTAAATAATTATTTTGCTCTGACATAAATTTAACTTGTTATTTTGTGTGTAATCCACATTCTTTTTTGCTGTTATCTTCCCACCACCAACGACCTGCGCGAAAATCTTCGCCTTCTTTTATCGCTCTTGTACATGGCGCACAACCAATACTTATAAAACCTTGATCGTGTAGAACATTATACGGAACTCTGTTCTCTTTTAAATAATTAAAACAGTCTTCAGTTGAAAAATTAATTAACGGATTTACTTTGTATAATTGATGGGATTCATCGTATTCCACTTCTTGCATATCGTGACGATTATTCGACTGTTCTGCTCGTAAACCTGTAATCCAAACTTTTGCATTTTCTAATGCTCTATTTAATGGAATCACCTTGCGAACATAGCAACATGCTTTGCGCAATTCCATCGAATCATAAAATGCATTGATTCCGTTACTTGCAACGTAATCTTCTAATTCAACTGTTGGAGGATAAAAAGGTTTGATTTTGGTTTGATATTTCAGTTCGGTTTTATACCAAGTTGTGTAAGTTTCAGGAAAAACTCTACCAGTATCTAAAGTAAAGATTTCTATATTTTTCAATTCTTGACTTAAAATAGCGTGTGTAATCACCTGATCTTCAAAACCAAAACTGGTCGAAAACACGATTTTTTCTTTAATATTTTCATCAATAAAAGCTAATTTTTCTTCTAATGAAGATTTCTTATCTAATTGATTTAAAATTTCTGATAATTGATTCATTGTCAATAAAATACTTTTTCTATGGTTTAAATAGAGTATTGTAAGGACAAATCTAAAAACTTGTGATTAAAACTCCAATAATTTTCTATAATTTCTATAGACTTTAACGGAAATTTAGAAAAATCATTATTTTAACTATTTTTTTTATTGATTACAAATTTTCTAATAAAGTTAATTAACAAGAAAGTTGCTGATAATAACCAAAACCAATATGCTAATAAAATTTGATCATAATCCATAAACCCGTAAATATCGAGATGCAAGATATAATCTAATCCATAAGAAAACATTAAAAAGAAACTTATCAAACTAAAAACGAAACCTAGTTTTTTCTTATTTAAAATCCAAGCTAAAATGATGAATAAGTTCGCCGACCAACAATAAAAATCAATATCAGGAAAAGTCATCCATCCGTAAATAAGACAAATAAAACCAAAACCATCAAAATCTTTTAATCCTTCTAAATCTATAGGTATTACTAAGCTTAAGATAAAAGATAAAAAGCTTAAATAAAGAAATATATTATTTTGGAATTTTGTTTTCATAAAAAAACCACTTCGTGTGAAGTGGTTAATTTACTACTATTTTTTTATTAAATTTTTTTATTAAATCTTTTTATTTTCTTCGTTTCAATTCTTTCTCAATCAAACCAAGCTCGCGTCCTGTTTGTCCTGCAACAGAAGTATTCTCTTGTGCACGTCTTAACAAATAAGGCATCACTTCTTTGATTGGTCCGTAAGGTAAATATTTCGCGATATTGTAATGCAAATGTGCTAAGTTAAATGAAATATTATCACTCATACCAAACAATTGTCCAAACCAAAAATTTTGATTTGATGGTTCGATTTGATTTTCTTTCATCAAATTAATCAACAATTCACAACTTTCTTCATTATGAGAACCAGCAAATAAACCAAATCTTTGATGATTAGATGCTATAAACTTCAGAGATTCGTTATAATCATGGTCAGATGCAGCTTTATTTGGTTGTATTGGAGAAGGATAAGATTTCGCCTCTGCTCTCGCTCGTTCTTTTTCCATATAAGCACCACGAACAATTTTAAAACCTAAAAAATAGTTTTCGTTTTCTGCCTTTTCGAACATTTTCTTTAGATAAGCCAAACGATCATGACGATACATTTGCAAAGTATTCCAAATCACAACTCGCTTTCGATTGTATTTCATCATCATTTGATCACATAAATCATCTGCTGCATCTTGCATCCAGGTTTCTTCAGCATCAATCATGATATTGACATCCAAATCGAATCCTTTTTTACAAATCGTTTCGAATCTTGCTTGGGTATTTTGCCAAGCAGATTTTTCTTGTTCTGATAAAGTCGAATGATTTCCTATCTTCTCCCACAATTCTATTCTGCCTAATGCTGTTGGCTTGAAAACCACAAATGGAATGGATGGATTTTTTTTTGCTAAATCGACCAAATCCAACATTACATCGCGAACGTGATCAAAATCTTTTTCTTCTGTTTGACCTTCTACAGAATAATCCAAAATAGAACTCACGCCGTACTGATACAATTCTTTGGCAACTTTTACAGCTTCTGAAGTTGTTTCACCACCTACGAATTGTGAATAAATTGTTTTTTTGATTGTTGGTTTAACCAAAGGAAAGTTGACTAAAGATGGACAAGCATTAAAAACTTTTCCTCCTAACTTAGTCAATGCAGGATTTCCGATCATCTTGAAAAGGAAATGAGCCTGTTTCAAAGCTTTGTTTGACTTGGCTTGAAATGCAAATTCGGTATTGTCGAACAATGACATTCTTATCTTATAATTTTGTTTGTTTACGAGGGCAAATTTACACCAAAAAAAAACCTATAAGCAAGAAACTTATAGGTTAATTTATAATAACAATAGAAATTAATAATTAGAAGTAAAACAACTTCATTTTTTCTATTATTTTGTAGCTTTTTTAGCGTATTTACTTCTAAATTTGTCAATACGTCCAGCAGTATCTACTAATTTTTGTTTTCCTGTGTAAAAAGGATGAGATGTAGATGAAATCTCCATTTTGATTAATGGGTATTCTACACCATCAACTTCGATTGTATCTCTTGTATCTGCACAAGATTTTGTAATAAATACTTCTTCGTTTGACATATCTTTGAATGCCACTAAACGATAATTCTCTGGATGGATATCTTTTTTCATAATGATATGATTTCTTATTCTATACTTAAACGGAGTGCAAAGATAACAATAAATCTAAATTAAACAATAATTATAAAGTAAATTTATTCTTTATATTTGTTAGACAATAATTAGCAGATGAAATTAAGAACAATCTTATTCAGCACAGCAATTTTTGGAGGCTTATTATTCCAATCTTGTCGTGACGATTTTGATTTTGATCCCATAAGCACTGGTTTATCGTTCAACAAAGATACGGTAAATGTAGATACGGTTTTCAATAATAGAAAATCAGAAACTTATGTTTTGAAAGTTTATAACAGTGATAAAGACGATAAAGTCATACCAAAAATTTATTTGAACAAAGGCGAAAATTCCTATTTTAATCTAAATGTTGATGGTCGAGCTGGTAGAAGTTTCGAGAATGTCCCAATCAGAGGAAAAGATAGCTTATTTGTTTTTGTAGAAATACAAGCAAAAGAAGCTAATGTAAATCCGTTGTATGATGATGAATTGATTTTTGAAACCAGTAGCGAAAATAAACAAGTAAAATTACTTTCTTGGGTAGAAAAAGCTGAATTCCTAAAAGATCAAACAATTGGTTCTGCCACTTGGGATCAAAATACATCGCAGGTAATTTCTGGTAATGTAACAATAAGTAATAGCTTGAATGTTGAGGCTGGAGCAAAAATATATTTTGAGAAAGATGCTAGTTTAACGATTGCAGAAAATGCCAATTTTACCGTAAATGGTTCTGTAAATAATTTTGCTAAATTCCGTTCTGCTCGTCATGATACGCGTTACGATTCTTTACCTAATCAATGGAATAAAATCGAACTTAAACCAAATAGTTCTTCGACTATTAATTATGCAAAAATTATTGGAGGAAATATCGGTTTAGAAGTTAATCAATCAAAATTAGACATTCAGAATTCTTATATTGTAAATCATCAATCTTATGGTATTTCTGCTAACAACGCCGAAATCAATGGTTTTAATTTATTATTGAATAATTCTAATTATGCTGCTTTAGCGATTTTCAACGGTGGTAAATACGCATTTTATCAATCAACATTTGCCAATTATTTCAATATGATAGGAACAGCAGGTCCTGCGTATTCTTTGTATTTGAGTAACGAATCTGAGGACGAATCGACCACTAATCCTCTAACACAAGCGATTTTTGCCAATTCTATCTTTTATAATGAACGTACACCAAATGCGATAGCTTTTAACAATATTAGTGGTGCAGCTTTCAACTATTTATTTGATACAAACATGATAAAGAATGCTGACACTTCTACTTTAGACGTTACATCAACTAATGGTTTTGTAGGAAATATTGTAGATAATCCTTTGTTTATTGATGGAAGTTACACTGCTAACAATCTAAGATTAGGTGAAGAATCACCAGCAAAAGGTAAAGGAAAACAAACTTATGCCAATCAATATCCGAATGATATTTTCGGAATAAGTCGAGTAAGTTTACCAAATCTTGGTGCAATACAATAATTTAAAATATTATAAATAAAAAAGCTTCAGATTGTCTGAAGCTTTTTTTATTCTTTTATAATTGATTTTACAATATCGCCTTTCGGTGTTTTAAATTTCACTAAATAAATTCCTTTCGGAATGGATTCTAAAGAAATTGTCGATTGGTATTGATTGCTACTCTGAACAAGTTTTCCTTCAGAAGAATACAATTCATAAGCTGTAAAATCTAGAGTTGTTTTAAAATGATTTTTTACTGGATTTGGATAAATAGTTGCATTTTTAACTGTATTTTCATCAAGACTTAAATTATTTTTAGCAACAGCAAAATGTAAAACAGAAGCCAAAGCACCTTTAATTACGTTATTCAAATAATCTAAATCCATATTTTCTATCGTGTCGGAAGGTGAATGCGGATAAGGCGACTCATTTCCTTCGAACAAACCTGTAATTACATATCCAGCACTTTGAAAAGGCATGTAATCTGACGAATAAGCATGTGCAATCTTTGTTTGTAAATCTGTATATAAACCAAAAATTGTTGCCATCTGATTGGTATAATTATTTGATGCCTGATTGTTTATAGATGGAGAACTTTCGTCTCTTTCGCAAACAATAGTGTTGTTATTTTTTCCTTTTACACCTCCTACTTCATCAATATTCAAAACCAATTCTATATCAAGATTTTGAGGTATCGCTACATTGCTTACATAATTTTGGCTACCAATCAAACCAATTTCTTCGGCTGTAAAATGTATGAACTTTATTGAGTATTCAGTTTCTACATCTTTCAATAGTCGAGCAATTTCTAACAAAGTCATTGTTCCAGAACCATTGTCATTTGCTCCCGGTCCATTGATAGAATCATAATGTCCATCTACAATAATGTATTTATCTGGATATTTTGTACCTAACTTTGTAACCACAATGTTGTGTGTAACTTGTCCATTAAGTATAAAATCTTGTAAAACAATATCCTCATAACCAAAATTTTGATATTGAGAAACAATCCAATTTTTTGCGTTTTCATGCGCAGTTGTTCCATCTCTTTTTACACCAAAAGCAACATAAATTTGAAGATTTTCTGTAACCAAATCATGATCTGTTTGATCTACAATTTGTTGATAATATGCTTGATGAGTTTGACCAAATAAAGAGCCAGATGCAACAAATATTAAACTATAAAGTATATTTTTCATGTGTTAAATCTATATTAAGCCAACAAATTTAATTCTTTTACACCTTCTGTTGCAGATTTATTAATAATTCTAATTTTATTTTTTAGATCCATCTCAGAAGCTTTTGGATCAATCAAAATAATCTGAGCATGCTCTGGAACAAAATCTACCAAAGAAGCGGCAGGGTAAACTTGTAAAGATGTTCCGATAACCAAAAAAATATCTGCTTTTAAAGTTTCTTCAATCGCCTGATCCATCAAAGGAACCATTTCTCCAAACCAAACAATAAATGGTCTCAATTGTTCACCATCTGTTGCTAAATCACCGTAATGAATATCGTAATGCCAATCTGTAACTAAGGTTTTATCTTTTTCACTACACGCTTTTCTAAGCTCACCATGAAGATGAATAACTTGGCTAGAACCAACACGTTCGTGTAAATCATCTACATTTTGTGTTATAATCGTTACATCATAATTAGACTCTAAATCTTTTAAATATTGATGAGCAAAATTTGGTGATACATTGTGTAATTGTTTTCTTCTTGCATTGTAAAAATCTAGAACTAATTTCGGATTTCGATTCCAACCTTCAATCGAAGCGACGTCCATAATATCATGATTTTCCCACAATCCATTTGCATCTCGAAAGGTAGAAATTCCACTTTCTGCACTGATTCCTGCACCAGTAAACACCACAATTTTTTTCATACTTATAAAATCTAAAGCATCTCAAAGTTAAACTTTTTATGGTAAGATTAGAAATGAAAAAACCTTGATTACAAATATAACCAAGGCTTTCTCTACTAAAACTTTAAGTACCATGAAAACTCAACTAACTTATGATAAAGACTAGTACTTAAAGATCTAAAAATCAATTTCTATACCAAAATTTAATATTGAGGTATAAAATTTTAATTATTTCTTAAAATGTATATGCATTTTCTGCAATAATCAAATCTGCGATTTCTGTTTTTAAATTAACTACGTTAGGATATTCGTTGTAACGTGTAAATCTTCTTAAACCAGATAACATCATACGTTGCTCATCACCTTCTGAGAAAGAAATAATACCACGAGTTGCTTCTGTTTTTACAATTTCTACAGATTTGAATAATTGTAATTGAACCAATTTTTCTGCGTTTTTCGCAGCATCAGCACCTTTTACATTCGCAATTTTTTCTGCACGTAAAAGAGCAGATTCTACCATGTAAATTTCTTGCATAATACGAGAAGCAGCCATAATCAATTGTTGATGTTTCTCTAAATCTGGACCGAATTTTTGTAAAGCAGCACCAGCAACCATAAAGAAAGCTTTCTTAAGATTTGCAATGATTTCTTTTTCTTGTGCAAACAATTCAGAATAATCTGGTACATCAAAAGATGGAATAGACATCAATTCATTTGCTACATCCATAGCCGGAGTCATCAAATCAATTTTACCTTTAAATGCACGTTTTACTAACATCGAAACACATAATAAAGTATTGATTTCGTTTGTTCCTTCGTAAATTCTAGAAATACGCGCATCTCTCCATGCACCTTCCATTGGCATTTCTTTAGAATATCCCATTCCTCCATAAATTTGGATTCCTTGATCTGCTGCAACTTGAGCTGCTTCTGAAATCCAAACTTTTAAGATAGAAGCTTCGATAGCATATTCTTCAATTCCTTTAAGTTCTGCTTCTGCATGATTCATTCCTGCTGCAATATTATCTGCAATTGCATCTTCTACATCTTTTGCAGCACGATAAGCACCAGCTTCTGATGTAAAAGTAGAAACAGCGATATCTGCTAATTTTTCTTTAATTGCACCAAAAGTATTGATTGAAACTCCAAATTGTTTTCTTTCTGAAGCATATTGCAAAGAATTATTCAAAACACGACGTTGCGCATCTAAACAAGCAGCACCTAATTTGATACGACCAACATTTAGAGCATTCATAGCGATTTTAAATCCTCCATTTCTTTCACCTAAAAGATTTTCTACAGGAACACGAACTTCGTTTAAGAAAACCTGACGAGTAGATGAAGAAACAATTCCTAATTTATCTTCTTCTTCTCCTAAAGTAAAACCTTCACCTGCTTTATCTTTTTCTACAATAAATCCAGTGATATTTTTATCGTCATCAATACGAGCAAAAACAATGAATATATCTGCAAAACCTGCGTTAGTAATCCACATTTTTTGACCAGTAATGATATATTCTTTACCATCCTCAGACAATCTAGCTTTAGTTTTACCAGAATTAGCATCAGAACCAGCCTCTGGCTCTGTTAAACAATAAGAAGCAAACCATTCACCTGAAGCTAATTTTGGTAAATATTTTAATTTTTGTTCTTCTGTACCATATAATGTTATAGGCATTGTACCAATACCAGTATGCGCACCAAAAGCTGTCGCTAATGAACCTGTAGAACCTGAGATATAATCACAAACTAACATTGTTGTAGAGAATCCCATCCCCATTCCGCCATATTCTTCTGGAACAGAAATTCCTAATAAACCAAGTTCACCAATTTTACGCATTAATTCTTCGATTAAAGCATAATCTTTTTTCTCGATTTGATGTTTCTTAGGAACAACTTCTTTATCAATAAACTCTTTTGCAGATTGCAAAATCATTTGTTGTTCTTCTGAAAGATCTTCATAAGTGAAGATGTCATTAAATGAAGCGTCTTTTACTAAATATTGACCTCCGATTAATCTATTTGGATTTGTAGACATATTTTATTGTTGTTTAGATATTATACATTTTGATGAGATGCTAGAATTTATTTATACAATTCTAACACCTCATTAGTTTATTATTTCAAATATTCGAAAATTGATGCTGCACCTTGACCAGTTCCTACACACATAGTTACCATACCGTATTTCGATTTTCTAGCTTCCATTTCGTGTAATAACTGTACTGTCAATTTTGTACCAGTACATCCTAGTGGATGTCCCAAAGCGATTGCACCTCCATTTACATTTACTTTAGAAGTATCAATATTTAATTCTCTTAGAATTGCAACAGATTGCGAAGCAAAAGCTTCATTCAATTCGAATAAATCAATATCATCTTGTTTTAAACCTGCTTGTTCTAAAGCTTTTGGAATAGCATACATTGGTCCTATTCCCATAATTCTTGGTGGTACACCAACAGTAGAATAAGCAGCTAAACGAGCTACTGGTTCTAATCCTAATTCTTTTACCATGTCTTCTGACATCACCATTACAAAGGCAGCACCATCTGACATTTGAGAAGAGTTACCTGCAGTAACAGAACCACCTTGAGCAAAAACTGGACGTAATTTACCTAATCCTTCTATAGATGTATCTGCACGTGGACCTTCGTCAACCTTAAAATCAAATTTCTTGGTTTGGATTTTTTCATTTGCATCTAAGAAATTATAATCGACTTCTACTGGTACGATTTGAGAAGCAAATTTTCCTTCTGCATTTGCTTTCAAAGCTTTTTGATGAGAATTAAATGCAAACTCATCTTGCTCTTCACGAGAAACTTTATATTCTTTAGCAACTTCCTCAGCAGTCAAACCCATTCCCCAATAATAATCTGGATGAACTTTTGCCAAATCTGATTCTGGAATTGGTTTGTATCCTCCCATAGGAATATATGACATTGATTCTGCACCACCAGCTATAATACATTCTGCCATTCCAGTTCTGATTTTTGCAGCTGCTAAAGCAATTGCTTCTGAACCAGACGCACAATAACGATTTACAGTCACGCCAGGTACTTTATCAGTATCTAATCCCATCAAAGAGATTAAACGAGCCATGTTAAGACCTTGTTCTGCTTCTGGCATTGCACATCCTACAATTAGATCATCTACACGAGCTGGATCTAAAGTTGGATAATCTTGCATTAATCTTTTTAAAACGACAGCTGCTAACTCATCTGGACGAGTAAAACGCAAAGTTCCTTTTGGAGCCTTACCTACAGCCGATCTATATCCTGTAACTATATATGCTTGTTTCATTTTTTTAGTTTCTTAAAGGTTTACCTGTTTTTAACATATGTTGGATACGCTCTAATGTTTTTCTTTCTCCACATAAAGACAAGAAAGCTTCTCTTTCTAAATCTAATAAGTATTGTTCTGATACATAAGATGTTTCTGACAAATTACCTCCTGTCATTACATATCCTAACTTATTTGCAATTAAACGATCATGATCCGATGCATAACGTCCTGCAACCATAGAATCTGTACCAACATAGAACATTCCCATTGCTTCTTTTCCTAAAACTTCTACTTTACGTTGAATTGGTTGCGTATAACCTGCTTCTGCTAAAATAATCGCATGTTTTTTTGCTTCTGCTAATTGACGTTCAGCATTTACCACAATAACATCTTGCTCTCTTATGATTCCGATATTTTTTGCTTCGTAAGCAGATGTTGCTACTTTTGCTGTTGCAATATTCATAAAGTTATCACGTAAATGATTTACCTTAACATCATCTTTTAAAGTGAATTCTGTTGCGCGGCGAGCAAATTCCTTAGAACCTCCACCACCAGGAATCAATCCAACACCAACTTCTACCAATCCGATATAAGTTTCAGCTGCAGCTACCACTTTATCTGCATGCATAGTCATTTCACAACCACCACCTAAAGCCATTCCGTGAGGAGCAACAACAACTGGTATTGCAGAATAACGAACTCTCATCATCGTATCTTGGAACATTTTAATTGCCATGTTCAATTCCCACCAATCTTGTTCAGCAGCCATCATCATGATCATTGCTAAATTAGCTCCAACAGAAAAATTATCTGCCTGATTCCCAATCACAACTCCACGATAATCTTTTTCTGCTAATTCGATTCCTTTATTAATACCTTGAAGAACGCCACCACCTAAAGAATTCATTTTTGAACGGAACTCGATATTGATGATACCATCTCCTAAATCTTGAATAGATGCTTCCTTATTAGACCAGATTTCGTTTGATTTACGAATATTATCTAAAATAATAAATGCGTCTTGACCAGGAATTAATTCGAATTCTTTAGAAGATTGATTGTAAAATAATTTTTTACCATTTTCTATTTTATAAAACGATTCAGCACCAGTTTCTACTAATTCTTTTACCCAATCAGCTACTTTAAAACCTTCAGCTTCTACTAATTTTACACCATTTTGTAATCCTATCAAATCCCAAGTTTCGAAAGGACCATATTTCCAAGCATAACCAGTTTTCAGTGCATCATCAATAGGATAAAGAACATCTGTAATTTCTGGCACACGTTGAGAAACATAAGCAAATAAAGAGGCAAAGTGTTTACGTATTAAATCTCCAGCTTTCCCAGAATCTTTTAATAAAACACCTAATTTATTTCTCATAGAACCTGCTTGTTTAGCCGTTTCTACAGCTGTAACTTTTGCACGTTCCATTGGACGATATTCTAAAGTATCTAAATCTAAGGCAAAACGATTCGTATTACCCTCTTTATCAACTTCTTTGTAATAAAAACCTTTTTTAGTTTTATCACCTAAAAATTTATTTTCAATTAAGAAATTCAAGAATTTTGAATCCTTCAAACCTTGAATCATTTCATCATTAGGTGCATTCTGTTGTAAACCTTTCGTTACATTAAAAGCAGTATCCAACCCTACCAAATCTCCTAATTTGAAAGTTCCGGTTTTTGGACGACCAAGAATAGAACCTGTTAAGGTATCAGCTTCTTCGATTGTTAAACCTAACTCCTGTGTCAATTCCATCACTTTTGCCATAGAATAAACACCTACTCTATTCCCAATAAAACCTGGAGTATCTTTACATAAAACTGGAGTTTTACCTAAAAATAAAGAAGCATAGTTTTGGAAAAATTCTACGATTGAAGAATCTGTATGCGGTGTTGGAATAATTTCGAATAACTTTAAATAACGAGGAGGATTGAAGAAATGCGTTCCACAAAAATGTTTTTGGAAATCATCTGATCTACCTTCTGCCATTAAATGGATAGGAATACCAGAAGTATTAGAAGTCACTAAAGTTCCTGGTTTACGAAATTTATCTACACGTTCGAAAATTGATTGTTTAATATCTAATCGCTCAATTACGACTTCGATAACCCAATCAGAATTCTTAATTTTTTCAAAATCATCATCAAAATTCCCTACAGTAATACGAGAAGCAAAAGCTTTGTCGTAAATTGGAGATGGATTGCTTTTTAAAGCAAAATCTAAGTGAGATTGTGCAGTTCTGTTACGCACAACTTTACTTTCTAAGGTTAAGCCTTTCGCTTGCTCTTGTGGTGTAAGCTCGCGCGGAACCATATCCAGCATCAAGACTTCGACTCCAATATTTGCAAAATGACATGCAATACCAGAACCCATTACACCTGATCCTAATACGGTTACGTGTTTAATGTGTCTTTTCATAATTGTTTCTAAAAATTTTTTTATCTGAGATTAGACGATTAATATCATACATCACTTCGAAGAATACTTTTAATTTCTCTTGATCTATATGATTGGTTATAATATCGTTGAACTGAAAAACTGTACTTCTCGAGATATCTCTCATTCGTAAGCCTTCTTTTGTTAATGTAACTAATACACTTCTACCATCTTCTGGATTTGGAATTCTTTCTATAAAACCTCTGTCTTCTAACTTGTTTAAAGTTCTAGATAAACTTGTTGGTTCTATTCCCATTTTCGGCCCCAATGATGTACTTGGCGTACCATTTTTGGGATCTATTGATAACAATGTGAAAGCGTAAACCATTGTAGAATTGTATTCACTCGCTTGTTCGTTGTACATTTTTTGTACAGCCAACCAAGTAGTTCTTAATAAATAATCGATGGTTAAATCTTCTCTTACCATTTTAGTGTATCTTAAACACAAATATAAAAAAAAATATTATGCAAGCATAATAATATTCAATTTTTAATATTCTCTTAATATTTAATTTATTTATTTTCCAACAATCATTAATATTTTTTATATTTATTATAAAATAAGCCGATACATTATAAATAAATAGAATAGAAACATATCAATTATCAGTTTACATTCGCAGGTGTATATTTATTATGATATTCTGTTAAGTTATGAAAAATTTTGATTCTAATAAAGTCAGCTTTGCTACCTTATTAATAACATTCGGAATTATTTATGGAGACATCGGAACTTCTCCATTATATGTATTAAAAGCCATCGTAGGAACGAGAGAAATTACAGAAACTTTAGTTTTTGGCGGAATTTCTTGTATTTTTTGGACTTTATTTTTCCAAACTTCTATCAAATACGTTTGGTTAACTCTAAAAGCTGACAACCAAGGTGAAGGTGGTATTTTTTCTCTTTATTTTTTAGTTAAACGAAAAGGCAAAAAATTAATTATTCCTGCAGTAATTGGTGCAGCAGCTTTATTGGCAGATGGTATCATTACGCCTCCTGTTTCTATCTCTTCTGCTGTAGAAGGTTTACGAATGATTCCTGCTTTATCTGATATTCAAACGATTCCTATCATTTTAGTTTTAATAACTGTACTCTTTCTTTTTCAACGATTTGGTACAGAAAAGGTTGGTAAAATATTTGGACCATTTATGTTTATATGGTTCAGTATGTTGTTACTATTAGGTTTGAGTTATATAATCAAATATCCAAGCATCATCAAAGCATTAAATCCTTATTACGCTTATCAATTATTAGTCAATTATCCTCACGGATTTTGGTTACTTGGCGCAGTATTTCTTTGTACAACTGGTGCAGAAGCTTTATATTCTGATTTAGGACATTGTGGTAAAAAAAATATCCGAATCAGTTGGATTTATGTTAAAATCGCTTTGGTTACCAATTACTTAGGACAAGCAGGTTGGTTAATGCATCAAGATGATAAATTTTTAACTGGTCGAAATCCTTTTTATGAATTGATGCCTGATTGGTTATTGTTACCAGGAATCGCCATCGCTACTTCTGCTGCTATTATTGCTTCACAAGCGTTGATTACAGGATCATTCACTTTAGTTAATGAAGCTAAAAACTTGAATCTTTGGCCACGTGTTTTTGTGGTTCAACCGAATGAAAACAGAGGTCAAATTTATATTCCTTCTATTAATTTTTTACTTTGGTTTGGCTGTTGTTTTGTGGTTCTATTTTTCGAAAACTCAGAACACATGGAGGCTGCTTATGGTTTAGCAATAACCATAACAATGTTGATGACTACATATCTATTATTCTATTATTTAAATAACTATTTAGCATGGCAGAAGCTATTTATTTATGGAATAATTGCAATTTTCTTTGTAATTGAATTTAGTTTTTTCATAGCAAATTTGGTTAAAATCCATGATGGCGGCTACGTTGCTTTAATCATTGGCGGAATCTTCTTCTTAGTAATGTACACAAGTTTTTATGGTAGAAAAATCAATAATCAAAACAGAAAATTTGTAGCACTTAAAAATCACATTCCATTACTTACAGAACTTAGCGAAGATAAAACAGTGAATAAATATGCTACTTTTTTATATTACTTAACTTTATCAGAAAAAGATACAGAAGTTGAGCAAAGCATCATCAATTCGATTTTATCTAAAAGACCAAAACGAGCTGACATTTATTGGTTTATTCATCTAAAAAGAAATGCAGAACCTTATACAATGAATTATGAATTGATCCCGATAGTTGAGAATAAAATTTACCGCATCAATATTAATTTAGGATTCAGAATTCAACCAAAAACAGAATGGTACGCAAAAATGATTTTTAAAGATATGATGGATAACAATGAATTAAAACTGAATTATATGAACGAACACCTGATAAAATACAACTCAGAACCCGACATGAAATTCATTTTATTAGAAAAATTTCCATCAATCGAGAGTTCATTATCAACAAGAGAAAAATTTGTTATAAAATTCTATTCAATCCTCAAGAAAATAGAATACAACATTCCTAGAAGTTTTGGTATTGATAAAAATGATGTGATTGTAGAACAAATTCCGATGGTTCATCATCCAGACATGGTAGAAAAATTTAAAAGAATCAAATAATTTTTATACTTTAGATAATATTATTAACCTAATAAATTACAATATGTTTGAAGTTTATCTAGACAAAAAAGAAGAATTTAGATTTCGTCTGAAAGCTAAAAATGGTCAAAATATATTAGCAAGCGAAGGTTATACAACCAAACAAGCTTGCCTGAACGGAATAGAATCTGTAAAGAAAAACTCGCAAGATGATTCTAAATTTAAGTTCAAAGAAACAGAATCTGGAAAATGGCATTTTAATTTAGTTGCAGGAAATGGGCAAGTTATTGGTACAAGTCAATTATATGAAGCAGAAAATGGTGCAAAAAATGGAGCTGAATCTGTTAAAAAAAATGCACCAGAAGCTGAAATTAAAGAAGTAGAAAATTAAGAATTCTCTATAAAAAAGGAAAGCCTTGCAGTAAAACTACAAGGCATTTCCTAATTAACACAATATGAAAAAAACTTACTACTTTCTATTTTAAATGTGAACGTAACATCCACGCTGTTTTCTGATGTTGTTCTAACAATCCGACCAAATAATCAGAAGTTGCTACATCTTTGTACGATTCTATTTCTACGACTGTTTTATTCAAAAAATCACAAATGGTTTCATGATCTTTTAAAAGTTCTGCAATAAAAGTCATACTATCGTATTTCTCTTTTCTTTGCTCTTTTAATTGAGTTAATTCTAGATATTCAGACATAGTTGCTGGTGCATAATAATCTTTCGTTCTTATTTTCTCTGCAACTTCATCTATTACCAACTGCAATTCGTTGTATAATTCTTCAAAATACACATGAATCGTCTTAAAATCTGGTCCTTCGACATTCCAATGCGCATTTCTAGTTTTCAAATATAAAATTGTTTCATCAGCCAATAAATGACTTAATAATTCTGCAACTTTATTTTTTTGTTCTTTTGTCAGCATTTGTACCATATTTTTAAGTTCTGATACAAATTTCTAGAATAATTTTCAATTTAAAGAACGACTTGTAATGATAATTGTAATACTTTAATAGTTATTTCTTATACTTGTAAGGTCATTTAAAAAACCTTTTGACATGAAAAAAGCCTCAACCTTAATACTAATCCTTCTAAGTTTCAACTCTTTTGGACAAGTAAATTCATCTAACCTCAAATACCCTTCTCAAAACGAAGTGCAAAAGTATAAAAATTCTGAAGATAAAACATCAGAACAAAACAAAAATCAGTCAACATTTAACAATTGGCGAATTGGTGGAGGGTTAGGAATTGGCTTTGGTAATAATGGATATTTCAATTTACAAATCAGTCCAAGTGTTGGTTACATGGTTTCCAACAACTTAGAATTGGGTGGTATTGCAGGTTATTCTTACGCCAAAAATGATTGGTACAAACAAAATATTTTCAATATTGGTCCTTATATAAATTATTTTCCGATAGAAAATCTTTTTTTACGCGCGAATTATATGTATTACACAGGTAAACAAAAATATGACAACAACCTTCCTTTTTATAATTCTGTAGATGAATTTAATTTAGATGAATCTGCACTTTGGTTAGGAGGCGGATATCAATCTTCTGGTAATGTAAGATTCCAAGCGGGGATTTTGTACAATGTTTTATATAAGGAAGATGAAAGTATTTTTTCTTCTGGTTTTCAACCGTTTGTCGGAGTAGCAATTGGATTGTAAATCAATAAAACATTAACAATCAATACATAACAATTCAATCAAAAAAACTCCAGCTTTTCGCAAGAATCATGTTAATATTTACTTAAACGTTTAAGTAATTTATTTAGTGTCTATTGTACAATTAAAAAATGTTTCTATTTTTGTATCAAAGACGCTGTAATTTTGAAAAAAGTTTCTATAAAAGATGTTGCTAATTTGGCTCAAGTTTCTATTGCCTCGGTTTCTTATGTTTTGAACAAGATGCCGAATAATAGAATCAGTGAAGCTACAACTAAGCGCATTTTAGAAGCTGCTGAAACTTTAAATTACAGACCAAATAAAATTGCTAAAAGTTTAAAAACCAATCAATCAAAAATTTTAGGATTTATTGTTGCTGATATTGCAAATCCATTTTTTGGGCAAATTGCAAAAATTCTAGAAGAAGAAGCTATGCAAGTTGGTTATACTATAATCGTTGGTAGTTCTGGAGAAAATAACGAAAAGTTTGAAAAACTAATCGATTTTTTTATTGATCAGCAAGTTGATGGATTGATTTTAGCTCCTGTCGAGAATAGCCAGGAAAGTTTAAAAAAATTACAAAAACAGAATTTTCCTTTTATCATTCTAGATCGTTATTTAGAAAATTCTACTGCTAATAGTGTCCGAATCAACAATTTCGATATCTCTAAAAAAGTAATTGATCAATTCATCAAAACAAATGTAAAAAATCCATTATTGGTAACTTACGATTCTGATCTATTAAATTTAGTTGATAGAAATAATGGTTTTTATGAAGGTATAAATCAGTCTAAAATCAAAACTTTACAACCAATAAAAGTTAGAACAAATTCTATTAATGAAGATGTTTTTGATGGTTTAACTAAACGATTTTCTGAAGAATTGAAACCAGATGCAATCTATTTTACCAGTAATAAATTGGCTTTTGCTGGTTTGCGTTTTTTATTGAAAACAACTTATAAAGTTCCAGAAGATGTACAAATTATAGCTTTTGATGAATCTGAAGCTTACGAACTTTTTCCTATTGAAATTTCTTACGTAAAACAACCAATGAATGAAATTGCTATAAAATCGTTAGAATTAATTCTTGATCAATTAAATAATGAAGATAAAACAAACAAAATCATCAATTTAGAAGCTGAATTAATTTTAAAAGAAAGTACAAGATAATTTATTTAAATAATTGATTAAACGTTTAAACAATAAAATATGAAGAACTCATCAAATCCAGAAATTGTATGTTTTGGAGAAATATTATGGGATATTTTTCCAGATGAAAAAAGAATTGGAGGCGCACCTTTTAATGTCGCTTACAATTTATCAAAAATGAATATCAACACACATATGATCAGTAAAATTGGGAACGATCAGTTGGGTGAAAAATTGATAGAAACTATAAAAAGTAGAAATGTTTCTACAAACGGAATTCAGACAGATGAACAATTTGCAACAGGTACTGTGATTGCAACATTTGAAGAAAATAATGAAGCTGTTTACGACATCATAAATCATGTTGCTTGGGATAACATTTCATATCAAACAAATGATCAAGATTTAGTAGAAAACGCAAAAGCATTCGTTTTCGGAAGTTTAGCAACTAGAAATCCAACATCGAGGAATACTTTATTTGGATTGATGGAAAAAGCAAAATTTAATGTATTTGACATCAATCTTAGACCTCCGTTTGTTGATCAAAAAATAATTAAAGAAATTTTACATCAAACACATCTTGCTAAATTTAATAAAGCTGAATTACGTATGGTTTTAGAATTTATCGATAAAGAATATCAAAACGAAGAAGATAGTATAAAATATGTACAAGATTTCTTTGAATTGAAGGAAATCATCGTCTCAAAAGGAAGTAAAGGTGCAATTTATTATAAAGAAGATGAACATTACCAATTTCCCGCAGTTCCGGTAACGATTAAAGATACAGTTGGTAGTGGTGATGCATTTTTAGCTGGATTTTTATCTAAAAGAATTTACCAATCATCTCCTTTCGAAACAATGGAAAATGCAACTGCTTTGGGTGCATTTATAACATCTAACCAAGGTGCATGTCCAGATTATACCTTAGAAGATTTTAAAATTTTCAAAGAAAAACATCCTACGAATTATGATGAAGTCATAAGTAATATCAAAATTTCAAAAGATGAATAATCAAGTAAAAACAGGACTTACAGAAAAAAAATATCTTTTCCTTTTTATTCTAGTTTGTAGTCTATTCATGCTTTGGGCAATCGCCATCACAATGGGCGATGTACTAAACAAACACTTTCAAGATGTTTTACATATTTCAAAAGCACAATCTGGATTGGTACAATTCTCTATGTTTGGTGCATATGCGATTATGGGAATTCCAGCTGGTTTATTCTTAAAAAAATTTGGTTATAAAAGAGGTGTTCAATTGGGTTTATTTCTATATGCAATTGGTGCTTTGTTATTTATTCCAGCATCAAATACTTATTCCTTTGACTTATTCAGAATTGCATTATTTGTTCTTGCTGCTGGTTTAGCGACTTTAGAAACAGTAGCTCATCCTTTTGTGGCTGCTTTAGGTAATGAAAAAACAAGTGATCAACGTGTAAATTTTGCACAAGGTTTCAATGGTTTAGGCGCCATTTTAGGTCCATTATTAGGTGGATTTTTTATTTTTAACTCCAATAGTGAAGGTTTAAACTCGATTAAAATTTTATATTTCTGCATTGCTATTTTCATCTTGATTTATTTTCTGATTTTTACTTTTACTAAAGTTCCAGATTTATCTAATCCACATGAAATTTCATCGGATTCTGATGAAATCGAAAGTCAATCTATTCCATTATATAAACAAAAACATTTTATAGCTGCGGTTATTGCTCAATTTTTCAATATTGCTGCACAAGCAGGAACTTGGGCGTATTTCATCAATTATGCAGTAGAAAAAATGCATCTCGATGAATCCTCTGCTTCTTATTATTTCTCTCTGAGTTTAGGTTTGATGATGATTGGACGTTTTGTTGGAACTTACCTAATGAAATATATTGCACCTAATAAATTATTGGCATTATTCACTTTTTGTAACATTATTTTATGTCTAATTGTTGCTCAAGATTTAGGAATGATTTCTTTTGTTTCACTCATTTCATTAAACTTTTTCTTAAGTGTCATGTATCCTACAATTTTTAGTTTAGGTCTGAAAAAACTTGGCAATAAAGTTCATCAAGCATCTTCTTTTTTGGTTATGGCTATGTTTGGCGGAGCTGTTTTTCCTCAATTCATGGGTAAAATAGCTGAAACTAATGTTGCAAATGCCTATTATTTACCAATTATTTGTTATCTAATAATCATTGTTTTTGCTTTAAAATTCTACAAACCTAAATTTTAATAATTAATAGATTAAACGTTTAAACATGAACAATATTAAATTCGGATGTTCTTTACTTTCTTGGGTTTTACCAAATTGGAATCTTGACAACGGAAAATATGCAATCGAACAAACGGCCAAACATTCATTTGATTTGATCGAAATATTATTGCCAGCATATCAAGATTTTGAATCTAAAGAAGTTTTACATCATCTAAAAAAGCATCAATTAGAAGTTGTTTGTTCATTCAATCTTCCGAAAACTGCTCATATTCCGACTCATCCAAAAGGAAGTTTAAACCTCATCAAGAATGCAATTTTACAAACTGCTAGTTTAGAAACTGACTTGCTTGCTGGTGTTTTACATAGTGGTTTAGGTTCATTTACAGGTGAAATTTTGACAGATTTTGAGAAAAATACGATTGTAGAAGTTTGGCAAGAAGTTGCTGATTTTGCTTCTAAGTACGGAATAAAAATTGCCATTGAACCTGTTAATCGTTACGAATCGTATGTTTGTAACACAGCAAAAAATGTGTTGGATTTAATTGAAAAAGCAAACCATCCTAATTTATTTCTTCATCTTGATACTTTTCACATGAATATTGAAGAAAATAATTTTCGTGATCCAATTTTATCTGCACAAGAAAAATTAATTCATTTACACATAACAGAATCTAATCGTGGAATGTTAGGTGAAGGAACGATTAATTGGGATGAATTATTTATTGCACTTAATGAAATAAATTTTAAAGGTAATTTGGTTTTAGAAAATTTCTCATCAGAAATAAAAGGAATGTCAAGTACAGTTTCTTTATGGCAAAAATCCAATTACAATGCAGAAGATTTAGCTACAAAAAGTCTAAATTTTATGAAAGATAAAGTAAATCAATATTTCTAATGATTTGATGAATTTTTGTTTTTCTTAAAAAATGTATCTTTGTTTGGAATGATTATCGTAAAATGTAATCATTTAACCCAAACTAAATTTACATTTAATGAAAAAATTAATTTATCTAACAGGTATTTTCTTGACAAACTTTTTGACAAATGCGCAAGATTTGACAAAAAAAGAATTAAAAGATTATAGCTTCGAATATCCTACCGAATGGAAATTTCAATCACCTGGTGGATTTGGAGAAGATTTGCAATTATCAATTCCTGAAGAAAATGGTTACGGACATATTACGATTTACAAAGAACCAAAGGAAAATTCTTTTGAAGCTGAAGTAAAAAAAGCAAGAGAAATTATTACAATGGGCGGACAAAACGAAAAAAACTATTCGAAAGTAAATCAAAATTTATATAAATTAACAACAGAAACCAATGATCCGTTTGATAATTCGATCATCAATATCGAATATTATTTTTACGATTATAAAACCGATTATGTGACAGTTTCTGCCTTTTATACTCCAAAAAACAAAACTTATTTTGAACCTTATCTAAAGAAATTTTTAGATAGTTTTAAACTAAAATAAAAATGACTGCATGTGCAGTCATTTCTTTTATAATTCGTTTTCTAAAAATTTTCCTGTAACACTATTTTTGTTTTTCACAATTTCTTCTGGAGTTCCTTCAGCTACAATCACACCGCCATTTTTACCTCCTTCTGGACCAACATCAATAATATAATCAGCTAATTTTATCACATCTAAATTATGCTCAATGATAATTACGGTATTTCCTAAATTCACAATTCGATCAATAACTTCCATCAAAACCTGAACATCTTCGAAATGTAAACCAGTTGTTGGTTCATCTAAAATATAAAGCGTTTTACCTGTCTGCTTTTTAGCTAATTCGGTCGCCAATTTCACACGTTGCGCCTCTCCTCCACTCAAAGTCGTTGATTGTTGTCCTAAAGTAATATACCCTAAACCAACATCTTGTAACATTTTCACATAATGATAAACTTTCGGAATTGCCTCAAAAAAACCAACAGCTTCGTTCACAGTCATATCTAAAACATCTGCGATAGATTTTCCTTTGAAACGAACTTCTAAGGTTTCTCTGTTAAAACGTTTTCCTTGACAGGTTTCACAATTGACATGAATATCTGGTAAAAAATTCATCTCGATTACCCGCATTCCGGCACCTTGACAAGTTTCGCAACGACCACCTTTAACATTGAAAGAAAAACGTCCAGGTTTATAACCTCTAATTTTTGCTTCTGGTAAATTGGTAAATAAATTTCTAATATCAGAAAAAATCCCGGTATAAGTTGCAGGATTAGATCTTGGTGTTCGACCAATTGGCGATTGATCAACTTCGATTACTTTATCTAAATGTTCTAAACCTTCGATACTTTTATAAGGCATTGGTTCTTTTTCTGCTCTGAAGAAATGATGATTCAGAATTCGATAAAGTGTTTCATTTATCAAAGTCGATTTTCCACTACCAGAAACGCCACTCACCACAATCAATTCTCCTAAAGGAATCGTTAAATCTACATTTTTTAGATTATTACCAGTTGCTCCTTTCAACTTTAGAAAATTTCCATTTCCTTTTCTTCTTTCTTTCGGAACTTCAATTTTTAGATTTCCATTTAGATAATCAGCAGTTAAAGTATTGGTTTTCATCATTTCATCAGGTTTACCAGACCAAACAATTTCACCTCCTTTTTTACCAGCTTTTGGGCCAATATCAACCACATAATCCGACTCTAAAATCATATCTTTGTCGTGTTCTACAACCAAAACAGAGTTTCCGATATCTCGTAATTTTTTCAAAGAATCAATTAATCTGACATTATCTCTTTGATGCAAACCAATACTTGGCTCATCTAAAATATAGAGAACATTTACCAATTGTGAACCAATTTGCGTTGCCAAACGAATACGCTGTGCTTCGCCACCAGAAAGTGTTCCTGAAGTTCTATTCAGTGACAAATAATCTAAACCAACATCTAATAAAAATTGTAATCGAGTTCCGATTTCTTTCAGAATTTCTTGTGCAATGATTTTGGTATTTTTAGATAATTTATCAGAAACATTTTCAATCCAATTAGCTAATGAACCCAAATCCATAGAGGCAATTTCTGCAATATTTTTCTGATCTATTCTAAACTGCAAAGCTTCTTGTTGTAACCTTGCGCCATGACAAGTTGGACAAACTATTTTCTTAGCAAATTTTTTACTGAAAGTGTAATTTGATGGATGCGTTTTATCATTAATAATTTCTTGAAAATAATCTTTCAATCCTTCAAAATCGAGTTTATAAACTTTTTTTACATCAGCAAATTTCAGCTGAACATTTAAAGTTTCGTTCACACCATTCAATAAGTCATCTAAAAAAGCTTGTGGTAAATCTTGAAAAGCAGTTTTCTCTTCAATTTGATGTTTCGCAAAAATTCCTTCAATTTGTTTTTTAATTCTTGATGTATTCTTCAATAATTCGAATACTTCTGCAAGATTATCTTTTAAGTTTTTTTCTGGTAAACTAAAAACTTTGTCTAAGTTGATTTCTTTTAACTCACCTAAACCAGCACATGTAGGGCAAGCACCTTTTGGCGAATTGAAAGAAAATGTATTTGGTTCTGGCAAAGCATAAGAAGTTCCGGTTGTTGGACACATCAAATTTTTACTAAAATATTTTGACTCGTTCTTTTCATAATCAAAAATCATGATCACGCCATCACCTTGTTGAAATGCTTGAGAAATACTTGATTTTAATCTTTCATCAGAAATATTTTCTTTCAAGATCAACCGATCAACAACCAATTCTATATCATGCGATTTGTATCGATCGAGCATCATACCAGGTTCTATGTCTAAAATATCACCATCAACTCTAACTTTTTCGAAACCTTTTTTATTTAATAAAACAAACAATTCTCTGTAATGACCTTTTCTGAATTTTACCAAAGGCGAAAGAATCGCTATTTTTTGATCTGCATATTGCGCGCGAATCAAATCGATGATTTGATCTTCTGTATAAGAAACCATCGGTTCATTGGTTTCAGACGAATAAGCTGTTGCTGCTCTTGCATACAACAAACGCAAATAATCGTAAATTTCTGTAATTGTACCAACCGTTGAACGCGGATTTTTAGAAGTTGTTTTTTGTTCGATTGCAATCACCGGTGATAAACCTTCTATTTTATCAACATCAGGACGTTCTAAACCACCCAAAAACTGTCTTGCATAAGCCGAAAAAGTTTCGATGTATCTACGCTGGCCTTCTGCATAAATTGTATCAAATGCCAAAGACGATTTTCCGCTCCCGCTAAGACCTGTAAAAACGACCAATTCGTTTCTAGGAATCTTAACATCAACATTTTTTAAATTGTGCTCTCGTGCGCCGTAAACTTCGATAAACTCTTGACTCATAATCTCAAAAACAAGGTGCAAAATTACGATAAATTATCGACAAAGCTTTTTGATGAAGTTATAATTTTTATAAAATTTAAGGTTGAATTTCAACGTATAATCTCGATTGCAACAATAAACTATCTGTTTCTTTTGGGTCATTTAAGAAGACTTCCCAATACTTTGTTCCCAACTCCATTTGGTGAGATTTTGCGTATTTTTTCATCAGATCTATGGTTGTTTTCTTTTTACTTCTCGGTCCGATGTGTAGTGTCAATAAATATTTACCTTTTGGGATATTGGTTTTTTGAAATTTTCTATTCATGGGAAAACTTTCTGTAAAAGGAATTCCACTGAAATAAGTTGCTTTTTTATTTTTTTCATCCCAATTTGTAAAATAAACAATCGGCAAACCTAAATCGATATGCAAAATTTCATCTTTACTAACTAAGGCTTCATAAATAGACTCGAAAGAAGATTCTATTTTATTAGTAATCGTTTTTTCATTAAGATTAGATTCATTTTTCACCGCAATCAAAGGGATTGTATTCGTCTCGAAAACACGGTATTCACCTACAATTAATTTTCCTGCTTTACGTTGTTTCTCTAACTCAACTTTTACATATTCATCTAACTTGTTCAGACTGCTTTCTAACTTTGCATCTTCATTTTTAAATAAATTATACCAACGATAAAAATAAGGAAGTTTTGGACTTTCGTATCTTATTTTCACAATGGTTTTTGCATTATTAGTTGCGTTAAAATTCACCATCAATTGTCCGTTTTCGGTCCACCCTTCATTAACAACTTCATATTCTACAAATTCGTTAATTTGATTATCTTTTATCTTGATTTCGCCATTACCAACAGAAGAAGATTCGCTTTCCCATTTTAACCAAGCATTGATATCTCTTGGGTTTTGTGACAATTCTTTTTTTACATCTTTATCATCTTCCATAAAATCTTCCCATTGTGAAAAATTTTTGAGATTATTAAACTCTTCATAAACCAATCCGATTGGTGCATCTAATTCCAATTCGAATTCTCCAATTTCTGTTTTTGGTAAAACAATCGGAAGTAATAATAACAAAGCAATAAGGATTGCAAAAAATAAGCTAAGTTGTTTCATCTATAAATCTAAACCTTCTTACAAAAATAAGATTATTCTTTTTTTTATTGTGCTAATCAATTACTTTTGATTGAAATAATATTTTATAAAATATGGACTTATCAACTTTATTACAAGGACCTATCAGCAATCAATTAATCGGTTCAGTTTCACAGAAACTGGGAATTAATGAATCTCAAGCTCAGTCGGCTGTTTCAACAGCTTTACCTTTATTATTAACTGCACTTAATAGAAATGCAAATAACGGAGGTGCGCAAGGTATAGACAATGCGCTTTCTAAACATAATGGAAGTATTTTTGATAATTTTGCTGGATTTTTAAATTCTGATGTAGATCAGCAAGATAGTTTAGGAATTCTAGGTCATATTCTAGGAAATAAACAACAAAACGTTGAAACTGCAGTTGAAAAATCTTCTGGATTATCTTCTTCACAAGTAATGAGTGTTTTGACGATTTTAGCACCAATCGTAATGAATTTCTTAGGAAAACAAAAACAAGAAAATAGTTTAGATTCTAGTGGAGTTACGGGATTATTAGGATCACTTTTAGGAGGAACATCAAATCAAAACTCTTCTAATCTTTCTGGATTTGAAAAAATTTTAGATCAAGATGGAGACGGAAGTTATGCTGATGATTTAATGGATTTAGGAAGTAAATTTTTAGGAGGATTCTTCAAAAAATAAATAAAAAACTGATTCAAAACAAAAAAGGCTGTCAATATTGACAGCCTTCTATTTTTTATGTAATTCTGATTATTCGAATTTCTCGATAACTTCTTGTGAAACACCCGTATTACTGTATCCACCATCATGAAATAAGTTTTGTAACGTAACTTTTTTCGTAAGATCAGAGAACATTACAACACAATAATTTGCACATTCTAAAGCAGATGCATTACCAAGTGGCGAAATTTGCTCTGCATAATTGATGAATCCACCAAAACCTTTCACACCTTGACCAGCTGTTGTTGGTGTAGGAGATTGAGAAATAGTATTTACACGAACACCTTTTTCTTTACCCCAGAAATAACCAAAACTTCTAGCGATAGATTCTAAATAAGCTTTGTTATCTGCCATATCATTGTAATTAGGAAATGTACGTTGAGCAGCAATATAAGATAAAGCTAAGATACTACCTCCTTCGTTCATACAATCTTTATCCCAAGCTGTTTTCATTACTCTATGAAAAGAAACCGAAGAAATATCCCATCCTTTAGTTAACCAATCATAATTAAGATCTGTATAAGGTTTTCCTTTACGAACGTTTACACTCATCCCAATCGAATGTAAAATGAAATCTATTTTACCGAATTTTGCAATTGCAGCATCAAACAATTTTTCTAAATCTTCCATAGAAGTTGCATCTGCACCAATTACTTCTGATCCTGTTTTTTCTGCTAAAGCATTCAATTCTCCCATTCTTAATGCAACAGGAGCGTTAGTTAAAATAAATTCAGCACCTTCTTCATGACATTGCTCTGCAACTTTCCAAGCGATTGAATTACTATCTAATGCACCGAAAATGATTCCTTTTTTTCCTTTTAATAAACCGTATGACATTGTTTTATTTTTTCTTTTCCAAATGTAATTAAAAAATATGAATGTTAAAATCCTAATTGTAAATCGTCCGAAATCCCAAAATCATGTGAAATCACCTCGAGTTTATCTTCTTCGAACAAACTATAATTTTCTATATTTATTGGCGTTACAAATCCTTGTTTTAAATCAACAATTGCAGCTTCTGAATCTTCTTTATTAATTTTTATTAAACCTTTACGCATCAAAACAGAATCGTTTAGTTTGTATAAAACAACGTCAAACTCGAAAATCATTCGATGTTTTTTATCTCTTAAACCAATTGATCGATCGACAATATTGAAATTAAAACGTTCATTAGACCAATGAAAATCGTTGTAAGCTTTATAGAAAACTCCTTCCTCATTTTCTTTTGCATAACCCAACACTTGTCGCTCGTCTCGTAATCTATACATTTTCATTTGACAAAAATAATTCGCAAAATTTAATTTATTGTATTCTAAAAGAATTTAGATTTGACTTAAATTTGTCCGAAATGTATAAAGTTTATCCAGAAAAAAGATACAACGAAACGCTAAAATTATTAAAACAATTTGCACCAGAAAATGCAAAAATTTTAGATGTTGGTGTTGAGAATCCATTCTCACAAGTGATGCGAGAAAATGGATTTGATGTAAAAAATACAAAAGGCGATGATTTGGATTATCATCCAGAAGTTTTGAAAAGTTTTGATGTTGATTTTGTAACTGCATTAGAAATTTTAGAACATTTGGTGAATCCAATGGGTGTTTTGACAAATTTACCAGCTAATAAACTATTGGTTTCTGTTCCACTCAAATTATGGTTTTCACCTGCTTATCGTAACAAAAAGGATGAACGAGATGTACATTATCATGAATTTGAGGATTGGCAATTTGATTTTCTTTTAGAAAAATCTGGCTGGGAAATTATTCATCGTCATAAATGGACTCATCCATCAAAACAATTAGGAATCAGACCAATTCTTAGAAATTTTTATCCTCGTTATTACGCAGTTTATGCTGAACGTAAAAAATAATTCTACGTGAAATATTCTATTGTCATACCAGCGCATAACGAAGAAAAATTCATCCGAATAACTTTAGATTCTATCGTAAAACAAACGCTTTTACCTACAGAAGTTGTGGTTGTTAACGATCATTCTACCGACAAAACCAAAGAAATTATAGAAAGTTACGTAACAGATTTTCCTTGGATAAAATTACTTAATATTACTTCTACTGCAGAACATCAGCCAGGAAGCAAGGTAATTCTAGCTTTTAATAAAGGTTTAGACGTTCTTGATCAAGATTTTGATGTGATTGTAAAATTAGATGCGGATTTAGATTTACCATTAAATTATTTTGAAAAGGTGATGGATAAATTTAGTTCTGACCAATCAATTGCGATGGTCGGAGGTTTTGCGTACATCGAGAAAAATAACGAATGGATTTTAGAAAATCTAACCGATCAAGATCATATTCGTGGTGCATTTAAAGCTTATAGAAAAGAAGCTTTTGAGAAAATTGGTGGATTGAGAACACAAATGGGCTGGGATACAGTTGATGAATTATTATGTAAATATTTTGATTACAAAGTCGTCACAATTCCCGAATTGAAAATTAAACATCTAAAACCGACTGGTGCTAATTATCAAAAATCTGCTTTATTAAAACAAGGTGAAGCTTATTTTACTTTAGGTTACGGTTTTTGGATTACACTTATTGCTGCGATGAAATTAGCCAAAAACAAAAATAAAATTTCATATTTCTTTTATTATCTGAAAGGATATTTAGCTGCTTCTAATCTTGGTCTTAAGAAAATGGTTAATCCAGAACAGGAAAGGTTTATCCGTAATTACCGATGGAAAAACATCAAAAAGAAATTAGGTTTTTAAACAAATAAGATTCACAAAAACTTTAACATTTAACTTTATCCAAAAGATTGTTAGTATTTTAGTTATAAATATTCTCTATGAAATACTTTTTATCCTTGGTAATGGTCTTGATTTTAGGATTAACTAATTCTAAAGCTCAGGTTGCACAATTAAAAAACATGAATGGTAAAGTGATAATTGATGAAGAAGATGGTTTGGATACTTCTGATGTTCATGTTTCTAATTTGCGGTCTAATTTTGTAACCAAAACCAATGATAAAGGTCAATTCAATATTCCAGTAAAAGTTGGTGATACAATTCAATTTAAAGCAGTTGGTTTATTAACACGCAACCTAGTCGTTAATCCATCTGTATTTTCTAATGGTTATTTGGAATTACACATGAATATTGAAGTAATTGAGTTGCAAACTGTAATGGTAAATCCGTTAAGGTTAGATAAATTTAAAGATCAATCGGATATGACCAATCTTTACAATCAGTTAGGCGTTTATCAAAAATCATATAAAGAAGTAAAACCTAGAGTTGTAAAAGATAAAAGTGATTTATATAAACTTACAGCTGGTACATTTTTGCGCCCAGTAGAAGTTATTGGTCATATAAATGGTTATTACCGCAAAAAAAGAAATTTAGATTTTTATGAGAATGAAAATTATTTTGCCTCAAAAATTATTAATTATTTTCCAGTTGAATATTTTACAACAGATTTAAAAATCCCAGAAGAAAAAATACATGATTTTGTCTTTTTCACAATTGGAAAAACCAAAATAAAAAATCTTGTAAATCCAGAAAAATATTTTGATATCGGATTGATCTTAGAAGAATACGCACCTATTTACCTAAAAGAACTTTATCAAAAAGAAAACTCTTAACATTTAATAAAATTTTATTAAATTCTTCCTAACAAGATGCAAAGCTGTAGAAATAGGAATAATTTAGCCCAAAATTGACACAGCAATTACTATGCTCCAAAAAAAATATTTTACTTACTTTTTTATCTTGATTTCCGTTGTAGGATTTGCACAACAAAATATACCTTGGTTACATGGTAACATTATTTTAGATCCAGATGGCGAAGTTGCAGAAGGTGTCTATGTCACCAATCTAAGAACAAAGCAAATGGTAATTAGTAATTTTGCAGGAAACTTTTCTATACAAGCCAACACAGATGATATTTTGGAGTTTAAATCTGATTATTACGAAAACAGAAAAATAAAAATTACACAAGAAATTTTTGATAAATCTAAATTTGTTGTTCACCTAAATATCGATGTAATCGAATTGCAAGAGGCGTTAATTTCTGCTAATCTTACAGGAATTCTAACCAAAGATGTGACTGCTGGTAAACGTCACGACGATATTACTTTATTGTATAAAAAATTAGGTGTTAATCCAGATATTAATCCTACCAAAGATACTTCTGCATTAAAAGCAGGTTTTCTTGGTGGCGATATTTCTTTAACTCGATTAGATGTTGGTCGTATTTTTGACGCTTTATCTGGCGATCTTAGAAGAAGAAAATCTACGATGGAATACGAAACTAATTCTGATAAATATACATCGATTAGAAAATATTTTGGTGATGATTATTTTACGAATGATCTGAAAATACCAAAACACAAAATCAATAATTTTATTCAATATACATTTACAACAAGCGGAATGGATCGTGATTTTGAAAACAGAAACTTTTTACGAATCATGGAAACTATGAATCGTTATTCTCAATTGTATCGTAATTTATTTAAGTCAGAGGAATTATTCGATCAAAAGAAATAAATGATAAATTAATTATTAAACATAAAAAAAATGCTTCAGAAATCTGAAGCATTTTTTTTATGCCATAATGGAAATTCTTATTCGTTTTCCCAATTGATTTCGTATTCACAATCTTTATAATCGTCACCGATTTTGATGAATGTTTGTGGAATTTGTTTCTTCACCCAATCCATCAAAACATCTTGTTCTTTAAATCTAATCGTAAATCTTTTTAATGCAGAATAATCTTGCTCGTAATTGATTTTATGTTCTGGAAAAAATGAATTCATACGAATTAATCTTACCACATTTTTATTTTCGTAATCATCAGAAAAAACACCAGATAAATCACCGTTTTGTAAACCAATTAACGCATTAGAAACATTAGTAGATAATTGATTTCTCTCGAAACGATCTTCACCTGTCTGAGGATTCATCAAATTTCCTTCGTTATATTTTGTCATTTTATCGTCAGAAAAACGCAAAGCAGCTTCTTTAAAAGTCATCTTACCTTCGTTAATCAAAATACGAATAGAATCTAATTTATGTTCTGTTCTTGCAACCTCATCTGCAGTTGGTTTCAAGCTAATCAAGATATGACGTAAATCTAATTCTTGACCTTTTCTTTTCTCTAATTGAATGATGTGATAACCGTAATCTGTTTTAAATGGATCAGAAATTTCTCCTTCTTCTAAATTAAAAGCTACTGCATCAAACTCTTTCACCATCATACCGCGTTTTACTTTTAGGTATTGACCGCCATTAGAAGATGAACCTGGATCTTCTGAATATAAAATAGCTTTTGTAGCAAAACTAGAACCTTCTTGTACTTCTTTTTTGATTTGTTTTAATTCATCAATCACTTTTTGCTCATTCTCTGGATCAATCTCTGGATACATGATGATATGACTGATAGAATACTCATCTTTTACATCTGGTAATTCTGCTTTATGCTCCTCGAAAAATACACGAACTTCTTCTGGTGTTGCATCTAAACCTTTCACAACTAAACCTCTTTTTTCACGAGCATAAATATTATCTCTAATGTAATATTGTAATTCGTTTTCTAATTCAGCTTTTGTTTTAAAACCAAAATACTCAACTACAGCTTTTTCTGAACCAATTTGACGAGTAAAACCTTCTATTTGATTTTTCAAGGTTCTTTGTACCTCATCATTAGTAACTGTAACCAAAGTATCTTGTTTCGCACGATCGATTAAAACTTTTTCTAACAACATGTTGTTTAAGAACTCACAACGATCTTTGACCTCCATACCTTGCAACTTAGCCGTCTGAAAATCTCTATCTACATCCGAATCCAAAACTAGCTCATCTCCAACTACAGCTGCAATTCCTTCTATTTTAGAAACACGCGGTGTTTGCGAAGTTTGAGCAAAAACATTCATTGAAAAAAAACTCCACACCAAGGTGAATATTAAAGTGGTATATTTCATATTAAAATTTATCTGTATTTTACGAAAACTCAATTGCGAGCAAATTTAACTTTCTTTTATTTATAAATCTATTTTTTATTAATGCTTTAACAATATTAAAGGATTAATTATCAAAAGTTCGTAAAGAAACATTCCAAGCTGCCTCAAAATTAAGCAAACTCAAACCATGTTCTGCATGTTTTTCATTAGCATAGGTAATCAGTTTTTCTGTTGGCATATTTCCAACCATATCACTTTTTGCCATTGGACAACCTCCCAAACCTTTTATTGCGCCATCAAATTTTCTACAACCTGCAAGGTAAGCCGCATCTACTTTATCAAACCAATAATCGTAAACTGTATGAAAATGCGCACCGAATTCGATTTCTTCGTAATCAGGTAACAAAGTTGTAAACAAATCAGTTATCGTTTGTCTATCGGCTAAACCAACCGTATCCGAAAGATTGATCGATTTCACTCCGATATCTGCAAATCGTTTAACCCAATCCAAAACCAACTCTTCATTATATTCTTCATTGTACGGATTACCAAAAGCCATAGAAAAATAAACCATCAACTCTTTACCAGAATTTTCGGTTACTTTCATAATTTCCTTTGCCAAATCAAAAGCTTCTTCTCTACTTTTATTGGTATTGTAATGCTGAAAATTTTCAGAAATCGAAAAAGCATAACCCAATGTATCTACATTTTGATGTTCTAACGCTCGATCTGCTCCACTTTTACTTGCAATAACGACAGAAATTTTAGAATTTGGATTGATGGATTTGTCTATATTATTCAATACTTCTTTTGTATCTGCCATTTGCGGAATTGCTTTTGGCGAAACAAAACTTCCGCAATCAATCATTGGGAAACCAACACTCAACAATGCATTGATGTAATCTATTTTCTTTTCTGTAGAAATAAAGCTTTCTCTACCTTGCATCGCATCTCGAGAACATTCTATAATTTTCATAAAATTTTCTTTGCTCATTTTTTTGTTTGTTTTGCACCCTAAAGGTAGATAATTTGTTAATTTTACGAAAAAAAATAGCATGCAAACAGAATGGAGAGAAAAATTGGTTAACCGATTTTTAAAATATGTGAGTGTTTATACCACTAGTGAAGCGTTTTTAGATAAATTTCCGAGTACAGATCGTCAGTGGGAATTGGCTAAATATTTAGAACAAGAATTAAAAGATATCGGTTTAGAAGATGTTTCTATTGACGAAAATGGTTATGTTTTTGGATATGTTCCTTCTAATTTAGATAAAGAAATTCCGACAATTGGTTTTGTTTCTCATATGGATACATCACCAGATTATTCTGGTGAAAATGTACAACCTAAAATTTGGGATAATTACGATGGTGGTGATTTGAAATTAAATGAAGAAATGATTTTATCGCCAAAAGAATTTCCAGAATTACTAAAATATAAAGGTCAAACCATTATTACTACAGATGGTACAACACTTTTAGGTGCTGACGATAAAGCTGGAGTTGCAGAAATTGTAACGGCTGCAGAATATTTAGTGGCGCATCCAGAAATCAAACATGGTAGAATTGCGGTTGGTTTTACACCTGATGAAGAAGTTGGTCGTGGTGCTGATTTCTTTAATGTAGAAAAATTTGGTGCAGAATGGGGTTATACAATGGATGGGTCTGAAATTGGAGAATTAGAATACGAAAATTTTAATGCTGCATCTGGTATAGTAACTATCAAAGGTAAATCTGTACATCCTGGTTATGCAAAAGATAAAATGATTAATGCTTCTGCAATTGCGATTGAATTTGCAAATGCGTTACCTAATGATGAAGTTCCCGAATTGACGGATGGTCGTGAAGGTTTCTTTCATTTAGCAGATATAGAAGGTGATGTTAGCAATGCAAAAATGGTTTACATTATTAGAGATCATGACATAGATCAATTCAATGCAAGAAAAGAATTGTTTCAACAAATTGCAACTGACATTCAATCAAGATACGATCATACAGTGATTAGTGCAGAAGTTACAGATCAATATTACAATATGATCGAGAAAGTAAAAGAAAAATTCGAATCTGTAGAAATTGCAGAACAAGCTTTAAAAGATGTTGGTGTAACTCCAGATATTAAACCAATTCGTGGTGGTACAGACGGATCTCGTTTATCTTTTATGGGCTTGCCTTGTCCAAATATTTTTGCAGGTGGACATAATTTCCATGGTCCTTATGAATATGTTCCTGTAGAATCAATGGAAAAAGCAGTTGAAGTAATTGTTAGAATTGCTGAATTAACTGCAGAAAAAGCTTAATTAACTATAGAAATATTTCATTTCGTAAGTCTGTTTTAGCACTTTCTAAAGCAGACTTTTTTATTTTGGATTAATATTTGTTAATAAAAAACACAAAAAAAATCTTATGAAAACATACGCAACATTTTTAGGATTAATCATTTCTAGTACATTACTTTTTGCTCAGAAAACAGTTGATATTAGTGATTTTAATTCTTTAAAAGTTTATGATAAAATTCCGGTGGAATTAGTTAAGTCATCAGAAAATAAAGTAGAAATTTCTGGTTCTATGTCAGATAATATTGCTGTTGAACAAAAAAATAAAGAAGTAAAAATAAAAATGACTGGTACAGATTTACTACAAGGTGATAATGTAAAAGTTCTAGTTTATTATTCAGATGTAAATTATTTACAAGCAAGTCAAGGCGCAAGTATTAAATCTTCAGAAACATTAAAAACAACTAATTTAGAACTTACAAGTAACGAAGGTTCTACTATAAAACTTAGTTTAAATGTAGAAAATTTAGAAGTAAAGCTGAATTCTGGCGGAAATATGATGCTAGACGGCAATACAACAAACCAATCGATTGTTGTAAATACTGGTGGTCAATACGAAGCAAAATCATTAATTTCTAATAATTCAACCGTAACTTGTAATGCTGGTGGTCATGCTTGGATAAATGCTTCTGATAAAGTAGATGCAAAAGTTCGTGCTGGTGGAGTTATCGAAGTTTATGGCAATCCAGACGATAAAAAACAAAAGAAAATTGCTGGCGGATCTATTAAATTCATGTAAAAAAATAAGTTTATAATAAAAGAAACAATTAAAATTGTTTCTTTTATTATTTCAGCGTAAATGCTTCATACCATTTCCAAAGTACAATTCCTGTACAAACACTTACATTAAGCGAATGTTTTGTTCCTGATTGTGGAATTTCTAAACAAACATCTGTTTCATCTACAATCGCTTGTTGTACACCATCAACCTCATTTCCCATAACAATTGCATATTTCTTAGTAACATCCACATCGTATTTTTCAAAAGAGACACTATTTTCTACTTGTTCTATACTAACAATTGTATAGTCATTATTTTTTAGTTCATTAACCAAAGAAACCGAATCTTCTACATATTGCCAATCTACACTTTCGGTTGCTCCAATAGCTGTTTTATGTATTTCCTTATGTGGTGGAGTCGCTGTAATTCCACACAGATAAATCTTCTCTATTAAAAAAGCATCTGATGTTCTAAAAACCGCTCCCACATTATGCATACTTCTAATATTATCTAAAACAACTACAACCGGAATTTTCTTTACCTCCTTGTATTCTTCTGATGAAATCCTACCTAATTCCTCTAATTTTAATTTTCTCATCCGTCTAAAATCTTTAACTTAGCCCTTCAACAAAAGCATATTTTTTTGACAAAAGTAATAAAGAAAAAGGAAACTCCTTTGATGCAACAATATAACAGCATCAAAGCCAAATATCCAGATGCCTTATTGTTATTTCGGGTAGGAGATTTCTATGAAACATTCGGGGCAGATGCGGTCAGATGTTCTAAAATTTTAGACATTGTACTTACCAAAAGAGCAAACGGATCAGAGAAAGATAAAGAATTAGCTGGTTTTCCACACCATTCATTAAATACTTATTTACCAAAATTGGTAAAAGCTGGTTTACGAGTTGCGATTTGCGATCAGTTAGAAGATCCTAAATCAGTAAAAGGAATCGTAAAAAGAGGCGTTACCGAATTAGTTACGCCTGGTGTTGCGTTAAATGATGAAGTTCTAAGTGCCAAAAAAAATAATTTCTTGATGGCAATTCATCATCAGGATAAAATTTTTGGTGCAGCTTTATTGGATTTATCTACTGGTGAATTTTTGGTTTTTGAAGGTTTACAAACCGAATTAGAAAAAGTAATTCAGAATTATCAACCATCAGAAATCGTAGTTCAGAAAAGAACAGTTTATCCATTCATAGAAAGTCATAGTGTTTTTCAGTTAGAAGATTGGGCTTTTCAAAAAGATTATGCGGAAGATAAATTGCTCAATCATTTCAAAACTAATTCTTTAAAAGGTTTTGGTATTGATGATTTACAATTAGGCACCATCGCTGCTGGCGTTATTTTCGCTTATTTGGATGACACACATCACTTTGATATAAAACATCTTACATCAATCCAACGAATAGATCTTAATCAATTTGTTTGGATGGATCCGTTTACAATTAGAAATCTAGAATTGCTTTATCCTTCAAATTCTAAAGGAACATCTCTTTTAGATATTCTTAATAAAACGGCTTCACCTATGGGTGGACGACTTTTGCATCGTTGGATGGTTACCATTCTAAAAGATTCTAAAGCAATAGAAAATCGATTAAATATTGTCGAGTTTTTAGTGAAAAATGATTCTATTAGAGAAGAAATCAGAACAATTTTGGCTCAACTTTCAGATATAGAACGCTTTGTTGCTAAAATTTCTACCAAAAAAATATCTCCTAAACAATTGCGTCAATTAGCAGAAAGTTTAGACTTGGTGGTTGATTTACAAAACATTACTCGAAATACTAAACAAAATATTTTACAAAAGCTTTTTGATGATAGCAACGATTTGAAATCCATCGCTACAAAAATAAAAGATTTTTTAACAGAAGATCCTCCACATCTTATTGTTAGAGGAAATGTGATCGCAGAAGGAATTTCTATCGAATTAGATAAATTGAGAGAAATTCAATTTTCTGGTAAAGATTACCTCGAAAAAATGCGCGAACGAGAAGTTGAAAACACTGGAATTTCTTCTATAAAAATTGCTTACAATAATGTTTTTGGTTATTACATAGAAGTTCGAAATTCGCATAAAGATAAAGTTCCCACAGAATGGATTCGTAAGCAAACATTGGTTAATGCAGAACGTTACATTACTGAAGAATTAAAAGAATACGAAAGTCAGATTTTAGGTGCAGAAGAAAAAATTCTTAGCATCGAAAATCAACTTTTTTCTGATTTATTAGAACAATTAACCAATCAAATAGAATTTGTACAAAAAGTAGCGCATAAAGTTGCATTTATTGATGTACTTTCTACTTTTGCCGAGATTTCGTCTATCAATCATTACCATAAACCTATTATTTCTGATGAATTGGATTTAATCATCAAAAATGGTCGTCATCCAGTCATCGAACAGCAATTGCCAATTGGCACAGATTATATTCCTAACGATACTGAGCTTAATAAAACAGAACAACAAATCATCATGATTACTGGACCAAATATGTCTGGTAAATCTGCTTTGTTACGTCAAACTGCTCTAATTGTAATTATGGCGCAACTCGGTTGTTTTGTTCCTGCAGATGAAGCGACGATACCAATAACCGATAAAATTTTCACGCGTGTTGGTGCTTCAGATAATATTTCTTCTGGCGAATCTACTTTTATGGTAGAAATGAATGAAACTGCAAGTATTCTTAATAATATTTCGGAACGAAGTTTGATTTTACTCGATGAAATTGGTCGTGGAACAAGTACCTATGATGGAATTTCTATTGCTTGGGCAATTGCAGAATATTTGCATAATCATCCAACAAAACCGAAAACATTATTTGCTACTCATTACCATGAATTAAATGAAATGACTGCTACATTAGAACGAATTAAGAATTTTAATGTCAGTGTAAAAGAAACAAAAGACAATGTTTTGTTTGTAAGAAAATTGGTTCCTGGTGGAAGTGAACATAGTTTTGGAATTCATGTTGCACGAATGGCTGGTATGCCACAATGGGTTTTGAAACGTTCGAATGAAATTTTAGCTGTTTTAGAAAATTCTCATTCTAATGAAAAACTAACTGATCGAACCAAACAAATTACACAAGACAATATGCAATTAAGTTTTTTTCAGTTAGATGATCCTATTTTAGAATCAATTAGAGAAGAAATATTGAAAACGGACATCAATACTTTAACACCTGTTGAAGCTTTGATGAAATTAAACGAGATCAAAAAAAAGTTAGGAAATTAAAAATATCAATAAAAAACTATGAAAAAATTATTTTTATCAATCAGTGTTGGATTAATGTTAGCTTCTTGTGCTACCAATCCAGTTACAGGTCGTAAATCATTATCATTGGTATCTAACGCACAACTATTCCCACAATCTTTTGCACAATACAACGAAGTTTTAAAGGAATCCAAAGTGATTACTGGTACAAATGACGCAAAAATGGTGCAAACTATTGGCGAGCGTTTAAAATATGCTGCGAATAAATATTATCAACAATTGGGTTTAAGTAGTCAATTAAATGGGTATGAATGGCAATTTTCTTTATTACAAAATAATCAGGTAAACGCTTGGTGTATGCCTGGTGGAAAAGTTGCGATTTATTCAGGAATTTTACCTGTAACAAAAGATGCTACTGGATTAGCAGTTGTAATGGGGCACGAAATTGGACATGCATTAGCTGGTCATAGTGCAGAACAAGTATCACAACAAATGATGGCACAATATGGTGGACAGATTTTAGGTGGAGCAACATCTAATTCACAATGGGCAGATGCAATTGGCAAGGTTTATAATGTTACCGGACAAGGTGTTTTATTAAACTATTCTCGTAAAATGGAATTAGATGCTGATATTACTGGTTTGTATTTAATGGCAATGGCAGGTTATGATCCAAATCAAGCAATTAGTTTTTGGGAGAGAATGTCGCAAGCAAGTGGCGGTTCTTCTACTTCTGATTTCTTAAGTACTCACCCAAGTGATGCTACCAGAATTGCAAAAATCAAAGAAGCTTTACCAACTGCATTACAATATTACAATCAAAGTCCTTATAAAGGAAAATAGAAAATAACTTCTTTACTGAATAAAAAAGCGTTGAATTATTTAATTTGACGCTTTTTTTATTATATTTATCCTTATCAAAACTCGCAAAAATGAAAAAAATACAAGACGTTCGCATCAAAACATTTGCTGACTACAAAAAAGCCTATAAGGAAAGTGTTAAAAATCCTGAGAAATTCTGGGACAAAGTTGCTGATAAATTCTATTGGCATCAGAAATGGGATAAAACTTTAGAATACGATTTCGATAAACCTGATTTTAAATGGTTTTCTGGAGGAAAATTAAACATTACAGAAAATTTATTAGACCAAAAATTAGAAACAATTGGGAATAAAACTGCCATCATTTGGGAACCTAATAATCCATTAGAAGAATCTAGAATTATCACTTATAAGCAATTACACGATAAAGTTTGCCGATTTGCTAATGTTCTTAAAAGTAATGGAGTTCAAAAAGGTGATCGTGTTTGTATTTATATGCCAATGATCCCAGAATTAGCAATTGCTATGTTGGCTTGTGCTCGCATTGGAGCAATACATTCTATCGTTTTTGCTGGATTTTCTAGCTCTGCATTAGGAAGTAGAATAAACGATGCGCAGTGTAAAGTTTTAGTAACAGCAAATGAAGTTTTTAGAGGTGAAAAATCTATCAATTTAAAAACTATTTGTGACGAAGCTCTAAAAGATGCACCTTCTATACAAACAGTTATTGTTTACAGACGCGCAATTGAACCAACATCTATGGTTGGTGGACGTGATAAATTCTGGGTAGATGAAATGGCAAAAGTAAGTGCCGATTGTCCTGCTGAAATAATGGACGCTGAAGATCCTTTATTTATTCTTTACACATCTGGTTCAACAGGTAAACCAAAAGGAATGGTTCACACAACGGCTGGTTATTTGGTAGAAACAGCCTATAGTTTTGATAATATTTTCCAGATGGATGATAACGATGTTTATTGGTGTACGGCAGATATTGGTTGGATTACTGGACATAGTTACATCATTTACGGGCCACTTGCATGTGGCGCAACAACTGTAATGTTCGAAGGTATTCCTAGTTATCCTGATTTTGGACGTTTTTGGGAAATTGTAGAAAAATTAAAAGTTACTCATTTCTATACTGCTCCAACAGCTATTAGATCATTAGCAAAACAATCTTTAGATTTTGTAGAAAAATATGACTTATCATCAATAAAAGTTTTAGGATCAGTTGGTGAACCTATTAACGAGGAAGCTTGGCATTGGTACAATGATTATATCGGAAAAGGAAATGCACCTATTGTAGATACTTGGTGGCAAACAGAAACAGGCTCAATTTTAATTTCACCTTTGGCTGGTATTACTCCTACTCGACCTACATTTGCAACTTTACCTTTACCTGGAATTCAACCTGCATTAATTGATGAACATGGTAACGAATTAGCAGATGAAAAAGCCGAAAAAGCTGAAGGAAGATTAGCTGTAAAATTCCCTTGGCCATCAATGGCTAGAACTGTTTACGGAGATCATCAAAGATACAAAGAGACGTATTTCTCAACATTCCCTGGTTACTATTTTACTGGTGATGGAGCCTATCGTGATGCAATGGGGAATTACAGAATTACAGGTCGTGTAGATGATGTGGTGATTGTTTCTGGGCATAATTTAGGTACAGCTCCAATAGAGAACGCCATTAACGAACACGAAAAAGTTGCAGAAAGTGCTGTTGTTGGTTTTCCTCATGATATTAAAGGAAATGCTTTGTATGCTTTTGTTACCTTGTACGAAGGTCAAGAACCATCTGAAACATTAGAAAATGAAATAAAAGCTTTGGTCTCTAAAACAATTGGTGCAATTGCAAAACCAGACAAAATTCAGTTTGTAAAAGATTTACCTAAAACTCGAAGTGGTAAAATTATGCGTCGAATTTTAAGAAAAATTGCGTCAAATGATACAAAAGATTTCGGTGATACTTCTACTTTATTAGATCCTACAATCGTAGATTCTATACAAAAAGGAGCCAAATAATATAATTTGATAGAAAGATAATCGTAAGTAAATGCTAATATTTTCTTGCGATTATTTATTTTTGTAGATACTTTGATATTTATGATCGAAATAGATCCAAGATTAGACCAATATTTAGAAGATCATGCAAATCCACAATCAGATTTGTTGCACGATTTGTTTGTAGAAACTTATCAAACAACCACGCAACCACATATGCTTTCTGGGCATTATCAAGGGCGTTTATTAAGTATGCTTTCTAAAATTATTCGTCCAAAAAAGATCTTAGAAATTGGGACTTTTACAGGTTATTCGACACTTTGCTTAGCAGAAGGTTTACAAGAAAATGGTCATATCACAACAATTGATGTTAATGATGAATTGTATTATTTAGGTAAAAAATACTTTGACTTATCAAATTATAAAAATCAAATAGATTATAAAATTGGATCTGCAATTGTCGAAATGGATTCGATCGAAAAAGATAGTATTGATCTAATTTTTATTGATGCTGACAAACATTCTTACATAGATTATTACGAAAAATCGATTGATTTATTAACTTCCGGAGGAGTTATTTTGATTGATAATGTTTTATGGTACGGAAAAGTTTTTTTTGAAAATGAACAAGATCCTGCTACCACAATTTTGAGAGAACTTAATGATCGTGTCACCCAAGATTCTCGTGTAGAATCTGTTATTTTACCAATTCGAGACGGAATAACCTTAATACGAAAAAAATGAATTTTGGAATTTGTCAAGTAAGTGTAGCACCAGTTCGTGCCAATAATTCAGATTCATCTGAAATGGTTACGCAATTACTTTTTGGTGAAAAAGTAGAAATTCTCGAATGCGAAAAAAAATGGTGGAAAATAAAAGCAGATTTCGATGGTTACGAAGGTTTTGTTGATCCTAAACAAATTCTCATTCTCGAGGAAGATGAATATAAAAATTTAGTTTCTAGCTTTTACACAACAGATTCTTTTAATCTTTTGGTAGAAAACGATTTACCTTTAACCCTGCCTTTGGGAGCTTCTTTACCAAATTTTAAAAATAACGAAATCTCTTTCGGAAATAAAAAATTCAGTTATTTAGGTGATGTGATGCAAGCGGTGAAAATCAAAAATCTCATTGTAGAATTGGCTAGAATCTATCTTAATGTTCCTTATTTATGGGGCGGAAAATCTACTTTTGGTATTGATTGTTCGGGATTGGTGCAACAAGTTTATAAATTATGTGGTCATCAATTGCCAAGAGATGCAAGTCAACAAGCAGAAATTGGCGAAGTTTTGAGTTTTTTGGAAGAGGCTGAAGCTGGTGATTTGGCTTTTTTTGATAATGCAGAAGGTAAAATTATTCATGTAGGAATTATTTTAGAATATGGTAAAATTCTTCACGCTCACGGTAAAGTAAGAATTGATCCTTTTGATACAAACGGAATTTTCAATACAGATTCGCAAGAATATTCTCATAAATTAAGGTTCATCAAAAGAGTATTCAACTAAAAAAAGTGCAGCAATCAATTGATTATGCACTCTTTATATCTATATCTATCTTTTCTAGTTTTAATTCAAACCAGCTCTTTTTAGTAAAGCATCATTACTAGGTTTTTTACCTCTAAATTCTTCATACAATTTCATTGGTTCAACCGTTCCTCCACTAGAAATTAATTTGTAATATTTCTCCGCAGTTTCCTCGTTAAAAATTCCTGTTTCTTGAAAATAAGCAAAAGCATCAGCATCTAAAACTTCTGCCCATTTGTAAGAATAATATCCAGAAGAATATCCACCTTGAAAAATATGAGAAAAAGAAACACTCATATTGGTATTTTCTACTTTTGGATACAATTGCGTTTGCTTAAAAGCATTTTGTTCAAAATCATAAATAGAATCTATTTTTTCTAAAGCTTCCGCATGATAAGCCATATCTAACAAACCAAAACTTAGTTGACGAACCGTTTGATAACCTTCTAAAAAATTAGAAGCCGCTTTTACTTTTTCTACCAATTCTTGTGGAATAACTTCGTTTGTTTGATAATGTTTTGCAAACAATTTCAAGGCTTCTGGTTCGTAACAAAAATTCTCGTAGAATTGCGAAGGTAACTCGACAAAATCCCAAAAAACATTAGTTCCTGCTAAACTTTCATATTGTGTATTTGCCAACATACCATGCAAAGCATGCCCAAATTCGTGAAACAAAGTTGTCACTTCCATAAACGTCAACAAAGATGGTTGATCTTTTGTAGATGGCGTAAAATTACAAACAATAGAAATTAACGGAATTTGTTTTTTACCATCTATAATAGATCCATCCCGAAAAGAAGTCATCCATGCACCGGGTCTTTTTCCTTCTCTTGGAAAGAAATCTGCATAAAGTAAACTGATTTTCTCTTCGTTTTTATATACATCAAAAATCGTTACATCTTGATGATATTTTTGTGCAATTTTATTTTCTTCGAAACGTAGACCAAACAATTTTTTAGCGACTTCAAAAGCGCCATTCAAAACGTTTTCTAATTTGAAATAAGGTTTTAATTCTTCTTCAGAAAAATTAAATTTTTCTTGTTTCAATTTTTCTGCATAAAAACTATGATCCCAAGGCATTAATTCTTGTAAATCATCCGTTTTCTTTGCAAAATCTGACAATTCTTTGATTTCTTTTTCGGCAAAAGGTTTTGCTTTCAATAATAAATCATCTAAAAAAGTCAATACAGTTGAAGGATTTTTTGCCATTCTTTCTTCTAAAACATAATCTGCATGAGAAGAATATCCCAACAATTTTGCACGTTGATGGCGTAAACGTACAATGTTTTTTATATTATCTTCGTTATTAAACTCATTTGATTTAAACGCTTTTTCACCATTAGCTAAATATAGTTTTTTACGCAATTCTCTATTTTCGGCATATTGCATAAACGGTATATAACTTGGCGCTTGCAAAGTAAAAATCCAACCTTCTTTCGATTTTGATTGAGCCGTTTCTTTTGCTTGATTTTTTACAAAATCTGGCAAACCAACTAAATCATTTTCATTCATTAAATGTAATTCATAAGAATTGGTTTCTGCCAAAACATTTTGTCCGAATTTTAAGGTTAATTGAGCTAATTCTTTATCAATCTCTCTTAATTTCAATTTATCATCACCCGACAAATTAGCTCCGTTTCTTGCAAATGATTTGTATTTTTTAATCAAAAGATAGTGCTGTTCATCATTCAAATTTTCATTATCACGATTATCATAAACCTTTTTTATTTTATCAAATAATTCTTGATTTAATAAAATATCATTACCAAAATCACTTAACAAAGGTGAAACTTCTTGTGCAATTTCTTGCATTTTATCATTCGTTTCGGCTGAATTAAGATTGAAAAATATTGAACTGATTCTATTCAATTGTTCACCAGATAATTCTAATGCTTCTATCGTATTTTGGAAATTTGGGAGATCTGAATTTTCAATTATTTCTTGTATTTCTTTTTTTGCATTCGAAATACTTTTTTGAAAAGCTGGTAAATAATCTTCTATTTTTATTTGTTCGAATGGAGGCGTATCAAATTTCTCCAACAATATATTGCTCATTTATAATCTATTTTGCTTTAGAAAATCAAAAGTTAATCCAAAACAAAGAAACTGACAAATAGGCAATTTTTAGTCTACAAAATAATAATGAAATTTATCTGGAGAAGTAATACTTCTTTTAATTCTAATATTTTTAATTTCTGAAATAGAAACTTGATCAGTTAAATTTGGATGTTGAGAAAGATAAATTGTATCTGATTTTTCTGTGATGATTTGATAAATTCTCCAAACTTTTTCTTGTTGATAATTTATTTTCTTTACTTTTTGATTAGTTCCCAATAATAAATCAAGATTTAAAAAAGTTTCGTATTGGTTAAATCGACCAATTAAATAGAAAAGTGGAAAAATTACTAAAACGAATAAAAATCTAAAAACAAAAGGAACTTTCTTTGGTAAGAAACTTAAAATGAATGCTAATCCCAGAGATAAAATAATATTCCATTTATAAAAATCATTCCAAATTTTAGAACTTAGATATAAATAATATTTTTGATTATTAAAGGTATCAACATAAATTTCTCCTGAAATAATTAAGGTAAATAAACAAGCCAAAAATATTAAAACTTTATTATTCATTTACAAGAATCTGGTAAGTTAGAAAATTTTCGTTTTGGATATTTTGTTTCCCTTAAACGATTGGTTTCTTTATTTTGTAAATATAATTTGCCTTTTTTAGGATCAAAATAAAACTGCGCTAAATTAACAAAATGATCTGGATGACTTTCGTAAAGAATAATCGAATAATTTTCGTAATAGCTTATTTCCATTTCTTTGTTTTCTATTGGCGCAGCATCAATTAACAAAGCTAAACGAACATCTTTTGCTAATTTATTATTCTGTAAATCTTTAACTTTTGATTGGAAATAATCCGAATCATGAACCAAATCATAAACCACATCGTAACAATTTTCTAAATTCTGCGCATTAGAAAAATTAACAATAAAATTAACAAACACGAAAAACAACCATTTTACCATAAACCATTATTTAAGAGCTGGATTGATATCTAAAATATTTTCTTTGATGTATTTCTTAATAAATTCATCTGTAAAATAATCGCTTCCTAATAGTTTATTGGCTTTTAAAATTGCCTGAACATCTAGTTTTTGATAAGCTTTTAGCATTGGTTGAGAAATCGGTTTATATGAAAAATGCCACGGCTCATATTTAAAACCTTTTCTATTTGGATCGTTGGTATAAACCAAATAAAATCCATATTTCTCTGAATTTGCATCTAACCATTTTTTGAACTCGTGCATTTGACCACCTTCGTTAAAATGTTTTTCGTTCAATGGATCTTTAGGATAACCTTTACTCGCATCTATAATATCTAAATCGGTTCCCCAATGATGTCTAGAAGTCCCCGGAATAGTAGAATATTCAACAATTTTTTTGATGTTTTGTAATCCATCTTTTATTTTAGATTGATTCGCTTTGTATTTACGTTCCCAAATTCCGTTTTGGTAAGTATAATTTCTATAACTAGAAACAGCTGCAATATTAAAACCTGCTTTTTTAGCATCGGCACGCATTTGTTCAAAAGCTTTAGCAGCTTCAGGGCGAAGTTTATAATCCTTACCAACAACATCAATTGATGCTTTACCAATCAATTCATCATTAGAAAAATTAAAATTATCGTCCTCTTTATATTGTTTACCATCAATTTCAACTGCATTTTCATTTGTTAGAATAGAATCATTATTTTGGGCACAACTTGGATTAATCAACAAAATTGTTGATGATAACAAATAGGTTTTTAAAGAAAATTTCTTAGACATTGTATAGAATGCTTATTTTTATCAAAATTAAAAAATCAAGATGGAAATCCTAATTATAATCTTGTTAATTCTTTTGAATGGTATTTTTTCTATGTCGGAAATGGCTTTGGTTTCTGCAAGAAAATTCAAATTAGAAAAAGAAAAAAAGAATGGCGCTTCTGGAGCAAAAACTGCTTTAGAATTATCAGAAAATCCAAACAAATTCTTATCAACTGTCCAAATCGGAATTACCTTAATTGGTATTTTACTAGGTATTTTTTCTGGTGACACATTAACTAAAAATTTAGCTGAATTTTTGGTGCAATTTAGCTTTATAAAACCTTATGCGACTACAGTTGCTTCTGTTCTAATGGTGATCATCATTACTTATTTTTCTATTGTTTTTGGTGAATTAATCCCTAAAAGACTCGGATTAAGATTCCCAGAAAATATTGCGATGTCAGTTTCTAAACCCATGCGAATTATCTCGATTATTTCATCGCCTTTTGTTTGGTTATTAACCATTTCTAATGAAGGTTTTCTAAAACTTCTTGGAATAAAAGATGATGGTGACGAAGTGGTTTCTGAAGAAGAAATAAAATCCATCATAAAAGAAAGTACAGAAGGAGGCGAAATACAACAAAAAGAGCAAGATATTTTGCAACGTGTTTTTGAGTTAGGCGATCGTCGTGTGAATACTTTAGCAACTCATCGATCAGAAATTGTTTATTTGGACATTGCAGATGATTACGAACAAGCACGAACTAAAGTCAAAAAAAATAAATATTCGGCTTATCCAGTTACTAAAAACAATAATTTAGATGAAATTGTTGGAATCCTGAAACTCAAGGATATGTTTGGCGTTAGCAAAGAAGATTTCAGTTTGAAAAAATACATTCACAAACCTGTTTTTGTAAATGAAAATTCTTTCAGTTATCCTTTATTGGAAATGTTACAAAATTCCCAAGCACATTTTGCTGTAATATTAGATGAATATGGTACAACTGCTGGTGTGGTTACAATTAACGATATTTTAGATGAATTGGTTGGTGACACACCAGAAAGTACAGATGAAGATTATGAAATCATCGAGAGACAAGATGGTTCTTGGTTGGTTGATGGACAATATTCTATTTACGAATTCGAGAAATATTTTGATTTGGAAATTGACGAAGAAATAGAGAATAGATACGTAACTGTTGCTGGTATTTTCTTAGATAAATTCGAAACGATACCAAATGTTGGCGATCAGATAGAAATCGAAAATTATCGATTAGAAATCATTGATAAAGATGGAAATCGTATTGATAAAATCTTGGTCAACAAACTAATTTAATCATAAAAAAAGCTTCAAAATTTTGAAGCTTTTATCTTTTTAAAACGACTCTGTATTGATCATTAAGCTCATCAATATTAATTAATTCTAACTCATCTGCATGAGCAAATCTTTCCTTAATAATATTAAATGCTTTTTCTTTATCTAATTCTGGATGAATATTAATTCCTGCAAAACGAATGCTTTTCATGTAAACATAGAATTCGTAATCAAAGGAATTTTCACCCAAATGAGTATTTGCTACTTTACCTTTCCATTTGATGTCATAAATCCCAATTTCTGTTGCATCAAAAGGTTTTAAGAAAAGAATTTCATGATCTGCACAAGTATCATTTCCTAACATTGCAATTCCGAAAGCTAAATTTTCTTCTTTTTCTAAATCGACAGGTAAAGGATCAACGACAAATGGCGAACTAATAAAATTATCTAAATCAATTACTTCATCAAATAAATTAAGGTCAATTCCTTTGTTATTCCAATACGTACTAGAAATAATGCATTGGTTGTAATTAATCCACAACGATTTCTCGCTGTATTCATCTGTTGTATTTTCTATTATTTCTCTTTCGTCTTGGTATTCTTCTTCTTCGTCATAATTATCCGATTCTAAATGCAAATCCAACCAAAGTTTTAGATTTTCATCCAAATGCATACTCCAGATAAAATCGACGATTTTATGACCATTGATAAAAGGACTATTGGTAAAATATATTTTGTTATTTTCTCTACTCATAAATTGGTTTTGAGCTATGGCTTGAAATTACGATTTGTTTTTATATTAACACAATTCTTCTCAAATTTAAAAGAAAAAAGCTTACCAAAAGGCAAGCTTTATAAAATTTATCGATTTATTATTTTACTAATCTAAAGTTTCTTTTAACCATTTAAAAAATTCTTTGTGCCAAATCAATGAATTTTGAGGTTTCAATACCCAATGATTTTCTTCCGGAAAATAAATAAAACGAGATTTAATTCCTTTTAATTGCAAGATTTGATATGCTTCTTGCCCTTGTCCCATTGGCACACGGTAATCTCTACCACCAACGTAAATTAACATTGGCGTATTCCATTTATTAACCAATTCTGTAGAACTAGGATCAAATTCTTTGTAAGTTTTTTGAGCAGCTTTATTATCAGTTTCCCACCAAGGTCCACCTGCGTCCCAATTGGTAAAAAATAATTCTTCTGTCGTGCCATACATCGATTTCAGATCAAAAACACCATTATGAGCGATAAATGTTTTGAAACGTCCGTTATGAATACCTGCCAAATAGTAAACAGAGTATCCGCCATAACTTGCACCAATTGCACCTAAACGTTCTTTATCTACATAAGATTCTTTAGAAACATCATCTATTGCAGATAAATAATCATCCATTACTTGTCCGCCCCAATCTTTAGAAATTTGCTCATTCCATTCTACTCCATGTCCTGGCATTCCTCTACGATTTGGTGCAACAACAATGTAACCATTCGCTGCCATTAACTGAAAATTCCAACGTGTAGAATAAAATTGTGTTAAAGCAGATTGTGGTCCACCTTGACAATAAAGTAAGGTTGGATATTTTTTGTTCTTATCGAAATTTGGCGGATAAACAACCCAAACTGTCATGTCTTTACCGTCAGTTGTTTTAACAATTCTTTTTTCGACTTTACTTTTCTCGATAGAATCAAATAAGATTTTATTTTCATTTGTTAGTTGCGTTAATTCACCAGATTTTAAATCAACCACAAAAATCTCTGCTGCATGATTGATATCTGTTCTAGAAACGATTGCTTTATTACCTACAATTTCGTGTAGAGCAGCAACATCAAAATCTCCATTGGTGATTTGTTTGATTTTTGGTAATGATTTAGTTTTAAAATTCACCTCAACCTCAAACAATTGTATCGTTCCTCCGACTGGCGCATTGAAATAGATTTTACTTCCATCATTACTCCATTTATAACCAGCAACTGTTCCGTCCCAATTTTTAGTAAGATTTAGTTCTATTGATCCAGATCGAACAATCAAATCATTTTTATCAGCTTCATAACCATCACGCTCCATAGATAAAAAAGCGAAATCACCTTTAGAAGAAAAACTTGGCGTATTATCGTAACCCATTTTTCCTTCAGTCAAATTCTTGGTTTGTTGGGTTTTAATGTCGTATTCGTAAATATCTGTATTCGTACTCAACGCATAATCTGTCCCAAATTTCTTCTTGGCTACATACAAAACTTTTGTACCATCTGGCGACCAAGTTTGCTCAGAAGCAGAATAAGGTTCATCTTTTAGAACATCAATTTTATCTTGACCATTTTTCAAAAAAACATGTTCATAACTCCCATCATTCCAAGTATCCCAATGACGATAATTTAGTTCATTATAAATTTTCACATCAGAATCTTTGTATTCTGGATAGAAATCTTTCCCTTCTACTTTTTGTAGTTTTACGGCTTCACTTTCTAAAGAAAATTTAGAATTTTTGTGAATCGATGCATCATTAATTAACGATTTATAATCTTCTATCACTTTTGCATTTCCACCAGAAATTGGTAAAATGTAAAATTTAGAATCGTCTTTTTGAGTTTCTATGTTTGGAGTCGAAACTTTATAAATGATATTTTTTTGATCTTTTGTTACGCCAATTGGAGAAACTTTTTTCACCTGCCACAATTTTTCGGGCGTCATGTAATTTTGAGCCATAGTAAATGAAGTCATACAAATACCCCACAAAAGTATTGATTTCTTGAGCATCTTGTTTTTTTGCTAAAATTAAAAGTTTTTTAGTTATGTTTTGGTGTAAAGACTGGAATTATTGCACCAAAAACCACATTTTGCTGAGAATACCAAATATTTTGTTTGGCTTTGTCACTTTCGAATTGCGTAGTTCTAATGTCATTCATTTTTATGTAACCTGTTTTCAACTCGGTTTGAATGAAGAAATAATCCCAAAATGTAATGTTAAATCCAACCATTGCACCGATCCCATAACCAGCCAAGTGAAATTCATCGTAACGCTCTTTTCCCATTAATTGAGTATTTGTTTTAGGATAAAGAACTCCACCACCAATACCTTCGGTCAAATTGATATCAATTCCTTTTTTGTTTTTACTAATTGGAAAATGCAACAAATTATCAAATCTTCTGATTTCTATATTAGCATAATTAAGACCATCAGTATGCTCAAAAGTTAAAAAATCTTCTGTCAATTGTTGTGATGCATTGTTATATTCACCATCAAACTCAGATCCATTATTGATGTATCCATTCATTTTAACAGTTTGATTTTGATCCATTACATATTTCATGTGATCAATACCAAAAGAAATATTCCAATTGTCATGAAAGAAATAACCAATTCTGAAATTATATTGCGGAATTGTCATTTTCCCTGGATTAAAATATTTCATACTAAATGGAGTTTGTCTGTCATGAGCAGAAACATCTTCTAAAGTAAAGTCGTAATTATCACCTTTAAATCGAATATCTGACTTATCGAATTGTGCATGATTCCAACCCCAATAAAAATAAAATTTACCTTTATTTTCTCTCCCCTGACCAAATGTTAATCCCATTCCCATAAGAACAGAAAGAACCGTTATATATTTTTTTCTCAACTGTAATATAATAAAGTTTACAAATGTACGGAAGTTTAAGAGCTGTAGAATCTAAGTTTGATATGATATTTTATAGAATTAATAAAATTTAACATTTTTGTCAAATCAAATGATTGTTTAAGATATTTTCTTTAATTTTTTGTTAATTTCTGCCAAGTCGATTAGTTTACTAGACTTATTTATTTATTTTTGCCAATATGAATTTTTTATTAAAACATATTTGTGGAATCTTTTTCTCTGCGCTGTTAGTATTCAGTACAAATCTAATTGCGTCGGTGAGTAATTCTGCGCACGAAATTTATGTTTTAAATAAAGAAATTGACCAAGACACAGAAAAACCGTATTCGTACAGTAATAATCTGAACGAAAATGAAAATGAATGTAAGGTAAGTATTAATGAAATCATTAAACATTTTCATCACAACCACTATAATCTTCTGATTATTGGTCAATACTCAAATTCTAATCATATTATCTTGTACCATCAATCGATGGATCAGTTGGTAGATACTTCTCTGCCTACTCCACCTCCCGAATTGGTTTAAATTTTTTAGTTGCTATTATCAAGTATTGATTATGAGGTATTTATTTATCTTATAATTAAGACTTACATGTTATTATTACTTAGAATTTAAACTTTATGAATTTATTCAAAACTTGGAAAAAAGACATTCCGGCAAGTATTGTCGTCTTTTTCGTTGCTTTACCATTGTGTTTAGGTGTAGCATTAGCTAGTGGAGCGCCTGTTTTTTCAGGCTTGATTGCTGGTATTATTGGAGGTATTATAATCGGTTTCATGTCCGGTTCTAATATTGGAGTTAGTGGACCTGCTGCAGGACTTGTTGTTATTGTATTAAATGCAATAACCGATTTAGGAGCATATGAATTATTTCTAGTTGCTGTTGTTCTCGCAGGAATTATACAAATTGTTCTTGGAATATTAAAAGCTGGAGTCATTGGATATTATTTTCCATCTGCAGTGATTAAAGGAATGTTGTGTGCGATTGGAATTTCTATTTTTCTAAAACAGATTCCGTTAGCATTAGGTTTAACACAATCAGTAGATTCGTCAAACCTAACATCATTATTATCATTCGTAACACCAGGAGCTGTAATCATTACTGCTATCTCACTTTTTATATTAATCTTTTGGGATAATGTTTTAGGAAAAAAGAGTAATTTCTTCAAACTATTACCAGGATCATTAGTTGCTGTTGTCATTGGTATCGTTTATCAAGTAACACTTGGAGATACTTCTCATGATATTTTTGCAATAGATCAAGATTTATTAGTAAAAGTCCCTGTACCAGAGAGTATTAGCGATTTTGCATCACAATTTACATTACCAGATTTTTCTGGTTTGGGTAACCCAATGGTTTGGCAAGTTGCATTTACAATTGCTATAGTAGCAAGTTTAGAAACTTTACTGAGTGTGGAAGCGACAGATAAAATAGATCCTTATAAAAGACAAACTCCAACCAATCGTGAATTAGTTGCGCAAGGTGTTGGAAATTCATTATCTGGATTAATTGGTGGATTACCAATCACACAAGTAATTGTAAGAAGTTCTGCCAATGCAATGAGTGGTGGTGTATCTAAATTATCAACTATTACTCATGGCGTATTATTATTTGTTAGTGTGATTTCTATACCCGCATTTTTAAACTTAATTCCAAATGCAGTTTTAGCATCAATTTTATTGGTGATTGGTTACAAATTAGGAAATCCTAGTTTATTTAAAAACATGTGGAAATTGGGAAAATCTCAATTTGTACCATTTATAGTAACTGTTTTGGCTATTCTAGCAACAGATTTACTTAAAGGAATTATTATTGGATTTGCCGTAGGAGTTGTGGTATTATTATTAAAATCATACAACAATTCACATGTAATGTTGGTAAAAGACAGAGAAGGAGAAAAAAATCTTTACCACATGAATTTGGCAGAAGAAGTAACTTTTGTAAACAGAGGTGCAATCGTAAAAGAATTAGATGCTTTAAAACCAGGATCGTTTTTAGAAATAGATGTTCGTAAAACCAAAATATTAGATTATGACATCATCGAATATTTTGATGAATTTGCGGTCAAAGCCAAGAACAATAACATTCAAATCAAATTAATATCAGAGCGAGGTATTGTTGATAATCCATCAAGTTTTAGAGAATTTTTTGGATTTAGTACAGCAGCTTCAGGAGGACATTAATTACTAATCAATTAAAATTTATAAATATTAACAAAAAACAAATTAAAATGAAAACCGAATTTTATAAGCAATTATTAGACAATAACAAAAAGTGGGTAGAAGATAAATTAGGACAAGATCAAGACTTTTTTAACAAATTAGCAAATGGTCAACAACCTCCTGTTTTATGGATCGGATGTGCAGACAGCCGTGTTCCTGCTAACGAAATTATTGGTGCACAACCAGGTGAAGTTTTTGTTCATCGTAACATCGCCAATATGGTTGTACATTCTGATATGAATATGTTGTCTGTAATGGATTATGCTGTAAATGTTTTAAAAGTTCAACATATTATTGTTTGTGGTCATTACGGTTGTGGTGGTGTAAAAGCTGCAATGGGAAATATGTCTGTTGGTTTAATCGACAACTGGATTCGTCATATCAAAGATGTTTACCGTTTTAATCATGAAGAATTAAATGCTATTGAAAACGAAGATGATCGTTTCAATCGTTTTGTAGAAGTAAACGTTGTTGAACAAGTTTTAAATGTTGCAAAAACATCTATCGTGCAAAATGCATGGAAAAATAATCAAGAATTAAGCGTACACGGTTGGGTGTACGGTGTTGGTGACGGTGTTGTAAAAGATCTTGAGGTTAACATGAATAACAACCAAGATTTATTGACTGTTTATCAATATGAAAATTAATAAATCATAACTGATTTGTTATTAATTTTTTTGAACTTTAGGGAAGCTTATGCTTCCCTTTTTTGTTTGACTAATCTGAGATATTAATTTATCAGTTACAAAATTCATCAATGTAAAGCACAAAAAAAGACCGAGTAACACTCAGTCTTTTCTTAATTATATAGTTTGATAATTATTTTGCTAAAACCTCTGCAACTGTTTTACCAATATGAGCAGGAGATTCTACCACATGAATACCACATTCTGCCATAATTTTCATTTTAGCTTGAGCTGTATCATCATCACCACCTACAATTGCACCAGCATGCCCCATTGTACGACCTTTTGGAGCTGTTTGACCAGCAATAAATCCTACAACTGGTTTTGTACCATTTTCTTTAATCCAACGAGCAGCTTCAGCTTCTAATTGTCCACCGATTTCACCAATCATAACGATACACTCAGTTTCTGGATCATTCATAAACAATTCAACAGCTTCTTTAGTTGTTGTTCCGATAATTGGATCACCACCGATACCAATTGCAGTAGAAATACCATAACCAGCTTTTACAACTTGGTCTGCAGCTTCGTAAGTTAAAGTACCTGATTTAGAAACGATACCAACTTTACCTTTTTTGAAAATGAAACCTGGCATAATACCAACTTTTGCTTCCTCTGAAGTAATTACACCTGGACAGTTTGGTCCGATTAAAATTACATCACGGTTATCTACATAAGCTTGTACTTTTACCATATCTTCTACAGGAATACCTTCTGTAATACAAATAATTACACCAATACCTGCATCAGCAGCTTCCATAACAGCATCAGCAGCAAACGCTGGTGGTACGAAAATAATACTAACGTCTGCACCAGTAGCTTTTACAGCATCTCTTACAGTGTTGAATACCGGTTTACCTAAATGTTCTGTACCTCCTTTTCCTGGAGTTGTTCCACCAACCACATTTGTTCCGTATTCGATCATTTGTTCTGCATGGAAAGTACCTTCTTTACCAGTGAATCCTTGTACAATTATTTTTGAATCTTTGTTTACTAATACTGACATTGTAATTTTTTTTGTTGAGCAAATATAATGTCTTCAATACACTTTTAAAAATTATTTGACTATTTTGAGACAATAATTACATTTTTTTAATGCTAAAATTATTTTTTTGACCAAACAGCATGACGAAAAATACTAATTTGATAAGTAAGTCTAATTTTTAAAGGTTGAAGTTTAATTTATTTTGAACGATTTTTTTGATATTCTTTGACCATGATTTGATTCAAAGCCATTTTTTTATACAATCCTTTTACTTCTTCTGCCGGATATCCAAAATAGGTTTGCCCACCTTTTAAAGATTTAGAAATTCCAGACTGCGCAAGAATAACTGCTTTTTCACCAATCGTAATTCCGCTTGTCATTCCAACTTGTCCCCAAATAGAAACTTCATCTTCTATAATCACACAACCTGCAATACCAGCTTGCGAAGCAATCAAACATTTTTTTCCGATAATGGTATCATGTCCGACCTGAATCAAATTGTCCATAACTGTTCCTTCACCAATAATTGTTGAAGCAGTAACCCCACGATCGATTGTGCAATTTGCACCAATTTCTACGTTATTTTCGATAATTACATTTCCTACTGATTTCAAACGATCATAACCGGATTCCCTTTTTTTATAATAAAAAGCATCAGCACCTAAAACTGTTCCGCTACGGATAATCACATTATCGCCAATAATCGCATCATCGTTAATGGTCACATTTGCATGAATCACACAATTTTTACCAATTTTTACGTTGTTTCCGATGAAAACATTGGGTTGAATAATTGTTCCTTCACCAATTTCTGCATCTCTTGAAATTGATTGATTAGCTTGTTGAAAAGGATTAAAATATTGACCAATTTTTACAAAATCACGAAAAGGATCATCAGATATCAACAAAGCTTTTCCTTCTGGACAAGCTACTTCTTTATTTATTAAAACCACTGTTGCATCAGATTCTAACGCTTTATCATAATATTTCGGATGATCTACAAAAACAATATCTCCAGCTTCTACTCGATGGATTTCGTTAATACCCTCTATCTGAAAATTTTCATCACCAATGAATTTTGTTTCACTGATTTCTGCAATCTCTTTTAAACTATATTTTCTTGGAAATTTCATTTCTTAACTTATTCTATTTCTGTTACAAATATCTGCAAAAAAAGAGCACAATTATGCTCTAAAAATATCTTTTATTAAAGATTTTATTTTTTTACAATCTTTTGAGATATTATGATGTCTTTACCATTTTTCACTTTTACAAAGTAAATTCCTTTTGTTAATTGTGAAACGTTAAGATTGTTTTCTTTTAGAGATTGATTTATAATTAATTTTCCTTGTACATCGTAAATTTCTATTGTTAGATTTTTATACTCTTTTGGTAAATTCTGAAATTGTAAAACATCTTGTACTGGATTTGGAGCAATTGTAATCTTGTTTTTAAATGCTTCTTCTATACTTAGACTTTCTGAGTAATAAATTACTTTATTACCAACATTATTGGTAACAATCAGTTGTAATTTATTTTCTAGGTTGTTGATTTCATATTGAAACGGATTTTTTGGAACATCATTATTTGTATATATAGAAAAATAAAGTTGTTCAAAATATCTATTATCAGTATCTCCACAATGAATTAGAGTCGCTGATAAAGAGTTTAAAGTAAATGTATTTTGACTCTCATGAATTAAATTTGCATCAATACCTCCACATACATTTGTCATAAACAAGTCTCTATCATAGTTATAAAATGTAGCCAAAACTTTATTTACCTCTTCGTTATTTGGAGTAAAATATTCCTCCCCTTCGATTACCACTTTCTCTAAATACCACGTATTATCTAAAAGTTCTTGTTGTTGGGCTTTAGTGTAAAAACCTAATAAAATTAAAAATGTTGCTAAATAATGTTTCATAATTTTGGTTTTGGTCTATATAAAATGGTTGGTTGGCGGTTTTGGCTAAAGAGACAAGACCAAAAACTTACAAAATTAAAACTTGACAGTAAAATTTTCTTCATGTGTATTTTATTTAAATTCAATACTTTAAATGCAAACAAAATTCCGCAATCCTCAATAAGTTATAAAATAAAAAAAAGGAAAATTTATAAAACCTTCCTTTCTTAATAATATGATCTTTTTAAAATTATTCTTTTACGCGTTCTACGTAAGAACCATCCTCTGTATTGATTTTTACTTTATCACCTTCGTTGATAAACAAAGGAACACGAATTTCTGCTCCTGTTTCTACAGTTGCTGGCTTAGAAGCATTTGTTGCCGTATCTCCTTTTAAACCTGGCTCTGTATAAGTCACTTCTAAAACTACCGTATTTGGTAACTCTGCAGACAATGGAACTTCGTCTGAAGCACGAAATAAGATTTTCACCTCATCACCAGCTTTCATGAATTGTGAGTTATCAATCAAACCTTTATCAATATAAACTTGAGAAAAATCGTCGTTATTCATAAAATGAAATCCGTTATCATCATCGTATAAATATTGATAATTTCTTGTTTCTACACGAACTTCTTCAATTTTATGTCCTGCAGAAAATGTATTATCTAAAACTTTTCCGTTAGTAACTGATTTTAATTTTGTTCTTACAAACGCAGGACCTTTACCTGGTTTTACGTGTAAAAACTCGATAATTTTCCATGTATCATTATTCCAATTAATACATAAACCTTTTCTAATATCTGATGTTGTAGCCATTTATATGGAAATATTTTTATTGTGAAATTGCAGAGTATCCTTTCATGATACCTCTTTCACTGGTTTCTATAAAGTTAATAATCAAATCTCTTGCTTCGCTTGGTGCATAATCTTCTTTAATTTTTTCTAATGCTTGAGAAACATTAAAATTCATTTGAAACAAAATTCTATAAATACCTTGTATCTCATAGATTTGCTCAGAAGTATAGCCTCTTCTACGTAAACCGACAGAATTAATACCAGCATAAGTAAGTGGAGAATTTGCTCCTTTTACAAATGGAGGAACGTCTTTTCTGATTTGCGAAGCACCAGCAATAAATGCATGCGCACCAATTTTAGTAAATTGATGAACACCACTTAGACCACCTACAAAAGCGTAATCACCCACTTCTATATGTCCTGCTAAACCAACTGCATTTACAATAATCACATGATTACCTAAAATACAATCGTGTGCAATATGTGCACCAGCCATTACCAAACAGTTGTCACCAATTTTGGTATAACCTAAGGCTACGGTTCCTTTATTTACAGTTACACATTCTCTAATTGTGGTATTATCGCCTATGATTGTTAGTGTTTTTTCTCCTTGATATTTTAAATCCTGTGGATCTGCAGAGATTACAGCTCCTGGATAAATTTTACAGTTTTTACCAATTCTTGCTCCTTCCATAATGGTTACGTTAGGACCAATCCATGTACCATCACCAATTTCTACATCGCTAGAGATATAAGAAAAAGGACTCACAGTTACATTTTCACCAATAATTGCTGTAGGATGAATGTATGCCATTTGTTGATTCATTACTTCCATTCTAAATTTATTCTTTAGTGATAACAGCCATCATTTCGGCTTCAACTACTAGGTTATTATTTACGTAACCTTGTCCACGCATGTGAACAATTCCTCTACGAATTGGTGCTAATAGTTCTGCTTTAAAAACTACTGTATCACCTGGTACTACTTTTTGTTTGAATTTTGCATTATCAATCTTCATAAAATAAGTAGAATATTCTTGTGGATTTTCTAGATCTCCTAATATCAAAAGTCCTCCTAATTGAGCCATTGCTTCTATTTGTAAAACACCCGGCATTACTGGTTCTTTAGGAAAATGTCCTACAAAGAAAGGCTCATTCATTGTTACATTTTTAACACCTACAAGACTTGTTGGCGTTTTTTCTAAGACTTTATCTATCAACAAAAATGGAGGTCTATGTGGTAATAAACGCATGATATCATTGATATCATATACCGGTTCTTTGGTTAAATCAAATTCCGGAACTTTATTTCGTTGAGCCAATTTTATCTGCTTATTTAATTTCTTTGCAAAATTTGTATTGATTTTATGACCTGGTTTAGATGCAATAATTTTTGCTTTTAGTTTTGTACCAATCAAAGCTAAATCTCCTACTACATCTAATAATTTATGTCTTGCAGCTTCATTAGGATAATGTAAAGTCAAATGATCTAAAATACCATTTGGTTTAATAGAAACATCATCACGATTGAATGCTTTACATAATCTTTCTTTGGTTTCTGGTGTAATTTCTTTATCAACATAAACAATTGCATTATCTAAATCACCTCCTTTTACCAATCCTGCTTCTAATAATTGTTCTAATTCATGTAAAAAACAAAATGTTCTCGAATTAGATATTTCTTCTTTGAAACTTGAAATGTTATTAAGCGTTGCATTTTGTGTTCCCAAAACTTTAGTACCAAAATCTACCATTGTAGTAATTTGATATTCATCTGCTGGGATTGCAGTAATTTCTGATCCCGTTTCTGGATCTACAAAAGTGACAATTTCTTTTATCTTGAAATACTCTCTTTCTTTCTCTTGTTCTACAATTCCTGCTTTTTCTATTGCTTCTACAAAATATTTAGAAGAACCGTCCATAATTGGTGGTTCTGCATTATTAATTTCTATAAAACAATTATCGATATCCATTCCAACTAAAGCAGCTAAAACATGCTCTGTTGTATGAATTTTAACTCCTTTCTTTTCTAAAGTTGTTCCTCTATCTGTACTAACCACATATTGCGCATCAGCCTCCACTTGAGGATTACCTTCTAAATCTGTTCTTACAAACACAAAACCTGTATCTACATCTGCAGGTTTAAAAGTTAATTTTACCGATTTACCTGTGTGTAAACCTACTCCTTCTAATGTGACTTCTTTGGCTAAAGTTTTTTGATAGTCAACCATTTTATTATTTATTAGTTTGCTTTTCGATTGTTTCTAATCTTTTTACAATTTCTGGAAATTTCCTAAAATAAACATACGATTTTCTAAAATCACTTGCTTTCATAGCTGGTGATCCGTATAATTGTGTATGATCTTCTATGTTCTCATTTATACCAGATTGGGCTTGTATTTGCACAAAATTCCCAATTTTCAAATGTCCTGCAATTCCTACCTGACCACCGATAATACAATGTTCTCCAATTTTAGTAGATCCAGCAACGCCTGTTTGTGAAGCAATTACTGTATTTCTACCAATATGTACATTATGTGCAATTTGTATTAAATTATCTAATTTAACACCGCTTTCGATAATTGTAGATCCCATGGTTGCTCGGTCTATTGTTGTATTAGCACCAATTTCTACATAATCATTAATCACCACATTACCGATTTGTGGAACTTTTTCATAAGTACCATCTTTTTTAGGGGCAAAACCAAAACCATCTGCTCCTATCACAACATTACTATGCAAGATACAATTATTTCCGATTTTTGTGTCAAAATATAATTGTACACCACTATGAATTACCGTATTATCTCCAATTACAACATTATCACCAATGTTACAATTAGAATAAATTTTGACGTTATTCCCAATCTTAACATTTTGACCAATTTGTGTAAAACTTCCGATATATACTTTTTCACCAACAGAAGCAGAAGCATGTAAACTCACAAAATCTTCTATTCCTTCTTTGTTGTTCTTAAGTGTTTCGTGGTAGAAATTTAATAAGGTTGTAAAAGCATGATATGCGTCATCTACTCTAATTAATGTCGCATTTATTGGAGAATTCAACACATAATCTTTACCAATAATTACAATACTTGCTTGGGTAGAATACAGAAATTCTTCGTATTTTGGATTAGCCAAAAACGATATATCACCTTCCTTTCCTTCCTCTATTTTAGCAAGATTAGACACTGTAGCTTCTGGGTTACCATCTACTATTCCTTCTAACACATTTGCAATCTGAATTGCCGTAAATTTCATAGTCTGCAAAAATATTAATTTATTTCAGATTCTAAAAGAGATTTTTGACAAATTTGTAAAACCTCTAATTCTTTATGATTATAATGCATAAAAATGATATTTTTTACTTTCTTTATCTAAATATTGACTGATCATTTGATGATCTACATCTGTAATATCTTTCACCATTTTATTCTTATCTATTAAATAAATCGGCGAAATATATTTATCATAAGGTAAAACAGACATTTCACTATAACCCATCAGATAAGATGCATCATCAATACCATATTCTTTTTCGAGTCTTGCATTTTCTCGCACAAAGTATTCTTCTTTCATGGGTTGATTCAATAAAATAGATTTGGGTAATTTTCTATTGACTATTGATAAAGATAATATTCTTAAAATTTTATCTGAGTGATTACACCATTCTTTAATTGCTCCAATAACATCACTGTCATCCAATTGTGTAAATTTCTGAATAGCTTCTAAATTATTCGCAAAATCATGTGCTTTATCGGCTAAAAAATAACCAAAGGCCGAACTCGCAAATAAATCAACACCATTTTTTGATAAAAATTTTGCACGTCTCAAAACTTGTATTAATAATTGTTCTGCTGTGTAAGATGTTTTATGCAAATAAACTTGCCAATACATAAACATTCTAGACATCAAAAATTTCTCGATACTATACAATCCTTTTGCTTCGTAGACCAATTCATTTTCATGTACAGCCAACATAGAAATGATACGATCTGGATTTATTTTACCTTCAACAACACCCGTATAAAAACTATCACGTTTCAGATAATCCAATCGATCAATATCCAACTGACTTGACACTAATTGTTTCAAGAATTTTTTTGGATATTCACCTTTAAAAATTTGAATGGCTGTCGTTAAACTTCCGTTAAAAAAACGGTTCAATTCTTCCATCAATAACAAAGAAACTTCTTCATGATGCGTATTTTCTATGATAGAATGCTCCAAAGAATGGGAAAATGGTCCATGTCCCAAATCGTGTAACAATATTGCGATATAAACTCCCGTTTCTTCTTCATCAGAAATCGGAACGTTTTTTGCTCGCAGGGTAGCAACAGCATTTTGCATCAGATGTAAACATCCCAATGCATGATGAAACCTAGAATGTCTTGCACCAGGATAAACCATATCGGTTAAACCAGTTTGCGAAATTCTTCGAAGTCTCTGAAAATAAGGATGCTGAATGATATCAAAAATTAAGTCGTTCGGAATGCGAATGAATCCATGAACTGGATCATTGATAATTTTGAATTTATTAGTAATTGATGTATCCAAATGGATAAAATTTTAATTTAGAAACAAAAATACATATTTATGGCGATAAAAATATTATGGATTGATGATGAAATTGATTTATTAAAACCTCATTCTTTATTTTTAGAAAAAAAAGGTTACGAAACAACAATGATCAATAATGCAACTGATGCTCTTGAAGAAATAGAAATCCAAAACTTTGACGCTGTGTTGATTGACGAAAACATGCCAGGTTTGAGTGGTTTAGAAGCTTTACCAAAAATTAAAGAACTGAAACCAAATCTACCAGTAATTATGGTTACCAAAAGCGAGGAAGAACATATTATGGAGGATGCAATTGGTTCTCATATCGCAGATTATTTAATAAAACCAGTAAATCCAAATCAGATATTATTGAGTTTGAAAAAAATCTTAGATAGTTCTAAAATCATCTCAGAAAAAACGGTTGTCAATTATCAACAAGAATTCAGAAATATTTCGATGCAAATTATGAATGCACGTGATTTTGCTGATTGGGAAGATATTTATAAAAAAATCGTTTATTGGGAATTAGAATTAGAAAACATTAGCGATCAAGCATTAATACAAATAATCGAAAATCAGAAAGAAGAAGCAAATAGTGCTTTCTTCAAATTTATAGAACGCAATTACGAAGATTGGTTATACGATGACGAAGATGCTCCAATTTTATCGCATCAGGTTTTCAAAGAAATGGTCGTTCCACATTTATCAGACAAAGAAAAAGTAATGTTGATAATGGTTGACAATCTACGTTACGATCAATGGAAAGTGATCGAACCAATTTTTAATAAATATTACAACGTTAACAAAGAAAGTATTTATTCATCTATTTTACCATCGGCAACACAATACGCAAGAAATGCATTTTTTGCTGGCTTAACTCCTTTAGATATTCAGAAAAAATATCCAGATTATTGGTTGAATGATAACGAAGAAGGAAATAAAAATAGTTATGAAAAAGATTTTCTTGCCGATCAACTAAAACGTTTAGGTTTAGGTAATTTAACGCATAGTTATTACAAAATCTTAAATTCTGATTTCGAAAAGAAAATTTTAGACGATTTCAATAATTACAAAAACAATAATTTGAATGTGATTGTTTATAATTTTATTGATATCCTTTCGCATGCAAAAACTGATAACAAAATTGTAAGCGAAATGATTAGAGATGATAAAACTTATCGATCAATTACCAAACATTGGTTCGAGAATTCTTATCTAATGGAAATCGTAAGAAAAGCTGCAGCTGAAGGAATAAAAATTGTCTTAACAACCGATCACGGAACTATTTATGTAAAAGAACCAACTAAGGTTGTTGGAGATAAAGAATCTAGTACCAATTTACGTTACAAACTTGGACGTCAATTACAATACGATCCTAAAGATGTTTTTGCGATCGATCAACCAGAAAAATTCTTTTTACCAAAGGTTAATATCAGTTCAAAATATATCTTTGCAAAGGAAAATTTATTTTTAACTTTCCCTAAAAATTACAATCATTTTGTAAATTATTACAAAAACACGTATCAGCATGGTGGAATTTCCTTAGAAGAAATGATTATTCCATTGGCTGTTTTAACACCAAAAAATTGATGACATATACAGCAAAATCAATTACAGATTTAGCACAAATTGCTTCTACAATAAAAGAAGAATTAAAATACAAAGTAATTTGTTTCGAAGGAGAAATGGGCGCTGGTAAAACAACTTTTATCAAAGAATTGGTAAAAGTTTTGGGCAGCCATGATGATGTTACCAGCCCAACTTTTTCGTTAGTAAATGAATACGAAACAACTGATAATCAAAAAATTTATCATTTTGATTTGTACCGATTAGAAGATGAAGAAGAAGCTTTGGATATTGGTATAGAAGATTATTTATACTCCAATTATTATTGTTTGATAGAATGGCCAAATAAAATCACTAATTTTGTACCAGAGGAACATCATACAATTACAATAGAAGTTGTTGATGGAATTCGCCAACTAACATTAGATAAATAATGGACGAAATTTTCACACCTTTTTCTAAGGAAGAATTAATTCCTAAACCAGAATTATTAGAGATACCAAACAAACAAGAAAAGTTCAGTATCGGAATTCCAAGAGAAACTAATAATCAAGAAAAGCGTATTTTACTTACGCCAGATGCTGTAGAAGTTTTGGTAAATAACGGACATCAAGTTACTGTAGAAGCTGGTGCTGGTGAAGGCGCACAATTTTCTGACAAAGAATATTCAGAAGCTGGTGCAGAAATTTGTTATCATACCAAACAAGTATTCGAAAAACCTGTTTTATTAAAAGTTGGTCCATTAACTTGTGAAGAATTAGAATGGGTGAAACCCAATACATTCTTAGTTTCTAGTGTAACACCAAATATCTTGAATCAGAATTATTTTCAAGATCTTAACAAAAAAAGAATTACCGCTGTTGGTTTCGAATACATAAGAGACGAACAAAATCAGTTACCAGTTTTACGTTTATTAAGTGAAATTGCCGGAACAGCTTCTATCTTAATTGGAAGTGAATTGATGTCTAGCGCACATGGTGGAAACGGAATCCTAATGGGTGGAATTACTGGAGTTCGACCAACAGAAGTTGTTATTTTGGGTGCAGGAACTGTTGCCGAAAATGCAACAAGAACAGCTTTAGGTTTAGGTGCATCTGTAAGAGTTTTTGATAATTCTTTGACCAAACTGAGAAGATTACAAAAAAATGTCGGCCATTTAGTCGCAACCTCAACTTTAGACCCTAAAGAATTAGGTAAATCATTGATGCGATGCGATCTAGTAATTGGTGCATTAAGAGGTGAATCTAGAACCCCTTGCGTGGTTTCTGAATTGATGGTAGAACGCATGAAACCTGGCGCAGTAATCATTGATATTTCTATTGATAATGGTGGATGCTTCGAAACTTCGCAAACAACAACTCACGACTCACCTACCTTTATAAAACATGATGTTATCCATTATTGTGTTTCTAATGTCACTTCTAGAGTTGCAAGAACTTCTACAAAAGCGTTGAGTAATTTCTTTCTAACTTATATTTTGATGATTGCAAACGATGGCGGATTCGAAAAAGTAGTGGCAAGAAATAGAACCGTAAGAAATGGATTGTATTTTTATAAAGGACGTTTGGTAAATAAAAACTTAAGCGAACGTTTTGACCTTCCTTTTCATGATATAAATTTATTGATAATATGACATTTGCAAAAAGATTAAGGTATTATTTAATCGGAATTGGACTTGGAACATTTGTGGTCTTTATTTTCTTTGGACCAAGAAGTTTTCAATGTTCTTATTTTCCTAATTCTAGAGCATTAGAAGAAGCAAAATTTTATCCGATCAGTTATACTAATGAAGCTGAAAATTTCTTAAAAGAAAACAACCTAGATACAATATTCGTAAAAAACGAATTATTAAATAAAAGTGAAATCACCAATTTTGGTACAGAAGAAGTAAAAGCAAAACCTTGTCGAATTTATCGTGCTGATTATAAAAATGATGACAAAAATTTAGATTTAGGATTTGTTTACAAAATATGTAAAGATTCGACGCTCATCGAAAGTATTTCTAAAAAATAAAATCCTGAAAATAATTTCAGGATTTTTTTATTATAATAAACTTTGTTTATGTTGAAAATGAACAATCAAGAAAATACCAATCAAAATGGTAAATCCCCACAAGGAACTTCCTCCATAACTAAAGAATGGTAAAGGAATCCCTACTGTTGGGAATAAGCCCATCACCATCGCAATATTAATAAAGAAATGAAACAATAATATTGACGCGACACTATAACCATAAAAGCGAACAAATCGGTTGGTATGTCTTTCTGCTAAATAATAAATTCGACCAATAAATAGTGAATAAACCAATACAACAGCTACGCTACCAAGAAATCCCCATTCTTCTCCTACAGTTACAAAAATATAATCGGTTTGTTGTTCTGGTACAAATTTTCCTTTTTTTACGGTTCCTTGTAAATAACCTTTCCCAGCAAATTCACCAGAACCTATGGCTGTTTTTGCATACAACAAATTGTAACCAGATGTATCGCGGTATTTTGCTTCGCCTTCGTACAAAACCATCACACGTTCTTTTTGGTGTTTTGGTAATTTCTCGAAAATAATTGGTGAAATAAAACTCAAACTTGTCACAAAAATCAATGTAATTATCGCTACAATTGCAGAAGTCGTCATCACATCGGTTTTGAAACCTGAATTAATCTTAAATGGCGAATTCATCGATTCTTTTTTGCGTCCGATTTTCATCAACACGACAGGAATTAAAGATAAAATTAAACCAATAAAACCATAGAAATTCACATTGAATCTGATTGGATCAGAAAAAAACAAAGCTCTTTCTGGATATAAATGTCCAAAAGATTCTCTGGTTTCTAAAGATAAATTAGAGACTAAATAACTCAAACCGATAATCAAACCAAAAAATAAGACTAAAGCTAACATAACGCCATACGTCATATCTTCTACATCTTGACTATAATTAAAGGCGTTTATCAATAAAGAAATAAATAAGACAATAAATCCAAAAAGAATTAAAACATAAAATGGAATTTGAACGATTGATATCAGAAACAAAACCACTCCAATAATTGGAATTATTAAATAACCAGAATTTAAACCTTCTCGATATAATGGAATTGCTAAGGAACAAAATATGATAACCGAACCCAAATCTGGTTGAATCATAATCAAAGCAATTGGTATGATGAGGATCAATAGAATTCTTCCTAAAGTTGATAAATCATTGAGATTAGTATTGGAATGATTTAAGAAATTTGCAATTAACAAGGCAGTGCCTATCTTGGCAAATTCGGCTGGTTGTAATGAAAAACTTCCGAATCTATACCAAGCTTTCGCTCCATTGATTTCTTTACCAATAACTAAAACGCCAGCCAATAAAATAACAGAAATAGCATAAATCATAATGCTATTCGCCTCGAAAAAATTTCGGTTATTATTACTAATGATGATTAGACCAAAAATCATCAACGCACCTAAACCAGCAGTGATCATTTGTTTCACTCCCAAATCTGGATTAACACTATAGACGTTCATTACTCCAAAAATCAACAAAAGAAGTCCGAGTAAAATCGTCGGCCAATCAATTCCTTGCAATGCTCTGCTTTGTCCCAAGACTATCTGTTTTTTTAGGTTCTATATACAATCCTTTTTTCTTTAATTCATTAATCCACTGTCTATTGTACTCGCCTTGTAAACTTCCGCTTTTCATACGATTTAGAAGCGCTGTACGTTTAATGGTATCTGTAATGTATTGCTCCGCAACCAAACTTGTCATAGGACCTGCCCAAGTTGCACCCCAAGAACCATTTTCTACAATTGCAGCAACTACAATTTTTGGATTTTCTTTAGGAGCAATCAAAACAAAAAGTGAATGATCTTGACCTTGAGAATTTTGAGCCGTTCCTGTTTTTCCTAACTGAATAAAATCTGTTACTCTAAAACTTCTCGCTGTACCGATATTGAAAACATTTTCCATACCGTTAAGAATTGTCTGAAAATATTTTGGATTTACGGCTGTTTTTTTAGGTACTATAAAATTAGAATCTTTAATCGCTTGTCCTTCTATTTTCTTCACAATATGTGGCGTAAAATAATGTCCTTTGTTTGCTATTGCTGCAGTATAATTGGCCATTTGTAATGGCGTGGTTGTAACTTCTCCTTGTCCCATACCATTAAAAATAATACGGTAAGGATTCCAAACTCCTTCGCCCATCATTCGATCATAAAATTCAGAAGTAGGAATAGAACCTTTACTACCAACTGGCAAATCTGTTCCCATAAATTTACCTAATCCAAAACTATTCATAATCGATGCCCATTGATTTACACCTACAGAATAATCTGAAGAATCTTTACGTACAATATCTCTAAAAGCTTCAGAAAAATAATTATTACAAGATTTACCAATAGCGTGTTCTAAACCTTGTGGCGTATAATACATTCCACAATGACAAGCAATTCTCATACGTCCATATCTAAAACCATGCTTACAAATATATTTTGTATCTGGTGTCATCGTTCCCATCTCCATACCAGCCAAAGCTGTAACCATTTTAAATGTTGATCCTGGAGGATAAGTTCCTTGTAAAGATCTATCTAACATTGGTTTTGATATGGAATCTCGAATTAATTTATTTCTAGTAACAGAAGTTAAAAAATCATTTGGATTGATTGTTGGTGCGGATGCTAAAGCTAAAATTTCACCTGTATTTGGATCTAAAGCGACAATTGCTCCTCGCTTATTTTTCAGCATATCCTCTGCTAATTTTTGCAAATCATAATCGATAGTCAAAGTCAATGTTTTACCACTCTTCACTGGTCTGTCATATTCGCCGTTTTTGTATGGTCCAACAACATTCATACGAATGTCAACAATATGATTTTTTATTCCTTTTATTCCTCTTAAATCTTTTTCATAAGATTTCTCTACACCTGTAATTCCGACCAAATCTCCTGGTTGATAATAGGTAGAATCAGATTTTATATACGCTGGATTTGCCTCATTAATATAACCTAAAATATTACCTGAAGTCTCTACCATATATTTACGTTCTGGTCTTTTCACAATACTAAACGCAGGATATAAATATAATCTTTCTTGCATTCGCGCAAAATTCTCTCTAGAAATTCCTTTCATAAAAGGATAAGGCAACATTTTTTTGTAGTCGTGAGCAGAAGTTATTTTATTTAATATAGAATCAAATTGTTGTGTATTAATTCCTACCAAATCACTAAAAGCTTTTTTATTAAATTCATCGGTAATATGTTTCGGGATCACATTTAATTCATAAGAATAAGTATTCGATACCAAAAGTTTTCCGTTTCTATCTAGAATATCGCCGCGGTTAGGATAAATAATTTCTTGTTTGATTGATGTATTGAATGCATTGAGCTGATATCTATCTGTAAACAATTGTAGATAAGCTAAACGACCAATAAACAAACAAACTATGAAAAATATAATGCCATATACGATGACTAATTTTTTCATATGCTATTTTGTCTCTTAAAAAGTATTTTATAAAAAATTATGAATATAAAAGTAAGAACCGTACTTGCTAAAGCACTAATTAACACTTCTGTAATATGTGCTAATTTAAAGTTTTCTAATAAGAATAATACGATGTGATGTGCTAAAATTATAACAAAAGATAAAAATGTCCATTGCAATGTAGAAAGTTCGTAACTGTTGTAACGATCGTACTCGTCATTCGTCTGACCAGTGATAAGATGTAAAATTCTATTTCTATAAAAAGCTACAAAAACTGTAGCAAAAGCGTGAATTCCGCCTGTTTGTTGGGCAATATCTATTCCTAACCCAAGGAGAAAACTTAACAAAAGAAACGCAAATTTATTACCAAATTGTGGATAAAAAATAACAAAAACAATGTAAAAATACGGTTGTGCTTTACTAAATACTTCTATCTGATCAAACACCATGACCTGAAGAAATATAAGTACAATAATTTTGAATATATTGATGACAAAATCCCTATTGAACATTCTGAGTATCTTTTATTGTATCTGTAGATTCGACTTCTTTTATTTCTATTTTTTGCAAATTCGTTACGACATAAGCGTATTTAAGATTTGCAAAATTTTCTTTTAATTTAACCTTAATTTTCAATTCACCAGAAACATTATCAATCGTTTTATTGGCAACAGTTCCTATAAAAATACCTTCAGGGAAAACAGGTGATTTACCATCTGTCTCTATGGTATCTCCTTTTTTAACTTCTGCATATTTTGGTATCTCTATCAAATAAGTATAACGTGGATCTTTCCCATCCCAAATCATAGTACCAAAAAATTCGTTTCCTTTAATACGAGCGTTGATCTGATTATCGGTATTCAAAACAGAAATAGCTCTAGCGTAATTTGCTGTTGTTTTTACGACAATACCTGCAATTCCGTTTTGAGAAATAATTCCATCACCAACTTGAACTCCATTTTTAGAACCTTTGTTAATGGTTAAAAAATTATGTGATTTGATGATTGAATTATTGATAACATCTGTTGGAATGAAAGAATACAATTGTTGATAACGAGCACTGTCATTTTTACTAAATGTTTTTGTTTTCGCATCTTTAACACCTAATGAATACAATTGTTCTCTAAGTGTCGAATTTTCTTCTTGTAGTTCTTTATTGAAAGTTGGTAGATTAAAAAATCGAGTAACCTTTGCCGTTTGTTTATTGATTGCTCCGACAATATTTGTACTTGCTTTTCCTAGAATTACTTCGTGGTAAACGTTGTAACGAAAAATAAGTATTGATGCAATAAATAGTAATCCCAGAAAAAATAACGTAAATCCGTTTTTTCTAATTAAATTAAAAATAAAATGCATCGATACTTAGTCAAATAAATTATTACTTGTTTTTTTTATTTCATCAAGAAAGTGTACTTGTCAATATTTTTCAGGGCAATTCCTGTTCCGCGCACAACTGCTCTTAATGGATCATCTGCCAAGAAAACTGGTAAACCTGTTTTTTTAGAAACACGTTGATCTAATCCTCTCAACATAGAGCCACCTCCAGCCATATAAATACCAGTATTGTAAATATCTGCTGCTAATTCTGGCGGAGTTTGAGAAAGTGTTTCCATCACTGCATCTTCTATTCTAAGAATAGATTTATCTAATGCACGAGCAATTTCTTTATAATTTACGGTAATTTCTTTTGGTTTACCTGTAATTAAATCACGACCTTGTACTGGTAAATCCTCTGGTTCGTGTTCTAATTCTTCAACTGCTGCACCAACTTCTATTTTTATACGTTCTGCAGTTCTTTCTCCAATATATAAATTGTGATGTGTTCTTAGATAATAAGCGATATCGTTTGTAAAAACATCCCCTGCAATTTTAACAGATTTGTCACAAACAATTCCACCCAAAGCAATCACAGCAATTTCAGTTGTACCACCACCTATGTCAATAATCATATTTCCTTTAGGTTGAGTCACATCAATACCAACACCTATTGCAGCTGCCATTGGTTCGTAAATTAATCTTACATCTTTTGCATTCACTCGCTGACAAGAATCTTTTACTGCACGTTTTTCTACTTCTGTAATACCAGAAGGAATACAAATCACCATTCTAAGAGAAGGAGAAAATAATTTACCTTGAATTCCTGGGATTTTTTTGATGAATTCTGTCAACATGAATTCCGAAGCTTCGAAATCTGCAATAACACCATCTTTCAATGGACGAATTGTTTTGATATCGTCATGCGTTTTACCTTGCATGTGTTTGGCTTGTTCGCCAACAGCAATAACCTTATTGGTACGTCTATGAATAGCAACTATAGAAGGGCTATCTACCACCACTTTGTTATTGTGTATAATTAGTGTATTTGCTGTTCCTAAATCTATCGCAATTTCTTGCGTGAAAAAATTAAACAATCCCATTTATCTTTTTAATCTCCTAATTTGATGTGAAATAATATTTAAATACAAAAGTATGATATTTTTATCTCAAAATACAATCATAATCGAGATAAAAATATCATAAATTTCTAAACGTCAAATCAACTAATTATATTCGTTTAATTGTCTTAAAGTTTTTATAAATTTTTATTGAATTTTAAGATCAAAAGGCATGCGCATTTGAACTCCTTTTTGTTCATTAATACTTTTAATTTGTTTGTAAAGTTCGATTCCTTCTGTTCCTAATTCTTTAGATAATTTTTGTTCAACAGTCGATCCTGTAAAACTTTCCATAAATTCTTCAAAAGCATCTTTTCTTTTAGGGAAACTTTCTGTTTTGTATTGATCTAATTTCACCAATTTTGCTGTATAATTTATTGCATCTTGTAAAGAACCAAATTCATCTACCAAACCTAATTCTTTTGCTTTTTGTCCAGACCAAACGCGTCCACCACCAATTTTATCTACTGCCTCAAAAGTCATTTTTCTATTCTTAACAATATGATTTACGAATTGATTATAAGTTAATTCGACACTTCTCATCATAAGATTTTCTGCATCTTTACTTAATGGATTTGTTAATGATTTTAATTGATCTGCATTCGCATTAGTTTTTACAATATCGGTTGTTAAACCTACATTATTTGCTAATTTCTTTACGTTAGGAATCATACCAAGAACTCCAATAGAACCTGTTATTGTATTCGGATTTGCAAAAATTCTCTCTGATGATTGCGCAATGTAATAACCACCAGACGCAGCCACATCACCAAAAGAAACAACCACTGGTTTCTTTTTTCTTAATTGATCTAATTCGTATAAAATCTGATCAGAAGCATTGGCGCTTCCTCCAGGTGAATTCACACGAAGAACAACTGCTTTTATTTTATCATCTTCTGCAATTTTCTGAATAGCTTCTATATAAACTTTCGATTGAATTCCGTCAAAACCATCACCTTCTGTAATTGCTCCGGAAGCATAAAGAACTGCTATTTTTTCTTTACCTTTTTTCTCTTTTAATTGGGCAATATAATCTTCTAATTGCGTAAAATGTTTCGTTAGATTTTTTTCTGTAACCTGATCTATTGATGGATCAACTTTTTTCATCAACATCAATTGATAAGCTGATTCTTGCATTAAACCATCTACTAATTTATGTTTTTCTGCATCTTGAGGAACAAAAGCATACAAACTATCAACATTCGAATTGAAATCTGTTAAAGATAACTTTCTAGACTTAGCTGTTTTGTTTGCTAAATTATTCCAAATATCTCCTAAGAAATCTGTGATTTGTTCTTTATTTTCTGGTGAAAGATCGTCGCGTAGATAAGGCTCTACCGCACTTTTATAAGCACCATGACGAATTACCTGAAAATCAACACCGTATTTATCTCCGAAATTTTTGTAAAACATCACTTCAGTACTTAAACCTTGTACCATTGTCATTCCTAAAGGATTTTGATACATTTTATCTGCAACTGACATAATATAGTAAGAAATTTGAGACGTGTTATTACTATAAGCATAAATAAATTTCCCTGATTTCTTGAAATTCTCCAATGCAGTTCGCACATCATCTGCTTGTGTATAACCTCCCATAAAATTAGAAATATTAAGAGAAATACCTTTTATTTTATCATCTGTCGCAGCATTATTAATTGCATCTATAATATTACTAAGGTAGTAAGTACCTTGCTCTTCTGATAAATTAAACAAATTGATTGGCGTTCTATCCATATCACTTTCCATAATCGGCTGTTCGAGGCTAATCTCTAAAATAGAATCTTTATTCACAGGTTTTACACCCGATCCAGAAAGCGAAGAAATAAAAATTAAACCTACAAAAAGTATGAATAGGATAGAAAACGTTAACAAGTTCCCTACAATGGTTGAAAATACTCTAGAAAAAAAATTCTTCATAATGTGAATGATATGTAATTTTGCAATATGTCGATCAATAAAGTCATTTTGTTACTAGGTACAAATATAAAAGATAAAAAAAAGAACCTAGAAAACGCTAAGAACTCAATAACAAACAACGGTTTAATCATTACAAATCAAACAATTATAATAGAAACAGAAGCGATTGATTTTACTTCAGAAAATTTATTTTTAAATCAAATTATTGAAGTAAATACAGATTTATCACCAATAAATCTATTATTATTAATTAAAAAGATTGAATCTGAATTAGGAAGAGAATACACAAAACCAAAAGACGGAGAGAAATATACAGATCGATTAATCGATATTGATATATTGATATTTAATCAGTTAAAATACACTTCGGAAATTTTAGAAATCCCACATCCAAGAAATTTTGAACGAAAATTTGTAGTAGATTTACTAGCAATGTTGTAAATAGTTTTATATTTGCAAAATAGTAAAGTGACAAATTTTATTATAAAGTAAATTAATCTAAAATTAAATAAACAACCTATGAAGAATTTTATATTATCTGCTTCGATGATTCTTTGTGGCTTATCCTCTGCAAATTTATCAGCCCAGAGTACGAAAGATAAGTTCACAAGCGAAGATAAAAAGTTTAACGATTGGTCTGTTTCTGTTTTTGCTGGTACTAACGCATTGCAAAATTCAGATTTAACTTCTTGGGGCCGTGATGAAGGTGAATCTTGGTTTACTCCAGGATATGATTTTCACATTATGGTTAATCGCCAAATCACACATGCTTTTGGTATTTCCCTTGAATATCAAATGGGAGGAACAAAACAACAAGCTGTTGTTTATGATGATGTAATTAACTATTATGGTATGTCTCATGGTAAAACCAATTACCATGCAATTTCCTTGTTAGGTGATATCAATTTATCTAATCTTTTAAGAAGAACAGATAATCGTACAGAACTAAAATGGGCTTTACATGGTTATCTTGGTGGTGGTTTGATTGGTTATAAAGCCAAGAGAACAAATTACCCTTCTGGTGGTGTTACTGATTATAATACAGTTTCTGATATTAAACTTAACGATAAATCATTCTTTTTTCAAGGAGGTTTGGGTCTTAGATATAAAATCAACGAAAAATTCGATGCTGAGTTAAAAGGAATGTATGTAATGACTGGTGATGATGAATTTGATGGAAGTGGTTTACCTAATCCAAGAAATGGTTATACACCTGCAGATATGAATCCTAACCGTTCAGAGAATATGATAACATTATCTCTAGGTTTACATTATAAATTCGGCAAACATAAAGAAGCTTTGCAGTGGGCTCCATTTATTGTTCCTGCACAAACAGTTAAAGCCGATACACCTTTTGTTTGTATAGATGAAGATAATGACGGTGTTTGTGATCAATGGGATAAATGTCCAGGAACTCCTGCTGGTTATAAAGTAGATGGTTCTGGTTGTCCATTAGATTCTGATGGTGACGGTGTTGTTGATACTGAAGATGAATGTCCAACAATTCCAGGACCTCCAACAAACAAAGGTTGTCCAGAAGCAGAAACAGTTGTTTCAGCTGGCCAAATTGCAACTCTTTTAACTGATGCAATCCAAGGAATTGAGTTTGATTATGATTCTGATAAAATTAGATCTGTATCTTATTCTAAATTAGACAATGCCGCAGAAGTTATTGTAAAACATGCAAACTATAGTTTCTGGGTAGAAGGACATACAGATGCAGCTGGTTCTGATGCTTATAACCAAAAACTATCTGAAAGACGTGCAGCGTCAGTTGTAAGATATTTAGTAAATAAAGGTGTTAATGCGAATCAATTGTTCCCTATCGGAAAAGGTGAATCTGATTTAAAATACCCTGAATGTAATCCTACAACGAACTGTCCTGCTTGGAAGAACTTAGAAAACAGACGAGTTGTATTTAAAGAAAAAAATTAATCATCTTCTAAATAATAAAAAAGGTCAGCAATTGCTGACCTTTTTTGTTTTGTTAAAAACAACTTATTTCTTTTGAAAATTAAATGTAGAATCTCCTTGTATTAATTGCATTTTAATACCATCAAAAACCATTTTTATATTTGCTGGTGCAAACTCAAATTCTGTAGCAGAAGTTGCAGTTAATTCAAAGGAACCTTGCCCAGAAGCTTGTGCATTTAAAACTCCATTTTCTATAAAAACTTTTATAATAGGTGGAATCTCTGTACTCGAATATTCACCCTCATATTTCTTTAAATCTTCATTAGATAAATTGATAGAAACTACTTTTTTAGGATACTTAATTTCACTTTTATGTGTTGCATTTAAAAGATTTACTAAAACATCTGATGTATTTAATTCATTAGAATTTTGTAAAACTGTATAAGTATATTTCTCTTCTATTGGTGAAAAATTAATCGACGTAAATTGATCAATTCCTCCATCATGACCAACGCCTTTGTACTGATTAATTGTAAAATCGAATAAACCAAGTCCATAAATACCACTAAAAGTCTTCATTTGCTCTAAACTTTTACTATTTAATATTTTACCATTTAACAATTCGTAAAAAAAACGATTAAGATCAGAAGCTGTCGAAACTAAATTACCAGCACCAATTGGAACAGACATATCTGTTTCTGGTTCTAATTTATATTCATTGTTGCTATAATTGTAGGAATTTGCTTCATTCTTATCATCAAATATTTTTCCGCCTACTTTTGTATTTGTAAGATTTAATGGTTTTGTAATGTATTGATTTAAAATATCTGCATATGATTTTTTTGTCACATCTTCTATTATAAATCCTAAAAGAATGTAATTAGAATTAGAATATTTATTTTTAGAATTAGGCTCAAAATCAGAAGAATATCCATTAATAATTTTTAAAAGATCTTTCTTATTTATAGGTTTTGTATACCAAGAAGTGTACGATTCATCATTCGTTATATTAGAAATGCCAGAAGAATGTTGCAATAAATTCTTAATTGTAATTTTATCAGAATTTTTAACTTCTGGATAAAATTTAGCTAATTTTGTATCTAAGGATAATTTATTTTCTTCTATCAACTTCAATACAATAGTTGCTGTAAAAGTCTTAGAGATAGAACCTATTCTGAACTTAGTTTCTGGATTATTAAAAATTGATTTCTCTACAGAAGATTTACCGTATGCATTAGAATAAATTGGTTTTCCGTCATAAAAAATAGAAACGCTTCCATTACCTATTTTTTCTCTATTTAAGTAATTAAACAAACTATCCAAAGCTGGTTTATTGATTTCTTGTGCAAATAGAAATCCACTGGAAAAAATTAAAGCTGGAATAAAAATTTTTTTCATAGAATATTATATTTTATAATTGTGATACTAGAAGTAATTATTTCTATCAGAAAAAGACAACCGATAAAAAGTAAAATATGTTTAATTGATTTTAAATTTGTAACCGTTTTAAAACCAATAAACAAATAATAAAACATCAGTAGTAAAAAGAAAATTGCTGTAAATGCGACAAGTAAAACAACTGTCATTGTTGTGATATCGTTTAAAACATCAAAATTATTTTCAGTAACACCATGTAGAACTAACTCTAATTTACGGTTAACAACTGGGATAAAATCTGTAATAAAAACAACGTAATAAGCAATTCTCGATACTAAAGCAACATTCACTATATCTATAAATCTGGTCTTTTTATTGATAATTTTTCCTAATAGAAATAGACAAAAAATGGTGACTAAAAGGATTGTTGAGTTTTGAACAATAAGCTCTAAAAAAGAAAAAGTTTCTACCGATTTTTTAATACTAAGGAAATCAGGAAAATTAGATTTGGTTAAATATCCGATATAAGTAAAGAAAAAATGCGAAACAATTCCTATAGCAAAAAGAATTTTTTCATCATAATATGCAAACGGATTCAGTAATTTATTTTTCATTTTTTTCTTTTAATAGATTAACTTTTTCAATCAAATCATCAACTTTATTTCTCATCGTCGGATAGCTCACATCTAGTTGTTTTGCCATATCTTTTAAACTTCCACTACTCAAAAAAAATTGTAAAATAAACGCTTGTTCTTCTTGATTAAGTTGTAAAAAAATGGGCAAAGAGAATTTTCCTGAAACTTCGGTCTCACAAGCAGAACAAAAAAGCTTGGTAACTTCTAATTCATGATCACAACTCGGACAAATGACAGGCATTTTTTTCATAAAAATTTATATTTAATTAAATATTATTAAAACAAAAATAAATAAAATATAATTAATATTTAATATTATTTTATTTTCATTGAAAAACCTGAACTTATTTAGAAAAATGATATAATTTTCCTTACATTAGTTAGCTAACTCTATAAGATTAAAAACTCTAATTATGGATAATAAAAAGAAAATAGCTTTAGGTACTTTGGTTATTGGCGCGATTGGGACAGGAGTTTATTTATTGAATAGTCAAAAAAATGTAAAATTTAAAACAGTAAATCATTTTAAATTAGAAGATTTTTTTGGTAGATGGTACGAAATTGCCCGTATTGATTTTAAATATGAGAAAGGAATGACCAATTGCCTGGCTAAGTACAAGAAAGAAGATGATGGATCTATCTCAGTCATAAATTCTGGTTATGATAAGAAGAAAAAAAGATGGAAAAAATCTGAAGGAACTTTAAAAGCGATAGATGAAGAAAAAGGACAATTCAGAGTTTCTTTCGGAAATCTTTTCTATTCACCTTATAATGTTTTAGACATAGATGATCGATATGAAAATGTTTTGGTTGCTGGTAAAAACCATGATTATTTATGGATTCTTTCGCGAGAAAAAGAAATTTCTGATAAAACAAAATCTCGCTTTTTAGCAAAAGCTATAGATAGCGGTTATGACATTACACGATTAACTTGGACATCACAAATTCCAATAGATTTATAAAAAAAAACCTGAAATAAATTTCAGGTTTTTTTTTATTATTTTACAATTCTGATATATGATGAACTGTTTTTATTAGTTTATTATCTTTATCAACCAAAAAGATTGTAGGAGTAGAATTTACACCATAAGCTTTTGCTATTTCACTATCCCAACGCAACAATTCTGTATAATTGTACCAAGGAAAATCTTTAGTTGCATCTAAAAATGCTTTTTCCTCAGAATCTAAAGAAATGGCAACAATTTCACCACCTTCTTTTTTAAATTTCTCGTAATATTCCTTTACAGCTGGTAATTCTGCATTACAAGCAGGACACCAAGAAGCCCAAAATAAAATAATCTTTTTATCAGCTTTTACATCAAACAATGATTTTTTACCTTTTACAGCTGTATCAAAAGTAATATTAGGTACAACATTACCAATTTGTAAACCTTCTATAGAAGCAATTTTATCTTTTAAATCATTACCAACTTTTCCTTTCAAAGATTTCGCTTTGTCCAAATTTTCTTTGTAAACATTAGGAAATTGCTCTGGTGTAATAAAAGACAAAACACTCGTTAAAACACTTTGACCTCTTGCCGAATTAATATCTGTTTTTGCTAATAAATTATCTATAATTGGTTTTATAGTTTCTTCTATATTCGTATTTGTTTTATTTTTTTGAGCAAACTCAGACTTTACATAATTAAATACAAAAGAATTTACATATCCTAATTGATCTAACCTCACATCATCTTTTACCAAATGATTTAATAACTGAATATTTTGTGATTCTTCACCGCCAACAGTAACAGTATTACTATCACTATTTTTAGAAACTTCATTAATTAATTGACTCAATACATTATTATATTTTACCAATTCTGATCCGTTACTTAACTGATTTTCCAATGTAGTTATTCTTGCAGATTCATCAGAAATTGCCTTATAAAAAGTATCTGTTGGTTTATAGTATAATGATAATTGACTAAAAACATTATTTTTAAGCTCCACTAAAGCAGCAATATCTTGTTGTTGTATATATTGTTTCGCTGTTTCGCCCTTCAAAACGTTTACAGATTTCCCAATTGGATTAGTATTGTCAGCAGTAAAAACAACGTCAGAATTATCACTAATTAACTGAATTTCTTGACCTGTATTTAACAAAAATTGAACTTGCCCGTTGTATTTATTTGGAATCTTCACAGAAAATTCACCTTTGGCATTTGTTTTTGCCTTTGATAATAAAATACTATTTGCTCCATCAAAAATCTTTACTAAAACATTCTGATTCGCATAATTATTTATTGTACCATCAACTTTAAATTGGGCAAAAGCGCTTGTAGTAAACAAAACGGATAACCCAAATAATATCTTCTTCATGTATTTATGTTTGTATTAATAAAAAAACCTCAATCGCTGATTGAGGTTTTAAATATAAGTAATATCTAATTTATATAACTTGCTTTTTACGATTTTTATAAGTGTAGAAAACTCCACCTAAAGTTACAGCTGATAAAATCAATATCCATTGATTCTCATCTATTGGCGTTCTAAAAGAACCTGGTCCATCAGTTTCAGGATCACCTGCAATTGCTGGTGGACATCCAAATTCACAATTTACATCTTCCCAAGTATCTTGAGAATAAACATTAACAGCTACTAATAGAAATACTACCAGATATATTTGTTTTAATAATTTCATGACTCTTAGTTTAGGTTTATGGTTAATCTACTAATAATTTTTGTGTAACTGTTTTACCATCATTATAATGTGTTTTAATGATATACAATCCAGAATCTCCAGCTCCTAAATTCAGTTTATGATCTTGTTTTATTGACTTCACATCTTGTATAGAAATCAATTGTCCACTAACTGAATAAACTTCAACTTTTGCTGTTTTTTTTGAATTATCAAATTTCACTCTATAATCATTATCATTTGCTTTATAAACAGTTGTCAATTTATTAGCATCAAAATCATCATTACCTAACGTTTTAGGATGCTCTTTCCAATAAAACGCATATCTAGAATTTAATCCAGAAGCAATTGTAATAGGTAACTCGAAATCAGCATTAATTTCGTGTGCTTTGTTTTCTACTTTATCAAATAAGTAAAATTTTGCATCACCATCAAACTGATTCACATCATCTGTAAAAATTGAATTTTGTTTCAGTTTAAATTTTAATAAATACTGCTCTCCAATATTTACTCCATAGAATCTGAATTCTATTGGTTTGTTCACATAATCTTCATTAAAAGTATTGATGATCGTTCTTGTATTTGCAATTGCAGTACCATCAACATCTTCTTCCATGAAATAGATTTTGTTGTATTCATTTTCTATTCTATCGTCTGCAGTAACAAACTCGTTAGAAGTCCCTAAATAAATTGGTGTTGCAACACGCTCTTTATTCGGGTTATACAAACCCACTTCTAATTGATAAAAAGAATTTGAATTCTCTACTTTTGGTGTTCCAACAGTTGCTGTTGAAGCATTTGCAAATGTTTTCACATTAGTACCAAAGCTTACACTTACAGGAAGAATAGGAACACTAGTTGCACTAGCCATAGTAAGAACTGTTACGCGAAACATTTCTAAAGGTCTAATGATTAAAGCTTCTCTGTTACCAACCCATGAACCTGCATTATTTCTAACAGCAGTATAAATTGTTCCTGCATTACCAGCTACAGTAGAACCATCTTCCATGGTCCACGTTTGTGCAAAATTTGGTGAAGTTTTTATTATATTAAATGTTCGTGTTCCTCCACCTATTTCATTATTGATAGTTAACCAATTTGCTTTAGTTGAAAGATCTATATTAGAAGTATATGGATTACCAAAACGATACATATTTTTACCAAAACGATATAAAGAAGCCGCATCTGATCTTACACCTAAATAAGATTCATAAGATTCTCTATAAATATTTGTTCTGTCTTTCCACTGTGCATAATTTAAACCTGCAAATTCAGTTGCAGTTGAATTTCTAATTACACCACCAGTGGTACTTAATGTTACTGCTGCAGGAGCTGGTTTTCCTTTATAAGGAATAATATTACTCCCATTATAAACAGAAGTTAAACCAACACCTCCACTTTGCAAATTCAATAAATAATAAGCACCTGGAGTAATTGTTGCACCTGCAGGAACTGCATCATTTTCTATTTGAGTATTATCCCATTTCATCAATGTTTGATAATACCTTTGACCACAGAATTGATCAACAGCACAAATACCTCTAAATTCAAAATTTGGACTTAATCCAGTTGTTTTAAATGTTTCTGATAAATAATTAACAGACTCATTAAAAGGCAAACTCATTGGATACCAATCAATATTGGCAGAACTTACAGCTCTTTTTTGTTGAGTCATACGAGCAGTTACATTCGTATTTGATGTTGCATCAATGATTAATTGGCCATAAGTATCAGATGCTATACCTTGACTTGGGTTAGCATTTGTCCAAACATTGACAAACTCAGTACCTTTCATATCTCCAGTAATAGAAGAACCCTTCTTAAAACCTCCAGTTCTTACATTACCTTCATTAATAACTTTATTAGCATCAGTCGCATTAATGAAAAGATCACCTTTATTGTATAAAAGTGTATTTTCTTCAATCTTTACTACTGCTCCATTATTTATATAGGTATTCACTTGAGCTTGAGAGTACACGGCAAAAGTAAGCGCATACAAACATAGTAAATTCTTTTTCATACTTTAATTCGTTTAGATTAGTTTAGTTTAGTAAAAAAGAACCTAGGTCCAATTATTTGACAAATATATAAATTATTTTTTTAGTTTATATATTAAAATTTTTATTTTATATCAATCGTAACTATTTCGGGTTGAGTAGCTATATCAAACATAATATCTGTAAAAATTTCTTCTGTTACAGATCGTAATCCTCTTGCTCCTAAACCCAATTCATCAGCACGTTCTACAATATAATCCAATGTATTTTCTGTTACCACCAATTCTTTTCCGTCTAACGAAAAAAGTTTTTGGTATTGTTTGATTAATGCATTTTTTGGTTGAGTCAAGATAGCTTTCATTGCTTCTTTATCTAATGGTTTTAGAAAAGTGATGATTGGCAAACGACCAATTAACTCAGGAATTATTCCGAAATTTTTCAAATCTGTTGCATTAACTTCTTCTAAAATATTTTCGACATCGCGTTTCTTCTCGTCTTTTTTAAATCCGATAACATTTTTATTCAAACGATTCGCAATATGTCTATCAATACCAGAAAAAGCACCACCAGCAACAAATAATATATCTTTTGTATTAACTTCTACAAATTTCTGATCTGGATGTTTTCTACCTCCTTTTGGCGGAACATTTACTACAGTTCCTTCTAAAATCTTCAACATCGCTTGTTGCACACCTTCCCCAGAAACATCTCTAGTGATTGATGGATTATCACTTTTACGAGCAATTTTATCTATCTCATCAATAAAAACAATTCCTCTTTCTGCCAATTCTACATTGTAATCTGCCGCTTGTAACAAACGAGATAAAATACTTTCTACATCTTCTCCTACATAACCAGCTTCTGTAAGAACGGTTGCATCTACAATTGCAAAAGGGACATTCAATAACTTTGCAATAGTTTTAGCCAAAAGTGTTTTCCCACTTCCTGTTTCTCCAACCAAAATCACATTCGATTTATCGATCTCAACTTCGTCTGGTTTAGTATCATTCAAAATACGTTTGTAATGATTATATACAGCAACTGATAAGATTTTTTTTGCTTGATCTTGACCAATTACATAATCATCCAAAAATTCTTTAATCTCTCTTGGAGACTTAAGATCTAATGGTTTTACTAATTCGTTTTTATGATGAAATGAAGCTTCTTCTTTTACAATACCATGCGCTTGTTCTATACAATTCTCACAGATATTGCCATCGATTCCTGAAACTAATAATTGTACTTGTTCTCTGCTTTTGCCACAAAATGAGCATTTATTCTCTTCCAAATGACCTGTTTTTTTGAATTTGCAAATTTATTAACTTTAATCTAATTATCTCAATTATAATAGAAAAAAAATCCTTCAATTAGATTGAAGGATTTTTAATAAAATTATTTTCTGTTTGGTAATAAGACTTCGTCAATCATACCATAATTTTTAGCTTCTTCAGAAGTCATCCAATAATCTCTTTCTCCGTCTTTCTCTATTTGCTCGAAAGTTTGTCCTGAATGATGAGCTAAAATATCATAAAGCTCTTTTTTCAGTTTTAAAATTTCTTTCAACGTAATTTCCATATCAGTTGCCTGACCTTGTGCTCCACCTAATGGTTGGTGAATCATTACACGAGAATGTTTAAGAGCAGAACGTTTACCTGCTGCACCTGCAGCTAATAAAACCGCTCCCATAGAAGCTGCCATTCCTGTACAAATTGTTGCAACATCTGGCTTTACCAATTGCATAGTGTCATAGATTCCCAAACCTGCATAAACTCCACCACCTGGTGAATTTACATAAATTTGAATATCTTTAGTTGAATCTGTACTTTCTAAAAATAATAGTTGAGCTTGAATGATATTCGCAATTTGATCATCAATTGCAGTTCCTAAGAATATGATTCTATCCATCATCAAACGAGAGAAAACATCCATTTGTGCAACGTTTAATTTTCTTTCTTCTATGATATATGGTGTTACAGCTTGTATATAACTATCTACGGTTAAACTACTAATTCCTGAGTGTTTAACAGCATAATCTCTAAATTCTTGACCAGCGTTTTTCATTGTTTATAATTTTCTGATGACAAATTAGCAAAAATTTATCCAAATTAAGCTTTTACTTCTTCTTCTTTGTTTTGTGCAGTTACTATGTCAACAAATTCATCTAATGTCACCTTTTTTGTGTCAGTTTTTACTTGTTCTTTGTAAATAGCTAACATTTTGTCAGTAAACACTTGGTAAGATAAACGATTATATTCTTCTTGATTAGAAATTGCACTTGCAATAATCGAATTCATTGTTTCTTCTGGAATTGTGTTTTGTCCGTACATTGCTAATTGCTCTTTAATAGCAACTTCAGCCGCATTTTTCACTTCTTCTCCAGTAACTTCAACACCATTTTCTTCAGCAATTTTGCTTTCTATTAATTGGTATTTTAAACTTTTCGTTATTTTTTCTAATTCTTCTTTTGCTTGTTCTTCTGTTGTAACAGATTCGTTAGAGAATTGTAACCATTTTACTAAAAATTCTTCTGGTAAAGCAATTTCAGTTTTTGATAATAATTCTTCAACAATTTCATTTGTTAATTGACGATCTGTTTCTTTAGCATACATTTTCTCAGACTCATCTTTGATTTTTGTACGGAAAGCTTCCTCAGAATCAACTGCTCCTTCACCATAAACTTTATCAAAAAGTTCTTGGTTAATTTCTGCATTATTTACTTTGTTGATTTCTTTAATCGTAATTACTAAATCTACTCCACCATCTACAAATTGCTCAGCCGCAAGATTAAAAGCTGTTTGCGCTTCATCTTCCTCAGCATAAATATCTTTTGTATTTGCTTCTACAACATCTTCTACTTTTTTACCTACAAATAAAGCTTGATCTTTAACATCCTCTAATCTGATGTACGAATTTTTCACTGCATCTTCATTTGCTTTTTCTTTAACCTCAACTTTCAACACAGCACCTTCTGTAGCTTCTGCTAAAGATTCCATAGAACCATAACGTTGAGCAAAGTTATTTACGTATTTATCTACTTCTTCTTCACTTACTGTGATTTCGTAAGCAGGAACTTTTACCTTTTTCAAATCAACTTTGAATTCTGGAGCCAAACCAATCTCGAAATCAAAATTTAATTGATCAGCATCCCAATCAATATCATCTTGAGCTACTGGAATTGGATTTCCTAACATAGACAATTTTTCATCATTGATGTATTGATTTAATTCTTTTTGCAATAACTCATTTACTACATCAAAAATTACTGGTTTTTCGTATTGTTTTTTCACAAAACTCATAGGAACTTGTCCTGGACGGAAACCTTTGATGTTAGCAGTTTTTTTGTATTGCTTCAATACATTTTCTACTTTTTCTTGATAATCTGCTTTATCTACTGTTACACTAATTACAGCTGATAAATTGTCTGTTGTATTTTTAGTAATATTCATCTCTTGAATTTGGGTTGCAAATGTACAATTTTTTATACAAATTATTAATGACTAATTTATTAAAACAAAAAAAACCTAAATTTTTACATTTAGGTTTCTTATATAAGTTCGAATAATTAATTATTCTTCATAATCTGCATAAGAAGAATCTAAAACAAAATCCTCCATAAACTTAGTTGTGTATTTACCAGCTATAAAATCTGGATCATCCATCAATTGTAAATGGAAAGGTACTGTTGTTTTAATTCCTTCTATATAAAACTCTTCTAGAGCACGTTTCATTTTCTGAATCGCTTCTTCTCTTGTCATTGCAGTTGTAATCAACTTAGCAATCATAGAATCGTAATTTGGTGGAATTGTATAACCTGCATAAACATGTGTATCTACACGTACTCCATTACCACCAGGAATATTGATAGAAGTTATCTTACCTGGAGAAGGACGAAAATCATTATAAGGATCTTCTGCATTGATACGACATTCGATCGAATGCATATTTGGATAGTAATCTTTACCAGAAATTGCCTCACCAGCAGCTAATAAAATCTGCTCACGAACCAAATCAAATCCTGTTACTTGTTCTGTAATTGGATGCTCTACTTGGATACGTGTATTCATTTCCATAAAATAAAAATCACCGTGCTTATCAACCAAAAACTCGATTGTTCCAACACCTTCGTATCCAATAAACTCAGCAGCTTTTACAGCAGCTTTCCCCATTCTATCACGTAATTCATCTGTCATGATAGGTGAAGGAGTCTCTTCTACTAATTTCTGATTTCTTCTTTGGATAGAACAGTCACGTTCTGATAAATGACATGCTTTTCCGAATTGATCACCTGCCACCTGAATTTCAATATGGCGTGGTTCTTCAATTAATTTTTCCATGTACATTCCATCATTACCAAATGCAGCAGCAGCTTCTGTTCTAGCAGATTCCCAAGCATGTAAAAGATCTTCCTCTTTCCAAACCGCACGCATTCCTTTTCCACCACCACCGGCAGTAGCTTTCAACATGACTGGATAAACTATTTCACGAGCAACTTCTACTGCTTGTTCGTAGCTTTCTAATAAACCATCAGAACCAGGAACAACAGGAACACCAGCTTCTTTCATAGTTGCTTTTGCATTTGCTTTATCTCCCATACGATCTATTTGATCTGGAGAAGCACCTATAAATTTGATGTTATTTGATTGACAAATTTTTGAGAAAGTAGAATTTTCAGATAAAAATCCATAACCTGGATGAATCGCATCAGCATCTGTAATTTCTGCAGCTGCAATAATGTTTGTCATTTTTAGGTAAGAATCTTTACTTGGAGCAGGACCAATACAAACAGCTTCATCTGCAAAACGAACATGTAAAGATGTTTCGTCGGCTTTAGAATAAACCGCCACTGTTTTGATTCCCATTTCTTTTGCAGTACGGATTACTCGCATTGCAATTTCGCCTCTGTTGGCAATTAATATTTTCTTGAACATCTTCTTTAATTTGAAAATTAGATAATTTGAAAATCAGATTATGAGTACGAAACTTAAAAGCTAGCAATCTAACTTCTAATTTCTAACTTCTAATTTCCAACTAAATTATGATGGATCAACTAAGAATAAAGGTTGATCATATTCTACAGGAGAAGCGTCATCTACTAAAATCTTTACAATTTTTCCAGAAACTTCTGATTCGATTTCGTTAAACAATTTCATTGCTTCTACGATACATAAAACTTTACCAGGCGCAATTGTATCTCCTACTTGTGCAAAAGCCTCTTTACCAGGACCTGCAGCTCTATAGAAGGTACCAATCATTGGAGATTTTACTGTAATATAATTTCCGTTCTCTTCAGATTCTACTGCAGCAGTTGTAGCTTCTGTTGAAGAAACCGCTTGAGGAGCAGTTGCAACAGGTGCTTGCATTTGAGGAACATAAACTTGTTGTAATCCTGCTGGTTGATTAGTTACACTGTGAAGTGTTTTAATCTTAATTTCAATATCTTCTTGTTTGATACTTACTTCAGCAACCTCTGCTTTTGAAACGAATTTGATTAAATTTTGAATGTCTTTAATATCCATAACTGTGGTTTTTAACCTTTTTAGTATTTTTTTATCTTGAAAAAGAAGTCAAATTTATTAAAAAAAATAAAAAGCTGCCTCTTTTTTATGAGAAACAGCTTATTATTTTATTTTTCTTGCTAATTTAATTATTCAGAAATTTCAGTTTCTTTTTCTAAAACTACTTTTCCTTTGTAAATTAATTTACCTTCTGACCAGTGTGCTCTGTGATATAAGTGAGCTTCACCTGAAGTTTTATCAATTGCTAATTGAGGAGCCTCGATTTTATAATGAGTTCTTCTTTTGTCTCTTCTAGTACTTGACTGACGTCTCTTAGGATGTGCCATATCTTCTTATTTTAATTCTTATGTTACTTTATTATTTTTAAAAACCTAGGGTTTTATATCTTTTAATTTTGACCATCTTGGATCAATTTCATCATCATCATCATCATCATCATCATCATCATCATCATCATCATCATCTTCTTCCTGATCGACAACTTCTTCTATGATGTATTGATCTAATATTGATAATATTTCAGAATTACTTTCACCATTTTCAACATCTGGATGAATTCTTTTATTAGGAATACTTAATAAAATTAATTCATACAACATTTGTGCGATATTGATTTGATAATCTTCTCGTGAAACAATCCATATTTCATCGTCCGAATCATCGAATTCTTCACCAAACTTAACAATCAAATGTGTTTCATTTTTTATAAGCTGATCAAACGGTTCGTTTGTCAGATCACAAACTACATTTACAGTTCCATTCAACTGAAAATGCAATTCTAACATACTTGATTTTTTATCTAAAACTACTAATGCAGTAATTTTTGGATCAGAAAAATCTTGTTCAAACTGAAATAAATCAAAGAACGATTGCGTAATTTCGAAATCGAAATTTGTCTTACCCAAAGGTAAACCAGAAAAGATAATATTGTAATTTCTTAACTTATCCATCACACAAAAGGTCTGCAAAGATAATATTAATTTTTAATCTATTTAATTCTTTTTGAGAAATTTTCGAAAGATTTTTAGATCAATCGCGTTCATCTCCTTTTTCTAACTCAACTTTTACAGATTTTAGAACATTGCGAGTCAGTTCTCTATACTCCTTTCTGTTTCTAAAAATTGAAATTGCCGTAAAAATAGCTTCTTTAAAAGAAGTTTCATCTGCAATTCCTTGCCCAGCAATATCATAAGCAACACCATGATCTGGCGAAGTTCTCACATAACGTAAACCAGCTGTAAAATTCACTCCTTCTTCGAAACTAATCGTTTTGAAAGGAATTAAACCTTGATCATGATACATTGCCAAAACAGCATCGTAATGATCTAAATTTGATGGTGTAAAAAAACTATCTGCCGGGAAAGGTCCAAAAACAATATTCCCTCTTTCTAAATGCTTTTGAATAACTGGTGCAATAATTTCCTGTTCTTCTTTTCCCAATAAACCATTATCACCAGCATGTGGATTTAATCCTAAAACTGCAATTTTGGGCTTTTCTATTGCATAATCTTGTATTAATGATTTTGCAATTTGATGAATTTTATAGTCAATATTTTTAAAAGATATTTCGTTTTCTACCTCTTTTATTGCAACATGTTGTGTTACTAAACCAACTTTCAATTTATCAGAAACCATAAACATCAATGGATTTCCTTTCCATGCTTCACCTAGAAATTCAGTATGACCAGGAAAATTAAAATCTTCTGATTGAATATTATCTTTATTAATTGGGGCTGTCACCAAAACATCAGCAAAACCATTAGAAACAGCTTCTGAAGCTGCTTTTAAAGATTCATACGCTAACTTCCCTGCTTCGTTAGTAGATTTACCAAAATGTACTTCTACATTATCTTTCCAAAGATTGACAACATTTATTTTACCATCAACAATTTTAGAAGCATCTGGAATTCCTTGAAAATTAAGTTTATCTAACTTTAATTTATCTTTCTGAAAAGACAATAATTTAGTTGAAGCAAAAATAATTGGCGTAAAAAAATCTGTAATTTCTTTGTCCATCAAAGATTTCAAAATTACCTCAACACCTACTCCATTTACATCTCCAACAGAGATTGCTACTCTTATTTTTTGATCTTCAACCATTACATATCAACTTTAGGTTTACGAAAGAATTTTTTATAAATAATGACTACTATTTTTCCACCTAACCATGAGAAGAAAAATAAAATTGGTAATAAAGTAACCTCATACCAAAAAGGATGATACGGCGTAAACACAACATCTAATAGACCTATAATTAACAAAATAAAACCAATTAACATGGCATAAGCTAATTTCGCTCTTTTTACTATAATTGCTGTAATTGTTCCTCCTATCATCGATCCTAATCCTGAAGAAATCAATAAAGACCAAAAAAAACCTCGTTCGTGACTTGCTTCTGAAAGACGAGCAAAATGTTTAATTACGTGTCGCCATTCGTCAAAAATTAATCCATCAACTTCCCAACCATAAGCAGTCGCAACAGATGTTATTGCAGTGGTCATAAAAACTAGCGCAAATGCTAATCCTATGATTACGGCTAATACGTTTCTTAATACTGTTTTATCTTTCATTTTTATTTAGATTCTACCTGAGCGATTACGGAAATCTCCACATTTACATCTCTTGGTAACCTTGCTACTTGCACACATTCTCTTGCAGGATATTGATCACTTGTGAAATAAGAAGCATATAACTCATTAAGTTCTGTAAAGTTATTCATATCACTTAAGAAAATTGTAATTTTCACTGCATTATTAATATTTGTTCCAGCTTCTGTAAGTATTGCATTTACATTACTCATCACTTGTTTTACCTCATCTGCAAAAGAAGAAGTCACGACTTCACCAGTTTTTGGATTGACTGGAACTTGCCCTGAAACAAAAATTAATCCATTAAAAATAATTGCTTGTGAATAAGGCCCAATTGCTTTAGGCGCATTGTTTGTATGAACTACTTGTCTCATGTTTATGTTTTTTATTAATATAATTAATTATTTTAGAATCCTGATGAATTAAATAATTGATTAGATGATTGCTGATCGTACTTAACTGCATCGCTCAAAATAGAAGCTTTTATCCCAATATAAAAATCCCATGTTTTGTAAACACCAACCGGAATCCAACTAAAAGTTAAATTAAAACTTCGTAAATCTCGTGCTAAACTAATTCTTGTCCCAACCAACTCTTTGTTCACCAAATCATAAGTTCCGTTTGCAGAAATTTGCCAATAAGGCGAAGGCGAAACAGAAGCCGTCATTGCCATCGATGCGTTTTGGTTAGCTTCTCTTGTTACACCTTTAGAATAAGTATAACCAACATTTACCCCAAAACTCCATGGAATCGCAAATTGCGCATAATCATCGTCATCAAAATAAAAAACTTCGTCACGAATCGTTCCTTGTTTTTTATAATTTTTCGCGTCAAATTTCTTTCCGCCAAAAGTGCTATTATCTATCGTATAACCAGTATTCAAATTAAACGCAGCAATACGTATTTTTCCAAATTCATCTATTCTTGTACCCGTAGAATTACCATCTGTAAAAACCACTTTATAAGGATCAAATGTTGCACTGAAATTGAATTTCATTTTATTATTGAAAATACTTGTTGCTCCTGTCATACTTATTGGGCTCAACTTAAATTCTTCTGCAGCAAAATTGTAAGATGTACTGAAATTCAGGTAATCGAAAATCTTTATTTTCTTAAATCCTTTCGGATCTTTATCATCTCTTACTTTTATTTCTAAATTATTCGCCAAAGAGAAATTCATCGAATTGCTAACAGTCGCCTGTGGTTGACCATAAATCGTATTCTCAAAATATGAATATTGAATGGCTGAATTTGCCGAGTTACTATCTGGACGATTATAAAATCCCATATATTGCGAACCTGTATCTGGGCTAAAAGAATAACCAACAGAAGGCGTTAATACGTGTCGAATTCCTTGTATTTTAGCTTCTTTATTTTTTGCTAATATTTGACCATATAAATTGGTACTAACACTTGCAGAAGTATTCAAATTCCCGAATCGATAAAAACCATTTAATCTTTCTGTTACCACAGATTCAGAGTTTTCATCCCAATATTTTCTGGTATTATTCAAAGACCAAACTTCTTGGTAATTTGCAGAAATAGTCAGAGGAAAATAATTAGCCAATGTCACATTTGTAGATAAATCTAATTTATGTTGCGCACCAGTCTTCATTTCATCGTTCCACATCACATCAGTAAAAAATGTTTCGTCTGAAGTTGCAATTTGATTTGCTGCACTAAAACCATACGTCACACCCAAATTATGAATCAATCCTTTTTTTGGTCCAGTTTTAGGAGCGAACGGAAATTGTCTGCTCATGTTCAATGTCAAACGTGGCATTGTCAAATCTATTCTACCTGTTTGGTAATTTTGCGAATGCGAAGCATCTACATTTATTGTGATTGGTAATTCTTCGAAAGATTTCCTCAAACTAATCGACGAATTGGTTGTATTGGTATAAACGTCACCATTTAATAAATTAGAATTTCGAATAGATTCTTGATAATATTGACTACTCGAAAAATTAACACTTGCATTAAATGTTAAGTATGGATTTGATTTCACATCTTGTGAATGCTGCCAACGAACATTGTAAAGTTTTGTTTGTGAAAATATATTTCTAGGATCACGAACACCGCCTGGCGTATCTGCATTAAGACCTTTTATACCCGTAATTCTATTCTCGTAACTTGCAGCAAAACTACCACTGAAACGATAATTAACTTTATAACGACTCATCAAATTCAATCCCCAACTTCCTTTTGTATAAAAACGAGTTTGAAGTTCTAAATCCATATATTCGCCAATCGGCATATAATATCCTAATCCATCTAAATAAAAACCAACATCAGAACGTTCACCAAAAGAAGGCAATAAAATACCAGCTGCACGCTTACTTCCCATTGGTATATAAGCAAAAGGCATCGCCAACGGAGTTGGAATATCGTAAATACGCATATGTGTTGGACCAGCAATCAGTAATTTATCACCATCTTCTTTAGTGATTAATTTACCTTTTGTGGTTCTTAAAACATAATCAGCTTCTTTTGTTTTATCTTCTTTAAAATAAGTATCTGTTGTATAATCTGCCTGAGAAAGATACATAACAGTATCACTGATTCTCTTTACTTTATCTGCAACAACAACACCTTCATCTTCATTCAAACGGATATTATAAGCAATCCCCATTTTGGTCTTGAAATTCATTTTAAAAGCTTCTTGCTCAAATTCACTCTGACCTTGTTTGAATTTTGTTCTTTGGATGATATTACCAATAGAATCACGTTTACCTTCTGCATACACATCACCACTATCCCAATTGATTTCAATATATTCTGCATCAATATGCATATCTTCATAATCAACCTTTGCATCTCTCAACAAATAAGTGATATTTTTTTTACGGTCATGTACTTCATCATCAGATGATCGAGTAACAGTATGTTCAAGTTTCTCTTTCTTAACTGGAATTATGGTATCTAGTTTGATAGAGTCTTGACGAGCGACATTATTGTTTTCATTCAAAACTTGCCCAAATGAAACTGAGCAGATTAGGAACGGAGAACAAAATATAATATGTTTAAAAGTGTTGCTAAACAAGTTAAAAATTAATTTTTGTTTTAAATTGCGTCAAAATTAAATAAAAAAACCATCTTACAATATGCGTTATAAAATGATTAACATACAAAAGTATTTATTTTTATTGCTAATGCTAGTATCTACAACACTTTTTGCACAAAAAAATAATTTTGTAGTTGTTTTGGATGCTGGTCACGGAGGACATGATGCGGGAGCGAGAGGAGTTGCTGATAATGAAAAGAATATTACCTTAGATGTAACCAAAAGATTAGGTAAATTAATCGAAAAAGAATACAAAGATGTTAAAGTTGTTTACACAAGAACTACTGATGTTTTTTTAGAATTACACGAGAGAACTGCAATTTCTAATAAAAATCACGCAAACTTATTTATTTCTATCCATTGTAATTCTGCTAGTAATTCTTCTGCTTCTGGTACAGAAACATTTGTCATGGGATTAAAAAGAATGAATGAAACAGACGAAGTTTCTAAACGTGAAAACTCGGTAATCTTTCTAGAAGGAGATCAAGAAAAATATTCAAAATTCGATGCAACAGATCCAGAAGCTGTAATTGCATTCGAAATCCAAAATGCAGCATACAAAGATCAAAGTATTCGTTTTGCAGATTTGGTAGAAAAGAATTTTGTATCGAATAACAGACATAGTCGAGGTGTCAAACAAAATAATTTCCACGTACTTAGAGGTAATGCTTCACCTTCTGTGTTAATCGAGTTAGGATTTATTTCTAATTATGATGAAGGAACTTACTTAGCTTCTGAAAGAGGAAAAGATGAACAAACAGAAGCTATCTTTAAAGCTTTTAAAACATTTAAAGAAGAGTTCGATCGCAAGATGGATCGTGTAGCTGTAAAAGAACCTGTTGTAGAAAAACCAAAAGAAGTAGAAAAACCAGTAGCTGGTAAAAGTTTCAAAATTCAGTTTTTGGTTAGTAAAAACAAATACGCACCTACATCACCAATGTTAAAAGGTCTAACCAATATAGAAGTGGTGCAAAAAGGAGAAAACTTTGCGTATTATTATGGGAACACAAATTTAGTTTCAGAAAGAGATGAATTATTAAATTTTGTTAAAAGAAAAGGATTCCCAGAAGCTTTTTGGGTAGAATTCATAGACAATCAAAAATTAGAAGGTAATAAGAATTATAGAGTTCAGTTTATGACTTCTAATAAAAAATACCGTGACAAGGACGATAAATTTAATGGACTACAAAATGTAGAACGCATTAAAGAAAAATCCTTATTCAAATATTATTTTGGGCAAGCTAAATCAATGGATTCCGCCCAAAAAATATTAGAAGAAGTCCAAAAAAGAGGATTTAGAAACGCATTTATTGTGACATTTGATGGCGATAAGCCATTGTAATATTGACTGTTTCTAAATAATATTTCGATTATTTTTGTAAAACATTAAAAAACTGAAAGTGAAAATTTCAAATGAAGTAAAAATTGGTATCGTTTCATTAGCTACCGTAATAGCATTCTTTTTCTTATATAATTTTTTAAGAGGAACCAATGTATTTTCTCACGGTAGAACATTCTATGCCAAATATGAAAATGTGAGTGGATTGCAACCTACAAAACCTGTATCTATCAATGGTTTAAAAGTTGGTAAAGTAGATGAAATTCAGATTTTAGAAGGAAAACCCTTAACTTTTGTGGTAAAATTTACCTTAGAAAAAGACATCGAATTTTCTAAAAATACTGTTGCTCAAATTTATTCTCCAGGAATTATGCAAAGTTCTGAGATGCAATTGATTTTAGATTATAATGGAGAAATTGCAAAAGATGGTGATTACCTTGTTGGTAACGTAAGCGCAGGAATGTTGGGTGATCTTGGTGGTAAAATAGAACCTACTCAACAAAAATTAGATACTGTTTTAGTAACTATGAACAAAACTTTAGGTGCAATTGAAAAGTTATTAGATAACGAAAATCAACAAAACATCAAAGTTCTATTAGGAAACTTAAATTCAACTGTTGGTTCTTTCAACGAAACCGCTCGTTCTTTATCTGCTACTTCTAGTAGCGCAAATGAATTGATAAAATCTAACCAAAAAGTATTAAATTCTACTTTAACTAATGCAAATGACATGTTAGCATCTGCAAAAGTTTCTGTTGATAAATTTGGTAAAACAGCCGACAAACTAAATAATCTACAACTAGAAAACACCTTAGCTAATTTTGAACAAGCTTCTTCTAACCTAAAAGATTTAATGGCTAAAATAGAAAAAGGCGATGGTACACTTGGTGGATTATTGAACGATAAAACCATGTACAACAACTTAACCGAAGCAACTAAAAACTTAAATGATTTGATGATCGACTTGAAACAAAACCCAAATCGATACGTCAATTTCTCAGTTTTTGGTAAAAAATCTAACTAAACAAAAAACTATAAAAAATGGCCCAATTCTTACCCAACATTTTTTTCGCAGTCTGCTTAATTGTCGCTGCAACTTTATTCGTTACGAATGCAAAAAAAATAATTCGTAACATACAACTAGGAACAAAAATTACCCGATGGGATCGTCCAAAAGAAAGATGGATTACCATGGCAAGAGTTGCACTAGGACAAAGTAAAATGACGGTAAGACCCGTGGCTGGGTTTCTTCATATTTTAGTTTATGTAGGATTTTTATTAATCAATATAGAAGTTGTCGAAATTCTTATTGATGGTTTATTTGGTACGCATAGAGTATTAAGCTTTTTAGGAGGTTTTTATAATTTCTTAATTGGCTTTTTCGAGGTGCTTGCATTTCTAGTAATGGTATCATGTATCATTTTCTTTATCAGAAGAAATGTAGTTCACATCAAACGATTATTCATGGGAGAATTAAACGGTTGGCCTAAATTAGACGCTAACCTAATTCTTGTAATGGAAGTTGCTTTCATGTTAGCTTTATTAACGATGAATGGTGCAGATTCTGTTTTACAAGATCGTAATGCTCCACATTTTATAAAAGCTGGTGGTTTCCCAATTTCTAGTTGGTTAACAAAACCATTTTTAGCAGAAATCCAAACAGAAACTTTATTAGTAATAGAAAGAGTTACTTGGTGGTTTCATATTTTAGGAATTTTCTTTTTTGCTAATTATTTATATTATTCTAAACATTTACATATCATTTTAGCTTTCCCAAATACGTGGTTTTCTAAATTAGAATCTAAAGGAGAATTTAATAATTTAGAATCTGTTACGAATGAAGTAAAAATGATGATGGATCCAAATGCTGATCCTTTTGCAGCAGCTCCAGCTGGAGAAGTTTCTGATGCACCAAGTACATTTGGCGCAAAAGATGTTTTCGATCTTAATCAAGTTCAATTACTTAACGCTTATACTTGTACAGAATGTGGACGATGTACATCAGAATGTCCAGCAAATATTACAGGTAAAAAATTATCTCCACGTAAAATCATGATGTCAACTCGTGATCGATTAGAAGATGTTAGTAAAATTTTAGACGAGAATAAAAATCAGTGGGTAGATGATGGTAAAACCTTGGTGAAAGATTACATCACAGCAGAAGAATTATGGGCTTGTACTTCTTGTAATGCATGTACACAAGCTTGTCCTGTTAATATTGATCCTTTATCTATTATTATCGATCTTCGAAGATTTTTGGTAATGGAAGAATCTGCTGCTCCTCAAGAATTAAATTTAATGATGGCGAATGTTGAAAATAACGGAGCACCTTGGCAATTTAATACAGCTGATCGATTGAATTGGGCAAACGATTAAAAAAGCTATTTAACTTAAATATACTTACTAAAACACAACACAATGGACAATTTATTAGAAGACAAATTCGAAAACGGAGAACGTATTAGTCCTATCTTACCAGAAAATATAAAAAATTATTTAATCGATATAGACGGAACTATTTGTGATGATATTCCAAACGAAGAACCAGAAAGAATGTTAACTGCAGAAGTTTATCCTGATGCTTTAGAAACATTAAACAGATGGTACGACGAAGGTCACATCATTACATTTTTCACTTCTCGCACAGATGAACATAGAGAATATACCGAAATCTGGTTGAAGAATAATGGTTTTAAATACCATGGTCTTTTAATGAATAAACCTCGCGGTGGTAATTACCATTGGGTTGATAATCACCTAGTAAAAGCTACTCGTTACAACGGTAAATTTACAGATTTAATAGAAAAAGAGGTAACAATCCAAGTTTTCGATGACGGAAAACACGATTAAATAACCAATAATACTAACCATAAAAAAATCAATATGGCTCAATTAGAAGTAAAAACAATGGCTCAATATATGTCAGAAGGCAAACAACCAGAAGTTCTTTTTTGGGTGGGATGTGCCGGAAGTTTTGATGATAGAGCAAAAAAAATAACTCGAGCTTTTGTAAAAATTCTTAATCATATCGGGCTAGAATTTGCAGTTTTGGGTACAGAAGAAAGTTGTACAGGTGATCCTGCAAAAAGATCTGGAAACGAATTTGTGTTTCAGATGCAAGCCATGATGAATATCGAAGTTTTAAACGCTTACGAAATCAAAAAAATTGTCACAACTTGTCCACATTGTTTCAATACTTTAAAAAACGAATATCCATCTTTAGGTGGTGAATACGAAGTTTTACATCATTCTCAGTTTTTACAACAATTAATTGATGAAGGAAGATTAAAAATAGAAGGTGGCGAAAAATTTAAAGGAAGAAGAATTACTTTCCATGACCCTTGTTACCTTGGTAGAGGAAACGATGTTTACGAAGCTCCTCGTTCGCTAATCGAAAAATTAGATGCCGAATTGGTAGAAATGAAACGTTGCAAAACTCGTGGTCTTTGTTGTGGTGCAGGAGGTGCACAAATGTTCAAAGAACCAGAGAAAGGAAACAAAGACATAAACATCGAACGTACAGAAGAAGCTCTTAAAGAATCTCCAGAAGTTATTGCAACTGGTTGTCCTTTCTGTAACACCATGATGACTGACGGTGTAAAACATTTCGAAAAAGAAAAACAAGTAGTTGTAAAAGATTTAGCTGAACTTGTAATGGAAGCGAATGATTTATAAAAAATTTTAATTAAATAAATTTCTTCAATCGAGTCTTTTGACTCGATTTTTTTATTGAATATTAATCAGAAAGTTTAGCTAACTTTGTTACATCAATACAACAATTATGAATATAGCAGATCATTCTAGAATATGGATTTTCCAATCAAATAGAGCATTTAATGAAACTGAATTGTCAGAAATCAATTTTCGTTTTGAGGATTTTTTAATAGATTGGAATGCACATGGTGCGGCTCTTTTAGCTGCTTATGAAATCATCGATCAACAATTTATTGTGGTTGCAGTTGACGAAGATCAAGCAACAGCAAGCGGTTGTTCTATCGATAAACTAACAAAAACAATCAAAGCATTAGAAGAAAAATATCAATTCGGATTTTTAGACCGCATGAACATTGCTTATCAAGAAGCCGATCAAGTAAAAATCGAACGATTAACTGATTTTAAATCAAAAGTGAAAAATGGTGAAATCACAGAAAATGTGATTGTTTACAATAATGGATTATCTAATTTAGGTTCTTTTAAATCTGAATGGAAATTACCTTTGAAAAAAAGTTGGGCAAAGAATTTGATTCCGAATTAATTTTTTGAATATCTTTATTTTAATTATTAAAAATTTATCAATCTAAATCAAAACAAAATGAAAGGAAAAGGGTGTCTTATCGGCGGTGGAATTCTAGTTATATTAGCTATAATAGGTTTTTGGGCAGTAGGAAAATACAATGGTTTTGTGCCATTACAAGAAAAAGTAAATGCACAATGGTCGAATGTAGAGAATACCTATCAAAAAAGAGCAGACTTAGTTCCTAATTTAGTGAATACCGTAAAAGGTGCGGCAAATTTCGAGCAGTCAACTTTAACTTCTGTTATTGAAGCTCGTGCTAAAGCAACGTCAACACAAATAAAAATTGATGATGTTGATCAATTAACAGACGAAAATATTGCGAAATTTCAGGCAGCACAAGACGAATTGAGTGGAGCTTTAAGTCGATTATTGGTTTCTGTTGAGCAATATCCACAATTAACAGCAACACAAAATTTTCAGTCTTTACAAGCAGAACTTTCTAGTATAGAACAAGAAGTTTTATTCGAAAGAAGAAAATATAACGAAGTTGCTGAAGGATTTAATTCAACAATTAAAACTTTCCCAAATAACATCATTGCAAACTTTGGAAACTTTAAAGAAAAAGGATATTTCAAAGCTGCTGCTGGTTCTGAGAATGCACCAACTGTAGATTTCAATAAATAATGGGAAATAAACAGAAAAATTTCTTCAACAAGAAGCAAGAAAAAGAAATTATAAAAGCCATACAAAAGGCTGAGAAAAATACCAGTGGTGAGATTCGAGTTCATGTCGAATCTCAACCATCTGAAGATCATTTTTCTCGTGCTATAGCTGTTTTTGAAGAATTAAATATGAATCAAACCAAAAACAGAAATGGTGTTTTGTTTCACATCTCACCTATTGATCACAATTTTACAATTGTTGGTGATGAAGGAATTAATGCAGTTACGCCAAATGATTTTTGGGATAAAATTAAACATCAAGTTCTGAATTCTTATAAAAAAGGAAAATACAAGAAAGGAACAATCAAAGGAATTAAAATGACCGGAAAAGCACTTAAAAAGTATTTTCCGTATGAAGAAAATGATCAAAATGAATTACCTGATGAAATTAGCCAATCTTAAAATAGTTTTCTTTTTAATTCTTTGTTTTACTTTTGTTTTCGGGCAAAATATTACACCTGAACAAGCTCTAAATTTAGATAAAAAAATTATAAACAAACAGATTGTTCATGATTTTGGAAACTTATTTTCTTCTAGTCAAAAACAAGCGTTAGAATATAAATTAGTTGCTTTTAGCGACTCAACTTCTACACAAATTGCCGTGGTAACTTTTAAAAGTTTAGAAGGATATCCATTAGAATTATTAGGAAACGAAATAGGAGAAAAATGGGGCGTTGGTGACAAAGAAAAAGATAATGGAATTGTAGTTCTTGTAAGTGATCTTGATAGAAAAGTGACGATAAGAACAGGTTATGGAGCACAGATTCATGTTCCACCAACCATTTCTAATATGATTATACAACAAGATATGATTCCTGAATTTAAGAACGGAAATTATTATCAAGGTGTTGACAATGGAGTGAATTCATTACAAAAAGCATTGTTAGGAAAATATAAGGCAAGTCCTAAAAAACAAAAAACAAGTGGAATCAGTATCATTGCTGTTTTCTTTATTGTATTCTTTTTGCTAATTGTTTTATCTTTTCTTTTCGGAAAAGATGATGACAATGACGGTAATAATAACGGAAAAAGACGAAGACGTAGTTTATTAGATGACATTATTTTGATGAATACCGGAAGTACTATTTTCAGAGGAAGTGGCGGATTCGGAGGTTCATCTGGTGGTGGATTTGGAGGCGGCGGCTTCGGTGGATTTGGCGGCGGAAGCTTTGGCGGAGGAGGCTCTAGCGGAAGTTGGTAAATCAGAAAAAGCATTTATAGAAATCTATAAATGCTTTTTTATTTAAGTTTAACCCCAAACTTCGTCAGCAATCTCTTTTATTAATTTTAATTTTTGCCACTGCTCTTCTTCAGTTAATATATTACCTTCTTCAGTTGATGCAAATCCACATTGTGGACTTATACTTAATCGATCTAAACTCACATAATTACTTGCTTCCTTAATGCGTTGAATAATTAAATCCTTATCTTCTAACTTTGGTTTTTTACTCGTAAAAAGTCCTAAAACAACTTTCTTATCTTTTGGGATAAAACGTAAAGGTTCGAAATCACCAGAACGATCATCATCAAATTCTAAATAAAAATTCTCTACATTTTCTTTTGCAAATAATGCACCAGCTACCGATTCGTAACCACCAGAAGTTGCCCAAGTAGAATGATAATTTCCTCTACAAACATGAGTAGAAATTCTTAAATCCACAGGCAAATCTTTTATTGCATCGTTATTTAATTTCAAATACAAACTCTTCAATTCATCGACATCGTAATTTTCGCCAGCCATATTTTTCCAAAAATTAGTGTCACACAACATTCCCCATGTGCAATCATCAATCTTCAGATCGCGACAACCTAATTCGTAAAAAGCTAAAATTGCGTCACGATAAGCAGTAGAAATATCTTGATATAATTCTTCACGATTCGGATAAAATTCTTTTACTTTCTCCTCATTTGATTCTCGTACCAATTCTGCAAAAAATTGTGCTGGAGCAGGAATACTTTGTCTTGATACCACATCTTCGCCCGAAACATTTTTCAAAAACTGATAATAATTTAAGAAAGGATGATTTTTTGTAAACTTAATTTTTCCAGTTAATCGAGCAGAATCATTTCGTGTTTCTTCACCTTGAAATAAATAACCTCTTGGCATATAATTATGTTCAACACCATCAAATCCCCAAAAGAAATCCAAATGCCAATAGCTTTGTCTAAACTCGCCATCAGTCACAACTTCTAAACCAATTTCTTTTTGTTTTTTAACTAATTTCTCAATTTCTTCATCTTCTACTTTTTTCAATTCTTCTAAAGAAATTTCATTTTTCTGAAACAATTCTCTTGCATTTTTTAAACGTTCTGGACGAAGAAAACTACCAACAGTATCTACTTTCAAAGGATTAGTATTACACATAATTTTTAAAGTTTTATATTTGGCTCAAAATTATAATTACTTGATTAATTTTTCATAATTTAGAAAATAATCAGAACAAACATCTTTTTATTGTTAATTCAACCATATATTTAACTTTAGATTAATTAAATTAAAACTTTCAACAGAAAAATATTTTGATGGAAAACATAGACGAAATAGATTTGAAACTTTTACGAATCTTACAAAACGACTCAAAACTAACCGTAAAAAAAATTGCAGAATTGGTTCATCTTTCACCTTCACCAGTTTTTGAGCGAATAAAAAGACTCGAACAGCAAGGCTATATCAAAAAATACATTGCACTGTTAGATGCCGAAAAATTAAAAAAAGGTTTTGTTGTTTTTTGTCACGTAAAACTAAAACAGCATGATCGTAAAATTGGTAATCAATTTGTTGATGATATTTTGGCGATTGATGAAGTGGTCGAATGTTATAACATTTCTGGTGATTATGATTTTTTATTAAAAGTACAAGTTTTAGATATGAAACATTACCAAGATTTTGTTTTTAATAAATTAGGTTCTGTCGAAAGTATTGGTAGCACTCACAGTTCTTTTGTGATGTCAGAAATCAAAAACACCAACGGAATCAACTTTTAATAATTGGCTAAAAACCGTGGTAAATTAGTACATTTACAATCTAAATAATCAGCATGTCAGATTTCAATTCTATCTTCTCATCTCAACGTACGAACAGTCCAAATGAATCTTTAGATACACGTTCTGAATTTCAGAGAGATTACGATCGAATTATTTTTTCTTCTGCATTTAGAAGATTACAAAACAAAACGCAAGTTTTCCCTTTACCTGGAAGCGTATTCGTTCATAATCGTTTAACTCATTCATTAGAAGTTTCTTCTGTCGGACGATCTATGGGAAATTTGGTAGGAAAATTTATTTTAGAAAATTACAACTTAGATCAACAAGCAAAAGAATTTTATCAATACAGTTTAAATGATGTGATTTCTGCAGCCGCACTTTGTCATGATATTGGAAATCCTGCATTCGGGCATTCTGGTGAAGACGCGATCGCTTCTTATTTTGATAAAAATGAATCGGAATTAAAAGCTCTTTTCACAAACGAACAATGGCATGATTTGATTCATTTTGAAGGAAATGCAAATGCGATTCGAATTTTAACTCAACAACAAAACGGAAAATCAGAAGGAGGTTTACGTTTAACTTACACTACTCTCGCAAGTATTGCAAAATATCCTTGTGAATCGATTGCGAGAAATAAATCTGTTTTACATCGTAAAAAATTTGGTTTCTTTCAGACAGAAAAAGAAACGTTTTTAGAAATTGCGAAAGCAACAAATATGCATCAAGAAAATCAGGATTTAACAATTTTCAGACGTCATCCTTTCGTTTTTTTAGTAGAAGCTGCCGACGATATTTGCTACAATATTATTGATGTAGAAGATTCGCATCGATTAGGAATTATTGATCACGATAAATGTCGAAAGTTATTATTAAATCTGATTGAATCGCTTACGCCAGATCAAATAGAAAAGACGAAAGTTAACCTTAAAAATATTAGTAATAAAAATGATCGCATTGCTTATTTGCGTGCAAAATCGATTAATTCTCTCACAAACAAATGCATAGAAGTTTATCAAAATAATATTGACAAAATACTAAACGGTGATTTTAATTTTGCTTTACTTGATGTCATTAAAAATGAAACTGAAAATAATACCAAAAAAGTGCTTGATGAAATTCAACGTTTTTCTATCGAAAATATTTACAATCATCGTTCGGTTGTCGAGATAGAAAATGCAGGTTATAATGTGATGTCAGAATTATTAACCCAATTTATTCCTCCAATTCTAAAAGATAAATCTGATCGAAAATCATACGAAAAGAAAAGTTTAAAATTAGTACCAGAACAATTTCTATACGAAAATAAATCGCAATATGAACGTGTTATGGGAATCCTAGATTATGTATCTGGTATGACAGATAATTATGCAACAGAGCTTTACAGACGTGTAAAAGGAATAGAAATTGGCATGCATAACTAAGATGAAATATACTTTTTTATTTTTATTGATTAGTTGTCTAATCTATTTCTCTTGTGATAAAAAAGAAGAATATTATTTACAGCCAATAAACAATAAAATTGTGTTGACAATTGTTAATTTTAATGATGTTGATAAAGAACAAATTTCATTAGTAAAAACAATTCTAGAAGAAAGATTTATCATCGATACCATTCTATTTACTGAAAGAAAATTACCAAAAAACTCCTTTTACAGTCCTAAAAATCGTTACCGCGCAGATTCTATTTTATATTTTCTTGATAAAGAATTTCATACACAAAAAACAATTGCCGTAACAGCAAAAGATATTTCGACTAGCTTGGGTAAGAATCATGATTGGGGAATTTTAGGCCTAGCTTTTTCGCCAGGAAAAAGTGCAATTGTTTCTAATTATCGAATAAAAAATAAATCGGAAAACTCAATTCTAGAAAAAGAACGTTTTTCTAAAGTTGTTCTGCACGAATTTGGACATACTTTTGGGTTGAAACATTGTAAAAATTCAGAAACTTGTCTTATGCGTGCAGCAGAAGAAAGTGTTAACAACATCGATCAATTAAAAGATTTTTGTGATGTTTGTCGATCTAAAATAAAAAAACACCTTAAATATTAATTTAATCTTCTATCAAATAAATATTTTCTTGTTTATTTAAAAACAGAAATTTTTTAATCAATAATTCTATCGATGAATTCGTTTCGAATGGAGTAATGATCTTAGAAATTCGATCTTTAGTTTTTATTTGATGATGCAATTCATAATATCCATAACCAACGAATTTTCCATTTTCAATATAGAAAAAAGCGTGTTCACCAGTTTTTCTACCTTTATCTGTAATCACAAAATTAGCAGAAGGATATTCTGCTCTTTTCACCAAAGCTTCTACTCTTTCGTTATAACTTTTCGGATTTTCTTTCTTCACACAAGCACCTTTACATTGTTCCATTTCGTAAGCAAAACAATCCTGATTAGAATCTTGTAAACCATTCAGTTTTGGACACAATTCATATTCTGTCGTCAATTTACGTAAAGTTTCAATTGCTGTTTCTTTTTTAGAAAAAGACAAAATTGGCTCAGTTTTACGAATTTTTCCAATTTCTAATCGATGATAAGCTCTTTTAGACGGAATAAAATAAATTCCGAATTCACTTGAAGACGATTTTTTAGATTTTAAATTTAGAAACGGTTTGTTTAAAGAAATTTCATTCGATTCTTTAATTGCAGCCAATAATTCGCTTCCGGTAACTTCAGCAGTAATATATTTGGTATAACGTTTTATTTTACTGGATTCGAAGTTTTTAGCCGTAAAATATTGTCCAACTTTATAGGCAATATTAGAACTTCTGCCAATAAATATAATTTGATCTGAATTGTTATAAAAGTAAAAAACACCCGTTTTTGTAGGTAAATCTTCTAGCAATTTTTGGTATTTTTCTTTGACCTTTTTCTCTACTCCTAAACCTGATTTTTTCTGAATAATTTTCTCAGAATCTTTATCTCTTAAAATCTGAAAAAGTTTTAATGTCGCTCTCGCATCACCAGATGCACGATGACGATCTGTTATCGGAATCCCCAAAGAAGTGGTCAATTTCCCTAACGAATATGACTCTAAATCTGGAATTAATTTCTTTGCAAATTCAAAGGTATCAATCCAATCTTTCTCATAATTATAACCTAGTTTTTGAAACTCTTGACGAAGCATTCGGTAATCAAACTTCACATTATGCCCAACCAGAATACAACCTTCTGTAATTTCTACAATTCGCTTAGCAATCTCATGAAATTTAGGCGCAGTCAACACCATTTTATCGGTAATATTGGTCAATTTTTGTACATAAGGATCAATTTTTCTTAACGGATTTACCAATGAAAGAAATTGATCTTGCACTTCAATGCCATCAAACTTATAAATGGCAATATCAATAATTGATTCTTCACCAACCTTACCTCCTGTTGCTTCTATGTCTAAAACTGCGTACACTTATTTTTTACCTTTAAGAGCGCCCATTAATAATTTCATTCCCCAATCAATCAGTTTTCTAGTTGCGGTTCTACTGACATCTCTAGCCATTTTACTGTCTGTCCAAGGAGTTTCTTTGGTTGTAGTTCTTCTAGTTGTAGATGTTGACGTTTTTTTGGAAATTTCTTGATTCTTTTCTTGATTTAATTGATCTAATTTCTGTGTTAAAATTTCATTAGCAGAATGACGATCAACTTCCGTTGCATATTTTTTAACTAAATCAGAATTAGTAACCAATTGATCAATTTCTGATTTTGTCAAAACATCCATACGCGAATTTGGAGAACGCATATAAGTATAAGCCAAAGGCGTTGGAATCCCTTTTTCGTCCAAAGCTGTAACAAAAGCTTCACCAATTCCTAACTGGGTAATCACCTCATCTGCTTTGTAATACGTAGAAATCGGATAATTCTCTATTGCTTTAGAAATTTCTTTTCTATCTTTTGCTGTAAAACCACGCAAAGCATGTTGCACTTTTAATCCTAACTGACTCAAAACACCATCTGGAACATCACCTGGAACTTGAGTTACAAAAAATAATCCGACACCTTTTGATCGAATTAATTTTACCATTGTTTCTATCTGATTGAGTAAAGTTTTAGAAGCTTCATTAAAAATCAAATGTGCTTCATCAATAAAAATAACCAATTTTGGTTTGTCAGAATCTCCTTGTTCAGGGAATTGAGAATAAATTTTATTCATCAAACTCAACATAAAAGTTGAAAATAAATTCGGTTGATTCTGAATATCTGTCAATCGGATAATATTCACAACACCACGTTCATTTTTAGTTTTCAGTAAATCAAAAACATCAAAACTTGGCTCACCAAAAAATTTAGATGCTCCTTGTTGTTCTAATCCAACAATTTTTCTTAAAATCGCACCTAAAGAAGCTGGAGCAATAGAACCATAATTCGAGTTTAATTCAGATTTTCCTTCGGCTGTATCTGTAACAAATTGCAAAACACGACGCATATCTTCTAAATCAATAAGCGGTAATTGTTTATCTTCACAATATTTAAAAATAATTGAGATTATACTCGCTTGAGTTTCATTCAGCTCTAAAATTTTACTAAATAAAACTGGTCCAAAATCTTGAACAGTTGCTCTAAGTTTTAAGCCAGGTTCATCACTAATAGATAATAATTCTGATGGTGAACCAATCGGGCTATAAGGCAAATCTAGCAACTCTTGACGTTGTTTGATACTTTCGTTATTCGCATCACCTGTTACTGCAATCCCAGATAAATCACCTTTAATATCCATCAATAAAGTTGGTACACCTTTCTCTGATAATTGTTCTGCAATTATCTGCAAAGATTTTGTTTTACCTGTACCAGTCGCACCTCCAATCAAACCGTGACGATTCATGGTTTTCAAGGCAATAGAAATTTCTGCTTCTTTTAAAACCTCGCCATCAAGCTTTGCTTTTCCTAAAACAATTTTTTCTCCTTTATAAGAATATCTTGATTGTATTTCTTGTATAAATGCTTCTTTATTTGACATTGTTGGTTTTTTAAGGTAATTTATAGTTAACAAAAACAGGATAATGATCTGAAAATTTCTTACGAATTATATGTCCATCAATTGGAGTTATATCTTCTGAATGAAATAAATAATCGATTCTTATCGGAAATTTGAATCCATGAAAAGTTGTTGCATTTCCTGATCCAACTTCTAAATAAGAATCAATTAAATATCGGTTAAATTGTTGATATTCATAAGATGCGGGTGTAGAATTAAGATCACTTCCTAAAATAACTGGATGTTTAGTATTTCTAATGTATGGAATAATATCTTTCAATTGCTTTTCGTGGCGAATCATTCCAGCAACTAACTTATTTTCTATTTTTTTAGTTTTTACTTCAACCTCATCTTTGTTATCTGCCTCTATCGTAGATTTTACCAAACCTTTGTCAATTTTCATGGGTTCGAAATACACATTTATGATTCGAATGGTATCTTTACCTGTATCAATATCAATATAAGCAGCTATTCCGCGATTAGAATCTTCAGGAAAATTTATTTGTTTGGTTTCGATAATCGGATATTTACTGTAAAAAGCAATTAAATTATAATGCTCGCTGTAATAGTTTTTTAAATCTTCTTTGATGTGTCTAAAATTACTTTCATAAGCTTCCTGAAAAAGCATGACGTCTGTTTTATTTTCTAAAATCAAAGCGTCAGTACCATCATCTTTTAGAAAATGTGCATTAAAAGATAGAACAGATAAATCTGGTTTTTCTGTTGATTTATTTTTAAAAAACCCGATTGGATAAGACAAACTAAAAATATTCAATACACCTAAAGACAGAATAAAAATAACGATTGCATGTCGCCAACTAACGAACAACCAATAAATAAAAAAGAAGATTACAAGAACAAAAACAATTGAATAACCAATAGAAATAAAATTGAAATAAGGCAAAACAGAAGGTGCAAAAAAACGATTCAGATAAACTGAATAAGCAATCAATAACAATAGAAAATTTAGTAAAAAAACTATTTTATTGAAAAAATTTAATCTGAAACCTTTTAAATTCATTAGCGACCTTCTCTAAACAAAAAATCTTTTTCTTCTTTTGTTAAACTCTCATAACCCGAACGAGAAATTTTATCTAAAATTGCATCTATTTTCTTCTGCTTTTCTACCTTCTGATTATTAAAATCATAATCGTTTCTTGGTGGTTTATTCTCTGTTTTGGTATTTTGTTTATATGTTTTAAAGGTAGTCTTTTTCTCTTTATTGAAAAAACTTTGAAGCTTTCTAATTCCGTTCCCAACAAAATCATTTCCACGCTCGAATTGTTTCATATACAAATAACCAATCAACGCTCCACCTAAATGAGAAAGACTTCCGCCAGGATTATTCCCTGCAATTAATTGATAAACATCTAATGCTAAGAAAAAATAAGCAATGTATAGAATAGGAAAAGTTGTCGGGATAAATAATAATCGAATCGGAATTTTTGGATTGTATGAAACTAAGCCAAAAAAAACTGTAAAAATAGCTGCTGATGATCCAACTAAAAAAGTAGATGAATTAGAAAAAAAGCTAGCAAATACAACAAAAAAGATTGCACCACTCAATATGCCAATTGAATAAAATGTGATAAAATCTTGATTCCTGAAATACCGTAAAAACATCAAACCAACATAATACAAAAGCAACATATTGAACAAAAGATGTAATAAATCGCCATGTAGAAAAGCATACGAAAGAAACGTCCAAGGTTTTAATGCATAATCATCTGCAAATTTCGATAAAGCTAAAAATCGATCAATGGAATAATAAGGATCAATTTTTTTTAGCAAAAAACCTAAAATCAGAAATGTAAAAAATGTAATAACATTAATATAAATTAGTTTTGTTGCAGAATTCCCCGTTCTGAATTTCAGTTTCAGATCATCTAAAATACTATTTACCATTTTCTAAACTGATTTTTTTTCCAATTTCTAATGAATAACCAACCAACTAATGCTCCTCCTAAATGAGCAAAATGCGCAATTGTACTCGCACTTTGATTCATACCAGAATACAATTCTAATAATAAAATTATTGGAATGAAATATTTTGCTTTGATGGGAATCGGTAAAAAAATCATCATCAATTTTGCATCCGGAAACAAAACAGCAAAAGCAACCAATAAACCATAAATTGCTCCCGAAGCACCAACCATTGGCGTTATATACTGCGCCAATAAATCTTTAGCAACCGCATTATTATTTACTGCATTACTCAATCTGTATTCACCTTGCAAATTCAATTGTGCCATTTGTTTAATCTCGTGAATATCAAATCCTGCCGCATAAACTTGTTCTTTTAATGATTGTACATCTACGTAATTCACCAAATTAAATAAGGCAAATCCACAAAGTCCAGCCAAGAAATACAACATCAAATATTTTTTAGCACCAATGGTTTGTTCAACAACAGAACCAAACATCCATAATCCAAACATATTGAATAAAATGTGTGCAAAATTCCCATGCATAAACATATGCGTGATAATCTGCCAAGGCTGAAAGTTTGGAGATTCTGGATAAAAAGCACCTAAAATAACATCCAAGGAAATTCCTTTACTTTCAAAAACCATTTTAGCTACAAAAAATAACACATTGATAATGAGAAGATTTTTTGTAACTGGAGGTATATTATTTATCATTAATTTTCTTTTTTATCTTAATTTATTTTCAATTTCTGTAGAATTGAATTGTAAAAAAACTGGTTTTCCGTAAGGTGTAAAATTTGGTTCGTTGAGATCTAACAATTGTTGTACCAAAGCAACCGCTTGTTCTTTCTTCATTGTTTCACCTTTTTTGATTGCCGAATTCTTGGCAAAAATCTTCGCAAAAGAAGTTTCGAAATTCACGGTATCATTAAAATCCAATTCATCAATAAAATCAGCAAAAATCCCCACAACATTATTCAGTTCTAAATCGACCGGAATCGCATTAACTAAAATTGTATTTTCTTGCAAATGAATATCAAAACCATAACTAATTAATTCTTTTTCTATTGTTCTGATTTTTTCTACATTCGGAACAGTTGATTCCATTTCTATCGGAAACAAAAGTTGTTGAGCCAAAGCATGATCACTTTTCGATTTTAAGAATCGTTCATACAAAACTTTTTGATGTGCTCTGTGTTGATCTATAATCAATAATTCACCTTTAAAATCAACCACTAAATAGCGATGATTCCATTGTAAAACATTCACAATCTGTTCTTCTTCTAACTCGAAAAGCGCTTCAGATTTGTTATTTTCGATTGTTATTTCTTGTGCATCTTTGTAATAATCCAAATTTGCCTGAATCATTTTAGGCGAAACTTTATTCAGTGGTTGATCGAATGGATTAAAATTAGGTGAAACCGAAATTTTAGGTTCAACAATCGGTTTATCTTTCGGCATATTTAGAAATGCCCAATTAGGATTTTGATCAAAATCTAAAGTTGGTACAATATTAAACTGTCCTAAACTATGTTTTATTGCGGTTCTCAATAACTGAAAAATCGTAATATCTTCTTCAAATTTTATTTCTGTTTTTGTCGGATGAATGTTAATATCTATTCTCGCAGGATCTATTTCTAAATACAAAAAATAACTTGGTGTATAACCTGCTGGCAAAAGATTTTCGTAAGCATCCATTACTGCTTTATGAAGAAAAGAATTCTTGATGAATCGATGATTAACAAAGAAAAACTGCTCGCCTCTCGACTTTTTTGCACTTTCTAATTTCCCAACGTAACCGTTTATTTTCACGATATCTGTATCCTCATCAATCTCTAATAATTGCGATTCTATTTTTTTACCAAAAATCTGAACGATTCTCTGTTTGAGATTTCCAGCTTTTAAATGATAAACATCTGAACCGTTATGATTTAACTGAAAACTAATATTTTCATGTGCTAAAACCACGCGCTGAAATTCATCTTGAATATGTCTAAATTCAACTTGATTTGATTTTAGAAAATTTCTTCTTGCAGGAACATTGTAAAAAAGATTTTTCACAGAAATTGAGGTTCCTACATTGGCTACCACAGGTTCTTGATTTCTAACTTCCCCACCTTCTATCACCAAAAGACTTCCTAATTGGTCATCTTCTTGTTTAGTTTTAGTTTCGACTTGTGCAACAGCTGCAATAGACGCCAAAGCTTCACCTCTGAAACCTTTTGTTCTAATCTGAAAAATATCTTCTGTTGCTCTTATTTTTGATGTTGCATGACGCTCATAAGCCATACGAACATCTGTTATACTCATTCCTTTACCGTTATCAATCACTTGTATCAGCGATCTTCCGGCATCTTTTAAAATTACTTTTATTTCTGTTGCACCAGCATCAACCGCATTCTCCATCAACTCTTTGATTACGGAAGCTGGTCTTTGCACAACCTCTCCCGCAGCTATCTGATTTGCAACATGATCTGGCAATAATTGGATTATATCTCCCATCTATTTTTTTGGCTTTCATCCTTAGATAAGCTACAAATATACAAACTTATCATCTTAGATTTTGCTTAACTAACAAGAATCAATATTCGTTTTCTATAATCGAATCGACTTGTTCAAATTCATTTTCAATTTCAGAATTATGGTCAGGAAATAGTTTAGAGAAGATTAAAATCAAAACAAAAGAAATCAAAAAAGCAGGAATCATTGCGTATAAATCTTTGTATGGATGTTCTAAAATCATCCATAATAAAACAATTAATCCACCAAAAATAATTCCGACTAAAGCTCCAATTTTAGAAGTTCCTTTCCATAACAAAGCCAACAACATGACAGGTCCAAATGCCGAACCAAAACCTGCCCAAGCATAACCAACTAAATTTAGAATAGAATCATTTGGAAACAAAGCCAATATTAGAGCGATGATAGAAACAATTAAAACTGAAATTCTACTAACCAATAACAAAGTTTTATCTGAAGCTTTTTTATTGAGAAATGCATGATAAAAATCTTCGGTCATCGAACTCGATGTGACTAATAATTGAGAAGAAATTGTACTCATAACCGCCGCCAGAATGGCACTTAATAAGAAACCAGCAATTAATGGATGAAACAAAACTCGAGAGAAATAAATAAAAATTGTTTCTGGATCAGCTATCGTTTGATTATTTTTTGTCATATATGCAATTCCAACCAAACCAATCAACATTGCACCACCAACACAAAAAATCATCCAAGTAATTCCAAAATTTCTAGCTTTTTTCAGCTCGCTTACTTTATCAATCGCCATGAATCTTACCAAAATATGTGGTTGACCAAAATAACCCAATCCCCAAGCAATCAAAGAAATTATCGATACAAAAGAAGTTCCTTGAAACCAACTCAAATTAGTCAAATCATCTTGTTTAATAAAATCAATCGTTTCAGATACGCTTCCAATTTCGGAAACGACAACAATCGGTACTAGAATCAATGCCAAAACCATAATAGTTCCTTGTACAAAATCTGTTAAACTAACCGCTAAAAACCCACCCAAAAAAGTATATAAAACAACTACCAAACTAGTCAAAATCAAACCAAAATGATAATCTAAACCAAAAGCAGATTCGAAAAGTTTACCACCAGCAACCATACCAGAAGAAGTATAAAGCGTAAAAAACACCAAAATGATAATAGAAGAAACCAACTTGAGTACATGCGATTTATCTTTGAATCTATTTTCGAAAAAAATTGGAATTGTAATCGAATTTTGTGCAACTTCTGAATAAACTCTTAACCTTGGCGCAACCAAAATGTAATTGAAGAAAGCACCAATGGTTAAACCAATTGCCAACCAACTACTCGACAAACCAACTACGTACATCGCACCAGGCAAGCCCATTAGAAGCCAACCACTCATATCTGCAGCACCAGCCGATAAAGCAGTTACCAAAGCACCCATTTTTCTACCACCAATCAAAAAATCTTCTGATGACTGATTACTTTTTCTGTATGAGTAAACTCCGATTGCAATCATCATCAATAGGTAAATTCCGATAGAAACGTATTCTAATGTATCCATTTGTGTTAGTTTGAAGTGAAGATAAGAATTAGAAAATAGATTGAATAAAAAACTTATCAAAAGAGCATGAAAAATTTTCAGAAAATTCATGTAGATACAGAAAACATTTCTCAAATTTGCGGTTCAAATCGGGACATGAAAATATCGTTACAAAATTGGTTAATTTTAATTGCACTTTCTCTAACTTGGGGAAGCTCTTTTATCCTTATAAAACAAGGTTTAGTTTCTTTTTCTCCATACCAAGTTGGTGCATTAAGAATGACTATTGCAGCTGGATTTTTATCTATTTGGGGATTTAGAAATCTGACTAAAATACCACGTCAAAAACTAAAATGGGTAATTTTAGCTGGCGCAAACGGAAACTTTATTCCGATGTTTCTATTTCCGATTGCACAAACACGTGTCAACAGTTCGATGGCTGGAATTTTAGATTCACTTGTTCCTATTTTTGTTCTATTATTTGGCGCATTATTTTTTCGTCAAAAATCAACAATCAATCAAATTATAGGAGCTTTAGTTGGTTTTATCGGAGCTGTTATGTTGATCGGTATTGATGGATTAAATGGTGAAAATAGTCTTTTTCATTGTTTACTAATTGTTCTTGCAACTGCAATGTACGGGATGAATAGTTTGATTATCACGAATCATTTAAAAGACATTCCATCTTTCCAATTATCGTCTTCTCTGTTTACCGTTTGGTTAATTCCGGCTTTATTGGTTTTGTTTTTTTCTGGATTTTTCTCAGAATTCGAAGGAACAGCACAAGAATGGAAAAGTTTAGGCTTTGTTACTATTTTAGGCTTTGTAGGAACAGCTTTGGCTATGATTTTATTTTATAAATTAATACAAAATACTGGTGCAATTTTCTCTTCTATGGTTACTTATTTAATGCCAATTGTTTCTGTTTTTTGGGGAATTTTAATAGGTGAAAAAGTGACATGGATACATATTGGTGGTTTTGCTTTGATACTTTCTGGAGTTTACTTGATTCAAATGAAATCTAAGAAAAACAACGTTACACCAACCATAAGCACCGAATTAAAGAATTAAAACATCAAAGTGTATAAAATACACTTTGATTAATTTCTCATCACCAAACATTTCAATATCAAAAACACAGCCAACTTATTGAAATAAATCCATTTATAACATAATTAAAATGTTAAATATTTTGTAATTTTTAAAATAGTGTATATATTACATCAATACATATATTATGTATGCATAATAAATTACACTACTATGAAAAAAATCAACTTTCTTTTAGCTACTATTCTAGCTAGTTTTACAATGGCACAATCACCAGGTGATGTCATTAATTACAAACAGAACCTTAATCTTACACCATCAGGTGTTGTAGATTTTATCGACCAGAACGTCGGAGAAGATGCCGCTGGCGCATTAAGTTATCTTAAAAGTTTCAATATTGGTATTGTTGCTTACAAGATAGAATATTACACAAAAAACCAAAATAATCAGTTAGTTAAAGCAACTGGATTATTAATGTATCCTAAAAAAGATATAAAACATTCTACAATTGTTACTACACATCCTACAACAGACCACAGAAGTAATGTACCTTCTAATCTTAGAGGAATTTACGGAGTTGGTTTTGCACTAGAATTAAGTTTTGTATTAAATGGTTACATTGTTATGGCTCCTGATTATGTAGGAATGGGTGATGGCGAAGGTGTACACCCATATGTACATAACGACACCGAAGGTACTGCTACTTTAGATTTTATAACTGCTGCAAATAAAGTAATAGATAAAATTGGCGGAATAAAAAGATACAATGAATATTTCATCACTGGTTATTCTCAAGGTGGTCATGCTGCTATGGCGACCGTAAAAAGAGCAACAGAAACAAATGGCTTGAAGTTTAATTATCTATACACAGGCGCAGGACCATTTGATTTATCTTATTCTACCCTAAAATTGGGCTTATTAGACAAAACACTTTATCCAACTTCTGCAATTCCTGCATACTTGGTAAATACATGTAAAATGACGGGTTTCAATGTTTATAATCAAGATGCAAGTGAAATTATTTCTCCAGAATATTTAAGTATTTACAAAGAAAGAGTAGAAAACGAAGGTGGAGGTTTATTTTGGGGACCAGTAGAATGGAGAAAGTTGTTTAAAAATCAATTTATAAATGACGTTACTAACAACCAAAATCATGCACTTAGAAATTGTTTAAAAGCTAATAACAATTATGATTGGTACAATAAAACTCCTTCAACTTTTGGCTATGCTGATCCTGATTTTATAGTAAACGCTAATAGCTCTAAAGTTGCCAAAGATGTTCAACGTAAATATTATCCTTGGTATGATTTAGGAAAATACAAAATAGATAATTTATATTGGGGACCACTTGGTCATGTTGGTGGTATTGTTCCTTATATTTTGGCTGTAAATTACAAATTCAACACGCTTAGATCTGGAGGTTTTTTTAATCAATGGGCATTACTTAATTTTAAAAATGAAAATGAGCAACCAGTGACAAATAACTTTGTTAAATCTGCAATAGATTTCAGTTTCCCTAATGATTTACAAATCTTAGAAATAGTCGATTATAATCAAGAAAAAACAACGACAAAAAAAGCAGCTCAAAACAATGAAATTAATTCTCTACAAGACGGAGTTTACACCTTCAAAGTTTTGGTTGATAATCAAGAACAAATCATTCCTTTTGTAAAAAAAACACCAGAAATGATTGATTATAACGAAGCTGTAAAGTCAGACAAAAACAACATCTTGACGCTTAACTTAAATGCTGAAGATTTAAATCAAGTGAATATTTTAGATCAAAACAACAAAATAGTTCATAGCATATCACAAGAACAATACAAATCTGACAAAGGTGTAGATGTTTCTAATTTTTTAAATGACGATTATACGTACGAGATTGTCACTAAAGAATTTATTGTAAGTTTCAAAAAACCTCAACAAGACAGCTTAGTTAAAGAAGACTTGCAAGTTTATACAAACAACAATCAAATTCACGCAAGTTCTAATTCTACCATTTCTACCGCAAACGTTATGGATATGAACGGAAGAATTATTTGGTCTAAAGAACGTATTAACGATAAAAATATTTCCACAACTAATTTACCAAAAGGTATTTACATTATTCAATTAATCAATGACAAAGGAGAAACGTTCTCTAAAAAAGTAATTCTGTAAATATTTATCTAATTTTTTTATGAAAGTTATCCGAAAGTTTACGCTTAGGATAACTTTCTTATTTATTAATTCTTCTTAAATCTTCAGCTAATTCTGTAGAAAACTTTTTTGCACCTTTCATATTCATGTGCGTTGTATTGTAAAAAAGATCTTGATCATAACTGATTTCATTGGTCGAATAATCCAACAATGGTAAATTATATTTTGCTAAAGTCGTTTGGTAACGATTGATAATTTCCGCTCGATTGAGCATGTATTTTTGCCCTTTGTAAAATTCTGGTGCAATGGTAAAAACCAATTTGATGTTTTCTTTTTGACATCTAACAATTAATTTTTCTAATAATTGATAAGATTCTTCATCAAAATCTACTTTTTTATATTTTAATTTATCCCAATCAACTTTCCATGCTCGATTATACGATTTAAAACCTTTTGATCGAAACATTTGATCAGCATTCAATTTCTCTTTTTCTGCTTTTTCATGCTCAGAACTCCAATATTTTTGATCTCTGTAACGATAAAAAGGAAGAACAAAATCTAAAAAATTAATGTCTTGATAATCTTTTAAGTAATAATACAACTTGAAATTCCATAACATGAATGGAACATATTGATTGGGCTGAAAAACTTGTTTGATATTAGAAAATGAGAAAGTATCTAAATTCCAAACAATCATTTTTGGTTTTGGATTATGAATTAAATATTCATCAAAACGATAATATTGCATCTTGAATTTACTTCCATTCAAACCCAAATTATATACTGATTGATTTAACTTTTTCGACAACAATTCTGGATCGATGTGAATAAAAGCTCGCGAAGATCCAAAAACTGCAATATCTGTATTAATTTGACCTTCTTCTACTCGATTCCATTCCTGAACTTCACCACTAAAAAGCGCCGTTGTTTTTATCCATCGATAATAATAATGATCCGCTAAACCTGCAAAAACATACAAAATAAGTAAAGAAAAAACGAAATATTTTAAACGTTTCATTTCTTTATCAACATTTCGATATGTGGAATATCGTCTTCTAAATATTCATCAGAAACTTGCTCAAAACCAAAAGATTCGTAAAACTTTTTCAGATACAATTGCGCAGAAATTCTCACAGAAATTCCTTCTGATTGATTATCTAAAACTTCTAAAGCATAGATCAATAATTGTCGCCCAAAATTTTGCCCTCTAAATTTCGGGTTAGAAATTACACGTCCGATAGAAACATCGTTTTTATACGAAACGTTTGGCGGAACAATTCTACAATATGCAGCCAATTCGCCATCAACTTCTGCCCAAAGATGATCAGAAACCAAATCTTTAGAATCACAATCCTGATAAATACAATCTTGTTCTACGATAAAAACATTGATTCTCTGCTGAATGATTTTATACAATTCTAAAGCAGATAAATCTTGAAATGATTTGTAATGCCACGTAATTTTCTTCATCATCAATCCATTTTAGAATATTTAGCCAAAATATTTTCGAACATTTTTTGTGGCAATAAACTTTTCAATTTCACCGAAAATTTTTGCATAGTTTTTCCGATGTAATAATGTGGTTTTAAATTCTTTTTATTGATTAACTTTTCTATAATCGGAATCAACTTTTCTGTTGGCAAACCATGAAGAACTTCCTCATCAATATCTTGTATCAATCGATTGTAATTCTCTTTATGATAATCAGAAACCGTGCTTCTTACGCGACTTTCGGCAATGTTAGTTTTTATATCACCAAAATTAAGCGTTGCAATCTCAACTCCTGTTTTTCTATTTTCTAACCTCAAAGATTCGGTTAAACGATCGACAATGCTTTTTGACGCAGAATAATAACCTCTAAAAGGCAAACCATGATTACTTGCAATAGATGAAACATTGAGAATGTGACCAGATTTATTCGCTCGCATATAAGGCAAAACTGATTGAATCGTATGAATCACACCAAAAATATTAACATTGAATAATTTATTCACATCTTCTTGCGATGCATCTTCCACAGCACCCGACATTCCAATTCCTGCATTATTCAAAAGAATATCTATCTTACCAGATTCGGCAATAATTTGTTCTATCGAATGCGCTACATTTTCTTTATTACTAACATCTGTCGGAATATGTTTAAAAGTCTCATTCCCGCTAGAACTTCTCGATAAACCATAAACGATAAAACCTTTATGACTAAAATAATTCGCCAAAGTATTTCCCACTCCCGAAGAAGCTCCTGTTATCACCATCACTTTTTGCTGCGTCATTGCTCAAAAAAAATAAAAAACAAAGCTAAGAAATAACTGAAAAATAAAAACGATAGAAATACATGAAAATTTATTTTATTGATTGTTAAATAATTAAAAAAAAATATAAATAATTTTTGATTTTTGATTTGGATAGTCCAAAAACAGCCCTATATTTGCAATCCAAATACGAAAGGTCTCTTAGCTCAGTTGGTTCAGAGCACCTGCCTTACAAGCAGGGGGTCACTGGTTCGAATCCAGTAGGGACCACAAATAAAGTGAAAACTTTATTGTTCTTTTATAATAATATTTTTAGAGGGTTCTTAGCTCAGTTGGTTCAGAGCATCTGGTTTACACCCAGAGGGTCGGGGGTTCGAATCCCTCAGGACCCACAAAGCATTTTTTGCTTTACTTCTAAAATTTGGTCTCTTAGCTCAGTTGGTTCAGAGCACCTGCCTTACAAGCAGGGGGTCACTGGTTCGAATCCAGTAGGGACCACAATAAAAAATCCTTTCAAAATTATTCGAAAGGATTTTTTTATTTGAATCTTGTTATAGTATTCCCTTTTTTTTACAAAATATTGACTTTTATAAGTTCTTCAAAAAATTCAAATGATTCTTTAAAAACACGATTATAGAATTTTTTTAAATCCTCAAACTTCAATTTTTCTTTGTTTTGAAATTCTTTTGGGTTTATATTATTTTTAAAATTTTCTACTCTAGAATGTTTTATCGCATTAGATACTTCGTAAACCTCTTTTATAGAACTGTAAAATTTACATTTACTAATATAAATGTCAACTTCTTTTATATATACTTCTTTTATTTTATCAAATTTATAATAATCATAAGGTCTTAAACCAATAATTTCTAAATGACGTTTAAATACTTTTTCAATATTCTTATGTAAAACAAGAATTTTTAACTCAAGTATATCCTTATTATGGATATCTAGTTCTACTTTTTCAATTAGATTTTCAAATAGCTTTTCTCCAGATACACTTTGCTTATCTGAAATAATAGAAAGATTTTCTTCAATTAAATTATCTAAACTTAAATTAACTCTTTCTACTTGATTCTTATAAAAACAAAGCATACTATACTTAGAATAATCTTTTACTTCCTGCTCAATATCACTCATAATTTTTTTAAAATATAATATTAATTTTAATAACAAAAAAGCCTCGCAATACGAGGCTTTCAAACTTATAGCTTAATACTTAAAACGTATTACTTGTTTCTGTATTCATTCCATGTTTTGATTTTTAAATCATCGATAGATAATTTAGTAAATGCGTTAATAAAAGCTGAAGCTAAACGTGCATTTGTAATCAATGGAATATTAAAATCTACTGCCGTACGACGAATTTGATAATCGTTGTCTAATTCCGCTTTTGTTAAGTTTTTCGGAATGTTGATTACCATATCAAATTTATGATCGTGTAAATATGTTTTTACATTTGGTTCTTTGTTATCACTTGGCCAGTAAACCAATGTAGAATACACATCATTTTCTGTGAAGAATTTGTGTGTTCCTTCTGTTGCATAAATTTTATAACCTTTTGCAATTAATTGTTTCGCTGGCTCTAATAAAGCAACTTTAGAAGCAATTGGTCCACCAGAAATTAAAACTGTTTTCTCTGGAATTTTGTATCCAACAGATAACATCGATTTTAACAAAGCTTCTTCTGCTGTATCTCCAATACAACCAACTTCTCCTGTCGACGACATATCTACCGATAAAACAGGATCTGCTCCTTGTAAACGAGTAAATGAGAATTGAGAAGCTTTAACACCAACATAATCTAAATCGTAAACGATTTCTGAGTTTCCTTTTTCTACTTCTAATCCTAAAAGAACTTTTGTTGCTTTTTCGATTAAGTTGTTTCCAGAAACTTTTGATACGAAAGGGAATGAACGAGAAGCACGGATATTTGTTTCGATTACACGAACTGTGTTATTCTTAGATAAGAACTGAATATTCATTGGTCCGCTAATCTCAAATTTCTTCGCTATTTTAGCCGCCACTTTTCTCATTTGACGAATCGTTTCGATGTATACTTTTTGTGGTGGATAATACATTGTAGCATCTCCTGAGTGTACACCTGCAAATTCTACGTGCTCTGAAATCGCATAATCTACAATTTCTCCATTTTGACAAACAGCATCTAATTCGATTTCTTTTGCTCCTTGAACGAATTCTGAAACAACTACTGGATAATCTGGTGAAACTTCTTTTGCTAATTTTAAGAAAGCGTCTAATTCGTGTGGATTAGAAACCACATTCATCGCTGCTCCTGAAAGTACATAAGATGGACGAATAAGAACTGGAAAACCTACCTCATCAACAAATTTGTGAATTGCTTCTAAAGAAGAAAGCTCTTTCCAACGTGGTTGATCGATTCCTAATTCATCTAAAATTTCAGAGAATTTATGACGATTTTCTGCATCATCAATTTTTAAAGGAGAAGTTCCTAAAATTGGCATGTTTTGATCATACAATTTCATCGCTAAGTTATTTGGAATTTGTCCTCCTGTAGAAATAATAGTTCCGTGAGGATTCTCAAATTCTAAAATATCCATGACACGTTCAAAAGATAATTCTTCAAAATATAATCTGTCCGAAGTATCATAATCTGTAGAAACCGTTTCTGGATTGTAATTGATGATTATTGTTTTGTAACCATTAGCAGAAGCTGTTTGTGCTGCATTTACACCACACCAGTCAAACTCAACCGAAGAACCAATTCTATAAACTCCCGAACCTAAAATACACACAGATTTTTCTGTTTCTGGTGCTAAGTCGTTTTCTGTTCCGTGATAGGTTGTATATAAATAATTTGTTTGTGCTGGGAATTCTGCCGCTAATGTATCAATTTGTTTGATAACTGGTTTTATTCCGAAGTTTTTACGTAATTCACGAACTGTTAATTCATTTCTATGAACTGCACTTTCGCCTTTTACTAAAACTGCTATTTGTTGATCCGAGAAACCTAATAATTTCGCACGTTTCAATAAATCTGCATCCACTTGTTCAAAACGTTGTAAAGCTTCAAATTCTTTTGATGTATTGAATATTCTTTCTAAACGTTGTAAAAACCATAAATCGATTTTCGTTAAATCATGAATTTTCTCGATTGAATATCCTGCTTTAAATGCTTCGGTTACTGCATATAAACGTTCGTCATTTGGTTCTGATAACCAAGTATCTAAAGATTCACCTTCTGGAATCGTAAATCCATTTGCAACAAATCCTCTGTGACCAATATCTAACATACGAACACCTTTCTGAATTGCTTCTTCGAAAGAACGTCCAACTGCCATAACTTCTCCTACAGATTTCATTGCAGAACCAATATTTCTACGAACTCCGTAGAATTTATTTAAGTCCCAACGAGGTAATTTAACGACACAATAATCTAATGCAGGCTCGAACATTGCAGAAGTTGTTTTTGTAACGCTGTTTTTTAATTCGTCTAATGTATAACCTAATGCTAATTTAGCAGCTACAAAAGCTAATGGATATCCTGTTGCTTTTGATGCTAAGGCAGATGATCGAGATAAACGTGCATTTACTTCAATAACACGGTATTCTTCTGATACTGTATCGAAAGCATATTGAATGTTACATTCTCCAATTACTCCTAAGTGGCGAATTGTACGAATAGCAACTTCACGTAATTTGTGGTATTCTGAGTTTGATAATGTTTGTGATGGAGCAACAACGATAGATTCTCCCGTATGAACACCTATTGGATCGAAGTTTTCCATGTTACAAACCGTAATACAGTTGTCTTCCGCATCTCTTACAACCTCGTACTCAACTTCTTTCCACCCTTTTAATGATTCCTCTACTAATACTTGGTTAGAGTAAGTGAATGCTTTTTCTACTAATTCGTATAATTCTTCGTCGTTATTTGCGAAACCAGAACCTAAACCTCCTAAGGCATAAGCAGCACGAATGATTAATGGGAAACCAATTCTTTTCCCCGCAGCCATTGCATCTTCTATGGTTTCTACAGCTTCTGAACGAGCTGTTAAAACGCCAATTTGGTCTAATTTTTCGATAAAAATATCACGGTCCTCAGTCGACTCAATTACAGAAATTGGTGTTCCTAAAACGCGAACGTTATATTTATCGAATATGTTATTTTTATTTAATTCAACCGCACAGTTTAATGCTGTTTGCCCACCAAAGGCAACCATTATTCCATCTGGTTTTTCTTTCTGAATTACTTTTTCTACAAAGTAAGGTGTTACAGGTAAAAAATAAATTTCATCTGCAATTCCTTCCGAAGTTTGTACCGTTGCAATATTTGGGTTAATTAAAACGGTTTGGATTCCTTCTTCTTTCAAAGCTTTTAACGCTTGAGAACCAGAATAATCGAACTCTCCAGCTTCTCCAATTTTTAAAGCTCCTGATCCTAATACTAATACTTTTTTAATATCTTTTATCATTACTATTCTGATTATGCGTTTTTATATTTTTTTACTTCTGAGATAAATTCATCAAATAAATACTCTGTATCTACAGGACCTCCCATTGCTTCTGGGTGAAATTGTACTGTAAAAATTGGTTTTGATTCGTGACGAATACCTTCACAAGTTCCATCATTTAAATTTGTAAAGAATGTTTTAAATCCTTCTGGTAATTTAGAATCATCTACTGCAAAACCATGATTTTGAGAAGTGATGAAACATTTTTTTGTACCAACCAATTGTACTGGTTGATTATGTGAACGGTGACCATATTTTAATTTAAATGTTGAAGCACCAGCAGCTAAACTTACTAACTGATTACCTAAACAAATTCCGAAAATAGGTTTATCTTCTTGTAAAGATTTTTTAAGATTTGATATTGTTACATCGCACATTTCTGGATCTCCAGGTCCGTTCGAAATAAACAATCCATCATATTCTAATGTTGAATAATCAAAATTCCAAGGCACACGAATTACCTCAACACCTCTTTTTACAAAACAACGAATAATGTTATTTTTAACACCACAATCAATTAAAACGATTTTTACATCACCTCCTTCATTGTATCGTTTTACTTCTTTAATTGAAACTTCATCAACTAAATTCACAACGTTTGGATCATAGAAATCTATTTTCTCTCCTGCTTCAATTTTTGCTAATGTAGAACCTTCCTCACGTAATTTTTTTGTGATTGCACGAGTATCAACTCCATAAACACCAGGAATATTGTGTGCTTTTAACCAATCTCCTAATTTCTGAATGGCATTCCAATGTGAGTAATCATCAGAATAATAAGAAACTACTAAACCTGTTACTTGAATTTTATTCGATTCTACCCATGCTTCAATTTCATCAACTAAAGCGTTATCATCTGGAACTCCATAATTTCCTACGATAGGAAAAGTCATAACCATAATTTGCCCTTTGTAAGAAGGGTCAGTCAAACTTTCATTGTACCCCACCATTGCTGTGTTGAAAACGATTTCCCCTGCAGCAGAAGTGTAAGCACCAAAAGATTTACCTTCAATTTCCAATCCGTCTTGAAAGACGATTTTTACATTCTTATCCATTGATGATTGCGTTTATTTCTGTTTGTAATGCGTTTATAAATTTATCTACATAAGCTTTTGTGATTGTTAATGGTGGTAACAAACGAATAACGTTTGTACCAGCATATCCTACAAAAATGCTATGCTTTGTTAATAAGTTGTTTTTTAATTCTCCGATTGGAAAGTCGAATTCGATTCCAATCATAGAACCTCTTCCACGAACTTCTTTTATTTTAGGAAATTTATTTAATTGGATTCCTATATATTCTCCAATCTCCTTAGCATTTTCTACTAAGTTTTCTCGCTCAATAACATCTAGAACTGCTACTGCAGCAGCACAAGCTAAATGATTTCCTCCGAAAGTTGTTCCTAATAATCCGTAAGAAGCTTCGAATTCTGGCGAGATTAAAACTCCACCTATAGGAAATCCGTTCCCCATTCCTTTCGCCATTGTAATTAAATCAGCTTTAATATTAGAATGTTGATGAGCAAAGAATTTTCCAGAGCGACCGTAACCACATTGTATTTCATCTGCAATTAATACAACTCCATTTTCTGTACACGTTTTTCTTAATTCTTGAATAAATTCATCTGATGGTAAGATAATTCCTCCTACTCCTTCAATAGGTTCATAAATTACCGCTGCTACATCTCCTCCTGCAATTACTTCTTTTACTGCATCTATAGTATAATCTACAAAAGAAACTTTATGATGAGCATTAAAAGGTGCTACAATTTTTGGATTATCGGTTAAGGCAACCGTTCCAGAAGTTCGTCCATGAAATGCTCCATTAAAAGCAATTACTCTATCTTTTCCTGTATGAAAAGAAGCTAATTTCACAGCATTTTCGTTGGCTTCTGCTCCAGAGTTTATCAAGAATAAAGTGTAATCTTCATATCCTGATAACTTTCCTAATTTCTCTGCTAGTTCTTGCTGAATTGGAATTTGTACTGAATTAGAATAAAACCCTATATTATTTACTTGTTCTGTAATTTTTTCTACATAATGAGGATGCGAGTGTCCTATTGAAATCACTGCATGACCTCCGTAAAGGTCTAAATACTCTTTTCCGTTTTCGTCCCAAAGAATACAATCTTTAGCTTTTACCGGAGTCACATTCATTAATGGATATACGTCGAATAGTTTCATTTTGTTTAAAGTTTTTAGTATTTAAAACGCTACTGTTTTCAAATTAAGACCTAGATTTTCTTCCCAACCGAACATTAAGTTCATATTTTCTACTGCTTGTCCTGAAGCACCTTTTGTTAAATTATCGATGATTGACGTGATTAACAATACATCGTCTTGCTTCTGAACATGTAGTAAACATTTGTTGGTATTCACAACTTGTTTTAAGGCAATTGGAGAATCAGAAACATGTGTGAATGGTTCATCTTGATAATAATCGTTGAAGATTTGTTTTGCCTCTTCTTCCGATAAATCAGATTTTACATAAACACCTGCTAAAATTCCGCGAGCAAAATCTCCTCGCATTGGTAAGAAATAAACTTTATGATTAAAATCTTTCTCTAGTTGATTAATCGTTTGATAAATTTCTCCTTCGTGCTGATGAGAGAATTCTTTGTAAAACGATACATTGTTATTTCGCCAACTAAAATGCGTTGAAGCGGATAAACTTTGTCCAGCTCCTGTAGATCCTGTTACAGCATTAATATGGATATCATTCTTAATTTCATTTTTTGCTGCTAATGGAAGAATTGCTAACTGAATTGCGGTTGCAAAACAACCTGGATTTGCAATGTTTTGTGCCGATTTTATCTCTTCTCTGTTTACTTCTGGTAAACCATAAACAAATGTTCTATCTTCGAAAATATGATCTGCATTAAGACGAAAATCATTACTCAAATCAATTACTTTAGTTTTAGGTGAATATTGATTGTTCTTTAAAAAATCAGCTGATTTTCCGTGACCTAAACATAAAAAAACGACATCAGAATTTTCGTCTATTTTATCCGAAAATACGATGTCAGTTTCACCAATCAAATCGTCGTGTACTTGGGTTATTGGATTGCCGGCATTGGACGTGCTATAAACAGAAGAAATTTTTACATGAGGATGATGAATCAAAATCCTCAATAATTCTCCTGCGGTGTAACCCGCACCACCAACAATACTTACATTTATTTTATTTGCCATTTTTTTTCTTTTTGCAACTACTTTATTGAAATAAAGTGAATTCAATTTAATGAATCCACTTTAAAAAAATCAATTAGTCGAAACTATGAACAATCTTTAATTGATTTCCGAATATCTTGATAAAACCTCTTGCATCTCTACTGTCCCAAGCCTCGTTTTCTTCACCATATGTTGCGACTTTCGATTGCATCATATCATAAGGAGATTCTATACCAATCAGTGAGAAATGATATGGATTTAATTGTACTTTCACTTTTCCTGTTACATGATTTTGAGAAGATTCTAAGAATGCTTCAACATCACGCATCACTGGATCTAAATATTGAGCCTCATGCAACAATGTTCCGTACCAATTTGCTAAAGAATCTTTGTGCAACAATTGCCATCTTGTTAAGGTATGTTTTTCTAATAAGTGATGTGCTTTTATTAAAAGATAGGCTGCAGGAGCTTCAAAACCAACACGTCCTTTAATTCCTAAAATGGTATCTCCAACATGAATATCACGGCCAATCGCATATTCACCTCCTATTTCATTTAATTTCTGAATTAAAGCTACTGGTGATAATTTTTCTCCATCTAAAGCTGTCGGAATTCCTTTTTCAAATTCAATCTCGATTATAGATGGTTCTGTTCTTGATAACTGAGTTGGATAAGCTTCTTCTGGTAATGCTTGATTAGAAGTTAAAGTTTCTACTCCACCAACTGAAGTCCCCCAAATCCCTCTATTAATCGAATATTTTGCTTTTTCCCAAGAATAATTTACGCCATTTGCTTGTAGATATTCTACTTCTTGTTGACGCGATAATTTTTCATCACGAATTGGTGTAATAATTTTTGAGTTTGGAGAAATTACTGCGAAAGCAACATCAAATCGAATTTGATCATTTCCAGCTCCAGTAGAACCATGTACAATATATTCTGCATCAACTTCTTTCGCATACTGAGCAATTGCAATCGACTGAAACATTCTTTCTGCACTTACAGATAACGGATATGTATTGTTTTTTAAGATGTTACCATAAATTAAATAACGAACACAATCATTATAATATTTATCTGTAATATCTATTGTAACGTGTTTAGAAGAACCTAATTCGTAAGCACGAGTTTCGATATCTTTTAACTCTTCCTCAGAAAATCCACCAGTATTTACAATTACTGTATGCACTTCCATTCCCTGATCTTTTGTTAAATTAACTAAACAGTAAGATGTATCTAATCCTCCACTGTAAGCTAAAACTGCTTTGTTGCTCATTAAAAAATGTTTTTTATGTTTGGTATAATTGTTTGTAATTCTTTAATCACCATTCGTCTTTCTGCAGATTCTCTCAATATCAATAAAATGGTATCGTCACCTGCAACAGTCCCTATAATCGTTGTAAAACTATGATTATCAATCTCAAAAGCAATACTTGTTGCGTAACCTGGTTTAGATTTTAGTACAGCAAGATGTCCAGAAAACTGAATGCTAACTTGACTACTAATCAAAGCATTTTGCTGATTTTTTTCATTCTCTGGTATTTGATATCGATAACCTCCGTTCTCTGTCGGAACTTTGATTATTTTTAATTCTTTTAAATCTCTTGATAAAGTTGCTTGTGTTACTTGAATTTCTAATGCAATAAGTTTTTTTAACAATTCTTCTTGACTTGCAATTTCTTGTGTAGAAATTAAATCTTCTATGACCTGAAATCTGTATTTTTTATTACTCATTACGTATATTTATTCAATTTTAAATGCAAATCTATAAAATTCAGACAAATTTTTTTAATCTATTGAATATTTATTCAACAGCATTTTCATTGTTATCTTTATTATTCTCTTGATTTTTATTTGCAAAATCATCATTCAAATTATCATAAACCAATCCTGTACAAATACATCTTTCACGATCATTTTCCATCAGAATGTGGTAATTTTTACAACTTTTACAACCATTCCAAAATTCATCAGATTGCGTCAATTCAGAAAAAGTCACAGGCATGTAACCCAATTTTGTATTCATACGCATCACAGCCAAAGAAGTTGTAATACTAAAAACTTTTGATTTCGGAAATTTTGTTCTAGATAAAGCAAAAATTGCATATTTAATTTCTTTACCAATACCTGAAGAACGTAAATCTGGTCGAACGATTAATCCAGAATTTACCACAAACTTTTCTTCTTCGTAAGTTTCTATGTAACTAAAACCTGCTAATTTCCCATCATCATCAAAAGCTATGATCGAATTTTCATTGACCATTTTTCTTTGTAAATAAATTGGATTTCTTTTCGCTATTCCTGTTTTTCTTTGTCTTGCAGATTCCTCATACCAAAGAACTAATTCTTCTGCGTAATGGATATCTTCTTTATTTGCAACTCTAACCAACATGATCGAAGGTTTTTGATGAAACATTTTTGACGAAATATGGAAAAGATAGATGCTGTAAGCAAAAATTTGCTTCTATTTTATTTGTATTTAACTTGCCTTTTTTTGCAAGTGGAAATAAATTTTCCATTTTTAGATAAGAATTCAGTTGTTATACTGAAGTGCAAAGTTAAAAACTTTATTTTTGTAAATCGTTAAAAACTTTAGAAAATAAAATACTTTTTTTTCAACATGCTGAAAATATTTAAAATAGGTGGCGGAATAATCGATAATCCTGAAGAATTAAATCAGTTTTTAGAATTATTTTCACAAACAGAAAGTCCAAAAATCCTAATTCATGGAGGTGGAAAAGGTGCAAATAAACTATTAGCACAAATGGGAATTGAGCCAAAAATGATTGATGGCAGAAGAATTACAGATCTAGAAACACTAAATGTAGTTACGGGTTTATATGCAGGAAACATCAATAAAACAATTGTTGCTCATCTACAGAAATTCAATTGCAATGCCATTGGTTTGTCTGGTGCAGATGCTAATGTAATACAAGCAATAAAACGTCCAATAAAAACAATTGATTACGGATTTGTAGGTGATTTAACAAACAATAGCGTCAATCATCATATCATTCAATCTTTTTTAGAATTGAATTTAACGCCTGTTTTTTGCGCCATTACACATGATAAAAAAGGAGATTTATTCAACACAAATGCTGATACGATTGCTTCTCAAATTGCCATAGCCATGAGTAAACATTTTGAAGTTGAACTTAATTTTTGTTTTGATAAAATTGGAGTTTTAGAAGATATTAATGATGATAAGTCTTTAATAAGGACAATCAATCAATCGATATATAAAAATCTAAAAGAAGGAAATAAGATTTTCGAAGGTATGATTCCTAAATTAGATAATGCTTTTAGTGTAATAAATGCAGGCGTAAAACGAGTAAATCTTGTGCATGCACTCAATATAAATTCGGATATTAAAACCAGTATATGTTAGATCAAGAAGAAATAAAAAAACATGCCGTTGAATTATTAAAAGATTTAATAGAAATCGAATCTTTTTCTAGTGAAGAGGATAAAACTGCTGACCGAATTTTTAAATTTTTAACTGATTTCGGAGCTGAAGTTCATCGTCAAAACAACAATGTATGGAGTATTCATCCAAATTTTGATTCTTCAAAAAAAACTATCTTATTAAATTCTCATCACGACACGGTTAAAGCTGGTAAATCTTGGACTTACGAACCTTTAAAAGCAACTTTAGAAGGAGATAAATTAATTGGTTTAGGAAGTAATGATGCTGGAGCTTCTGCAGTAAGTCTTTTGGCTACTTATGTTTATTTATTGAACAAAAAAATCAATTATAATTTGATTGTAGCAATTACAGCAGAAGAGGAAAATTCTGGGCCATTAAATGTAGGAAGTATTTTATCTTCTTTGCCTAAAATTGATTTAGGAATTGTTGGTGAACCTACTCAAATGGATATGGCAATTGCAGAACGTGGACTGATTGTTTATGACATAGAAGTTACAGGAAAAACAGGGCATGCAGCCCGAAACGAAGGTCTAAACGCTATTTATCTTGCTAATGATTTTATCAACGAAATTAGAACTTTCCAATTAGAAAAGGTTTCAGATTTTATGGGTCCTGTTAAAATGACAATTACGCAAATAAATGCTGGTAAACAACATAATGTCGTTCCAGATTTATGCGAATTGGTAATGGATGTTCGGGTAAATGAATTTTATTCTAATGAAGAAGTTGATAAAATATTGACTGATAAATTTAATTCTGAGAACATTAAATTAAATGCTCGATCATTAAGGCTAAACTCTTCTAGGATAGATGAAAACCATCCGATCGTACAAAAAGGAATAGAGCTAGGTTGTGCTACTTATGGTTCACCAACGTTATCAGATCAATCAATGATGAATTTTACAACAGTTAAAATAGGACCTGGAGATTCTGCACGATCACATACACCAGATGAATTTATTTATTTATCAGAAATACATCATGGTATAGAAAGATACATCGATTTATTAATTGATTTTGATTTTTAATACAAATAATAACATCAAAAAAGCCGATTCAATTGAATCGGCTTTTTTATTATATAAGAATAATTTTCTTATTGTAATTGGAATTTAACAGGAATACTGAAATTCAATATCGCAGCTTTTCCATCATCTGTTTTAGCAGGAACGATTGTTTTACCACGTTTTTGTTGACGTTGAGTAATACGTTCTAATGCTTTCTTAGCTTCAGGACCTAAATACTGATCTCCTCCACCTGCTGGTGTAATTTTTACAATTCTACCTTGTGTATCAATTTGGAAATTCAATTTTGCATTAGCAACATTTATTCCTTGACGTTCAGCAATAGATTGAAAATCTTGTAATTCGTCACCAATATCAGCAGCTAATCTTTTATTTAAACAAGCCTGTGCAGCTTCTTTACCTTTTTGTGCATCTTTTTCACATCCAGGATAAATTGCCATAATCGCAGCCGTTCTAGCAGTTACTGTTGCAGGAGGTCCATCACCTTTAGCTTCTGTTTTAGGAGCTTGTTGTGTGTTTTTACCTGCGTCAGGATCTAAATTAACTGGTCCACCACCATCTTGCTTTTTTGTTTCTTTTCCTTCACGATTCTCAAAAGAAATATCTTTTCCTTTGATTTCTTGTACATCAGGAATAGTCTCTTGAACTTTAACCTCTTTTTTAGGTTCAGGAATAATCAACTTCACTTGAGCAGTTTCCTCTTGATAATGATTCTCCATCGGTTCCGGTTCTGGCTCTGGTTCTGGCTCTACTACTTCTGGTTCTTCAGGAACATCAGGTAATGTCACATCTTCTAATGTTACATCTACCACAGTTTCTGTTTTATCACCAGAAATTACATCAGAATTTGCCAACCAAATTAAACCTGCAATTACCAAAATCACTAAACTTCCGCGTAATAAAGCTTTTAATAAAGCATTATTCTCTGTCTTACGTAAGTCATAAGCACCATAAGCCTTGTTTCTGTTTTCAAAAACAATTTCGTCAAGTGATTTGTATTTGTTATTGTCAGACATTTTCTTAATTTTTTAAAATTCTACAATTTCACTTTAATTATTTACCAGCTTTTTGCTTGTAAACCTCAACCTCTTTTGCATCTGCATCCTTCATACCGTATTTAGTTGATTTGGTAATTTCCATTTCATCTAATACGTCCACCACATTTTTGTAGCTTGCATCATCCGTAGGTTTTATAACAACTGTAAATTTATCTTTATCTTCTGCTCTAGCAGCAGCTGTTTGAATAATTTTACGAATTCCTTCCGCTGAATAATCAGTTTCTTGTAGAAGTTCTGGAGCAACGTCCTTCAATTCAGCTTGATACCAATATAATTTATCATCACCTCCAATAATAATGTTTAATAAATTAGAAATTTTCACCTCTGGAGTGTTTTGATCAATTATCTTATCATCCAACTTTGGAGGCATATTCAAATTCATTACGTTTGGTTTACTGAACGTTGTAGCGAACATGAAGAAAGTAATCAATAAGAAACCTAAATCTACCAAAGGCGCCATATCCACTTTTGTGGATTGCTTCTTCGAGCGTACTTTACCACCGTCATTACTAGACGTTTCTTGTATCTGTGCCATTTAATTTTCTTTTAATTATTCAGCTGTTGTAATCAACTGAAATTTGTTCATATTCTTACTTTGTAATTCAGACAATAATAATTTGAACTGAGGATAAGTTGCCTTTTGATCTCCTTTTATTGCTAGATTTACATTTTCATTCACCTCTTTAGCTGCAAAAACCCAATCCACAACTTCTTTGTTAGGATTGATTGTATCTAAAGGTATTCCGGCTTGTGTACTTTTAAGGTATTTTTCACGATCACTTGAAGTTAAATTCAAGAATTGACGTAAACCTTGCATTGGAGCACCAAACTCGGCAGTTTCTTTAAAGGCTTTTTTCTCACTATCTGAAAATCTTACACCATATTTTTCTCCCATTAATTCTAAAGTCGGTACACGATCTTTTTCTTCTAAAGAAACCATGTATTTACCATCTTTTGTAATAGAAACTTTCATCATGTCGTCATCAGCCATTTTTTGTGTTGATACTGATGCTGGTGTTAAAACCTCGACAACTTCTGGTTCACGAAAGTTTGATGTTAAGATAAAGAAAGTCAACAAAAGCCAAGCCATGTCACTCATAGCTGTTAAGTCCATATTAGGACTATGTCTTTTCGGTTTAACTCTTGCCATTTTTCTCTGTTTGTTTAATTTAATCTTTATTTATTATTTTCAATTTTTATACCGAGATAATCTCAGTTATAATAAAGATATTAATTATGAGCAGAGAAAGATTGCTGAATGCTCATACCTACTTCGTCAATTTTGAATGTTAAATCATCAATTTTAGAAGTAAAGAATGCATAAGCAATAATAGCAAAAGCAGATGCACCAATCCCCATACCTGTATTGATTAAGGCTTCTGCAATACCTACAGATAATGCTGCTGCATCTGGAGAACCTCCACCTTCACCTAAAGCGAAGAATGCTTTGATCATCCCGATTACTGTTCCCATTAAGGCAATTAACGTACCTACAGATGCTACTGTAGATAAAACAGTCATATTTTTTTCTAAAGTTGGCATTTCTAAAGTAGTAGCCTCCTCTAATGTTTTATTTAATTGTGCTAATTTTTGTTCTTTGTTCAAAGTAGAATCGTTTTCTAAAGCTTTGTAAGTTGTTAAACCTTCTTTCACAACATTTCCTACAGAACCTTTTTGTTTGTCACATAATTCTAAAGCTTTGTTGATTTCGTTTTTGTTTAATAACGCACGGATATCGTTAACAAATTTATCAACATTACCAGAACCTTTAGCTTTCCCTAAAACAATTGCACGATCGATAGAGAATACAATCACCATAAAGAAGAAAGTCATCAAGAATGGTATAATATGTCCTCCTTTACGAATAATTCCTAAGAAATTTAAAGGATGTCCTTTTTCTACATCACCTCCTTCAAAATTTGATTCTAAACCAAACCAAAAATAAAAAATAGCAGCTGCTATTAAATACAAAACAACAATTGTGATTACTGGATTGATACCTGCCTTTTTTCCTGTTTGTTTAGCCGGTACAGTTACATTCTTTTCCATTTACTAATTCTTTTAAATAATTTATGTTTTTATTAACGTGGGTGTAAATTAAGTGATTTTTTTTTAAAACAACTAAATTTTTATTAGCTCTATAAGATTATTTAATGTTTTTATAATAAATCGTGCTTTTTATTCACATATTTATAAAAAAACAAAAAAGTTCCTAACCAACTAAAATCTTATTAATTGATAAAACTTTTCACGTACTCTACATTTAACGTTTAACAAATATAAACAAATTAGTTTTGTATAAACATAAATTTTTTTAATAAATATTCATTTTCACAGCTCTTAACTTTTTACGAAATTTGCAAATCAATTGTATATAATGAAAGTTTGTATTGCAGAAAAACCTAGTGTAGCAAAGGATATAGCTCAAGTTATTGGTGCTCATCAAAGAAAAGATGGTTACTATGAGGGTAATGGTTATCAAGTAACTTGGACTTTTGGACATTTATGTACTTTGAAAGAACCACACGATTATTCTAAGGAATGGCGCAGTTGGGATTTGAATTATTTACCGATCATCCCTCCATCTTTCGGAATCAAATTAATTCATAATAAAGGAGTTGAGAAACAATTCAAGATTATAGAAAAGTTGGTTGCTGCAAGCGAAGAAATCATCAACTGTGGTGATGCTGGACAAGAAGGTGAACTTATTCAACGTTGGGTTTTACAAAAAGCGAAATCCAAAGCACCTCTAAGAAGATTATGGATTTCTTCTTTAACAGAGGAAGCCATAAAAGATGGTTTCGAAGATTTAAAAGATGGAAATTTATACAATAATCTTTATGCAGCAGGTAGCGCTCGTGCGATTGGCGATTGGCTTCTAGGTATAAATGCGACTCGAGTTTTTACAAAAAAATATGCTCCACCAAAAAGTATTCTTTCTATCGGTCGTGTACAAACACCGACTTTAGCTATGATTGTCGAAAGGCAAAAAGAAATTGATGCTTTTATTATTGAAGAATATTGGGAACTAAAAACCATTTATAGAGAAACTGAATTTTTAGCTACGATTGATCGATTGAAAATTGAAGAGAAAGCAATTAAAGGTTTAGAATATCTTAAATTACATGAATTAGAAATCGTTAACTTTGAGCAAAAAGAAGGAAAAGAAAAAGCACCTCGTTTATTCGATTTAACTTCTCTACAAGTAGAATCCAATAAAAAAATGGCTTATTCTGCAGACAATACACTGAAATTGGTACAAAGTTTATATGAAAAAAAATTAGTTACTTATCCTCGTGTAGATACAACTTATTTATCAGAAGATTTGTATCCGAAAATTAAAGGTATTCTAGAAAAATTAACACCTTATCAGAATTTCATAGATTTAATTTTATCAAAAGAGATTCCTAAATCAAAAAATGTTTTTGATAACAACAAAGTAACCGATCACCACGCAATTATCCCGACAGGTAATTTCCCTTCTAATCTTTCTTTAGATGAGAAAAAAATCTATGATATGATTGTGAAAAGATTCTTGGCAGTTTTCTATCCAGATTGTATTGTATCAAATACACTAGTAGAAGCAAAAGTTGGTGATATAAATTTCAAAGCAACAGGTAAACAAATTCTAGATCTTGGTTGGCGAATTTTATATATTAAAGATAAACAAGAAAAAACAGAAACACAAGAAGAAAAGATAATGCCAACGTTTCAGGTTGGCGAAAAAGGCGCGCATGAACCTTTTATACATAAAGGTAAAACTTCGCCTCCAAAACCTTATACAGAAGCGACTTTGTTACGTGCAATGGAAACCGCAGGAAAACAAGTGGACGATGAAGAAATGCGTGACTTACTAAAAGATAATGGAATTGGACGACCTTCTACTCGAGCGAATATCATCGAAACTTTGTTTAGAAGAAAATACATCGAAAAACGTAAAAAGAATATTATAGCAACACCAACAGGAATTCAATTAATTGATCTAATTCAGGATGATTTATTGAAAAGTCCAGAACTTACAGGGCAATGGGAGCGCAAACTTCGAATGATAGAAAAAGGCGAATATGATTTAGAAGTTTTCAAAAAAGAATTGATTGATATGGTCGCTGAAGTTACCAATAAAGTTAAATTCAGTGTTTTCAGACCAATTGTTGTTGAAGCACCTAAAAAAACTAGAGCTCCAAGAGTAAAAGCAGAAGTTCCTAAAATAGATGAAACCAATTGTCCGAAATGTAAAAATCATTTATTAGTAAAAGGTAAAACAGCTTATGGTTGTCGAGATTTTAAGAATTGTGGTTTTATGATTCCGTTTGAAGTTTATGGTAAAAAATTAACCGATAAGCAAACCACAGATTTAATCATTAAACATAAAACAACCAAAATAAAAGGTTTTGTTTTAGATGATCAGAAAGTTGATGGAAATCTATTTTTGGATGAAAATTTTCAAGTTAAACTTAATTCTAATTAATTATATTGATTCATATTTTCTTGTAATTTTTGTTTCAATTGATTAATTAAACTCTGAGGTTTCAGAACTTTTACATTCGATCCTAAAGACAACAATTCGGCAACAAAATCTGTGGTGATATAAATAGTCAACTCGATTTGTGTCCGACCATTTTCTTCTTTCAATATTTTTTGAGAAGAATGTAACGGTAAAGTTTTTACATAACCAGCTTGTTTTGCATTAAACTCTAAAATTATTTTTGATGGTTTTTCTGCGTTCGGAGAAATCACACCGAAACAATGTTGAAATTTCTCATCATAATCAAACTGAATATTCGAATCGATTTTATCTGTAGAAATCATCAAACTTTGCATGCGTTCTAATCCAAAAACTTTTTGACTGCCTTTTTCTAAAACAATCAAATACCAACGATTTTTATATTCTTTTAATGCCAAGGGAGAACCTGTACGTTTTGTGACTTCATTTTCTCCAAATTTTTTATAATCGAAATTAATTTTTCTTTTCTTTTGAATGGCTTGTATTATCAAAGGCAAAAAATCAGAATTGCTCGGCGGCGTTTTCTCTAAATGAATAATATCTTCTAAAGAATGTGTCACTTTAAGCGCATTAAACGAATTGATTTGCTCTACTGTTTTGAGAAAAAGTTCACTCGCAAAATCATTCTGTTCTATAAAATACCCTTTATTTGCTCGACTGTAAACAATGTCAATACCCAAAATGTTTTTGATTTCTCTGATATCTCTCTGAAAAGTTCTTTTAGAAAAACTAAAAAAAGCATCTTCGTCTCGTAAAGCATAAATCTCAAATTCGTTTTCTAACGTTCGATACAAATCTTCATAAGAACAATAAGGTGTTCTAGATAATTTAGTTATGATATTAAAATACCTTGCAATGTAATCTTGTTTTGCCATAATTTTTGAATGCCATAAAATTAAAAAAGAAAATGGATTAGTCGCAACTAATCCATTTCCTAAAAACAAAATTTAATATAATTATTATTGGATGTTCTGTTATTGTACAGACACTGCAGAATCTTGAGCAGCTGGCTCTTCTACAGCTTGTTCTTCGATTACTTCTTCTGTTGGTGTTTCTTCTTTAACATCTACGTTTTCTATCACATTCACCAATTTAGAAGCCAATTCATCATCAACAGCTGGTTGATTTTTAACCTCAACACTTACAAAAACCGCTGGCACTTCGTTATCTTGTGCATATTTAGATTCTGTTTCGAAAATACCTTTATTCTCTACATTATCTGATTCTAATGCTTTAGCAATATCGTTTGCTAATAAAACAGATTGATCTTTTGCCTTATTGTTTTTAGAAACAACTGCCATCACGTTTTCTTTAGGTCCTTCTGAAGTTTTGAAACTTACCGTTAAAACATAATCAGGATTAACTTCTGATAAGATTGCTGTTGCATCTTTTGTTTTGTCAGCAGTTAAATCTTTCCACATTAAAACTTTTACATTTTGTGCATCAATTCCCTCAATTTGTTTCAAGAATTTATCTACAACATTTTGATCATTTGCAGTTTCTAAATTATTGACAATATCAACAATTACTACTTTTGGTTCATCGTCCTTAAATGGTTTGAATGAAAACATTGCTACTGCCATCATCATTACCATTATTCCTTTTAATACATTTTTCATAAGATTGACTTTTCAATTAACGGATTGTATAAAGCAGAGACCAAGCCATAAAATGATAAAGAATGCTAAAAAATGTTAGAGTTTTATTAAAGCTTAATTTTCTTCGGATTCTGATTTTTCTAAATCCTTATGTACCAAAAAAGTAGCAAATGGCACAAAAGCAAATAAAAGATAAAAAATAAAATTTTCATCGTCCCATTTATAAATTTTCTTAACCAAAAAAGCTAAAATCATATAAGCAGAAAACCAAAAACCATGAAAACAACCTGCAAATGGCATTGGCCAAATGATATCGTATTGGTATTTTAATGGCATGGCGATGAGGAATAAAATCGCACAACTTATCGCTTCCCAAACACAAGTTATCTTAAACCACTTTTTTAATCTTTCTGAGTCTTGTAAAATTTTCATAATCATTCTATCAATCACAAAAATACTATTTAATGTCTTGACTTTTTATGATTATCCTTAGTAAAATTTCATAAAAAAAGCCCGTTTAAAAAAACGGGCTTTAAAATTATAATTGAATAATAATTATTCTTCTGTGCTTTCTGCTGCTGGAGCTTCTTCAACTTGTACTTCTTCTTTTTTAACCTCTTTCGTTTTTGGACGTAAAGGGTTATCAAAGTTAAAGATAGAATCACTACCTTCTGCTGCTTTAGAAGCTTTCTGTGCATCTAACTTAGCCATTTCTGCTCTAGTTTTTGCTGCTTCTTCTGCTGCTTTAATTGACGCTGCATCTGGAACAATATCAAAATCGAAATCAACTTCAACCTCTCTATGGAAACGTACTTTTGCAGTATATTTTCCTAAACGTTTGATTGTATTTCCTGGTATTTTGATATTTTTCTTTTCGATTTCTACACCAGCTTTCACCAATGCTTCAGCTAAATCACCATTGTTTACAGAACCAAACAATTTATCTCCTGTACCAACTTTAGCTTCGATTTTTACAACTAAACCATCTAATTTAGCTGCTCTAGCTTGTGCATCAGAAATCAATTTAGCTTCTTCAGCTTTACGTTCTTCTAATACTTTATTTAATTCTTCCACGTTTTTTGGAGTTGCTACAGTAGCTAATCCTTGTGGAATTAAAAAGTTACGTGCGTATCCAGGTTTTACTGAAACTACTTCAAATTCAAAACCTAAACCTTCTACATCTTTTTTTAATATTATATTCATGCTATTATCTTTTAGGTTTTATTATTTTAATTGATCACCGATAAATGGTAATAATGCTAAATGACGTGCTCTTTTGATTGCTTTAGAAACTTTTCTTTGGTATTTTAAAGAAGTCCCTGTGTAACGACGTGGTAAAATTTTACCTTGCTCGTTTACGAATTGAATCAAGAAATCAGAATCTTTGTAATCAACATATTTGATTCCAAATTTTTTAAAACGACAATATTTTTTGTTTGATTGTGTTTCGATATCTAATGGAGATAAATAACGAATTTCTGATTCGTTACCACCTGCTGCTTTTTTTGCTAATTCATCAATTGCCATAGTTCAAAATTTTACTTGTTAGCTGATTTTAATTTAGTTCTACGTTTTTCTGCCCACTCAACTCCGTGTTTATCTAATTTTACAGATAAGTAACGTAATACACGTTCGTCACGTTTGAAGTTTAACTCTAATTGAGAAACCAAATCAGCATTCTCAGTTTTGAACTCTACTAAATGATAGAATCCATTTCTTTTGTTTTGGATAGAATAAGCTAACTTTTTCAATCCCCAATTCTCTGTTGCAACGATTTCTGCTTCGTTAGAAGTGATAAAATCGTGAAACTTTTTAACTGCTTCCTCTACCTGTGAATCTGATAGAACGGGAGTTAAAATGAAAACAGTTTCGTAATTTGCCATTTTAATTTATTTTAAATTATACTATTATTTAAGCGTGCAAATATAAAATTTTATTTTTTTACTCACAATATTATCATCAAAAAATCTATTCAAAAAACAATTTTGTCTTTATTCGATTAAAATCAAATAAACTTCATATTCTTATTAATTTAATAATTAAGCAGTTATATTTTTAACAGATTAATATTTTCATTTTTTTAGAAATATTATTTTGATAATTAAAAAATATAGCTAATATTTGCAACCATAAAAGGCTAATGGCTTTTTCATAGGTTTAGGTTGGTTTAAGTGAAGTCCTTGTTTTTACAAGGACTTCTTTTTGTTTATAGCCTTAGCTTTTGTAACTTTGTTTGACTTTATAAACAATTGTTATGACAACAAAATACGATACAATCAATCATGAATTGTATATAAAAAATCGTAAAAATTTCGCAGCACAATTACAGCCAAACTCATTAGCGGTTTTTAATTCGAACGATATTTATCCAATTTCTGCAGATAGCACATTACCATTTGCTCAGCATAGAGATATTTTATATTTATCTGGTGTTGATCAGGAAGAAACAATTCTTGTCATTTTCCCAGATGCATTTGAAGAAAAACATCGTGAGATATTGTTTGTAAGAGAAACCAATGCACATATTGCCATTTGGGAGGGTGAAAAACTAAACAAACAGCAAGCGACAGAAGTTTCTGGTATCCAAACTATTTACTGGTTACAAGATTTTCCTGCTATTTTTAGAAAACTGATGGTAGAAGCTCAGAATGTTTATGTTAATAAAAACGAACATTACCGAGTTGGTGCTGCTCCAGATATAGAAACAAGAGAAGATCGTTTTATAAAACAAGTTCAGAAAGATTATCCTGGACATACTTATTTGCGTTCTAATCCAATTCTACAACGTTTGCGCTCTGTGAAAGATCCTATCGAAATAGGACTAATTCAGAAAGCTTGTGATATTACCGAAAAAGGATTCAGAAGAATTTTAAATTTTGTAAAACCTGATGTTTGGGAATATGAAATAGAAGCCGAATTTGTACACGAATTCCTTAGAAATCGTTCGAAAGGATTTGCTTACGGACCAATCATCGCATCTGGAAATAATGCCAATGTTTTACATTATGTACAAAATAATCAACAATGTAAAGATGGAGATTTAATTCTTTTTGATGTTGCTGCAGAATACGCAAATTACTCATCAGATTTATCGAGAACAATCCCTGTAAATGGAAAATTTTCTCCTCGTCAAAAAGAAGTTTACAATGCTGTTTTACGTTGTAAAAAAGAAGCAGAAGAAAGGTTAATAAGCGGAAATAATTGGTATCAATTTCATCAACAAATGGGCGAAATTTATACTGCAGAATTATTGCAACTTGGATTGATTGACAAAGCTGATGTTCAAAATCAAGATCCAAATTGGCCAGCTTATAAAAAATACATGATGCACGGTACGTCTCATCACATGGGATTAGACACACATGATTATGGTTTATTGACTGATGATTTTGTGGCTGGAATGGTATTTACCAATGAACCTGGTTTTTATATCCCTGCAGAAGGTTTCGGAATTCGTTTAGAAGATGATTATGTCATCCAAGAAAGTGGAACACCTTTTAATTTGATGAGAAACATTCCGTTAGAAGCAGAAGAAATCGAAACATTAATGAACGCTTAATTAATTTTGTATAAAAAATCTCAAGTTAAAACTTGAGATTTTTTTAGTTTATAATTTTTATAATTACTCGCCTATTTTCAAAATTCTTCCATTCTACACAAACATCAATTGGTTTACATTCTGCATATTTCATGTTTTTTGTCCCAACTCCAATCGATTCTAATCGATTAGAAGAAATTCCTTTTTCTATCAAATAATTCTTTACAGATTCTGCTCTTCTTTTCGATAGTTCTAAATTATAATCATCAGAACCAGCAGCATCTGTATGACCTTCGATTAAAAAATTATATTGATCATATTTTTTCATTAAACCAATAATTTCAATCAAGATTTTTTCATCGTCCTTTCTTATTTCATCGCTGTCAAAAGCAAATTTCAAACTTTTCATATTTTCATTAGCCAATAAATTTACAGCATCTTTTTTCTGTTTTGGATCTAATTTATCAATCGGACAACCATTTGCTTCTTTTGGTCCTTTTTCGTTCGGACATTGATCTTCTAAATCATTCACACCATCTCCATCCGAATCGTAATCATAATGAAAACTAATCTGATGCTGATTTTGATTTCTACTTTCTATCAAAACATTATACGGCGTTGCAATGTTATATTCTTCACCGAATTTCTCTATTTCTTTTCTGTATCGACCAGTTTTTCTACAATAATCACCACATCGCTCCTCTTCCATCATCAAAGAATTTATTTTATTTTTTACCCAATAAAATTTCAACGCTTCTGCAAAATCATTAGAAGATTGACTCAAATTAAATTCTTTTGAATAGTTATAATCACCATCTTTACCCGTAATTTCTATTTTGGGTTTTTGAGCCGATTTGCAATTTTTAGTAATAAAATTTAAAGTTTGATTGGATAAAAAACCATTAAAATTTTTAGGAAAAGTTTCGTTTAAGGCAACTGATGTTGATTTCACTTCAATATTTCTCAAAAGTGGCGTTAAAATTTTATCTTGAAAAGCATTTAACTTAGGTTCAATTTCCGATTCGTTTTCTATTATCAAAGGTTCTAATCCTGTAGTATAACCAATGTAATTTAAGGTTTGACGATCAACTTGTTGTCCAATTCCTAAAACAAAATATTGTGCATTTTTTAGACTCGACTTAATGTCTAAATGAATGTTTTGATTGGGTTCTATTCGCCCATCTGAAGCAATCACAATCAATCGATTAAAACGAAAATCAACTGGAATTTGATTCACTTTTTTCAACGCTTGATTCAGTTTCATATTTCCGTTACCTTTTATTTTTGTCAACATTTCTTTTGCTTTTTGCTTATTTTCTTCGGTTGCAAAAACAGCTGAAACAGCCAACTGATTGGTATTTTTATTAAAATAATAAATATTGAATTTTTCTTTATCATTTAACTCATCAATTACAGAAAGCATCATTTTCTTTATTCCTTCCAAAGCAAAACCTTTCATAGAACCAGAAGTGTCTAACAAAAAAATATATTCTCTGGGTTTCAATTTTTCTACATCAATCGTTTTTGGAGGTCGAATTGTACCTAAAATATATTGACAATTAGCTTCTTGATACATCAAAACATCCGAATTTATTTGATCATTTACATAATTGTATCGAAAATCTAAGGCTTCATCAAACCATGAATCTGTATAATATTGTTGATGATTTTCTTTAATTTTTTTGGATTGAAATTTTTGATTTAAAAAATCTATTGCGTTTAAATTATTCCCTAAAATATTAATTGTTAATTGATTGTTTTTTGGTTTATAAGCACTCGATTGATAAGAAAAACGCTTGGTTTCTGTAAAATTCATTGTTCGTTTTGCAATCTGAATCGGAAAGTAAAATTGGTAATCATTCTTAATTTGTGGAATAATTTTGGTCCATTTCAAACGAACGGTTAATTCCTGATTAGGTAATAAATCCGTCAACTCGATCGACATTCTTTGAGAAGAATCCTGATTTACACTCACTTTTTTATTAGACAATTGCGCTTGTTTACGAATATCTAATAGTGCTTTTGATTCTAATTTTATTTTTTCGTCAGATTTTTCGATTGTTAAATAATATAAATTTTGATTTGCAACAATTGGAATAATGTAATTGATGGATATTTTTTTATCAGAATTATTAATAAATTTTTGTTCCGTTTCAACCGAGCCTAGAACAGCTTGTAAAGCGATATTAGTTTGAGCAGATTCTACTTCTATTGCATCAAAATCCTGATCATTTTCTATTTCTAAATAAGGAAAAATAGTTTGAGCAAATGCCAATTGAGAACAAAAGAAACCTAAAAAGAATAAACATCTTAGCATAAATCAAAATTTGATTTCATCGTTATAAAATTATACTTAATTCTACTAAAAATGAAAATTTAACGAAAATCTTACCTAAATTTGTTCTTTTATTTAAGTAAAAAGATGAGTTTTAATTTCACTGAAGTTGAAAGATTAGAAAGTATTTCTGCAAAAGATTTTCAGAAATATTACGTAAAACCACAAAAACCTGTGGTGATTGAAAAACTTACACAAGACTGGCCTGCCTACGAGAAATGGAATTTCGAATATATAAAACAAGTTGCTGGTGACAAAGTGGTTCCACTTTACAACAACGATCCTGTAGATTACTCGAAAAAAGTAAATGAACCTGTTGCAAGAATGAAAATGACAGATTACGTTGATTTACTAAATAGTGGACCAACAGATTTACGTATTTTCTTATATAATTTGATGAGTCAGGTTCCTCAGCTACAAAAAGACTATAAAATGCCAGATTTGGGACTTAATCTTTTCAAATCTATGCCTATGTTATTTTTTGGCGGCGAAGGTTCTAATGTTTTTATGCATTACGATATTGACTTAGCAAACATTTTACACTTTCATTTTGCTGGAGAAAAAAGATGTGTGATTGTTCCACCAAATCAGAGTAAATATATGTACAAAATTCCTTATTCTGTGATTTGTAGAGAAGATATCAATTTCGACCAACCAGATTTTGAAAAATGGCCAGCTTTAAAAAATTTACAACCCATGTACGCAGATCTTAAACATGGAGAAATGTTATATATGCCAGAAGGTTGGTGGCATTATATGAAATATTTAACGCCTGGTTTTTCTATGAGTTTGCGTTCATTAGCACATAAACCAAAAAATCTATCAGAAGCAATTTACAATATTTTTATCATGCGAAATTATGACAACATCATGCGAAAAATAAAAGGTCAGGCTTGGATAGAAGAAAAAAATGAGCGTGCAATTACAGAAACACATAAAAAACTTTCCATATAATTATAAAGGGCTAAATAAATTTTAGCTCTTTTTTTTATTTTCAATCAAAAAAATCATACATAAAAACTATCAATACAATTCATCATAATTCTAATATTATATAGTAACTTTGTAGACTTAATTTTTTGATATGAAAAGAGTAGTTGTTGGTTTATCTGGAGGTGTAGATTCTAGTGTTGCAGCGTATCTTTTGAAAGAACAAGGCTACGAGGTAATCGGTCTGTTTATGCGTAATTGGAACGATGCTTCTGTAACTTTAGAAGACGAATGCCCTTGGATAGAAGATAGTGCAGATGCATTATTGATTGCAGAAAAATTAGAAATTCCTTTTCAGGTAATTGACATGAGCGAATCTTATAAAGAAAGAATCGTAGATTATATGTTTGCAGAATATGAACAAGGAAGAACTCCAAATCCTGATGTTTTATGTAACCGCGAAATAAAGTTTGATTTGTTCTTAAAAACAGCTTTAGAATTAGGCGCAGATTATGTTGCAACAGGTCATTACGCTCGAAAGGATTCTTTTATTGATGAGAACGGAAAAGAAATTTATCGTTTATTAAAAGGAGAAGATAATAATAAAGATCAATCGTATTTTTTATGTCAATTATCTCAAGATCAATTAGCAAAAGCTTTATTTCCAATTGGTGAATTAGAAAAACCAGAAGTAAGAAGAATTGCAAAAGAATTGGATTTGGTAACTGCTGACAAAAAAGATTCGCAAGGTTTATGTTTCATTGGTAAAGTAAGTTTACCAGAGTTTTTACAACAACAATTAAAACCTAAAAAAGGCAATATTGTCGAAATCGAAACTTTATCTAGCGTTTACGAAAGAGAAATACCAACTTTTGATTCTAAATTTGACGCATTAGATTTCGAAGCCAAAGGTTTCGATTATCATTTACAAGATGGCGTAATCGTAGGAGAACATCAAGGTGCGCATTATTTTACTCGCGGACAAAGAAAAGGTTTAGGTGTTGGTGGTAAAGTTGAGCCACTTTTTGTAATTGATACAGATGTAAAAGAAAACATTATTTACACTGGTCAAGGTGCAAAACATCCTGGCTTGTTGAAGAAAGCTTTGTACATACAAGAAAACGAGATTCATTGGGTTCGTGAAGATTTGCGTTTAAAAGTAGATGAAACAATGGAAGTTATGGCTCGTATTCGTTACCGTCAACCTTTGCAAAAAGCAATTTTACATAAAGCAGAAAACGGTTTGTATGTTGAGTTTCAAGAAGCGCAATCGGCTATTACAGAAGGGCAATTTTGTGCTTGGTACGTTGACGAAGAACTAATTGGTTCTGGAGTTATTGGGTATTAATTTTTTTATTAAATAAGCATCAAAACGTTCAAGAATTCATCTATTTTCTTGAACGTTTTTTTATATATTTATTTTATGATAAAACTTGTAAAATACAATCCTTCTCATCTCAAAAATCTTTCTAATTATGCTTTGGACGAAACTCAAAAACCTTTCACAGCTTTACCATTAGAAGCTTTAGATCGAATTGCACAAAGAAATGATCCAGAAAACGCACATCCAATTACAATTTTATTAGATGAAAAGCCAATCGGATTTTTTGTTTTAGATTTTGGTTCTGATAAATCTGAATTAACCAATAATCAACATGCTTTTTTATTACGTTCGTTATCCATTAATCCTCAACATCAAGGTAAAGGTTATGGTAAAATAGCGATGAAATTGATTGATCAATTCGTCATCAAAAACTTTTCAGAAATTAACGAAATTGTTTTAGTTGTCAATCAAAAAAATAAAGCTGCTTATAATCTTTATCTAAAAGTTGGTTATTTAGACGAAGGAAAAACAAGAATTTCTGTAAAAGGTTTACAACATATTCTAACAAAAAATATTGGTTCTTGATGTTAATTTGCATTAAAAATAGTTCTAATTTCGCTTCATATTTTTAACCAATGAAAAACCTAATATATCTTTTCATTTTATCGATGTTTGTTTCCTGTGCAGCAATTCATAATGTACCGACTTCACAAGCTCCAAACAATTTTATTCAGCCAAATACAACAAGTTCATTTGTTGATCAGAACGGAAATTTCTATCCAAATCAATGGTTAAAACAATTTGGTGAACCACCCAAAAATGCAAATAGAACGGATTATTCTTTACTAAAAATTGCGACAGAAAAAAATCAGCAAAATAGTTTAACAACTTATGAAAATAGACGGTTAAAGGACATTGCAAATCGAGTAAAAAATAAAAAAAGAATCATCATTTTTATTCATGGTATTGACAATGATTATTTAGAAAGTTTAAAGAACTACAACAAAGCAAGAGAGTACATGAACATCGACACATCTAAAGATGAAGTTATGAATTTTTATTGGGATGGTTTAGTAAACGAAAGTCTTTTTGGTGCAGCAAAAGTTTGGATTAGTGCAACAACCAATAGTCAAATGGCAGGTGCTTTCGGGCTAAGACGAATTTTAAATGTCATACACAATAAAGATATTTACTTAATTTCTCATAGTAGAGGAGCTTCTGTGGTATTGAGTTCACTGGTAAATCCATCACTTAAAGAAAGTGAAATAAAACGTGCAGAAACCGCACATCATGTAGATTTTATTGATGCAGAATTACTTAAGGAAAATAATAACCGTATTTATAGTATTATGCTTGCGCCAGCAATTGGTAAAATAGATTTTACTTCGGATAACGAGCAACTAAAGTTTTTTTCTCCACAATTAAAGAAAATTCATATCACAATTAATAACTCAGATTATGTTTTAGGAAAAGGAAAATCTGGATTTTTATCTAGAAATTTTACTGCAACTAATTTTGGTTATGATGATGAACTTTTTAATGAACTAAAACAAACTTATAATTTCTTAGAAAAAACTGATTTTACAGGTATGAATTCACATGATTTTAGAAAATACATCACCAATCCAAAGTTCAAATCTATTTTAAAAGAGTACCATTTAGCTAATTAATTTAATGTTTTCTGTGATCAATCAAAGTTGTTGGTTTTCTTTTTAAAGGATCAAAAACAATGGACTGAATAGTTTCTAATTTTACAAATTCAACATCTGGAGTTACGCGTAATTTTGCTCGAAATTTATCTTTTACCTTTTTTAGAAAAAGCTCTGATTCGTTTGTTGAAACTATTTTTATAGAAATTAAATCTGTTCCAAATTCTGATTGAGATAATTCTATTAAATGCAATTTTATCTCATCAAAATCAGCAATTAAATCGTGCATCACAGGCGGATACAAACTTGTTCCTTTGTATTTTATCATTTGTTGTTTACGTCCTTCAACTGGTCCTAATCGGTCTGTATTTCTTCCGCATTTACAAATCTCAGAAAACTTTCTTACCAAATCTCCTGTCTTAAATCGCAACAAAGGCAAACCTTCTACACCCAAAGTTGTAATCGTCAATTCGCCTAATTCGCCTTCATTAACTTCCTGATTTTCTTCATCTAAAACTTCACAAATAATCAATTCTGGATGATGATGTCCACCTTGTTGAAATTCACATTCTGTAAAAGCAGTCGCCATTTCTGTTGATGCATAAGTAGAAAATAGTTTAATATTCCATTTATCTGTAATTTTATTTGCTAAAATCGTTGGTTGCAATTCAGAAGTTCTCAAAGCTTCGCCAATACAAATCACACCTTCTACTCCACTTGCATTGTAATCAATATTATTTTGCTCTGCAAACTCAATCATTTTCAATAAAAAAGAAGGAACCGCAATCAAGTATTTAGGACGATATTGTAGAATCGAATCCCATTGCAATTGAGGAATTCCTGCACCAACTCGAATAACACTTGCACCTAAATTACGTAAACCTAGAAAATAGGCTAAACCAGCCATAAATCTGCGATCCATCGTAGTCATTAATTGCACCAGATCACCTTTCTGAATTCCTGCGCATTGAAAAGAAATCATTTCATTATAAGCCAATCGATCTAAATCTTTATCGGTTAAACCAAAAGTTACAGGATCTCCTAAAGTTCCTGATGTTGTCGCATAATCGATTATCTCAGTTTTAGGTACGCAAAAGAAATCAAAATTATGTTTTTGGATATCATTCTTAGTTGTAACCGGAATTTTCTTTAAATCTTCTAAAGTGACAACGGTCGAAAGACCAATCGAATTCTCTTTAAACAATTTCTGATAATAAGGCGAATTCTCTTGCAAATAATATAATTGTTCTCGCAATTTTTCTTCTTGAAATATCTTTATTTCTTCTTTAGATTTTTTCTCTATTTCAGGAATCATCGGATTTTCTTTTTTAATTTTTTCAGTAAATCATCCACTTTTCTTTCGTCAGGAATAGTTGTAATTTCTTTTATTTTTGCAATTTCTAACATTTCAATTGCTGCATCAAATTTACCTTTTAAAACAAAATTTTGCGCAGCATCAAAATAAACTTCCCAGAATTCTGTATTATAACTGATGTATTGTTTCATTTTTTCTTCATCAATCCATTCTTTATTTTTTAGTCTTTGATGAATTTCTTTTCTCAATATTTTATATTCTTCATATTGAAAAAATGTTGTTGATTTCACAAAATCATCTTGATCTATTTTCAATGAATCGATGACAATTTTGGTTTGATAATTCATCGAATCATTTAAAAGATTAAGATCATAAACTGTAAATTCACCTAGATTATAAGGCGCAGATGAAACATAAACCAACTTTTTTTCTGGTCTAAAAATAATTCCGTGATGAGCCAATAATTGGTTCAATGCTTTTTCGTTTCCGTAACCAATTTTTTTATCATTTAAACCATTCAAATCTCGAAGAATATTAGCTGATTTTTGTGCATTAATTGGTTGATTAGTTCTAATTTCTTCTTGTAATTTTTGGTAACGATAAGATGAATGACTTTCTGCAATTTGTTTCTGATTTCTATGATCTTTTTGATAAATTTCTCCTTGAAAATGATTCGTACTAATTAAATAATTTTCTTTTGGATAAACGACATCAAACTTTTTTGGCGAAACTTCTAGGATTACAGCCTTTTTATCATTCGCACTCGAAACCAAAATAGATTCAGCTACAAAAACTTTACTTTTTTGGGCAATTTCTATTGCTTGATCAATGTTCTGTGCATATTGTAAAATTTCTCTTACCACCAAAGAAATTGGTGTTTTTGCTTTCAATGGAATAGACGATTTACCTGCATTTATGGTCACTGTTAAACCTTGTGTATTCATACCAGAAGCAACTCCAATAAATCCTGACCAAGAAACAGACAAAAAACCAAATCCATCTTCAGGTTGAATCATTTGAACCAATTTATTTTCAGCAAATTCATCATTCAAATAAAAATCAAAATTGCGACCAACAATCAATTCTCCATTCTCTGAAAACTCATCCCAAACAGCAAAAGAAGAACAACCAACCAACATCAAATCATTCATTGCATGTCCAATATCATGCGCGCCATGCAAATATAAATTACGTTGATAATTTGGTGCTAAAAAATCATATTCATCAGAAGCAAACTTAGACATAGCATACAATTCTTCTTTATAATCTTCTTTAATGTATTTTTGAATATCACGATTGAACCACTTGAGAAAAGTGCGTAAAAAACCAATATTTTTATCCTTACCGATCATTTCTTCCACAGCAGAGAAAAATATTTTTTCTTGGTTTTGATATAATTTTTTAGTTAAAAGACCATTTTTTGTTCCCAATTCGTACGGATTTCCAGATAAAAACAATTCCCAATTACCAGATTTATTTTTATGTAAAAAATTCTGATCAACTAAAAGCACAGAATCCTGATTAATTAATTCGAAGCTTTTTTGTTGATATTTAGAGAGATCAACCGATTGTTTGAAACTTCTATTAATTCCACAAGAAATCAATAAAAACAAACTAAAAATGGTTAAGAATAAAAATCTAATCATAATCAAACTTTACTTTTTTCAACAAATCATCATAACCATTCAACATTTCAGAACAAGTTACAAAAGCACCAATTGTCACGCCCAAAATTCCGTGCATTCTAACATTTTGCCCCGTTAAATATAAATTATCAAGTTTCGTTCTTGCAGAAATAAAAGTTTTCATTGGTGATTGAGAATCTTTCACAAATCCATACAAATTCCCATTTTCTGATCCTATAAAATCGCGATAAGATAAAGGTGAAGAAGTATAAACATGTTCAATTTGATTTCGAATAGCTGGAAATTTCTTCTCCAATTCATTCAATAATTTTTCAATTTTATCTTGTTTAAATTGTTCGTAATCTTCTCCTCTATTTCCAAAATTATCATTAATTTCTACGTTAAACGTTTCTGACCATTGAGCAACTTCATCAAAATCCATATAAGTCATTAGCGTCATTCCATCTGCCCATTTTTGTTGTTTATCATTAGCTGTAAGTGTTGCAATGTAAACATGTGGCCAATCTTTTTTTGGTAATTCATGTTCGTTTAATAAATTAAATTTTGATCGATGATGGTAAATATTATAATCTAAATAAGGAAACGTTTCTTTCTTAAAAACCAAATAAAGAGAGAAAACAGAAGGCGTAAAATCTAAACCAGAAATTCGTTTTACAAAAGGTTTCGAGAAATAATTTTCACCAATCATTTTCATGGTTTGATTTAGATTAATATTCGAAATGAATTCATCTGCAAAATAAGTTTCTCCAGATTTTATTGTACAAGAAATGACTTTTTTATCATGAACATCAAAATCAATTACTTCTGCATATTTAATTACATTTCCACCTAATTTCTTCAATTCTTTTATCAATAATTTTGCAATCTGACTTCCACCATTTATAAATCTCCAAGAACTTTGCAAATACGAATTCAAAGACAAAGCATGCACATAAAGCGGTGTTTTTTTGTCATCGCCAGCATACAAAAAATTATTCCCGACCAGAACCGCTTTCAAAGTAGAATTATCTGTCAATTCATCTAAATAATCTTTTAAATTGATGGACAAGATTTCATCATCGTAAACCATTTTACCTTCTACCAAATTGTACATTGGAAAAGTTTGGCAAACTTCATCTAATTTATCAAAATACTGCTCTAAAGTGCTTTTTTCTTCTGGAAAATATTTTAATAATTGATTGACAAAATTTGTTTTTCCTTGCGCTAATGGATAACTAAATTCGTCATCATCAAAAGAAATCTTATCAAAATGATTGGCGTTTAATTTCTGCAGTTTAAGATTTTCCATAATCCCTAAATACCGAAAATATTGGTAAAGATTTTCATTCTCATCCAATCCACCAACATAATGAACGCCAGTATCAAAAATAACTTTATTTCTCACAAACGTCTGAAGATTTCCTCCAAACTGATTGTTTTTTTCTAATACAGTAACTTTTTTTCCTTCTTTTGCCAAAATAACAGCGCAAACCAATCCACCTAAACCGCTTCCAATGACTACTACATCTGATTTATTCATGGATTTCGTTTTAAAATTCTGAAATATTCATTTTCTAGTTTCAACGTAAAATCAGGAAAATTAGTTTGATTTTCAATTGATTTCATAATAATAATTTCGAGAATATGATTCGGAATTTCGGTTAATTGACTTTCGTTATCCAAAATTAAAAAGTTGACATTTTCTGGAATTTCACATTTATCAACATAACGAATAAATCGTTTTTTAGTTAGATAATTCGTTTTTGCAATTGCTCTTTTCTCTTGATCTGTTATAAATGTAAACACTTTTCTTTTAGCTTGTTGCATCAACAAAAGAAAATCTAATTCGCCCAAATCATTTCCAATTCTAAAAATAGTTGTATCGATCGGAAGATGAAAATTTAATTGATGATATTGAAATTTATTTTGTTCAAAACGAAGTTTCATTTCTTTCACAATTTCTGGTTCTTTATACAAAAAACTTAAAAATAATTTGTTTCTGAAATAATTTTCATCTTCGTATTGATATCTTAATTCCTGATATTGAGCTTTAAAATGTTGACTAATTTTTCTTGTTCGTTCACTATAAGTTTCGCCAAAACGTTTATCATTCGGAGAAATACTTTCGCCAATAACACTGATAAGATTTCCATCAAAAATAATAATTTCATTCTTTGGCCAAACATCTGCATTTCCTAACAAAAATATTGGCTGAATTGGCAATTGCATTTGATCTGCTAAATAAAAAGCACCTTTATGAAAACGTCTAATCGAATTGGTTTCTGAGCGCGTTCCTTCTGGATAAATAATCACCGAAAACTCATCAGAAATTCGCTTATCTAAATTTTCTATGCTATTTTCTAAACCTTTAGAAACTGGAAAAAAACCTGCTGCACGAATCGCTTTTCCGTAAATTGGTGAATTATAAACCCAATCGTTTACCACAAAAATACTTTTAGGCGAAAGAATCTTATTCATCGGAATATCCAAAGAAGAAGAATGATTTGATATAAAAATCGTTTGCTGATTATTTCTTTTGTCAAGATTAACAATTTTCTTTTTTACAAACGGATTGAGATAAGGAACTGTCCACATAAATTTTGTCAAAATCCAATCAAAAAAGCTCACTTTTTTTTCTTTAGAAATCGGTAAAATAATCATCAATACCGCAACCAAAATATTTAAAATCATTCCAAAAAACAGAAAATAGAAAAACAAAACTAAAGTCTGAAAAACCAATCCTAAACTAACGGGCGAATAACCTTTTTTAGGACGATTGAAAAAGAAAAATTTGAATATTGGTGGATAAAAAACAAACGTGATTAGAACCGCTACACAAACACCTATTAGAGCAACAGAAGAAATAGATCTGAGTGCAGGATGTTTTGCGAAAATCAACGCGCCAATAGCTAGAATAGTTGTAATAACTGCCAGCAAAATAGACGTTTTATAGGTTTTTTGTTCATTTTGGCCTGTGGTATATTCTTTCTGCAATGCGCTCGTCATAAAAATGGTAAAATCTACGCCATGCCCAAAAACCAAAGTACAAACAATAGAACTAAAAATATTAAATTCTACATGAAACAATCCCATTAAACCTGCCGTTACAAAACCTGTTAAAGCAATTGGAATGAAACTAACTAGAACCAATTCTAAACGTTTGAAGAAAAACCATAAAATCAATAAAATAGCGATTGTTGAATAATTAATTAACGAATTAAAATCTTTGACCAAATTTCCTAAAAAAGTTTCGTTGAGATTTTTACGATCAATAACCACAATTTCTTTCGATTCATTGTAATTTTCTACAAACTTGTTTCGTTTATTTTCATCGAGTTTGACCAACGTAGAAACAGTAAATAATCCATTCTTTTCGTTGATAAATTCTTTAAAAATAGAAGCATCAAATTTTAGATAATCTTTGTAGGAAATCGTTTGAAATTCTTTGTCTATCAAATTATAAAATTCTTGATAAGTTTCGGGAACAAAACCTAAATCATCACCTTCTTTGATCATCAAAGCCTTTAATTGAGATTTTTTATTTTCTGTCCAAAAATTTGTCCAATTATCTCGTTTTACTTTCTGTTCATTTTGTGATAAAACTAAATTTGCTATACTCGAATAATCCGTAATCTGATTATTTTTTTCATCAATAATCAATTCATTTTCTAATTTTTTAGAAGCTATTAAGGCATCATCTAAATTATCAGCATAATTCACCAAATAAACCGATTTTTGCATCATAGAAGTTGACTTTGCCAATTTCTGTTCAGCTACCAATTGATCAGCAGGAACAAAATTAAGATCAGCAATATTTTCATTAAACTTTACTCGATTAAAAGTAAATAAACTAATCAAAATCAATAATAAAGAACCTAAAAACAACCATTTATTTTCGTAATTAATTTTAGCAATTTTCTCTACAATTGTTTTATTTTCTTGTAAAGCACCTTTTCTCGGATGATACAAATGTGGAATAAATATCAAGGTAAAAAAACCACTCATTAGAACAGTTACAAAAGCAAAAATTCCCAAATCAATCAAAGCCTCAGAATGCACAAAAACCAAGCAAACAAAAGCAACTGCAGTTGTTATACAACTCATAAGAACTGGTCTAGTAATTTCTCTAAAAAGTATTTTTATCGACTGATTTTTCTTGTAATGTGTCATCACATGCAACGAATAATCTATTGTAATTCCCAATAAAACAGCACCAATACTTAACGAAATAGCAGATAAAGAATTTCTAAGAAAATACATAAGCATTAATGCCGAAAGAATTCCGAAAATAGTTGGTATAAAAATGATAATTGGCGTGAGAATTTGTCGGTAAAAAAACATCAACATAATCATCAAAACACTCATAGAAATCAAAACTGTTTTCATGATATCTGTTTTGATTTGATTTGCATTTGCAACCGCTATAATTGGCGCACCAAAATAACTGATCTCGGTATGCGAAATATCCTTATTGATTTTTTCTTTAATAAGATTTAATTCTTTTACAAATTCTTCGTTATTCTTCGTATCACCACTTTTATATTTTGGATCAATAAACAACAATAATTTAGATTCATCTTTTGTAAAAACATAGCCATTTTGGTAATTAAGATCTGTTAATCCTCCAGCTTTTTGCATTTTTTTTAGGGCAATAAAACTCAAACCTAAAGGATCTTTCAAAATAAAATCTCGAGTAACAACACCAGAAGGAGAAGTCAAACTTTCTAAATTTTTCTCTAAAATCGAATGAATAGAATCTTGATTAATTTTTTGATTTACTAATTGATAATCATTTTCATCGAGATACAAAGGCAAATTTTGATAAACAAAGTCAAAAGCTTTACCAAGAAATTCTTCATCAGAAATTCCTTGAATGGATGAAATATGAGAATCTAATCTACTTAAACTATCAATCAAAATATCTGCTGTAGAAATTAAATCATCAGAAGTTGAATTCTCTTTTTTTTCGATAATTACCGTTATTTTATCTGAAAATTGTTGTTGTTGAAAAACTTTCGATGTAATGTTAGACTTTTCATTTTTTGGTAAAACTTTGGTAATATCATCTTCTAATTGAATTTTAGATGCAAAGTAAAATCCGACCAAAAGAAAGATCAGTGCAAAAAAAACACTAATCAGCTTATGATTAGATATCCAAACATATAAACGATAAAAAAATTGATGCATTGATTTTGTAATAGCGCAATAAAAGTAGGAATTATTTACTAAATATTCTTCCGAATACTTTTTTTGGCCAAATGTAAACAATTGTCAAACTAACCAAAACTGTATTGAGGATGCTAATTCTAGTAAAATCTCTAAATGGTCTGAAATGTGAAACTCTTTCTGTCGGATCGTACAAAACTTTAATAGGAACATTTTCTACCAAAATATTTTTCCAAGCCAATCGAACAATCACTTCAATCTCGAACTCGAATTTATTTGTAAAAAAATGATTTGGTAATTTTCTTAATGGATACAACCGATAGCCTGATTGCGTATCTTGAAGAGAAATTCCTGTTTCGAACCAAAACCAAAAATTAGAAAAACGATTTCCAAAACTACTTTTTTTCGGAATTCCGTCTTGTTCCATGTTCCGATTTCCTATCAACAAAACATCTTCGCCTTTTAATTCGTTTAATCTTTTTGTAAAAACCGATAAGTCATCTGGATAATGCTGCCCATCAGAATCTATTGTAATTGCAAAATCATAACCCAATTCTTTTGCCCATCTAAACCCTTTTTGTAAAGCTTTTCCTTTACCTTGATTTTGATTAAAATGATGAACTTTCAGTTGTTGATATTTTGCTAAAATTTCTTTTGTTCGATCTGTCGAACCATCATTAATTACCAATAATTCATTGGTAAAATGAAAAATCCCGTCCAAAACGCGTTTCAGAGTTTTGTCATTGTTATAAGTTGGTACAATGACGCAAATTTTATACTGCTTAAAAAGATCTAAATCAACTAAATCCACAAAAAATTAATTAAAATTTGCTTTATCTTTTGCTGTAAAAGTCTTCGATTGTTTGCTGTATTTTTTAATCAAAGATTTCACTTCTTTTGTTTGATTTTTATATTGATTTACAATCAATTGTCGATCTTCAACCAAATTTTTATTGTAATGAATTGCTTTAGGCAAATTCTCTTGTAAAATAAAACGAATCAATCTAATTTCTATATTTTTAGGATCAGATTTTATCGAATTTTCTATTAAATTAGAACCATTCGTTAGCAACTTTTTTTTAATTTCTTTGTTACCATTGTATCGAGAATACAACATTTCTGATGCTCCTTTATACGCTAAAATGGTTTGGTTTTTTTGTTGATAATCTTCTAATTCTTGGTAAAGTTTTTGTGTATTTTCTTTATTATTTGCAGCCTTTTCGAACATTGTTCTTACATCTACCAAGTTGGGAGCAACATAAAAAAAACTGACCAATAAAAGACTTAAAAAGAATTTCATGAATTACACAAATTTGAATTCTCCAGAAAATTTCAAAGCAACTGTTTCATCAAAAGAAGTTGTATTTTTCACTTTCAATAAATCTTCTGCTTCATTAATTTCAATATTCAAGCTCAATTCATCGTTTTTCTCTGGATTGATGATTGCCATGAATTTTACATTAGTCAGTTTTGCTAATTGCAATTTTTTTTGACTGATACTTTCCACAGATTCTTTGATAATTTGCATCATGCAAACACCTGGAGTTACAGGATTATTAGGGAAATGACCTTTGAAAATATTGTGTGTTTTATTCAACTTTATTTTCACTTGATAAACCGAATTTCCTAATTCTTTAATATCTAATCGCTTGTAAAAATCTTTTAATAATGACATAGTTTTTCTTTATGAAACAATCTTGATTTATTCATAGAGAACATCAATCAATTGTATTCAAATTTACTTCTTTTTTTCTATTTCTAACCAAAAAGATTGATTTGAAATTGCGATATATTAATTATTTAAATAACGATTCTTCTAATTTTGGATTGATTTTTTTATTAGAAAATTTAATTAAAGTATAATCACCAGAAGGTTGAATCATCTTGACTTCTGACACTAAATCACTTTGGTTATCAAACGTTAAAACAACTTGTTTAATAAACTTTTGTAACTGTTTTTCTTTCGGATTTAATTGTACAACTCGTGCATTTTTTGATTTAAAAAATACACTTGTAAAATCATTAGAATTAAATAAATCACCATTAAAAGAACCTAAAACTAAATCATTTAACTTCTGAAAACCTTTATTTTTAGATAAATCTGTCGTATTTTTTTTACCAGCTTTTTTTAAAATAATTTTATTCTCAGCAAATAAAATTGTTGTTTGCTCTGGTTTTATGTATTTCCAAACGACTTTATTAGGCGATTTTAAGTACAAACTCCCTGTCGATATGCTTGGCGTTTTCAGAAAGCTTAAATGTTTGGTTTCTGTAAAATCAGTTGAATAAGTTGCTAATTGTTTTACTTCATTTATCACCGATTTCTTGAAATTTACAATTTCACTTGAAGTCATTTTTGTTTGAGCAAAACCAAAAAAACCGATGATTAAGCTGAACAAAAAAAGTTTAATTTTCATGATTTATATTTTTCAATTGGGAAACAGTTAATGTTTCGTAATTATTTTCTTTTAGAACTTGCAAGAGTTGTTCCAACACATTCACAGATCTTTGAAATTTATCATGTAAAAGTACAATTGATCCTGGTTTGAGATTCGGAACAATTCTTTTCAAAATTTTATTTTCATCTTCAATCACCGTATCTAACGAACGAATATTCCAACCGATCACTTGTTTATTTGTAGCCGAAATTGCTTTAGCAATATTAGGGTTTGTCACACCAAAAGGAGGTCTAAAATCGTTCGATTTTACACCAAATTTCATCAATATAGAATCGGTTTTAGAAATTTCATCTATCACTTCATCTTTTGATAAAAAACCCATTTTATTAGTGTGAGAAAAAGTATGATTTGCCACTTGATGACCTTCTTTTATAATTCTCTTTAAAATTTCAGGATATTTTTCGATTTGACTTCCAATACAAAAGAAAGTCGCTTTGGCTTGATTCTTTTTTAATAAATCTAAAATCTGAGGCGTAAATTCTGTTGGTCCATCATCAAATGTTAGAGCAATTAGTTTTTTATTCGTTTCGGCTTTTGTAAAAACAGTTGTAAAATAATTTAATCTTAAATCAAATGCTCCCCAACTTGTTAATCCTAGCCAACAAAAAAGCGGAACAAATAACCATAAAAACGAAATTTTGCCTTTAAATACAAAATACATAAGAACTATTCCGATCAGAATACAGCTAAAAGTTACGATTCGATGTATCAACATTTTTTGATTAAAACTAAACTATGATTAATTCCGTTAAATTGATTATACAATAAAATGTAGTTAAATTCTTTCCCAGAATTTTGATTGATTTTTAGTATTGAAGGAAAATTTTGTGTTTTCAATATTTCAGATGCAATTGCCAATCCATAAGCAGAAGCAGTTTCATATTCCCCTGAAAAAGCTTTATAAACCCCAACCGTTGATTTTTCATTTTGTAAAAAGAAATCATAAAAAGAATCAAATCTTTCGTCATCATTTTTACCAATTAAAAATGCATCAATAGAATTTATATCTAATTGATTCTCTTTTAAAAAATCAGTTACAAACAATTCAATTTCGTTAGGGGTTATGCTATTGATAATTTTTACATCTAGAATTTCGGCGAAAGTATCATCATTTTTTTCAGATGATAATGCAAAAAAAGTAGAACCTTCTGCAAAACGAGCACCGACAGAATTATTCGTAGATTTTATCACATTAATCAATTGATACAATTCATGTGTTCTTTGGGCAATTTCATCAATACCGCCAACCAAGACGTTAGAAGATTCTTCTGATTGAATTTGCATCAGACCATCTAACAAAGCCGACTCGAACGAATTTCCTCCATTCACATAAGTAAAATTATAAGCGTTACTTTTCAGTTGCAAAGCAATTTGTGCAGCAACTGTATTATGTGTAGATTGTATAAATGCTGTCGGAGTTAAAAACTCTTCATCATTATCAATCATATTTTTAAGAAACTTTTCCGAATCTGATAAACAACCTAATCCTGTCCCAATAATTATCGCATCAACATCAAAAATCTTTGCATTTTGAAAAGCTTTTAAACCAGAAAAAATTCCCATTTTCACAGCAGAAGACATTCTTCTTAATTGATTAGCAGAAATAATTTCTTTATAATCAGGATGTTGAGCGAAATTAAGATTTTCTGAAACACATTTTAAATCTTTTGTAAAAGAATGTTCTACAAATTTCTGTGCACTGATAACACCTATTCCGTTGATGTAACATTTCTTCATGCCTTTGAAAATATTAAGGTTGAACAATTTCCACCAAAACCGAATGAATTAGACAAAACATGATCAATATTTTTTGATTTAATATTCGTTTGAGGAATCAAACCAAACGTTTCTATTGCTTTTCTAAAATTAAGATTTGCCCAAACTTTTTGTTCTTCTAAAGCCAAAATACTAAAAACGGCTTCTACAGCGGCAGCGGCAGCTAAAGTGTGTCCTGTAAAAGGTTTTGTAGAACTAAAATCAAAAAATGAATCTTGAAAAATTCTTTTTAGAGCAGCACTTTCAGAAGCATCATTATTAGGAGTTGCCGTGCCATGTGCATTGACATAATCTATTTCCGATGCTGATAAACCAGAAATTTCTAACGACTTTTTCATTGCAAGATATGCGCCTTCACCAGTTTCTGATGAAGCTGTTTGATGAAAAGCATCATTAAAATTTCCGTAACCTGATAAATATGCCAAAACTTTTTTATCATATTTTTTTACCATTTCATCAGATTCTAACACTAAATAAGCTGCAGCTTCACCTAAATTTAAACCTTTTCTATTCTCATCAAAAGGTTGATTTAGTTCGTCACTTAAGATCATCAAAGAATTAAATCCGTTTAACGTGAATTTCGACAAAGCATCTGTTCCACCCACAATTACACGGTCTAATCTTCCACTTTTAATCATTCTTGCGCCTAACATTATTGCATTTGCTGCGGAAGAACAAGCGGTTGAAATCGTAGTAACAAATCCTTTCAAACCAATTTCATTAGCAATAAGATTCGTAGAATCTCCAGCTTCATGTGAAATAATGTATTTCTGTTTGTCAGGAAAATTTTCATAATCGAAAAAATATTTTTCTGTAAAATCCATTCCGCCAACAGAAGTTGATGAAATCAATCCTGTTTTTTCTTCATTTACATCAAATATAGCGGCATTTTCTATAGCTTCTTTTACAGCATACAAACCTAAAAGTCCTGTTCTTGTAAAATGATTTTCACTTGATAATTGTAAAAAATCAATCAATTCATCGGTTGATTTTTTTACTTCACCCAATAAAAATTTGGATTGATGAACTGTTTCTAAATACTTTATTTTATCAATACCAGATTGGTTTTGCAACAAAGACAAGCGATTTTCTTCTACCGAATTTCCGATAGCAGAAATTATTCCCATTCCTGTTATTGCAACACCTCTAGACATTATTTTGTACGATTATCTGTTACGTATTGTGCCATAGTTTCTATAGACTGAAAAATTGTTTTTCCTTGTTTAGGATCAGAAATTTTTATTCCATAATCTTTATCCAACAAGACAATTAATTCTAAAGCATCAATCGAATCCAATCCTAATCCATCACCAAAAAGTGGATCTTTAGCATCAATATCTTCTACGTTTATGTCTTCTAAATTTAAAACCTCAACGATTTTATGTTTCAACTCTTCAATTAAATTTTCCATTATTTATTTATAATTCTTTCTTTAATAAATTTCGATTCTAAAGGTACATTTCCTTCTTTGCCGACCAAATATACAAATGCTTGGTAATTATTCTGAAAATACTCTGTCCAACCACACAAAACTTGTGTTGTTTTACCAGATTTTATTAAATATTCTGCTTGTTGATGAATAAGTTCTATCGGATAATCCTCATCAACAAAAAATGCACTTTCTGATTTCAATTGATGACGAATACTAATTTCACCAATCGTGATATTGGGCAATGTATAAACAAAAACTGCTGGACTTGGGTAATAATTTTCTTGATTTTTAATCGTTTTCTGGTGCTTAACATCTGTATCTAAACTCGATGAATGATTGGCTAAAATAATTGCTGTTTCTGAATTATAATTTTGATTTAGAACAAATTCAGAACTTAAAAAAGCCAATTTACATAAAGCATCCATTTTATGAAATTTAGGATATTGAATCTCGAATTTCTGATAGATTTCTTTTGCAAAAACATTAAAATCTGACTCAATTGATCTAAAAATCAATTCATCATTTAAGCAAACTTCTTGATTAGAAATTTGACAAAAACTTTTGATATACAACTTTTCTTTATCCATTTTTAGAAACAATTATAGCTGCATTTGTTCCTCCAAAACCAGAAGCAGTTTTTAAAATAATATTTACTTCTTTTACCTGATTTTGAGTTAAAATATTTAAACTTTCAGAAACGCCATTTTCTTCAAAACCTAAACTTTTTATCAATGTATTTTCTTGCATTTGTTTACAAGCCAAAGCCAATTCTAACAATCCAGAAGCACCTAAAGTATGACCATAAAAAGCTTTCAAACTATTCGTTTCAACATCTTCTAAGCCCAATCGGTTAAAGGCAATTGCCTCCATTTCATCATTATAAATTGTTGCTGTACCGTGAGCTGAAATATAATCTATCTCTTTTGCAGAAATTTTAGCTTCTTTAAAAGCCGAATTTATGCTTAAAAATAATCCTTCGCCTGTTCTAGATGGTCCAGAAATATGATTTGCATCGTTAATATTTCCTTCACCAAGTATTTTATAATTCAAACCATTTTCTTCTGTAAAATTAGTCAGATACATCACAGCAGCAGCCTCACCTAAATTTACACCTTTACGATGAAGATCATAAGGTTTACAAATCTCATTACTCATTGCCTGAAAAGCATTAAAGCCAGAAACTACAAACTCTGTCAATTCATCAACTGCAATCACAAAAGCATTTTCTGCTTTATTCATTTGCAACAATCTTTTAGCAACATTCACCGCTAAAATTCCTGATGTACAAGCATTAGAAACAATAATTGGTTGAGTAAAAAATTTGAATTTATTTTTGATTTGATTCGCCAAAATACTCAAAAAAGCTTCATTTAAATTATTCTGTAAAGCATTGACATTTCCTTTGGTTGTTGATAAGATTAAAATCGTTTGTTCATTAATTCGATCTTTGATTAATGGTAATAAAACAAGAGTTAATAATTTTTCTATTCTTGATGTTTCTAAACCAACAAAATCTTTGTTTAGCATCAAATCCAATTGAACATCGTCAATTCTTGCAGCATAAAAATCTTTAAAATTTCCTAACGAATTAATTTTAGAAATTCCTGTTTGATTAGCTAATAAACTGTTCCAATTTTCATCTAAATTAAAACCTAAAGGAGAAACTAGATTACTTTCTTGTATGAAAACATTTCTCAAAACAATCCTTTTTTACGTTTCCAATCAAGAATAAAATCTGGAATATTCAATTGTAATTCACCTTCTAAAGTTGTAAAAACCTGAATAGTTTCTCCTATACAAACCAACTCATTTTTATCATTAAAAACTCTGTAACGAAAAATCATTTTAGCAGCTGCAGAATCTATATAAGTTGTTTCTATTTTAGCGACATCGCCATATTTTAAAGGTAATTTATGTTCACAAACCGATTTTATAATCGGAGTTGCCAATCCATTTTTCTGAACATCTAAATAGGAAATCTGATTTTCTCTACAAAAAGCTTCTCGCCCATCTTCGAAATATTTTATATAATTGCCATGCCAAACAATACCCAAAGCATCTGTTTCGTTGAATCTTACACGAATTTCTGAGATAAATTGCATGTTTTCTTTTTTAGATTGTTCTTCTTTTTCGATCATAAATCAAGGCAATAGCCAAACATAAAATGAAGAACAAAAATAGCAAAATAATTTCTGGTAAAATAAGCGACAAACCGCCATTTCTTAGAATAATATCGTAATAACCACTCAATCCCCAACGCATTGGTGAAATTTCTGCAATTTTCTGAAATGTTTCTGACATCATAAAAACTGGAATCCAAATTCCGCCCAAAGCTGCTAAAATCACAACAAAAGTGGCTCCAAAAGGTGGCGCTTGTTCTTGCGTTTTAGAAACTGTCCCTAATAAAATCCCCATTCCGATTGCAGCTAAACTCACAAAAATGGTCATTAATGTCAATAACCAAAATTTTCCATCAATAGCTAAAACTTCTAATCCAATCAAAGGAAAAAGAAATTGAGAAATTAATAAAATAGAAAAGAATTGCAATAAACAAACTACCAAATAAACCAGAACTTTACCCATTAATAAGATTGCAAAAGGCATTGGACTTGTTAATAATCTATAGTTGGTTCCTAAGTTTTTTTCTTTAACTAGATTGATTGACAAAGGTACGATGATAAAGAAAATGGCGAAAAGTGTCCAAGCTGGAACATTGTGCTGAACAGCATTTGGCGTGACTTCATTTGCCTGATTGGCAATTATTTCTTTGTACTGAATAAGTTCGTTTTGATTAAAATCCAAACCATCTGTTTCACCTAAATATTCTTGAAAAGATTGATAAATAGTATTCGATTGAGCTTGATAAATCATTTTTTCGATTCCGTATTTAATCGAACTTTTGAAATTATCTTGAACCGCTGGATCAAAAATTAATTCAATTTCTTTTGGTTTTTGAATTTTAATCTGATTTTGTGTTTGCGTAGAATCTAAGCTAAAATCTCCGACAATATTTTCTACATTTTTATTGACGTTTGCATGAAGATCTTTTGTTAGATTTTTTGGAAGAACAATTGCCATTTGATAATCGCCTTTATTCACCAAAGCTTTCGCTTGTTCAAGACTTATTTTTTTATGATTGATTTGGTCAATCAACTCAAAAGATTTTGTTTCTTCTAATTGATTTTTAATGGTTTGAGAAATAGAATCTTGATCAAAATCGATCCATAATAAGGGTAAACTTTTTGGAGAATCTGATTGATAAGCTTGATTTTGAATTAAAGTTACCATCACAACCAAAATCATTGGCATTACAAATAAAACAGCTAAACCACCTAAATCTCTTGATAAAAGCTGAAATTCTTTGATAATAGAACGCCACAATTTATACAACATCTCGTAAAGCTTTACCTGTTAATTCTATAAAAACATCTTCTAAATCTTTTGCATTAGAAAATTTGGAGATCAATTGTTTAGGTTCACCTTCTTTAATAATTTTTCCTTGATCGATGATCGCTATTTTTGTACAAAAATCCTGCGCTTCTAACAAATGGTGAGAAGTATAAACAATGGTTGTCCCTTGCTGATTGAGTTTTTTAAGAAATTCAATAATCGTTTTTTTTGACTGAACATCAACACCCACAGTTGGCTCATCTAAAAACAAAACTTTTGGTTGATGCATAATCCCAGCAATTAGATTTACACGACGTTTCATTCCGCCAGAAAAAGTTTCAACACGTTTATTTATAAAATTTTCTAAGCCTAAAATCGTTAAATTTTCTTCTACTTTTTTCTTTAATTCTTGAGATTTCAAACCATACATACTGCCAAAATACATTAAATTTTCTTTGGCTGTTAAGGTCGGATATAAAGCATATTCTTGTGGAACAACTCCAATCATTTGTTTAATATCTTTTGGATATTTAGAAAAATCTAAATCGTCAATAAAAAACTTTCCAGTTGTTGGTTTTAATAAGCCGCACAAAATCGAAATCAAAGTAGTTTTTCCTGCGCCATTTGGACCTAAAATCCCAAAAATTTCTTTATCATCAATTGTTAAAGAAAGATTTTCAATAGAAAAATCAACTGAATTTTTATATTTTTTATATAAATTTTCTACACGAATCATTTCTTAATTGCCTTTTTTAAACGTTTAAAAAAATTCTCTTCTAAATCGGCTAAAGACAATAACTGATCCGACAAAGCATTATAAACATCTTCTTGATTACTTCTTTTCTTGTAAACACGTGAAGCATTTAATGCAAAATCTCGCCATTGATCACCTATTTCTGACATTTCTTTAGAAAAATCGTTCAAAAAATCAAAATTAGTTTTCGATGCAGCTTCTTGTAAAAAAGCAGCATAAATATATCGAAATCCTCCACCTCCAGTACCTATTTCTTCTTGCATTCTTACAATTTGCGCTAAGTAAAAATTGGTTTTTACATTACCTATTTTCTTTGGCCATTTTCTAATATCTTTCGCAACCATTCGCATTCCACGAACACCAACTATTGGGAACGGAGTTAACATATCGTTACAAGTTTTCAGAATTCCTTTTCTTATCGCATTTTCCCAATTAATGGTTTCTGGAAAACTAATTGGATAATAAATATGACCTTTTGGAGCCAAAGTTCCTTTTGCAAATCGTACTTTTTCTAAATCTTTTTCGGTAATAAAAGTTGTTTCTGTAATCACAGGATCACTCACTAAATAATCGTTCTCTTTTTTACCAAAAACAACCATATTATGACCGTTGAAATGAAAACGATATTCGTCTGGAAAATAAGGTAAATTGAAGACACCTACTTGTAAACCACAAGGAATATTTTCTTTCAATTTCTGATCGAGAACTTGTTGCGCTTTTTGTGGATTAGAAAATTTTTGACGTTTTATTTTTATCCCTAATCGATTAGCCAAACGATTAAAAATTGTACCTGGCATCGGTCTATAACTTAATCCTGGTGCATGATTTACTTTTAGAAAAGGTAAGTAAACGAAAAATAATCCAGAACCAATTCCAAAAACCATTGGCTCACTAATTTGTATTCCTTTATTTCTTAATAGATTAGATGCAACACCTGTTTCGCAATGCGCAGATTGTTGATGATCAAAATCTAATTGTATATTATTTTCCATTAAAATTTTTCAATTCATTAACCGAAATATTAAAAATATCGGCGTATTTCTCTAAAGTTTTTGTTTTTAAACTTTTAAATTTCTGAGGTTTTACGTGTCTTTTAATCAACCAAGTCCAAGTTCCCATATAACCAGCCAAAGTCTGCCAATCCATTCGATTAAGCTCCATAAAATAAACAATCGGACTCCATTCACCAGAAGCAACTTTTTGTTTTGCTTCGGCAATTCTTTCATTCAATACGTTCATGGTTTCGTTTTGGATAATTGTTTTCGCTTCCCAACCTTTCGATTGTTCTGTGGTATAATTTCCTTCGTCATCCAACGCATAATAAAGCTCTGTTATATTATTTTTACTCAGAAAACTTTCGTCTTGAGGTACTTCTGATTTTTTCATCAAGGTTAATTATTCTTCAAAGTTAAATTTATTTTTGGATTCTTTATTTTTAAATGATTATTCACTTAAAAATATTTTACGAAAGATTAATTTTGCTTAATAATATCAAAAAAATGTCTCAAAAAACGAATGCAGCTAGAATTTTAGATAATGAAAACATTTCTTATGAATTAAAGGAATATGAAGTAGATGAAAACGACTTGAGTGCTGAACATGTAGCAGAAACATTAGGGATTTCACCGGAAAAAATTTACAAAACCTTGATTTTAAAAGGTCAAAAAGATCCCTATTTAGTTGCAGTAATTCCTGGAAATGCTCAATTGGATCTAAAAAAAATAGCTAAAGTTTCTGGAAACAAAAATTGCGAAATGCTTCAGTTAAAAGATTTATTGAATGTTACTGGTTATATTCGAGGTGGTTGCTCGCCAATTGGTATGAAAAAATTATTACCAACATACATAGAAGAAATTGCTTCTTTAAAAGATGAAATCATTATTTCTGCTGGTAAAAGAGGTTTACAAATCATCATAAATCCAATGGATTTACAGCATGTGATTTCGGCTACTTTTGCAGATTTGTGTCATTAGTTTTTAGGAATCCTATTTCTTTCATTTCTTCTATCAAATCTAAAGGATTTTCCTCCACCAAAACCATAAGATTAGAATTGTATTCTTTGTGTTGATGAATTATTTTTAGCCCATTAATACAAAACTTAGAAACTGATTCGAAACGAACAATTTCTTCAGCTTTTAGTTTTATTTTAAAACCTAATGGTTGATGAATAATCAATTCATTCTCATCAACAGTTATTCTAGCCAAAGGATAAGAAATTTTAGAATGACCAATTCTTAATCCACAATTTATATTAATTTTTTGCATCAATAATCTTGTAAAATCAAATTTATTTCTCCTTTCGCTATTAATTCATTCTGACAAAAAGTTTCTACAGAAATCGTACACATCTCAAAATCATCTAACTGAATTTTAGATTTAAGAGAAGCTTTTGTTTCTAACCATGATTTTAGCTGTGGTAATTTAAAAATCGAAAAACTTTTTATCGTACTGATAAAACCAATCGCTTTTGGTTGGTCTGGATTTGGATTGTCTAAATAATAATTTTGTCCTAAAATACATGAACAAGTTTGCGCAGCATTTTCTATTAAAGCAACTTCTGACAAAAAATTATTCTCAACGAATAAACAATTTTCTGAAATCTCGAAATGAGTTTGAACAAAATTTTCGGTCATGTCACAAATATAATCAACCAACAACATTGGCTCTAAATGAGGCAAAAATTTCTGAATTGGAATTTGCTGATCGATTGGTAACATTTTTTTTCTAATAAATTATTCTGGCGCTATAACCGTTCGCATTTCACCAAAAGAAATAATTTCATCGTTTACTTTTGACGTAATATTTACCAAAGTAACGCCCATAACTTCTTGTAAAATTTGGGTTTCAGTCACAATAGATTCGCCAACTTTCGGCAATCTTTTAACTTCTATATTTCTTATAGATCCGATATAACCAGTTGGTGCATCTTCATTCCTCAAATAATAACGATAACCAGTGTGTAAAGCTACTGTTTGCGCCATGTGTTCTACAATTCCAGGTTCATTGAAATCATCATTTGCAACAAAAATATTATCTTCTGTGATGGTTAATCCACCAACGACTTTTTTTTCATCAAAATCCAACAAAACATCAACCATAATAATCGGTTCGCGTTGTGGAATAAATTTTTTAATTAAATCTGGATTATTTATAGGTAAACTCATTTCTTAAATATTTTTAAACAACAGTTAAATAGGCATAAGCGTAAGAAAATCTTCCACTTTCTGGTACGGATAATAAAATTCGATCACCTTGTTTTAACTTACCAGAATTCATCAATTCTTCTACCATCAAATAAATAGATGCAGAACCTACATTTCCTACATGTTCTAAATTCATAAACCATTTATCTAAGGTAATTTCTGCATTTGCATTTTTAAATTCTTGATATAGTTTTTCTTTAAAATAATGCGAAGAAATATGTGGTAAAAAATAATCAAAATCATTAACTGTTAAACCTCTTTTATTCAAGATTTTCAATTGACTCTCGACTCCTTTCCTCAGAATAAATTCATCTAAAAGTTTGACATCTTGTTTAATAGAAAAAATCGATTCGTTTAACCATTCATCTGTCGAATATTGTTGCCAAGGTTTTATAAAGCCATCTTCTAATTTCTCACCGCCAGCATACATACAAGTTTCTAATTCGTTTGCATAAGAAACACCATCCATCCATTCGATTTTTAAAGATATTCCATCTTTATTTGGTTCATTTTGCAACAAAAAAGCTCCTGCTCCATCAGATAACATCCAACGTAAAAAATCTTTTTTGAAGGCAATTGTTGGTTGCTCTTCTAACTCAATTAAATTTTCTACTTCATGCTGAAAACGACTGGCTAACATCCAAGGAGAAACACATTCTGATCCTGTAGAAATTGCATTTTTAGAATTCCCTGCTAGAATAGACAAAAAGGCAAATTTCAGGGCATTCATTCCAGAACAGCAAATCCCCGTAGAAGAATTTAATTCAACAGGTAAACTTTTCAATAATCCATGAACCATTGCTGCATGAGAAGGCAATAATTGATCTGGTGTTGATGTACCACAAGACAAAATTTCTAATTCTTCTTTAGAAAAAGAATTATCGAACAAATTTTCTATTGCTTGTGTCGTTAATTCTGCATTAGTATGTGTAAAATTCTGTTGTAAATCCAAAGCATAATAACGCGTTTTAATCCCGTTATTTCTTAAAACTATTCTTCTTGCTTTAGATGCTTGATTATTGATTTTCCCTAAATAATCTTCCATTTCATCATTCGAAATTGGATTGTTGGGTAAAAATTTTGAACTTTTGGTTATATAAACGTTTCTTAACATTACAATCTACTTGATTCCTTGGTAATATCGCTTTTGTTTTTTCTTCTGAAAATAAAACAAAGGATAAACTATCGTTTCTATTAAATGGACAATCGGTGAGACGATCCAAATCACAAATAGCAAATATAAATTAAAGAGTTTGATTAGAAGCGATTTCTTTTCAGGATTTCTTTTAAAAAGATTTGCCCAAATTTTAAACAATCGGTTCGCTTTTTTATCCATCGATACTAAAAACCATCGATATTCAACAGCATTATTCAACACCAACTCTTTTTGTAGATTTTCGTATTGATTTTGATGAAGATATTTTTTGATGATTTCACCAAACTTAGATGATGATTTAATCTCTTGATCCGAAACGCCAGGCAAAGGAAAAATAGAATAAGCTTTTCTTTTGACACCAGAAAACATCCAATCGACAACCGTTACAACACTTATTAGATTGATGTTTCTATCTGTTAAAGCAATATTTCCAACCAAAGTTGCTTGATTTTCTTTTAAAAGTTCTTTGACTTTATCTTGTGCGAAAGCCCACATATTACGACTCCCGCTAATTGTAATCACTGGTTTATTTCTAAAAATTTTCTTAGAAAAATCACTTTTTAGAAAAGAATTGATTGGTATTGAAGGTGATAAATACCAAACTTGATAATGCAATAAAATCAGATCATAATCTTTATCTAAAATCGATTTTGGCGGATTTTCTATTTCATGTGGATTCTGTAAAAACGCATCAGGAAAAGCACCGAAAAAACTTTCTTTATCCCAAGGAAACGGAAAATCTTTTTGCATTTTTATTTGATAATAATCTACATTTATATTAGGGTCGTTAAATAAGGGCGAACACAAATTATCGGCAATTTGTTTCAATTGTCCCGATTGTGAATAATAGATTATCAATACATTTTTCATGAAAATAGTTTCTTAATTAGCTTTCCAAAAATCAAAGTAATTAAACCATTGATAAGGATATTTTTTCAAAATTAGCTCTACACTTTCGCAATATTCTTTTAACAAAGCTTGTGCATCTCTATGTTTAAAATTTGCTTTTCTTGTGTACAAATGATAATGCAAGTTAGGTTCTTTCATCACATAAACAAAAGCAACCGGCACTTTCAACCTCGAAGCAATGAGATACGGACCAGCAGGAAATTTAGCTTTTTCTCCAAGTAAATTTTCTTCTAAAATTTTTGTTCCATCAAAATAACGATCACCTGTAAAGCAAATTAATTCGTTATTCGCCAAAGCTTGATTAATCTCGAAAATATGTGATAAATCTTCTTGTATGATAATGAATTTTATATTCGATTTTACACGAATGCTTTCCATATAATTTTTGATCACATTTCGCTCCAAATCAGTTGTAACCAAATGAATACTCAAATCTAAATTAACATCGTCTAAAAAATATTCTGCAATCTCAAAATTACCTACATGAGCGCTAATTAAAATTCCACCTTTTTTTTCTGATATCATTTGTCTTAAAACATCAATACCATCAAAATCATAAGTAAATCGATTGCGCAATCCCATAGAAATGGTTGTTTTATCGATCAATGTTTGTCCGAAAACAAAATAACTTTTATAAACACCAAGTAAGGATTTGAAAAAAGAAAAATTTTGACGTTGACGCAAATAATAAAAAATAGATTGATTGCTTTTTTGTGCAACCACAAAATAATAAAAAGCTACAAAAATCAAAACCGAATAAGCAGCTTTAATTCCGAGCTTTTTTATACTGTAAACAAAAATTTTATAGCCCAACAAAGTCCCACGAGACTTACCATTCCATTTGCTCATTAAGAATTATTTTTCGTCTAATTTCTTTTGAATAATTTCGTAAAAATCTTTAAAAGTCACCATGTTAACAAAATCTTCTTTAACTAATTTCACACCGAAATTAGATTCTATAATCACAACAAGATCTACATAATCTAAGCTGTCTAGATCTAGCGTTTCTTTTACATTTTTATCTATTGAGATGGCATCAGAATCAATTTCGAATTCATCTACTAATATTTCATTAATTTTTTCAGAAATATCGATTTTTAACATTGGTTTATCTAAATTATTTAAACTTTTTTATCACTAAAGCTGAATTTGTTCCTCCAAATCCAAAAGAGTTCGACAAATATACATCAAATTCTTTATTTACGATTTTGTTCGGAATATTTAATTGAGCAGAGACCTCATCTGGATTTTCGAAATTGATATTTGGTGCAATAAAATCGTTTAACATCATCAAATTAGAATAAACAATTTCACTTGCTCCAGCCATCCAACATTCGTGTCCTGTCATAGATTTGGTCGAAGTTACGTAAGGTCGATTCCCAAAAACATTGAAAATTGCTTGGGCTTCATTCGCATCACCAACCGGCGTAGATGTTGCATGCGCATTGATATAAGAAATATCTTCTGGCTTTAAGTTTGCTTGCATCAAAGCTTTCTGCATGGCAATTGTTGGTCCATCTACATTTGGTGTTGAAATATGTCCGCCATTAGAAGAAAATCCATAACCTAAAACTTCTGCAATTATATTCGCTCCTCTTTTTTGGGCAGATTCTAAACTTTCTAAAATTAAAGTTGCTGCACCTCCACTTGGTACTAAACCATCACGATCTTTATCAAAAGGTCTAGAAGCTTTGATCGGTTCATGTATTCTATTAGAAAAAACTCCTAAACCATCAAAACTTGCCATCGCATATTTATTGATTTCTTGAGCGCCACCACAAATCACCATATCTTGCATACCACTCTGAATCATCATAAACCCCAAACCAATTGCATGCGAACCACTTGCGCAGGCTGCAGAAATAGTCATATTGACACCTTTCAGTTGTAAAAGTGTCGATAAATTCATGGTAACAGTAGAATTCATGGATTTGAAAATTGCACCTGAACCAATTAATGACGTATCTTGTTTTTCTCTAACAATATCTGTTGCCTCTATAATTGCTTTAGAAACACTATCGTTGCCATAAAGAATCCCAACCTCGTTACTTGCTAAATATTCTTCTGTAATATTTGCTTGCTCCAAAGCCTGCTTAGTCGCCATGAAGGCATATTCTGTTTCTTCGCCAATGGTAATTCTTTGACGACGATTGAGTAAATTTTTAAGTTCAGGATGAGGAACAATTCCAGTTAATGGAGATTTGAATCCATAGGTTTTTCTTTCTTCGTCGTAAACAATTCCAGATTTACCATCACGCAAAGATTGAGTAACTTCATCTAAAGAAATTCCTAAACAAGAATAAATCCCCATTCCGGTTATAACTACTCTATTACTCATTTGTTAAGAATAAATTCCACCATTAATATTAATTACTTCACCATTGATATATGCAGCTTTTTCTGATGCTAAAAAACTCACTAAATCTGCAACTTCTTCTGGTTTTCCAAATCGATTTGCAGGAATCATTTTTTTCAGTTCTTTTACATCCATATCAGCTGTCATATCACTTTCTATAAAACCTGGTGCGACTGCATTTACCGTTATATTACGTTTACCAACTTCTTGTGCCAAAGACTTTGTTGCTGCAATTACAGCACCTTTTGCCGCAGAATAATTGACTTGACCAGGATTTCCTTTCAAACCAGAAATAGAAACGATGTTGATAATTCTACCGTAACGATTTCTAAGTAAATCTTGAATAAAAAATTTCGAAACATGATAAAATCCGTTCAAACTTGTATTTATAACCGAACTCCAATCTTTGTTTTCCATCCACATGAATAATCCATCTTTTGTAATCCCAGCATTATTCACAATGATTTCGACTTTTGCTTCAGGATTTTGATCTTTCCAATTTTGCAAAACCTGAAATGTTTCTTCTTCATTTGCAACATCAAATTTCAAAATCTCTGCCGTTTTCCCAATTTCATGAATAAATTCTTGTGTTTGCAGAGCAGCTTTTTCATTGCTTTGGTAATTAATCAAGACATGTAAATCCAAATCTTTTGCCAATTGCAAACAAATTGCTCTACCTATTCCACGTGAACCTCCTGTAACTAATGCTACTTTTTTCATGTTATATTTTGTTGGATTTTAATAAATCTTTGACTTGTTGAATATACGGATAAAGCACTACATCTTTTTCTATTCTCGGTAGGATATTTCTGATTTCTTGATAAATACTCATTGATTTTTGACTAAATCCTTTATCTAAACCTTTAGAATCCATCGCTTGAGCAATTGTTATGAAATGAATTGCTAGAACCTCAAAAGTATTTTCGATCACTTGATTACACAACAAAGCTGCATTCGTTCCCATACTGACCACATCTTGATTATCGTTGTTATTTGGAATCGAGTGAATGTACATAGAAGTTGACAATGCTTGATTTTCTGCAGTTGTTGAAGTTGCTGTAAATTGAGCACCTTGCATCCCAAAATTAAATCCTAATTGCCCGAGATTGACAAATGGAGGAAAAATATCATTGATTTTTGCATTTAACAAATAATTCAATTGACGCTCCATCAACATACTCAACTTTGTAATTGCTAATTTTAATTTATCCATTTCTAACGAAATGTAATCGCCATGAAAATTTCCGCCATGATAAACTTGTTGCGTTTCTAAATCTACAATCGGATTATCACTTGCAGAATTCACCTCATTTATCAAGACATTTTCTGTCTGATCCAAGGTTTCTTTTATTGGACCTAAAATTTGCGGAACACAACGAATCGAGTAATATTCTTGCACTTTTTCTTTAAAAACTTCTTCCGTATTCGAACCGCTGTATAAATGTTCTTGACGCGATCGCGTCAATTTACTTTCTGATAAATATTCTCTCATTTGCTCGGCAATCCATCGTTGACCTTTGTGCAATTTGGATTGATTTAACTCCAAAGAAAAATGATCGTCAAATGTTTCTACTAATTCATTAATTAAACAAGAAGCTTCAATTGCTTTTTGAATGATTTTTTTACTGTATTGAAGATTAATCAAACCAATTCCAGACATTACAGAAGTTCCGTTCATCACACTAATTCCTTCACGAATATGAATTGTAATCGGTTGAATATTTTCAATTTCAAAAACATCTTTGGTCAATTTTCTTTCGTTTTTATACCAAACTTCACCTTCGCCAATTAAAGTCAAAGCCAAATGTGCCAATTGAACCAAATCTCCACTTGCTCCAACGCTACCATGAGAAAAAATTACGGGATAAATATCTTTGTTAATCAATTCTTTCATCAACTCAATAACCGAAATATGTACACCAGAAAAACCTAAAGACAAGGTATTAAATCTTGCTAAAACAGCAGCTTTTACCATTTCTACTGCAATCGGTTTTCCTTGACCAGTTGCATGACTTCTAATCAAATTATATTGCAATTCTATCCGATCATTATCAGAAATACGGTATTGTGCCATTGGTCCAAAACCTGTATTTACACCATAGATTACTTTATCTTTTATAAAAGAATTTAAGAAATTAAAACTCTCATTTACACGATTTGTTTTAGATTCACTTAATTCTAATTTCTTTCCATCAAAAAGTATCGCATTGATTTCTTCGATGGTTAACCATTCTTTTTCTTTAGTATCTGACAACAAAATTGACAAGTATTTAAAAATTAATTAAATTATTAATTCGTTTATGTACCTTCGCTCAAAATCACAAAGGATTACAAAATTAGTATATTTTTAACATTATAAAAGTTAATTATGAAACATGAAGAAGTAGATGTACTGATTATAGGCGCAGGACCTGCAGGAAGTATTGCTGCTGCTTACTTACATAAACAAAATATTCCTGTAAAAATTGTCGAAAAAATGTTGTTCCCAAGATTGGTTGTTGGCGAAAGTTTACTGCCAAGATCTATGGACAGATTTGATGAAGCAGGTTTATTAGAAACCTTAAAAAGTCAAAATTATCAAATTAAAAGTGGAGCTAGATTCATCCGAAACGAACAAATTTGTGAATTCGATTTCAGTAAAAAATTTGGAAATGGCTGGGATTGGACTTGGCAAATACCACGTGCAGATTTTGACAAAGCCATTACAGATGAATTAGAAAAAAAAGGTATCGATATCAGTTTCGAAACAGAAGTTTTCTCTGTTAATATTTCTGATGAAAATTGTAAAACTTTTATTCGCAGAAAAAATGGTGAAGATTCTGTTATTTTATCAAAAAAAATAATTGATGCAAGTGGTTACGGACGTGTTTTACCTCGTTTATTAGAATTAGAAGATGATTCTAAATTAAGTCCACATTCTGCAATATTTTCGCATACAAAAGAAAAAAACAGACCAATAGGAAAAGAAGGAACTCAAATTACATTTGACATTATAGAAACGGAAGTTTGGTTATGGGTTATTCCGTTTTCTGATGGAAATACAAGTATTGGAATTGTTGGAAATACAGATTACATCAACAAATTAATCGACGATTCTGGTAGTTTAGATGCAGCTTTAAAAGAAGCTCTAAATCGTTCTGATTTTTACCGTGATCGTTTCGTCGATACCGAATTTATTTTCGAACCAAAATTGTTAAAAAACTATTCAACCTCAGTAAAAAAAATGTACGGTAAAAACTATGTTTTGACAGGAAATAGCACAGAATTTCTTGACCCTGTTTTTTCTTCAGGTGTTTGTTTTGCTACAGAATCTGGTGCTTTAGCCGCAGAATTAATTACGAAAGAATTACAAGGTAAAAAAGTTGATTGGCAAAAAGATTACGAAGAATATATGAAATATGGTATCGACGTTTTTACAACTTATGTAAAAGAATGGTACACAGGAAATTTACAAGAATTGTTCTTTTTTCAACCAGAGAATCCTGATGTGAAAGAAAAAATTTGTGCGGTTTTGGCTGGTTATGTTTGGAATAAAGAAAATCCGTTTGTTCGTAAACACGATAGTGTGATAAGAAATATGGCTTATTTAATAAAAATGAATTCATAAAAAAAGGTTTGCAAAAGCAAACCTTTTTTAGTATAAATTATGATGTAAATTATTTTATATTTTTTTTGATCTCTGCACCTAATAAACGTCCAGAAGTTTCATAAGCGGCAGAAATTCTACCATATTCCATCACATAATCGTTTTTACCTTTTGTTCCTTTTACTTTATTCAATTTAATAACTAATAAAGTTTTTTCTGGATTATTGGTTTCCACGAAAGTTAAAGTTGAACTCAATTTTGCAGGTTCAACTCCAATTCCGGCATGATATCCAGGATAAATCCAATTTGTTTGTACAATTAATGTATAAGGTGAATTGATGTTTTTTTGGAAACTAATTTTCTTAAATTTTGAAGTTCCTAAAATAAATTTATCCAAAAACAAGTCTTCTCTATGATTCGTCCATTCTTTAGACCAATTATCCCAAAATTCTTGACCTCTTTTTGGGTTTTCTACAAAAGCTTTTTTTCTTTGATCCAGATAATCTTGTTCAGAAATCATTTCGTTAAACAATTTCACTTGATCAAATTCTAGCTTCACATTAATTTTCGATTGATCTTTTAGGAAATCAAAATTACCAGAAACGATTTCTAATTTCTGAGCCCAAGTAAATGTTGTGAAGCTCAACAACATCAAAATAAAAATTTTTCTCATTCAGTTAATAGATTTTAAATTATTACAAAACTAATCATTTCTTAAATTCAATCACTTCTAAGTTTTCTATTTTACGGGAATCCGTAATATTATCTTGTCATTTCCTTATATTTTTACAAATAAAAAGAATGGATAATTTAATTTTAATTATACTAGCAGTAATTTTCGGTTTAGCAGTCCATTACTATTTAATAAAATATGCTATACAAAACGCTATCTCACAATTTGAAATAGACAAATACAAAAAACAGCAAGAGATTGAAAATTATCTTAAAAGGAATAATGAAATTTTAGAACAAATCCTAAACAAACTTAAATAACATCAGTTTATGAAATTTTTATACATATTAATTGCACTTTTTTCTATAGTTTTAAAAGCTCAAACTCCAAATATATTGTTCAAACTTTCACAAAAAACACCTTTTTATTACACTGAAAGACAAATAGAATACAATAATGTAAATTATACTAATTCTAACACCGAAATATTAATTTATAATGTAGATTTAAAGTATTGTAGAGGCATAAGACTTGAAGATTTAGAACCTATAATTATTGAAAGAAAATATTTAAATCAAGAAGAATTAAAAATAGATGAAATAAATAAACTTAACTTAAATAAAGATGAAGCTATTACTTTAGCTAAAGGTGAAATCAATGAACAAATTCAAAAAAAAATAGAAACTCAAAATTTACTTGAAACTGAATATAAAAAAATGGGGTTAGTAATTATTAATTCTCAATTCACAAATAATGAAGTATTAGACCCTCATGTGGTTTTAAAAATACTAAATGAAAAGTATGGTTCTGGTTCTAACTCATCTTCTACAAATTCTGATTATCTATTAAAAAAAACTAACAATTATAAAAGTTTAGGCTTAGAAATAAAAAATGCTTATGAAAAAGATATAAAATATATTAGATTTAATTTGATACCATACAATAGGGTTGAGGACAGAATTCAAACAGCATTAATTAAAACTGAAAAAATAGAAATAATAGGACCTTTCAAAAATAATTCTATAGATTATTTTATTTTTAAAAATATATGGGGTGACGAAAATAACATAATTGAATTTGTAATGGTATCAGACATAAAAGTAACTTTTATGGATAATACTGAACTTTCTATTAAAGATCCTAAAAATCAATTTATATCTAAGACTAATAAAATACAATCATCTTTTTAATGTATATTTCTTAATAAATTTCAAATTAATTACTCATTAAATTAATTTTTCATTTCTTAAATTCAACCACTTCTAAATTTTCTATTTTACCATTATTTAATTCAAATCGCAACATCGTTCTCACTTGCTGAAATCCATGTTTACCAACCGCACCTGGATTCATATGAATTAACTGAAATTGAGGATCTGGCATCACTTTCAGGATATGCGAATGTCCACAAATGTATAATTTAGGTTTAAATTCTTTGATTAATTGTTTCACTCGAGCAACATATTTCGGCGGATAGCCACCAATATGCGTCATCAAGACTTTGACGCCTTCTAACTCGAAAAGCAAATTTTCTGGACATTCTAATCGTACGTTGGTTTCATCTATATTTCCATAAACTGCTCGAACGGGTTTGTGTTTTTTGAGTGCATCTAAAACCTGAATATTCCCGATATCACCAGCATGCCAAACCTCATCGGCTTGTTTTACATAATCTAAAATGCGCTCATCTATATAAGAATGTGTATCGGATAATAAAAGTATCTTTTTCAAAAGTTGTATTTTTGCACTTCAAATTTAGGATAATTGCGTTACTTTTTAGAATTAGCATACAACGGAAAAAATTATTTTGGCTGGCAAATACAACCCAATCAAATTTCTGTACAAGAAAAAATAGAATATTGTTTATCGACAATTCTTCGAGAAAACATTTCTATCATTGGTGCTGGTAGAACAGATACAGGCGTGCATGCAAAGAAAATGTATGCTCATTTTGATTTCGATGAAATTCTACCAACAGATTTAGAAAAGAAATTAAATGCATTTTTACCTCAAGATATTTCTATCGATAAAATCCATTTGGTAACCGATGAAGCACATGCTCGCTTTGATGCCACAAGTAGAACTTATCATTATTTTGTTCAACAAAGAAAAAATCCTTTCAATTTTGATTCTTCTTGGCAAATTAGAAACGATTTAGATCTTGATTTGATGAATGAAGCCGCTAAATCATTAATAAAAAAAGCAGATTTTGGCAGTTTTGCAAAATTACATACCGACGTAAAAACCAACATTTGCGATGTAACCCAAGCCATTTGGACTATTGAAAATGATCATCTTCTAAAATTCGAAATTTCTGCAGATCGTTTTTTACGTAACATGGTAAGAGCAATCGTTGGTACATTGGTAGAAGTTGGTCAAAAGAAAATTACTCCAAAAGAATTTAATGAGATTATTGATAAAAAAGACCGTAAATTTGCCGGAGCATCTGCCCCATCACAAGGATTATTTTTGGTAGATGTACAATATCCTACAACTATTTTTATATAATGAGCGATTCACAAAACAATACTTCATTTGATTTTTCGGGTTTAAAACGCGTCATTGGCGTTGGAATGCAGTCGAGAGGTTTGTTTATAACTGTAATTTTTATTGCATTTCTTAGTTCGGCGGTTTCTATTTATCGTCCGTATTTAACGGGTGATGCAATTGACGAATACATTGTAAATCATGATTCTGTTGGTTTACAAAAACAATTGGTTTTAATTGGCGTAACTCTTTTATTAGAAGGAATTATGTCCTTTTTCTTGATTTATCTTGCCAATGTTGTTGCGCAAAGAGTAATCAAATTTTTACGTGTAAAACTTTACAATCATTTATTAACTTTTAAATTGGGTTATTTCGATAAAACGCCAAACGGCGTTTTAGTCACGCGTTCTGTATCGGATATCGAAACCATTGCAGAGGTTTTTAATGATGGAATTTTAGTGATTTTGGGAGATTTTCTAAGAATCATTTTTATTGTTGGTATGATGTATTATATGAACTGGACATTAGCGACAGTTGTAATCCTAATTTTACCATTGATGATCATCATTACACGTTTCTTCCAGAAAGCATTAAAAAATGTTTATCAGGCAGAAAGAACGTACACTGCAAATCTAAATTCTTTTGTACAAGAGCGATTAACAGGGATGAATATCATTCAACTTTTCAATCGAGAAAAAGCAGAATATGACAAATTCATCGGAATCAATAAACTATTAAGAGGAACTTATTTAAAAACCGTTTTATATTTTTCTTTGTTATTTCCCGTAGTTGATATTGTTTCTGCTACAGCAATCGGATCGATGATTTGGTTCGGAGGTTTAAGAACAGCAATACATGGCGACGTTACCGTTGGTGATATTATCGCTTTTATTTCTTTTACAACGATGTTGACACAACCCATGCGTCAAATCGCCGAAAGATTCAATTCGATTCAACGAGGATTAGTTGGCGCAGATCGTGTTTTTAAAATTTTAGATTCTGATGAAAGTTTAGCCAATAAAGGCAAAGTTGAGTTAGAACACATCAAAGGTAAAATAGAATTCCAAGATGTGAAGTTTTCTTATGTACCAAATAATCCAGTTTTAAAAGGAATTTCTTTCACCACAAATCCAGGTGAAACCATTGCCATTGTTGGTGCAACTGGTGCAGGAAAATCAACCATCATCAATTTATTAAGTCGATTTTATGATATTGATTCTGGTAAAATTTTAATTGACAATACAGATATTTACGACATCAAGATTAAAAACCTAAGACAACATGTTGCGGTAGTTTTACAAGATGTATTTCTGTTCAACTCGACTATTTTAGAGAATATTACACTTGGTAATAAAAATGTTACATTAGAACAGGTAGAAGAAGCTGCGAAAATTATTGGTATACATAAATTCATTACCAAATTACCAAAAGCTTACGATACAGAAGTTAGCGAAAGAGGTTCTACATTATCTGTCGGACAAAGGCAATTGATTTCTTTTTTACGAGCTTATATTTACAATCCACAGATTTTAGTTTTGGACGAAGCTACTTCGTCGATTGATACTGCGTCTGAAAAATTAATACAAAAAGCTACTGAAAAGTTAACAGAAGGTAGAACATCTATTATTATTGCACACCGTTTGGCAACTATAAAAAATGCTGATAAAATAATTGTTATGGATAATGGAATGATTGTTGAAAGTGGTACACATGAAGAATTGTTAAATCAGAAAGGTTATTACCATCAATTATATGATGTACAATTTATTGATGAAATGAATTAATCTAAATTTGATTAAAATATTAATAAACAATTTTTATATTTGATTAGTACAAATAACATAACTATTATAAAATTATAAACAAATGAAAAAAGCAATTTTAGGATTATCAGTTTTAGGTTTAGTAGCATTTACATCTTGTAAAAACGATGCTGAGAAAAAAGTAGACGAAGTAAAAGATGCACAAGAAGTGATCTCTGAAACAGCAAGTGATGCAACAGAAGCTACAAAAGACGAAATCAGTACACAAGTAGAAACTTTAGCAGAAATCCCAACATTTTCTACTCCAGAAGGTAAAGAATTTGCAGATAAATATGCTGCTTACGTAAAAGAATTGAAAGAAGTTGCTGCTTCTGGTGATGCTACAAAATTAGCTACGCTACAAGGAAAAGCAGTAGAATTCCAAAAAGAAATGGCGACAATAGCACAAAAATTAACGCCAGAAGATGCTAAAAAATTACAAGATTGGGCAATTGAATTGCAAAAATCTTTAAACAAGTAACAAAAAAAATCAAATGAATAAAGTACCCGAGAAATTCGGGTATTTTTTTGTCTTATATCATAGGACACATCAATACAAATTCATACTTTTATAAGTATTCTTTATAGAAATTTACAATTATGACCTTAGTACAATTACAATATGTTTTGGCAGTTGCAGAATATAAAAACTTTACAATTGCAGCTGATAAATCTTTTGTAACTCAACCAACATTGAGTATGCAGATACAAAAATTAGAAAAAGAATTGAATATCGAGATTTTTGATCGCACTTCTCATCCAATAAAAATTACTCAAATTGGAGAGAAAATTGTTGGTCAAGCCAAAATGATTTTGATGGAAGCAAACCGAATGAAACATTTGGTTAATGAAGAAAAAGGTTTATTAGAAGGTGATTTTGTGATTGGTGTTATCCCAACGATTTTACCAACATTGGTTCCACTTTTCTACAAAACTTTCGAAAAGAAACATCCAAAATCTAATTTAATTATCAAAGAATTTCAAACAGATAAAATTATCAAAGGAATTAAAGATGGTTCTTTAGATTTCGGAATTGTAGTTGCTCCTTTACACGAGGAACAAATTATAGAAAAAACCTTGTATTACGAACCTTTAGTTGCTTATGTACCAGAAGGGCATCGTTTAGCAAAACAAGAACGAATTTTAGAAACTGATTTGGATACTTCTGATTTATTGATTCTACAAGAAGGACATTGCTTTAGAAATAATGTTTTGTCTTTATGTGATGCAACAAAAATGAAGCAAAGACCTGTAAAATTAGAAAGCGGAAGTTTTGATGCTTTGGTAAAATTGGCTAACGATGGTTATGGTATGACGTTATTACCAGCATTAGAAGCTGAAGAATTAGCAGATAATTTGAAGAAAAACATCAAAGAATTTGAGAATCCTGTACCAACAAGAGAAGTGAGTTTAATTTATCATCAATCGCAGTTAAGAGATTCTTTTGAGAATGAATTGATCAAAACAATCCAAGGAATTTTACGAGGTAAAATCTTTTTAGAACAAACCGAAGAAAGCCATGCAATTGTGAGTTTACCAAAATAAAAAAAGACCAATAATTGAAATTCAGTTATTGGTCTTTTTATTTTTAATCTCCTACTTTGAATAAAAATGGATTTCCACCATCTGGCGCATAAACGTAATATAATTGTTTATATAAAAAGTTTGATGGTGCTAGATTTTGTAAAAAAAGTAAAACGCCCAATTCACTTTTTGTACTTCTAAAACCTTCTTCAACTTTCAATACACGAAATTTCTTTCCTATCATTTCTTTAGGATCTGTTCTACCGTTTGTATTAGAAGCGTAAACTGCTCTTAAATCTTTGCGAATATAAAAATTTTGATAACCTAAAAAATTATCACCAGTTTCTTTACCAATAAATTCGATTTCTTTTCCCACCAAAGATTGCCAAGGATAAGCCAAACCAAATCCAGATTGTTGATGTACTGTCTCTTGCCTAGAGACAATAGAATCGTTTGTTTGTGAATTAACTAACATTAAATTCCCCAAACAACAAATCATTAAAGAATATGATTTTATACCCATAATTACCCAATTTTATCATATTAATACCATTTATTCCATTTGACAGTTTCAGGTCGGCCAATTTCATAATTAAGATATCCAAAATCATAATTCTGAAAGGTGTTAGATAAAAAGCGGTTATCCTCTTTACCAGGGGTAGTAGGGAAAAAGGTGAAAGATAATTGTAAGTTACTAAAAACTAAGAAATCATTGGTAAGAACTACTCCTAAACTAAAACTAGGATAGACTTTATTTTTTAAGACGAAATCTTTTGAGGTTCCTAACATTCCGAAAGTTGCATTTAAAAATGGTGAAACTCGAAATCCTAAAATACTCCAAGGTGAATAAGCTTGAGATTGTAGAGAAAGTATTGCTTTCTGAGTTCCAAATAAATTCTCAGAATTAAATCCTACCATTCCTAAATAATCATTACTATGAAGCGACAACATATCGCCTTGTGTATCGAATCTATTGTAACCATAAACAAAAGTAGTTTTGGCAAATTGTCTAAACTTCCAAGTTCCCCAATGATAGAGATTAGAAAAATAAAGCGATTGTAAAGAAAATACAGATTGTTCTAAATTTCCTTGGTTAAAATATGTACCATATTCTGCTGTGGTACCTAAATAGCCAAATTTATAGATATTACCAGAAGTATATTTTGCACCAAAATACAAGCGATCGTTGTTATTTTTATGTTCATTTCCTATGTTCAACATAAGAGATCTCCCAAGCGGTATATCCTCATCCAAACCAACCCTAAAAATATATTGTGCTTTGTAAAAACTTCTTGATGTAATTCCTATTCCTGCTAAAAATAATTTATGACTAGAAAAGAAATTATCTGGATCGTAATTATCATTTGGCGAAGCATCATAAGTTCTAGAATTGTAACGTGCAGACAAAATAAGATTGGTTACTTTCCCATATTTGCCATGTTCATTTTCTATTCTAAAAGCATATCCACCCCAAAAATCTTGTGTACTAAATTGGAACGAATGCATTTTATCATCAATAATTTCAGAGAAATCTAAATTCTCTTTAAAATATTGTTCACTGAAAGCTACTCCTCCAGCCCAACGTGTTAAAGGTGAAAAAAATCGTCTTTGTAACGAAACACTTTTGTTATAATATTCTTCATAATCTTTGTAGTATTGACCATTAAAACTCACAAAAGTTTTAAATAAATTCGGAATAAAATATCTACCTGTGTATCTTGTTTTCTTTTCATCAAAATCGTAACGAACATGATTATCAAATAAATGCCCAACACCCAAGAAATTCCTTTCTCTCAACCGTAAACCAACTTTAGATGTCGATGCGCTTCCAGTCACAATCATGCTCCAAGAATCTACCGTTCTAACAAAAACATCTAATTCATCTGTGCCTTCTATTGGTTGTGCAGAAATTTTAATTCTTCTAATTACAAACGTTTCCCTCAAAAGACGTTCAGATTCTTTGACTTTTAAAGAATCAAAAACTTCACCTTCCTTAAAAAGTAAATAATCGTCAATAATCGAATTCTTGGTTTTACCGTGCAAAGAATTTCCTAAACGTTCTAATCTTGTATCTGGTTTCCTGAGAGAATCGGTTGCCGAATAACCAAAAGGATCATTCGATTGTATGTATATATTTCTAATTTTTTTGTTCTGATAATTTAGGTATTGTGAAATTCTATTAATCTTTGTAGAATCACTTTTCACTTGTGGTTTTGCTTGTTTTTTGAAGATTAATTTTCTGATTGATTTAACGATTTTCTTATCCTTAAACTTAACTTTTTCTTTCGGTAAATCTTTTGTAATTGTATCTTTTGTTAACGCAATAGAATCTTCTTGCGCAAAAGTAAATGCACATAAACTACAACTCAACAAAAAAAACAAAAACCGAAACTGTTGCATGAAAAAAAATTACAACATTCTTGTCGCTTTCACAAACCTTTTACTCCAATAATTCTCTGCCAAAGAAGAAACCATCACACCTTTAGAAGTCGATGCATGAATAAAAAACACAATTCCATCTTTCACACTTTCTACAATCCCGACATGTGAAATATTAGATCCAGAAGTATTAAAAAACAACAAATCACCAATTTTTATTTCTTGTAATTTAATATTTTTTCCTTGGTTTGCCTGATCTCTAGAAACTCTTGGCATATTGAGTTCTATGGCTTCAAAAGATCGAAAAACCAAACCAGAACAATCTAAACCTTTAGCATCTAAACCACCATATCTATAAGGTGTCCCAAGATATTGACTTGCCGCAATAATCAAAGATTGTGTTTCTATTGTTGCTTTATCTAAGAACTGATCTGGAACATTTTTCAGGACAATTGATTCTTTATTTACTAAAGGTTCTGTTTTGTAATTTTCTGTTGCTTTTTTGACATCTTTTGTCGAAGAAATCCTTGTTGATGGTCTTGATTTTTTTACGTTAGAAATTTTATTTGATGTACAAGAAACAACCAAAAAACTCATAAAAACTAAACCTAAAAACCGTGATAAAAGCAACCTCATAATTCAAAAAAACTTTAATATTTAACGAAAATAACGAAAAAAATCAATCAAAAATTAATTCAATTCGTCTATTAACAATTGTTTTGCCCGAAGAATCCTAACCTTAACATTAGCTAAAGTCAAATTCAGTTCATCGGCAATCTCCTTATAGGTTTTATCTTCCAAATACCTTAATTCTATAACTTTCTGATAATTAGTCGGTAACTTTTCTATCGCCTTTAGTAAAGTATCGTTTGCTTGTTTCTGAATAAGGTGTTCTTCTGGTGTTGGTTGATCTTCTAAAATTAATTTATAATGAAAAAAATCTTCGTCATCTAACGAAACATTCAGTTTGGGTGATTTTCTAATATGATCGATCATTGTATTGTGAGCAATCGAAATTACCCAAGTAGAAAAATCAAAATCTGGATTATACAATTTCAATTTATTAAAAACCTTGGTAAAAGTTTCTATCGTAATATCCTCTGCTTCGTCTTGGTTATGAATTTTATCTTCTACATATCGATAAACTCTAAACCACAACAAATCTATAATTTTGTTTTGTGCATTGTGCTTACCTTTTTTAGCTTCTGATAGAAGATTTTCTAAATTCATAAGATAAAGATATAAAAGAGATTTTAAAAAAGAAATACAACTATTGCGCCATACAAAAGAAAAATTCACTCGATTGCAGTAAGTCTATAAGAATTAACATTTAGAGATAATTTATTCTAATTAATATTCTTCATCTTTCTGATTAAAATTTTTAGTTTAAATCAAAAAAAATAAGTAAAATTGATTTTAATAACCTGTGATCTAACTCTATTTTCATGAATAATATAAACGATTTTATAAACGATGTTTCTCATCGACCTTGGGAAAAACCTTCTGATAATTGGCAATATTATCAAGAATGGAATCATGCGGTTTTTCTACATTTCGAGGTTAATTTTGATGATTTAAGAAAACTCGTTCCAAAAAAACTCGAATTAGATCATTTCAACAATCAATATTATATTTCTATCGTAATCTTCAAAATGGAAAATATTCGACCAAGAAATTTACCATCTTTAGATTTTATTTCTAATTTTCATGAAATAAATGTGAGAACTTACATTAAAAACAATGATAAAACTGGTGTTTATTTTTTAAATATTGAAGCTGAAAAATATTTAGCAGCCTTGGTTGCAAAAACTTTATCGGGTTTACCTTATGAAAAATCGAACATCAAACAAAAAGAAAATCAATACATTAATCAAAACCCAAAGAAAAATTTTAAACTAAAAATTGATTACTCAATTGAAAATAAAATTTTAAACAAAACCCTATTTCATTTATGGATTACAGAACGTTACTGTTTGTATTTAGAGAAAAAACACCAATTCTATCGCTACGAAATTCATCACAAAGAATGGGAACTTTACGCGTTAGATATTAAAAATATCTCTTTAAACTATAAAATCGGAAATCTAAATTTAACCGAAAAAAATATCGTTGATTTTTGTTATTCTCCAGGAGTAAAAGTGGTTTCTTGGAAAGAAGAGAAACTCCTATAATTTTGATAAAATCAGTTGAAAAGTTATTTATAAATTTACACATTCAATCAACAAACATGATTCACTTAACGTACAGAAATGCAGATTTCACTGACCTAAATAAAATTGTAGAAATCTATAACTCGACCATTGCATCTCGTATGGTAACTGCGGATACAGAAACAGTTTCTGTCGAAAGTAAAGAAAAATGGTTTGATGAACACAACGCAGAAAAACGTCCGCTTTGGGTCATAGAAAATGAGCAAAATGAAATTATAGGTTGGGTAAGTTTCCAATCATTTTATGGTCGTCCAGCTTATGATGCAACTGTAGAAATTAGTATTTATTTAGACGAAAACCAAAGAGGCAAAGGTTTGGGTAAACATGTTTTAGGATATTGTATAAACGAAGCGCCAAAATATGGTATAAAAACATTGTTGGGATTTATATTTACTCATAACGAACCAAGTTTAAAGCTATTTAGAAATTTTGGTTTCGAAGATTGGGGAACTTTACCCGATATTGCAACTCTTGATGGAAAAGAATATGGTTTGAAAATTTTAGGTAAACGATTGAGCTAAATGACAGAAATACAATTCAGTAAAAAAGAACTCATCATTAGTATCATTTTATGTTTAATCGTTTTCGGTTTTATATTGTACTTATTTTTAAATAGTTATGATTTCACTGAAAGATTTATTTATGGTCTGATATTAATTCTCATTTTAGGATTTGTATTAAAATCTAGAATTCATCAATACAAAAAATATTCAAAAGGGATTTCTGCCATCGTACTTAATGAAAAAGGCATACAAAACAATACGCAATCAACAACAATTTTTATTAACTGGGGTGATATCATGACCTTTCAAACTGGATTTTACAGAACAAGAGAAATTTATATTGTAACTAAAAACCCAGAAAAATATGAAAGAAAATCATTTTTGAAACTCAATCAAAAACCTTCACTATTATGGATAGACATTGATGTGATGGATATAAAAAGAAGTGATTTATTAATCATTCTAAACAAACATTTACAAGCTAACAAAACGGTATAAAACAAAAAATCCTTTATCTAAATAGATAAAGGATTTTTGTAGACCCACAGGGATTCGAACCCCGACAAACGGCACCAAAAACCGGTGTGCTACCGTTACACCATGGGTCTTTAATTTGGTTTTGCGATGAGAAACTTTGTAGACCCACAGGGATTCGAACCCCGACAAACGGCACCAAAAACCGGTGTGCTACCGTTACACCATGGGTCTTTGTTTCTTTCGCTGTGCAAATATAGAAAGGTTTTTTAATTCACCAAAACTAAATAAAGAAGTTTTTATAAAGAAAGGAGAACAATATACATAAATTATTGATTATGAATTTTAAAATAATTAAAAATATTTTTTAATCAATAAAAAAAATCAACCATAAGGTTGATTTTCTATATTATTTTATTCCCATTCGATGGTTGCAGGTGGTTTCGAACTGATATCATAAGCTACGCGATTAATTCCCTTAACCTCGTTAATAATTCTATTCGAAACTAATTCTAAAAACTCATAAGGTAATTTAGACCAAGTTGCAGTCATAAAATCTATCGTATTCGCAGAACGTACAACCGCAGTATATTCATACGTGCGCTCATCTCCCATTACACCAACAGATTTCACAGGTAACAAAACCACAAAAGCTTGTGAAACCTCATCGTATAAATTATGGTTATAAAGTTCATCAATAAAAATTTGATCAGCTTCTTGTAAAATCTTCACTTTCTCTTCGTCAACTTCTCCTAAAACACGAATTCCTAATCCTGGTCCTGGAAATGGATGGCGGTAAACCAATTCACGTGGAATTCCTAACTCTACTCCAACTTTACGAACCTCATCTTTAAATAACTCTCTTAATGGTTCTAATAATTGAAGTTTCATTTCTTCTGGTAATCCACCTACATTATGATGAGATTTGATAGTTGCAGAAGGTCCTTTGACAGATTGTGACTCAATTACATCAGGATAAATTGTTCCTTGTGCTAAGAAAGATGCATCTTCTATTTTAGAAGATTCTTCGTCAAAAACAGCAACAAAATCTTTTCCTATTGATTTTCTTTTAGCTTCTGGTTCATCAATACCTTTTAAATTCGTTAAAAATCGATCAGAAGCATCAACCATTTTGATATTCATGTTGAAGTGTTTTCCGTAATTTTCCATTACTTTTTTTCCTTCATCTTTTCTTAGCAATCCTGTATCAACAAAAATACAAGTCAATTGATCGCCAATTGCACGATGAATAAGAACCGCGGCAACTGAAGAATCAACACCACCAGAAAGTCCTAAAATCACTTTTTTATCTCCAACAACTTCTTTAATACGAGCAATTTCTGTTTGAATAAAATCTGCTAAAACCCAATTTTTCTCTGCTTTACATATGTCAAACACAAAGTTTTCTAACATATTTACGCCAAATTCTGTATGAGTTACTTCTGGATGAAATTGTACTGCAAAAATTTTACGTTCTTCGTTTGCCAAAGCGGCAATTTCTATATTAGATTTACCTGAAACTATAAAACCTTCTGGAGCAGTCATCACTTCATCAAAATGACTCATCCAAACCGTTGATTTTTCTGGTACATTTTTAAACAGTGAATTTTCTGCTAAAACAGTTAATTCAGATTTTCCGTATTCACCTTTTACTCCTTTTTTCACCTCACCACCAAGTAAGTGAGAAATCAATTGCATTCCGTAACAAATTCCTAAAACTGGAATTCCTAACTCGAACAATTCTTTTTCTACTAAAGCGGCTTCGTCACCAAAAACAGAAGAAGGTCCTCCTGATAAAATAATTCCTTTTGGATCGTGTTTTTTGATTTCTTCGACTGAAGTGTTGTAGGGAATAATTTCTGTATAAACTCCAAATTCTCGAATTCGACGCGCAATTAATTGATTGTATTGCGAACCAAAATCTAGAATAATAATTCCTTGTGTCATTGTGTTTGTCTTTGTGCAAAATTAATCAAAGGATAACTTATTTTACTAATTAATTCTGAATTTTATTTCTAATTCATTACATGGATTCAGACATTAAATATTTTCTACATAAAATCATCATTAATAGAATACTAATCAATTAAAAACAACAATATACCGAATACATTTCGTTAAGATTATTAAAATAAAAAGTTAACTTTATCTAAATTAATAAAACATGAAAAAAAATTTACAAATTACATTTATTCTATTATTAGTCCCAATGATCGGACTTTTTGCAAAACCAAATCTCGAGCAAACAGAAATTACTTTTTTTGACAAAATCGTTTTTTATGACATGTATGCTTCTGTCATAAATGAATCTGTACCAGAAGGAGTTATCCGACATGCAAATGATCGTTACGCAATTAAAATTAAAGATGAACAACTTGCTTTATTTGGTAAACAAATTCAGATGAATATTACCATTGGTGCGCTTTGTGATAATTATGATCGCATAGCTGGAGTCGAATTGGCTTTTGTACCAAAAGGTTCTATTACTTACGACACAAAAGCTGTAAGAAAAATAGAAGTTGGACGTTTCATAACACCTTTTATGAATAAAAATAAACAACCAACTGAAGTTCCTTATAGTTTTGATGTCAATAATATTTATTACATTTTGAATGATGAAAACTTAAAAAATCAATACGATTTTTGGATTGAGTTTCGAGTTCATGGTGTTCCTTATGCCGCACAAAATGAAGTAGCAGGTTGTAGTGGGAGAATCGATACTTTCGAAGGAACTTTAAAATTTATCACAAGTGATGCCAACGAAAATCCTGATGAATTTAAATATTTTTTCCCTTTACTATCAGACGTTAGTTTGAACAATTATGACGCAACTGATGTGCCTGGAGAAACCATTCGTTTGATTGATTTTTATTTAGAAAATCCAATTGAATCTGGAAGTTTTTTCTTGATTACATCAAATCATGGTGCAAATACTGGCGGTGAAGAATATGTAAGAAGACAACATTTTGTTTATTTAAACGATCAAGAAATTTATACTTATAAACCTGGCGGAAAATCTTGTGAACCTTACAGACAGTACAATACACAAGGTAACGGAATTTATGGTGCAAATCCACAATCAGAAGCTTGGTGGACAAACTGGAACAATTGGTGTCCTGGAGATGCCATTCCGATTCGTAGGATTGATGTAGGAAATCTAAATTCTGGTCAATACACGTTTAAACTAGATGTGCCTGATGCAGTTTTCAATCAGCAACAAGGTTACATTCCTGTTTCTCTGTATTTTCAGGCAAAAACTGAATTATTAAGCATTACTGATGTTAGAACAACTGATGTGAAAATTTACCCAAATCCAGCAAGTGATTTTGTAGAATTAGAAACTAAAGAAGCTATAGAAAAGGTAGAAATTTATGGTATTAATGGAGAATTGATTATAAGTTCATCAACAAAAAGAACAGAAATTAAATCCTTAAAAAATGGAGTTTACATTCTAAAAGCAACATTGAATAACGGTCAGAAATTCTCACATAAAATCATCAAAAACTAATCTTATGAAAAAATATTTAATCCTTAATATTCTCACCATTTTTGGTTCTATTTATCTAAATGCTCAAAATTATAAAACCATCAATTTTTCTTCTGGCTTAAATGCTGATGTTATTGCAAATGGAGAGAACACCGCATTAGCTTCTACAACAAATGCAGTTGATGGTAGTGCTTATGCATATTTTTCGCAAGATTTTAAACCACCTGGTAATTCTTCTGATAAGAATTATGCTTTACCTAATGACCGAATAATCAATAGTCCAAATGAGCAAGGTTTAAGATACATTCTACAAGATTATAATGGTAGTAACTCATTAAGGTTAACCAATACAACAGCAAATACCTTGGTTTTCTCAGAAGCTGTAAAAGCAAAAATTTTATATGTTTTAGTTACCTCTGGTGATGGTGCTTCTACTCTTAGAGGAAAAGTAAATTTCACTAATGGTGAATCTCAAGATTTTACAAATTTCGTTGTTCCTGATTGGTTCAACTCAACAAATCTTCCTGTAGAAATTAAAGGAATTGGACGTGTACAAAGAACAAGTAATTCTATTGACACGCCAACTGACAATCCTAGAATGTATCAACAAAAAATTACAATCAACGAATCTAATCTGAATCTTGATATTGCAAGTGTTACTTTTCAAAAACAAACTGCAGGATCAACAGTTCCTAATATTTTTGCAATCACTGCAAATTTATCAAATGGTTGTGCAAACCTAACAGATTTAACGGTTAATTCGAATCACACAACTGCTAATCTTACTTGGATTTCTCCAGGAAATTCACCAGGAAATGGTTATGAAATTTATTATTCTAATTCACCTGAAATACCAAACAATGATCAACAAGCCATCGTTACAACAAATGAAACATCTGTGCAAATGAGCAATTTAGATGCAGGAAAAATTTATTATTTTTGGGTAAGAACAGCTTGTGATTCTAATACGAAAGGTGATTGGATTGGCGTTTCTCAATTGATCGGAACTTATTCTGTCACTTATACTGGTGGTGATATTTTAACAGATTTTGCGTCAGCTTCTAATTTAACAATAGATTCACCAAATAATTGTAGTGGTCACTTAAATATTAATGTTCCTGAAGGTTACAAAATCGCTTCTGTTCAAACGGTTTATGATATACAAGCAAGAAATAATACATGGATAAATGAACAACGTTCTTTATTGATTTCTAAAAATAACAATCAAAAAGAAACTGAGTTAACACAAGGAGTTGGAAACTCGACGGGGACTTATCATTATGATCGTTCTGGAATTTCAATTGCAAATGGTTTAACTGGCACAGTTGGATTCGAGTTGAGAGCTTGGCGAACTTATGGTGGAACTGGTTGTAACGATACTTATCAAAAGGTTTTGAACAATACTTGGAAGATTATTATTACCTATGTTTTAGAATCGACTGCAAGTACACAAGATCTTAACAATCAAAAACAATTAGTAAAAATTGTTCCTAATCCGGCAAGTGATTTTATAAAAATTGATAGCAAAACCAAAATAAAAGAATATGTAATTTATTCGCAAACTGGTCAAAAGATTTTATCTAAATCAACTAGTCAATTAAATGAATTAATTTCTATCAGTCAATTGAATAAAGGAATCTATGTGATTCAGACAATTGATGTAAACAATCAAAAAACGGCAACAACTTTCATCAAAAAGTAAAATTTATAACAAAAAAAATCCGAGATAATTCTCGGATTTTTTCTTTATATCAATATTGAATTATTTTTTATCATTGAATTTTTTTATCCCATCTTCAAGCCATTTCAAATAAACATCAATATCATATTCTGCTTCCATTGGTTTAGAAAAACGATTCAAATCACCATCAACAATAATGTAATATGGTTGTGCATTTGCTCCAAACTTTTCCATCTCAAAAGCTGTCCATTTGTTTCCTATGGTTTTAAGATTTCTACCTAAAGCTTCAGAATACACTTTTTGATCTTCTGGCAATTGTGTACGATCATCAACATACAAAGAAACCAAAACCACATCTTCTGAAAGTACTTTTTTCACGCGAGAATCAATCCAAACACGATCTTCTACTTTACGGCAATTGGCACAAGCGTGTCCAGTAAAATCAATTAAAATTGGTTTATTAACTTTTTTACTATAAACTTTAGCTTGTTCAAAATCTTTAAAAGAAGGAATTCCATGAGGACCTGAAACCATATTTGGATCTTCGAATTTTGCAACTGAACTTGCAGATGATTCGCTCGCACCAAGTCCAGAAGGTGATTCTGCATAATGCATTGGAGGTAATAAACCACTTAGAATTTTTAGTGGCGCTCCCCATAAACCTGGAATAATATAGAACACAAAAGAAAATGTAATTACGGCAAAAATCAATCGTGTAACACCAATATTATTAGACGGACTGTCTAGTTCTAATTTAAAAGTTCCTAATAAATATAAACCTAATAGAACAAAAGTTCCGATCCAAATTGCTAAAAATACTTCTCTTTCTAACCAATGCAATTGCAATACTAAATCTGCGTTTGATAAGAATTTTAAAGCTAAAGCTAATTCTAAAAATCCTAAAGAAACTTTTATCGTATTTAACCAACCACCAGATTTTGGCAAAGAATTTAACGCACTTGGGAATAAAGCAAATAAGGTAAATGGAATTGCCAAAGCAAACGAAAAACCAAACATACCAATTATCAAGGCAAAATAATTAGATTCTTGTGTTGCCTGAACAAGCAAAGATCCTATGATTGGACCTGTACAAGAAAATGATACCAAAGCCAAAGTAAATGCCATAAAGAAAATTCCGATCAAACCACCTTTATCTGCACCTTTATCTGCAAAATTTACCCATTTATTAGGTAAAGTCAATTCGAATGCACCGAAAAATGATAAGGCAAAAACGACAAAAATGATGAAGAAAACTAAATTTACCCAAGGATTAGTTGACATTTCATTAAGTGCGGATGGTCCAAAAATTACTGTAACTAACAATCCTAAAAGAACATAAATGACAATAATCGACAAACCATAAATTATTGCTTTACCAACACCTTCACCTTTTGTTTTACTTTGTTTGGTAAACAAACTAACTGTAAGTGGAATCATCGGGAAGATACAAGGCATCAATAAAGCAGCTAAACCACCTAAAAATCCAAGTACAAAAATCTTTAATAAACCGTTGTCTTTCTTCTCATTTTCTCCTAAAAGAGATTCATCTATATTCTGTTTAACATCTGTTGTTTGAATGGTATCAGAAATTGCTTCAACAGCATTTACAGAATCTATCGAAGTTTTCACTGTATCTTCTATCTCTTCTTTTGGTTGATCTTCTTTTTTTGCTGTTTCTTCTTTATCAGCAACGACTTCTTCTTTTTTAGGTGTTAATTTCACCTTACCAGAATATTCATCAGGAGGTAAACATTTTTCTGCATCACACATCTGGAATTCTACCAAATAAGCAACATCTACAGGTTTATCACCAGTAACTTTTACTCTTTGTATAAACTTAACACTTTTCTCGTAATACTTCTCATCTTGTTCAAATGTTTTACTGTATTTATCGATTAGTTTTCCACCTTCTTTTGCTTTACCAACCAATTTTACATTTGCAGTAGGTTCTACGTTGTAAGTCGCCGGAATTCCAATTCCACCATCTGGATGTTGCATCGAATATAAATGCCATCCGTTATCTAGCTTACCAGAAACAACAATCTCGAACTCGTTATTTGGCAACTCTTTTACAGAAGTTGACCACTTTGCTGGTGTTACAAATTGAGCTAATAAGCAAATTGGCATCAAAAAGAACAACCAAAAATATTTTAGCATAATTTAATGTTTAAAAAATTAATTGTTTTGTCTGTAATTTTAAATCTTTCATCAATCCTTAGATTAGAAATCCAAAGAATTCTTTCTTCATTATCTACAAGAATCCAACAGTTTTCTTTATCAAAATTCGATAATTTTTCATCTTTTAAAAATTTACTCACTTTCTTTTTTTGGTTCATACCCAAAGGATAAAAAAAATCACCTTCTTTCTTTTTACGTAAAGTCAAAGGAAAAATAATTTTATCAAGGTCTAAGGATTCGTCCCAATAAAGAGAATGATTGGTTGATTTCTGAAAAACAAAATTCACGCAATGATAGGCATTTTCTGATAAATTAAAAACTATTTCATCTTCTAATTTCTCTGTCTTTGCTTTGATTAACAAAAATTTACGATCTTTTAAAATTCTATATTTTTTTGTCTCAACTTCAGAACCAATATTAGAAGTTATGATTTGCTTTAATTGATCCAAATGAAAATCGTATTCATCAAATAAATAATGTAAATAAGTTTCTAAAGGTTCTAATTTTTGCAATTCATCTAGTTTCACTTTTACAACCGAACCTTGGTTAATCAATAATTCTTGCTTTTTAATTGAAATAAAGTCAGTTAAAACTTTATTTTCGTTTTTCAAGAATTGAATTGATTGATTGAAATTTTCTAAGAATTTTGGATGTAAATTCAGCAACAAAGGTGAAACTTCATTCCTTATTTTATTGCGGATATAAATATTACTTGCATTGGATTCATCTTCTCGCCAATCGATATTATTTTGTTTGGCGTAAGCTAAAATTGTTTCTCGACTAACTTCTAAAAATGGTCGAAAAATCGTTGACTGAAGTTCATTCATCACGCTCAAACCTTTTATACCAGAACCTCGAGAAAGATTGATAAAAAATGTTTCTAATTGATCATTGAGATGATGTGCAGTTACTAAAATTTCTAAATTGTGTTTTTGCTGCAATTCAGAAAACCAATTGTAACGTAAATTTCGGCAAGCCATTTCTACAGAATAATTACCAGATTCTTGATAAGCTTTAACATCAAACCGAATCGAATAAAACGGAATTTGGTATTGATTAGAAACTTCTCTCACCAATTGTTCATCTAAATCCGAAGCTTCTCCACGCAACTGAAAATTACAATGTGCAACAGATAAATCTAGTTTCTGCGAATGAAACAAATGCAATAGAACCATGCTATCGACGCCGCCACTTATCGCCAAAAGAAATTTTTTATTTTGTAGAGAATTTCTTTCTAACGATTTCATCAAAATCTTCGTTAATTCCATCCTTACAAAATTAGGAAATTATCTCTTGTAAAGGAATATTTAATATATCACAAACTCGTAAAAATTCTGGCGAAGGTTGTGCTTTTATAGATAAAAACTCTTTTGTTTCTGGATGCTGAAATTCTAATTTAGACGCAAACAACATCATTTCTTCTAACTGAAAATTCTCTAACCAAAGTTTATTTTGTTTGTTGCAACCATGCGGACGACTGCCCAAAATTGGATGAAAAATATGTCGAAAATGTTTTCTTAATTGATGCATTCTACCAGTTTCTGGCAAAGCTCTTATCAAAGAATAACGCGAGGTTTTGTGCAAACCATAAGGCAAATCAATTTCTGCTTTATAAAGTGTTTCGTAATGGGTAATGGCGTTTTGTAAGATTCCATCATCATTGGTCAAATGATAATCTATGGTTTCTGAATCTTGTGTATAACCTCTTACAATTGCCAAATATTCTTTACTAATTTCTCTTGAATTAAAAACAAGATTCATTTCTGCCAGCATTTCTTTATCTAATGCAAAAAGTAAAACACCACAAGTTTTTCTGTCTAATCGATGAATTGGATAAACATATTGATCCAACTGATTTCTAAGCTCTTGTACTGCAAACTCCTTAACATCTCTTGCATAATACGACCGATGAACCAATAAACCAGCAGGTTTATTAATCGCAACTAAACGATCATCTTGATATAGAATTTCTAACATTCAACAAATGTAGAAAGAAATGTTTGTTGATTAAAATCCGATTGAAACGCCAGTTTGTACACCAATCAACGTTGGATTAGATTCATTTACATTTTTAGAAGAATTGAGTAAATATTTTACGTTTGGTTGCAAATGAACCGAAATTTTATTGGTGAAATTATATTGTAATTTTACTGCAGCATTTCCACTAAAATTAAAATCATTCAAATTAGCTGCTTTTCCTAAATTGACTACTTCATTTCGATCAACTTCAGCAGAAATTCTATTCGTAGTTAAGAAATAAGTACTTCCACCAGCAATCAAATTCACATTAATTTTTTTGTAACTCAAAACTTTATATTCAGCCTCAATAGGAACTTCTACAAAACTTATATCCTGAACCATATCTGCTTGCGTTTGACTATTCTGTGTTAACAAAACTGCCGAAGGATGAAACAAATCTGCTTCTAAATTAGACATTACACGTGTATTTCCATTGTAATTTATATTCTGATTAGATGATTTTGCAGTTGATAAAACTCCTAAACTTCCGTTTCTAAAATTATCTTTTGCCATCACTTCTAACTGAATATCTTGCGTTGTTTGACGTAAATCTATTTTAGATATTCCAGAGCGAATTGCCAATTTATCGTTAAGTGCAAAAGATACTTGTGCGCCATAAGCATACATCAAATCATTCGAAAGTTTTTTATTCGAAAATTCATCAGACAAAATCGATTGTTTGTCATTTAGAATCATTGTTGGAGCAGCAAAAGCAGTTAAACTTAATTTTGGTAAAGCTATTTTATTTACAATTTCTACTTTTTTATTTTCTTGATTTTCTATTGCCAATAAAAAATCTACTTCTTCTTGGCTTTCTTTGTTTGGATTTTCTAATTCAAGATTAGGAAAATATTGTTTTCTTAATGCAATTTTTGGTTTTAAAACATCTGCATTCATTGCTGTTACAACTCCTTTGATAATGGATTGTTGATAAACCGAATTTTCTGATGAAAAAATCTTTGATTTAGCTGTAAAATTAGCTCGATTTTGACTATCCAAAGTTGAAGAATTCCTAACAATAGAATTAGATTTTTCTTCTAAATCTTGATTTTCTAAACTCGGATTTGAATCATTTATGTTCTGATTTTTTTGAGAAGTTTTTACAGAACTTTTTGGTTGATTGTTTACAAAATTTTGTATCGTAGAATTACCAAATAAACCAAAAGAATTTTGAAAAAGCGCAAAACTCACCAATAAAACGCTGGCAGCACTTGTCCAATAAATCCAAATCGGAATTATTCTTTTTTTCTTTTTTTTGTCTTCTAATGCATTAGAAATAAAATCCCAAGAATCCTCTGGCGGATTTTGTGGTTTTGACAAATGATTTTTAAATATTTTATCTATTTTTTTCATTTGTTGATATGATTATTCATTCCTATTAATTTTTCTTTCAGAATTACTCTTGCGCGCGATAAATTAGATTTAGAAGTATTCACCGAAATCCCTAATAATTCTGCAATTTCTTGATGTTTCATTTCCTCAAAAACATATAAGTTAAACACTTTTCTGTACTGATTTGGTAATTGTTGTACCGCATTTAGTAACAAATCATAAGGCATTTCTGCATATTCATCTTCTAAATTATCTTCTAAATCTATTGTTAGATTTTCTATATCATCGTAATAAATAGTTTGTTTGTTTCTTAATTTTTCTAAACAATTATTTACCATAATTCTTTTCATCCAACCTTCGAAAGAACCTTCGAATCTAAATTTTTTGATGTTCTGAAAAATTAATATAAAACCTTCCTGAAAATAATCCTTTGCGTCATCTGGATTCTCTGCATATCGCTGACAGACAGAAAATAGCACAGCGGAAAACATTTCATAAAGTTTCCGCTGTGCTTGTCCATCATTTTTCTGACAGTCAAGAATCAATTGATTAATTAAAGGTTTATTATTCAAATCTCTCCAATTGTTCCGACTAAAATGACGGAATAACATAACTCTAAATTATTAATATTTATTAGATTCATCACAACTTCTAAAAACTAGTACACCAATTACTAATTCCATTTTTACTCCTCATGAATGGCATTGCAATTAGAATTTTCAGAAAAGTTAAATGAATATAAACATCAATGTTATTTTTATCTTTCTGGAATTTCTAAATCATGAATTACAAATTCATCGTTATTAGCTTCATCTTTTCCGCCCCAAACTTTAAATACAAATTTCCCTGAACGATCTGGTCTAAATGTCAATACTTCTTTTTTAGTAATTAGCGAAGAAGTTGTATCTGTAGTTGGATTATCGAATTTCTGACCAACTATAGCAATTTCTATTGTATCACCTCTTCTACTCATCTCATTGAATTGGTAAAATTTTTCGTTTACGTTTTTAACAGTGTAATAAACATCAAACTTAGAAACCTGACCTAAAGGTAAAATTGTGTCTGTTTCTACTTTTTCTGCTGGCAAATAGACATAAGAAAAGTTTGTACCTCCTCCATCATCATTTAAACAGCTTGTTGCGAATAAAGCACCAAAAGCAACCATTCCTAAAGCAATAATTTTCTTCATAACTATATTTTATTTTAAACTTTTATATACATAAGATGAAAAATTTTGAAATGGTTGCGTAGAAATATTATTTTTTAAGATTGACTTATTAATTATTCTAAAATAAAACGGTGAATTCTACGTTTTAAATCCTAATCAATACTATAAAATATTAAAACCAAAATGAAGAAAATCCTCTTATTTATTCTATTATCAACAAGTACAACAACGTTTTTCTCTTGTTCTAGTGATGATGATAATAACAATTCATCTGATTTAACAAATACGCTCGTTCCGTCTAAAATAGTTTCGAATAACAATGAATTCGAAGAATATTCTTATGATGCTAATCGATATTTAACACGTTTAACGAGTGTTTATAGTAATCAAATTACTGTTTTTGATTTTACTTACACGAATAATCGATTAACAAAAACGATTAAATCTTCTGGTCAAAATCGAGTTGAATACAACTTCAGATATGAAGGAAATACGATAATCTTGGTTGACATCAAAGAAAATAATGAAACTTTAGATCCTATTGCCTTAACTGTCAATACAGATGGAACATTAAATAATTACAATGGAAATTCTTATACGTACGAAAATGGAAATTTGGTGCTAAGATTCAATTCTTCTGATAACACAAAATATACTTACAATTCTAATCTTTCGATTACAAAAAATGTAAGAACTTCGGGTTGGGTTTATAGTTTCTTTGGAATTTATCCTGACAATAACAATAAAAATCTTACAGAAACATATACAGATTCTTATAACAACAAAACCATAACTGTTTCTTATGCTGATTATGCAGTAGATGGAAATTTATTTCCACAAAAGATGACAATGGATAACGGCTTCCAAGGACAGATTACTTATACAGAAGTAAAATAAAATTAAAAAATCCACTCAAAAAATTTGAGTGGATTTTTTTTATTCATTGATCATCGCATCGTTAATGGCTTCTATTAATTTCTGAGTGATTTCGTCAATCTCTCCTACTCCATCAATTTCTACCCATTTACCTTGTGCTTTATAATGTTTTGCTACTTCTGCAGTTTTGGTATAATATTCTGTAATTCTATGTCGAATAATATCTTCATCTACATCGTCTGCTCTACCACTGGTTTTTCCTCTTTCTAATAAACGTTGAACAAGAATCTCATCTTCTACTACCAAAGCAACTGTTACAGTAACTTCGTCTTCAAATTTATCTTCTAAGATTTTATCTAGCGCTTCTGCCTGTGAAGTTGTACGAGGATAACCGTCGAAAATATATCCTTTTGGCCCTTTACCTTTATCCAATTCGTCAATCAACATATTGGTTGTAATTTCATCTGGGACCAAACTTCCTTTGTCCATATATTCTCTGGCTTGTTTACCAAGATCTGTATCGTTTTTAAGATTATAACGAAACAAATCACCAGTAGAAATTTGAGGTGTTTGATATTTTTCTTCTAAAAATTTAGCTTGAGTTCCTTTACCACTTCCTGGAGGTCCGAACAATACGATGTTTAGCATTTTAGTTTTTTAGTTTATTAAGATTTGATTTGATAAATATCTGGTAGATTTCTACCAAAACCATCATAATCTAAACCGTAACCTACAACAAATTTATCTGGAATTGACAATCCGATTAAGTCAACTTCTAAATCCTTTTTGTAAGCATCTGGTTTAAATAATAAGGTTGCAATTTTCAAAGATTTTACATTTTTTTCTTTTAAAATACGATGTAATTCTACCAAAGTATTTCCTGTATCAACGATATCTTCTAAGATAACTACGTGACGACCTTCTACAGAAATCGGAATATCCATTTGTATTTTAACATTACCTGTAGAAGATGTTCCTTCGTAAGATGCTAATTTTAAAAAAGATATTTCACATGGTCCAGGATAATTTTTTAAAAAATCACTCATAAACATCACAACACCATTCAATACTCCAATAAACACAGGAACTTCGTCTTTGTATTCATCATGAATTTGGTTTGCAATGTTGATAATTGCGTTTTCTATTTCCTCAAATGCAATGTAGGGAATAAACTTTTTCCCATTAATTTCAATTTCTTTCATAGAGTTTGTCCTCTTCAAATATACTATTTTGAATAATTTAAATAAAATTTATTCGATTTTTTTAAATCGTCATCGAAAATATTCTGGTTTCTGGCGACTTTTTCAACAAATGTAAATCGAATGCCATACAAATATTTCTTACAAAAGGTCTTCCTTCTTCTTTTACAATTAATCGATTTTGACGAATCTCCATCAAACCATCATCAATCATACCTTCTAATAAAGATAATGTGTGCGATAAACCATTAAATTGTTCGTTTTCATTTTCCCAAGAAGTTTCTAAATTACACATTAGATTAAGAATATGACGACGAATCACCAAATCTTCTTTACTCAAAATATGTCCTTTAAAAACCGATAATTCACCTTTGTTTATAGAAGTTTCGTATTCTTCTACCGTTTTCTCGTTTTGGGCAAAACTATACCAACTATCACTGATAGAAGAAACTCCTAAACCAATCATTACTTGTGTTTTAGAAGATGTATATCCCATAAAATTACGATGCAATTCTTGATTTTTCATCGATTGATACATCGAATCATGTTTCAATGCGAAATGATCCATTCCAACTTCGAAATATCCCATTTCCTCGAACAATCTTTTACCTTCTTCGTACAAAGCACGCTTCAATTCTGGCGAAGGTAAATCTTTTTCATCAAAACCACGTTGTCCAACACCTTTTATCCAAGGCACATGCGCATAACTATAAAATGAAATTCGGTCTGGATTCAACTCTTTGGTTTTATTAATCGTATCATACATTCCTTCTAAAGTCTGATGCGGCAACCCAAAAACTAAATCATGAGAAACCGATGTAAAACCAATTTCTCTTGCTTCTAGAGTAGCTCTTTCTACATTCTCGAATGGTTGGATACGATTGATTGCTTTTTGAACTTTAAGATCATAATCTTGTACACCATAAGAAATCCTTCTAAAACCTAAGTTATACAAAGCAATTAAATGTTCTCTTGTGGTATTGTTTGGATGACCTTCTATACTAAATTCGTAACCTTCTGCTTTATCAGCCTTCTCGAAAATTCCTTCTATTAAAGTTGTTAAATTCTCGGGTGAAAAAAAAGTTGGTGTTCCACCTCCTAAATGAATTTCTTTAATTTTTGGTCTTGATGGAAATAAATCTAAATAAAGTTGCCATTCTTTAAGAACTGTATTGATGTAAGGTTCCTCAACAGAATGTTGTTTCGTTATTCGTTTATTGCAAGCACAGAAAGTACAAAGTGCCTCACAATAAGGTAAATGAATATACAACGATATTCCCTCCTCTTCATTACTCTCCAGAAAAGATTTCTGAAAAGTTTCTATCCAAGCCTGTTCTGTAAAACCAGCATCATCCCAAAAAGGAACAGTTGGATAACTGGTATATCTCGGCCCTGGAATATTGTATTTTTGTATTAAATTCGATTGAATCATTTTATTGAATCAATTATAATATTGCTTCTCTTATACGAGTTAATTTTGTCAATAGATCTTCTAATAAATCTAATTTCAACATATTCGCACCATCACTTTTCGCTACACTAGGATCTGGATGTGTTTCTATAAAAATACCATCTGCACCTACAGCTATGCCAGCTTTTGCAATGGTTTCTATTAATTCTGGTTTTCCTCCTGTCACTCCAGAAGCTTGATTTGGCTGTTGTAAAGAATGAGTAATATCTAAAATAACTGGTGCGTAATTTTGCATCACAGGAATTCCTCTATAATCCACCACCAAATCACCATACCCCAACATAGTTCCACGTTCTATAATTGCAACATTCTGATTACCAGAATCCGTTACTTTCTCTACAGGAAATTTCATACTTTCTGGTGATAAAAACTGTCCCTTTTTCAAAGTTACATGTTTACCAGTTTGTGCAGCAGCAACAACTAAATCTGTTTGGCGAACCAAAAAAGCTGGTATTTGCAAAACATCTACATATTCTGCCGCTAATTTCGCATGCGCAACTTCGTGTATATCTGTTGTCGTTGGAACTTGAAAAGTTTCTCCTACTTTTCTTAAAATCTTCAATGCTTTTTCGTCCCCAATACCAGTAAAACTATCTATTCTAGAACGATTTGCTTTTTTAAATGATCCTTTAAAAACGTAAGGAATATTCAATTTATCTGTAATAGTGATTACTTTCTCTGCAATTTGCAAAGCCATTTCTTCACTTTCTATTGCACATGGTCCGGCAATTAAGAAGAAATTTTTAGAATCTACGTGTTTTATATTCGGAAGTGATTGAATCATTTGGCAAAGATACGAAACTTATCGGGTATTTTTTATAATTTTGGACGATACTTTATCATACTAATAAATGGTTTATGGATTTTATTGGACAACTAAATCTAGCTGAATTAATTGGTTATTTAGCTTCAGTTTTTATTGTTTTATCATTTTTATTTTCAAATGTTAAAACGATTAGAATCATTAACGCTTTGGGTTGTTTATGTTTTGTAATTTATGCCTTTTATTTCAAAGCTTGGCCAGTATTAATACCGAACGGAATTCTACTTTTTGTACAATTGTATTATTTAATTTTTAAACCAAATAAATAAAATTTTGAAAGTTTTATCTGCTGTAATCAATAACATAGAATCGGATCAAAGATTAGATAAAGTTTGTAATTCTTTACTAAAATTTGGTTTTGATGTAGAATTAATCGGAACAACACTTAGAGGCAAACCAACATTAAATAAAGCTTATAAAACGCATTTAATAAACCTTAAAAATCAAGATTCTTTTAAACTTTATGCTGAATTTAATTGGAAATTATTTTTTACTTTATTAAAAAAAGTAGATACAGAAACCATTTTATTAGCTAATGATTTAGATAGTTTACTGCCTTTTTATTTGATAAGTAAAATAAAAAAAAGACCATTAGTTTTTGATAGTCACGAGATTTTTTCAGAATTACCGTCATTAACAAATCGTCCAAAAACCAAGAAATTCTGGAAAATTTTAGAAAAATTTCTTTTACCAAAAATTAAACATTTTTACACTGTAAGTGAAGGTTATGCTTCTTGGTTCAAAAAAGAATACAAAGTCAATCCAATAGTTATTAAAAATGTTCCGATTAGAAAAAAATTGAACGATCATAAAAATTTTATTTTTTTTCAATTACCAGAAAATCCAGAAAATAAAAAAATAGTTTTATACCAAGGTGCAATTAATATGAGTCGCGGAATAGACAAAATGATTGAAGCTTTTCTTTTGATTGATAATGCGATATTTTGGATCATTGGTGATGGTCCAAAAAAAGCAGAATACGAAAAATTAGTAAACGATCTTCAACTAAATAATAAAGTTATTTTTCTTGGTCAAATAAAACCTGAAACATTAAAAACTATCACTCCTTTGGCTGATGTTGGTTTGAGTATTGAAGAAGATTTAGGAATTAGTTATCGATATGCTTTACCAAATAAAATGTTTGATTTGATACAAGCTAAAGTCCCAATTTTAGGTACAAATCTACCTGATATTAAACAAACAATTTTGCATTACAAAGTAGGAAAAGTTATTGATAACCATGACCCAAAACATCTTACTGAAAAATTACAAGAACTATTAAATGAAGGTAAAAGTTCTTACCAAGAAAATTTATCTAAAGCAGCAAATGAATTGTGTTGGGAAAATGAAGAACAAAAATTGAAAACGATTTTTGAACAGTTTAAGGAATAAAAGAATCAGGTTATTCACCTGACTCTTCTTCTTTTTTATAAACGTGTGGATTCTCTACAATTCCTTTTTTGAATATTTTACGAACGCCCATTCTAAGCGCATTATCTGCTTGTAAAACCTTATCTAAAACTTTCTGTTCTGGTCTTCCTCTAAAAGAAGTCACATGAAAAGAATCTGTTTCTCTCAATGGTAATTTAGAAAAGTAATAATTAGAAACGCATTTTCTTTCACCATCAAAAATCACAGGTGAAACTGAATGTAAAGAATTATTATGAGTCGCCATCACAGCTAAGCGATTAAATTTACTCCAAATCGTGATTTGTTCATTTTTCAATCCATTAGGCCAAACTTCTAGATTACCACCAAACTGTTCTTCCCAATTTGGAGTAACATAATATAAGAGGTTCAAAACACGCCAAAGTTCCCTTTTTGCATCATGTGAATTATCTAAATGTGGTTGTAAAAACTGTTTATTCCCCATCATAGACAAACCACCTGCATATAAAGAATTATCTGGAATTGGTTCTTTTATCTCACAAATTTCAGCAATCAAATGAACAATTCTTTCATCTTGAAAAGCATAAATGACTTCTTCTAAAATCGGCTCGTACTGATTCATTTGCACTGCAACATATTTATCTTCTTTCAAGCTTTTTTTCAGAACCATTTTTTCTTTTGATGGAAATTTTTCTGAAATTTCGTTCACCAAATCAATAGGTAGAAGATGATCTATCCAAAAATACCCGATTTTATCTTTAGACTCGTCGTATTGTTGTTTTATATTATTTTGTTCATCTTGTATTCTAATCAAAATAAGATCAGCAATTTCTTTTCTATTCATCCTTATGTAAATTGATTCTAAATTTAAGTATTTTAAATCGAAACTTCTTTAATAAAAAACATCAATTCTAAAGAAAAACATTTTAAATAAAAATATACATTAATTTTTCTGATTTTTTAATGATTAAAAACTACTTTTGGACTAATTCTATTATAAAATGATCAGCATTTGTGTACCGATATATAATTTTGATGTAACTCTATTAGTCAAAGACCTTCAAAATCAAATTTCAAAACAAAAAGACCATTCTATTGAAATTATACTTATTGATGATGCATCAGATATTTTTTATAGAAATCTTAATTCTTTTCTAAAAAATTCGACAACTTACATACAATTAGAGAAAAATATTGGTAGAGCTAGTATTAGAAATTTATTTTTAGAATACGCTAGAAATTCCTTTCTGATTTTTTTAGATTGTGATGGGTTATTAAGTCACAATACTAACTTTATAGAGAACTATCTTATTGCTGCGCAAAAGAATTTGGACGTTGTTTGTGGCAAACGTATTTATCCAGAATTATGCCCATCACCTAATGTTTCTTTAAATTGGAAGTACGGAACTTTTGTAGAAAATTCTTCTATTGAAATTAATTTTATGTCTAATAATTTTATGATAAAAAAAACACTTTTCGATGAAATATCTTTTGATGAAGAATTAAAAAATTATGGTCAAGAAGATACACTTTTTGGAATTGAGTTAGAGAAAAAGAACGTCAAAATAACAATTATCAACAACCCTGTATTAAATGGGCATTTAGAAAACAATTCCGAGTATTTAAAAAAATACAATTCGAGCATAAAAAATTTAGTAGAATTATATCTCAAGAAAAAAATTGATAAAAAAAACTATAAATCTATTAAGCTTTTAAACACATTTCATCAATTAAACAAATTAAAACTAACCAGTCTTTACAATATCATTTATCAAACAGTTAGACCACTTTTAAGAAAAAACTTATTAGGACCTAATCCCAATCTTAAATTATTTAATTTTTATAAACTGGGTGAATTTATCAGCATAAAAAAAGAGCTTACAAAATAAGCCCTTTAAAATTTTATATTTAATTAATATATTTTACACATCTAACATTTCTGGCATAAATTCTACCACTCTCCCACCTTCGCATTTCAACATTCTAGATGGATATTTTCTTATAATATCATAATCATGTGTAGCCATAAGAACTGCACAATTATTCATTTTAGAAACCGAAAGTAACAAATTCATAATTTCATTTGACGTTTCTGGATCTAAATTTCCTGTTGGCTCATCTGCTAAAATAAGTGAAGGAGAATTTAACAAAGCTCTTGCAATAGCAACACGTTGTTGTTCACCACCAGATAATCTAAAAGGCATCATTTTCTTTTTAGAAAGCATTCCAACGCTATCCAAAACTTGATCGATACGATCTTTTATCATTTGTGAATTTTTCCAACCAGTTGCTTTAAGAACAAATGTCAGATTTTGCTCTACTGTTCGATCTGTTAATAATTGAAAATCTTGAAAAACAATACCTAAATGTCTTCTCAAATCAGGAATTTTACCAATTTTCATTTTTTTCAAATCATAACCAACAACAGCACCTTGTCCAGATTCTAAAGGTAAATCACCATAAAGCACTTTTAACAAACTACTTTTTCCACTACCCGTTTTACCAATTAGATAAACAAACTCACCTTCTTTCAGCTCTATATTGACACCACTTAAAACTAAATGGTTACGCTGATAAACTGATGAACCTTGTATATCAATCACATTATTCGTTTCTGACATTCTTCTTTTCTTTACGAACAAATATAAATAAAAAAAGCCTGAAAGTACACTTTCAAGCTATAAAATTATAAATAGTTGCGATTATCTCTTAGCTCTAACTTCGCTAATACTTAACGCTTTTCTACCTTTTTTTCTACGATTCGCTAATACTCTACGACCATTCTTAGTCGCCATACGCTCACGGAAACCGTGCTTGTTTCTTTTCTTTCTGTTACTTGGTTGAAATGTTCTCTTACTCATCTTTACTAAGTTTCTAATCCATTACACGAATGGGGTTGCAAATATACTTATATTTTCTAATTTCTTATAATAAAACACAAATTTTCACCAAAAAAAACTCACAAAACCCAATAGGAAGCTGTTTTGCATTAATTGTTTTTTAATAAATAGTAAAAATTCAGCTGCAAATGTACACTTTTTTAATAGCAATACAATAAAAATCTCAATATTATTTTGTTGATAACTATAATAATTATCACAAAGAGTATCTCGTAAAAAAACCGTAAATTAGCACGCTTATATAATATATGAATATGACTGAAGGAGAAAAATTAATCCCTATCAATATTGAAGATGAAATGAAATCAGCTTACATCGACTACTCGATGTCAGTAATTGTTTCTCGTGCGCTTCCTGATGTACGTGACGGTTTAAAACCTGTACATAGAAGGGTACTTTTCGGAATGTATGAATTAGGGGTATTTTCAAATCGTGCTTATAAAAAATCTGCTCGTATCGTAGGAGAGGTTTTAGGTAAATTTCACCCACATGGTGACAGTTCTGTTTATGACACCATGGTTCGTATGGCTCAACCTTGGTCTTTACGTTATTTACTTGTAGATGGACAAGGTAACTTTGGATCTGTAGATGGTGATCCACCTGCAGCGATGCGTTATACCGAAGCTAGATTACAAAAAATATCAGACGAATTATTAGCAGATATAGATAAAGAAACGGTTGACTTTAAATTAAATTTCGATGATACAATTTATGAACCAACCGTACTTCCTACTCGTATACCAACTTTATTGGTAAATGGTGCCGCAGGTATTGCAGTTGGTATGGCAACGAATATGGCGCCACATAATTTATCTGAAGTAATTGACGGTACAGTTGCTTATATCGATAATAATGAGATTACAATTGATGAATTAACTCAACACATCAAAGCTCCAGATTTCCCAACTGGTGGAACAATCTATGGCTATGATGGTGTAAAACAAGCTTTTGAAACTGGTAGAGGCCGTGTTGTTTTACGCGCTAAAACTAATTTTGAAGAAGTTCATGGTCGTGATTGTATCATTGCAACAGAAATTCCTTACCAAGTTAATAAAGCTGATATGATTGCCAAAACAGCTGAATTGGTAAAAGATGGTAAATTAGATGGTATTTCTGAAATCCGTGACGAATCTGACCGTAAAGGAATGCGTATTGTTTACGTCCTTAAAATGGATGCTGTACCAAATGTTGTATTAAATAAATTATACAAATACACACAATTACAATCTTCTTTTAGTATCAATAATATTGCATTGGTTAATGGAAGACCTGAACAATTGCATCTTAAAGATTTAATTAAGCATTTCGTAACTCATCGTCATGAAGTAATTGTTAGAAGAACCGAATTTGAGCTTAGAAAAGCACAAGAAAGAGCACATATTTTAGAAGGTTACATGAAAGTCATCGGTACACAAGATGATTTGGATCGTGCCATTAAAATTATCCGCGAAAGCGAAACTCCAGAATTAGCTCGCGAAGGTTTAATGGAAGCTTTTGAACTTTCTGAAATTCAAGCTAGAGCAATTTTAGAATTGCGTTTACGCACATTGACTGGACTTGAAATAGATAAAATACGTGCTGAATATGAAGAAATAATGAAAACGATTGATTATTTGAGAAGTATTTTAGGTAATGAAGAGTTGCGTTATTCGATCATCAAAGAAGAATTATTAGAAGTTAAGAAAAAATACGGTGACGAAAGAAGAACAGACATCGATTATTCTGGAGGAGATTTAAATATCGAAGATTTAATTCCAGATGAAAGTGTTGTTTTAACTATTTCTCATTTAGGTTATATCAAGCGTACTTCTTTATCAGAATACAAAAAACAATCGAGAGGTGGCGTTGGAAATCGTGCAGCAACTACAAGAGATGAAGATTTCTTAGAATACATTGTAACTGCTTCTAACCACCAATACATGCTTTTCTTTACAGAAAAAGGAAAATGTTTCTGGCTAAGAGTTTACGAAATACCTGAAGGATCTAAAACATCTAAAGGACGTGCGATTCAGAATTTAATAAACATCGAACCAGATGACAAAGTAAAAGCTTACATCCGTACACACGATTTAATGAACGAAGAATACACTCAAAATCACTTCGTTACAATGATTACTAAAAACGGTATCATCAAGAAAACTTCTTTAGAAGCTTATTCTAGACCTCGTGTAAATGGTATTAATGCAATTACGATTAAAGAAGATGATACTTTATTAGAAGCATTATTAACTAATGGTGAAGGCATCATCATGATTGGTACTAAATACGGTAAAGCGATTCGTTTCTTAGATAGTGCAATTAGACCAATTGGTAGAAATTCTCAAGGTGTAAAAGCAATTAATTTAACCGATCATGCAGATAACGAAGTTATTGGTATGATTAATATTGTGGATATTGAGAACGAAACAGTTTTGGTAGTTTCTGAGAAAGGTTATGGTAAACGTTCTTCTGTAGAAGATTACCGTGAAACCAATCGTGGAGGAAAAGGTGTAACAACGCTTAATATTACCGATAAAACAGGTAAATTAATTGCCATAGAATCTGTAACAGATGAAAATGATTTGATGATCATCAACAAATCTGGTGTAGCAATTAGAACTGGTTTAGACGAAATTCGTGTGATGGGACGTGCAACACAAGGTGTAAGATTGATTAACTTGAAGAAAAATGACGAAATTGCTGCAATTGCAAAAGTAGAAGTTGACGAAGAAGTTGAGGAAGAAAACGAAGAAAATCAAACACTTGACGAAAACGGAACAATCATTGCAGAAACTGAAAACGATATTAACGAAGCTTCAGAATCAGAAGAATCAAACTCTGAAGAATAAATAATAAAAACAAACATGAAAAAATTTGTCTTAAGTTTAGGATTAACAGTTGTAATGAGTGCTTTTGCTTTCGCACAAGACATCAATACAGAACCTGCTAAATTAGCGGAAAAACACTACAACGAAGCAAAAAAACTTTTAGGAATTGGTGATGTAACCAAAGCTGCAACAGAATTAGCTGCTTTGAACAAATATGAAACTGGAAAAGTTTTTGTTGTAAAAAACAAAGACACTAAAAAAGATGAATATTACTATAACCAAGCAGATGTTGACAAAGCAGTTGCTAACGGTAATTATGGTAAACCAAAAGAACAAGCTTTAGTACAGAAATATGGTTTGTTAGTAAATTCTGAAGTTTCTAATTTGGCAAACCAAACATTAACTGATGCTAATGCTGCCTTAGAGAAAAAAGATTTTAAAACAGCTGCACCAAAATTTTTAGATGTATTCAATTTAACTAAAGCCTTAGGTGCTTCTGATGAATTGTACAAATACCAAGCGGCAATTTCATATTTTAATGCAGATGATTATACCAATTCATTGAATATTATTAAAGAATTAGCAGCGAATAATTTCACCGGAAAATCTGAAACTCAAACCAAAGATTATAACCGTGATTTATACGTTTTGGCTTTAAATAATCTTTACCGTTCAAAAACAACAGATGCAATTTTAGATGAAGCACTAAAAAAATATCCAAATGATAGTGATATTGCAACACTTGCAACAGCAATTTATCAGCAATCTGGTGACAGTGGTAAAATGAAAGAACAATTAGAAGAAAATGTAAAAATTAATCCTAAAGATCAAGGAAGTTTATACAATTTAGGTTCTTTATATTTACAAGATAACGATGCTGAAAAAGCCAAAGAATATTTAAAAAGATCGTTAGAGGTTAATCCAAATCATATCGAATCTAACATCAATATGGCGTTAGCTTATTTGATGAATGAGAAGGAATACATCGAAAAAATCAACGAAAATTTAGGATCTAGTAAAGCGCAAAGAGCAGTTTACGAAGAATATTCTAAAAAACGTAAAGATGCTTATACAGAAGCTTTGCCTTATTTGTTAAAAGCACACGAATTAGATAAAACCAATTTACAATATGTAAAATATTTAGTTTCTGCTTATAAAGCTACTGAAAACACTGCGAAAGAAGATGAATTCAGAGCATTAGAACAAACAATGGTTAAAAAATAATTTTTTGAATTTATATATAAAAAAAGGAGCAATTGCTCCTTTTTTTTATTTCAATGATATTACTAAAAATCCCAATTTTTCATTTCAGATAAAACATGATGTGCCGTTAAATCAAACCGAACAGGTACTACAGAAATATATCCTTGTGATAAGGCATATTCATCTGTATCTTCACCTTTATCTAGATTTTTAAATTCTCCCGTCATCCAAAAATAAGTTTTCCCACGAGGGTCAACTCGTTTATCAAATTCTTCTATCCATTTTGCATCTGCTTGTCTGCAAACTTTTATTCCTTGCAAATCTTCTTTTGGTAATTTTGGTATATTGACATTAAGCACTACTCCTTTTGGCAATCCTTTCTCTAAAACCTCAGCAATAATTTTTTGTATAAATACTCTTGCAGCATCAAAATCTGCGTTATAAGAAAAATCACTCAAAGAAAAACCAATTGCAGGAATTCCTTCTATCCCCGCTTCTACAGCAGCAGACATTGTACCTGAATAAATTACATTGATAGATGAATTGGAGCCATGATTAATACCCGAAATACATAAATCTGGTTTTCTTGGCAAAATATTACTCACAGCTAGTTTTACACAATCAACTGGTGTTCCAGAACAAGAAAATTCTTTTCTCGTTTCTTCTTCTATTTGGATTTCTTCTATCTGTATGATTGAATGAAGTGTTACTGCATGTCCCATTCCACTTTGTGGACTATCTGGCGCAACCACATAAATATCTCCAAAATCTTTTGCCATATCTATTAAAGCTCTAATTCCTGGAGCTGTGATACCATCATCATTGGTAACTAAAATTAAAGGACGTTTCATCTTAACATTTTTTTGATTACTACAAATTTAAAAAATTAAAGCAATATTCGCATTTTGGTTATATATTTGAATATTATATTTACATTAATACAATAATCTAGATAGACCAAACAACAATATGTTAATTAAAAAGACCTACATTCTTTTAGCATTTTTATCAATGTGTTTCTTGGCATTTTGCTTTTGTAAACCCTTGTTAAGCGACAAAGAAAACGAAGATAATTATAAAAAAATTATCCGAAACACAAGAACAACTTTAAAATATCTACATTACAAACCAGCTAATATAAACGATAATTTTTCGGAACGAGTTTTCAATAAATACTTAGAATACATCGATCCTGCAAAACGTTTGTTATTAGAATCAGATTATGAACACTTCAAAAAAGATATTCATAAACAAGATGATTTCTTTAATAATGAAGATTTAACTTTTTATTTTGCAACTGTAGATACCATTTATAAAAGAATAGATCAGGTAGAAAAATACAGTCAAGAAATTTTAGAAAAACCAATGGATTTCAACACAAAAGAAGATTTTGTAATTGATCCTAAAACTATTGGTTACGCAAAAAATGATGCAGAACTGAAAGATCGCTGGAGAAAATACCTGAAATATAACATCATGTTAGAAATCATTTCTATGCAAGATGATTTAGATCCAGCTAAAAAAGACACGATCAAAAATAAATCTAAAAGAACACCAACTTTAGATGATTTAGAATCAAAACCAAAAATCACCAAAGAAACTCCGTTTGCAGATGTAGAAAAAATTGCAAGAAACGAAGTAAAAGACGTAATTACAGATTATTTTAGAAGAATAAAACAACGTAAACGCGAAACTTATTTCACCATGTACATGAATAGTTTTACGGAGCAATACGATCCTCATACATCTTACTATTCACCTACAGATAAAGAAGATTTTGACATTTCTATGTCTGGACAATTAGAAGGAATTGGTGCGCAGTTGCAAGACAAAAAAGGTTATGCAACCATTGCAAGTTTAGTTGTTGGTGGTCCAGCTTGGAAAGATGGTCGATTAGAAGTTGGAGATCAGATTGTAAAAGTTGCTCAAGGTAAAAACGGAGAAGCCGTTAATATCGTTGGTATGTTATTAGACGAAGCAATTCGATTAATTCGTGGTAAAAAAGGAACAGAGGTTTTCTTAACAGTTAAGAAAAAAGATGGTTCTCAGCAAGTGATTAATTTGGTAAGAGATATTATAGAAACAGATGAAACTTTTGCTCGTTCTACTATCATTACTGATGCTAAAGGCGATAAATATGGTATGATTTATCTTCCTGAATTCTATACAAGTATGAACGGAAACGAAGGTCGTGATCCTTCTGAAGATATCCTAAAAGAAATCAATGAATTGAAAAAAGAAAACATCAAAGGTTTGATTTTTGACGTTCGTAACAACGGAGGTGGATCATTAGAAGAAGTAATCGAAATTGCTGGATTATTCATTAAACAAGGTCCAATTGTACAAGTAAAACGTAGTGACGGAATGATGAAAATCCATGAAGATAAAGATCCTTCTATTGCTTATGATGGACCATTGGTTGTAATGGTAAACGAATTATCTGCTTCTGCTTCTGAAATTTTAGCTGCTGCAATGCAAGATTATGGTCGCGCAGTAATTATTGGTAGTCCACAAACTTTTGGTAAAGGAACGGTTCAAACCATTTTTCCTGTAGATCAACAAAATAGATCAGAGGATTTAGGTGCATTAAAATTAACTATTCAGAAATTTTATCGTGTAAATGGTGGTTCAACTCAATTAAGAGGAGTAAATTCTGATGTATCTATGGTAGATCAATATACATATAGTGAAATAAACGAAGGTTCTAGAAAAGAAGCTTTACCTTGGGATCAGATTGGTGCATTAAATATCGAAAAATGGATGCCAGCCATCAATTTACAAGATATTATTGCAAAAAGTAAAGCTCGTTTAGCTAAAAATGCTAACCTAAAATTAATTGATGAAAGTGCTCGTTTAATTAAATCAATGGACGAAACAAAAACTTTACCTCTTAATTTAGAAGATTATAAAAAATATCGCGCAAAAAGAGAAAAAGAAATCGAGAAGTTTGATGTATTAGATAAATACAAAAACAATTTGAAATTTAGCAATACGCAAAAAGAAACTGGCTTGATTAAAAACGATACAGTTCTAAAGACAAGAAGAGAAAACTGGCACAAAGGTTTACAAAAAGATGTCTATGTAGAAGAATCTGTAAATGTATTACGTGATTTAAGAAGTTAAAAATGGAGAACAACAAAGGTTCTTTTACATACAATACAATTCAAAAGCTAAGAAAGAATCCTTTAGGGGTTCTTTCTTTTGCTGTTATAATACTTGCAGCATTGGTCACTATTTTTGCTTATTTCTTAGCTACAGATAAAACAAAAAATGCCAATAGACAAGATCTAACAATAGCATACGCTCCCATTGGTTATCAACAATTAACCTTAGAAATTCCGTTAGAAAATTATACAGAATCATCTTCTCTATCGGATTTATTTTTTGGAAAGGAAATCGATACGGAACAAATTAGTATTCTCGATTTTAGTATTGACAATAAAAAAATTACTTACACACCAAATATTGGCGATAATCTAAAAGGTGAAACAGTTAGCCTTCCATTAAGTACTTGGACAAAATTTGGAATTACAAATGCAGAAATAAGACAAGATTTTGTATCCAACAAAACATATATTTTAGGAACTGACAGTTATGGTCGCGATTTTTATTCTCGTCTGGTAATTGGTACAAGAATTTCTTTTTTGATCGGATTTATCGCAGTATTCATTTCGCTTTTAGTTGGTGTTTCTTTAGGAGCTTTAGCTGGATATTACCGTGGTTGGATAGATAATCTCATCATGTGGATCATCAATGTTGTTTGGTCAATTCCAACCTTGTTACTCGTTATTGCAATCACATTAGCAATAGGAAAAGGTTTTTGGCAAATTTTTATTGCAGTCGGACTTACGATGTGGGTAGAAGTTGCTCGTGTTGTGAGAGGTCAATTTTTATCTTATCGAGAAAAAGAATTTGTAGAAGCTGCTAGAGCTCTAGGTTTTTCGGATTATCGAATCATTTTTAAACAAATATTACCGAATGTCATCGCACCTGTAATTGTAATTTCCGCTGCTAATTTTGCTTCTGCAATTTTGGTCGAAAGTGGCTTGAGTTTTCTTGGAATTGGAGCACAACCACCTACTCCATCTTGGGGAAATATCATCAAAGAACATTACAGTCATATCATTTTAGGCAAACAACATTTAGCCATTTTACCAGGTTTAGCAATCATGTTATTGGTACTTGGATTCAATATTTTTGGGAACGTTCTACGTGATGTGATGGATATTAAAGAATAAGTTTTTTATATTTGATTTATTCGTGCTAATCAATAAATCAAACCTATGAAATCTAGACTTTTTTTAATAACATTCTTGCTTAATATTTTTCTTTTTGCTCAAGAAAATTACAACCATTTTATCTACACAATAACTTCTGGTGAAAAAATGGAACAAAATAGTAACGATCAGAAAATTAAAATGAAGGAAATTTTTGATGTTAATGAACCTAATATTGAATATGAATTATTTTATGATAATGGCAAAACATTTTTCACTCCAATTACAAAACTTAATAATTCACAATCTTCATTACTTAGTTTAAACAAAATCTTCATAGATACAAAAGGTGAATATTATTATGATGAACAGTCAAATTTGATTGAAAATTCTATAGAAACTTTTAATAAAAAATATATTATAGAAAGTTCATATAATGAAATTCCTTGGATCAGAACTAATCAAACAAAAATTATTGCTGATAAAACATGTAAAATTGCGTATTATCAGGAAACACAACCTGGTACAAAAGAAGATAGAAATTATGTTTATACTGTTTGTTTTGTAGAAGATTTTGATAAAAACATTGCTCCATTTGGTTTAACAGGATTACAAGGAATTGTTTTAGAGATTGATTTTAATGGTTTCAAAAAAGCTACATTAACAGAAATGAAAAGCTCAAAAACTACTAAAAAAATAAAACCATTTACCAAAGGTGAAAAAATATCTAAACAAGAACATAACAAAATTATTGAGGATTTTTTTCTGAGAAGAAGAGAAAGAATGAATCAAACAATTGAATAAGTTTTTTATCATACATCAAGAATGATTTGCTTGGTTATATTTAAATTTGGCTGAAATTAATAACATTAACTATGAAAATTATAGGATTTGCTGGTAGTAATAGCAAAAACTCTATCAACAAAGAATTAGTAAAATATATTGGTAGTCAATTAACAGATGTAGAATTCGAATTATTAGATTTAAACAACTTCGAAATGCCAATCTATTCAATTGATCGTCAAACAGAAAATGGTTTCCCAAAAGAAGCAACAGCTTTTTATAATAAATTAGAAGAAGCAGATGCTGTGGTTGTTTCATTAGCAGAACATAATGGGAATTTTGCAACTGGTCTAAAAAATATTTTAGATTGGATTTCTCGTATAAAAATGAATTACTTACAAGACAAACCTCTTTTATTATTAGCGACTTCACCTGGTCCTAATGGTGCTAAATCGGTTTTAGAAATTGGTTTTAAAAGTTTTACTTATGCAGGTTCTAACATCGTTAGTAAAGTTTCTTTCCCAAGTTTTCATGAGAACTTTAAGGAGGGTTCTGTTACTAATGAAGATTTAAAAAATTTATTATCAGAAAATATTACAAATTTTGTTGAAACTTACCAATCGAACAAAGTAAGCGCAAACTAAATTTGACATAGATTTTACTTTATACAAAAAATCCTTTTTACATCTGTAAAAAGGATTTTCTTATTTTTTTAGAAATGAAACTACTTCTTGTTTTTGATTAGTATTAATAATTAGATAATATTTACCTAGCGATAAAGAAGAAACATCTACTTTAAATTTTTGATTATTATCAACTTTCAATACAGTTCTACCTGTAACATCAACAATCAATAATTCTCTAATATCTTGAATAGTATTTAACTCTAAAAATTGTTTTACTGGATTTTGTTTTAATTGATATTTTAAAGATTTATGTAAATCCGTTACTTTAAGCAACTCATTATCCTTCTTATAAAATGTGTTTCCTTGGTCAGCTGAAAAGGCTAAAAGATAAGTTTGTATCCCATCAATAGCATTTGCATTCTGATACACAAAATCACTTTTAATATCTCCAATTCCTTCATAAACAAATTGCGTAAAATTCGTTGCTATAGCCTTATAAACGAACTCTTTTGTATCAATATTAAAATACTGTGCATTATTAATTTCAACTAAACTAACTTCATAAGGATCAATCATTGGATCTACTATTTCTGCATTAAAATCGTGTAATTGTATTTCTGTTGTGTCTAAACTTTTATAGTAAACTTTTTTTGTTGACACATCATCTCTTAAATAACCAACCAAAACTTTATCATTATAATTAGATTCATTTAAATATCCTAAAAAAAAACCACCTTCCGCTTTTAGATCGCATAATGCACTTTTCTGAAAACTTTCTAAAGAATTAAATTCATGTTGTCTATAAACCTCTCTATATTCTTTATTTTCAAATGTCACTATATTCCCTAAAGATATATTGTAATTCACATTCTTTTGTGGTAAGTTTTGACACTCATCTGCGATCCCACTATAGACAGTCATTACCAAACGCCACACATTACCTTCTTTATTCATTGGTAAATAATCTTGTGCAAAAAGTAATGGACTAATAAAAGTAAAAAGTAAAATTTTCTTCATATATTTTGTTTTGTATCTAACTAATATAGTTAAAATTACAACAAAAAAAAAACACTCAATAATTTGAGTGTTTTTTTTTAATATGATAACCTTTCTTAAAAAGATGGCAAACCAGGAATATTTGGCATATTCTCTCTTGCTGTATTTTTTGCACGTTCCAACGCTTCAGATTTTACTTTCTCCAAAGCTCTGTTTAAAGTCAAAACCAATTCATCTTCTAATTGTTCTTTCTCCAAACCTTCTGCAATTTCTATATCCTTAATTGTTGCAAATTTAGAAAGTGTAATTTTCACGTTTCCTGATGAAGATTTTGCGATGAATAATTCATTATCTAATTCTTCTTTCAAATCGCTGAACTTTTCTTGTATTCCGTTCAGTTTATCCATCATTCCCATTAAATTTTCAAACATAATTTATGTATTTAATCGTGTAATTTTTTCCAAAGTAAATCCTTCAATTCTGTCAAACCTTGATGAGCAACAGATGAAATAAAAACGGTTTCGATATCTTTTGGTAATTGACGTTTTATTTCTTCCTTCAATTCATCATCCAACATATCACTTTTAGAAATTGCTAAAACACGTGATTTATCTAATAATTCTGGATTGTACTTTTTCAGTTCATTGTACAAAATATCGTATTCTTTTTTATAATCATCTGCATCTGCTGGAATTAAAAAAAGTAAAGTAGAATTACGTTCGATATGACGTAAAAATCGATGTCCTAAACCTTTACCTTCCGCAGCTCCTTCTATAATCCCAGGAATATCTGCCATCACAAAAGATTGATGATCACGGTAAGAAACAATTCCTAAATTCGGTGTTAAAGTTGTAAACGCATAATCTGCAATTTTTGGTTTAGCTGCAGATAAAACAGATAATAAAGTCGATTTACCTGCATTAGGAAAACCAACCAAACCTACATCTGCCAAAACTTTTAATTCTAAAGTAATTTGTCCTTCTTCACCTTCTAAACCTGGTTGCGCATAACGAGGTGTTTGTCTAGTTGCCGAACGAAAATGCCAGTTTCCTAAACCACCTTTTCCACCTTGCATTAGAATAATTTCTTGCTGATCTTCTGTGATTTCAGCGATAATATTTCCTTCCTCGTCTTTTGCAATTGTACCAATTGGAACTTGTAAAATGATATCTTCTCCGTCTTTACCAGTCGAGCGAGATTTACCTCCAACGCCACCACGTTCTGCACGAAAATGCCTTTTGAATTTAAACTCTAAAAGTGTCCAAAGATTCTCGTTTCCTTGTAAAATGATATGACCACCACGACCACCATCACCACCATCAGGACCTCCTTTATCAATATATTTTTCACGATGCAAATGTGCAGATCCGGCTCCACCGTGTCCACTTTTACATTGTATCTTTACGTAATCGACAAAATTTGTTTGCATGCTAATATGAATTGATAATAGTTTGCAAAGATACAAGAACTCTATTGGATTATAAAACGAAATATTTGAAGATAAAAAACTTCTCTTTACGTATTTTTGCAACATGTATTCATTGATCAAGTCCTTGCTATTCAAGAAGCAACCAGAAGATGCTCATTATTTTGTGATGAGAAATTTGAAACGTTTCAAAAATTTTCCATTTTTCAAACAACTAATTGAACGTCAATTTAAAGCTAAAAAAGACAATCATCCTCAACATATTTTAGGTCTTGATTTTATTAATCCGATTGGATTAGCTGCAGGATTTGATAAAAACGCCGAATACATTGACGAGTTAGCAATGCTTGGTTTTGGTTTTATAGAAATAGGAACTGTGACACCAAAACCTCAACCCGGAAATGATGTACCAAGGTTGTTCCGATTAGTAGAAGATGAAGCGCTAATTAACCGAATGGGTTTCAATAATAAAGGTGTTGATTATGCGGTTGAGCAGTTAAAAAAATACAAGCGCAAAAAAATTATTATTGGTGGTAATATTGGTAAAAATAAACTAACTCCAAACGAAAATGCTCTCGATGATTACTTGATTTGTTTCGAAAAACTTTTTGATTATGTTGATTATTTTGTAGTAAATGTAAGTTCGCCCAATACACCTGGATTGAGAGATTTACAAGAAAAAGAACCTTTACTGAACATTTTAACCACGCTTCAAAATCAAAATCTAGAAAAATCAAAGCCAAAACCTATTCTTCTAAAAATAGCTCCTGATGTTACACAAACTCAGTTAGAAGATATCGTAGAAATCATCAATTCTTCTGGTATCTCAGGTATTATCGCTACAAATACAACGATTAGCAGAGAAGGTCTAAAATCAAATCCAAAACTAATAAATGAAACCGGTGGTTTAAGTGGCGTACCATTACAAACGAAATCTACAGAAATCATTCGCTATCTTCGTAAAAATCTTCATCAAAACATTGTAATTATCGGAGTTGGTGGAATCGATTCTAAAGAAACTGCAAAAGAAAAGCTAGAAGCTGGAGCAGATTTACTACAAATCTATACAGGCTTCATTTACCAGGGTCCAGAATTGATTAACCGCATAAAAAAAGTGTAACTCTTAAGAGAATTACACTTCATTTGGTTAGTAGATTTGAGTTAATTAGGGATTTTGATATGGTCTAATTGTTTTGTGATGTAAAATTATTTTTATTACATTTATAACACAATACCTATTTGTAGGTATTTTTAAACATTTAACACAATGGATCATAAGGTAAATGAAAAATTTAAAAGTAAATGGCAAGATTGGAACGACGACATTATTAATATTAATCAAGACCTAACCAAAAGTTTTAGATTTCAATTCATTACATCTGCATTTTCTATTGGCAAAAGTTTTTATCACATCATCAATTTATTAACAGGTGAAATTGAATATTGTTCGAACGATATTCGAGATGTTCTCGGTTACAATCCAAGTGAATTTAACATCGATTTCTATGCTAGTATTTTATCGCCTGACGATCATTTAGCTATTTTAGAAATACAAAACGAAGCCTTACACTTTTCACAAAAACTAACTGAAGATAAATTTCATTACAAATATTGTTTCGATTTAAGGTTAAGAAAATCAGATGGAACTTATTTACAATTTCATTATCAAAATTTCTTGATTTATCAAGACATTGAAACTAACAAAGCAACCAAAATCTTAACTCATCTGACTGATATTTCTGAGTATCGTTTTGGTGGAAAACCTAAACTAATCCCTGTAAAACTTGATTTTAATATTGATAAAATTTTAAGAATCGATCAATTTGATATCCTAAACATTTCTAAAAGAGAAAAAGATGTTTTCGAATTATTGGTAGAAGGACTTACAAGTAAAGAAATTGCAAATAAATTGGGAGTGAGCAAATTAACCATAGATACGCATCGTAAAAACTTACTCAAAAAAAATAACTGTCACAACACCAATGAATTGATCCAACGTTATTACGAAGTTTACGAAATAAAAAAAGCAAGTCTATAAGCCGGATTCTGTATTTCTCCTAAAAGAAACCTTTGTCATTTATCTAAAATTTTGGTTGCCCAAAACCTCAAGCTGCCTACCCCCCAACAACGCACGAGCAGCACTTAACTGTTGGTATACATGGCATTTCACCGCATAGAGTTTACCTGTTTTCACTACAGCCGAACTGTACTTGCTTTCTGTTGCACTTGTCCTCGCCTCACGACGGACGGATGTTATCCGCTATGCTTACTCTTTGGTGTCCAGACTTTCCTCTCCGATTTTCATCGCAGCGACAAAGCGACTTGCTTGCTGCAAATGTAAGGAAGTTTAACTTAATACAAAGTCAAAGAATAAAATCTTCAAAATGTTAAAGTTTAATTTTATTTATATTTAATCTAAATAATAAATAATTTAATGTAATATTTTACTATTTTCGCAAAAAACTAAACAAATTATAAAAATGGAACAACAAAACAATTTACCTTACAAATCAGAGAAGAAAATCGTTGCTGGTATTTTAGGGATTTTAATAGGGAGCTTAGGTATTCACAAGTTTTACCTTGGTTATACAAAAGAAGGAATCATCCAAATCATAGCCACTTTCCTTACTTGTGGAGTTGCAAGTTTAGTTGGGCTTATTGAAGGTATAATTTATCTTACAAAAAGTGACGAAGAATTCGATCAAACATACGTTGTTAACAAAAAACCTTGGTTTTAAAATCATAAAAAAAGAGTCTATTCAGACTCTTTTTTTTCATCTATATTTTCATTAGAACGAAAATCATACTGGCTATTTCTCAACTCTGCTTCTACTCTTTTCTGTTCTTCTAAATCTAAATATGCTTGCCAAAGTGCTTCACCTCTTGGGTCATAAACATTTTCTTCTTCCCAATAATACGTTTGTTTTTGAGGACCAATTTTTCTAAAATAATAAGCCAAACCTAAACCAACTAAAAAACCAGAAAGATGACCTTCCCAAGAAATCGGATTATTGTATTGATTCATTTTCAGAACTGGTAAATAATCATCGGGAATCATTCCCCAAATAAATCCACCATAAAGAAAAATAACAATTAAAGATACCGCCATTGTACTTCTTTCTTTTCGAATCAATCCAGAGAAAAATAAAAAAGAAGCCATTAAATATACAATACTACTTGCACCAATATGACAACCAATAGTTTCATCAAAAATTGGTAAATCACCAATTATCCATAAAAGAATTCCAGAGAAAATCCAACCAAAAAAGACAACTAAATAAGTAATTCTATCGTACAACAAAACACTTAATCCTGTTAAAAACAACAACGGAAACGTATTGCTCATAATATGATCCCAACCCGAATGAAATAGTGGTGAAAGCAAAATTCCCTTCAAACCAACGAGATGTCTAGGCACAACTCCGTAGCAAGTCCGTAGGAAGTCGCCATTTAGTTGTAGAAAAAAAACAATCCAGATGGGGATAATTAATAGCAAGGGGAATATAATGGCTTTTTTGGGAAACGTTGTTGTCATAAGAATTTCTCTTTGAAATCGAAAATCCATAAATCAATCCAAAGGACAAAAAAGGACAAAAAGTCTGAAATTACTTCTGAAGTAAAACCTTTGCTAGTGGTTGCCATTTAGGATAAGGAAATCCTAATTCGAGATTTTGTTTCGCAACAGTATATTGTATTTTTAGAAGATTGGTTGCTATTTTCCAAGCATCAAAAACAGAATATTTAGGATCATATAATTGGGTTGCTTCTGAGTTTGCTGCGTTGACTTCTAAGATGACAAATTTTCCGTTTTGTAAATCTTCTATTGATTTTGTCTTGACGTCTAATCGTCCGTAATAAAAATGTGGAATATCTTTGATGAGTTGATCTACTTTTTCTGATAATTGATCTGTAATAAGATAAGAAGCATCTAAAAATTTGGTTCCTCTATAATGATTACCGATTTCGCTCAACAATAATTTTTCATCAAACCTTAAAATTTCGTCCAAACGATTTTCAAACTTTTTATGTAATTCTTTTCTGGTCGATTTGGTTCTTGGATTTTGATTGATAAAATTTCTTAGCGTTGTTTTTCCATCTCCTGTAATCCATAAAAATTCTTTAGCTGTAATCGAAATTAACTTTCCGTTTTCTTCTTTCGGATACCGAACATAAAATAAGCCAAATTCTAATGGATCATCTATAAAATCTTGAAGAAGTAAATCCTCCGTCATTTCTTTTCTATAGAAAATCCAATCTTCGTTAGAACGCAAAACCTGAACATTTTTCCCACGCTCACCAACATTTGGTTTCACCACTTTTGGGTAAGAATTTATTGAGTATTGATGAATATCTTCTTTAGAAATAAAATCGGTTTGAGGTAAAACATCTTTCGAAATCCATTGTAACAAATCCATTTTTGGGTAATCGTAAAATCCACCAAATCTAATCTTCGGATTGACGTTGCAAAAATACGCCGGCGCTTTTGTCTTGAAAATATAATACAAAAAAATAGGTGTCAGAAATCCATAAAACAACCAAAATGGCCAAAATTCGTATTTAATGTAGCGTTGCAAAAGATTTCTCATAAGAAAAAGCAAAAATAGAGCGAATTACACAAACCCGCAAATACTGACAAAGTGACAAAATTCAGTTAAAATAATTCCGATTTTAATATTTTATTAAAGATTTAACAGACAGATTAACCACTAAAAAACGAGAAATAAGTAATATTATAGAGTATTATTCCGCGGCATAATTTATGCATAATTGGAATAGAAGATTTATATTTGAGTAAGAGAACAAAACGATGAACGATAATTTTTCCCAACAAGTAAAAGATGTAATCGCTTATAGCAAAGAAGAGGCGTTACGTCTAGGCCATGAACAGATTGGTACCGAACATCTACTTTTAGGTATTCTAAGAGATGGTGAAGGAAAAGCAATTTCTGTTCTCGAAGCATTGAATGTTGACCTAAAAGAGGTAAAAGATAAAATAGAAAATCTTGCACCAGCAAAAGAGGTTGATACTATACATGCGACAAAGAATTTAACATTAACCAAGCAAGCAGAACGCGCACTAAAAACAACTTTTTTAGAAGCTAAATTATTTAGAAGTCCTACTGTAAACACAGTACATTTACTTCTATGTATTCTGCGTAACGAAAACGACCCAATTACAAAACTTATGAAAAAAATGGACATTGATTATAGCAGCGTTCGAGACGAATTTAAGTTTCAGTATCAGGACGACGCTTCACAAGATACACCAAGAGCAGAATCTTCTTCTTTTGATGATGATGAGTCTGCGAACAGAGGAAACGGTGGTGAATTTGAAAGATCATCTTCTAAAACGCCCTCTAAAAGTAAAACACCAGTTTTAGATAACTTTGGGCGCGATTTAACTGCTATTGCACAAGAAGGCAAATTGGATCCTGTTGTGGGACGAGAAAAAGAAATAGAGCGTGTATCGCAAATTTTATCTCGACGCAAAAAGAACAATCCATTGCTTATTGGAGAACCAGGTGTTGGTAAATCTGCAATTGCAGAAGGATTAGCATTAAGAATTATACAGAGAAAAGTCTCTCGAGTTTTATACAACAAACGTGTGGTTACTTTGGATTTAGCAAGTTTAGTTGCTGGTACAAAATACCGCGGACAGTTTGAAGAACGTATGAAAGCGATTATGAATGAGTTGGAAAAAAATGATGACATCATTCTATTTATTGACGAATTACATACTATTGTTGGTGCTGGTGGTGCAACTGGATCGTTAGATGCATCTAATATGTTTAAACCAGCATTGGCACGAGGAGAATTACAATGTATAGGTGCGACTACTTTGGACGAATACCGTCAATACATCGAAAAAGATGGTGCATTGGTAAGACGTTTCCAAAATGTAATGGTAGAGCCAACTTCACCAGAAGAAACTTTACAAATTTTACATCAAATCAAAGATAAATACGAGGCTCATCATAACGTAAATTATACAGAAGAAGCCTTGGAAGCTTGTGTAAATTTGACTACACGTTATATTACTGATCGATTTTTGCCAGACAAAGCAATTGATGCAATGGACGAAGCTGGATCTAGAGTACATATTAAAAACATCAAAGTACCACAAGAGATTCTAGATTTAGAGAAAAAATTAGAAGAAGTAAGAGAGGAAAAAACAAAAGTTGTTAAAAGCCAAAAATACGAAGAAGCTGCACGACTTAGAGATTCTGAAAAACAATTTGAGGGAGATCTAAAACGCGCACAAGCACAATGGTTACAAGAATCTAAAGAACACAGAGAAACGGTATCTGAGGAAAATGTTGCAGAAGTAGTTTCTATGATGAGTGGTGTTCCTGTGCAACGAGTTGCTGCTGGGGAGTTGAAAAAATTAGCTCAGATGAATGAGTTGATGAAAGGAAAAGTTATTGGACAAGATCAGGCAGTTGAAAAAGTTGTGAAAGCAATTCAAAGAAATCGTGCTGGATTAAAAGATCCTAACAAACCAATTGGTTCTTTCATTTTCTTAGGAACAACTGGTGTTGGTAAAACGCAATTGGCTAAAATTTTAGCAAAAGAATTGTTTGACTCTAGCGACGCTCTAATCCGTATAGATATGTCTGAATACATGGAGAAATTTGCCGTTTCTAGATTAGTTGGGGCACCTCCGGGTTATGTAGGATATGAAGAAGGTGGGCAATTAACCGAAGCTGTGCGACGTAAACCTTATGCTGTAATCTTATTGGATGAGATTGAAAAAGCGCATCCAGATGTGTTTAATATTTTGTTACAAATTTTAGATGATGGCCATGTAACGGATAGTTTGGGTAGAAAAATTGATTTTAGAAATACAATTATCATCTTGACATCTAACATTGGTACAAGACAATTAAAAGATTTTGGTGATGGTGTAGGATTTGGTACAACTGCTAAAAAAGACACTGCTGATGAAAGAGCAAAATCTACCATAGAAAGTGCTTTGAAAAGAGCTTTTGCACCAGAATTTCTAAATCGTATTGATGATATTATCATTTTCAATTCTTTATCTAAAGAAAATATTATGAATATTATTGATATTGAATTGGATCAACTTTTCAAAAGATTATCTAGTTTAAACTATCATTTGGAATTGACAACTGAAGCAAAAGATTTTATTGCAGATAAAGGATTTGATAAAGACTTTGGTGCAAGACCACTAAAACGTGCAATACAACGTTATATTGAAGATCCACTTGCAGAAGAAATCATCAATACCAATGTGACTGAAGGAGATAAAATTTTACTAGAACTAAATGAAGCCAAAGATGGTGTAAAAATTAGTGTAAAAGATAAAACTGAAGAAGAGAAATCTTAATTGTTATTTATATTATTAGTAAGAAGCTCAGTTTATAACTGAGCTTCTTTTTTGGGTTAAATCTCATAACTTTAACAAAAGTTAACATTTAATAAAATCCAATAAACACTTCGCTTTTTAAATATAAATATTTTCTATATTAAAAATACGAACATGAAGCAATACAAAAAACGAAAATAAAAAATCTATATATCAGATTGATTTACTGCATATTAATAAAATAAAAATAAAATTTGTCTATGCAGATCAATTTCGTATATTTGAGTGTTGTGTAAAATTTCGTATTTCACTTTTTCCAAATATTTTAGTTATAATTTCTTAGTTTTTGATTTTCTAGATCATATCGATTTTCAGAAGTTCGTTTTCTTGTTTTTCTCTTTTTTTTATTAATTATTCGAAGTTTTAATTCCCGAATCTCTTAATCAGTTCTCTCCTATTTTCAGTCGTCTAAAATTCTGTTTCAAAAGTTTCTTAATCCGAAAAGTCAGTCTATTTTTCGAACTTGAATTTCAAACGTTTTGGCTTCTAAAAACTTTTTCCGAAAGTTTTTCTATTCTTTTATTTTTCTTGCAATTAAAAACTTCACACAACATGGCTTTTGCAAAAAACGGGTTGAAGTGATACTTTGAACCATTTTTATTTCTTACGCAAAAATGCTTTTGTTTCAATTTATTTCATAAATTTAGCAAAACAAATGAGCATTTTGCTTTGTTCGTGAATTTCAAACTTTTCGTTTTTTAATTCCCGTTTTCGCAAACACCGTGCTCGTTATGTGCCATATTGGAACGACATTGCCCAATGAAAGAACTAATTCCGACAATAAACGAAATTGTTAAGTATGGACTTCAACCAAACTTGACAGTAACTGACAAAGAAAAATTGTTAGAAAGACACCTCGTAAAAATTTATAACCTGTATTTTGAGATTGAATACAAATTTGATGAAACAGATTTTCCAGAATTTGACAAATCTCAACTTCCCAATATCAGGCAAAATATTGAAAGTAATTTTAAAGACTTTGGATTTTACAAAACAATCCTTGACATCAACGACATTGACAACTTAAAAGACAATGCAATAGGCGATGCTATTGACGACCTTTCCGACATAATTTCGGACTTGTTAGAAATAAAATGGAGAATTGAAAACAACAGTTTAGCAGACGGACTTTGGTATTTTCAACTGATTTTTTACGGACATACTCAACAGCATATACTTGACCTTTTAAATTTTATGAAACAGAAAAATGGTTAAGACTAAAATACGTTTAATTGACATTATTTATTGGATTGCAATTATCGGAGCAGACATTTTTGTCTATATAATTTTAGGTGTTTTGCAGATTGACTATGACGACAACTACGATAGTTCAAAAGGTGAATATTGGAGTTTGAAGAGTATGAATAATTGGCAATTATTTTTCTATCTTTTACTTCAACTTTGGAATATCTTAAACATAATCGGAATTATATTTATCGGACGAAAAATTTATAAACGAATAAAATACGGCACATAACAAGGTATTGCCAAAAGCGGGGCTGAAAGTTCAATCCTAAACATTTGTACTTCTATTCCGCAAAAACCATTTTTTATTTACTTAAAAAATGTAAATTAGCAAAGAAAAAATGGTTTTGCTCACAGCGGTTCTTGGTTCAGCTTTTTTGCTTCTATTGCCCCGCCTTCGGCAATACCCAAACCGTTAGCCATAATTTTATCCAAACAACTTTCCACATTGAATATGAACACATTTTTGAAAGAAAATTTAAGAGAAGATTTCTATATCAGACTCTTTTTCGACACAAAAAATGGGTTTTATAAAGCCGGACTAAAAAGAGCGTATTTGGATTTCAACAGAACGATGAAAAATGAAAAATCGCAAACAGAGAGAAATCTAATACAAAAAGAAACGCAAAATTTTCTCGAGAACCAGCTGAAAATCTTAATCGAAAAGGAATATAAAAGCCAATCGGAGTTTGACGAGGAACACAAAATACTTTGTGAAAATCTAACAAAACAATGGAATGAATTAAAAATAGGACAAGCTCAAAAATGGATAAATATGACTTTAAAATATTGGTTACTTTTTGGAGAATATAAAATCAACGGCATTGAAATTAACGCAAAATATTTTCATATTCCGATTGATAGTTATGTGCAAAAAGGAATGTTCGACGAAAAAAATCCAAAAGCGTGGAGTAAAATTTCTGATTATCAAACATATTTTAATTATCAAATCAAACACAGGGAAAAAAAATCAGGAAACTTCCCTATTCTTGACGAATTTGAATTTTTTAATAATTATAAGCCAACGAAATAATGCATTATCAAGAAAAATGTGACCAAATTTTCGCAAGCGGAAATCTATGGAAACACCGAACTTTACGAACAATTTTTGATCCTTATTCTAGTGAATATGAAAATATGAATGGAAATCAAAAAATTGAAATTTTAGAAAAAATTTTGAAAAATGGAGTTGAATTAAATGAGTTGATTATGGAATATAAAGATTTTTATTTTGATGAAAATAAACGAAATGTTGTTGATTCCGTTGAAGATGGTTTAATTAATTTACTTTCAAAATCTTTAAAAGAAAAATAAAAAACTACGGCTAACATTGTATTGGCAAAATGCGAGGTTTATTCCTAAGTTGAACTTTTTGTAAAATTATTCCACCGTTGCTTTTCAATTCCTCATTTTTTTATTAATTTAGTTCCATTGAAAAAGCATCGGCTACGTTTGTGAATTCTTGAACTTCCAGTTCTCCGAATTCCCGCACTTCGCCAATACTTTTTCCGTTAGCCGTAATTTTTAAGACCACTCGTCGATGACAACACAGATTAGAGATAAATTAATTTATTGTGATAGTGAAATTTATCTGAATGAAGAATTACTTGAAAAATATTTTAGAAAATTTCCAGAAAAAAAACCAGATTTTAAAGGTTTTATGACCGCATTATGGAGAGGTTATTACGTTACTTTTGAAATAAAAAATAAAGAATTAATTATTACGGAAATAGAATGGTTTGAACCTGAAGAAAAATTCGATCCAGAAATTTTTATGAAAACTAATTTTCCTAAAAACAAATTTGTTTGGTTTTCAGGTTTAATCAGAATTGATGATTTTAGAGGAAAGTATGATGATGAAAATGACGAAAATGCGACATATGAATTGTTACAAATAAAAAATGGAAATTTAATTCAGCATTTAAAATTCAATTATCAAGATTTTCAAATTTTTAAAGAAATTATTTATGAAGACTTCCTAAATACTGAGGATTATAAAGAAGAATTTAATTTATGGAAGGAAAACAATCCAAATCTCGAAGAAACAAAGATTAATGAATATATTTTGAATAACATCATTCACAACGTTAGAGAAATATAAAACTACGGCTAACATTGTATTTGCAAAATGCGGGGTTAAAGTTGCACTACCCGATTTTTTTAGCCGCAACTTGCTTTTCATATTACAAATTTTTGTAGTTTAGTAATCTGAAAAAGCAATTTGCTTCAGTCCGTTCTTCCTTGAACTAAAGTTCTTCGAAAGCCCGCACTTCGCAAATACTTTTTCCGTTAGGCGTAATTTTATCAAACACAACGTTAAATGACAAAATCTGGGAAAATTATATTTCTTATTCTATCTTCTTTATTTGGAATAATTGGGATTGTTTCATTTTTCATAATAATATTTAATAAATCATATAATTTTAATGAAACTTCTATAATTGACCCAAATCTCGCTTCTCAATTCGGTGATTTTTTTGGTGGTTTTGTTGGAACTATCTTCAGTATATTAAGTGTATTTCTTTTAATTTATACAATTTTACATCAAAATAAAGAAAGTAAAAAAACAGCTCTCGAAACGAATTTTTTTAGAATGATTGACTATCATAATCAAAATGTCAATCAATTAAAAATACCACATCTTGATTCCACCAGGAGAGATGACTTTTCAGAAGGAAGACGAGCATTTGTTCAATTCAAAATTCAAATTCATAGATTATTTGAAATTGTTCGCGAAGTTAAAAATGAAAAATATTATCAACTAACTGAGGAACAAATTGCTGACATTGTATATATTATCTTCTATTACGGAATAGATGGATCATGGGTAAGTTTTATTGAATCAAAACTTGAAAGATATGCTCCTATAAGTAATGAACTTGCAAGTAATATTCAAGCAAAAATTAATTTAAATCCAAATTTAAAAATCGGAAGAACAAACCAAACTAATTTGAGTACTTATTTTAGAAATATGTATAATGCAATCAAGATGGTAGATGAATCTAAATTTTTAGCAGAATCTGAAAAAAAAGAGCTTATAAAAATTTATAGAGCACAATTATCAAATCCAGAATTATATGTTTTATTCTTTAATGTACTATCAAGATTTGGTAAAAAATGGAAAGAAAATAAATATATAACAACCTATCAATTATTGAAAAATATTCCTCACAACTACTGTGATAATTATATCCCAAATGACTTTTTCCCAATGGAATATGAAGATGATGAATATTAATAAAAACTACGCCTAACATCGCATTGGCAAAATGGCGGGTTAAGTGCAAACTTCAACTTTTGTGCTTTTTATTCCGCCGAATGTGTTCCACATTCGCTTTTTATTTGTAAGTTAGCGATGTGGAAACACATCGGCTCGCTGTCGTGCTAAATTGAACTTTCGGTCCAATTTATCCGCCACTTCGCCAATGCGTTTCCCGTTAGCTGCAACTATAAAAAAAATCCCGTGAATAAAGCATTTAGATTATTTTTTTTAATTATTTCAATTAATTTATTTTCTCAAAAACCTAACCTTGATGGTTGGAAAAAAAGCAATCTTCCAATTGGAGATAGTATTTATAAAGCAAATAACTCAAAGAATCATTGGATATTTGAGAAAATTGACAATGATTGGAAAATTGCACAAAGGAAATTTAATAGAAACAATGGAGACAAATTAGAAGTCTCAAAAGAAATAATTGAGAAAAATAAAAATATATTAGACACTTATAATGGAAAAATAAAAAAAGTTAATGATGAATATATAATTGGATTAAACAATGGTGAATTTGGAGGCGGTCTTTTTATATTATCAAAAAATGGTGAAAAAATTACTGAGTTAAACTGTTGTAAGAGAGTTCAAGAAATATTTGAATATAATGGTAAAATTTTTGCAATAACAGGTCTTTCTCATTTAGGTCTATCATATGGAAGTCTAATTGAAATTTATAAAGATAAAAGCAAATGGACCTTCAAAGAAATTTCTAGACTAATTGAGGCTCCTGATTTTATAGTTGAGAACAATAATAGTAGATTAATTATTACAGACCAACATATTTTGAATTTTAATAATAAGAATGAAATTTCCATTATTTTGAAGAGCCCATTTTATTGGGGAATGCTTTATCCTTCTAATGCATTAATTGATGGAGATGATTTATATTTATCTATGAGACAAGGTGTATTAAAAATAGTTTCATTTGAAAAAGAGCCTAAATATGAATGGTATATTCCAGAAATATAGCTGCAGCTAACAAGGTATTGGCAAAATGCGGGGTTTAAACCCAAGTTGAAATATTTGTAATTTTTAGTCGCAACTGCTTTTCATATTGTTTTTTTTCTTAATTTAGACAATCTAAAAAAGCATTAGCTTCGTTTGGTTGAAATTGAACTTTCAGTTAAATTTCGCCCGCACTATCGCCAATACTTTTTCCGTTATACGCCATAAACTTACACTATGAATCCTCTAAACAAACTAATATCAGAATTTATAGTTTACAATTATAAAATCGTCGATTATAGAGATAAATTAAACGAAGAATTCAACAATGGAGTTAATATAATTCCTTCTTTA